>JACCDR011239297.1_pt1 | contig 129026 bp, 105 predicted proteins | sample 7446431 | NCBI WGS metagenome assembly JACCDR01 (sample SAMN15323443, study PRJNA562643) | freshwater metagenome | isolation source: river surface water | place: USA:Blue River Watershed | collected 2017-08-17
TACGTAGTCAGCTGACTTTCAGAACTATACTTGTAGAGCCGTTGCCCGATGGCATCATAGCCAAACTGGACTTTTGGCTGGGTACGATTCGCATCAGCATACAAGCCCGAGACCTTCCCACTTACTTCGTAGCTGTAATACCTGTCTGGTTTGCCTACTAACTGCTCATGTTCCAGTTGTCCGAGCTGGTCATACTGATAAGAACCATAATTAGGAATACTGGCAAGCTGATTAGTGGGCAGGTTGTTCTTTTGTAGATACTGGTAGGTAAAGTTGTGAATCGGCTCTACAACCGTATTTTGATTGGCAGCTACGGTCGCATCATATCGTTTCAGACTCTGAATGTTTCCATTCCAGTCATAGGTCAGGTTGCTTTCTTTGTAAACCGTCCCATTGGGCGTAAACACACCTCCTGACACTGAGCCAAACTGGGTTTCACGCAGCTGATACCGTGGGTCATAGCTGTAAGTGTATGCTCCTGTCTGTGTGCCAACCAAAGTCCCTTCACTCCGCCAATGCTGACCTGTAATCGTACCTCCATGATACTGTGCCGCTGCTGCCTGTGGACTAGTCGTAAAACCAATCTGACTGCCTGTTCGGGTATAATCTCCTGAAAAGTAATCCAGTTGCATCCCAAACGCATCATCGGTGTCCTTACCCGGATCATTGGCTTTATCGGGATGATTGATGGATTTTAGCCAACCCTGAATGGTATACACATAATCAATGCCCTGTAGCTTATCAGCCAACTCAACCCGTTTCAATGGCCCATGCAGGTAATAATAGTAGGTAGCCTGTAAATCTCGTTGCTGACCATCCTTACTGGTATAGACCGTTTTGAGCCGCAGATCATCGTCATAGCCATAGTAATGATAAAATGCATCTGACTTGCCTTTCTGATAACTCACTGTCAGCACATTGCCCAAAAGGTCATAGGCATACTCAACCATCTTACTACCCAAGCCCACAATATCCTGCAACATCCAAGCCACCCGACCTTGTTCGTCATAGCTGTACCAAGTACGGGCATGGCTGTTCTCACTAGCCGCTACGGCTGCCTGTGTGTAATCGGCTACATAGCTGCTCCACTCCTGTGGTACTGCCCACGGAGCTACACTGTAATAGGTACGTGTCCAGTCCTGTTTAGTCCCACTAGTCAAGCCTCCATCAGCTGCCGTGCTTTCAATCAGGCTTTCATTCATCCCTGTCACTGCAAAAGCAATCCCACTACCTGCAGCTGGCACAAACTCACCTGACTCGACGGGTCTGCCATAGCCATCATAGTTAGTATAGCTAAACCGACTCTTGGCTTCCTGCAAGGCATTCTGTGAAAAGCGTATCTGTCCATCCTTACGATACACATACTGGCTTTTGCCCGCATCGGTTTCGGTCTGACTCACCAGCTGCCCTTGTAGGTTGTATTCATAGCGGGTCACAAACGGAATCTGAGCTACAGATGAAATTTCTTGGTTTGCCCCAATGGTTTTGCCCCAGATGGCACGTACCCCTTCAGGAGCAATGCTGGCTACCAGCTGACCTACCTCATTATAGAAACTATAGGTCCAGTTTTCGGTTGGATAGGCATATTTTAGCTGCACAGATGCAGATGTATAGCTATTCTGATAGGCAATATCGGACAGGGTGAGTGGCTTGCCATCACTGCGGCACAAGGTCAGGGAATAAAAACCGCCACTCATTGTTTTGGAGGCCGCTGCCCCCGCACTGAGTCCCTGCTGAAAAGCCACTTGCTCGGTGAGCAGATTCTCTGCCCGCACCACTACACCCACAGGCAAACTTTCGTCCAAGGTACTCATCGTCAGCAAATGCGACCCTTTAGCATCAGGCAAATGCAGCCGGGCAGTTGCAGTTGCTGCTGGTGCTTGCACAGGATAGGACTCCCATTGACCATTGTTGAATCCCTCACAGCTAGCTGACAACTGAAAGCTACCTGTTGAGCGTACTTGTAGCTGGATTGGCTGCAAACCCTGCCCTAGTTGGAAACGAACCTCACCCTTTGCGTCCTGATAGAGCACTTCTCCAGTGGAGCGGTCAATGATTTGTATCGGCTCTGCTCCTTGTGTACGAATACCAATTATTGGATACTCAATCACAAAAGGAAAGTCAAGATTTACCCAATACAAGGGTAATGAGAGCGAAGCGGCTGTATGGACAGTCTGAGCTGTCAGTCCAGCTCCACTCAGGCAAGCAGCAATCGCCTTTCCACTCTTATCAGCAAAGCTCACTGCCTCCTTCCCATTCACATCTATGCCTACTTGCTTGACGGCCACACCTGCCATTGTAATTGGCTGTGCCGCATCAGGCAAAAACAGTTTACGAATTTGCAGGTAATGATCTAACTCATTGGCTACCGGAAAAGTAGCCCCATAGCTATCATGTCCATTGCCCATCCGAAGCTCGTCACCTACTCCACCGCTACGTTTCATTTCCCCACTGCCATCTTCATAGGCTTCACTGCGGCTGTAGGGATAAGAAGTAGTAGCCACATAGGGTTCACGGTCGTTCTGGTTACTATAGTACTTGCCCAGTGGCGAATCCTCATCTACCGCAACGGGATTATTGATCCGGTCTGCCGTGAGATCTTTTTGATCAAAATGGGTATAGTCATAAGGCACACCCCCAGCGGTAATAAAATTAGGTACATACCCGAACCCACCATTACCCACTGGGGCAGCCAAGGTTTGACCCACAGCGGTATGGTACTTGCCATACAAAGGCACAGAAGCCATCATTTCTGCTTGGGCAGTCGGCTCATCTGGGGCTTTGCTAGACATGACTCGGCTCAAGGTCTGCATCGGATTGCCTGCATCATCAAAATAGGCACGTCCTTCACTCACCACATATTCATCCCGAGGCTTGGTCTCATACAATTGGAGGGATCTTACTTCCAAGGTCACTTCCCCGCCAGCCGCTACACCCACCTTTCCTCCTGCGGGAATGACAATTTCTTGGGTTGATACATACCGATTCTTTTCTGACTCAGACGTAATAACCAAGGGCACAGGCAATTGAATAATCTGTTCAGAGTAAAACGTTTTCGGGTCTGCATCCGATCCACCACTAACTACGCGGGTTTCAATAGTCTTATTAAACGTACGGCTTTCAATCCAGTTATAGTCTCGTACCCGTATTAATACAGATACCACATATTTTTTACACCCATTACTCCCAACAAGAGCCACTCTAAAATAGGTATCGTTCAACAAATTCTCAAAGCGATAACTGTCTTTACCTTCATTCCCCATAGCCACCCAAGTCTTCCCCCCATCTTCTGATTTTTCCCAAGATCCTATCATACCTTGGTATGCGGTCAGCAGCAACTTCCCGTAATTCAAGCCTGGTTGTATGATTCTGCTTTCGGTCACTTTGATTATACCTCTCAAGGAGGGTTCAACTATTTTGACAGAGATTGTAATCTCAGCAATCGCATCTGAAGAGCAGTTTTTTCCGGGCGAATGAGCCTGCACCTGGTAGGTGGTCGTTTGGGTCGGATGTACTACTACCTGTTTCCCAGTCTGTCCTTCTAATTCTTGGTTTGCTTGGGCATTGGAGGCATACCACTCAAAAGAATCGGCACCCACACCTGCATCTAGAATTACTTCATCACCTGGACAAACCACCAGATTAGTTGCGGTAATCACAGGTGTATCTGGTTTGGCATAGACTGTTACCACTACTGGAGCCACATACGTTTCAGACTCTCCAAATGGGTTATTGCCATCCTGACACATCAGCCTTGCCCTAATGGTATAAACTCTTCCATGAGAAAGGGGTAAAAATTGAATGGACAAGGTGGTATTATTGGGCTCTCTTCGCTGATAATCAACATTTTTGATACCGCCTTCAATCTCCCATTCAACAGCCCTACAGGGATATTCTTCGCTAATAATAGTAAATGTCTGCTCTTGTCCAATACAGGGGTATTCAATATAATAAATGTAAGGTTCTTGTGCATAGGCAACACCCCCACACAGGACAAGCACAGCCATGAGTGACACCCATCTGACCACAAACAGGCATCGGATTAAGACTTGGTTAAAGTTCATAGATTTTAGGATGTGGTGTGTTGAATTACTTGCGTGCATAGTTGTATTTGGTTTCAGAAATTTTGGATACCCCATACTGGAAAGTCTCTTTATAGACCCGGACTAGTCTGCCCACTGCATCGTATTCGTAGCGGGTAAAGAGGTTATTGTTGTCCAGTATATAGGTCAGTTCGCCTGTGTGGGTATCATACACATAGCCTGTTAGCCCACCATCCAGTGGTTGGAAGCGGAAATCATCGAAGTACAGTACTTCACTACCGTTATTGACACAGCCAATCTCCACTGTTCCCGTGCTATTTTGCCCCACAGGAACATTCAATGTCAGGGCATACCAACCATTGGCATGTTTCTGAGCTGTTGCGGCTGGCGAAGGCACCGTTTGTCCATTAATCGTATAATACAAACGGGCATCGGCAGGTGGGAATCTGTCATTCTCATTGCTAACGCCATGCGCATTGCGAACCCAAACCCTAGCTATATAGTTTCTACCTGCTTTCAAGGCCTGGCTACCAATGGATTGGGTATAAATAAACCCTTTCTGTCCCGCATTGACCTGCAAACTCTTATCTCCCGTATGGAAATAGGTTGACACAGCAGCTACCTGTGTCTTGTCGGTTCCTGCTACACGAGCAGCTACCCCACCACCGAATACATGATTGACTTCCTCATCTTCGGCACTACAAAAGGCAATTTCATTGTAATTAGCCAGTGAACCCGACGCTACGACACGGGTTTGGTTATAACCCATCTTAGTAGCCCCATAGTTGCCATTGACATCTTTGGCTTCCAAGGCTTTGGAATATCTATCATAAAGGGTAATCTCAGCTGTTTTACGCCAGTTTGCATTGACAGCAGCGGCTACAAAACTAAACGGAGTAAACTGTGTAAAGGGTGTCACGCCACTGATATGTGTACCTGTGGGTATAAACACATAGCTGCTCTCACTCCGCCAGATACCAGTTTGTTTGCCATTGGTGACATCAAAGACAGGCACTTGATCACTCCAGGTTTGCATACTGGCAGTGAGTAGACCTGTTTTCTGGTTGTTGGCATCTACCTGATACACATACGAAGCCGCATTTTGTGTAAGCATGTGTTTGTTCGTAGCATTTTTCCCTTTAGGTCCCATAGCCTCATATATATGATAGGCAGGTACCGACTCAGACATAAACCGATTGCCATACCCATCAGTGGTAAGAGATTTCACCAAGGCTCCAGAATAAAAATCAAATGCCAGATTTTCACTGGATGTCTTTCGGCCTGTTTTGTAGTCAATAGTGGTCGTTCCTGTCAGAATAGAGGGGTAGTCCTCCCGTTTACTGCTAATTACTTTCAAGACCATATCCCCATTTTTTTCTCGCACATAGCGAGCTGCCCCGTAGCTTTCCTGCACAATGCCCTGGTAATTATATCGAGCCATCAAATTTTCATAGGAATGAGTCGCATCTTGGTCATGCAAAAAGTGATTAAGAGTCTCTGTGAGCTTGAGTCCACGAACATCATAGGTCGTTGTTTTCCGCACAGCCCCAATACGCCCAGTATGATTAACCAAGGAAACCGTACGAGATTTACCCGTAGCAATAGTATGATTTCCCACTTGTCTAGGTTGTACACTCAAATTGTTAGTAGCGGCAGTTTGGACCAGCTCTATCATATCTGGCTTGAATACCTCAAACTGATGCGTCACATGCCCAGGTGTTTGGATCGTTTGATTTTTTTGGTTGGTACTGGTTCGGATTGTCACATATTCATACATGACTCCTGGCGGTGGCACCTCACGGGCATTGGCCAGCATATCAAAAAAGTTTTTATGCAATTCCCTGGAATAGGCTTTTTGGGCTTCATCAATCCGTCGGTCTTCGCCACCATTGCCATCGCCCCTATTACATCCATAATCCGTATTCCAGCTATAAATGGCTTTGTCTATGCCCATAGGCTCAAAAGAGGTTACCCCAGAGTTCTGATAGTCGTAGGAGGTAATGGCTGTCAAGCCTTCATTATTATCCAGACGGATCTGTTTGACCCGAATCCCACCACCAGGGGTAGGTACAGCAAACTTTTCAAAGCTGGCATTTCCAACAGTCAAGAAAGATTTTGTGGAGAATTGAAGCTGGCTTGGTATCTGTTGCCCAAGCAAATTATGACAGATTCCCCATTGTCCATTGTAAGTTATATTCTGCTTTATCTGTGTCAATCGCTGATAGAGATCATTTGATTGGATACGAATGGCCGTAGCTGAAACCTGTGTAATAGGTGCATTGGTAAGAGACAATGGCTCATAATAGGTTCCATAGATATTTACACACCCATATACCGCACATCCCAGAAAAAACTTAGAAGCTAACATATAGGTAGCATTTAAAGTCATGCTCCCGCCATCAAATAGTGTTCGTAAATCTCCAATCTGCTCTTGTTCATAAAAAGTAAGCTCTACTTCATTGGCGGCTTGGGGTGTCATAGAAGCAATACTAAGCAGGTTGTTTTTATACAAGACAGGCTTTCGATAGCTATCTGGCTCATAGTCAATGGAGGTCACTGCTCCCATAGGTGTCACAATTCGACGTAGCGACCACACGTCCAAACTTCTGGCAGATACTTTGGAGGTTAACCGAGCCAGATTATCATTAAATTTGCCATTGGCTAATGTTTTTGTCTCATAATCACTTTTGTAGAGTCCCCACATATCCTGTGCCTCTTTATTATAGGGAGGATTTTTAGTGGTATGTGCCTGAATCGTATTCTGACTCACTACATAGGTAGGCGTTTGTATACTAATGTCTTTGAAGAAATAAGTATTGTGGTGATCTATTTTGTTTGTAATCACTACATGACAAACATGTCCATTCCAACTAAATGTGAGAATGTCGCCTTCGTCTAATATCTGATTCCCTACTACTTCTATTACTCCTTTCTTGGTAGTTGCTTGATAAGATTGTATATATATCTGAACCTCTTTTCGTTCACTAGCCAGCAGGTCATATTCAAAGTTCATGGGTGGGGTAATATCTGCCCCTTGTTTACCTTTGAAATTGAGGGCTTTTAACGTCAGTTTTCCATACCGTTGTGCATCTACCTGAGGAGTAGACGAATACAAATTGTCATTAGAAATACTATTAGGTGTACCAGGACATAAGCTGTAGTCATAGTCAAAGGTAGTGACACGTATACAGGCTTTCCTAAAAGCTTGGGCAAAGGTAGGATCCGTAAAATCATAAGAGTCCACTACATTGTCTGCATGATGAATGTTGAGAGGTATTTGCACATGATGTTCTCTGTACTCAGGTGGCATCCCCACCTCATTTCCATCATATAGATATTGGCAGGTCTGATCTACTGAGAAGTTATGGTTAAAAAGATCTCCTTTACTTTTTAAGGATAGCAGATTTCCATTGAGAACCGACTTCAAATCTTCATTTTTGAGTAAACATACACTATCCAGTCGCATGACACTACTAGACCAATCATAGTAGTCTATATACCTAACTGGCGCATGAACTGGCCCACAAAAAGCTTGTTTGAGCACAGGTAAAAAAGTAGCCTCATCATTGGACAAATTCACTACGCCTTTGCCATCTTTACGTGGACTTTTCACAAACAATGCCGTGTGGGTGCGGGTCTGAATGGCATCCAGATAATACAGTTCTTTCTCGCCTTTAGAATAGGTTTGAAAATCGGTATTCAGATCGGTATGAAACCCTTCTGACGGATTGCGCCACCGATACATCGAAGACCATTTGCCATACTCAAAATTGACCCAATACCCCCAATCCGTGTCATCTACCAGACCATTCTCATTTGTATCCACAAAATCAGGCCCTGTTACAGCCGTTAAATACCAAGTATAGGCATAAGGCGTAAATTTTTCGATTTTTGAGAATCTCTCTCCACCACTCTGATCTTTGGGAAAGGTTTTTATGTATTCGCCCCACGCATAAGCAGGCAAGGCATAATGATAGGTAACCCCACTTTCATTGGTAATCATAAATCCACCTATCTGCATAGAGGAAGGCAGAGCAGACGGACGAGTAAAGCCAGTGGTAGTGGTATGGATAAATCCTTTTTGCTGAGCCGTTTTATTATTCACTTGCTCATTCGTAAACCATTCAATATGTTTCGAACCAGCCAAGCGGTTGTTCTTAAACTCCCCTGTGCTAGGTTCTTTGTAAGCCAATTGTTGCATAGAGGGATTCCATTCGGCGGGTTGTACTCGAAAAGCGTTTGAGAAATCGCCTATGAATCTGAAATCCACATTGTTTGTACCATAATTTTGCACCGCCAGTGGATATTGTTCTACTTGCCAATTATCTTGCCCATCCTTATAGCTTTGTTGGTAAAGACTTTGCCTGTAGAGATAAGGCCGCATACTTCCGGCTAATCCTTGGGCCATCACTTGATAATCATCTATATTAGGAAAAGTTCCGCCCATCACCTTATCTGCTTCCGGATTTTCTGCAATGCCTATTTCTGGCTGTAAAAGGCTATAGCTATCAAAACCTGTTTTGTAACTATCAAGTGTACTGGGCTGTGCAGGATTCTTGAGTATTCCATAAGTAGCCGTGGTTTGAAATTCATTAGACCAGTATCTTTCATACTCGTACCCAATATTTCCCCATAATCCTGGCACAACCGTAGGAATAGGTATACTAAAGCCAAAACCTTCTTTACTTATATTTCCAGCCTTATCATTGCGTATAGATGCCGAGAACCCTTTTGACCGAGCACTATAGCTACTCGCACCTGTAGTAGTATTCATGGAATACCCCAGACTAGTACTACCTTTGGTAATACTTCCACCAATATTGGTTGTCTCAAAATTTGTACTAGCAGTTATGGCAGCCTTTAAATTACCATTTTTGGATAAGTTCTGACTAATAGAAGCATCTATACCCACACCTCCCGTATGATGGCCATATCCATCTCTACCTACGGACATATTCAGACTACTCTCAAGGTTTAATCCTAAAGTAGTGGTAATACGCAACAAATTTGTAGACACACCTACATCCCAGCCTACCCCAACGCCTAGGTATGTATCATGAGAAACAGATAAGTTAGCGGAAACAGAAGCAAGTGTTCCGGGTATACCATAGGTAGCCCCTACCCTCCATGTATGTGTTTCTCCCCCTGCCCAATAATCCTGACGAAATACTTGTGCCCCACTATGATCATCCGCATAGCCATTGACTGTACGGTTTATAGCACCCGGATTCAAACTAAACCCAAGACCAACCCAACTCGCCTCTTCGTTGGGCTGAATGCCCGCATGATAGGATAATGCCAGCGGATAGCCTCCTTCTGGGCCGGGTACTTCTAGCAGTGGTACATTGTAGGTAAAGTCGCCCGATTGCAGGTTCACCATATCGGTTGTGTCAATGGGTTCAAAGCTGGTTGCCTCCGGAGCCGTTGGGCCTGCCGTTAACGCATAGGCAGCGGCCGGGTAAATGACCTGCGTTAAAATGGTCAGCAGCAGAAAGCTGGTAACGGTTTTAAGTAACAGAGATTGTCTGAAAATACGTAGCATATATAGTAGTAGGTCTGAGGTAATTGAATGGTTTGTTTGGTTTTGAGTCTTATATATAGTCAGTTATGGATGTTTCCAGTCTACAGTGGGCAAGTCTTCGATGTCCTCTTTCTTGAATCGGAACGAGAGATTACCTGTACCCATACCAAACTCATGCAGTTTGAATTCAATATAGGCGGGCTGCGTTTTAAGCTGGGCTTTTGAAAAGGCAAACAACAGGGTATTGCCTGCACCCATTCCATAGGTTCGCTGAAAGAGATAGGTAGAAACAGGAATCGTGTCGTGTGTATCGGTCAGCAGTGTCACATACTCGCCCATGCGGAAAGAGAGTACCTGTAGTTGTTCACTGAACTCACTAAAGCCATTGGCTGGGGTGAGTACTTCCCGTCCATCTTTAGACAAGGTCAGGGTCAGATACAGGTTGTCATATTTCTTCCAAAGCTGGGTTAACTTCTCAGGTGTGGCCGTCTGCTCACCCAGTTCCTGGGCCATAAGCAAGTCGGAGGGGCGGTAGGTAGCTGTGATTTGCAAGCCTGCTACCTCTTGGGTATGGGTCAGGCCGTGTTCGGGTTGGGTTACATACGCTTGCAGTTCAGAGACCGAAACGGATTCTTTTCTACTGCAACCAAGCAACCACAGCATAGCCCATAGCCCTAAAACAGCCCGCACATACCTATAGGGGCGAATAACATTCGCCCTGTTTCTCAGGGGGGCGATACATAGGCTACAAACCGGCGTGTTCGCCCCTACAAAATTGTTTTGGACAAGATTACCTTGCCTTGCCAGAGAAGTCCATACAAACCCCTTGCTGCCAATCAAATGCCCTATACGCATGTGTATCAAAAAGATAATTTATTTGGTTGGATTAGCCGCTGGTGGAACAGGCGTTGGGGCATGGCCATACTCTTGGTTCATTTGTTCCAATACCTGGTCGGTTACGTCCATGTATTTTTCGGCATAGGCAATGTTGCCAGAGGTATTGGCAGCGAAGATGATCTGAAAATGATGGTCTTTTCCGTATCGTTCCAGAAAGGAGTTGGCTTGTTTCACCACCTCGCCTGTCATACGCTGGTCTTCCTGACGGGCTTTTTCCTGAATGGCTTGCTGGTAGTCGGCCAGTTGCTTTTGTTTGCTGCGGATCATTTCCTGCGACAAAGTCCGTTCTTTGGCAGACATGGTAGCCGCGTCTTTTTCGTAAGTTTTAATAGCCGTTTGTACCCCAGCCATCAGCGTATCTACATTGGCTTGCCAGGCAGTGGCTTTTTGCTGGTAAGCTTGCCGGGCCTGAATCATGGCCTGATAGCCATTGAGCAGCCGAACCGAATCTACATAGGCTATTTTTTCTTGTGAACGAACAAAGTGCAACACATACAAGGTGGCAATAGCAGCCACCACAACCAGGTTGAAGACAAGCTGAAGGGGATTTTTAAAAGACATTCGTTTCATAGTTTAACGTAGTATACAATCATTTATAAATCTGGTAATCAAATAGATAGAATATATCTTTCGCCTAAAAAGGCAAAAAGAATACAGATTTAAGGGGTTCGCCAAAAGAATCCAAATAAGATAATTTTGGGAATTTTTACTACTTTAGCTGGTAGGCTATTGATTGGAAGAGGTAAACCTACTACAGTTGTGTTGTATACACGATGCAGTATTCCTGATTTGACCTGCACAAAGGTAAAAAACGGTTTCCGATCGCACAAATTCTTTCATCGTTTTTTTTCAAGAAAATGGTGAAAGAAAAATAGTTATTCATCGAATCCATGCAAGACCTAAAGGAAGTTAGCCAAGACAGGTTAAAAGAAAAAAATAGGCTTTCAATGCGTGGTATACCACTTTTTTCACTAATAAGAAAAAGCAAAACGGTTCTTTCAGGCTACAGCAGCAACCTAACAGGCTGCTGCTGTAGAAAAATCATATTTTATCTTAAATCTTGGATATATACAATAATATTCTGTCTGAATCATGGTTCTGACAGAAACACAAAATAGTCTTCTGATTCATGGGGAAATACACGTAGTACGTGTGCCAGTGTCAGGAGTATGAGTGTTCGGGAAGCTACAAAACGGGGGATGTTAGCAATAGTAGCAAACTGAGTCACAGTAATTTTCTGATTTTCACCTAGATACTGCATCAACACCTTCTCTTTTTCACCATACTGAAAGCGTATATTTCGCTGTTTGCGTTCACCTTTGAGAATTTCCCGAACTTCTTTGCTGGCCTGAATGCTTTTGTCTGCTACTCGCACATAAGCTTTTCCGATTTGCTTGTTGGGGTCTTGCCAGGCATAATATGGCTTAGCATTACCGGGAGGAATGGTTAGTACCAGTATATGTCGCTCATCGGTGAGAGCCACCCGCTGCATCTGATAGGAAATAGGTGGTGAGCAATACTCGGCAATGGCTTTGGTGAGAATATATTCTTCTTCGTCTACAAACTTAACCCCTTTGATGGTTTGGTTATCCTCTACACCTACCAGCAGCACACCTCCCTGTGCATTGGCAAAGGCCACCAGTTCTCGCACAATCTTTTCAGGATGAGCTGCTTTGAGCTTAAATTCTACATGCAGTCCTTCCCCCTTCCTGACCAATGCTTTAACGGCAGTCAAGTCCATAGTTATTTTTCTTAGGCGTTACTAGTTTTTCTGACTGGCACGAAAAAGTTTCTGCTTTTCTTCTTTGGTGAGGCTTTCATAGCCAGACCGATTGATTTTATCCAGAATAGCATCAATTTCTTCGTCATCAGGCATGCCGCTATATGAAGCAGTTTTGGTTGTTCCACCTACAGTATTTCGGTAGGTCACCTTCATTTTTGGTTTTGCCCGAAACAACCCCCTAGTCCATTCAAAAAAACGGGTGAGTGGTCTGCCCAGGTCATTGCCTTTGTTAAGCTGGCTAATGAATAAAAATCCCATCAGGGCACCACCCAAGTGAGCCATATTTCCACCCACATTTCCACCAGCCGCCAAACCTATATACGACATAGCCACATAAAATGCCGCTATGTATTTGATACGCACAGGGCCTAATAGAAACAGCATAAATGTATAGTTAGGCATAAGAGTTGCGGCACCTACTACTACGGCAAAAACAGCTCCAGAAGCCCCAATCAAGGTTCCTCCTGCTAGGCCAGGTATCAGATTGGCAATCAGCAGATAAGCCAAGCCTCCAGCCAGGCCTCCCAAAGTATACAGATTAATCAGGCGGCGGTTGCCGAGGTATTCGTCTATCAATTTGCCAAACCAGTACAGAAACAGCATATTGAAGAGAATATGAAAAATGCTGCCAATGTCATGCACGAAAAAGTACGTAACCAATGTCCAAGGACGGACAATAAAATGCCAGATATCTCCGGGAAGAAATAAATAATCTGCTATATAGGTAAAATAGTTACTTTTCCCCAGCACCTTAAAGAGTAAGAGCAGCGTCACCATCACCAAAAATATTCCTACATTGATGACAATTAACTGCACCAAACCATTGTTCTGCTTTCGAAACGCATTTTTTAAATCATCAACCATCGCAACGCAAATATCCTGGTTTAAACTATTCAAATGAAAAATTACCCTCTTTCTACCTAATCCTCTTCAAATCCATTCCTTTCGGAAAACCCGCAAATATATACAATTGTTGCTACCAGCAGTAAGTCTAATAAAAGTGTTTTCGGCTATTGCCCCAATATTTTACTAGAATGAATCCAAAAAGCATCCCACCCAAGTGAGCAAAATGAGCTACGTTGTCGCCCTCAGTACGTTGGATTCCTGAGAAATATTCCACTACACCATACAAAAGTACAAAATACTTTGCTTTAATTGGAAACGGAAAAAACAACAACATCAATTCAGTATTCGGAAATAGCAAGGCAAAGGCAGCCATAATCCCAAAAATAGCCCCAGAAGCTCCTACCATACCAATGTTCGGGCTATTAAGATATCTATCAATACTTTCCCGGACAAATGTTTTACTTACCCGAATATTTTCAGGATCAGTAGGATTGTTTTTAAATATCTCCAAAGTCTCATCATCTATCCCCCCTGACAGAGAAGTCTGTGAGAAAGCATTCAAATGCTCAAATGTTGGCTCCAGCAAAAACTGATTAGCTATATTTTCCAGCTTATTTACCTCATAATAATTAATTCCATTCTGAATCAATCCTGCCCCAATACCCGTAATCAGGTAAAAGACCAGAAACCGTTTGGGTCCCCACACCGTTTCTAGCATTGGTCCAAATACAATCAAACCAAGCATATTGGAAAAAATATGTCCTAGTGAACCATGTAGAAATATATAGCTTACAAACTGAAACGGATAGAAATGAGATGCCAGAACCGGATACAGTGTAAATATCGTATTAAATACAGGTACTACATTTTGTAAAAAAAACACGCCAATAGTAATCAGTAAAATATTTTTTACCATTGGTGTCAGTGATATTCCCATATATGTGCAAAAGTGTTTAACAATCGATTATAAATAAGTACTTACAGATATTTAGTTTATATGAATCAAAAAAAAGAAATAGCCATTGAACAATCAACCATTTATCAGTAGTCTAAACGAATAGTAATTAGGTACTTAATAAATATATTCCGAACACAGGCCATAGCATTCTGCCACAAAAAACTCAGCAAAGGGATAAGAACCTATGGTATAGGAACGAAAAAATATCCCAAACTGGTCTGTTCTGATAAGAAACTGTTTTACTACACCTGCTAGTACACTTATCGGGAAAAGAAGCTTCCTATTTTATCTAATGTCAAAATAATTAATGTAGGCGTACCATCCGGTGCGTAATTCGGGTTAGACGATGCAAATAACTGAGCAATCAGGTTCTGAATTTCTGCGGATGTCAGTTTATGCCCATGCCGAATAGCCGAACGTTTGGCCAGTGAACGAGCGACATTTTCTGTTCTGCCTAGGTTCAATTCTGCCTGATGCCATTTAAACTGCTCAATCAATCCTTCGACCAGTTCTTTTTCGTCTCCATCCGGTGTGTCTGCTGGAATGCCTTGTACAGCTACCGTATTTCTGCCCAACACGCCAATCTCAAAACCTAAACTCCGGATCTCGTCTGCAATCTCCATGAGCAGTTCAAAGTCGGACGGATTGAGTTCCAGTACTTTTGGAAACAGAATCTGCTGGCTGGTACCACTGCGTCGGGACAAGGTATGAAGGAATTTTTCATACAGAATCCGTTCGTGTGCAGCCCGCTGGTCTACGACCATCATACCATTGGAAACCTGTACGACAATGTAGCTATTGTGCATCTGAAAAGCAAGGGTCTCACTTTCCATCTGCTCAGCCGGCAGAGGTGACGGGTCACCGGGCAGCCGGTTTACTTTGCTTTCCAGCGTCAGTACAATCTGTTCATTTTCAACAGTCTTTACTTCTTCTTTAGGAAAATTTTGTTGAAAATCTTCGTACAGAGCCGTCCAGTTTTTGCGGTTATTCTGCTGCCGGATTTTACTTTCAATGGTAATAAAGTCTTTTCCTTCTCCATTCTGGGAAGAAAACCCAGAAGAAGGAGCATTTGTTTCCTGTGTCGGAAATGTACTGCCATTAGGCCGATCTGCGGGTGGGCTTCCCTGCGAAGAAGCTGAAAACATAAAACTGTTATTCTGATCAAAATCAATGCTGGGCGACAGATGGTGCATACCCAACGACTTACGTATCGTTGACTGTACTACGGCATAAATAGCCCGTTCGTCGTCAAACTTTATTTCGGTCTTAGTCGGGTGTACATTGATATCAATATGGGCCGGATCTATTTCAATAAATAATACATACAACGGATAACTATCGTCTGGAAGCAACCCTTCATAGGCAGCCATGATGGCATGATGCAGGTAGTTGTGGCGTACATACCGCTTGTTGACAAAGAAGAACTGTTCGCCACGTGTTTTTTTGGCAAATTCAGGTTTTCCTACATAGCCTGTAATGGCTACATAGTCTGTGCCTTCCTGACATGGAATCAGCTGATCTCGATAGCCTTTTCCCAACAAGCCTAATATTCGATGACTCAGTTTTCCGGCAGGCAGATTATACGTTTCCAGGTCATTCTGATACAATGAAAACGCAATCTCTGGATGGGCCAGGGCTATGTGCTGAAATTCATCCAAAATGTGCCGCATCTCTACCGCATTAGAACGCAGAAAATTTCGCCGGGCAGGTACGTTAAAAAACAGGTTTTTCACGCTGATATTAGACCCAACGGGCGTACTGGTAGGTTCCTGCATTTTGGTCTCTGAAGCTTCTATCCGTATCAGGGTACCCATTTCGTCGTCTTTCTGACGAGTCCTGAGCTCTACTTGTGCTACTGCTGCAATCGAGGCCATTGCTTCTCCTCGGAAGCCCATGGTAAGAATGGCAAACAAATCACTGGCCTGACGAATCTTGGAAGTAGCATGTCGCTCAAAACACATGCGGGCATCAGTCTCTGACATGCCTACGCCATCGTCTATGACCTGTACCAAGGTTCTTCCAGCATCTTTGACAATCAGTTGTATATGTTGGGCGTGGGCATCTACCGAATTTTCCAAAAGTTCTTTGACTACCGAAGCCGGACGCTGCACTACTTCTCCGGCAGCAATCTGGTTTGCAATCGAATCCGGTAAAAGCTGGATAATATCATTCATAAATAAGGTAGTTCACGTACACATGTTTGAGTATCAGGTTATTGGTTGTGTCAAAAAAAGTTCTCTCCGATAACTCACTAGTACAAACAATTCTTTATGCAAAAATGTGCATAATTTTTGGGAGAAGGAAGAAAAATAATGGCCGTTGCCAGATTTAAAGATACCTGTTACAAAAATGGTTGATGGTGAAAGGATGAAAGGGTTAAGGGGTTGCAAAATAACCCTTTAACCCTTCACTCATGTTACTTATCTATTGATCCTGGTACATGGCTTTTATTTTAGGGTTGGTTTCGCTTTCCTGAATCTGCTTACGCATGTCTTTTACACCTTCTAGGTCCTCAAACATTCCTAGGGTCTGGTACGCATTGAAGCGGATATACTCATTAGAAGCTGTGCGGGCTAGCTTGTTTAGCTGTTGCACCCCCTTTTTCTGCACGTCTACAGGTTGTTTGATCAGGTATTCGCCAAATATCTGCGTAAACGGGTACAGAAAATTCACATCTGTACGACTAAACTTATCTATAAACCAGTCTAGTTGCGTACTGTTTCCTCGTGCAGCATAATAAGCCCCTAACGTCAGCAGAATGTCACTATTTTTAGATGTACGGAAAGCAGCCAGTTGGGCTTCAACGTTGAGAGGCTGGCTACGCAGATAACCAACCAGGGCTGCAGCTACTACATAATACGACGAATCTGTCAGGGCTTTCCGGTAGATGGCCTGAAAATCTTTCTGTTTCCAGCTAATCATCTTCTGAATAGCTTCTGCCCGTACATAAGACCGGGGATCTGTGGTAGCCATTTTCTCAATTACAGATTCGAAATCAGCCATTTGAGACCCAGACTCTGGCACATTACGTACCGCTATCTGCCGCATCACCCAAAACTGGTCGTTCAACGCATCATGTGCTAGTTTTTTCCGCTCAGGGGTATTCATTTTATTCCGTTCATTTTTCGACTTGGCATCCTTATCATCCTCTTCTGTTACTACTTCAAACAGGCTATTAAAGGCTTCATACCGGGCAAAAAACTTATCTGAATGTGCATACTGATACATCCATTCTTCTTCAGACTTGGTGTGCGTGACCTTGCCTAAAAGTTGGGTTTCTGCATCAAAAAGTACCAGATCAGGTTTGGCAGCTACAGGAAACTCAAATGACTGATCTGCCTGATGAATAACAATGGGATAGAAAGTGGGTTTTCCATGTACCCATACAGCCACTTGTAGCGGCAACCGATACACTTTGCTTTCCTGCGGCACACTATTCCGCTGCCGAACGGTGAGTTTTACTTTTCCGTTCTCGTAGGTCTGTGATACTGTTAGAAGCGGATGTCCAGCCGAGAGAAACCATTGGTTAAAAAACCAGTTCAGGTCTTCACCTGTTATCTCCTCAAAAGCCAGCCGTAGCTGATGGATTTCGGCTTTGTTGTAAGCATTGCGTTTCAGGTACAGGTTCAATGATTTGAAAAATGCCTCGTCGCCCACGTATTTTCGCAACATATGCAGCACCATACCACCTTTCTGGTACGAATGCGCATCAAACATATCTTCCCGGTTGGTGTACTGGTAGCGAATCAGTGGCTCCTGTTTGTCTTCGGCTTCTACAAAATACTGCCCTCTGTCATTCTGTAAATGATAGTCTGCCTCGTCTCTTCCATGCTTGTGTTCTAGCCATAAATATTCTGCGTAGGTGGCAAAAGATTCATTCAGCGGCAGGTTACTCCACGACTCACACGTTACCAGATCCCCAAACCAATGGTGGAACATCTCATGTGCAATAATGTCATCACTCGTCTCATCTATGAGTTCACGGGCATCTTTCTGGACAAATTCACCAAAAATAACTGCACCTGTATTTTCCATAGCTCCAGATACATAATCCCGAACCACTACCTGGGCATATTTATCCCAAGGATATGGATAGTTGAGTACATTTGAGAAGAATTCAAGCATCTGAGGCGTGCGTCCAAAGATATTCTTCGCATATTTCTCATAGTCTTTTTCTACCAGATAGGTCAGTTCAAGGTTTCGCCATTTATCTTTTACTACGGCAAAGTCACCCACGGCCATCATAAACAGGTAAGGAGCATGTGGCTTATCTTGTTTCCAGCAATCAGTATGGGTTCCGTTGGAATTTTCTTTGGAATAGACCAGCGTACCATTAGACAATGTGGTATATGCCTTATCTACTGTAATATACATTTCCTGTGTGCATCGTTCGTTTGGCGAGTCAATCGTAGGAAACCAGCACGAAGCAGCTTCTGTTTCGCCCTGTGTCCAGATTTGTTTGGGCTTGTTTGGAACTTGACCATCCGGGTTAATAAAATACAAGCCCCGGTCATCGGTAATGGCAGTACTTCCTCCTTTGGTCAGTTCGGTAGGTTTGGCTATGTACTGAATCTGTACCAGAAACGTATCGTCACGGGTATAGGATTTGGGTAGTCGAATGGCAATTTTTTGTTTGTTGTAGCCAAATGACAGTTTAGAAGCTGCTTTCTCACCCACCAGCTCTACTGACTGTATGTCAAACCCTTTCGCATCTAGATAGAGTGAATCCTGCGGATAAAAATAAGGCTTTAGTGTCAATATAGCTGTTCCGATCAGTTGCTGTTTAGCCCAGTCAAAACGTACGTCCAGGCGGGTATGCAACAGGTCATGTTTGCGGGTATTTTCAGCCTGGTATACAGCCATTGCTTGCCGTTCTGCCCTGTTAGCAGCTATATTTTCCCGCAATGTATCCGTATTGACGGCTTCTATTCGTGCAACAGGCATATTAGAAGCTAGTTTCTGCATAGGTTTGCAGGATTCGAATGATGCCACCAGCCCCAACAGACTTATTGCACCTAACCATATTTTATACATCAGATTTCTTTTGTTTATTTGGCGTAAAGATACGGAGCTAGCCGAAAGATAAGCCTGTATTTTCAAGAAAAATGCATTAACTACTATTTTTCAAGTTACTTTACTGATCCATCTAAACGTCTGCGACCATGCTAAAAGTCTCTGTTGGCTCACACTATACCTTTGAATACCACGAAAACGCACCAGACACACTGGATAGTATAGAAGTTCGTGCAGGAGCCTTTCATCTGATCAAAAATTCTGTATCTTATACTGCCGAAGTGGTTCGAGCTGATTACACTGAAAAACTTTTTGTCATTAAGGTCAATGGCTTTACCTACGAAGTAAAAGTAGCCGACAGGTTTGATTTGCTGTTGCAACAGTTAGGTATGAATGCTAGTACCCAATCACAAATAAAGGATCTGAAAGCCCCCATGCCCGGTCTGATTCTGGATATTAAAGTCACTACTGGCCAAGCAGTACAAAAAGGTGACCCACTAATCATTCTTGAAGCTATGAAAATGGAAAATATCATCAAAGACCCAGCCGACGGAACAGTCCAGTCTATTAAAATAAAAAAAGGCGATAGCGTAGAAAAAAGTCAGGTGTTGATGACCTTTTAGGCCAGACCAAGCCACAAATGGTATGATAAAACCAACAAACATAGGGCAATTATCTACTGAATTTATTCTTTCTTTCAATTGTACTAGTCAAACAGTACGCCGACATTCAACTTTTTTTTTATCTTTGCGCGACTTTTACTGAAATGATTTTTCATCAACGTCAAACATTTTAACCCCAAAACATCTGTACCGATCCGTTCGGGACAGGTGTTAAATTTAGCCTATCGAATGAAGTACAAACGAATACTCCTCAAACTCAGCGGCGAGGCTCTGGCCGGAGAACAAGGCTATGGAGTTGACTCCAAACGCCTTACCCAATACTCGGAGGAAATCAAACGTGTGGTGGAAGCCGGCGTAGAAGTAGCTATCGTGATTGGTGGTGGTAATATCTTTCGTGGAGTAGATGGCGAAAATTCCGGCATTGATCGTGTGCAAGGCGACTATATGGGTATGCTGGCTACAGTCATTAACGCTATGGCGTTACAAAGTGCACTGGAAAGTCATGGCATGTATACCCGGCTTATGTCTGGTATCCGCATTGATCAGGTGTGTGAACCCTTTATCCGTCGCCGGGCAGTACGCCACCTTGAAAAAGGTCGTACGGTTATCTTTGGTGCAGGTATTGGAAACCCTTACTTTACCACTGATACAACGGCCAGCTTACGGGCCATTGAGATTGAAGCCGATGTGGTACTTAAAGGTACACGTGTAGATGGCATTTACACTGCTGACCCAGAAAAAGATCCCACAGCTACCCGATATACCAATATTTCATTTGAGGAAGTCTATAGTAAAGGTCTGAATATCATGGATATGACTGCCTTTACATTATGTAAGGAAAACAACCTACCTATCATCGTATTTGATATGAATAAAGCCGGAAACCTGTTCAATCTGGCCAAAGGAGATGATGTAGGTACACTCGTAACCATGCGGTAACCATTGCCACGTCCTGTACGTAGTAGTGGGTGAAAAATTGCTAGTTTTACGTTGGTTAGATAGTTGAAGATTGAGCAGTTTTTCATTGGCAAAACCATCAACATACACGTTTTAAAATACTAGCCACATAGGCCTAGTATTTTAAAAAAAAGCATAAACAACGGTTCCGACCTGATTATTATCAAAAATAAGACTCAACCCTTGTTGGTTTGTAGACTGAAAACCAACGCTGCAAACCAACAGGATTAATCGTGCAACTTTTTAATCCTGGTATACAAATGGAAGAAATACAATTTTATCTGGAAGATGCCAAAGAATCAATGGAGAAAGTCATCAAGCACACATCCACTGAATTACAGCGGATTCGGGCGGGAAGGGCTTCAACCACTATGTTGGAAGGTATTGTCGTAGAATATTATGGTATGCCTACCGCACTGAACCAGACTGCGTCTGTTACAGCACCCGATGCCCGAACACTGACTATCAGACCTTTCGAAAAAAAAATGCTGTCGGAAATTGAAAAAGCTATCCGTAACAGCGACCTAGGTGTGAATCCCATGAACGACGGCGAAATGATTCGTATCAATATTCCTCCACTGAGTGAAGAACGCCGGAAATCATTGGTAAAACAGGTAAAAACCGAGGTAGAGAGCGGAAAAATAAGTGTACGAAACGTACGAAAAGACACCAACGAAGCCCTACGCAAACTTCTGAAAGATGGAGCGTCTGAAGATGATATCAAACGTGCCGAAGACAAGGTTCAAGCCCTTACAGACCAGTACATTGCCAAAACCGACGAGTTGGCCGCAAAGAAGGAAGTGGAAATTATGACCATCTAATGGTAGTAGGATTGACACAAAATAGTCTGTTTCAAGCCCCCAAGGGGGTTATATCCTAAATAAAAAAGACCAGATTTTGCTGGTCTTTTTTATTTAGGATATGTTTCTCTATCTGGCAATAGTCAGTCAGAAAATCAGCACGACTTTGGTACTACTTTTCCATTGACCTGCAGTAACCTGTCCAAACGAATGGTTACACCTGTATCCAGACGCAAGTACTCAGCTTTTTCCTCTATAAACAAATCCAGAATCATTCCTTGGGTAGTGAGTGTAGCTCCTGCTTCGTCCCAAAACTCAATCGTACACAGTTGCTGTAAGGTTGCCCAGGCTTCTAGTTCATCATAAAAATCACAATTAATGGGTTGATAGGAAGATTTCATGGCCTTCATACTTGAACGTTTCGGTCTATCACGCAATATGCGTGTTTTTATGAACAGAAAGCACGCATTTTTGGTGCAAAAAACAAGTAAAATCACCCAACATGGGGTAGTTACCTATCAAAAATCTAGACTATTTTTCAGAAAGTATTTCTTCATAATACTTTTGGTTTATATACAAAAAAACGCTGTTTATAGCAGCGTTTTTTTTAATTCATTGGTTCAGAACCTGTGCATACAAAGCCTTGTACCGATCGGAAACTATCTTTTCAGTAAATGATTCCAGTACAGTCTTTCTGGCCTGGGTTGCCAAATGTGTATAATGGTTTTCATCCAGTACATATGCAATACCAGCCGCCAGATCTTCCGCTGACTGGAGTGTAGCCAGATACCCGTTCTGCTGATGTACAATCATTTCGGGCACTCCTCCTGTACGAAAGGCTACCACAGGTGTACCACAAGCCAGAGATTCCATAATGGTATTGGGCAGGTTCTCTTCCAGCGACGGAAACACCATTACATCACAGGCATTGTACAACTGAGCAAGATTTTCATCGCCATTCACATACCCTAAACTATGTACAGGAAAAGGAAGGGTTTCGCCTAGTTTCTTGTCTGCTTTGCCAAAAACCACTAGTGTGATCGAGTCTGCCAGCAGCGAATCTGCTGCCGCCAATTGTGTCAAGGCATCCAGTAAATAGATAAAGCCTTTGCGTGGCTCTTGTGTGTTCATGGCACCAAAAAGAACCAGTTTCTTATTGACGGGAAGTTCTAATATGGCTCGGGTTGCAGCTTTGTTGCTTGGTTGATAGATCTCTGTATTGATAGGATTGGGAATGGAAATAATCGGAAACTTTCCGAACAACAAACTGCCCTTGGCTTCGTTTCCCAACCATTGACTACAGGTAACCACATGAATATTAGCGTCCTGAAAAATTTCTTTTTTACGTTCAAAAACCCTGAAAGACAAATCATTATCAGAAGGACATCTCAGGTACGGACATTGCTGGCAATGTGTCGTGAAACGGGTGCAACTCCCACTGTAGTGACACCCTCCCGTAAAAGCCCACATATCATGCAGCGTCCAGATGATGGGTTTGCCTAAGGCAAAAAGTTTTTTCAACGAATCCAGCGACAAAAAACCAAAATGAATCCAGTGAAGATGAATAATGTCGGCCTCTTGAATGGCAGGATGTGTATGAATATCTATTCCTATATTTCCCTGTGAAAAACCAAAACGTTCTCTCTTAGATTTCTCAAAAAACCTGAAAAAGAGTTTATCAAACATAAACCGCCAATGAGCTTTTAGATGAGTCCATTTGGAATGAACCACTGGAACGACAAAAGGTATTGCCGTAGACTGTTCTTGTACCAAATACGTTACAGAAACATTGTGGTGGTACAATGCATAAACAAGTCGCTGGCAAGCTGCCGCTGCTCCTCCAATTGACTGATAGGTATTAACAATGGTGATCTTCAATGGATATAAAAAACGAAAGAAATGTATAACCTGTATCTTATACCTATTACTGTTTTGCCTAAGATGTAGGTCGGTATCCAAATATATTCAATTGTAAATCCATAGTTGGCGTTTTTTTATTGATCTGATGGACAAATGGTTGCTTACGATCTGCTTCAGAACGGATAAAATAACGAAATCCATTCGCTGTAAGAATATGTAAAATAGTATCCAGCGACTGCGGTTGCCCAAGATACGAATGGTATTCAATAAAAATATGTTGCACAGCCTGCAAAGAATCCTGACAATCCTGCATCACTATGGTTTCTGCTCCTTCAATATCCATTTTCAGCAAATCAATCACAGATTCTTTTTCCAGCCAGTCTTTCAGTCGAGTAGCAGGAATCTCCATCGTTTTTGTCCCAGTCACCAATGATCCGCCATCGGCTCCTTCGTTGGCAAAAGAAACTGTCGTGTTTTCGTTCCACACAGCCTTTGTAACTACTTCCACATCTGTGAAGTTATTTTGCTGGATATTTTTTTGCAGATACACGGCTACATTTGGATCTGCTTCAAAGGCTTTGATGCGAGCCTTTGGATACATTCGTTTAAAGTACACCAGATCTACCCCCACATTTGCCCCACAGTTGTAGATCACTGGCGTATCAGACGATGCTAGAAACTGATAATTTTCATCCCCAAATATCTCTTTAAATTGCCACAAAAATGACTGACAGTCAGGAACATCCATTTGGTAATTCAAAAAACGCACATGTGTAGGCTTGTATCGTTTGTTATCCCCATACTGAAATACTAGCCATAAAAACGTACGGCTGTAGGGTGTACGCCACAAGTGGTAAAGTTCTTTGAAGAGAATCTTAAAAAATAAAATCATGCAGGAAAACCATTACATACTAAAGATCAACAAAAAGAGAGGACGCCGAAAAGATAAGGAAAAGAATATCTCTGGCAAAACCTGTACAACTATGCATTTGCTGTGTAAACCTTTTATGTTCAAAAAGATAACCCGACCAGCGTAGAACCGAGCGTATCTCAACAAGAAATAGAACTACTATTTACTGGCAATCAAGCCGTTGCACCACAACCGTCTGTCGGTTTATAACCTCTGCATAGCTTTCTCTTTCCGGGCAATTTCGGCTTCTATCTTCTGAAAATCAATAGCCCCACACCCACCGCCACAGCCTTTAGCACACCCGGTCTGCTTGTGACTAAACTGCTTCCATACCTCCCTTAATAAGTAGCTTAAAGCAGCTATAAACAAAAGTCCAATGATGATGGTATCTATCATATACGTCTCTATTTTCATTTACTCCATCCTGTACAAGAATAGCTAAACAATTGGTTGTTAAATAGTTATCCTTTTTTCGAATAGAGTTTGCCAAAGATCATTGCAAAGATAACGATATTCCTTAAAAGTTAGTTGCCATCTTTCTTTCCCAGCAATTTTATAGGCCCAAAGTACCTTTCCTGAAAAAAGAAAAAGACTTTGGGCCTATAAAAATAGGGTTACTCAGCCACTTGTTCTTAGTAGGACTTATGCCTAGGCCTACTATTCCAGAATAACCCGCTGATCCTTCGGATACCGAGCCGAATACTTCAGTTGAATAGTCTTGCTTTGGGCCGCAGGCAACTGGAATGTCCAGGTAAGTTTTCCTGTATTGGTTTCCAGTACAGCTCCCGATTTTTCCAATAACTCTATTTCAATTTCTTTGGTTGTAGACATAGGCACCTGGTCTTCTAACACCAGATTGATAGGCTGCTGTTTTTTGTTGCGAACCACAATCTCCCATGAACGGGTATCTTTTTTATGTACGCCCAGTAGTTGTTTACTGCTCACGTCTTTTCCTTTGGTACGTGTCACTACAATGTTCTTGTCACGTCCCAGTGAGAGAGTTAAGGTGTCGCCTGTATTCTGCACATCCAGCAAAGATTTACCCAGATATGTTCCTTCAAAAAACAGATTCATCTCACCATCCAGCAGGTTGTAGGCATCCCAGTCGGCAAGTTTGGCTGTCAGAAATACGTCTGTATCCAGTTTGGGAGCACAATAGTATTCATAATAAGCTGGAATAGCATATTCTTGCATATCAACCGCATATTGTTTGCCATCAGTTGGAATAGAATAGGGAATCTCTATCCGAAACTCCACATTCGTCTGCCGAACCTGCTGTACAGCTACCAATGGCTTGATTGTTTGTGTTTCTTTTTTTCTTTTGTTGTAGTATCCCAATTTTGTATCATCTGCCCTAGCTGTAGTTCCATAGCCAACCACCACCACTTCATCAAGTGCACTCATATCTTCTGCCAAAGCAATGTCTACATTAGCAGCTGTAAGAGGAATCTCTTTTGCCTGATAACCTATATAATTAACTTGTAAAAGGGTTGCATTGGCTGGAAGTTGTAACGTGTACTGTCCATGCTGATCGGTCACTGTCCCGATAGTTGTGCCTTTTACTAAAACCGTTGCTCCTGGCAGGCTTTCTCCATTCGAATCTGTCACCCGGCCCGAAACTGTAGACAATGATTTGACATACACCGTATTATAGCCTAAATGCCAAGGGTTCAGTACCGGACGCGTACCTCCTTGTGAAGGATTACCTGTCGAAATGGTCAGTTTTACATGCTGCCAGTCTTCGCCCGAACTTTGAGATACATTGGCTTTGTAAATCATGGCAATCGGGCTGGTAATGTCTTTGACACGTACATCATAGGAAGGAAGCCAGCCTGCGTCATTGACCAGATAGGTAATCGTAAAAGGAACTGTACTTGCAGTCTTGGTTGATACTGTAACTAGAATCTCACTGGTAGGCTGCTCCTTCTGGCTTCGTAGAGAGGTTAATTGGCTGCTAAGGGTAGCAATCTGTTTTTGCAACTTCTGAATGGTCTGATTAATGTCCCACTGTTTTTTCTTGATTTCAGCCAGCCGACTTCTGTAAAAATCTGCCGTCTCTTTTAAGTCTGCAACCTTAATAGCTTGTTGCTGGCTTCCTAGGGTCTTATTTTCCAAAATCATACTTTCTTCCTGCTTCAGTACTTCCAGCGGGTGTAGGACAAGTTTAAAAAAAGGATAAATTTGTAAAATGGACGTACAAGAAAAAGAATTTCAAGGCTTATATAGCCAATTTTTGGCCTGGCAGAAGAGCCAAGCGACCCAAACCGATGGCTTCGAATATGAGCGTAGCTTCCTAGAATTTTGTCGGAGCTTCAACCACTCTCTGCTCTCAATAGCGACTAAACCGGTGGCAGAAGAGCCAAAAAAAAAGTAATCACCACTTTGGGAGATTTACGGGTCAATAGCAGCCATTGTCTAGCTCCGAGTGGGGGTAAAAAAGGGTTTCGAACCAGTGCATATTTGCAAGATTTGGCTTGTTATATAGGTCAAAGCGTTCCTTTTGATGAAGGGAGCGAGATCTTAGCTAAAATAGGCGGTATCCACTTGACAGACAAGCAAATCGAACGGATTAGTCATCATTATGGAGGGGTTTTGGATGAGTTGGAACGAGCAGACAATCTTGGAGCAGACAATCTTGGAGCAGACAATCTTGGAGCAGACAATCTTGAGATGGAGGTAGTGGAGAAAGAGGTAGTAGAGAAAGATTCAAGACTGCATTATGCACTCATGGATGGCTCAATGGTCTATATTCGTGGGCAAGAAGAAGGATGGCGAGAGATGAAATTAGGACGATTTTTTGCCGCTTCGGCTGCCTACCAGATCAAAAAAAGAGGAGTCATTGAGCAAAGCCAATACGTGGCACATTTGGGTGGATCTGAAGATTTTTTAAAGAAATTTGATCGTTTGATTTCATCTAAATCCAATGTAGTGGCTCTAGGTGATGGGGCACGTTGGATTTGGGACTATTGGAGTAGTTTCCACCCCGAAGCGAGGCAGATTTTAGACTATTTCCACGCCATAGAAAAAATAGGTGTCTGGGCGGCCTTAGTCTTCAAGGATGAAAAGCAGAAAAAGGATTGGATGGACTATAGCGAAAGCTTACTGCTCAATGATCAAGTAGGAGAACTCATTCTTCAAATACAAAACATGGATTGTCATCAATCCCTTAAGCAAGCCCAATTAGTAACCTATCTGACTAACAATCAAGCTCGGATGAGCTATAAGACCTTTTTAGATGAAGGACTTTTCATTGGCTCTGGGGCGATAGAAGCAGCCAACAAGGATCTGATCCAAAAAAGATTCAAACTCGCTGGTCAAAGATGGACAAGGGAAGGATTGCAACAAGTAGCCAATCTAAGGGTTGCTTATAAAAGCAATCAATGGCAAAATGTCCGTCATTTAATTAAAATCGCTGCTTGAATAACTTGTCCTACACCCCTTCCAGCATGATGTTTTCTGTTCCTATCTGCTCTTGTAGCGACTGTTTTTTCTCTTCCAGTGACTCCTGTTCAGCCTGCTTTTTCTGAGCTTTCAGGTAATTTAACTGATGAGTCACCGACAAAACCATACAATTGCCTTCGCCTCGCACCTGAATACTCTGGGCATTGATATTAGCTGCAATCTGTGTAAAAAGTAAGGAGGTAGTACCTGGAGCTAAATTTACAGTAGCCTTTCTGGTTATCTGAGCCCCATTCAGAAAAACAGTCACGTCTTCTATCTTGGAAGAAATCGGGCGAGATTCTGCCGCAAAAACATTAAATGTATAAATACTACAAATTACTATAAAACTTAATCGCATGAATGTCTGCATAGTCAGAAGGTAGTTAAATGAATAAGTATTTAGCTAAAGATGCAGCACAAGCAAAAATTCCATAAATGATAGTAAAAAAACTTATGGATCTTAAGTACTTATGGGTATTTGGCTGAGTCTATTTTGAATCAAAAAACAAAAACAACCGATTCACAATCAACCATTTACCCATTCATTCATAGTAAAAACTAATGGTAAATAAGTACTTATAAGTTAAGAAGCTTAGGCGTGAAAGATCCTTATCCACACATTACAAAACCATTGCTTTAAGAATAGTCACCAATCGGTCTACGCCTTCTTCTAGTGGTAACACTACCGGAATTCCTAGCAAAGATTCATATTCTTGTTGGTATATACGGGCCTGCTCCAGGGAAAGTCCCTGGGTGTTAAGGGTCAATGCTAAGACAGTAGCTCCATAGAACTGAATCAGTTGAATTTCACTCTGTATTGGAGGAATCACAGAAGCCAGTTTTTCATTGTCATCAAAAAACCGACGGGCGGGGGCATGTTGCAGCACCACATATTTTGCTTCACCAGACAAAAGAAATTCTACTCCACAGGGTCCGCTGGGATTTCGTAGGGATGACTGGCCTTCAATAAAGATAATAGCTGGGTTTTGCTCTTCAAAACATGTAACAATGGCATGTTCGACTTCACCGGAAACAAAGTCGTTCGGCGTACTATCAAAAACAAAACCATACGTTCCTCCCTGCATCCAACCTGTTTGTCCAGTAAAAATCATTTCAGCTTTAATTCCCTGCTGCTGGCAAGCTTGTGTCAGCAAGCGAGCTGTGGTGCGTTTGCCTACATTACAATCGGTTCCCAACACGGCCACCCTCGGGCACGTCACCGACCGGATACGACCTGTCCAGAAATGTAATGCATGTCGTGGCTTCGGCCGACGTACATCTACTAATGTTACACCATTTTTCTGGGCCAGTGCTACCATATCAGGTCTGTCATTCAGAAACTCATGTAGTCCATTTACGATAGAAATTTTATGCTGAATAGCCTCAGTCACTAGGTTTTTTAGCTCATCTGGTAGTACTCCTCCTTTGGTAGCCACTCCAATCAAGCAATAGTCTATCGTCTTCAGCTGTGTCATGGCCTCTGCTAGCGTAGCTACCACAGGAATGCCTCTGTGTACACCATCTACTACCTCTCCTGCATCTTTGCCCGCCGAGGCAGCATCTACCACACCTATAATACGATAACGGGAGGTGCCCCGTATAAGTCCGTGAGCTGTTTTAGCAGCGGCTTTCCCTAACTGGCCTCCGGTCAGTATAATAGCCGTATGAGTCATAGTTCAATGGTCTAATAGATGAATAGAAAGAAGAGGAGCAAAAATTATGAGTTGATTTGAGATTATAAAATAAAAAAGCCTTTATTTTCCAGAAATTATGGAATAGTTTATTTTTCTCTCCAAGATATGTCTAAAATAGCATGTATTACAGGGGCTACGTCTGGCATTGGCTGGGCAACAGCCGTCCGACTGGCGAAAGAAGGTATAGATCTTATTGTGTGTGGCAGACGTACCGAACGCCTAGCAGAGCTTAAGAACATTCTTTCTGTCTACCCTATTCGCATTCATACACTTACATTCGATGTCAGTGACGTGGAGGCGGTCAATCAGGCTCTACAATCGTTGCCTACCGAGTGGCAGGCTATTGATTACCTCATTAACAACGCAGGCAACGCCCACGGTCTGGCTCCCATCCATGAAGGCGACATTGCCGACTGGGATGCGATGATTGACAGCAATGTGAAAGGGCTTCTGTATGTTTCCAGAGCCATTACACCAGGTATGGTGGCTCGTAAACAGGGACATATTATCAACATAGGTTCTATTGCGGGAAAGGAAGTGTATCCCAACGGAAATGTATATTGTGGATCCAAGTTTGCGGTAGATGCCATTACTAAGGGAATGAGGCTGGACTTAAATCCGTTTGGCATTAAAGTGACAGGATTGCATCCCGGTATGGTAGAGACAGCGTTTTCAGAAGTACGTTTCAAAGGAGATACCCAACGTGCCCAAAATGTATACAAAGGCCTGACACCCCTCACAGCCGATGATGTAGCTGACACAATCGCCTTTGTACTCAGCCGTCCAGCACATGTAGTACTAGCAGACATTGTACTTATGCCTACCGATCAAGCTTCGGCTACAGTAGCCAACCGAAAATCCTAAAAACAGAAAAAGAGGCATTTATGCCTCTTTTTCTGTTTATTATATATTTTCCAATGATTAGAATTCCCACAAGTTGTGTTCAAATTCCATCAATTGTTGTTTTACCCACTCAGAGGCAAGTAATCCTTTTTTGCCACCATCGTAGATTTCAGTCAGGTCACGGTCATCTGGGTTAGAAACTTTGATGATACGGCCTGAGAATAAACGCATTTCGAAGGCTTCAGCCAGGTTTTTATGTTCCTGGTTATTTTGGGCATTAAACCAAACGGCATTGGGGCTGCTTTTAAACAGTTTATACAAGTCTTTGTATTTGAAAGAAGCCATTTTTTTCTGAATACCCAGTTCTCCGTTTTTCTCAGCTGGAAGCCAGAAAGTGACGGCTTGGATATCCCAGTACATACGTGACCGTTGTTTGTCAAATATCCAGTCTTCTTTGATCTCCATCTGAGTAAAGTAGTTTGGAGGGTATTCGTTTCCTCCACCACCTTTTTCAAGGTCTGCGATCCGCTGCTTTTTTTCTTCGGGTGTAAGAAAATCATCATCCTTAATACGTTGAATCTCAAACTTCTTATCATCAGCAGACATGATGCTACCCACAGCACTAATATTTTTTACAAACTCCTCCACAGACACCTTGGTTGTAACCGAGTCGCTGGAATAAGCCGTAAGTAAACCTGCTTTTACAGCATTAATAATGAAGCGAGTAATTTCATTATTAACAGCCATGAAAGGATGGTTCTGCTTTTCATTCAAGTCCACATTCTGCCACACTGTTTTCTTAAACATAATGTCGGACTCGTGAATGGGGCGCACAGAGTTGGGATTATAACCTCGGGTATCCGCCTCCTGGGCAAAGCATAAGGTCGTTAAGCCCAACGCGAGGGTACCCGCAAAAACCCCTTTCATTACTTTTTTCATAAAAATTGTTTTTTTAACGTGAATAGCTTTACACTTTTAAACGCTTTCTGTGGCGTCTTTAGTATTTCTCTCTGAAAATAGAGCCAGAGAACTTTTCCGCATCTGTCTCCTCTTGCAGGAAGAGGAGACAAACGCAGCGTGTATAAGTAATTTTATTAGTTTAATGAAGCAACTACAACTGGACTGCCATTTACACCACTGTCAATCAGCTGGCCTTTAAAGTTCAGACGTTTTACGTCTTTTACTTCGATAACCAGACGGTCACCAGGGCGAGCCTGACTAGCCAGTCCACTGATTCCAATTTTATCATCACCGCGAACTTCACTTACAGGACGGCTTCCACGTACTAGGTATACAATCGTAGATGTAGCTTTGAAACGAGCATCTTTTGGCAACAGAGCCGCAAATCCTTCATCAATAGACATCCGAACTTCCAGTGTGTTCGGATATGGAGCAGACAAACCACGTTTGGTATCCAATTCACGGCCATTGCTGAAGATTTTAACAGCTGGCTTTGGAACTGGGCGTACTTTGAAAGTCTCAGTACCGATGGTACTACCACCACTGCTTACCGTAACAGCTACCTGAGTACCTGTAGGAACGATAGTAATGTCACCTATTTTAGCACCTGTGAAGTGGCTACCACCAGATACAGAGAAAGCAGGCTTGTAGTCAGCACCTAGTGCAGGTACAGAGATACGCAGTTCGTTACCACAGTTGGCATACAGAGCTTGTACTGCTGCTGATTGTACTTGGATAACTGGTTGTACTACGTAGTAATCTTCGTCTACAGGCAATACTTTTTCTTCACCTGAAGCCGTACGATATTTGATGGCACCTGAAATTTTCTTTTTCACTTTACCATCTTTATCGTATCCACCGCCAGACGCTCTAAATTCTAATGTACCCACACCATTCTGGACAGTCAGTTGTTGACCGTTTACATTCATAGAAGGGGTAATACCTGAAGAGTACGCAGAAATGAAAACTTCAGCTTTGAATTTAGTACCAGCCGCAACTGTACGGGCATCTGGACGAACCATAGCCATCATTTTGTCCACTTTCACTACGTCTTCGTCAATATCACCTTTCAGTTTTTTCAGAGCTTCAGCTTCGTAACGAGCTACTTCATTCTGTTTCTGACTGATTACTGCCAGTGCAGCAACCATAGGTGTAGCTTCAAAGTTCAATTCAGCAAAATCTTTTCCTTTTTGAGCTTCATCTTTCTTAAAGGAATCAATTTCTTTGGCACTAGAAGCTAACGGTTTCAATACATCATCTCCCAGGCCTGAGTTTTGCTTCAGAAAAGCCAGATGCTCATCCAGGAGTTTCTTCATATCGTACCCTTTTCCTTTTTTGGAACCCTCGGCACCAATCATGAATGTTTCTACTTCTGTTTCACCATTAGGATTTTTGAATGACCCAGTTTCTTTATCCATTCCACCAGAAGCCTCAATCAAACCCGTTTTGATTTTATCTAGTTCGGCAATTACCAGAGAAGATTTTTCTTTGATTTCACGGGCTTTCTTAAGAATATCTGCTTTTTTAGTGTCAGCAGAGAGTTCTTTCTGAATAGCCTTCATGGTCAGTTCATTTGCCTTATATGATTGTTCATTTGAACGTTCCAAGCTACCATTGATCAATTCGAATTTTTTAACAATTTCTGAGCTTACTTGCAGAGCAAGCAGGGCAGTAAGTACGAGATACATCATCCCGATCATCTTCTGCCTTACGGTTTCTTTACCACCAGCCATAGCTTATTTTGTCGTTTTAGTTTAGGTGAAACATTAATTTACGATAAACCAAGACGATGCTTAACCTTTCATGGCTGTTAGCATACTTCCATATACTTTATTCAGCGTAGTCAAGTTGTTAGTCAATTTAGACAATTCGCCTTTAAATTGCTCGGTATCTTTGCTTGCCTGAGCCATGTTTTCCATTGCACTAGACAAGCTGCTATAGAATGCTTGCATAGCTTTCAGGTGTTTATTAGTATCTTGCAGTTCCATTTCGTATACGGCATTCAGAGCTCCTAAGTTTTTAGTAACGGTCTGAACTTGAGCATGGTACGACTTAGCATCTTGCGCAGCATTTGACATTTCAGACATTGCAGATACCGTAGTAGCATAAGACTTGTTCATGTCTACCAATGCACCAGCTGCTTTCTTCACATTCTGAGCATAATCGTTCGTAGCTACAGAAGCTTCTGTCAGATTGTTCAGTTTAGAAGTAGAGTCAGCCAGGCTTTTCAGGCCATGACCCAAGCTATTGATCAGCTCTGGACCAACTTTGGCATTAGCCAGCATATCATCCAATTTAGCAGTCAAACCATTGCCACCTTTAGATTCAGCCTTACGCTGAGGTAACTCACCTTTAAAATCTTCAGCCAGTTCAGGATATACACGTGTCCAATCTGGTTCTGCATAGCTAGGAGCAAATGCACTCAGAAAGAAGATAGCGGCCTCAGTACCCAGTCCAACGATAAGCATAGGACCTGCACCTGGCCAGTGCATGATTTTAAACAAGGCACCTACAATTACGACAGCTGCACCGATACCATAAACAAATGGCATTACTTTGCTGAAGAAGAAATCAGAAAATCCACCTTTTTTAGCACTCATTTTGTTTTGATAGTTTAAGTTAATAAATAATTAAGAGAGATGAAGAGAGAATTAATTAACTGATTATGAGCATTATAATACTTTTCTAAACCTGTATGTATAATATAGAGTATTGCTATGGAAATATATATCTCCACTCTTTCATACTTGTGTTTGGCAAGAATTTTTCGGATTTAGAATTCAGCACCTGACGAACGGCCCAGATATGTCATGGCACAACGGAAACCTACATATGCTTTGGATGTATCCTGATACTCATAAGTACGAGTTCCCGTTTCTAGATAATAGGCTATGTCTTTCCATGATCCACCACGTACAATTTTACGAGGTTCAGAATCATCGGTATATTTAGGGTTCAAATCCCATGTGATGTTCATAGCTGCCGGATGATATGCATCTTCACACCACTCCGATACATTACCAGCCATGTCATACAAACCATAGTCATTTGAGAAGAAAGAAGCTACCGGAGATGTATACATAAAGCTATCATTGTAGTAATTTCCACGACCCGGTTTGAAGTTTGCTAGCAAGCAACCATAGGCGTTTGAGATATAGGGGTTACCCCAGGGATATTTCGCCATATCACGACCTCCACGAGCAGCATATTCCCATTCAGCTTCAGATGGAAGACGGAAGTTAGGCATAGGGAATTTACCTTCTGTCGCACGATAGGCATTCAGGTATTTAGTCCGCCACTCACAGAAATAACGTGCAGCAAACCAGTCTATACCTACAATTGGATAGTCATCAAATGCAGGGTGCATATAATAATACTCCATCATAGGATCACCATAATGGTGAGCGAAATCTTTTACCCAGACTGTTGTATCTGGATACAATTCTTTCATGATGTAGTCTTCGCCTAATACTGAGGCGGAATCTTTGAGCATAGCATTTACAAACTGACGGTACTCATTGTTGGTGATTTCGGTATCATCCATATAGAAGCCACCAATGGTAATCTGTTTGTTCATGTTGATCATAGAGTGGGGAATATCTTCGTCAGCCTGTCCCATGTGGAAGGTTCCTGCAGGAACAGGTACCATTCCAAAAGGTATTTCCTGACGCCAGCTTTCCCGCCCGGGAACACCGACGAGTTCTCCTCGATCGTCGCCACTTTTACCACGTTTGCCTAATAGCCCGCACCCTTGTAACAGAATAGTCGCTACGGCAACCAGGCAGCAGTAAATTTTCATTCGATTGATTTGATTCATAACACCTGTTTAATTATAATTTTTATTTAGATTCCTGTTTAACAAGTTCGGGCATTAAGATGATACAAATGTAAAAGGTAAAAATTGTTTTATTTGCAAAAGATAAGGCTATTCCAAACGTTGTAATATTTACGAGAAAATCAACAAAATGTTTTACTGAGTTACTTTTAACGAATATCCATTATCGCTTATTGTACAGCCTTAAGTATTCTTTCTCAATCATTTCTAAATCTCGGCGTACGCTGAACTGCTTTTACTATTGGCTTCGGTATAGGCAAGGTATAGGTCAACATTATTTCATTTGAGGTCGGTTGTTTAACTGTCTTAGCCTTAATCACATAGTCAAACGCATAGCCTATCCGTAATGAGTTGTCTTTTAATAAGCTTGCCCCCATCAGTAATGAAATAGCATCTCCTTGTCGGAACGACAAACCAGCCGAAAATTTCTGATTATAGGTAGCCACTGTGCTCAGTTCAAATGACGTAGTATTAAAGTCAGATTTGAATAAAACGGATGGTGTCAATACAATCTGGTATGTAAGGTCGTAATAATATCCTGCTGTAATATAGATATGACGGTTCAAAGGATTCTTTAAACCTCCTCCAAAATTGAATTGTGCCCGTGTGAGGTGATTTACACTTAAGCCCCCATAAAACTTCTCTGAGTTATACAAAACGCCTAGTGCAAAATCTGGACGTATCTGTGATTCGCGTCCTGTTTTGTTTTGTAGTACATCATCATTGGGGTCTATAGGTCGGAACCTATTAAAGTCCAATGCTTGTGTATACATCCCTGCCCGTAGCCCAATGGAAAGTTTTCCTTTACCAATAGGATATTGATAAGCATAAGCCACCTGAGCTTGCGTATTAGTCTGTGGACCTAATTTGTCGCTGACTATATAAAAGCCAAATCCACTTCGTAGTCGCAGAATTGGTGTACTCAGGCTTATGACCGCTGTATTAGGTGCCCCACCTGGTCCATCGCCGTTGGGCGTAATAGAACTAAATGTTGATTGATACCCCGTCCATTGTGAACGATACAATACTTGAAATCTTGTACGGTTTTCTACACCGGCAGCCGCTGGATTTATAAATAATCCATTATACATGTATTGACTGAATTGCGGATCCTGCTGTGCTACCGACATGCCATAACTGAAGCAAACCAGCAATAGAGCAATGAGTAGTCGTTTATTCATGACGTATGTCTTAAAACTAATAAGTAAAAATAACTCGAATGGATCAAGAAGTTTGGAGTCTATGTCTTTTCCAGCAAATACCGTTCCTCGTTTCTGATTACCTATCAAAAGCTACCCTATGTGTACGTGTATCTGATTAAATTCGAGTAATTTGAATTTAAATATAGCAAATAAGATTCACACACACCCTATGGGTAACCTCTGATGAATAATCAGATTTTACTCAAAAACAGGCATTTTACCTTAAAAACGAAAATATTATACAAATATTGAGTGAGAACCTTACTTCATTTTTTATACCCTCAAGGCACACTTGAAGCGTTCTACAGCGTTCAAATATCTGTATATCAACAGCTTGTAAATATAGAATTTATATGTTTGTGTCTATATTCTTATCAGGAAATTTTATTGGCTCTTTTGATATATAATTCCAGGGCACCTGCCATAGAAGGGGCGTTGGGTTGAGGAGCTTCAATATCCAGAATCAGGCTGGCGTCACGTACCGCTTTGGCAGTAGTAGGACCAAAAGCAGCAATACGTGTTTTGTTCTGTTTAAAATCTGGAAAATTGACAAACAGGGAGTTAATCCCTGAAGGACTAAAGAAGGCAATAATGTCATAATAGACATCTGTTAGGTCGGAAAGGTCAGAGGCAACAGTCTGGTATAGAACAGCTTCTGTCAGATGTAAGCCATGTACATCCATAAACTCAGGAATATCATTTTTACGAATATCTGAGCAAGGGAAAAGAAATTTTTCATTTTTATGCTTTTTCAATAGATCCAGCATATCTGCAGCAGTCTTCTGCCCAGTAAATACTTTTCTTTTACGGACAGTTATATATTTATGAAGGTAATTGGCTGTCTGCTCGGATATACAAAAGTATTTCATATCCGGAGGTAACTCAAGTTTTGCTTCTTTGCTAATGCGGAAAAAATTATCTACTGCATTACGGCTGGTAAAAATTACCGCACTATGAGCAAGAATATCAATTTTCTGCTTGCGAAACTCTTTAAGAGGTACGGCCTCCACTTGAATAAACGGCCGGAAATCAACCTTTATTTTGTATTTTCTAGCTAATTCAAAATACGGTGATTTCTCATCAGTGGGCTGAGGTTGCGAAATTAGTATGCTGGAAACCTTATAATACCTATCTTCTACCTGTTGTTGTGTTTCTACGGCGTTCATTCTTCAGGGAAATGATTTAGTAAAAGCTTATTTGTCTAACAACTTGATACCCATCAGTAAGGGTATCAGTTCCGTGGCGCAAAGATATGAAAATAAATACAGATTTCTAAATGTTGTCATTTTGTTTAAAACAGAACTTATCGTTAAAATTCTAGCTATATTAAGTAGTATAAAACTAATCATTGAGACCTGTAAAAACAAGAGCATCCATTGCGGATATACCACCAGAAGTATAAACTGTACCGGAACAAACAATACAAAAAAGAGTCGTGAGAAAAGTAGGTACTCGTAATAATGAACAGAAGCTGTGTTATTGATGCCAAATACAACCCCAATGGCATAAATAAAAAGATACTTGCCAATGAGCAAAATAAAAAACAGCCCCGTCAAAGCTCCAAAGTATTTCCCTAGGTCTCTAAAAGTGTCGGAAGCCTCCATTGAAAGGATATTGACAAAAAAGGAATCAGAGTATCGTTGGGCAATCATATAAAACATCCCCAGCAACATACTATGGGCTAGAATAAATAAAATATTAATCTGACTCAGTGGCTTAGCCACAATCGTAGCATCCTCCCGGGTATCTATAGAAAGAATGGAACGAAAACCAAAGTTTCGGCCAAATGCTTTGGGATGATAATTGAACAGGAATGTATAAAAAGCCAATAATACAACCGAAAGGACGACAATAAAATCCTGAAAATCTGAGCTTTCACGAAGGCGGGGCTGCCACACCTTTCGAGTAACAATCTCAGAAAGAGCAGCTTGTGGCATACGGATTGCTTTTTTACTGCTACTATAGATAATCTGTGCAGTAGGTGGCGGTGTATGTCCTTCTGGCCGATACACCGAAACCAATACAAAGTCAGTCTTATAGTATTGCCTGAGACTGTCAATATCTAGGATGGTCCGAACGGTTGGTGCCAGTGTACGGCAGAGCTGTGACTGTACAAATAGATGTGTAGGTTCTTTTGTCTCTAGCAATAAATGGTACGCATGGTACTTTTTTAGGTTCAGATATAGGCTTACAGCCGACGGAAGCCCGTATGTTTTCCGAAAATAGGGTACATATCCTCCATACGACTGGTCATATATAAGCCATTGATTATCCAAACTCTCCACAAGCCGATATCCAACCTGCGCAGAATCCAGTTGTGCATATAGCTCTGTGGTTTGCCCCAGGCAACACAAATACATCAGTATACCCCCTACGTATGCTTTTCCTAGGAAAAACCTGCGGTTTGGTTTCCTGTAAAAGAAAAGAGAAAATACGTTTTTCACAAGATACAATTTTTGATTGTACAACTGTCATTAGTATTTATTGGCAGGTAGGGCTATACCTACTACTGCTAGGCAGGTGGTTTGATTTAGCATTTCAGGGTTAACAGACCAAACTACGTTGGGGTTGGTTTATAAACCTTACGTTTATGCCTGTTTCACTGTAACCCCTTCCGATTCGATCGTCTTACTTTTTTTACCTTTCGCATTCAATGCACTGAAAAACAGGCCAATACCTACAGAAACAATTAATAAAATAAATGCTTGTACATGTATGTTCCAATGGGAGGTTAATATCACAAAACCAATGATTGCCCCATGTAAAAGACCCAGTGTTCCTACTGCTTGCAACTGACTCATCCCTACATGCATCAGACAGTGGTGAATATGGTTTTTATCTGCTGTAAACGGCGATTGTCCTTTAAGAATACGTATAATTGCCACCCGTACTGTATCCAGTAGGGGTAGATATAAGATACCCGCAGCTACTACAGGCGTATTGGATATAGGACTCATTTCTATAAACTGAACAGCCATAACAGCAATAATAAATCCACAGGTAAGAGAACCTGCATCCCCCATAAAGATAACTGCCTTATGAAAATTATACCGTAAAAATCCTAATGTTCCGCCAATCAGACTTATAGCTACATAACTATATAAGCTTTCTCCCTTTAACAGAAAAAAGATGCCAAAGAATCCAGCAATGAGTATCATTGTCATGCCAGCCAATCCATCCAGGCCATCAATGAGATTGATGGCATTCGTGATTCCTATAATCACGATGATCGTTAACGCATAACTCACACCCATGTCTAAGGTATAAATGCCCAGCAGTCCTTGAAAGCTACTGATACGAACATCACCCATGAATATGACAATTCCTGTAGCCAGCAATTGTACAAAAAATTTTTTAAAGGCCGATACTGGAACAATATCATCTTTCAAACCAATAAAGAATAAAAGAATGGCTCCAGCCAGCACATACTGCACCCCCTGCTCTAGGCGTCCAAAAATAGCCAATGCGGAAATAAATCCTGCAAATATGGCCATTCCACCCAAACGTGGAGTCAGTAAGGCATGCATGCTACGCCCATTAGGCTCATTCAGCAGTTTCTTGGCATGAGCTACCTGTACAATAGACGGGATAGCAAACACAGAAACGACAAATGCCCACAAAAATGCTAATAACAGGTTAGTTGAGTTGGTCGACACGTACAATTATTGAATAGTTTTTCAACTTACAAAGTTAGACGAAAATATATGCTACCAAAAAATATAAAATATGTATAAATCTTCCGAAAGAAACAAAACCTTAGTCACCTATCCAAACTACCTTATCCAAATTCTTATATTCTACCTCTAGCTTACTGTTTGTACTATCCATATAGTAGTTATTATATGGCCATAAAATTCTCAAAAAAACCCAGCAATGCGTAAAAACATCCGTTTGATAGCCTGGCCGTCAGTTTCTTTTTTTTCCTGCATCTACTCTTCCTCAACTTCATTAGAAATTGTTTTAAACCCTATGTGGCTAGCAAAACCAAACCTCGAAAATGAACCAGTAAAACGTTTTTTTACTCATTAGCTTACTTATTCATGGTTGAAAAACAGGTTATTAAAATAGAGAGGATAGTCCAAAATGTATTTTAGAAAAGTTCAGTCCAAAAGCCCTGTCATCGGATTGTCCCAACGCATATACTAAACTGAAAACCCCCGCAGGAGTCCGAAAACTTACACCAGCACCCATACCTAATGGAAAATCTTTTTGCATGGTTTGCAAAATACGTGTTTGTATCCATGCCTGGTCATAAAATGCAAATACATACGATGTTTTTTCCCAGAAGAATCGGTACTCAAGCGTAGAAACCACAAAATCGGATGCGAAGAAGAAATTTTCGTTAAATCCACGCAAACTAGTTAATCCACCCAATCGAAATAAGTCATTTCGAAACAGATTGTTATTAAAAATCTGTCCCCCTTGTAGTTGCACCAGTAGCGAAGACTGTTTTCCAATGGGTGTATATCTTCGCAAAGAGGCTTTATATACAAGTTGTGTGCTTATTTCCTGCGTCCCTTTTGGAATAAAAGGATCGGTCAGTTTTTTGTTACCAATACCTACAGAGGCATGGATTTCCCACCCCTGGCGAGGAAAGAAAAAATCATCTAACTGGTTGTAGTCATAATAAAACTGATAGCCAAGCCAGTTTGTTTCTGCTTCCGCCAACAGATTTCCGTTTATCTGGAGGGTATCACTTTCAGCCAGCCGAGAGCTACGTCGTTCTATGCCTGCACCTATTTTCTGATGACTGCTGAGATAGTAAAAAATATTTAGTTGCTGGGTCAATGTCAGAAATCCTTGCTGAACACGTCTGACGGAATCTTCACGCAACAGTTGGAATCCTACCTGCAACTCCAAAGGCGTGCCTAGCAATGCAGGCTGAGTGTAAGCCATAGCCAGTCGTGGCGACCCTTTGCGAATTTGTTGCCAGTTCAGTGCGAAGGTACCACCAGCGTTAAACAAGTTTCGAAGACGCAGATTTACTTCACCTGTCAGCAAGAGTTTTCCTTTTTCCTGTTCATTAGGCAGCAGTCCGATAAGTCCATTTCCTTCACTGGCACGGGTTGCATCTGCATAAAATGTGATATAAGCCCGATCATTCTTGAAAACTACCTCATACGCACGAGTCATTTTCAGATAGGGTTGTTGTTGCAAGAGCAGATAGGCCTGTTCCAGCCGATTCTGGCTATAGGGTTGTCCGGGCAGAAGTTTTAGCCAGTTTTCCAGAAACTTGTGTCGAAGTCTGGCTGTTCCAGATACCCGCAGTGTGTCAAAGAAAATCTTCACGCCTGGTATATATTTTAAACTAGCGGAGAGAACATGGTTTTCAATTTGCACAGAATCCAGTTGGATAGTAGCAAATGGGTATCCTCTGTTATCGGAATAGTCCAGTATTTTTTCTTCCAGATCCACGAGCGTTTCATACCGTAGTGGTCGGCCTCGATACATTTTCTCCTGATAGCCTATTTCCCTTAGTAAAGAGGCACTTACGTTTCCAGTCCGCAAAGTAGTCCATTTAAAAATCCTGCCTATATACAAAACAACGTGCAATGTATCAGGCTTCCAGTACAGGCTATCTACAGATGCAGTTACATACCCACGTTTGTGTAATCCTAAAATTGTATTTTGTATGATTTTCTTCCCTGCTGTAGAATCTATCTGGGCATGATTTGAAATAAGTGGAGCCGCCAATCGTTCCTGATTGCCCCTAACCTCATATATCAGATAACAGGATTTCTGACTCCAGGCATGCGGACTCCCTACTACTATACATACAAGCAGCCAGGTAAGACTAAAAAATATCTCTTTTCGTATAATATACTTGACTATCAATGATTTATACTATAATTTAAGACTCCAAAAAAAATTCTCTGTACGATCCAGATAGGGAACAACGAACATACGACCACTGTCATAGGCAAAGTATTGAAAAATATTCGGCTTACTTTCATTCATTTCAGGTAATATATGTAAGAAAAAAGAGCAAAAAAATAGAATAAAAAAAAAGGACTAAAAGAGGGCAAAAACAAATACCCAGCTTTCTTTTGAGAAAAAATTGAATTTTATCAAGAAAAACAAACCTTAACAAGAAGTTATAGTGTATTTTTGCTTTATCTTCCATATATTTGTCTTTACAGTTTACCTATGTTTTTTTTGACTAAACTGTGAAACAAAAGCTATGTAACTTTTACTAGAGAAAGTTAGTTTTTTATGGCAGAGACTACTTGGGCATATGACTATTCTCCTATAGAGAGGCTATTTTTCTGTAGAGAATATTTACTTTCAATAAACTACAACAACTAAATAGTTCACTAGAGGGTATGGCAATGTATAACCAATTTATACTGGAGGAACTCAAGACGCTGAAAGACTTGCTGGAAGCAGGAGCTATCACACAAGGAGAGTTTGATCATCTCAAACAGATTCTGATTGATGGTACCAAAGCATCTAGCGAATCGCCAGAAACTGTTACAAACGAGCAAATGACCTCAGGGGATGTCTATGAGAATCCGGATGAGGTGATTCGCTATTATACCAATGAGACCAAAAATCTGCTTTTATACAAGCAGTTTGATAAAGCTTATCCTTTTGTACAGAAGATTCTTTCCCTTCGTCCAGATCACCGGGAGGCTACTCGTTTTCTACAGGAAATAAAAACGTATATCCGACGCGACTACCTGATTGGAGGAGCCATTGGTGTGATTCTGGCGTGCGTGTTATCCTATGTGTTTACGATTTCCAAAAATGTAAACTTCATTTTCCTTTGTATGATACCCGTATTAGCGGGCATCATCATTCCCAGAATTTCCAGCAATTTATTGATTGGAAAAGTAGGAAGTCGAGGCATGCGGTATTTTATTGCAGGTCTATCTGTGATCATGGTTGGCTGCATATTTAATCTAGCTCTGGCTAATGTATTGGTAGAATGGGAAGGAAAACTGATTCAGGGTAGTAATGCTCCCATTGCTGAATTTGATACAACCCAGATTTATCAATCCAATGAGTTGTTTACAGGTGTGTCAGATAATGCAGGTAATAATACGGTGACTGATACAGCCAGTAACTGGGATACTCAGAGCCAATCAAGTACGTCTGTCTTACCAACAGAGTCGCAAACCACTGACCCACAAGAAAATACACCTCAGAATACGGGTGTAAAAGTAGCAGAAGAGGACAATAAAAACACAGAACTACGAAAAATTCTGGCATCTTATTACAAAGACCTGAGCAGCCAGCAATTTGATGCCAATAAATACTACGCCAGTGAAGTAAACAGGTTCTTTAATCTGAGAGACATCACACCACAAAAAATTACACGTGAAGTTCAAGACAATTACTATACAGATTTTCAAAATGCTGTGAGTACCATTGATCAGAAGACAATGAAAATATCTCCGGTTAGTGGTGGTAAATACCAGGTCGATTTCCGTGAAATTGTCAGATGCCACCGCAAATCTGTGAATCGTAATCAAACTATTGTAGCCCGGGTAAAAATTGTATTTGATAAACATATGAAAATTATTTATCATTTTTCAGAACCTGTGTCAACCAAGGATTTTGGTGATCGAAGTGTCGATAAACGTATGAGTAAAGTAGTTTCCTTTCAGGAAGAGGAATCACCTGATAATCCATAGTATTTTTTACTTATCAAGTAACTTTTTACTGCAAAAATCCGTATTAAGAGTTGCTATGAGCATAAGAGGCAGATTGATTGTTGAGGGTCTGTTCTATTTGGTTAGCCTGTATGTTTCTACACTTGCCTGCCTGTTATGAGTATTCTACAGGCTGGTATCCTACCTGCTTCATAACAGCAATTACTATGATTACCTTTTGCTACTAATTTTTACAAAAGTATTGTAAGACATCTATCTCTGTTTGTCGTTCTTTATGAAAAGTTTCCTACTTCAGGTTTTGCTTTTTTTGTTTATAGGCATAACCCTATGCTATTCATCCCCTCAATCTGATGATCTTGAAAAGGCTCTCAAGGCCTTGCATACCAAAGATTTTGATACAGCTAAACCCTTGCTTGAACGACTGATTGCCCGAAATTCTTTTGATGCAGGTGGCTATTATGCTTTATCTATTTACTATTCTGAATCAGACAATAAACTTCATGATTTCTTTAAAGCATATGATTATATCCTGTTGGCAAAAAAATACTATTCGACGCTAACCACAAAAGAACGGGCTACACTTGAAAAACTAGCAATTACGCAGGAACAGATTGAGGCTCAGAGGCAACAGATTGGTCAGAATGCTTTCCAAAAAGCCTTGAATTCTGGAAATGTCAAAGAAATGGATAAAATTGCTGAAACATTTGCCGCATTACCAGAAGTGATGAATAAAATTGCCAACTACCGTAATGAGCTAGCCTACAAAGAAACCCAACAGCTAAATACATATCAGGCCTATCAGAACTTCTACATCAAACATCCTGACGCCAAACAGGCAAAAGAAGCAAAAGAAAAGTATGAGAGCCAACTCTATGAACACCTTACTTCCGAAGGGACTTGGCAGGCATATGAAAAATTCTACAAAACTTATCCTGAAAGCCCCTATCGGCTCAAAGCAAAACAGAACTACGAAAGATTATATTTTGAACATCATTTGACTGCGGGGGCTTCACCTAGTACCTACAAAAAATTTATTGCTGAAAATCCCACTAGTCCGTATGCAAAAAAAGCTGGAGATCAACTGGAAGCATATTCCTCCCTTTTTCCAGTACGTATTCATAAAAAATGGGGATTTATCAATGGTTTGGGTCAAGTCGTTATCCCAGCCTTATATGAGAAAACAGGTAATTTCTGTGAAGGATTGGCACGAGTACGTATAAATGGCAAATGGGGATTTATTGATCCGGCAGGCCAAGAAGTTATCTCTGCTATCTACACAAATGTCCGAGATTTTCATGAAGGTATCTCTACAGTTATGCTACAAAGAAATGGCCATTTGGAGCAATTTTTTATTGATAAAATCGGAAAAAACATATTCAATAAAGTATACATTTCTACAAGTAATCATTGGTTTATCCATTCATTTAGTGAAGGAATAGCGGCTGTTCAAGATCCACAAACTAAAAAACTGGGTTTTATCAATAAAAGCGGCACCTATATTATTTCCCCTGAATTTGAATATGCCAATAACCAAGGCACTCAACTCGAATTTCTTTTTTCTTATTTTCATCAGGGCTATGCTTGGGTAAAAGACAAAGATGGCTTTAAGTTGATAGATAAAGAAGGTAAACCTCTGGTAAAGGACATGGGTTCGCAGGCAAACCGCACATCCCAACAGTTCAATAACTATCATTCTTTTACAAATGGACTCTGTTTAGTAGAAGGAAGCAAAGAATCTTATTATATCAATAAGCAAGGAAGTCGCCCGATTGTGATTCCAGTAGGTTTTACAGCCGAAGATTTTAGTGATAGTGTTGCCTGGACTTATTCAAAGTATGAGAATAAATATTATTTGATCAATGCTAATGGAAAAACAGTTTTGGAATTGGCTGCGGCCAAAGTATATCCATTTAAAGACGGATTAGCAATAATTCAGACGGAAGGGGTCAAAAATAGGGCTTATTTTTATGACCAGACTCCTACTCCAGCATATACCTATATTAATAAGGAAGGAAAATCCGTCTTTGCTATTAAATTTGAACTGCCCAAAGAAAGTATCCATAAAGGTGGATACTTTAGAAATGGTTTAGCCTGTATCATTTTGGATAACAAACAAACCTATATTAATAGAGAAGGTAAGATTGTCTGGCAAAGTACAGAATCCTGGTAATCAAATAAATAGTTTTAGTGTATCTGTAGAAGTTGTTCATGCCTTTAGGAAACCTTACAAATAGTATTATTGTACATGGCTGGTTTATATATTCACATTCCATTCTGCAAACAAGCCTGTCATTACTGTGACTTTCATTTTAGCACCAATCAACAAATGAAAGATACCCTGGTAAATGCTATTTGTCAGGAAATATCCATGCAACATGCGTATCTGGGTAGTCGGCAACTAGATACGATCTATCTGGGTGGAGGAACTCCTTCCTTATTAACTCAAGAAGAGATACACAGAATTTTTAACACCATTCTTACTTATTTTACGATAACTGACCAGACAGAAATCACCCTAGAAGCTAATCCAGACGACCTTGATAGGGCTAAAATCCAAGTCTTACGCCAAACTCCTATTAACCGACTCAGTATAGGTATTCAGTCTTTTTATGAGCCGCATCTAGTGTATATGAATCGGTCTCATAACGCTCAAGAAGCAGAAACCTGTATCAAAGAGGTACAGGATGCTGGTTTTGAAGCTATTAGTATAGACTTGATTTATGGCATTCCTCATATAGACCATTCGGTTTGGGAACAGGACTTGCAGAAAGCTATAACTCTAAACGTACCTCACATTTCTGCATACTGCCTTACTGTTGAGCCTAAGACAGTATTTGGCAAGTGGGTAAAGCAGAAAAAGATGCAGCCTTTGGAAGAAGAGTTTAGTGCCCTACAATTTGAACGAATGCTGGAAATGTTGGAAAGTCAGGGGTTTGAGCAATACGAAATCTCTAATTTTGCCCGAAATGGCCGCTATGCTCGTCACAATACGGGATATTGGTTACAAAAAAAATACTTGGGGGTAGGCCCCTCTGCTCATTCCTATAATGGTATCAGCCGCCAATATAATATTTCTAATAATACACAATATTATACAGCCATCAAGCAAGGTACGATTCCTTGCTCGATAGAAGAACTCACCATATCTGAGCAGATTAATGATTATCTGCTTACTTCCCTCCGAACCTCATGGGGATGTAACCTTAAAGTTATCCAGGAAAAATGGCAGTATGATGTTCTGAAAGAAAATAATATATATATCCAAGAATGTTATAGACAAGGTTTTCTAATGCTGCAAAAGGATATTTTACTGCTAACAAAAAGCGGAAAGTTATTGGCAGATGAAATAACAGCCTCTCTAATGTGCACAGATTAATTTCCTCAAAAAGGTTTTATCCAATTTTCTGTAATTATAAAAATGCATTTCAGTATTCTACTGGAAAACATTTTTTATTGAAAATAGTATACAAATAGTTGGCAATTCTATAGTAAAATAATATTTTTGAACTTATCACTTCTCACTCTAAAAGAAGTGATAGCATTTCATCCATTCACTTCATTTCATTATTTATCTTTAAAAAGTACAAACTATGAATAAACTCCAACATATCTTCGGACGTTTTATTGGCATAGCAATGATGGCTGTATTTGTTATTACTCATACATCTTTTGCTCAACAAGCCATTGATATACAACAGCCTGTACAAGGAGCACAAATGAGTGAAACGGAAGTGGTTCAACCTTTTGCACCTGTAGTAAAGGATGTACATTCTTCCAGAACAGAAAAAAGCATTTATAAGATTCCTCAGGTTGTCCCTCCTGCAAATGCGACCAAAAAGCAAGTCAAACAAATTGCCAAACTTAATGAAGATTTATCCAAAGTAGCTGAAAACCAAGCAAATGGAGACGTAAAAAAACACACTCTTGTAGAAAGAGTTGCAGCTCAGGTAGTGTTGAAAAAGGTGTCTAAGAAAATAGACAAGATAGGTGTAGAAAAAACAAATGAGATTAAGAAAATACAAGAAGCAGCCTCTGCCAAAGCCCTAGATCAGATATCCAAAGTGGGTGTGATTCTGGCCATCGTTGGGCTATTATTCTTACTTATACCTCAGACCTATTACATAGGATTAGTATTGCTAATAGTTGGGCTAGTATTATTGCTTGTTGGACTGATAGACTGATAGACTGATAGACAGCTAACACGATCATCGTGTTTTATAGAAAGGCAAGAATCTGTATACCCTACAGGCTCTTGCCTTTTTTTATGAGAACATGTACCCTCTTCATTGGTATGCAGTCATTGTGATCAAATAGAATCCTAAACAAACATGCATTGAATAGTATATTCTGTGTCATGCACCCATTTTTAGTTTATGCAGAATTGTTCCGATTAACTTGGATTATGGGTTCTCTACCTAAAAATGGTTTGTTTTGCACTTATTGAGCCATAAAATCACGTTATAACTTCTGCCTAAGGCCAAAAAAAATATACCCTCCTCTGTCAGGACGACTGAGGAGGGTATACACATAAGCTACCTAAAACTATTACTTTGCCACCAATTCGTTTTCTTTGCGGCGTTTGTAAGCATCCACTACGAACGGCAATGCTATGTAAATAGTTGAGTAAGTACCTGTCAATACACCAACCAGTAGTGCAAAAGATAATCCTCGAATCGTTTCCCCACCAAATATCAATAACACTAATACCACTAAAAATACTGTTGTAGAGGTAATAACAGTACGGGAGAAGGTATCATTCAATGCCTTATTTACGATCTGAGCAGAGTCTTCATCGGGGTGCAGTTTAAACGTTTCACGTACCCGGTCAAAAATAACCACCGTGTCATTCACAGAGAAACCTATGATGGTCAACACTGCAGCAATAAAGTTCTGGTCTATGTCCAGAGAGAAAGGCAGAATATCCTTAAATAACGTATATACGGTCAAAATAACCAATGTATCGTGTACAACCGCAATAGTAGCTCCGAGAGCATATTGCCATTTACGGAAACGAATCCATATGTATAAGAATATAGCTGCCATGGCTATAATAACTGCATACACTGCTGACTGCTTGATATCACTGGCAATGGTAGGACCTACTTTGGCACTACTCTTGATTTCATATTTATTGTTTAGTGTATTCAAACCTTTATCCAGGGCCTGTTCTACTTTTTCTCCGACAGTTTCACTAGGATCTTCAATTAAATAGGTAGTAGTGATCTGGTACGTATTGGTTCCTCCATAGGCTTTTACTTCAGGCATATTTGTCAATGGAGCAGTTAAGGCAGTACGTATCTGGCCGGCCTCTGTAGGTTTTTCAAAAGTAACCACATATGTCCAACCACCTTTGAAATCTACACCATAGTCGAAGCCTCTTACAAACATAGAAGCAATACCCAGCACAATAAACACGGTAGAACCGATATAGGCTATTTTACGTTTGGATACAAAATCGAAATTGACATTTTTGAATAAGTTTTTCGAGAATGAAGTAAAGAAGCTAAAGGATTTTCCTTGTTTCAAACGATTGTCAATGAGCAGACGAGTAACCAATACAGAAGTAAACAACGAGGAGAAAATACCAATGATTAGCGTAAAGGCAAACCCTTTGATCGGACCAACACCAAAAAACAACAGTACAAAGCCTGCCAATAATGTGGTAATGTTTGCATCAAGGATAGATCCTGAAGCCGACCGATAGCCTTCTTCAGTAGCCACAAGCAATGACTTTCCTAGCCTCAATTCATCTTTTACCCGTTCGTTAATTAGTACGTTTGCATCTACTGCCATACCAATCGTCAATACGATACCAGCAATACCTGGAAGTGTCAATACAGCTCCAAATGGTACGAGTACTCCCAAAATAATCAATACGTTCAGCAATACAGCCAGGTTGGCAATCCATCCAGAACTACTGTAGTAACCAATCATAAAGAGGATAATAAGCAGAAACCCGCCTACAATAGATACTAATCCTTTGTTGATAGCTTCTTGCCCTAGTGTAGGGCCTACTACTTCTTCTTCTACAATACGGGTAGGCACAGGCATTTTACCTGCAACCAGTACGTTGGCTAAGTCTTTGGCTTCTTCAATTTCAAAGCTACCTGAAATCTGAGAGTTACCACCTGGTATTTCACCTTGTACAACAGGAGCTGAATATACAATGTTATCCAATACGATACCGATACGTTTACCCACATTCTGCCCGGTTACTTTTTTCCACTGTGCGGCTCCCTGAGAGTTCATTCGCATGGTTACTTCAGGTTTTCCATTGATAGGATCAAAGTCAGCCCTGGCAGCAGAAATTACTTCTCCGCTCAAAAGAGGAGCCTGATTACGGCCTTTCTTGACAGCATTCAACACTACCATTATATTTCCTTTCTCATCTGGATCATTGGGTTTGTGATCGTACATGAAAGTCATATTGGCAGGGAAAATATTTTTTACTTCCTGACGACTCAGGATTTCATTCACTTTCACGGTATCTTTCACATTGACCATCAATCCCATCTGGCTAATGGTAAACAGTTGTGACTGAGCAGAAGGTGCTTGTGTTGAATCTCCTGCTTTTCCTTTCTCTAGCTGCTTAGCCAGTGCACTAGTATCGGCCTGGTAATTCTTACTTTTTTGTACCTGATCTAGGTTAGCCAGCACACTATCTTCTTTCTGGTTTACTTTTTTAGCACTTTCTTGTTTAGCTAGGTAATCCGAGAATTGCAAGAAATAAGGATATACGTCTCGTAGCTCCCAAACTTCATAAAATTCCAGCTTGGCCACACCCTGTAAGAGTTTCCGTACCCGCTTGGGATCTTCTACCCCTGGCAGTTCTATCTGGATGCGGTTTGTTCCTTGCAGACGCTGAATATTTGGCTGCACTACACCAAAAGCATCAATCCGACGACGCAATACTTCGAATGACAGGTCAATGGTTTTTTCCAACTGTGTATTTACATAACTTTCGACTTGGTTATCTGTAGAGTTGAAATTGATCTCATTCTGATTTCCGCTATTGGCAAAAATAGTAGCGAGTTTGGTGTCGGGAGCACGTTTGCGAAAAGCATCTACAAACAGATTTACATAATTACCTCCTTTGGTATTCTGTATTTGTTGAGCTTCAACCAGGGCCTGTTGAAAAGCAGGATCGGAATTATTGCTGCCTAGAAACCGAAGTACCTCTGCTGCAGATACTTCCATAGTTACATGCATACCACCTTTCAAGTCCAAGCCAAGTTTTACTTCTTGTTCTTTGATTTGCTTATAAGTAAAGGGGCCAAATACTTTTTCGTTCCAGATCGAGTCCAGATACGCTTGCTTACGGGAAGTACTAAGGGTTCCGCTTTGAGTTGCATATTCAACTGCTTTTTTCTCTATGTTACGTGAAATAAACGTAAAAGACAGGTAATAGATACTCATTACAGCGAACACTACTGTCAGGAAAATAATCAAACCTTTGTTTCGCATATAGGTATTAAATAAATTGGGTTAGAATAATAGAAAATAAAAACTAGTGTAAATGACCACAGCTATATGGTTTCGATCAGCTATTTTTTTGTAGACAGATAGAAACCATTGCAACGGTACATCCATAAAATATGCTGGAATAAAACAGATAAAATTATTCAGGCAATGCAGATATCATACTCATTATCAGACATACTAAGACTGAATGTAGCAAGACATTTGCCTGTTTTTATCAAAGAAGAACAGACTCAGGGGGCATTAATGGCAATAGCCTTGGAGAAAATATTGGCAAAGAAAGCCTGACGGTAGATAGGATATTTGCTGGGCTGGCGTGGTTTTTCGTTAGAAATCACAAAAAACACTCTTTCCAAAATAACAAATGCCTGTTGACAAAGCTTGACGGAGAAACAGGGAATAAGGGCTTCGTCTGCTTTCTTGACAACTAGTTCTTCAGACTTACTTTTTTTTGCCTGCTTCTTTGATGACCATACGGATTTGTGTACTGGGTCTTGTTGCAGCCAATGCGAAAACGAACTGGAAACTACAAAAACCAGAAGCAGGCACAATGTGCCCAAAACATGACCGATATGTATACGAGATTTCATAAGGGATGGCAAATGTAAAAAAATCTTTTGTTCCCATCAACATGAAATTACACTTTTAAACCAATTTTATTCTAAAAAAAACATTCTTTTGTATTATTTATAGTCCTTGGTACAACGAGACGTAATATTTTATTGCACTTTAAAGAATGGATACAGATAAAAAACGAGTTTTGCTATTATATTTGCGGGGCAATCTGCTCTGGATTGATCAGATGTTTCCAGAATACCCAAAACAGGGGATATAGTATTATTTATCTGAACACATATATATATGGAAAAAACATATTTGCCTTCCGATTATTTACCCATATTTATTCAACTGGGAGCTGCCCTTGGGTTTGTCGTGGTAACGATGATAGCCACACACTTGCTGGGACCCAAACGGCATAGCAAAGTGAAGGATGAGACATGGGAGTGTGGAATTGAGCCTCAGGGAGATGCACGTACTCCTATTTCTGTCAAATACTTTCTAACAGCTATCCTGTTTGTGTTATTTGATGTGGAGATTATTTTTATGTATCCTTGGGCTGTTAACTTTGTAAAACTGGGATGGCCAGGCTTCTGGGAAATGGTTCTTTTTATGGCCCTGCTATTGCTTGGCTTCCTATATATTATAAAGAAGGGTGTGCTGAAGTGGGAGCAGTGAGCTTCTGTTTAGGCGAATGAATTTGTTTCTATATCTGTTATCTGTGTGGTCTTTACCCGTTTATACGTAAAACCTTTTTTCTGAACAGACCGTTTATCAACGTAAGAAAAAGTATTTTCAGGCAGATTTTAATTCTATAATTTACGATGAGTGATATAAAAATAGTAGAGGCACCCGATGGCCATTCCGGTGCAGGTTTCTTTGCTACCTCTCTTGATAAGGTCATTGGACTAGCTCGGGCCAATTCTCTTTGGCCGTTGCCTTTTGCAACGTCTTGCTGTGGCATTGAGTTTATGGCCACAATGGGTTCTCATTATGACCTAGCTCGGTTTGGGGCAGAAAGACCCAGTTTTTCTCCCCGCCAATCAGATCTGTTAATGGTGATGGGAACTATTGCCAAAAAAATGGGACCGATCGTCAAGCAGGTATATGAGCAGATGGCAGAGCCTCGCTGGGTAATTGCCGTAGGAGCCTGTGCCAGTAGCGGTGGTATCTTTGATACCTATAGCGTGCTACAAGGCATTGACCGGGTTGTGCCTGTTGATGTGTATGTACCAGGCTGTCCACCACGACCAGAGCAAATTCTGGAAGGAATTATAAAAATTCAGGAGCTGGCCAAAAACGAGTCACTCCGGCGTAGAAATTCAGATGAATACCAGCAACTGCTGGCTTCTTATAATATTCAGTAATCGTAACAATAGAAAGTGTCCCTTGTTTCGTTTTCAAATTTTAACTTTGAGTATATACAATGACTCATCAGGAAATCATAGACGACTTGTCTGCCCGTTTTGGCGAAGCTATTTTTGACGTTCACGAACCGTATGGCCTACTCACGCTGACCACAACCCGTGAACGCATCATTGATCTGCTTCAGTATTTATACAATCATAAAACCGTTCCTTGCCAGTTTCTGACAGATTTGTGTGGCATTCACTATCCTGAAAACACAGATCATGAGCTAGGTGTCATTTATCATCTGCACAGCTTGGTTACCAATATCCGGATACGGGTCAAAGTATTTTTTCCCATCCAAGATCCAGTTATTTCAACAGCTACTGGTCTTTTTGCAACGGCCAACTGGATGGAACGGGAAACGTATGATTTCTTTGGCATTGTCTTTAAAGGTCACCCGAATCTGATCCGCATTCTGAATGTAGATGACATGGATTACTTTCCCATGCGGAAAGAATATCCATTGGAAGACCAGACACGTCGGGATAAAGTAGACCTGCATTTTGGCAGATAATCCCTTGTTTTGATACATGATCAGCGTAAAAAAGTAGTTTATCTAAACATCCGCTTGATCACATACTTATCATTCAACTGAAAAATTTATGTCTCAGATAGAAGTTCGCAGCAATCAGCCTATACTGGATCAGAAACCGGAAACTCCGAAATATGTCAATGACCTGGCTACCCTGAACCTGGGGCCTACCCACCCGGCTACCCATGGCATTTTCCAGAACATCTTAACCATGGACGGGGAAAAGATTGTCTCAGGTGTACCTACAGTGGGGTATATTCACCGGGCTTTTGAAAAAATAGCTGAGCATAGACCCTTTTACCAGATTACAACCCTGACAGATCGGATGAACTATTGTTCATCTCCTATTAATAACATGGGCTGGCATATGACCGTTGAAAAGCTGTTGGGTGTACAAGTTCCCAAACGGGCTCAGTATATTCGGGTCATTGTCATGGAATTGGCTCGAATTTCAGATCACCTGATTTGCAACTCTATTCTAGGAGTAGATACAGGGGCATTTACAGGCTTTTTGTACTTCTTTCAAGAACGTGAAAAAATTTATGAGATCTACGAAGAAATCTGTGGAGCCCGCCTAACCACAAATATGGGTCGTGTGGGCGGACTGGAACGTGACTTGAATGAAACGGCTCTGGCTAAACTGAAAAAATGGATCGCAGAGTTTCCACCTGTCATGAAAGAGTTTGAAAAACTTTTCAACCGAAACCGGATTTTCATGGACAGAACTGTTGGTGTAGGAGGTATTACTGCTGAACGGGCATTGAATTATGGCTTTACAGGTCCAAACCTTCGGGCAGCTGGTGTAGATTATGATGTACGGGTAATGAATCCTTACTCATCTTATGAAGACTTTGAGTTTGAAATTCCAGTAGGTGACACAGGTGATACCTATGATCGGTTTATGGTTCGCAATGAAGAAATCTGGCAAAGTTTGCGAATTATTCAACAAGCCTTGGATCATTTGCCTAATGATGGCTACTTTGCAGACGCACCAGCGTATTACCTGCCTCCCAAAAAAGAAGTATACCGCAGCATGGAAGCCTTGATTTATCACTTCAAGATTATCATGGGCGAAATTGAAGCTCCAGTCGGAGAAGTATATCACTCAGTAGAAGGGGGAAATGGGGAGTTAGGATTTTATCTGGTCAGTGATGGCGGTCGCAGTCCATATCGCCTCCACTTCCGGCGTCCATGCTTTATCTATTATCAGGCATTTCCGGAAATGGTGATTGGTCAAACCCTTTCAGATGCCATTGTCACGATGAGTAGCCTGAATGTAATTGCGGGAGAGTTGGATGCATAGCTAATTAGAAACATACTTGAAACTGAAACATTAACATGTCAGAACAACGAGACTTGCCTGAAATTGTATCAGAAATCCTAATTGAAATGCACGAAATGCAAAGCCATATCAGTGAATTACGTAGTGATGTGGCCGAAATACGTGAAGATATTAGTGAAATGCGTAACGATATTGGTGAATTACGTAGTGATGTAGGTCAAATGCGTGAAAACATCAGTGAACTCCGGGGTGATGTCAACCAAATGCGTGAAGACATCAGTGAACTCCGGGGTGATGTCAACCAAATGCGTGAAGACATCAGTGAACTCCGGGGTGATGTTAACCAAATGCGTGGAGACATCAGTGAACTCCGTAGTGATGTTAACCAAATGCGTGGAGATATTAGTGCCATGACACATGAATTACATACGCAACGGGAAACACAGGAAAAGATCATAGACCAGTTGGTACACCTCAATGAAAGAGTAGACATCAATAGCAAAAACAGCGAAGTAATGGCCGAACGCCTGATCAATGCTGTACTGGACAGATTAGATAGAATTAAAGATCAGATGGCACAAGAGCAAAACCAGAGAAGTACACTGGAAGATCGGGTTGCCAAACTGGAAAGTACCGTTTTTGGCAAAGCAAGTTAGACATTCCTATAAAAATTTATATACATACCTATGGCAGAGGTTACTACACTGGAGAAAATAGAATTTTCTCCAGAGAAATTGCAAAAAGTACAGGAAATCATCAAACGTTATCCAGAAGGAAAACATAAGTCAGCGTTGTTGCCAATCCTGCATCTGGCACAAAATGAATGGAACTGGCTGAGTGTGCCTGTCATGGATTATGTAGCCAGTCTATTACGCATTCAGACCGTAGAAGTATACGAAGTGGCTACCTTCTATACCATGTTTCAGATGGAACCTGTAGGCAAATATGTGCTGGAAGTCTGCCGCACAGGTCCTTGTATGCTGCGTGGTTCGGATGCCATTATTGAATACATGGAACAAAAACTAGGGGTAAAAGTAGGTGGAACGTCAGCTGATGGTAAATTTACCTTGAAAACCGTCGAATGTCTGGCTGCCTGTGGGTATGCCCCTGTACTTCAAGTACGTCTGAAACGGGAAGATGGTAACTATTTCTACTACGAAAACCTGACTCCTGAAAAAATTGACGATTTGCTTGAAAATGAGTGGACATAAAACAGTACGCCATGTTAGACATACCGATATATATGGTAGAAGAGTACGATCTGACAGAAGGCTTTATCTATAATTACAAAAATAAAACCTGGCGGAAATATAAAAATAGTGTAGGTGAAGTACAGGAGAATCCATCTTTTTGCGATTCCATTGGACATGACTTAAATGATTTCCTATCGAAATAACTACATAACAGTATGGGTATCAAGATATTAACGGAACATATTGGCAAAGAAAATCTGCAGCCGATAGATGCATACATGAAATATGGAGGCTACCAGGCCGTGAAAAAAGCCTTGACAGGTATGACTCCGGAAGAGGTAGTAGAGGAAGTAAAAAAATCGGGCTTGAGAGGTCGTGGAGGAGCAGGTTTTCCGACAGGAATGAAGTGGTCGTTTCTGGCAAAGCCAGAAGGCAAACCCCGCTACTTGGTATGTAATGCCGATGAGTCGGAGCCAGGAACGTTTAAAGACCGTTACCTGATGAGCTACAATCCACATGCATTAATTGAGGGAATGATTGTGTCGAGCTTTGCATTAGGAGCTAACACATCGTATATATATGTACGCGGTGAGATGATGTATGTGATCCGGATTCTGGAAAAAGCCATTGCACAGGCGTACGACAAAGGATTGCTTGGGAAAAACATTTTAGGCTCTGGCTTTAACCTAGATCTGTATGTGCATCCTGGTGGAGGTGCCTATATTTGTGGCGAAGAAACCGCCTTGCTGGAGTCGCTGGAAGGAAAACGTGGAAATCCACGAAACAAACCTCCGTTTCCAGCTGTTTCTGGTCTGTATGGCTGCCCAACTGTAGTAAACAATGTAGAATCTATTGCCGCTATTACTTGGATTGTCAATAATGGTGGTGACGAATATGCCAAGATAGGTATTGGCAAAAGTACAGGTACCAAACTCATTTCTGCCTGTGGAAATATTAACAATCCGGGCGTGTATGAAATTGAGCTAGGTGTTCCGGTAGAAGAATTCTTGTATTCAGATAAATACTGTGGAGGTATAGCTAATGGCAAAAAACTGAAAGCATTGGTTGCAGGCGGTTCGTCTGTACCTATTTTGCCTGCCAACCTGATTACCAAAACAGCTGCTGGCGAGGCCCGTCTGATGAGTTATGAGTCATTGTCGGATGGTGGTTTTGCGACAGGAACCATGCTGGGTTCTGGCGGATTCATTGTATTTGATGAAGATCAGTGTATTGTACGTAACACCTGGAACTTTACCCGTTTCTATCACCACGAATCCTGCGGGCAATGTAGCCCCTGTCGGGAAGGAACAGGTTGGATGGAAAAAGTTCTGCACCGCCTCGAACATGGCCATGGCCATATGCATGATATTGATTTACTGGTAGATGTGGCGAAAAAAATTGAAGGAAACACGATTTGTCCGCTGGGAGATGCAGCAGCTTGGCCAGTAGGCTCGGCTATCCGTCACTTCCGAGATGAATTTGAATGGCATGTTAGAAATCCATCTGAAGCCACACGTAAAGGAGCAGTCTATCGGAAAGAAGCAGTGCTAGTCTAAACATTGGGTACGATCTGAATGATTTTGTCCAATAAAAATACCTTTTCTGAAAAATTGAACTTGTGATACATGGAAAATACAGCCCCACAATTATTCAAAATAACGTTTGATGGCATTGAAGTAGAAGTGCCTCCAGGAACTTCTATTTTACAGGCAGCCCGTCAGATTGGCCCTCATGTGGCACCTCCTGCGATGTGTTACTACAAACCCCTGAAAGACACGGGTGGAAAATGCCGGGCATGTCTGGTAAAAGTAACTGCCGGTTCTGCCAAAGATCCACGGCCAATGCCGAAGCTGGTTCCCTCATGCATTACAACAGTGCAAGATGGAATGGTGGTAGAAAATACGATCAATGAGCAAGTACTGGAAGTTCGCCGGGGTGTAGTAGAGTTTCTTCTGCTCAATCACCCACTGGATTGTCCTATTTGTGACCAAGCTGGAGAATGTCATTTACAAGATTTCACCTACGAACACGGTCGGGTTACTCAACGGTACGAAGAGGAACGTCGAACTTTTGAAAAAGAAGACATTGGGCCGAATATCCAATTGCACATGACCCGCTGTATTCTATGTTACCGTTGCGTACGCACAGCCGATCAACTGACCGATCAACGGGTGCATGGTGTACTGAACCGGGGCGATGCTTCCGAAATCAGTACCTATATTGGAAAAGCCATCGACAATGATTTTTCTGGAAATATGATAGATGTATGCCCAGTAGGAGCATTGACTGATAAAACGTTTCGATTTAAACAACGGGTATGGTTTACCAAACCTGTACTGGCCCATCGGGATTGTGACAAATGTTCAGGAAAAGTTACCTTGTGGTATAAAGGAGAAGATGTGCTTCGGGTAACCGGACGTAAAAATCAATGGGGTGAAGTAGAGGAGTTTATCTGCAATACCTGCCGCTTTGATAAAAAGAAGACTGCCGACTGGACTGTTGAAGGTCCGGCTCCTGTCAGTCATCAATCCGTGATTTCAGCCAATCATTATGTACAGAAAGTAGTTCCGGCCTTTGGATTCAAGCAGGCAGCCAAGCAGTACAAACAGATTGAAGATCTGCCGCTCCAATTACCAGAAGGAGAAGAAAAACCTGTGGGAATTACGATTCGCCCAGATGGGAAAAAATAGTATACATTCCAAAACTATTGAGATACAGAACAGGCAGAGGTCATTATTGAAAATGCCAATAAAACAGGTTTAAAAAAAGATTGCAGGAAAGTTAAAGAGCTCATTGATAGCCAAGATTATGATATTCAAGAAGGAGTTGTATATAATTATCAGACATACGAATGGTTTAAATATACTTCGCCACCAATGAAACAAATCACTCGTCTTTCTCTGATCTCATCCAACATAACCTAAACGAGTTCTTATAAAAACCTATGTTCTGTAGCTATACTTTCTATTTTAAAATTTTGACCTTATGAATCCAGACTTAATTAAAGCATTGATTATACTAGGTGTCTTTGGCATTACCTTGCTGATAGCCACATACTCTACTTGGGCAGAACGGAAGGTTGCCAGTTACATTCAGGACAGGATTGGTCCTAACCGAGCTGGTTGGGGCGGTTTACTCCAGCCAATTGCAGATGCGGGTAAGATGTTTTTCAAAGAAGATTTTATTCCAGCTAGTGCCAATAAGTGGCTCTTTATTTTAGGCCCGTCTCTGGCTATGCTTACTGCTTGTATGGCAAGTGCTGTGATTCCATTTGGAGATAGTTTTCTGACTTCTGCAGATACTGCACCTATTCTGGTTCAAGGGATTGAAGTAAATATTGGCATTCTATACATCTTTGGAGTGGTTTCGCTGGGCGTGTATGGGTTGATGATTGGTGGCTGGGCATCTAACAACAAGTTTTCTCTGTTGGGAGCTGTACGGGCTGCGTCGCAAAATATCAGTTACGAACTGGCCATGGGTCTTTCGATCATTGCCATTATAGTGATGAGTGGCTCATTGTCCTTGCGTACTATTGTAGAAAGTCAACATGGTGGTAACTGGAATATTCTATACCAACCACTGGGATTCATTATATTTTTGACCTGTGCTTTTGCCGAATGTAATCGTACACCTTTTGATTTACCAGAATGTGAAACAGAGTTGATTGGTGGATATCATACGGAATATAGTAGTATGAAGCTGGGTTTTTACCTGTTTGCAGAGTATATCAATATGTTTGCATCTTCTGCGGTAACGGCTTGTCTGTTCTTTGGAGGCTTCAACTATCCAGGTATGGACTACGTACATAACTTACTGACAGACAGCATGGGAGCTGTGATGGGACACAATATAGCCACGGTCATTGGCATTAGTGTCTTCTTCGTGAAAATATTATTTGGAATCTTTTTCTTCATGTGGGTTCGCTGGACATTACCTCGTTTTCGTTACGATCAGCTCATGAATCTGGGCTGGAAAGGATTAATTCCATTGGCTATTATGAATGTGATTTTGACAGGAGCTGGAATTTTACTAGAAATGAGATGGTTTAGTTGGGTTGGTATTGTGATAGCCCTGGGTGTAATGGTCGTTCAGGCAGCGATGACCCCGAAAAGACAAGTAACTCAACGTGTGTAAACTATAGACATACACAGGATATTGAACTGGTGATAAGCAGATGTATCAAAACTAATCGTTACGAATTATGAAACTGACCAATAGATCAAAGAAAATAGATAATAGTCCCATGACACTGGTTGAAAAACTATATGTGCCAGCCATTGCGACTGGAATGGGAATTACGCTCAAGCACTTTTTCAAGAAAAAAGTAACCATTAATTACCCGGAAGAGCAACGTCCGTTCAGCCCTGTGTTTCGTGGATTGCATGTGCTCAAGCGAGATGACCAAGGACGTGAGCGGTGTACAGCCTGTGGGTTATGTGCGGTAGCCTGCCCAGCAGAAGCCATCACCATGACTGCTGCTGAACGTGAGAAAGGTGAAGAAAATCTGTATCGGGAAGAAAAATATGCCGCAGTATATGAGATAAATATGCTTCGCTGCATCTTTTGTGGACTTTGTGAAGAGGCCTGTCCCAAAGCAGCTATTTTTCTTCAGCCTGATAAAATTGCTCCGGCATTCTTTGACCGAGACGAGGTAATCTTTGGTAAAGATCGTCTGGTAGAGAAGATGGATGACCGTGCCACGACCGGAATTGAGAAATATACGGGTGTGAAAAGCTAAAAAATTACATTAAACTTCACATAGCCGCACTGATTTTACAAGCAGTGCGGCTTTTATTTAAAAAATCCTACTATTTTTGCGCCATCTCTTTTAGAATCTACCCATATACGCATGTCAACAATAGTAATTACGTTCTGGATTCTTAACATACTGACCCTGGGTTGTGCACTGAAGGTTGTTCTCAGCCGAAACCCCATACACAGCGTCTTATATCTAATTGTTACATTCTTCTGCTTATCAGGGCATTATTTATTGCTGAACGCTCAGTTTCTGGCAGTAGTCAATATCATTGTATATGCAGGAGCAATTATGGTTCTATTTCTGTTTGTGATTATGTTCCTGAATCTCAGGCGAGATACAGAGCCACACAAAAGCCTGCTTGTCCGGCTGGCAGCAGTCGTTTCAGCAGGTATGTTAGGATTAATCATGATTGCAGCCTTAAAACAGGTAAGTCAAGAAAGCTACAATCCGGCCTTTAATTCACAGACTGGACTGGTAGAAAATCTTGGAAATGTATTGTTTAAAGACTTTCTCCTTCCCTTTGAATTAGCGTCTGTGTTGTTTCTGGTAGCCATGGTAGGTGCAGTAATGCTGGGAAAAAGAGATCCAGGCGAGCCTGTAATCTAATCATTCATCTTTACTTACTGACACATCTACTCATTTACATACATGGAAGTACCTGAAATTATTAAAACTGTTCCGTTAAACATGTACATCATTTTCGCTACACTCCTATTTGTAGTGGGCGTAATGGGTGTATTATTCCGGAGAAATGCCTTAATTGTACTGATGTGCGTGGAGCTTATGCTTAATGCCGTAAATCTTTTGTTTACCGCCTTTTCTGCGTATCGTTCAGACCCCTCTGGGCAGGTGTTTGTATTTTTTATCATGGTCGTAGCTGCTGCGGAAGTTTCTGTTGGACTGGCTATTATTGTGTTGATTTATCGTAACCTGAAGAGTGTGGATATTGGCATTCTGAACCGTCTGAAGTGGTAAGGTTCTTTTTTAAAGATAGATATTCCATTTTGAAGTATAGTATTCTCTCGCATTTGTATATTCACTCGTATGACTATTTATACCATTGTTACGCTAATTCCTCTGCTTCCACTTATTGGCTTTATTATCAATGGGTTAGGGTTTAGAAAAATTAGTAAAGGTGTAGCAGGAATCATCGGAACACTAGCGGTTCTGGGTTCTTTTATTCTTTCTTTGCTCGCATTTAATTCTTTTTTGGCAGGCAATAGCCAGCCTATTACGGTATCTGTATTTCAGTGGCTTTCTGTAGGCGATTTTTCCATTGCCTTTTCCTTCCTGATAGACCAACTTTCATTATTGATGCTTCTGGTTGTGACGGGTGTGGGTACACTTATTCATCTGTATTCTGTTGGGTACATGCATCATGACGAAGGATGTGGAAAGTTTTTCTCGTTCCTGAATCTGTTTATCTTTTCGATGCTGCTGCTGGTGATGGGTTCTAACTACGTCATCATGTTCTTTGGTTGGGAAGGTGTAGGACTTTGCTCATATCTGTTGATTGGTTTCTGGAATAAAAATAAAAGTTATGGCAATGCAGCCCGTAAGGCTTTTGTCATGAACCGTATCGGAGACTTAGGTTTCTTATTGGGTATATTTCTGATTATCAATTATTTCGGCAGTGTAGAATACGGAGATGTATTTCCACAGGCATCCGCTCTGGCAGCAAGCAATAGACAGGTAATTATCTGGATTACTATGCTGCTATTTGTAGGAGCGATGGGTAAGTCAGCTCAGATTCCGTTGTATACCTGGCTACCCGATGCGATGGCAGGCCCAACGCCCGTATCTGCCCTGATCCACGCAGCAACAATGGTAACTGCAGGTATTTATATGGTAATCCGCTCCAATGTACTCTACACACTGGCTCCAGAAACGCTTCAAGGTGTGGCAGTTATCGGTTTGGCTACAGCTTTGTTGGCGGCCTCTATTGGTATTTTTCAGAATGACATTAAGAAAGTACTGGCCTACTCTACTGTTAGTCAGCTAGGATATATGTTTTTAGGACTGGGTGTAATGGCCTACAGTGCCTCCATGTTTCATGTCATTACCCATGCGTTTTTCAAAGCCTTGCTGTTCCTTGGCGCAGGAAGTGTGATTCATGCCATGAGTGACGAACAAGACATCCGGCATATGGGCGGTTTACGCAAAAAGCTACCCATTACATGGCTTACCTTCCTAGCAGGTACCATTGCTATTTCTGGTGTATTACCCCTTTCTGGTTTCTTTTCCAAAGATGAGATTCTGATGAATGTCTTTATGCACAGTCCACTGATGTGGGGGCTGGGTGTAGCAGGTGCAGCTATGACCTCATTCTATATGTTCCGGATGTTCTTCTTGACGTTCAGTGGAGAATTCCGGGGTACAAACTACCAGAAAGAACACCTGCACGAGTCACCGATCTCTATGACACTTCCATTAATTGTGTTGGCTGTGCTGGCTGTAGTTGGTGGATGGATCAACTTTCCCGAAATCTTTGGTGGACACGCCTGGCTAGCCACATTTATGGATCCATTGTTTGAAAATGCCCGTCAGGCTCGTCCAGAAGCTTTTGAACATACACATCTGTCTCATTCAACTGAGTATATGTTAATGGGTGTTTCGGTAGGTGCCGCATTGATTTCGTTTATTACAGCCTATGTAATGTATGTTTCCCGTCGGGTAGTACCTGCAGAAGATGGTATGCCTATGGCTGCGCCACAAAAGTTACTGGCAAACAAATACTATGTAGACGAAATTTACAATGCCTTGATAGCGAAGCCAGTATCTATCCTTTCATACTTTTTCTATCAGGTTTTTGAGTTCTTTGTGATAGACTTACTGGTCAATGGTGTAGGTAAACTGGTGAAACAGCTCAGTAACGCATTCCGACGGTTGCAGACAGGCGTAATAGGCTTTTATGTTTTTGCCATGGTCATTGGTATTGTGGTTATTTTGCTGGTTAATTTCCGAGATATGCTTTTCAGATAACGGATCGTTAACCAGTACAGGCATTGAGTCTGTGGCTTATCATTGATTATCAGGCTCAGTCAGAAAAAAGAAGAAATTATTTTTCAATGAACTATTTTTTTACAACCAGAGATAGTCAGGAAAATCTATAAAGAATACACGGGGTAATGAAGCAGGTTTCTTCTGTTTATCCCATAACTCATAGTTCAAACATCCTAATGCTTACACTTGCGTTAATTCTTATTCCGGCAATAGCTGCCCTACTATTACCTCTCTTGAAAGGTAATTTAACCAAACAGGTTGCATTTATCGCAGCCCTGGCCGAGTTAGGGGTCACTCTTTATACAGCATTACAATTCACCCCCGAAGGAGGAACACAGTTTGGGTTTGACTATCCGTGGCTGTCTTCGCTAGGTATTCACTTCAGTGGTGGCATAGATGGCATCAGTTTGTTGCTGGTATTGCTTACCACTATTCTGGTTCCGCTAATCATACTTTCTACGTTTGGAAGTTCCTATCATACACCCCATGCTTTCTATGCATTGATTCTGGCCATGGAATCGGCTTTGATCGGGGTTTTTACAGCACAAGATGCATTTTTGTTTTACCTGTTCTGGGAAGCTGCTCTGATTCCTGTGTACTTCCTAGCAGCCGTATGGGGCGGAGAAAAACGCATTGCTGTTACCTTTAAATTCTTTATCTATACCATCTTTGGTAGCTTGTTTATGTTGCTGGCATTGGTATATCTTTATTTCCAAACACCTGGCGACCATTCCTCTGCACTGAAAGACATCTATGCGGTGGTTCTGGACAATTCTACCCAAAGTTGGGTATTCTGGGCTTTGTTTATTGCCTTTGCCATCAAAATGCCTATTTTCCCTTTTCATACTTGGCAACCAGATACCTATACTGAATCTCCAACACCCGCTACGATGCTGCTATCTGGGATTATGCTGAAAATGGGTATTTATGGCGTGATCCGCTGGTTGTTGCCCATTGTTCCGGCAGGTGTAGCTCAATGGGGAACTACCGTTGTTATTTTGTCTGTGATTGGGATTGTGTATGGTTCTATTATAGCTATTAACCAGAAAGACATAAAGAAACTGCTCGCTTATTCATCGTTTGCTCACGTAGGACTGATGTGTGCGGGGGTATTTTCATTGACACTCAAAGGAATGCAAGGAGCTATGATTCAGATGCTTGCACACGGTATCAATGTGGTGGGGCTGTTCTTTGTAGCAGAAATCATTCAGCGTCGGCTGCGTACACGTGACATTGACCGCATGGGAGGCATTACACAGAATACACCTGTACTAACTGTATTCTTTGTCATTCTGATGCTGGGTAGTGTAGCCTTACCGCTAACTAACGGCTTTGTAGGTGAGTTTTTGCTTCTGTCAGGTGTCTATGAATTCAATCATTGGTACGGTGCCATTGCTGGACTAACCATTATTTTGGGAGCAGTCTATATGTTGAAAATGTTCCAGAATGTGATGTTTGGAGAAAAAAATCAATGGACTGATAAATTTACCGACCTTACACTCGCAGAATCTGCGGTGCTGTTACCATTGGTCGTACTAGTATTCTGGATGGGAATTGCTCCTGAAAGTTTTCTGAAATTAACCGAGCCTGCTGTCAAGCAAATGCTAGAACTGGCTACACATAAGCAATAAACTGACTACCGCATTATTTCTTTTGTCCCTTGACTTAACTGACTATAAATGCTTTCTATTATCGTTTTATCTGTTTCCGGAATCATTGAATTGTTTTTAGGATTTCTGAAATCATCCTGGATTCTGAGACCTGTAACCTTGTTGTTTCTGGTATTGACATTGGGCTGTACAATATTGGACTGGAATGGAACCAGCTTACCCCTGGAGTTTGGAAACATCAGTCAAATGATGACCACAGACCATACATCCATTGCTTTTTCATGCATCATTCTGGTCACAGCCTTGTTCATTGTTCCGCTGACGAGTTATTATGCCAATCGTGAACATTCGCAACCAGCTGAATACTACGCTATTTTGCTATTTTCGCTGGTAGGAGCCCTAATGATGGTATCGTATGAAAACCTGATTATGCTTTTTGTGGGAATCGAAATTCTGTCTATTTCCATGTATGTACTGACAGGCAGTGACAAAGATAACTTACGTTCAGGAGAAGCAGCCTTGAAATATTTCCTGATGGGAGCCTTTGCGACAGGTATTCTTTTGTTTGGTGTAGCCATGCTATATGGTGCAACGGGTGGCTTCAGTCTTTCTCAGATAGCAGCCTATGTAGCTACCACAAAGATGGCAGGCGACTTATCTCCGATGTTGTATCTGGGACTTACCATGTTGCTGATTGGGATTTTGTTCAAGTTATCTGTAGCTCCTTTCCATTTCTGGACACCTGATGTATATGATGGAGCTCCCAGTGTCTTTACTGCCTTTATGTCAACGGTTGTAAAAACTGCGGGTTTTGCAGCATTATATAAGATTCTGTCGGTTTCATTTAAAGATATTAACGATTTCTGGTGGATAAGCCTAGGTATTGCCACAATTCTTACCTTAGTGATTGGCAATATTACGGCAGTATATCAGGGTAGTTTTAAGCGGATGCTGGCGTATTCTAGTATTTCTCATGCTGGATATCTGCTGCTAGCTGTTACGGCCTTTCAGGCCCAGTCTCAATCTGCTATTCTTTTTTACTCTCTGTCCTATGCACTAGCCACAGTGACGGCCTTTGGTGTACTGATTGTGGTAGAGCAAACAGCTAATGACAAGTATGAATCTTTTAATGGTTTGGCCAAGCGGGAGCCAATGCTGGCCTTTGTCAATGCAGTGGCTATGTGTTCACTAGCTGGTATGCCATTGACTGGTGGTTTTATTGGTAAGTTATTTATTTTCATGAGTGCCGCAGAAAAGGGATTATACTGGATGCTGGTGATAGCTGTGTTGATGTCTGCTGTAGGCTTTTATTATTATTTTCGAGTCATTATTGCCATGTACATGCGTCCTGCCAACGAAACGGCTGCCACAGCCAATCGGGTAGAGATTTCAGGTCTGTATAAAACCATACTTATGCTAGCAGCGGTATTAACCTTGGCCCTAGGCATACTTCCAGATGCGATTATACATCTGTTCTCCTAATGATTACAGGCTTTTCGGATACAAAAAAGGTGCGCTGTGAACGCACCTTTTTTGTATCCGAAAAGTCTTCTAAGAGAATTAGTTACCAAATGATAACTTTACGTATCTGACTTTCAGTAGCAGTTTGCACCCGTACAAAATAAACTCCTGCTGCCAATGATTCGTTATATGTATCTGAAAACTCGTTGAGTACCTGCGTATAATTTTTAACCTGAATCAACTGACCTAGGTGATCGAAAATCTCTACTTTTACATCTTGCCTTCCTTTAAATTTGGTTTCAAGAGTAATCATGCGTGTAGACTGAGCATAGACTTTTACTTGTAATGCTTCAGTCAGAGAAATAAAATCAGTCCCTTTGCTGCATTTAACCATCTGTTTGCGACGTGGACTCATACGTAATACATGCTCAATCCTCTCTTTTTGCCCTTGAGTAAATATATTCATGCAACGATCAGGAGAGTAATCCATATAGTTTTCAATCATGTTACGGGTTCTTACCCCCTGACAAGTAGAAAAAATAGCAGAACAGGTTACGTCATCGGTTCTATTAAGAGATTTTGCCCATGGCGTATCAGCTATATAGTCGTCATCGCAATCAGATTCTCCTATGTGTAGTAATCCCAACCAGTGTCCTACTTCATGGGTAGCAGTACGACCACCATTGTATAAAGTACTTGTAACCGTAGGCCCTACACCAAAATTTTTATAGTCAATCCAGACTCCATCTGTTTGGGCTTCCCCATGTGAAGCTGAAAAACCTGGTAATTCTGTTGCATCTGGAAATTGAGCATATCCTAAATAGTTGTGTGCCAGATCTGTTACCCACATGTTCAGGTAACAATCACTAGGCCAAGAGACAATAGTGGCCAGAGCCATTATATCCTGTCGGTTCTCAACATCATAGGTTTGGGGACTGTAATGCCGGGTAATTCCAGTAGAAGGATTTCCCGCAGGATCAGTAGCAGCGAGGCGAAATTCAATGTTTAGATCAGCACCCACAGGATTGGAGTTAAAACCATCAGTGCTTTCCTTACGCCGGAAATCTTGATTCAAAATTCGGATCTGCGAATTAATCTGCTGCTCAGATATATTTGAGTAATCGTCTTTATATACCACATGCACAACGACAGGAATAATCAGAGGGTTGTCGAGATCATCCAGAATCCGTGAGGTACGGGCATTTTTTTGCTGTTCCTGAATCATTTGTTCCAGCAATTGTCGGCTTTTTGCATATTCTGGTTCTTGCACCCGACGTATAGAATCCAATACCATTGTTCCACAACGTATGGGCCGTTCTTGGGCCATAAGAGCTTGATTTGTCCATACATACCAGGTACATATGCAAAAAATAGCAATGTAGATAGTCTTCATAGAATACACTTCATAGTTATTTTGTCTCTACACATCAGCTTGGGCAAGTAGCTCTTGGCAAGTAGGCAAAGCTTGCAAAAATTTCTGTACAGTATCTTGTAATGAGGCCGTTGAACGGCCACCAGAGGCATTTTTATGTCCACCACCGTCAAAATACTTGCGGGCAAATTCATTGACAGAGAAATTTCCTACAGAACGGAATGAAATCCGGATCATTCCCTCTCGTTCGGTAAAAAGAACCGCAAACACAATACCTTCCACTGAAAGTCCGTAATTGACTAATCCTTCGGTGTCACCAGTTTGGGAATGGTATTTTTCCAGTTCTTCGGCACTAATAGCAAAGTAAGCAGTACGGTATTCAGGTAGTAGGGTTAGTTTGTCTTTAAGGGCAAATCCCAGAAAACGCATCCGTTCTTCTGTATTCGTATCATACACCCATCGGTTAATTTTGTTGATCTGTACCCCTATCCCTATCAGTTCTGCACAAACCAAGTGTACTTCTTTGGTTGTATTGGCATGGCGGAAAGAACCAGTATCGGTCATAATACCAGAATACAGGCATTCAGCAATCGAGATATCAATAGCTTCTTTGTCACCGAGTTGGACAATCAGGTCATAAATCATCTGACAGGTTGCGGCTGCTTCAATACGGCTGAACATAAAATCAGCAAATGATTCAGGCTGTAGGTGATGATCTATGAGGGCTTTTTTAGCTTTAGAGGATCGAACCATTTCTCCAAGCTCACCAATACGATTCAGCGATGGAAAATCCAGACAAAAAATAATATCAGACGTTTCAAATACCTCTCGAACCTTATCTCCATTGCCAGGGGCTTCAAAATTAATCACTTCCTCATTCCCACTCATCCAATGCAAAAATTTTGGATAATCGGTTGGGGTTATAACCTGAACCTGGTGTTGTTTCTTTTTCAGATATCCTGCTAGTCCTAGGGATGAGCCTAAAGCATCAGCATCGGGCTTGGGGTGCGTGACTATGGCTATTTTTTTGGGAGAAGACAGAAACTCCTGAAAGGCATCAAAATTTTGCATGACAGTGAAGGGCAAACCTACAAACAATATAAAAAAAGAAAAAACACGAAAACTTTCTTAAAAAACCAGGCATGACATGCGAATTAGAAAAAAGCCCATAAAACTCGCTAAAAAACTATAGAAAACAAAATATACCTTCGATGAAAGTTGCCCGATTCCAATCAAAAAAGTACTTATTTCAAAAAACCTGTCGGTGAATTTTGGATACGTAGGGCTTTCAGCTAATTTTACGACTCATATTTTATTCTTTATTCTTAATTTTTACTTTACCCATGGCAGGAAAACGCACATTTACCATGATTAAACCTGATGCCGTTAAAGACGGACATGCAGGAAGCATTCTGAAAATGATCGAAGCTGCCGGATTTCGGATTGTAGCGATGAAGCTCACCTATCTTACTCCCGAACGTGCCGGACAGTTTTATGAAGTACACAAAGAAAGGCCTTTTTATAAAGACCTGTGTACATATATGTCTTCAGGAGCTATTGTGGCTGCTATTCTGGAAAAAGACAATGCAATGGCTGATTTTCGGAAACTAATTGGTGCCACCAACCCTGCCCAAGCAGAAGAAGGAACCATCCGCAAACTATTTGCCAAGTCACTGGAAGCCAATGCTGTACACGGCTCGGACTCTGACGAAAATGCAGAAATTGAAGGAAGCTTTTTCTTTGCTAGCACAGAGAAATTCTAAGTTTAAAAAAAACAGCAGTAGAAACAATCCCTTATGATTTCTGCTGCTGTTTTTCTTTTCCTACTAGTGATGCCCTTCTCCTTTTTTACTGATGTTTCCTGCAATAAACAACGAAATTACAAGCAAAATAGCTGTTCCAAAAAAAGCATAACTGAACACAGCAGGTACCTTACAACCACTCAACATTGTAAGCACGAATAGAAAAAGGGAAATGTTTCTTAGATTTTTCATAATATATGAATGGGTTAAAGATTTCAAAAATCTGGTTTTTCTTTTTCGGCCTGCAATTTATAATAAAAATCTGAAACGTACTTTTGCCAACCATAAATCTGTGTAGTATCCTTTAAGTCTACAACAAGTCTAGCAGGGTTTCCATCGTCATGCTACGTGAACCTTTGAGTAGAATATGGGCATTCTCAATTTTATGATCGGTCAGCCAGTTGTTCAGGGAAAATTTGTCTATAAAATAAAAGGCTTTGGGATTTGCAGCTACGGCGTTCTGCATCATTTTGCCACACAACAAAACAGTATTGAAATTGCCCTTAGCCACCACCTGTCCAATGTTCTGATGTTCAATGGCACTTTCGTCGCCCAGTTCAGCCATGTCACCCAGGATAACCACTTTGTTGGATACCTCTAAGGCTGCAAAATATTCCAACGAGGCCTGCATAGAGGTTGGGTTGGCATTGTAGGCATCTAGCAAAATGGTATTGGAGCCTTTCTGCACCACCTGCGAACGGTTGTTCTGAGACACATATCCGCTGATGGCCTCATTGGCATCAGTTAGGGATACACCAAACTGCTTGCCTATGCATAGAGCCGCCGCAATATTTTCAAAATTATGTTTGCCGGGCAAATGAGTATGTACAATGTTTTGTTCGGCATCTCGATAAATAACATCTGGAGCAAAAGCGACCAGTTCATGTCCGGCAATCGGATAGGCTACGGCTGTCAGGTTGCGTTCTGTCAGCATTTCGAGCAAAATGGGATTTTGTGTGTGGGCAAAAATAATACCTGTGTGCGTAGTAAAATAATCGTAGAGTTCGCCTTCACCTTTCTTTACCCCTTCAATGCCTCCAAATCCTTCCAAGTGAGCCTTGCCAATATTGGTAATCAGTCCATGTGTAGGTTCGCAGATAGTTACTAGTTCCTGAATATCACCTAATTGGTTAGATCCCATCTCCAAGACCACTATTTCTGTTCCAGTAGGAATAGACAGCAATGTCAGAGGCAAACCAATGTAGTTGTTCAAATTTCCTTGCGTGGCGTATGTACTATATTTTTTAGATAGAACCCTGTATATCAATTCTTTTGTAGTTGTTTTTCCATTAGAGCCTGTCATGGCAATAATCGGAATGGAAAGCTGCCTCCGGTGATGTTGTGCCAGGTCTTGCAACGTTTTCAGGACATTGGGTGTCAGTATATAGCGGTTGTCGGTGGCATATTCGGGTTCGTCTATCACAGCATAAGCAGCTCCTTTTTCCAAGGCAGCAGCTGCAAAGGCATTTCCATTAAAATTTGCACCTTTAAGTGCGAAAAAGATACTTTCAGGCGTTATTTTTCTGGTATCTGTCGAAACATTGCCGCACAATAAGTACTTTTGATATAACGATTCTATGTCCATTGAAACAATTTTAGGGGTGCATGATACGATCAAAAATAACAGGATTTTTAATGCAAAAATTGTCTATCTAAAAAAACTTCTCTACATGCATATTATGTCTCGCATCTGTATCCGAAAAAACCACCCAATCCGCCTATTTATGCGAAACAAAACCATGCCTTATCTATCACCAAATGTGTTCGTTTTTTCGTTCTGCTTACTACTAAGCCTGTATTTAGGAGCAGTTCCATTGGCAGCGCAAACATTTCGTTTTCAATGGAATACAAAAATTCCTGTACAAATCGGTACAGATAGTTTACGGAATGCCTGGGCAGGCGGACTCAATGCAGCCCAATACTCCACATTGTCTCTGAATGCGGATGACACCAATGACCTGGTGGTATTTGATCGAACGTCCAATTCCATCCATACCTTTATTGCTGAACCTACACCTGGTGGGTTGGTATGGCAGCATGCACCCCAATACGCAACACAGTTCCCTTCAGTAAATAATTGGATGCTCCTAGTTGACTATGATGCGGATGGCCGGAAAGACGTGTTTACGTCGGCCACATTTGGTATACGTGTATTTCGGAATGTATCTACAGAAACCGAACTGAAATGGCAACTCATAGCCGATCCATTGCTAACAACCAGTGCCTCCGGACAGTTTAATTTACCTGCTCAATCTACTGATATTCCAGCTATTACAGACCTAGACGCTGATGGTGACATAGATATTCTAGCTGGCAATCTAGTAGGGCATCGGGTAACGTGGTTTCGCAACCAAAGTGTAGAGAAAACCAACACAGTGACACAACTAGATTTTCGGACAGAAACCCAATGCTGGGGGGATTTTGAAGGAAATGAAGGCAATTGTAACCAGTTTTTATTTGGTATCAACTGTACAAATGGTGGCCGTCAGGGTGGACGGGTACAACATACAGGTACGACTCTACTGGCCTTAGATTTTACCAATGATCTGCTCAAAGATTTGCTAATAGCCGAAGTAGGATGCCGTTCGTTGGCTCAGCTACCGAATAGCGGCTCACTCCTACAGGCCCAAATGCTCAGTAGCACACCTTTTGCGACCTCTAAACCGGTATCACTACTTTTTCCAGCTGCATTTTACGAAGATGTAGATTTTGACGGAAAGAAAGACATTATTGCTACGCCAAACGTATCGTTTAACGAAGGTAATCTGGCAGATTTTAGCCGTTCTAATTGGTTGTACAAAAATACCGGAAGCTCCACACAACCCGTATTTTCTTTTGTTGAAACAGATTTTCTTCAGAAAACCATGATAGATATAGGCGAACGAACCACTCCCGCCTTTGCTGACTACGATGCTGATGGAGATATGGATCTGTTTGTCGGACAGGCAGGTATGCCTACCCCAAATGGACGGTTGCGTGCCAGTCTATATTTGTATGAAAACATAGGTACTAAAACAACACCTTCGTTTCGCCTCAAAACTGATAACTTTGTCAATCTTACAGATTTAGAAGCCTCTTACTTCAGACCTGCTTTTCTGGACTGGAACCACGACGGGGCTACTGACTTGGTTCTAACCTATACCACAACTACCAATACCCAGATAAAAATATTTCTGAATACTGCCCCTGCCGGACAAGCCTATCAACTGACAACTTCTAATGCAGTTACCATTCCTTTTGTAAACCTACGAAATGACTTTGTTCCTTGTTTCTATGACCTAGATCGGGATGGAGATTATGACTTGTTGCTGGGTAAAAATTTAGGTGAACTGGAATATTACCAGAATACAGGCTCAGATGTCAATCCTGTATATGCTCGCACCAATGCCAGTTTTGCGGGGCTTCCGCTGAGCCTATTTGATCGTTCCCAGGCTCCTCTGCTTGTGGATATGAATGCCAATGGCAAACCTGAACTGATTTGTGGATACCGAAATCTGGCTGAACCTCCCTATGGCGGACGTCTAATCATTTTTTCAGATGTAACGACAACAACAGATGTTCTTATCCCAGAAACGCGTATTCTGTACAATGAAATTCAGGCTGTGTATGATACATTGCCTCTACCAACTTATCTTGTCCCTGCTGCTGCAGATCTGGATAATGACGGCTTACCAGAACTGATACTAGGCACCAGCGGAGGCGGACTGCTGATGCTTAAAAACCGCAGTCCAAAAAAAGACATTGCCCTGAAAGATGCCATACTGCTATATCCCAATCCAACCGAAAAATTGTTTTTTCTGATTACACCACAGGACAGTGAAGTTACCTTTTTTGATGTACTGGGCAAGCAGCTTAGTATGCCGATAGTCACTCAAGCCAATATAGAAGCCTCTGTACGTGTCGAATCGTGGGCAACAGGCGTATATGTAGCCCGTATCACATCTGTAGAAGGCACGTATACCAAACGAATTGTTGTGACACGATAGGCTACGAAAAACGTATTTTCTCCTGTACAATACCAACATTCAGTATATCTTTGCCACACACGTTTTTATCCGCATGCCTATGACGTTTGAAGAATATCTGGTCAATAAAAAAATTCATTCAGCTGACTTCCAGCAATCGGAAGGTCAGCGGTGGGATGAATTTAAACGTATATTTGAGCAAATGCACCCAGATAGTTTTACCGCTCATAAAAAATTTATTATCAATACCTTACGACGGTCATATCCCATGAAGGATGTGTCTGTGAAACCTATTGAAACACTTAGAAAGACAGAGAGTCGGTCTACTACATTAACTGATGAGAAAGCTCCACTAGTGAGCGAAGAAGCCATTGCCACTGAAACCACTGTGCCAGAAAATAGTACAGAACCTATCAAGAAGCCCGGTAAGCCTGTGATGCGACCTATAGTCAAAAAAGTGACTCCTGAACTTCCTGCAGAGTCTGTTGTGCCAACATCATCAGATCTGGAAGTGACTCCTCTCCCACCTGCAGAAGCTCCTAAAAAGCCCGCCCGACCTGTTATAAAACCTGTGATCAAAAAAGCGGCGGCGGAAACGGTAGCTTCAGATACCTCTACAGAAGCATCTACAAACACAACCCCAGAAGAAAAACCTGCCGAGTCTAAGCCTCAAAAGCCTCGGCCTATCATGCGTCCAGTGGTAAAGAAGTCTAACGAAGGAACAAAAGACGAATAAGCTAAAAGCTGTTTTCAAACGTATTGAGAGCTGCTGTTGGCTTTAGGGAAGGCTTTGCTGAGAGCGAAGCCTTCCCTTTATACACATAAGTCTTACGTTAACTTATCTAGCACTTTTGTGATAAGGCTGGTCAGATTGTCTACCTTTCCTTCCAAATTGTCTATTTTATTATTTACTTTTCCTTCTAGATTGTCCATTTTTCCGTCTAAACCACCCACTTTTCCTTCTAAATTGCCCATTTTTCCGTCTAAGCGACCTATGGTTTCCTTAATTTCCACATATTCTTTCAACAAAAACTCAATAGAGTCAGATTGTTGAGCAATTGCTTGTATGACTTGTATCTGAAATGTGCGGTTTTGGGAACTATCCCGCCTCAGGTCAGCCACGTCCCTTTTCAGGGCGGTAATGTCAGCATTGTGTTCATCCATTTTTAAGAGCATTTCTGCAAACATAGCTTCAATTTGATGCATTCTGTCTTTTAAGTCCACTGTTGTTTAATTATCGGGTTGAACAAATAAGTAAAAGTAGCGAAAATCTCTCAGGCGGCACCTTGACCAATGCCTTCCATACCTGTAGAAACAGGTGTAGGCTCAAGTATATCTTCGTCTGTATTTTGCAGTAGAATTGCATTCAAACGGGTACGCAGTTCCTGTACAGACAGGTTATGTTCTAGATTTCCACCCCGTACCAGTGAAATTTGCCCACTTTCCTCTGAAACCACTACCACAATGGCATCCGTTGTTTCGGTCAGGCCGATAGCGGCCCGGTGACGCAACCCAAACCTTGCTGGAATATCCTGACGTTCGGATACAGGTAAAATACATCGTGCTGCTAAAATACGATTTTGGGTAATAATAACAGCTCCATCATGCAGTGGGCTCACCTTACTAAAAATGGAAAGCAGGAGTCGCTTGGAAATAAGAGCATCAAGCAAATCACCCGAATCGGCATAAAATTTCAGGTCAGCTCGTTGGGCAAACACAATCAGGGCTCCTGTATGTGAGGTAGACAATGACTTGACCGCATCTACAATAGGAATCAGATCCATGCGACGCTGAAAAGCCAGGTCTTTTCGCCATACCAGCCTTCCAAACAAGGGGTTATAGGTATTGAAAACAGTTGTTTTTCCAATAAGTAATAAAAACTTACGAATTTCCTGTTGAAACAGGATCAGGACGGCTATCACACCTAACCCCATAAACTGTCCTAGAATTTCAGAGAGCAGCTTCATTTCTAGGGCTTTGACCAGCAGGTAAGAGAAGTAGACAGCCAGAAAGCCTAGGAAAATAGTAATTGCCACACTACCTTTTAGCAACCGATACAACTGATACAACAGGAAAGCAACCAAGGCAATGTCCAGCACATCTACCCAGGTAATCTCTAAAAATCCTATTGTAAATAAAAGTAGCATATATAGTCTGATAATCAATTAGTCTCTGCAAGAGTAGCCCCACCCACTGTTCCACTGTTCAGTAGAGCCGTATGTAACTGGATGCATTCAATGGCCTGTTTTACGTCATGCACCCGTAAGATAGATGCCCCTCGGGCTAAGGCAATGGTATTTAAAACGGTTGTTCCATTCAATGCGTCTTCAGATGTGATGTGTAAGGTTTTGTATATGGTAGACTTTCGAGAGAGTCCAACCAACAGGGGTAATTCAAGTACCTGAAAATACGCTAAATTCTGGAGTAAATAAAAATTTTGTTCAATTGTTTTCGCAAAACCAAACCCTGGGTCTATTACCACATCTTTTATGCCAGATTGCCTCAACATCTCTAGTTTTCTGACAAAAAAATCTAATAACTCACGCAGCAGATCCGTATACTGTGTCAGTTGAGTCATCGTTTGGGGTGTTCCCCGGCTGTGCATCAGAACATAGGGTACCTGCAACTGGGCTACTGTTTCTATCATCTCTGGGTCAGTTCCTCCACTCACATCATTAACCAGACGGGCTCCTGCTAGTACTGCAGCCTCTGCTACACGTGCCCGAAAAGTATCTACAGATACGATAACCTGCGGAAAATGTTGCACAATGGCCTCAACAACGGGCACTATACGTTCTTTTTCTTCTTCTTCAGCTACCTGAGCTGCTCCGGGTCGGGTTGAGTAGCCACCCACATCCAGTATGGTAGCTCCTTCGGACAACATTTTCTCTGCCTGCCGCAAGGCTGTATCCAGGGTTTGTACCCGACTGCCTGCATAAAATGAATCAGGGGTAGTATTTACAATCCCCATCACTACAGGCCGATCCAGTGTCCAGAGCCGCCCTCTCAGATTAAAAGTTTGCTTTGTACGAAATAAAAGATTTTTTCCTTCCAAAAGATATTATTTTTGCAATGATACGTATGGTGATAGGTATTTCGGGGATTCTATCTAAAGAAAACTTTGCCTCTGCAAAAATAGTTTTTTGATTGTAAATCTTTTTTTTAATTAACTGATTTGCAAAAAAATATAAAAATGCCTGAGCACCAATACCCGTCACCTCTAATGATAAATGTACAAAAAGAACGTATCCGCAGAACTCTTGCGTGTGCCGAATGGTTTAACTTTTAAAATTCGCTATCTTGTCCACACAAACACTAACCGAATACAGGCAGGTTATCCAACGCTGCAAAGATATTTTTGAGAAAAAAACCCGCGACTATGGCACAGCCTGGCGTATTCTGCGGCTGCCCTCTATTACCGATCAGATTTTTATCAAGGCTCAGCGAATCCGTTCTATTCAGGAAAAAGGAACGCAGAAAGTAGCCGATGATATCTCTGGCGAGTTTGTCGGTATTATCAATTATTGCCTCATCGCCTTGATACAGATGAACTTACCACCGAATAGCCCCCTGGAAATTCCTTACGAAGAACTGGAAACATACTATGACCGGGAGGTAGAACAAACCATGGATCTGCAAATCAACAAAAACCACGACTATGGCGAAGCCTGGCGTGACATGCGGATCAGCAGCATGACTGATATTATTCTCATGAAACTCTACCGTACCAAGCAAATCGAAGACAATGAAGGTAAAACATTGATCTCTGAAGGTATTGATGCCAACTATCGGGACATGATCAACTATTCGGTTTTCTGCCTGATAAAGATGTGGTTGTAAGTCTGAACCTTGGTTAAAGAGTTAAAAAATTACCCTGATTATCATTGTTTGCCTATGTCATTGATGGATTCACTTACCAGCGTAGTAAAACTAAAAGCCGAGTTGGATGCATTACGTTTACTAGCAAATAACGACACACAGAAGCCATTAAAGCCAAAATTCTTAATTGTAAATAGTCACTTTAGTCTGAAAGACAAAAAAATATTCATTCATTGCCAAAAGTTAAAACAACAAGCCCAAAACCATAACCCATGAAGATCATCCATACCCTTATCCGCATTTTTGTAGGCGTTCTCTTTATTTTTTCGGGGCTCATCAAACTCAATGACCCGGTAGGTACTAAAATCAAACTGGAAGAATACTTTGAAGTCTTTGCCGCTGACTTTTCGTGGGCATCTGGCTTATTTCACCTGCTTATTCCGGCTGCGTTGGTTATTGCAGTGGTGCTGTGCGTGGCAGAAGTGGTGCTGGGTGTGGCATTGTTGCTGCAATACCGCCTCAAAACTACAGTCTGGATACTGCTGGGAATTATCGTATTTTTTACTTTTCTGACCTTTTACTCAGCCTATTACAACAAAGTAACCGATTGCGGATGCTTTGGTGATGCCATCAAACTGAGTCCGTGGCAGTCGTTCAGCAAAGACATTCTGTTGCTGGTACTCATATTGGTGTTGTTTTTCCAACGCAAGAAACTGTACAGTACTGCTAGTCGTTCGGTGGGTGTAACTGTGGCCTTGGCTACGGTTCTATGTCTGGCTGTGGGTCTGTATGCCATCTACTACCTGCCACCTATTGATTTTCTGCCCTATAAAGTAGGAGCTAATATTCCGGAAAACATGAAACTGCCTCCGGGAGCACAAGGAGATGTATACGAAATCCGCTATACCCTCACCAACACCAACACGAAGGCTATCAAAGAAATGACCGATAAAGAATATCTGTCTACCAAGATCTGGGAAGATACTACCTGGCAAATTACACACACAGCCGAGCCTAAACTGATTCAAAAAGGGCAAAAACCTAAGATTACCGACTTTTCTGTGACTACACCTGAAGGCGAAACCATCACGCAGCAAGCCTTTACAGGCCAAAAACTGCTGATCGTGATCCGGGATGTTACACAGGCTAGTTCTTCGTCTCTGAAAGCCATCAGTTCTTTGATTCAGGAGCTGAAAGGTTCGCAAATTACACCTATGATTCTGACAGCTACCACAGCCAACGTGTTTGAAGAATACCGCCATGAATATCAACTTGCAGCACCGTATTATTTCACCGATCAAACTGTGCTAAAAACCATGGTACGTACCGACCCAGGTGTTTTATTATTAAACAATGGAACAGTGACAGGCAAATGGCCCGCAGCCTCTATTCCAACGGCCGAACGCATTCGATAAAGATTCAAATAGTATGAGTAATACATGGGCCTTGAACATGACAAGACCATATCGAACTCTGTATCAACTAGAAACACTACCCTACAACTTTTTTACCCTTTAGCATTGTGGCAAAAGCACGTACTGTTTATTTCTGTCAGAACTGTGGACATCAGGCACCCAAGTGGTTAGGAAAATGTCCATCCTGTGGCGAGTGGAATACCTTTGTTGAAGAACTGGTTCAAAAAGAAGAAAAATCCGAAAAAGGCTCTTGGCGTGCCACTGGAACAACCAAAATCGTTCCCCGTCCACGTCCGTTAACAGAGATTGATTATACAGAACAACACCGTTTCCTCACGCCTGACAAAGAACTCAACCGGGTATTAGGTGGTGGCATTGTGCCTGGGTCATTGGTCTTGATTGGCGGCGAACCAGGCATTGGTAAATCTACGCTTATGCTTCAGATAGCAGTTGGATTGCCGATGAAGGTATTGTATGTATCTGGTGAGGAAAGTGACCAGCAGATCAAGATGCGGGCCGAACGGCTGCGTACCTTCCAGCAAACTACCCCTTCCCTTGCCAAAGTGCAGGGAGACTCTGTGTATATTCTGACAGAAACCAACACCCAGAATATCTTTAAGCAAATCAGTGAAATTGAGCCAGATATTCTGGTTATTGACTCCATTCAAACACTACAGTCTACCTACATTGAGTCGGCGGCGGGTAGTGTAAGTCAGGTGCGGGAATGTGCCGCAGAGCTACTCAAGTACGCCAAAGAAAGCGGCGTTCCGGTGTTTATCATTGGGCATATTACCAAAGAAGGAACCTTGGCTGGCCCTAAAGTACTGGAACACATGGTAGACACGGTACTTCAGTTTGAAGGAGACCGACATCTGGCCTATCGAATTCTACGAACTACCAAAAATCGTTTCGGAAGCACTTCAGAGTTAGGCATTTACGAAATGCTTGGCAATGGACTACGAGAAGTTTCTAATCCGTCCGAAATACTTATTTCCCAGCGGGATGAGGAGCTGAGTGGCATTACCATTGGAGCCATGCTGGAAGGTAATCGTCCATTATTGATCGAGATACAGTCGCTGGTGAGTACGGCTACTTATGGTACGCCTCAACGCAGCAGTACCGGGTTTGATACCAAACGTTTGCAAATGCTATTGGCTGTGCTGGAAAAACGGGGTGGGTTCAAGCTAGGTATGCAAGACGTGTTTCTGAATATTGCCGGAGGACTCAAGGTAGAAGATCCTGCCATTGACCTGGCCGTTTGTGCGTCTATTGTATCCTCGTACGAGGACATTAGTCTTTCATCAAAAGCCTGCTTTGCAGCAGAAGTTGGGCTGGGCGGAGAAGTACGTGCCGTCAACCGCATTGATAACCGCATTGCAGAAGCCGCCAAACTAGGATTTAAGGAGATTTATATCTCTAAATATAATCTCAAAGGCTTAGATATTGACAATTTTGACATTCATATTCATGCTGTTGCCCGATTAGATGAATTATTTACACGCATATTCAACTAGCCTATCTTTTCAAGCTCAAAAAGCCCAATGTTTGTATGCATTCCTATCAGTTGGAAGGTTTTAACTAAACAAAAAATATTTTAATCTACTGACAATCAATGCACTTACATTCAAAACTGGCTTCTTCCCGAAACCTCAGACAATAGCAGTGACCTATCCAGAAGCCGAAAACTCTCAACACATCGAAAGTTTTCGGCTTTTTTCCTTTCACTGGGAAAAAATTGCACTTCATCCAGAAAAAACGCCGCCTCACCGAAAAATACAATCAGAAACTTTTTGTAATTAAAAAGTTTCCGTAGTTTCGCATCATTGAAATATATTTTTTTATTATTCGTCTATCTAAATAAGCACAAACTATGAATTTCATTAACGAAACACTTCATTACATTCTCATTGATTTTTCAATTGATGATCGGTTGGTTCCAGAAGAAGCTTTGTTTCATGATGATTTGGGTATTTCGTACCAGGAAATCAACAAACTAACAAAGACAATAGCCAAAAGATTTGCAGTCAAAACCCCTGTTTCATCTTTTGATAGTATTGCGGGCATACGAAAGACATTGTCCACATATTCGCAGAGTTGTTAAATCTCACAAGCCAGCTGTTTCCGATTCATTATCATGCAGACGATACCCAAAAACGATCCTATAGTCATAGAAGAAAGCAAGGAAAATGAAGCAAAAGAAAGAATTTTGGTCAGATCCGAGGAACTATTTATGCGGTATGGCTTTCGGAGTGTGACAATGGACGACCTTGCCAAGCATTTAGGGATATCCAAAAAAACGATTTATCAGCAGTTCAAAGACAAGGATGATATTGTGTGTCAGGTAGTGGAAGGGCATTTTCAGACTGAACGAAAATGCATGTCCACAGCCCGTCAGGAAGCTGAAAATCCGGTACATGAACTGGTGATAGACTTAGGTCACCTGCGGAGGTCTATCAGTGAAGTGAATCCTTCGGCTGCTTTTGAGTTAAAGAAATACTATCCCAAGGCATGGGCCATTTTCAATGACCACAAGAAAAACTGGATTATTCAGTGTGTAGTTGAGAACCTGAAAGCGGGAATTGAAAGTGGTTTTTATAGAAGTGACATTAATCCTGCTATTCTGGCTCGTATGCGGGTAGAACAGGTAGCTCTGGCCTTTGATCCAGCTATTTTTTTACCTGGAGAATTTTCGTTTCAGGAAATTCAAATGCAGTTTATTGAACATTTTATTCATGGAATTTTGACTGAAAAAGGCAGAGAGTTTTTCAACCGCTATCTGCAAACAACCAATGAAAAATAGAAATACTTTTTAGCCTATCCTTTAACTCAACCCGTTATATGCACCCTTTTTTCATCCGTAACCGAACTATACTGGTAGTTATTCTCCTACTGTGTAGTATGCCAGCTACCATTCAGGCACAAACTAGCTATTCTCTGCCTCAGGCCGTTGACTATGCCATTCAGAACAGCAATAGCATCAAGAATGCCACGCTGGATGTGGCAGCAGCCAATGCCCGCATAGGCGAAACCCGTGCCATCGGCTTGCCTCAGATCAACGCACAGGTACAATTACAACATAATTTTAGAATCCAGCAGTTTATTAGTGATGGCAGAGCTGACAGTCCATTTGCACCTTCAGGCTCGGTTGATCCCAATGCCGTTTTTTCATTTGCTTTCGGTCTAAAGAACAACCTAATCACTTCTCTGACAGCTTCGCAACTCCTTTTCAGTGGCTCGTACCTGGTTGCTTTACAAGCATCAAAAGCCTATAAAGATTTCTCTGCCAAGCAATTAACTGCAGCTAAGGTGACCATTGCAGAAAATGTAACCAAAGCTTACTATGGCGTACTAGTCAATCAGGAACAACTTGTTTTACTGAAAGTGAATGTGGAAAGGCTTGAAAAAATACTGAACGAAACCCGTGAATTTTATAAAAATGGCTTGGTTGAGAAAATAGACGTAGACCGACTGGAAGTTCAGTATAATAACTTGAAAGTAGAAACCCAGAAAGTAGAACGGCTGGTGAACCTAAGCAAAACTGCTCTCAAATTTCAAATGGGCATGCCATTGAGTGAAGAGATGGTTGTATCAGAGAAGCTAGCAGACCTGAGCAATACTACCTTTACTCCTGTTACAGCTAGTAGCCTCAACTATGAACAACGCAGTGAATACCAGGTTTTGCAGCAGGTCAAACAACTAAACACCCTTGATATGAAAGTTTCCCGTGCCGAACGTTACCCAACCTTAGGCGCAGCCTTTACCACAGGCTTTAACCCGTCTGCCACTCGTTTGCAGGACATTACAGATTCTAGACGTTGGAAGAACTATTCATTTCTAGCTTTCCAGTTAGATGTGCCGATTTTCAGTGGGCTAGGTAGCCGATACAAGATTCAACAGAAAAAACTAGCCATCCAAAAAACTGAAAACGATATGGATCAGTTTAAAAAAGGTGTAGACCTTCAGGTAGAGTCGGCTAATATTTCGTTGGAAAATGCCCTGGAAGGCCTGAAAACGCAAAAGAAAAATATGGAACTGGCCGAAGAGGTGGTTCGTGTCAGCCAGATCAAATACCAGCAGGGTGTAGGTTCTAATATCGAGGTAATCAATGCCGAAGCATCGTTGAAAGAAGCTCAAACCAACTATTATGCCGCTTTATATGATGCCCTGATAGCCAAGGTAGACCTAGACAAAGCGACAGGAAATTTGTATAAATAGCCGCTTCTAGGTATTGTGTTGATCCTGTTTTGAATCAAAACTAGAAATAACCATTTCACAATCAACCATTAGCGTAAACCAATGGTAATTCAGTACTTATTATAATCTATTCGTACCATTCTGATAAAAAATATCTAACCGTTATCGTTATGAAAAATACCATCTCTTACTATCGCAATCCACTTTTATTGGCTGCGATTGCTTTTTTAACTTTTGCATGCGGTAGTCCCGACAAAAAAGAAGAATTAGCTCAGCTAAAATCCCAGAAGGCAGAATTAGAAACCAAAATCCAGACCCTAGAAAAGGAATTGGGTGCAGGTAAAGCAGACAGCAACAGCCGCATAGAAACTGTACTGACTCAAACACTTCAGCCACAAACCTTTAAACATTTTATTGAGGTACAAGGCACCATAGATGCCGAACAAAATATTCTTGTAGTGCCTAAAATGGGAGGCGTCGTGACACAAGTGCTGGTGTCTGAAGGAACACAGGTACGTACGGGCCAAACCCTTCTTGTCACAGACGATGCGACGCTACGCCAGAATATGGCCCAGCTCCAGACAGGCTACGAACTGGCCAAGACTATATACGAACGCCAAGCAAACCTATGGGCACAGAAAATTGGCTCAGAAGTACAATACCTGCAAGCTAAAAATACCAAAGAAGGACTCGAACGCCAAATGTCTACCTTACAAACCCAGATTAACATGGCCCGGGTCACCTCACCGATCAATGGCACAGTCAATATGGTCAATGTGAAAATAGGAGAAATGGCAGCTCCAGGTATGCCTGTCGTACAAGTAGTGAATCTTTCACAGATGAAAGTCAAAGCCAAAATAGCAGACAGTTATATCAACACTGTGAAAAAAGGAGATGCCGTCACTATACAATTACCTGATACCAAGGAAGAAATACAAGCACGTGTCACCTTTGTGAGTCAGGTAGTAAACCCTTTAAGCCGTACATTTGAGATTGAAGTAGCATTGCCTAACAAGTCTCATACACTTAAGCCCAATGCCCTGGCTATCCTGAACATCAATGACAAAACCAAAACAGATGTACTGATCGTAGATCAGAATCTGGTACAGAATACAGAGTCAGGAGATATTGTATATGTAGCAGCAACGGAGCAGGGCAAAACTGTGGCTAAATCCAGAAAAATATCCCAAGGACTGTCCTACAATGGCAAAGTGGAGATACTCGAAGGATTACAGGCAGGTGACCAGTTAATTACGACAGGTAGCCAGAATCTGGTAGACGGACAAGCTATCAAAATCAGTCAACCCGTAGCATCCAATCATTAATGTGTGGCGATCTGAGTAGTAGCCAATGCAGCCGCTCAGATCGTATCTATACTCCAAGACCTTAAACACTTTTATTTTTATGGAAAAGCATACACAAGCTTCATTGAATGGTCAGGAAAAACCACACAAACGTTTTCGAGTGACCGAATGGTGTGTAGAGAACAAAACGACCGTCTACGTACTTACCTTTTTTATTACGCTGGCGGGTATATTTACGTATAATAGTCTGCCCAAAGAAAACTTCCCAGACATTGTCATTCCGCAGTTTACGATTCAGACCATTAATGCAGGAACAAGTCCTGGAGATATTGAAAACCTGATTACCAAACCTATTGAGAAACAACTCAAGTCAATCAATGGGGTGAAAAAGATTACCTCTTCCTCTATAGAAAACTTTTCAGCGGTACTGGTAGAATTTTCCAGCGGAATTAAGATAGAAGTAGCCAAAGAACGAGTCAAGACGGCCGTTGATAAAGCCAGATCTGATTTGCCTACGAAATTAACCAAAGAACCTGTTGTTGAAGAAATTCAGTTTTCTGAATTTCCGATTATGCAGGTAAACGTATCTGGAAATTATTCGCTCAATAAGCTGAAAGAATACGCCGAATACCTGGAAGATGAAATTGAAGAACTGCCAGAGATTACGCGTGTAGACCTTGTGGGAAGTCCTGAACGAGAGTTCCAGATCAACGTAGACATGTACAAGATGCAGGCTGCTGGACTTAACTTTGGCGACATTCAGCAGGCAGTAGGCTATGCAAACATCAATGCTTCGGCAGGTGAACTGAATGTCAATGGCATTCGTCGGACACTACGGATTACAGGGGAATTTAAAAATGTGGAACAGATCCAAAATGTCATTGTACGTTCTATCAGAGGCACTAGCAAGTTTTTGAAAGAAATTGCCGAAGTAAAAGATAGTTTTAAAGAGAAACAAGATTTTGCCCGACTAGATGGCAAATCGGTACTTTCCCTGAATGTCATCAAACGAGGAGGTGCTAACCTGATCAATGCCTCTGAGAAAATCGAAGAAATTATTAAAGACTCCCAAAAAAGTCGTTTTCCAGAAGGTTTGGCCATTACAGTGACCGGAAACCAGGCAGAGCCAACCCAAAACACACTCAATGACCTGATTGCCACAGTTGTACTGGGCTTTGTGTTTGTGGTATTTGTGCTCATGTTTTTCATGGGTACCACAGATGCCTTGTTTGTAGGACTATCAGTACCATTGTCTTCTTTTATGGCCTTTGTGTTTATTTCTATCCTGGCTTACTTTGTGCCTGAACTGAAGTTTACCTTGAACACGGTCGTAATGTTTGCGTTTTTGTTGGCCTTGGGTATTGTGGTAGATGATGCCATTGTGGTGATTGAGAACACACACCGCATTTTCCATGACGAGCATATCACTATCAAAAACGCAGTTAAAAAAGCAGCTGGTGAGGTATTTTTTCCGGTATTGAGTGGTACACTAGTAAACGTAGCTCCATTCATCCCACTCATGTTCTGGCCAGGTATCATTGGTGAGTTTATGCGATATTTGCCTCTGACACTGATTGCTACGTTGTTTGCATCTCTGATTGTAGCCTTTGTGATGAACCCTGTTTTTGCCGCAGACTTCATGAAACGCAGCGAACCGGGCCAACGCAAACCGTTCAGTTCTCTACGCACATTGTTTATTGTACTGGCAGCTCTGACACTGATAGGCTATCGCATTCACTTAGGGTTAGGTAACTTCTTCGTATTTCTGATGGTGCTGGTCGTGATCAACTACTACGTATTTACACCACTGATCCACGCATTTCAGGGCAATCTATTACCTAAACTGAAAAATGGATACCAGAGAACAATAGCTTTTTCCTTGAGAGGATATAACTCTATTCTATTAATTGTTGGAGCCTTTGCCTTGTTTATCCTATCATTTGTAGTGACGGGTATTATGAAACCAGAGGTAATCTTCTTCCCTAGCGGTGAACCCGACTTTGTCTATGTCTATACACAGCTGCCTGTAGGAACTGATGCGAATCTCACAGACTCTATCACTCGCCTGATCGAGAGCCGTGTACAAGAGGTGATTAAGCCTAATAGAGAAAAAGTAAAATCAGTCATTGTCAATGTAGGTAAAGACGTAGCCAGTGCACAAGGCACCTTAGCAGACAAGCAGCCCGCTTCATACAAAAGTAGAATTACGGTAGCATTCATTGATAAAAATGACCGGATTGGTTTTCCTACCAGTGAAATTCTGGAAGGCATCCGGAAACGTTTGCAAGGCATTCCGGGAGCTCAGATTACGGTAGAACGGGAACAGAACGGTCCGCCGACAGGCAAGCCTATCAGTATTGAGATTGAAGGAGATGATTTTGCTGTATTAATGGATCTGGAAAAGAAAGTTCGATCAGGCATTCAAAAAGCTGGTATTGAGGGAATTGAAGACCTGAGATCAGACATGGTCATGAACAAACCCGAAATCATCATTGATATAGACAAAGAAAAAGCCTCTCGTGAAGGTATTCGGACAGGTGAATTAGCTCAATATATTCGCACAGCTTTATTTGGACAGGAGGTAAGTACATTCCGGGATAACAAAGACGAGTACGAGATTAATTTGCGTATCAAGGAAGACCAACGTCAACAAGTAGAAGAACTCATGTCTGGTAGCTATGGGTACTTGGATATGGCTACTGGCGGCTTCCGGCAGATTCCTATCAATGCTGTAGCTACTGTTCATTATGGTACTACCTTCAGCAGTATTAACCGGAAAAATCAGGAACGTATCATTACGCTGGGCTCCAATTTACTGACAGGCTATAACGCCAACATCATTGTAGCCCAGATCAACAACCAGGTAATCAACAACATGGATATACCTGAAGGATACGCTGTCAAAACAGCTGGTGAGCAGGAAGACCAAAAAGAAACCATGGATTTTCTGGTCGCTGCTTTTGGAACAGCCCTTGCCCTGATGTTTTTTATCATGGTAGCCCAGTTTAACTCCATCACTAAACCTATCATCATCTTTGCAACGGTCGTTTTCAGTCTGATTGGGGTACTGTTAGGCTTCTCATTTACAGGTATGACGATTTCTATTGTCATGACAGGTGTAGGCTTTATAGCCTTGGCAGGTATTGTGGTTAAGAATGGGATCATTCTAATGGAATTCATTGAAGAACTACGTCAGCGGGGCGAAGATCTAAAGACGGCCATCATTGATGGAGGCGCCACCCGTCTGACTCCCGTATTGCTGACAGCCTCAGCTGCTATTCTGGGTCTGATTCCGCTGGCCATCGGTTTGAATATAGACTTTGGTGGTCTGTTTACAAGCTTGAGTCCCAACTTCTTTATTGGTGGTGAAAGCTCCGTATTCTGGGGTCCTCTGGCCTGGACTATTATCTTTGGCCTGCTTGTAACTACCTTCCTGACGCTGATTGTCGTTCCTTGTATGTACTACAATGTAGAACGTATAAAGGATCGGTGGCGCAATCGGAAAGTTTCTAAAAGTGGTACATTCGCAGTAAAAGAAGTACCCGCCGAATAGGTCTGAACAATGATTGGAAGAATGTCAGAATTTTCTTGATTCTATGCTAAAAAAGGCTCGTATATCTTACGAGCCTTTTTTAGTTATTTAACGTGAATGATGGATTAAACTCTTTGTCATGTATTTATTATGAGTAAGTTACCTATCAAACATAGTAGGCTTTACTCGAGTCAGTTATATTACAACTCTTTTCCTAAAGCTATTTCCAGTATTTTATTGGCATCATCTTCGGAAGCTTCGCAAAGCCAGACATTGGCGGGTTGGATAGAAAGAACAGGGGCAAATTTGCAGCGGTCGGTGCATTCTACCTTGATCACCTCCACTGTATCCTGCAAATGAGCATCTTTGATGAGATGCTTGAGTTCCTTACAAATATCTTTACCGCCTCTTTTACCACATTTACTGCCTGTACAGACATAAATGGCTTTCTCAGGTGCATGAAATTTACTCATTCCTTTTTGGGGTTTTATTGTCAATATGCTTCTTTACCACACAAGGTTTTTGTTTATTCTTTTTCTTGGCCCACAATGATTTTATAGGGAGGCGTAGAACTTTCCAAAAGACCCTGCTGCACTACTTTATTGGCTACTTCAGACTGCTTGCTGGCATACATGTATTCTGCTTTCATGGTGGTATAGTCTGCCCGCAGATCGTCTACTTCCCGTTTCAGCCGATTGATTTTACGGATATTCTTTTCGGCATAATGTATATTTCCGATATAAATGATTCCGAGCATGGTCACAAAGAGAATATGTGGAATATACCGGATAGGCAGCCCTTGCTCCAGTACACCACCCAAATTCAGGTAATTTTCCAGAAACCGGAAAAAGCCTACCCCCTTTCGTTCTGTCTTTTTCTTCTGCTTGACCACAGTGGGCTCTTTGTAGGTATTTGAGGCCATAGGCGTATAATGCTTAGAAAGTGTTTTAAAACCTATTTTTCAATCATGAGTAAATAAAAAGATACTTAAATAGTTGATTACTAAATGGCTAATTGTTTGCAAAAGGCAGCTTTGTTGCCCAACCATTCAACTACTAGTTCTTTTCAGCCACACGCAAACGAGCACTTCGGGCTCTGGGGTTACGGGCTATTTCTGTTTCGTCTGCTTCTATGGGTTTCTTGGTAAGGGGCACAAAAGGCACGTTGGTATGTCCAAAGATATTTTTTTCCGCTTCTCCTGAAAACAATCCTGTGCGAATAAAATTTTTCACTAGCCTGTCTTCCAGTGAATGATACGATAAAATAACTAACCTTCCGCCCGGCCTGAGTAGTTCAGGTGTCTGTTGCAACAATTCTTCCAATGCCGCCAGTTCCTGATTAACCTCAATGCGCAGTGCCTGGAATACCTGTGCATAGTATTTAAACTCTTTGCCTCGGGGTGCATAGGTTTTCAGTAAAGCAATCAGCTCATCTGTGGTGGCAATAGGGGTAGAAAAACGAGCCCGCACAATGGCTGCAGCCAAGGTTTTGGCATTTTTTACTTCACCATACATACCCAGTATTTTATGGAGTTGAGCCTCTGTATAACGGTTCAATACCTCACGGGCCGTTGTGTCTGCAGACTGATCCATACGCATATCCAGTTCAGCTGGAAAACGCGTAGAAAAGCCCCGGTGTCCGGCATCAATCTGATGGGAAGAGATACCTAAGTCACCTAGCAGGCCGTCTATTTGCTTCACTCCGTAGAGTTTCAGGTAGCGGCGAATGTTTCGAAAGTTGGTCTGGATCAATTGAAAACCCGGATGCGTAATGGTACTGGCATTTTCAGCCGCATCGGCATCTTGGTCAAAGGCCAGTAGCTTTCCGGTAGTGAGCTTTTCCAGAATGGCTTTCGAATGTCCACCTCCGCCAAAGGTTACATCTACATAAATTCCGTCCGGCTTGATGGCAAGCCCTTCGATGCATTCGTCTAATAAAACAGGAACGTGGTACAAGGTGTCAGGAGATTGGAACACACAAAAGTACGAAATGCCTGTCAAAGTTGTATTCAGTAGTAGAATTTCTTAGTAGAAACTGTTTTAAAATAGGATTTGGGTGGTTACTAGCAACCAGGCATAGCCCAAACCAAACATTGAAAATGAGCCAATAAAGAGAGGTATGTTTGAATTATTTATTTGCTAACTCACTCATTTTCAAAACATTTTCTAAGAAAAAAGACCCTGTCTTGGGAAAGACAGGGTCTGGTATGTCACAAGTCACCGATTATTGACCAGCCATATATAAAAGGCTATGCGCTGGATAAAAATGAGCCGCCTCATACAAACTGGAGTTTACAATACTAGAGGCTGGTATAACAGAGCCATCAGTTAATACAAGATCTGATTCAATCCGTATGACATCCTTCCGAACAAAGCTACTGGGTGTCTTACCTAAGGCTTTCAGAATCGTAGTCAAAGGTAAAGCAATTGTTCCGTAGGGATATCTTTTGCCTGAAGCTACTTTAAATGTACTTCCTTCCACAGTAGTAAGCTTCACTCGATTCTCTTGTTTAAATCGAGCATAAATTTCTATTTTGCTCAGGTTGCTCACATCCTTGGAAATATATTCTGCATCAAATTCAAGAACTTCATTTTCAGGCTTGCTGATACTAAACGAATCTATTTCCCCAACTACACTACCTTTTAGCCGATAGTCATAGGCCTTACCTCGCAAGGCAATCAATACTCCCTGCTTGGTATTTTCAAACTGAAGTGGATCCAGCTCTGGATCTTGGCAGGAACTGAGACCAACCAGTGTCAGCAGTCCTAAGATTATATATTTTTTCATATGTCTGATGTCGTCTATATAAATTATTTAATAAAATTATCTGGATTGTTATCCCAGAATACTTTTGTCAGATTTGTAGATTTCTGCTTGGCAGTACTATTCAGGTTTACAAACTCAGCTGGATAGAGAAGTGTCCGATAAAAATCTCCAGAAGGTAATGTTCTAGGCAGTTGCATATCCCCCGGTTTTCCAGTACGCCGATAGAGGTTGTATGCTTCTATACCATTTCCCCACAAAGCCAGGTAGTATTCTTTGGAAATTACATCCAGCTTTTCATCTGTAGTGGTCGCTGCAGTATACAGGTTATCTACAGCAGTCAGGTAATCTGTTGTAGATGCTGCGTAGGCAGTAGTCTGTTTGAGTTGTGCGCCAAAATCCTGTACCCGTTTGATAGAGGTTTGTACAGCATCCTGTAACAAGGCTTTCGGATCGCCGCTGGTTTTCAGGATAAGAGCAGCTTCTGCTTTCATAAAGGTGGTAAAGGAGGCCATCATGATAGGTTCAATTCCAGCTCCATTTCCTCCCATTCCCTGCTGAGTTACCTTACTAAACTCAGCATTATTCAAGTTATTATCTACCAAACCCCCTGCTGGATAAACACCATAGGTAGTTTTGAATTTATTATCAGGAGGTGCTCCATCTCCATTGCCATGGTCTCGGCCAAAGAACCCTGGTTCAAAGGCACACCAGACTGTATTTTCGGTATAATGATCTGGCCTAGGTGCTCGGATACAGGGAAGAGATTTAGGTTCATCAGCAAGAGCTTTGGCAATACTTCCTACCTGACGATAAAAATAGTATCTCCAGCGAGGATCTTCTACTCCTTTTTGTTTATAAGCAATGAGCATGTAATAGTTACTCAGATAGGAGCCTGCTGCTCCTGCCTGTGGCGCATACATGGTGCGGTACAATGGATGACGCGACCGTTGAGGAACATCCGCAGTCCCATATTTATAGGTAAACTCTTCTGCCTGGGTATCAATCAGGTCTTTGGTGAGTAGTTCTTCTATTTTTGTTTTAGCGGTAGCTGCATCTGTCAAGCGAAGGTTTAGGTACATTTTCAGCTTCAAAGTATTAGCTAAAGCCGTCCACTTGGTTCTGTCACTCCCATAATAAATATCTCTAGTTAAACCCACAGAAGGAGTTTTATCCAGCAACACAATGGCCTCGTCCAGAATTTTAAAGCATTCGGTATAAATATCTTTGCCTGGGTCTGCTTTTGGATTAAAAATCTGCAAATTTCCCTTAGAAGCCTCGCTAAAAGGCACATCTCCAAAGATATCCACCAGTGTAACATAGGTGTAGGCTTTCAGGATGCGTCCTACGCCTGAGTGTACACTCAAACCCGTTCCGTCGGTATTGGCCAACAGCGTTTCTATCTGTACCAGTACATCCCGATAGCCTCTGCGCCAGATATCATTGAAATCTTGTGAGGTATAGGCCTGTGGATAGGTATCTCCACCGGTCATGGCTTTCATACGGGAGAGTTCCATGGTAGGCGTATTGACTTCCGCCACAAAATCGGAAAACTCTAGCAGTATTTTATTCATCAGCAGATTGTTGTCTGCCTCGGATACATTTACTTCATTTGGATTGTCCAGTTTATCGTTCAGATCCAAGCCTTCACAAGCTCCTAAGAAGAGTAGGGCTATCAGTGAAGAAAGTCTTATTATATTTTTCATATGCGTTTGGTCTGTTAAAATGTTACCTTAATATTGAAACCATAGCGGCTGGCAGAAGGGCCACCCAAGAAATCAAAGCCGCTTCCATTACCTGTACCAAAAGCAGTCCGATCAGCATCTACTTTGGAATATTTGGGCGTATTGATGGTACGGAACCAGAGATTTTGTCCATTGGCAGAGATAGTGACTCCCTGGACAAATCTCTGTTTGGATATCCAGCTCTGAGGCACCGTAAAGTTCAATGAAACTTCCCGTAGCCGCACTCGCGTGGCATCGTATACGCCTCTGTCATTGGCACCGCCGCCAATGATATTACTTCTAAAGAAAAGTTGTGCCGCAGGAATAGGCTTATCATTTGGCTTGCCATCGGCATCTACACCTGGCAGAATAACTGGCAGTTCTGGATTAAATCCTTCTAGGTCTTTGCTTACTCCACGTCCGACTAAGGTAGCGGCAGTGTAGGAGAAGATCTGTCCTCCATGTACATAATCTACCTGCACTCCTAAAGACAACCCTTTATAGGCGAATGTACTGATACCTGTCAGAAGAAAATCAGGATTGGGATCTGCAATGATTTTCACCTCATTGTCAATCACCCATCTTCCATTATTATTCACTAACAGTTGGCCATTTTCATGCCGTTTCACAGATGTTCCTTTGATGACACCAAAAGGCTGACCTTCCACTGCAAAGTTTCCCAAGTCTGTAAATCCATCCACTAGAATCTCTTTAGATCCTTCAGGCAATGATAGCACCTTACTCACGTTTTTAGTAAAATTAGCCCGTAAAGTCCAACTAAAGTCGCCTAGCTTGACAGGCACACCCGTTAAGCCCAGTTCAATGCCTTTGTTGGATATTTCTCCTGCATTAATAAAGGTAGATTCATAACCTGTTGCAGGGTCAAGGGTACGCTCAATAATCTGATCTTTGGCCAAACGATTATAAAAAGATAAGTCTATCATTATACGACTTCTCAGCAAGGTAGCTTCTATTCCAGCTTCTATTTCTGTTTGCAGTTCTGGTTTCAAAACAGGATTAGCCAATAAAAGAGGTAAACTCAAGGTAATGGCATTTCCCAGTTGATCTACAGAAGCATTGGAGTTTAAGGTTAGGTAAGGCCGGGTATTATATGGTGTAGCAAAGTTTGCGGAGGTTCCGTATCCAAACCGTAGCTTCAGAAATTCAAGGGTACTGGATTGCAGTCCAGAGAAAGCAGCTGTAGGAATAAATGACACGCTCACACCTGGATAGAACAATGATCGGTATGGCTTTTCGTGGCTGGAAGCCCAGTCATTCCGTCCTTGTACGTTCACATAGACGAAATTTTTGTAGCCTAGCGTTGCATCAAAGAAAGCACCTAGCAACGTCCGATCTTCTACATAATTCAATTGCGTATTCCGGAAGCTTTTATCATTGTTATCAATGAAGTTTCTATGAGAAATCAAACCAAACACTACCTGGTTGGTACTTTCAATTCCCTCCTGCTTATAGGTATCTATTCTGGCATTCACACCTATGTTAGCCGTCAAATCCAGTGAGGGAGTCAGTTTCTTATCTGCACTGATAATGGCTGAGTGATCCCAGATTGTATTTATACCTGTTGTGGTACGATAAATACCCTTAGACAAAATCTCTGCTGGATCATTGGTAGGATACCCCGCAGAACCTTTATTGAGCCAATACGCCTGGCTTTCAGTATAGGTATCTATACCTGCCCGATAGGTAGCTTTCAACCAAGGAGTAATGTCATAGGTAGTACTTAGAGTACCAAAGAACCGGTCTGTATTAGATTCCTGTCTGGAATTTTCCAGCAACCAACGAGGATTTGTAATATCACTTCGATAATAAATACTTCCTTTAGTAATGGGATCCTGGTAAGGCAATCCCATTAAGTCAATGTTACGAGGCACATAAAACAAGCTCGCAAACACTGACGGTCCACCTATTGAATTACTACCTTGTCCGGCCCCAGAAGGTGGTGTTTCAAAGTTCGTTTTTACATAATTAAATGTACCCGTCACCATCAGCTTTCGGGTAATCTTTGCATTACCGCCAATATTAAAGTTAGTCCGAGTTAGGTTGTTATTCTGGATATAGCCTGCTTCATTCAGGTGACTAATATTCACACTAAAGTTAGCTACTTCTGTCCGCATTCCTACATTCAAGGATGTATTGGCCGAGTAACCTTTCTGAAAGAAATCTTTGACGTTGTTGGGATAGGCCTGTGGAATGTAATTTGTCTCATTCGCAAGCTCTGTTCTGTCTGGAAATAGAGCCCGGTGCTCATAATAAGGATGTCGTCCAACAGCCTTATTATTGGCAAACAAACTACCCCAGTTACTGAAAAATTCGCCATAATCCCCATCAAAACCATTGGCCCATTCATTCTGATATTCTGGCAGAATAGCCTGCACCACATTATAGGACTGACTGACAGCCGCTTCATATTTCTTAACTCCTTTGCCAGCAGCTCCCCCTTTGGTGGTAATCAGAATGACACCATTCCGCCCTTGTGATCCATACAAAGTAGTAGCACTTAAGCCACGTAATACACTGATGTTTTCAATGTTATTGGGATCAATATCCAGAAAACGGGAAGGTGTGATATTTCCATCCCGAAAATCATTTTTTTCATTACTGGCAGTATTGACAGGAATGCCATCTATAATAAACAAGGGTTGCGTATTTCCAGTCACGGAACTAATACCCCGAATGTTTATCTTTGTACCAGATCCTACCAAACCTGAGCTGGCTGCGATATTCAGACCAGGGGTACGGCCTAGCAATGCCCGACCAATGTCTGATTCAGGCTTCTGGGCAATATCTGCGGGTTGAATAACCGTAGCAGCGTAGCCTAAGGCTTTTTTATCACGCTGAATTCCCTGAGCCGTTACCACAACTTCCTGCAAAGCTTTAATATCTGATTCGAGCCGAACAGATATCGTACTTTGGTTGCCTACTACTACTTCGGTTACGACAAAGCCAATAAAACTAAAAACCAGACTGGCGTTCTCGGGCACTGTAGCCAAATTAAAACTACCATTGGTATCTGTGGTGGTTCCTGTGTTTGTTCCTTTTATTACCACACTTACCCCTGGCAAGGGAGATCCATCGGTTGCGTCAGTAACTTTCCCACTGACAGATTTGCTTTGTGCCCATACGTTACTTACCCAACAGACAAGTAACAGTGTGAACAACACTGTGTACATCTTCTTCATAAAACAGTTAGTTAGATTGGTTAATAGGTTGTGAAATAAGGATACATAAGAAAACTACACTTCTTCAGGCAAATAGAAATAAAAAAAGAAAAGCATTTTTTACCCTGATCCTAATCTCATAATAATTTCAGGTTTCAAGTAATGAAAATTATCTTACATTAGCCACTAATTTCTGAAAAATATATGGTAAAAAATTATTTTTAACAAAAATTACTACAACCAGCATCCATTTTATAAAAATATCATTCCACAAAAGCCTAATTTTACGGAATACTACCTACTGACCTCGATAGAGTATTTTTGCTTAAAAAAGAAGATTACACACTAAAAAGTATGATTTTTTTTAATAAAATTTCGAAAGATTTTTAACCTAATTACTTACATGGTTATTTTTTCATAGGAATACACCTACTGAGATCCATAAGAAAATAGACGTTACAGAATTGTGTAATTGTATTTTTTCTGGTTACCTTCACCTATTAGACTATTCTTACACTTACAAAGTATTGTTTAACAGAGCTTTATGTATATGAAAAAAAGTATTTGGGTCAGCTGTATAGCCAGTATCATTCTTCTGGGCTGCCAGTCTGGTAATCCGCAGAAAACGGTTACCCCATATCTGCAAACAGGCCTCTGGCGGGCCCTTGTCCAGTCGCCGGGTGGTGAGCTTCCGTTTGGGTTACAAATAGAAAAGCAGACAGATAGCAGCTACACAGTATATATCCTTAATGGTGCCGAACGGCTACCCATGGATGATGCCTATATTCAAAATGACTCTATTCATATTCCCATGAATCTTTTCTCCTCTCAGCTAGTAGCCCAGGTAACAGATTCTATACTGACAGGCTACTTTATTCGGCAAGCCGCTACACGAACGATAAAAATGGGCTTTTCTGCCCAATATGGCCGTTCAGACCGTTTTGTTTCGACAGCAGCAAGTCCTGTCCAAAACATCACAGGCAAATGGGATGTAACCTTCTACAGTGCCACAGATACCTCTCAGGCCGTCGGCGTATTTGAACAAAAAGGCAAAGAATTAGCAGGCACCTTCCTTACACCCACTGGCGACTACCGGTACCTGGTCGGATCTTTAGAAGGAAAACAACTGCAACTGTCCACTTTTGATGGCTCACACGTCTATCTTTTTAAAGCACAAACAGATAGCACCAAGATAACCGGCCAATTCTGGTCTGGTGACAAAGGGTATAGCCAATGGATAGCCATACGCAATGAAAAAGCTGCTTTGCCTGATGCCAACACATACACGCAGCTAAAAAAGGGGTATACAAGTCTCTCTTTTGCATTTCCAGACCCAGCAGGAAAAATGATTTCACTGGCAGATGAAAAGTATAAAGGCAAAGTGGTTATTGTCCAGATTCTGGGCAGCTGGTGTCCGAATTGTATGGATGAGACGAGTTTTCTGGCTCCATGGTACCAAAAAAACCGAGCCAGAGGCATAGAAATCATAGGTCTGGCCTTCGAGCCTAGTAAGGATTTGGCAGTATCTGGTCCAAAACTGAACCGAATGAAAAAACGATTCAATATTGCCTATGATGTAACACTGGCAGGTGTAAACAACGAAACAGCTTCCCAGTCTCTTCCGATGCTAGAAAAAATAAAAGGCTATCCCACCACTATTTTTATTGACAAACATGGCACGGTGCGTCGGGTACACACAGGCTTCAGCGGTCCTGGCACAGGAAGCTATTACGAGGAATTTGTAGAAGATTTCAACCTGTTTGTAGACAAGCTTCTGACAGAAAAGTAGTAAACAAAGAATGGTTGAAAAAAACACTACTGTTTCAGATTTGCAATCTGAAACAGTAGTAAAGCCCTGAAGAGGCGTAATCCACCAGCACAGGGTGAGGCCCTGTGAACTAACCATTCAACCATTAATTACCATCTTCTCAATGAGTAGAATAAGAATATGAATAACCTTGATATGAATTTCCTGAATCCGATCGGCATAGCCCATATGTGGCACCCGAATTTCTACGTCGGCTAATCCGGCTAGCTTGCCTCCATTTTTCCCCGTCAGGGCAATCACCTTCATTCCCTGGCCTTTAGCTGTTTCTACAGCCCGCAGAATATTAGTAGAGTTTCCGCTGGTACTGATTGCCAGCAGTACGTCTCCTGGTTGCCCCAACGCCTCCACAAAACGACTGAATATCTGATCAAATCCATAGTCGTTGCCTGTACAGGTAATATGACTGACATCTGAAATAGCAATGGCAGGCAGTCCTTTGCGGTGTTCTCGGTAACGACCTGAAAGTTCTTCAGCAAAATGCATGGCATCACAATGAGATCCTCCATTGCCACAGGAAATAATTTTTTTTCCATTCTGAATGGCATCAGCCAGTACAAAAGCGGCATTTTCTATGGTATGAATAGTAGCTGAATGAGAAAGAAAATTCTCCAAAACTGTAGCAGATTCCTGTAATTCGTGGGTAATAGTGGTGTAGTAACTCATTCGTTTAATAAAAATTCTTTTCCTAAAAATTCGTTTCCCACAAAGACTTCCCCTATACAAGGTATATGAATCTAAGTATTTACTCACCATTCGTTTATACTCCTGACAAATGGTGAAATGGCCGACTGCAAAATGGTTATTTTTATTTCTTGAGTCAAAATAGTCTCAACAACTCAATACCCACAAGCATTTATACCTGTCATCACTCATGTACGGTGATTCTCAAAGGAAACATTCAATCCCGGCTATGTTCGATCTGGCTGGGAGGCAGCGTATGAGAAGTTGACCCGGCGATATGTTTGTCATATAACTTGGCTTTCAACTCTATATTCTCTTGATTGAGCTTATTGTGCTTTCTACGTACACTGGAAAGATGCACATTTTCAAATACACTCTCCAACATCAGCAACACGAACCCCAAGCAAGCCCAATACATCCAGATTTTGTTGGTAGTTTCTAATTCAAAGTTCGCTACCAAGATATTATTCAGATACATCATCAGTAATGTACACAAAAACAATAGGGTGTAAATCACATACAAAAAAGGTTTTAATGCTTTCATACAAGAACGAATTTAGAATAAAACGATTGGTAATCTATAGCTGTTATATACAAATACGATTCCTCGTCTCTGCCTCCTGTTAAAACTCTTGTAAACGTTGAGGAATATTCCAACGCAAATTAAACGAGGCAATGACAGCATTTTTCTCATTGGCATCGGTGCTCACACGGCGGAGTATTAATTTACCATCCAGAAACAGATTGTGTTTAAACTGATACGAAGCCGTCATATCCATAAAGATAAGGTTTGTGCGAACACCTTGTCCAATCCGATTGCCAAAATCGTCATTGAATACCTTGAGTCGTTCGCGTGTGGCATAGTCCTGACGAATATCCCCGCCCCAATTAGTCAGAGGCGTGCTGTTTGCGTTACGGGTGTCAGCTCCATATGAGGTAACCATCAGCTTTCCAGTCAGATAAAGGCGTTTCAAGGGTTGGTACCGCACCACTCCAATCCATTCCACAAAATTAGCCCCCAATGGATGTGCTAAGGGTAGATTGTAATGTACATAATTGGTATAAGACACACCTGTGGAATCTTTCTCATGTGTATATGTATAAGGCCGCACCACATTCAGTTCCGTTTGCAAATCCAGGTTTCGGACATTGGCTACATCTATGTACTTAGCTCCCAGTTGTAACGATTGCTTATTACCCCACCAGCCTGTACCTGCCCGAGCCCTGGACACAATCAGTTCGTCAATAACCACTTGTCCGTACAATTGAAAATGCCGCTTGAAATTCCACTTAAAATCACCACCTAGAATACTATTGTCCTGACTTCCAATCTGTTGCTCAACAGACCGATAAAAAATAATAGGATTGTAATAATGAAAATCATACCGAAAACGTCTTCTGGGGTCAGGTCTACCAAACATGACAGACTCAAACAAACCTACATTCAGGTTTTTGGTTAGGTTGACACTCAGGTGGTGAAAGGCAAAATATTTTTTCGGAAATACTGCATCCGCAAAATTCAGTACATCACCTGTCATCTGTGCAAAGATATTCATGTAGTTTAGTTTCCAAACGCGGGTATTTATCTTCAGAAACGGATACGAGTTGCTCCCATCGGCCAGAATCAAAGACCGATACCCATTGCCAATAAAGTTTTTATCATTCCCAAACTGGATGATGATAGGTTTTACGACATGAAAAGTAATATAACCCCGGGCCGTCAGAAAGTCTACGCCATTGGTTCCGTTTTGTTTCCAGTAGCCCTCCTGCGGTACTGCATTGTATTGGGTGGTATAGTCTCGGACATATGCAGGAAGTCGAGCCTGGTTGTCAGCTAGAAATGTATAAAATCCAATTTTCTTACTAATCATTCCACGTATTTCAGCCCCTCTGGTGTTTATATAGGTAGTTCCATCAAAGCCTCCACGTTCCACGCCTACCGATCCATACAACACTGGGTTTACATGCAAATCTAGGTCTTCGGTCTGCACTGCAAACAAGTCTGACTTTTTTTGATAAAAATATTTTAGCACAGGTTTTCGGCTATCATTATCGGCACTGTCACCTGCCCATTCCCAGCTATCATTTCGGAGATAGGTCAGGTTAAACCGATCTCTGTCCGACAAAAAATTATGATTGACAGAGACACTATCAACCAGTTGTGTCACACTCTGACGTAGCAGTGGCTTGACATGCGTATGCATGCCATCAGCAAATTTCCCATACTTAATCTCATAACGTTCAATCAAATGGTAGTAATCTGCATTTAGGGGCACATATACACTTTGTGCCTGAGCAGATGCTATGATTGCACTGTACAAACCAATCTGTACACAATAGCGTAAGTATCGGAAAAGCACGATTTTCATAGGGCAGAATCTGAGTAAGTGGATATGTAGGATCACAATCGGGTCGAAAGATAGGAAAATCTCCTGAAAACCATAGAAACACGTTGCTGGGTTTGCATGCTTGTCCCTAAAAAACAACTTCTGGAAGAAAACCATCACTTGTGTGGCATAAAATTTGTAGCTATAAAAAAAAGTATATTTGACGCAACGCAAGGTTACATTTTTTCGTTTATTCTATACTAATTGATACAAACAAGTTAAGAATTTAGCCTATCTTTAATTATTACTACTATGAAAACTATAGCAAAATCCGTAAATGAGCTTTCACATTTACCATTGATGTATTACCAACTCGCCAAATTGGGGCTTATTTTACTCATTGGTTTATGGATATGTTTCTAAGAAGCAACACGCTCGCCTCAGTTGGGATAGAGGCGAGCAGCCGTTGTACAAGTTGTTAGATCACAAAAAGTTTTTGACATACACAGGAGTATATCATTTTTTGTACAATTCTTCACGTAATCTAGTATCCCATTCGTCATTCGCCACTGTGTACCAAGTATATCTCTGTCCTTTGAGGGTCACAAGTAGAAGTATTTATACCTCTTTTTAGCTACTCAAAAAAAGATTTTTCACACAACTGGTAATATAGTCTGCGATTTTCAGGTTATTTTTTTGTATAACACCATATCATTCACTACCTTTGCAAACTTTTGTGACCAGTATGGCTTTTATAAGCTATCACAGCTACGCATTTTACTATTTCATAATCTGACTAGTCACGTATTTAATCGTTTGTAACCCCTGTCTATGAAACTCTCCGAGTTCAAGTTTGATCTTCCTGCCAACCTGATTGCTATGTATCCCGCTGATAACCGGGATGAATCCAGACTAATGGTTGTAAACCGTAAAACTAAAACCATCGAACATCGTGTATTTAAAGACATCATTGATTATTTTGATGATGGCGATGTAATGGTAGTCAATAATACGAAGGTATTTCCAGCACGGTTATACGGAAATAAGGAAAAAACAGGTGCAAAAATAGAAGTGTTTCTTTTGCGGGAACTGAATAATGATGCTCATTTGTGGGATGTACTAGTAGATCCAGCCCGGAAAATACGGGTAGGAAATAAGCTCTATTTTGGAGATGGTGATCTGGTAGCAGAAGTTATTGACAATACAACGTCCCGTGGCCGAACCATTCGTTTTCTGTACGATGGTCCACCAGAAGAGTTTTACCATACCATTGAGTCACTGGGCGAAACTCCGCTGCCAAAGATCATTAAACGCAAAGTAGAGCCTGAAGACAGAGACCGATACCAAACGATCTTTGCAGAGCATAAAGGAGCAGTAGCAGCCCCAACAGCAGGTATGCACTTTACCAAGCAGGTGGTTCGCAGGCTGGAAATCAAAGGTATACACATTTCACCTATTACCTTGCATGTGGGTTTGGGAACGTTCCGTCCAGTGGATGTAGAAGATCTGACCAAGCATAAGATGGATTCGGAGAACTATAGTGTCTCTCCAGAAACGACTTTAGCCGTCAATCAAGCCCTGGACAATAAGAAAAAGGTATGTGCGGTTGGTACTACGACGCTGCGTACACTGGAGTCTTCGGTGTCTGCGAATGGTCGGCTAAAACCCAATCAAGGTTGGACAGACAAGTTTATATTTCCACCCTATGACTTCAAGATTACCAATTCAATGGTAACCAACTTTCATCTGCCTGAGTCTACCTTGTATATGATGACTTGTGCGTTTGGAGGGTATGAATTTATACGGGAATGCTACCATACAGCCATCAAAGAGAAATATCAGTTCTTTACGTATGGTGATGCGATGCTTATTCTCTAAATTAAAAAAAAATCCTCAAACTACTCCTGTATAGGCAGACGCAAGGTCTTCTGTACAGGAGTAGTTTTATTTTCATAGGACCTAATTTTTGGCCGCCGTCTTGTCTGCTGTCTCTGTTTTTGTGAGGCTGGAAAAAGTAGATTCTGTATACTCTGAAATTTTACCCAAGGCCTCTCCCAGTTGGTCGCTTACCTTTCCTGTGAGGTTCTTAGCTGACTTAGCAATCTTATTGCGTGTTTCCTTACCCGTGGAAGGAGCTAGTAAAATTCCAGCGGCTATACCCGCAGCAGCTCCGATGAGAAATCCCTGTAGGGCTTTTTTTGTGCTGTTATCCATAGTACTAAAAATGTTTGAGGTGATAAAGAACTAATTAAAAATACGAAATGAAATCATAATATCTGCACTTTTTATCAGAATATTTCATCTTTTTTATATTCGCTCCTAGCCAAAGCCAAACAATAACAGGAATTCTATCTGAAAAAAGTATTTTGTGCTGGCATCTCATCTCATCAGGACTCATTCATAGACATCAAGCTGCGTACGTTCTCTAAAACAAACAAAGCCTGTTGTATATGCTACAACAGGCTTTGTTCCTATTTGTACACCCAGATATCTATTCGCTGACGGAGGCACTGTTGGCATTGGTAATGACAGGAGGTGGCGTTTTTCCATTACTGCCATCACTCAGAATACGGAACTCTGTACGCCGATTGAGCTCACGTCCCTCTTTTTCGTCGTCATTGCTAGCCATTGGTTTTTCTTCGCCATAGCCCTGACCTGTCAGACGGCTTGCGTCTATTCCTCTGGAAATCAAATAGTTTACAACTGCCATAGCCCGTTTGTGTGAAAGCTTCATATTGTAGGGAGCAGAGCCCACGTTATCGGTATGACCAGAAATTTCTACCCGGTATGCTGGATTTTCTTTCATAAGTCGAGCCAGTTTGTTCATTTCCTTATAAGATTCCATTTTGAAGGTAGCCTTGTTGAAGTCGAAATAGATGTGGGTAAGCACAGATACAAACCCTACATTTAGTTTTCGGAGTCCAACATCTTTCTTGATCAGCTGCTCCTTTGGTCCGGCAGGCGGTATGGTGAGTTCCATGTTTTCGAACATGTACCCGTCCTGCTCTATAGCTACTACATATTCCTGTTCGGTTGTATTCGTAAATGTGCACTGGTATACGCCATTGGCAATCTTTTTAATACCCACCACCACATCATCCTGTTTTCCTTTTACTATGATAGAGTTAACCGTCACTGCTTTTTTGGAATCATTCAGGACACGTATTTGCAACTTTACCGCATAAGTCTTAGGAGCTTTGACTTCTTTCTGAATGTCCTTGGCTACTACTTGGCTGTCCAGCTTGATCGGCTTGCTTTTCAGTTGCTCATAGGTATGTTTGTCTTCTGGAAGCAGTACTTTATAAATATCTTTTTCACCCATGCCATCGTCTTTGACTGAAGCATAATATCCATATTTGCTATTACCTGATTTTACAAAGTAGATGTCATTATCAGGCGTACTGATGGGATAACCTACGTTTATAGGATCTTTCCATTTTTGTGCAGTACTGTCATATTCGGTAATAAATACATCATATCCACCCATTCCTTCGTGGGCATTAGAGCTAAAATACAGGGTTTTGCCATCATAATCCATAAAAGGTCCATCTTCATTTCCAGCAGTATTAACCGGTTCGCCGAGGTTACTTGGTGGCCCCCATTTTCCTTTCTTATCTGCCCTAGATATCCATACATCAATTCCCCCTAACCCGCCAGGGCGGTCACTGGTAAAAAACATAGTCGAACCATCCGGAGAAATAGAAACGGAATTTTCATTGTACGGCGAATTGATCTGATCACTAATGGGATGTGGTTCTGACCAACTGCTGTCTTTTTTCATTTCAGACACATAGATATCTCCGCCGTTTTCGTCTTTGTAGAGAAACAAGGTTTTTCCATCTGGTGAGAGACCAATACTGGCATCATGGTATTCTGTATTAATGGTTGTTCCCATATTCTTGGCAGGTTGCCACTTACCATCTCTGAAAAAGGAAATGTAAATATCTTCAAAATACTGGAGGTCTTTATCCACGTTTCCGATACCTGTAGAGCCATCTCTGCGGGAAGTAAAAACCATCATGGTTTCGTCTTTATTAACGGCCACGCCATATTCTGGGTGAATGGTGTTTACACCTGCACCTGCGTTCTCACTTTTGTAGGCATTGGGATCATTGGTAAATTTGCGGGCATTTTCACATTCCTGGATACGTCTTTTGGTTTTGGCTATAGCATTGGCATTGGTAGTCTGAGCCAAGTACTTCTGATAGTAGTCTATAGCTTCATCAAATTTAAATCCCAGGTGGTACGATTCGCCGATCAGGAATAGAATATCATCACTGACTTTCGAATCCATTTCGTAGGCTTTGAGCAAATATTTACTAGCCCGGCCTTTGTCAATTGTTTCCAGAATACATTTCCCTGCCATAAAATTAGCTCGTATATTACTGGTATTTGCTTTCAAAGCTAACTCATAGGTTTCCAGAGCCAGGGCTTTGGCACCAATATTATATGCCGCATCTGCTTCGGCCACCAGATCAGCATCTATCTGAGCATAAACTACTCCCATGCTTATAACCCAGGCTGCGATCAGTACGAAAAATTTAGATAAATTCTTCATCATAGTATAATTTTTCACCTCCATAACTAAATGTTGTCTTTACCTCCCAGTAATCCATCTCAGGTATTTTACTGTATCAAAATGCATAGTATTTTTATTTGGCAATAATTTCAAATTCCGTCCGACGGTTTAGTTGTCTGCCACCTTCAGTATCATTAGTAGCAATAGGACGTTCTTTTCCATAGCCGGCATACCTCAACCGTTCTACACTGATTCCTTTCTGAATCAAATACTCTACCACAGCCTTGGCTCGTTTTTCTGACAAAATTTTGTTGTATTCGGCACTTCCTTTGTTATCTGTATGGCCTGATATTTCTATTTTAAGTTTAGGCATTTCCTGCATGATTTCCAGCAGGTTTTCCAACTCAGTGGTAGATTCTTTTCGTAAAGTAGCCTTATCAAAATCAAAGAATATATTCCGCAGTACCACTTTTGAGCCCACATCTATCTTTTTTAATTCGATGACAAGTGTAAATTCCTGAAAGCCTTGGGCCTGAGGTATATCAAAGTTTTCAGAGTGGAACAGATATCCTTCTTTTTGTACGGAGAAGTTATAGTTTTTACCAGAAGGCATAAAGGTATTAAATACCCCAGCACTGTCTGTCCGATTCTCTTCCAGTTGTGTAGCCGATGAATTATCTACTAGTACCACATCAGCCTGTAGGGGTTGCTTGGTTGCAGCATCAATTACTTTTCCTTTCAGAATAGTAGCATTGGCCTGCACCTCGGTAGTCAGCTGGGTAGCCATGGCTACTGTTTTGATTTGCGGAGCAACAGTTTTGGTCTGAATGGTTTTGATCTGTGTAGTCATTTCCACCGTCTTTCGGGGTGGCATGGAAATCAGGTAAATATCTTTTTCGCCCACACCCCCTTCTTTGGCAGAGGCATAATAGCCATGCAGGTTATCAGCAGACAATACAAAGTAGATGTCGTCGTCGGCTGTGTTAATGGGGTAGCCCAAGTTTTCGGGTGTAAACCACTGGCCATCCCGTAAGTCACTTCGGTAAATATCATAGTCGCCCATACCTGAATGCCCACAGGAGCTGAAGTATAGGGTTTGTCCGTCGGTATGAATAAATGGCGCATCATCGTTATAAGGCGTATTAATGGTTGGCCCCAAATTGACAGCCTCTCCCCATTTACCTTCTGGTGTTTTTTTACTCATGTAAATATCCAGTCCACCCATCCCACCAGGACGATTACTGGAAAAGAAGATTGTTGATCCATCGGCTGTCATAGAGATAGACGGCTCTTGGTATTTGGTGTTGATATTTTCGCCCAGACTCACAGGCTTTGACCAAATATTATTAATGGCATCAAAGGAAGAGGAATACAAGTTTCCTCCCTGTTCATCTCTATATATAAATAGTTGCTTACCATCAGGTGACAAGGCTACGCAGGCATCATGGTATGTGGTATTGATTTCCTTCAGATTCCGTGGCACACTCCAGGTACCATTGGATTTGTAGGATATATACATATCTTCATAAAACTTATTATCTTCAGGAGTCATTTCGCCACCTGTAGAACCATCCCGACGGGAGGTAAATACCAGTACAGTTTCATCGGCAGAGATAACAGGAGCAAAATCAGCTGATTTGGAATTAATAATTGAGCCAATATTGTCTATCCGAGCTTTGACGGGATCTTTCAGGTAACGTATCCCGTTTTTACACTCATACAATCGCCGGTTTATTTTTGCGGAAAGTGGATCGTCTTTTTCCAGGTTTTTCAGAAACATTTCGTAGTGCTGGATAGCCTCTGTAAATTTATGGTTATACTGGTAGGCTTTGCCCAGAAAAAACAAGATATCGGGATGTATGTCTGGTTTTAGTTCAAATGCTTTTTTCAGGTACGACAAAGACTTTTCTCTATAAGCTGTTTCCTGGTAGCAAATGCCTAGATTAAAATTAGCTTTTGGATTATTGCCTTCTATTTTCAGTCCCAATACATACAACTCCAAAGCTGGCGCATACAGCTGATCTACAAAATAGCTGTCGGCTTCCCGAAATAGTTTTTTTGCCGATTGCCCATATGCACAAACCGACAACAGTACTAACAGCAGACTGCCCGATAATACGTTTTTCATAGGTAGTACAAAGAGATTTTTCATTAAATTTGGATAAAACACATACAAACCTGAACAAATGTATATAAATATGAGTGAACCTAAAGAGGTGGGTATGAGCGGTTATGCAAAAAGAATGTAAGTTTATTCGGTTAAGCAATGCAATTGGAGAGAGTTTTTTCTACTTTTGAACTAATTATTTGATAAACAAAGAATTGTATCTCCTCTGTTTACCGTCACTATGAAACCTGTAGGTTTCTGCTCCGGAACAGAATCTCGTTCACTGATATGACACAGATTAAAAAAGCCGTTTTTGTAATCAGCAACACGGATTACACCAAATGCCCACCACCCAACATGCCTGAATATGCCTTTATTGGACGTTCAAATGTAGGCAAATCTTCCCTGATCAACTTGCTGACCTACAAGGAAAATCTGGCTAAAACGTCACAAAAACCCGGTAAAACCCAACTCATTAATCACTTTGTGATTAATGATGCCTGGTACCTAGTTGACTTACCAGGGTATGGCTATGCGCATGTAAGCCAGAAAGAACGTGAAAAGTGGGAAAAAATGATCCGGGATTACCTGTTAAACCGAGAAAACCTGCATTGTATCTTTGTCTTGATTGATTCCCGCCATCCAGCCCAGCGGATAGATCTTGAATTTATGCAGTGGTTGGGAGAGAAAGGACTCCCATTTGTGATTTTATTTACCAAAACAGATAAGCAGTCTAACACACGTACCCAAAACCTGATTAAGCAATACCAGGAAAAAATGCTGGAATTCTGGGAAGAAATGCCTCTTTTCTTTGCCACATCAGCTATCACGAAAACAGGTCGGGATGAGGTAGTTAGCTATATTGAGGAATTAAGTACCACCTGGATAAAACCAGATGCCTATAACTAAAAATACCTTTCTTTTTCACTTAGATATCTAAAAACACATGTAATAGATATACTTCTGTGACTTGTAATAATTTGCGTTATTTTTAGTACAAAAACTGGCTCACTTACGCAACCAAAACCGTATAAATGTCTGTTAGACATAACAGACATCTGTTTTATTTAGCCAAACCATCATACTTATCTTCTTTTTGTACACCTTAATATTGATAAACAGGTCTTTTACTCATCTTAATTTTCTATGAAACGTCACTTTTTGCTTTTAGCCGTACTCCTCATGGGAGCATCTTTTATGTCTGTACAGGCCCAGACAGCCAAACGAGTCATTCCAGTAGCAGAGTATTACGAAGGAGGGCAGGAAAAACTATTTGCAGACATTCATAAAATGATTCAATATCCTCCCACAGCTCTGCGCAATCGGATTCAGGGAGAATGCCTGGTAAACTTTGTACTCGAAGCAGACGGCAGTGTGTCCGGTCATAAGATAGTACGGGAGATAGGTGGTGGTTGTGGTGCAGAAGCCTTACGAGTAGTCCGCGAGCTCAAATTCAAGGCTCCAGGCTATCGCATGGATGTGGGGCTGCCCATACAATTTTCTCTGCCTAAACCAGGCGGCAAATAAGTCTGCTTCAATCAGAACATACTTTTTGAGGAGGAAGCCGAAAGTATATAGCTTTCGGCTTTTTATGTTTACAGTGGGGAAGACAATATTTTTTTCACATTTTTTTCACATCTTTGCAAGCCTTCTTTTATCAGAAAGAGTGAATTTATTCTAGTCACTACAATATACATTTTTCAATTCAATTAACAGATAATCATGGAGTTAAAAGAAATTGTTACGGTTTCGGGAAAGGGCGGGTTGTTTAAGACTGTGAAGCCTACCCGCACAGGAATGATTCTGGAATCACTAGACAACCAAAAAACTCGTTTTATAGCTGGGCCGCAACACCGCCTATCATTGCTTTCGGAAATATCCGTTTATACGACAGATGCAGAAGGAAATAAGCCATTGGCGGAAATTCTGCACCAGGTTTTTCAGCAGTATGCAGAAAAGGGTTTGCCCGTAGACAGTAAGTCTGATGCAAGTGCATTAGCTTCGTTTATGGAAAGTGTTGTACCTGACTACGACCCCAACCGTGTATATGTCTCTGACATGAAGAAGTTGGTCAACTGGTATGGAATTATAGCTGAGTATGCGCCAGAAGTACTGGAAGCCAACAGCAGCACAGAAGAGGTCACTGAAGAGTCTGTTAGTGAGGTTGTTGCAGAAGTGACTCCTACCGTAGAAGCAGAGGGTGAAAAATCTAAAAAAGAGTCCAAGAAAAAGCCTTCTCAGAAGAGCTCTACAGAGTAATCATTTCTTGGAAACAAAGGCTCTGTTGAAAAGAGGATATATATACTTAACTCTTTTTCAACAGAGCCTTTTGTAAATGGTTGTTATTTTTTCGTCAGCAGATAGTCTGCACAAAGTTTGGCACTGGTCAGAGAGTCAGGTGAGTAGCCTGTTTCCTGTTCTACAAAATAATGTTTTACGCCACTTTTACGAGCCATTTGGAATATTTTGGCGAAGTCAATGCTTCCTTTTCCAATCTCGGTATTCTTTGTCCGATCCGATTTGTCCATATCCTTGACGTGAAACTGATGAAATCTTCCAGGATATTTGGCAAAGTAGTAGCCAGGATCTTTGCCTGCAAATACTACCCAGTACAAGTCCATCTCAAAATTAATGGTTGAGGGATGGGTCTGAGCCAGTAGAATGTCGTAAAAATTAGTTCCTTCGATGTCTGCAAATTCGAAGTCATGATTATGGTAGGTAAATTTCAGACCCTGCTGTGTGGCATAGTCACCCATCATAGAAATGATTTCTGCTGACTTCTTTAACTGGTCGACAGTCTTACGGTGGGCTTCTTTCCACCAAGGACAGGTGATGTACATCAAACCGCCTACTTTGGCCGTTTCTACTGATTTCTTCCAGCCAGGTACTACTACATCCAACCCTTGCTTGGTATCTTTGTCTAGCTGTACATCTGGCATGGCATGTGCACCGATCGTCTTCATACCCAGGTCACCTACCATTTTCTTAAAGTCAGCTGCGGCAAAGCCGTGAAACTTGCCACTGTCAATGCCAAAAGCTTCCAATTCTTTATATCCATCTTTAGCCAGCTGACTCAGGACATTACGGGTATCTTTGGCAATGACATCTCTTAGGGTATATAATTGAATGCCAAAGGCTTTCAACATTCCTTTAGCAGTATCTACACCTGCCATATCAGTCGTATCTGTCAAGATACTATCAGTTGTTTGGGCTTGAGAACGGCTAGACCATATGCCTGGAGCCAGAGCTGCCATCCCTGCAACCCGGATAAAGTCTCTACGAGAGAATGCCATATATATACAAAAATTTAGTTGACAAACACTATTGTCCAAAAATAAGGATTCAACACTAAAAGTATATAAATAGGACTTTCGCTGTAAAACCCCACCCCAACCCCTCCCTATTGGGGGAGGGGTTGGGGTGGGGTTTTGTTTATTTCTTATACAATACTCAGTTTCAGCATATTGGTATGATGATTTCGAGTCACAGGGATGCTACCTGTATTGATAATCACATCTCCTGTTTTGACTAGGCCCTCGGTCAGCAATATTTGTTTGAGGTCTTCGAATACTTCATCTGTACTCTTCGACTTTTCGTAATGATAAGCCCGCACACCCCAAACTAGGCTTAGTGTATTAACCATGTCAGCATCAAAGGTAAATACAAACAGGTGAGCTTTAGGGCGGTGACTAGAAATACGTAAGGCCGTATAACCAGAGGTCGTTAGACCTACAATAGCCTGTGCATGGGTATCTCTAGCCAAACGGCAGGCACTGACAACTACATTATTACTATAAAAATTATCATCCGTTACCTGTTGGGCATACGCATGATTTTTAAAGTAGATCGTTGCTTTCTCTTCTACCTGGCGAATGGTCTCTGTCATGGAACGTACAGCTTCTACTGGATACATTCCAGAAGCCGTTTCGGCACTTAACATGACTGTATCAGCACCATCAATCACAGCATTGGCGATGTCACTGGTTTCGGCACGTGTGGGACGGGGGCTGGTAATCATGCTTTCGAGCATCTGGGTAGCCACGATTACAGGCTTGGCTGCCTTGTTACACTTTTCAGCAATGGATTTCTGGATCATGGGTACTTCTTCGGCAGGAACTTCCACGCCGAGGTCGCCACGGGCAATCATAATGGCATCACTAGCGGCAATGATGGCATCAATATTTTCGATAGCTTCTGGTTTTTCAATTTTAGAGACTACCCGGCATTTTTTACCTTTGGATCGAATAATTTCTTTGAGTTCAAGAACCTCTTCGGCTGTACGGACAAACGAGAGGGCAATCCATTCTACGTTATTTTCCAAGCCAAATAACAAATCTTCGCGGTCTTTTTCTGTTAGGGCAGGAATAGACACTTTGGTATTAGGCAGGTTAATTCCTTTTTTGGATTTCAGTATGCCACCATACACAACCTCTGTCTCTACTTCCCGGCTCGCTTTATTAATATTAGTGACACGCAACTCTAGCTTTCCGTCATCTAAGAGAATCTTTTCACCTACATTGACATCTTCCACCATTTCCAAGTAGGTCGTACTGATTCTCTCGCTGGTACCTATCACTTTTTCGGTAGTGATGACCAATGAGCTTCCGGCACGCAACTCTACCCCATTGTTTTCCACCTCACGGGTACGAATTTTAGGCCCCTGTAAGTCTTGTAGCATACCAATGTGTAGGTTATGCTCCTGATTCAATTCCCTGACAAACTGAATTACCTTTTGATGATCTTCATGGCTTCCGTGGGAGAAATTTAAACGAAAAACATCCACGCCAGCCTGAATGAGTTGAAAAAGTTTTTCTTTTGTATTAGATGCCGGACCAACCGTAGCAATGACCTTAGTTTTGTTAAATGGAATGTTCATAAAATCAGTTTATCTTTTAACTAGATATATGTTGCCTTTTTGAGGATGAAAAGTTAATACTAAACACTTGATGAAAAAAGCAATGACACAAAATAATATGTTTTTGAAATGAAAAACCTAAGCCGTGTATGATTATTTTGAAAAACACAGAATACAGCCAAATTTTATTAGGAAGTCTGAGGTGAATGAATCGGTTGCAAAGCTGAGATTTTTTTTGGAAAAACAGGAAGAAAGAAAGAAAAAAATCATCTTTTCTGAAAATAGTTTGTCAACAAATGTGTGGCTGACGGCTTTTTGCAGGGGTAAGGCCCATGCGAAGACAAGCCCCTTCTGTTGTCACCACAGCCTAGTGATTATCTATCCAGCAAAAAAATTGTTTGACAATATAATCTGAAATGCATTTCTTTGCACCCAGTTTTCACTATAAAATCAAAAAAAATGACAGAAATAGCCGAAAAAGTAAAAAAGATCATCATCGAAAAATTAGGTGTAGAAGAGTCTGAAGTTACCACAGATGCCAGTTTCACCAATGATCTAGGTGCAGATTCTCTGGACACGGTAGAACTTATCATGGAATTTGAAAAAGAGTTCGGTATCTCTATTCCTGACGACCAAGCCGAAAACATTTCAACTGTTGGCCAGGCAGTAACGTACCTGGAAGCCAACGTAAAATAAACTTTTACGAGATTTATGCGTAATGCCTCGTTTGAACACAACGGGGATAAAGTAAGTGACGGAGACTCCCACAAAAAAACAACAAGCAAGTATATGGGTAGCATGCCGTACTTTCGTGGTGTCTCCATTCCTAGTATCTAGGTTTGTTTATTTTAAAACGGTTTGTATCTTGGGGGCTTTGAATAAAAGCCTTTACGCAAAATCTTGTATGTAGGGCGGGACACGCCCAAACGAACGCTTGGGGAGATTATGGTAGTAGCCATGTCGAAGAACCAAGAATCTCCGTATCTGTTTAGAGACGGGGAGTGTCAACCTCCTCACCGAATCACACTATCCGCTAGAGCGGGTTTAATGAACTTATGCAATTAAGACGAGTAGTCGTTACTGGTTTAGGCGCACTTACTCCGATAGGAAATACCGTTGCCGAATACTGGAATGGATTATCTAACGGAGTAAGCGGTGCTGCCTTTATTACTAAGTTCAACGCCGAAAAATTTCGCACCCGCTTCGCCTGTGAAGTTAAAAACTTCAACCCTGAGCAATTTATGGAAAAAAAGGATGCCCGTCGAATGGATCCTTTTGCCCAATATGCACTAGTGGTAGCAGATGAAGCCATTCGGGACTCCAAACTAGACCTTCAATCTATTGATGTAGACAAGGCAGGTGTAATCTGGGGTTCGGGTATTGGCGGATTGCGGTCGTTTCAGGATGAAGTATCTGCTTTTGCCATCGGCGACGGCACGCCACGTTTCAATCCATTTTTTATCACGAAAATGATAGCTGACCTTAGTGCTGGCTATATTTCGATTAAATATGGATTTCGGGGACCTAGTTATGTAACCGTATCTGCGTGTGCCTCTGCCACCAATGCTATTGTGGACTCATTCAATTATATCCGGATGGGTATAATGGACATTGCGATCACAGGCGGCTCAGAAGCAGCGGTTACTGAAGCAGGTATCGGGGGATTCAATGCAATGAAAGCCTTGTCTGAACGAAATGAATCTCCAGAAACAGCTTCTCGCCCGTATGACAAAGATAGAGATGGCTTTGTACTCGGCGAAGGGGCAGGTTGCCTGATTCTGGAAGAATACGAACATGCCAAAGCCCGTGGAGCAAAAATATATGCTGAGCTGGTAGGTGGCGGTATGTCATCGGATGCCTACCACATTACTGCTCCACATCCAGAAGGGCTGGGAGCTTTTAATGTGATGCGGAATGCGCTGAAAGATGCCAATATGACTCCGGAAGATATAGATTATATCAATACCCATGGTACGTCTACACCCATCGGAGACCCGCAGGAAATCCTGGCTATACAAAGACTATTTGGCGAACATGCCTGTACTATCAATGTCAGCTCTACTAAATCCATGACTGGCCACTTGCTTGGAGCTGCTGGAGCCATTGAGGCAGTAGCCTCGGTACTCTCTATTATGCACCAAACCGTCCCTCCTACGATTAATCACTTTACGGATGATGAGAACCTGGACTCCAGACTCAATTATACCTTCAATAAAGCACAAAAACGTACGATCAATGTAGTACTTAGTAATACATTCGGCTTTGGTGGGCATAACTGTTCAATTATTTTGAAAAAAATCTAATCAGGTACAGTGGAGTTGATACAAAATACACCTTACTCTGATAATCAACAAGTTACACTTTATAAAATGCTAACCAAAATCCATTTCCTCTCTGTATTTATTATAGGGTAAAGAGAGGAAGTTTTGGTTAGACTTGCGGATACTGTATTTTTCTATATATTTGTTTTCATTGTACCTAGTCATCTCCAGTGATTCATTTCTAAATCGTGAGTTGTGTTTTCAGTTTTGGGGTTTTTGTCCGATTTATTTACCTTTTCATCTTCTGACGATAAGCAACTAATTAAGGCTATCCAGCAAATTACCGGCAGCCGTCCCCGGAATCTTTATATCTACAAATTGGCCTTGCAGCACACCTCTGCCGCCAAGGAGGTCAATTCAGATGGGTTTCGTGAATCTAACGAACGGTTGGAATACCTAGGAGATGCTATTCTTGGAGCCGTAGTAGCTGATTTTTTATTTAAAAAATTTCCATTCAAAGAAGAAGGCTTCTTGACAGAGATACGTTCACGGATCGTGAATCGGGAGTCGCTCAACCATGTAGCCAAACGCATTGGACTTAATCGGCTGATCGTCTTTGATGGCAACCGCCGTACCGCCCTCACCCACAAATCCATGCATGGGGATGCCCTAGAAGCACTGGTAGGAGCTATTTATTTGGATAAAGGATTTTCCTTCTCCAAAAAATTTATCACCAAACGCCTCATCAAACCTCACTTTGACCTCGATGCTGTTGTCCATAATAATCACAATTACAAAAGCATTATGATTGAATGGGCTCAACGTGCCAACAAAAAAGTTCAATTTGAAATCTTGGAAGAACGAGGAGCTATTCATAACAAAGAATTCATTGCACAGGTCATCATTGATGGTGAGCCCTTTGCCCAAGGCAGCGGCTACAGCAAAAAGAAAGCCGAACAAGCCGCTGCCGCCAAGTCTTGCGAAATGTTGGAGTTGAAATAAGTACTAAACGAATGCTGGTAGCATGGGCAACTGTATTGCCCATGCTACCAGCATTCGTTTTTTGAAAAAAGGAGTTGACAAAGAGAAAATAAATTTATCAAAACCATTGAACTTGCATTATCCCTACCCATTCTCTAATACACCTACAATCCGATCTGTCGAAATACTATAGGCACAGTGAAAGTGTCCTTTGGGACAGGCCTGATACCCGTGTAGCCCACACGGACGACAATCCAGAATCTCTTCGGTCTCGATCACAAATGATTGATCAGACAATGGGCCATACCCAAAAGCTGGAACTGTAGAACAATACATTACACAAACTGGAGCATTCATGGCTGAAGCCAGATGCATAGGCGAAGAGTCATTGACATAGTTCATCACCGCATTTTTCATCAGAGCCGCAGAGGCCAGTAAGGAAAGCTTACCTGCCAAATTCTGCACCCGTTCCGCTTTCCCTTGCTGGGCAATAGCTTCACAAATGGGTTGGTCGTCAAGGCCTCCAAGTAGGTAAATCAGGTATGAGTCTTGTAGCTTTTGGATAAGTTCTACCCATCTTTCAGCTGGATATTGTTTGGTAAACCACACCGATGTAGGAGCCATGCAAATGTAAGGCAGCTGGGTATAGGCAGCTACTTTCTCAAAGTCTGCCGCAGAAGGATACAGACGGGGTTTGGCGGGAATGCTATCGGTTAGGTGGCTAATGAGCTGGTGGTTGCGTTCGGTTTCGTGTATGCCTTCCCGTTGGCTATGGCGTATACGTACAGAAAAAAACCGAGAAAGAGGGTTTCGGTCAAATCCGATCGTATTCTTTGCCCCTGCCATAAGGGTAAACCAACCTGTAGTAGCATATCGTTGCAGGTTAATGACATAGGTATAATTTTGTTGACGTACTTGTTTGAGTAATCCAGACAGGTTTTTATACTTATTGTTTTTTTTGTCCCATACCCACACCTGCCGGATAAATGGATGATTTTTAACGATCCCTTCGTTTCCTTTCCGAACCATACAATCAATAGAAGCTTGGGGATAAAAGGCATGTAGTTTTTCCAGAAGTCCAGTTGCCAGTATTACATCCCCGATAAAGGCCGTTTGAATGATCAAAAAAGAAGGTTGTGAGTCCATGCGGTTGCGTCTATGGATAAAACGAATCTGTTCAGTATAGATAAATAGGTTTAGAACCTCAAAAGTAGTATTTTTCTACAGGAAAACTTTTGTTCAGGTAGCTTCGTTGCTACAAGTAAACATACTACCTTACCTGGAGGTTATTAAACGAAGAAAATTATACCTTTGCAGGGAGAGAATTATTTCATGGAAGACTACGACATTTTTACTTTGCCCAATGGCATACGTGTGGCTCATAAACAGGTGACACACACCAAAATAGCACATTGTGGTTTTACGCTGGACATTGGTAGCCGCGACGAACAACCTTACCAGCAGGGCATTGCCCATTTCTGGGAGCACATGGCTTTTAAAGGCACCACCAAACGCAAATCTTTTCATATTCTGAATCGGCTGGAAGCTGTGGGTGGTGAATTAAATGCCTTTACCACCAAAGAAAAAATTTCTTTTCATGCATCTGTGCTGGATAATCATTTTGAGAAAGCCATTGAGCTGCTGACAGATATTACCTTTGATTCGGTGTTTCCTGAAAAACAGATTGAACGAGAACGGAATGTGATTCTGGAAGAAATGTCTATGTACTATGACTCCCCAGAAGACTGTATTCAGGATGAGTTTGATGCCATTATTTTCAATAACCATGCCCTTGGATTCAATACGCTGGGAACGTCCGAAAGTGTCCGGTCTTTTCGTCGGGAAGATTTTAAGAAATTTATTGCTGACAATCTGGATACGTCACAGGTGATTTTTTCTTCGACAGGCCCGATGCCTTTCAGCAAAGTCAAAAAACTGGCAGAACGGTATTTATCTGACATCCCAGCAGTGACGCTGCAACGCAAACGCATTCCATTCACAGCTTACGAACCAACCAAAGTAGTTCGTACTCGCCCCCTCACGCAGGCTCAATGTGCCATGGGTCGGACGGGCTATCCGCTGGATCATCCAAACCGGTTGCCTTTTTATATGCTGCTCAATATTCTGGGTGGCCCTGGCATGAACTCACGGCTGAATCTGGCCTTACGGGAAAAGTATGGGTTTGTTTACTCGGTTGAGGCTTCTTATACACCTTTTATTGATACAGGTCTGGCAGCCATTTATTTTGGAACCGAGGCTGGGCAGCTTCAGAAAAGCTTGTCTTTGATTCGAAAAGAATTAAAACTGCTACGTGACAAGAAAATGGGTACTCTCCAACTCCACACAGCCAAAGAACAGTTGATGGGCCAAATGGCTATGGCCGAAGAAAGTAATATGAGTTTTATGCTGATGATGGGCAAAAGTCTGCTGGACATCGGACGGGTAGATTCTCTGCCAGAAATATTTGAACAGATACGTAACGTCTCCTCCGAAAAACTCTGTGAACTAGCCAACGAGATGCTCGATGAAAGCCAGTGGAGTGAACTGATTTATTTGCCGGAATAAAACACACATATTCCCATATACTAGACATGGACTTTTTACCCGATTCTCTTTTGCACTATGTGGAAGCCCACACTTCGCCAGAAACACCGTTGTTACAGAAAATTAACCGGGACACGCATACCCAGGTACTCATGCCGCGTATGCTTTCTGGGCATCTGCAAGGTCGGATACTAGCTATGTTTTCACACATGATTCGACCAAAACGGGTACTGGAAATCGGAACGTTTACTGGATATGCTACGGTGTGTCTGGCTGAAGGTCTGGCAGATGACGGCCTACTGTATACACTGGACATCAATGAAGAGCTACAAAACCGGGTGCAAGCCTACTTTCAAGCATCCAATCAGGCTGCACAGATCCGATACCTGATCGGCCCTGCCCTAGGCATTATCCCTACATTGACCGAAACCTGGGACCTGGTATTTATTGATGCCGATAAAGTCAATTACCAGAAGTACTATGACCTGGTGTTGCCCCATGTACGAACCGGTGGATACATCATTGCAGACAATGTGCTCTGGAGTGGAAAAGTAGTGGACGAAACAGCAAAGAGAGACAAGGATTTACAAGCTATACTAGATTTTAATTCCTTTGTACAGCAAGATGTCCGGGTAGAGAATGTTATTTTTCCTGTGAGAGACGGACTTATGGTAGCCCGAAAAATTTAAGAATCAGCCCACAAGATTGGTGGTATAATAACCGTAATCTCCAAAAAAGGGAAATTTACAGAATTTACTATCCAGATTCCGAAAACATCCGCCAAAGAAGAAGGTATAAAAAACCGACGACTGACAAGTGTAAAAGAAGGGTTTGTCCCTGTCGTCGGTTTATTCATTTGCTGCTGAGCTAGTTTTTAATCCAGTACCTCCACTTGCAGCAGGCTAGCTTGGCCTTTCTGGTGATAAATACGTTGGGTAGCCTTGATAAAATCTGTGGCATCAGCGTTGTAGATGTTTTCTACATACTTCTGCGGATTTCGGTCAAATACTGGAAAGCAGCTACTCTGCACCTGAACCATAATCCGATGGCCTTTTTTAAAGGTATGCAATACATCCTGTAGCTGGAAGCTGATGTCTGTCAGTTGTCCGGCTACCAGTGGTTCAGGTTTGGAAAAGTTGTTTCGGAAACGTGCCCGCATGATTTCACTACGTACCATTTTCTGATAGCTGGCCAGCAATACGTTCTTGTTTGGCATGTATTTGTGGTTAGGTTCATCATCCGGATACACGTCTATGAGTTTGACAAAGAAGTCGGCATCGGTTCCGGTGGTACTTATTTTCAGCTTGGCCATTAGTTCTCCGCCTAGCGTCATATCTTTCTCCAGAACATCTGTCTGAAACACAAGCACATCTGGTCGGCTGGCAGCAAACCGTTGGTCACCAGACATATACTTGAATGGTGTAAAGCCAAACATCTCGGCTTCTTCTTCACTGGAAGGAACAGGTTTCATTGGGTCTGATACATATTCTGAGAATGAGGTGGTAGCCGTTGGCTCGGTGATAGAAAGCTTATTTCCTTCCTGAAAATAAAAATTCACTTTTCGGGCTGTTGGAACAGGATACTGGTCAAATTTTCGATATTCTTTTTTGCCTGTATCAAACAGCCAAGCTTCGGGCAGGTCAACTTTGCCATCTCCTTTTTCTTTCAGGAAATGACGGAAAAACTTGGCTTCAATTTCCCGTTGGTAAAACGTAGCCAGACTGTCGCCAAAGTAAATATCTCCATGCAGGGTATGTCCGGTTTCACGGGACCAACGTCCATGACCAAATGGCCCCATGGTAAAGATATTAAAGATACCCGGATTGTTTTTTTCCAGTGTCTTGTACACCGTCATCGAGCCATACAAGTCTTCTGCATCGTACCAGCCGCCCACGGTCAACATGGCAGGTTTAACCTGTTTCAGGTGTGGAACAATGCTGCGTTTCTGCCAGAAATCGTCATAGTTAGGATGGTTTATGGTTTCCTGCCAGAAAAAGTTATCTGCATAATAGGAATTACCATTTTTCAGCGGGCCCAACTTCATATAGAAATCATATCCGTCGCGGCTGCCGGGTGTGCCAATCATCTTGCTTTGCCACCAGTCGTCGGTAGTGGGAGCTGGATGCTGGATGCCAAACAATGGATAGGTAGTAAAATACTCTTCTGTAAAAGCTCCATTGTGGTGAAAGTCATCAAAGAAAAAGTCTGCCACTGGAGCCTGTGGAGACGATGCTTTCAAGGCTGGATGCTGGCACAATGCTCCAGTAACCGTATAAAATCCCGGATACGAGATGCCCCACTGTCCTACCCGTCCGTTGTGGTGCGGCACATTTTTCAGTAGCCATTCAATCGTATCATAGGTATCCGAAGACTCGTCAATGGCTTTGTCGGTTTTAGGATTTTTTTTTGGCGCATACGGTGTCATGTTAGTCCAGCTTCCTTCAGACATGTATCTGCCCCGAACATCTTGGTACACCACAATATATTTTTCCCGCATCATCGTCTGTGACGGACCTACCTGTTGCGGATACTCATCTTCTTTGTAGGGTTCTACTGAGTAACAGGTACGCTGCATGAGAATCGGGTAGGTATTCGTTTTGGAGGCATCTTTGGGCACGTAGGCTATCGTAAAAAGCTTAGTCCCATCACGCATTGGAATCTTGTATAGGTACTTCTGGTAGTTTTCCTGCACAAATTTTTTCTGCGCATAAAGAGAAGAACCTGCCGTACTTAACAGAAGAAGTATCCATAAGCAACCCATTATTTTTTTCATCAGATATTGAATACGTTTAGTTGTTGGAAGAAGTGGAAACTGTGTATAAGAGAAAGAATAGAATGGCAGTCATAACCAGAATTGTACCACGACAGTAGCCATTCCCTTCCATTGCGTCAAAAATAATATCTTTTTTAGATAACCACCTGTACACTTCACAAAAACGTTATATTTGCCCGGCAAAAGCTGTTACATTATCATTCACTTATTTACCTTGAACCCCCATGCGACAAAAGATTGTAGCCGGAAACTGGAAAATGAACAAAACCCGCGAAGAGGCCATTGCCCTGACCTCTGAGATTGTCAATATCGTACGCGACGAAGTTACCAGTCAGGCACAGATGGTTTTGTGTGTACCATTTGTATACCTGCCTACCATAGGAAAACTCATCGAAACCCAGTCCAACATTGCCTTGGGAGCCCAAAACTGTCATCAGAATGCCTCTGGAGCTTTTACGGGTGAAATTTCTGCTCCTATGCTTCAATCTATTGGCACACAGTATGTGATCTTGGGCCATAGTGAACGTAGACAATATTTTAGCGAAACCAATGCCCAACTCCGTGACAAAGTAAATATAGTATTAGCTCAGGGCATGCGTCCCATCTTCTGCTGTGGCGAAACCCTAGAGCAACGTGAGTCTGGTATCCATTTTGACTTGGTAAAATCTCAACTCACAGAAAGTCTGTTCCATCTGGACAATGACCAGTTTAGCCAGATCGTTATAGCCTATGAACCAATCTGGGCCATTGGCACAGGCAAAACAGCCTCATCTGCTCAGGCTCAGGAAATGCACCAGATGCTACGCATGCACATTGGCTCACATTATGGTGCAACGGTAGCAGCGGCTACTTCTATTTTGTATGGTGGCAGTGCCAATCCTGGAAATGCCCGCGAACTCTTTGCCTGCCCAGATGTAGATGGCGGCCTGATTGGCGGAGCTTCGCTAAAATCACGGGATTTTGTGGATATTGTAAAATCATTCTAATTTAACCTAGGTAGAGACGTCACATATTACGTCTCTACCTAGGTTACCCTATATTTGTCATGAAAAGAATTGTCCAGTCCCTGTTCTGTCTTGTGGTATTAGTGGTATGTACCTCAGCCAAAGAAAAGTCCCATACCCCTATTGACTATTGCCAAGTGTATGGAGTGATCTATCTGGAAACCGATCGGGCGTATGCTGATGTACGGGTATATGTGGAGCCAACGGAAGGTTCGGCACGTATGCATGTATTTAAAGAAGACAACGCCCTCTATGCCGACAAACCAGGTATCTGGTATATCACCAACAACCGCAATGCTGCTGATTACAGGGTGTATATTGAAAAAAACCGTTCGTTTGCCAATTTTTCTGTTTTTTATATTAACAACTCATCATTTGCAGGTTGTCGTTGACAGCTCCCCTGCCTAAAGGCGCAGGGATTCTTGGTTCACAGAGTAGCTACTGCCACAGTCTCTCAAGCGGTAAAACCTGTATTAGGCATGATTTTACTCCATTTTTTCTTTACTGTTTTGTTGAAGCTATCCTCTGCTCACCATCTAGTACACACCTAAAACATTCCCAGTGCCTTCTGAAAACGCACTTATGTAAGTTTAAGATACTAAACATATTGGATACTGTTGCAGAAATTCTAATTTTTGTAACCGGTATAATATTTTAAGCCAAACCCTTACGACATTGGATTTCATTGAGTTAAAGATTGTTCTGCCTCCGCAGTGGGTAGAGATATGTATTGCCGAGCTGGCAGAGATTGGTTATGAATCGTTTGCTGAGTTCGACGAAGGTGTAACAGCCTATGTACAAAAGTCTGCCTTTGATGCAGAATTATGGCAGGAAATTGTCGAAAGATATAAGAATTCGGTTGATATTCAGTACGAGATCTCAGAAGTCAAACGGAAAAACTGGAATGAAGAATGGGAAAAAAATTATTCGCCTATTTTCATTGAGGATGAGTGTATTGTACGGGCAACTTTTCATGAACACAGGCCAGAATATCAGTATGAAATTGTGATCAATCCGCAGATGTCATTCGGAACTGGGCATCATGAAACGACATCTCTAATGTTGCAAAATCAGTTGCAAGTAGCCCAAGAAGGCTTACGGGTGATGGATGCAGGAAGCGGAACAGGAATTTTGGCCATTATGGCTTCTAAACGCGGTGCCTCACACGTAGATGCCTTTGACATAGACGAGTGGGCAGTCACAAATGCCACTGAAAATGTCGCATTAAATGGGTGTACAAACATTCGTGTGCAACAAGGTACGATTGCTACCGTTTCACTGGCAGAGGCTTATGAGGTTATTCTGGCAAACATCAACCGAAATATTTTACTGGAAGAGATGCCTATATACGTACAAAAACTGACACCTGAAGGAATGCTGTTGCTCAGCGGATTTTATGAACAGGATATACCCGAATTAGAACAACGAGCGGTAGGTCTGGGGCTGGTCAAACGCCAGCAAACCAGTAAACAACAATGGGCATGCCTGCTTTTTCAGAAAAAATAAAGAGGTCTGAGACGAAAAAACAAATACATACTGACTTTTCATTGACTTTTTTTCTGAATCTGCGTAGAATACTCAACCATGCATTTACGTTCCTATCTATATCAGCTATTGCAAAAAAACGTTACTAAAGAAAGATATTTCGATGAAAAAGCAAGTACTCATTAGTCTTATTATCAGCTGGTTGGCAATTGGTCTAGCACAGGCACAAACGTCTTTACTATCAGATAAACCAGAGGAATTTGTCCAGGATGTAACAAAACTGCTGGCAGGTAGTAAAAATGAGAAGACTATTCAGATAGGAACCGACTTTTCTACTGTCTGGGGTAGTAGCCTCAATGACGAACAACGCACCAAGATCATTGCCATTGCCCGAAAAATGGCATCGAAAAAATACCGCGTTTCACCTCATTTTGAATACTTCTTTGGTACCCTGACAAATGCCGTCAACAAACAAACCATAGCTGGGGAGGAAATGACCAAGCTGTTAAACGTGTTGGAAAAAAGTGTCAATCAGTACGATAGCAAAACCCTGACAGAGATTTTACGCAGCACCTCTAGTTTCTTCGAATATCGAGCCTTATACTACAGCCATTATAACAGCCTTTTAACCAGTGGCGGCAGTTATACCTTTGAATTTCGGGAAGATGCCCCTGCTCCCTCAATGGATTTTGCTCCAGATGAAAAAAAAGAACCTGTCGTAAAGCAAGATGATCAATCAAAGGCACCAGGCACTAAAACACCCAAACCAAAAGATGATCCTTGGGGAAGTTTTGAAGAAAAGCCCAAGACTAAAAACACACAGTCTACGGCACAGTCCAAGCAGAATGATGGCTGGGGTGGATCTCAGGAAAAACCAATTGTAGACGATGGATGGGGCTCGCCTACCATCACAGAAGATACCTCCAAAAAGTCTGGCAATGATGGCTGGGGTAGTTTTCAGCAAACCGCTGCTGACACATACACTTCGGCACCCATGCCACCTATTACAGGTCCGGTATTAGTGTTGACGAAAGCTGATTTGAATTTTGTATCTGTACATGACTCGGCAACCATGAAAGAAGCCAGCGGTTCTCTGCTACTCACCAGTGGCATTTTTGTAGGCAATGGGGGCAAATTTGACTGGTCTAATGCCGGTATGCCTGATGTATATGTAGATATGTCAGTCTATCAACTGCAGGTGAAGAAGTCACAGTTTTCAGCAGAGAACGTAACCTTGCATTATCCCAACCGTGTAGAAAAACCTGTCACTGGGATTTTTGAATTTGCCAGTAAAAAACACTCATCTCCTGAAAAAGCAGAATATCCACGGTTTACATCTTTACATAATAACATAGTGATCAAGAACTTAGGCCCTAACATCATCTACAAAGGTGGACTTTCGCTGGTAGGACGTAAGATTTTCAGCAATTCCTTATATGGCGGCGTATGCTCGCTGGATTATATCAAAGACAGTCAAGTAAAATTTAAGACCCGAGGCAAGCAGTACCAGTTTTTGGATTCAACGATTACAGGCCAGCACATAAGTGTGAGTATTCCCATGCGTAGAGACTCTATTTATCATCCAGCTACTAGGCTCACCTACAATCCAACCACACAGATGTTACGCTTAAACCAAAGCAAGGATGGATTTCAGAATACGCCTTATATGAATTCCTTTCATAAAGTAGACCTAGTTGTAGATGGCTTGCAGTGGCATCCAGATAGTACAGAAATCAATTTCTATACACTGACAGCCCGTATGGAAGTGCCTGCAATCATGGAGTCGCATGACTTTTACGATTCAACCCGCTATTTTAACTTACGGGGCATGTATACCTTTCACCCACTTCAGATTCTTGCCTCTCAAGCAAAAAAGAAAAATAGAAACAGTTTTACGATTGCAGAGCTAGCTTCATTCTATAAACTCAATCCTTCGGTTGTACGCAATGCCATGATCCGAATGATGCAGAGTGGTTTTGTGGACTATAATACCGACAAAGATGAAGTAAAATTGACCAGAAAAGGAGACCACAACGTACTGGTAGGTTTGAGAAAACGTGACTATGATAGCTTTGTCATCAATTCTTATGTACAAGACAAACCCAATGCTACGCTTGACCTAAACACTAACACGCTGACAGTCAGAGGCATAGAGAAATTCCCCTTGAGTGAAAAACTAGAAGTATATGTACTGCCCCGTAACAAGGAAATACAACTACTGAAAGATCGAAACTTCTTGCTGGAAGGTGAGGTACAGGCAGGAAACTTCCGATTTAAAGGATCAGGGTTTTCCTTCTTATATGATGAGTTTACGGTAGAGATGAACCAGATTGATACCATCCTGTTTACACCCAAAGAAGCCCGTGGCAAAGCCGATAGTATTCAGTTAGGGTCTGAAATCCGATACTCAGCAGGTACACTCTATATTAATAAGCCTGATAATAAAGCAGGTTTAAAAGACTATCCTGAATACCCACGGCTAAACGTACAATCGGGAGCAGCCATTTACTTTGATCAGAAAGACCGCCAGAGAGGATCGTATAACCGAAACGTACGTTTTGAAATTCCTAGCATTACCCTAGATAGTTTGAACTCAAAAAACCCTGAGTATCGGGGAACTTTTTATTCGGATGGTATTTTTCCAGAATTTCAGGAAAACCTGATTGCCATGCCTGATAACTCTCTTGGCTTCAGGCATAAAGTAGAATCAGGCTCCCTGCCATTGTTTGGCGAGGAAGACAGCCGGATGATTTTTGCCAGTGACCTGACGATGGATAGAAAAGGATTATTGGCCTCTGGTCGGATTGATCACCTCAATACTACACTGACTGCTAAAGATATTTTATTTACGCCAGACTCGGTTGTAGCCAAAGGACCTCAAGCTGATATTCGGGAAGCCATGTTAGGAAAAGTGAATGTTCCTAAGTCATCTGTCAAAGATTTTAAACTGGTATGGAAGGCCAAAGTAGACAGCATGATGCTGAGCAATACCAAGTCTCCATTCGAAATCTATAAAGAGACTGGGGCTTCGTTTTCAGGAACTATGGTGGTTCGCAAAACAGGTCTCTTTGGAAATGGACAGTTTGACCGTTCCGACTCAGAAATTAACTCGCCCGCATTCTCATTTGAAAAAACACGATTTGGGGCAGATAACGCCGAATTTCGCATTAAATCCAATAACATTACCAAGCCATCACTACTCGCCAACTACGTCAATATAAATTTTGACATGGGTAAAGGTATGGCAGAAATCAAAACCAGTGAAGATCCCGACCTAATCGGATATGCCAGTATCGAATTTCCTTATTGTGAATACAAAACATCTATCAACAAAGCTACTTGGCTGCTAGACAAAAAACTCGTTTTGATGGAAGGAGATGTAAACACGTCTACTTTCACCTCTACCAACCCTATTCATGAGGGGCTGACATTCAATGCACGTGTAGCTGGGTATAATATCCAGAAAATGACCCTAAGTGTATCTGGTATCCCATACATTATATCTGCCGATGCCCGGATTTATCCAAACAAGAATGTGGTCATGATTACGGAAAACGGGAATATGCAACCTTTATCTAAAGCTGTACTTACCCTAGATACTACAATGTCCTACCATAAACTGATTGACGGTGAAATCCAGATTCTCTCCCGCAAGAAGTTTATCGGAAATGCCACCTACAACTATACTAACTTTGAAAAACAGACCTTCAACGTAAAAATGAAGGACTTTGAAACCCGTACGGACGAACCCAAACATAGAAAAGATGTTCCGCTACAATATACAGCTGCTACAGGTACAGTAGACGAAGAAGATAAGTTTTATCTAACTTCCCGGATGTTGTTCAAAGGAGCCATTACGATGAAATCACCCCGAAAGTATCTCGATCTGGATGGGTTTGTCAAGCTAGACTTGAAGTCAACCAACAGCCTAGCCGACTGGATTCCCTACAAAAGTAAGCCAGAAGACGAAGGGGTAACTATTGACGTAGACGAAAATCTGAAGAGTGACAATGTACAGATGACTGTAGGGGTGCATGTAGACAAAGAAACGTCTTCGGTCTATACAACCTTTATCTCTGCCAAAAGCCACCCAGATGACAAAGATATATTCTCTGCGGTCGGACACTTGACTCAGAATGACGCAGGTACACAGTTTACGGTGGCCGATCCCGCCAGGGCCAAAAATCATTCATTGGCTGGAAATCAGTTTGTGTTAGATGACACACTGGGCATTGCCAGCTTGGAAGGTAATTTTAGCCTGTTCACCAACGAAGGCAATAATTACCTTCCTGTGTGTGCTGGACTAGGGGAAATTAATCTAAAAAGCAATGCTTTTGCCTTTAATACGTTGATGGGATGGAATTTTCCGGCCTCCATACAGATCTTTGATGAAATGGCTGGTGGTATTATGGTTGCCAAAGAAAATGAAAATGTCGGACAGACCGCAGCCGAAACCAACAAAGAAAACCTGATCATCAAGCTGGCTCAGGTCATTGGAGACAAAGAAGCTCAAGGACTAAAAGATAAACTTTCACTGGGTTATGTAGCCTTGCCAGAACTGTCAAAACGGTTTGCGTTGCCATTGGTATTGTCTAAAGTTGACCTCCATTGGGACGAAGAATCCAAAAGTTTTGGTAGTGTAGGAAAAATCGGTCTATCCAACATCGGCAATGCGGATATAAACTCCGAGTTTGATGGTATGGTAGAAATCCGGAAATTGAGCCAAGGAGATCAGGTGACGATCTTCTTGCAGATCACTCCTGAAAAATGGTACTACCTGAACTATCAGCAAGGTACGCTGTCGTTGCTGTCTTCGGAAGAAAATTTCAATGGTGTGGTTTCAGCCAAAGGCAAAGGTGGTAAATCGTTCAGTGTAGTGACCGCTACTGAAGATGCGATTGACGGGTTCCAAGATCATTTCCGGGAAGTGCATCAGAAAAACGCTGCCGAACCCAAAGAGAAAATTACGATCAAAAAAGCCCCTCCTAAGATAGAAGAGAAGAAAGAGGAAAAGACTCCAGAAGAAACCCTAAAAGAGTCCAATACTGATCCTTTGTCTGAAGAGGAAACTACTGAGGAAAAACCCAAAAAAGAGCCCAAAAAAGTAAAAGAGAAGAAGAAAAAGGAATCAAAGCCTGTTGATCCGACAAAAACAGAAGATAGCAAGAAGAAAAAAGAAGATAAACCTAAGAAGGAATCGAAAACGAAACCTGTGGAGGAAGAGGAAGAAGGAGATGGATTCTAATCCAATGTGAGTTCGATGACAGGTTATACATACAATACTATTCTAATGTAAACTTGGGATTAGTCTAGTGTGAGATTGACTTGATCGAACTTACGGGTCTTAATCTGCCTGTTGATTAGCCCAACGCTATCAGGTTGTGTGTCAAAATGTATGATAGATGTAAAGTCTGATTATCAATAGTTTACATATGAAACTATTGTTTTGTCCTCCCGCAGGGATCTTCGCGCAAATACCACGGCCGCTGTATTTGTGCGAAGA
>JACCDR012429458.1_pt1 | contig 127192 bp, 177 predicted proteins | sample 7446431 | NCBI WGS metagenome assembly JACCDR01 (sample SAMN15323443, study PRJNA562643) | freshwater metagenome | isolation source: river surface water | place: USA:Blue River Watershed | collected 2017-08-17
CCAATTCCTGGAACTGGCCCTCCTACCAGGACATGGTCGACTTCGCTCTGGAGTACTGGACCGAGGTTCCCAGGGACCTCATCGCTGACGCCTGCAGCCACCGCGCGGTGGTTGGGCATCGCGCCAAGAAGTCCGAGGTCTTCGACGGCGGTGGCGCTCCTCGTGGTGGTGTCGGAGCGGATGCCCCGGCTCCGACGTCCGGCGTCGCTTTCCGCGACCCGACGCCACCTCCCCAGTCCCAACCTGTTTCGCAGCCCGCTGCGGCTCCCCAACCTGCTGCGGCCGCCCCCGCCCCAACTCCTCAGGCCGGCGAAGATCGCTGGGTCTGCGGAGCTGTCACGAGCGGTGCCGTGGTGAAGTGGCCGGTACCGAAGATCCTGGAGTTCGCGGCTTCTGGTCAGCTCACGAACGAGATGATCAACAAAGACGGCGTCTGGGTGCCCTTCGCTGATGCCGGGTTCCCGGCCCTTGCTCCGGTGGTCACTGCGCCGCCGCCTGCGCCTTCCGCTCCCGCCGCCCCAGCGGCTCCGAGTGCGCCCGCGGCAGCCGCCCCGGTGGTTCCGAACTCCGAGTTGCAGGCCGAGATCGACAAGTACGTCCCGACCTATCACTCGATGCCGGCTGAACGGCAGGAAAAGGTCCGCGACGTGGTGTCGCGGATCATGGCGCACACCGCCAGCAACCCGTCGGCTACCATTCCGCAGGAACTGACGCTGTCACTCGGTCAGTTGTTGATGGGTGGTTAATTCCAGTCGCGACCCCTGCATGCGTGGCCGTCGCTCTCATGCGACGGCCACGCATTCTTTTTACCTCATTTCAATTTCCCTATGTCTACCCGTAAAGTCACACCAAAGGCTGCGAAGAAAGCAGCAGCAAAGAAGGCCGCTCCCGCGAAGAAGGCTGCGGCCAAAAAGTCGACCCGCAAGGGAAAAGGCGTGATCGACCTGAACGCTCCTATTGAGGTCGACAAGCCATTCGTGCGGCCGACGGTTCTAGCCTCGGCCCTGGACCTGTTCTCAGAGGACGACCCGACGACCGAGTTGGTGGCCGGGATGCGCGAGGGCCTGGACGGGATCACCCAGCGTGCCAAGACAAAGCCGGTGTCGTTCCTGACCCCGGAACAGATGGCGAAGGCGATCATACCATTGGACGAACTCACTCTCCAGAATGCGATCGGTGCGGTAGGCCTGCGGGCCGCGACACTATTCGAGCTCATCGCACCGGAGCACGTCGGGAAGACCACTCTTATGGCCAACTGGCTGGGTAAGTTTGCCTTGCAGGGTTGTCAGGGCCTGTATATCGAGTGTGAGGGTAAGCAGATGGACCCCAACCGGTTCTTGCGCTGTATGCACACGAACCGGAAGGTTGCGGAGCGGCTGTTCAGGCTCATTACTTTCACCAAGGCGCGCACGCTGCACCAGGCGGAGCACAACATGAACGTGTGGGTCAAGGAGGCACGCAAGAGATCTGACGCAGATCCAAGGTTCGCCGGTAAACCTCTGATCATTGTGGTGGACCCGTGGGGCAAGTTGATGAGCGAAGGCGAGGCCGAGGGTTACTCCACGTTCGGAAAATCCCCGCAACAGTTGGCGGCGGTGAAGGTGAAGGATACCGGAAAATCCAGCAACCTCGGGCATTCCAAGTACGCGCACGCCTGGACGCGGCGACTTCCCTCCTGGTTGGAGGAGAACAACGTGCTTTTGTTTGTCATCCAGCACCAGAACGAGCACATCGACATGGGGTCTTTCTCGCCGGTGACGGTATCCGATGCGAAGAACGACACCACCATCGGCGGCAAGGCGTTCGCCCAGCTGGCGTCCTACAGGGCGACGCTGACCAGCGCCGGTCAGTGGCAGGACTCCAGCGGGACGACGGTAGGCAACAAGACCCGCCTCATGTTCATCAAGAACAGCTACGGTCCGAAGTTCAGGACCCTGGACTTGCGGTTGAAGTTCGAGAAGCACATCGATACCCAGACCCATTTCGACCCGGTTACCTACTATTGCTACGGGTTGTCGGACTGGATGGCCGGCAACAGCATCCTCGGCACCCGGCTGTCCGACAAGCTATACACGTGTGAAACCCTTGGGTGCGTGGCCTCGACCGCCGAGGAGTTGGAATCCTCTCTCAAGCAGCGACCCGATGTCATATCCTTCATCGGCACCCAACTGAAGATCGAGGGCTACGCCCAGATCCCGATGAGGACAGCGCCTATCGCTGAGGAGGAGGTGGAAGCGTTCAACGAGGAGGTTGCGCCGCAACAACTCCCCGACGCGGTGAGACAAGCAATAATGGACACCGAGCACCTGACACATGCCGAAGCCCCGCCTCCCCCACCACCTGCGGTTATGGACCCTCCCCCTCCGCCGGAAGGATGACGCGCCGCCATGAAAGTCACCACGTTCAAACGGGCCGCCTCGGCGGCCACGGTGTCGCGCATGGTGTGTCGGTTGTTCGGAGTGCCGGGGACCGATCACTGGCACGAGGCTGCCGCGAGGGCGGACGAGTCAGAGGCGGGAGCGCTGGTTCCATGGTCTCTGACTGACGTCCGTCTTTACCCATGGATGGAGGATGTCCGGTCTTCAATCTTCAAATGCAAACCGAAGGACGAGCTTGTCATAGAGCTGGTAGCTCGCCCCGGGGAGGTGCTGTTGGTGAATGACTCCACGATGTCAGGAAAGGAGGGTCTGTGGTTGGTGGTGGCCGACGACTCCGGTAACGGGGACAACAACGCCGGTCACGCGGTCGCGTCGGCCAACGTGCTCATGCTGACCAACCACGCTTTCTTTCCGGACAACACCTACGCGATCTCAGCGATTCAATTATCATCATGTCTCAGAACACAATCGACCGATCAGTAATTCGCCCGTCCGAACTGCCGGCGAGCGCTATCGCGGATTTCTCCGCTGGAATGCAGCGCATGCCTCATGTACTCTCCCAGCTCAAGTGGACCAGCTTGCGACCGGGCCAGAAAGACGTCATCCAGACAGTGATGCTGGGATACGACTGCGTCGGTATCTTGCCGACGGCGGCCGGTAAGACCGGGACCTACGTGGTACCTGCCCTTTGCATGGGGTGGCGCACCATTATCATCTCACCGCTGCTCGCCCTTATGGCGGACCAGGAGGCGTCCATGCAGCGCATGGGTGTCGCCGCCGCGCGAATCACGTCCGATGTCTCCCCGGCGACGGTGCAGTCCGTCCTGAGCGACTGGGCCTGTGGGAAGCTGCAGATCATGCTGGTGTCGCCGGAGCGTGTATCCAACCCGGAATGGCGGTCGGTTGTCATGCAGTTCCCGCCGGACTTCGTGGCGATGGATGAGGCCCACACTTTCAGCAACTGGGCGGACACGTTCCGGTCGGGCTATAAGTTCGCCGGCGACTTCGTGCGCGAGGTGAATCCGAAGGTTGTTCTGGCGCTGACGGCTACCTGCCCGCCTGAGATGGAGGAGGAGATACGGGCAGGACTTAGTATCCAAAACGCCAGGAGGGTGTTCTACTACCCGACCAGGACCAACCTGAACCTGCACACCCTGAGCCTCGCCTCCCCCACGCATTTCGCGCCCTGGGTCGCTCGCAACTGTCCCGGATCCACGATCGTTTACTGCGCGACCCGTGAGAATGTCGAGACCATGTGCGCGGACATCCAGAGGTTTGTCGGCGGTGACCGCGAGGTGGTTTACTATCACGGCGGCATCACTTCGCCAGCCATCAAGAAAGATGCCCAGGACCGGTGGACCTACTCCAACGACGCCATCATGGTGGCCACCAACGCGTTCGGGATGGGGATCGATAAACCCAATGTCCGTTACGTCGTCCACTATGACCTGCCTGGCACGTTGAGCGCGCTGGTCCAGGAAGCCGGTCGGGCTGGTCGTGACGGGCTTCCGTCCTGGTGCTGGGCCTACCCCAACCCGAAGTCTGTCAACACCCAGAAATACTTCATCCGCATCGGTAACCCTACGGAGAAGGATGTTCGGGCCGTGCTGGACCAGTTCCGGCAAATGCAGGACACGGACGGAACCATCCACGCGAACCGTAACCTAGTGGCGCAAAAGGTCGGCATCGACCCCAAGCTCATGGCGGCCATCATGACGTTCATGCGCGGGGAGAAGCTGGTGGAGGACGTGGTGGACAGTGGTAAGCCCGCGAGGATCCGATGGGCCGAAGCCATCCCGTCCTTCACCCCGGCCGAGGCCAAAACTCGGGATGCCCTGGCCAATGTCTCCAGAGAGGAGAACGGCTGGCTGGAGTTCGACATCGAGCAGCTGGCGTCCGCTCTTGGGTTGCAGGCGACCACGACGGGATCCCGGCTGACGTCCATGGCCGCGAAAGGGCTGTTCACCTACGTCCGGCAGGACAGCCGCAAACCCATCCGCATCATAGGCAACCCAGACAACGTCGACTTCTCCAGGATCAACCAGAAGGCCGCCGAGGCCATGGCCAAACTTGACGAAGTGATTACCTACTGTGACGTTCCGGACGAGAGGAAGCACGCCTACCTTGAGACGACCATGAAGGTCAACACCGGGCCAGGGAACTGAGCCCTCTATTTCCACGCATCGAGAAAACCGCAATATACCAAATCAATGTCTGACCCCAACCAACCAGAACAAGTCCTGGCGATCACCGCCGACCAAACCGCCACATTCATCCGTTCCCTCTACCACGAGGACGAAAACCCGCCACTCGAAGGATTTCACGAGGCGTTCAACGGGCACCTGATGTGGCTGGCCGCTTCCGCGAAGTTCGTGCCGCGTGCTCCCGCTGAGTCCGATCCGACCCTGAAACAGCTCATTGTGTACGCCATCGTCGAGCACGACGGTAAGACCCTCTGCTACACCCGAGGCAAAGTCGGGGAAGAGGTCCGCCTCCATGCGAAGCGCTCGATCGGCGTCGGCGGCCACATCAACCCCGGTGATGTCGACTTGGCCGACCCGGGTGTGAAGGTGTTCCAAGACGCCGTCACCAGGGAGCTGACGGAGGAGCTGGGATTGCTCCAAGCGCATATCAAGGGCGCCACCCTTATCGGCGTGGTGAATGAGAATGCCTCTCCAGTCGGTCAAGTGCATTTGGGCCTGGTTTACCACGTTCAGCTGCACGGTACCCACGGAGTGGCTTTCGAGGAGACCATGGTCAACCCCGTGTGGCTTTCCGACGATGAACTCGTGGCGGTCGAAGACCTGGAGCCGTGGAGTCACATCATCAGGGGCTACCTGCGTCCCGCCCAGCCGGACACCGATATGCCGGGGTGGCAGACGCTGGTCATCAATGAGAAAGCCCAGCTCGACGAGAAGCTGGTCGTGCTGACCACGTTTCTGGGGACGCCCGCTTTCGACGCCCTGCGCGTTGAGGAGCGCGAGCGGCTGACTCGCCAGCACAACCACATGACCGAGTACTCCAAGGTGCTCGGGGAGCGCATCCAGGCCTTCTGATCCCATGTTGAACTTCGAACAAGTGGAGGCCGCCTTCGTGGAGGTTATTGTGGCGGCTGAACTCAGGCCCTACCTGCAGGCTGGCGGTCTCCTCTTGGCTCGAAAGGCCTCGGTGGACGACGACGACAACCTGGTCCTTACATTCCACGTCGGGATGCCGGCGCCGGTTCGCCGCGTCACGGTAGACATATTACTGGAATGTCCAGGGCCGGAGGGATGAGATTTAGTCTGGACTTAAACTGCGCACGGACTAGAGTTTTAGCGTGCCGCTACAGGCCAAATCCGATCCCATGACAGCAGACGAAGAGGATGATGACGACCTGATCCCGCCGCCCGAGGGTGTGCGGCTGAGAGACCCGAACGACACGGACGGGTTACGGGACGACATCGAGCAGGGCGTGATGAAGGCCATGCAGAACTACGTCCATGGCTACGAATACGGCGGGACCAGGTTGGAGCTGTCTGACCTGGCCTACGCCGACCGCCCCAAGTATTCGCTGGCCGAGCAAAGGGAAGCGCTTCTGAAGGATGCCACCTTGGCGCGGCGGCTGCGTGGGACCGTAGCCTTGGTCGACGTTGAGACGAACAAGCCCCTGGAGGTGCGGCGGAACGTCACCCTCGCCAGGGTGCCCTACCTGACCCAACGCGGGACCATGATTCACAATGGCTCCGAATACGCTCCGGTCTCCCAGAGCCGTCTTTTGCCGGGGGCCTACACGCGCCGCCGAAACAACGGAGAGCTGGAGACTCACTTCAACACCCGGCCTGGTACGGGCTCGGCCATCCGGATGTCCCTGGACCCCACGACGGGTCAATACAGACTGAGGGTGGGCACCTCCAACGTACACGCCTACTCCGTCCTCCGGGACATGGGCGTGACCGACGAAGAAATGGAGCGGCGATGGGGGCCTGAGATCCTGGAGGCCAACCGCGGCGGCTACGATCAGAGGGCCATCGAACGTGTCTACTCCAAGGCCATCCCGAAATGGCAGCGAGATGCCGCGCTGCCAAAAGCGGAGAAAGCACGCGCGGTGGTAGAGGCCTTTGGGCGTGCTCAGGTTGCCCGTGGAGTTTTGCGTGACAATCTGCCGAACCTATACAGCCGCGAGAAAGCGGCGGCGTGGCGGCTGCAGGGGCTCGCCTTGGAGAAGTTGGCCGGGTCCGCTTTGAAGGCGCGCCGCAAGGCTATCATTGTGAAAGGCAACCCAAAATGGGTGGAAGGGCCTCACAAAGCTCAGTCGGATGCGCTCTACGACTCACTGCGCCAGGAGCTGGAAGCCGCAGGGTTCGACGTCGACTTCGACCCAGGCGAACCATACACCTCACCGCCTCCTGCCGACCTGTGGGTGGGTCACAGCCGTGGTATGGACCGCCTGAGGTTTGCCCCGCAGGACACGCTCACACTTCCGGTCGACCATTTCCAGGAACCGTTTGAGGATGACCGGGACAATCCGGACTGGGAGCCGCCTGCTTCTCATTACACCCTAACCCCGGGCCTGGTGTCTCAGATCAGGGCGTTGGCGCCGTCCGCAGTGCCGGTCGACGATATTGTTGACGCTCCGGCCGACTTCTCTCTCATAGAGGCGACAAGGGAGATCCTTCAGAAATCCGCTTCCCCGGTAGCGTTCAAGCCGAAGGCTCCGCAATCGCATCACCGATACCTGTCGGACGACGACGAGCACGAGGAATACGAGAGCATCGGCGTGGATGGCATTCTAGCCGCATCCGAGAAGTTGCTGGCCGTAAACCGTGGCCTGGAGAGGCCCGACCAGCGCGACACCGCGGCCAACGACCGGATCTACACCGTTGACCGCCTCATGGCTGAGAGGATCAAGTTGGACCATGGAAAGACGCTGCGCACCTTGATGGGCCGTTTGTCCCGCCGCAAAAACCTGTCGGCGCTGGGGCCGGCCGTATTCGACACGTACACCGTCGATTACCTCAAGGGGAATCCCACGGCGTCCGCGATTGAAGAGATCAACCCCATGAATATCATGGAGCAGCGCCGGCGCATCACGAAAATGGGGACCGGCGGTATTGGTGATCCCAACGCCATCACAGTGGGGATGCAGTCGGTTGACGCGTCGCAGTTCGGCTTCATATCGCCGGCCGAGGGACCGGAGTCCGAAAAGGCCGGTATCGACGTGCGTCTGGCCTACGGGGCCAGGATCGGTTCGGACGGTCGGATATACCAGGTGATGCGCAACGTCAAGACTGGTAAGAAACAGTGGGTCAGCCCATCCGACTTGAAAGGCAAAACCGTGCGACTTCCTGATTGAAAATTCTTTAAGGCTTGTTATCATTCTGTGGCGGTGCTAGTATCCGCCCACCCACACCCACCACTATGACTACCCCGACTAAGGAACAACTGCGGCAAGCCCGCCATCTGGGCGCCAAGGCCGCGCTCAGCCACCTCCCGGAGGAGCAACGCTCCAAACTGATGGATGTCCACTCCAAGCTCGATGCTCGTCGCGAGAAGAACATCGAGGAGTTCAAGGACAAGGCCCGCGGTAAAGCTCCGGCCTGAGTATCCCCGACATGGCCCGCCCGACGCTATCAGCGGCGGACTCCGATCGGTTCAGGGAATGCTTGGTCGAGCTACGCCGGAAGAACGACTGGTCGCTGTCGTCTGTCAGCCGCATACTTGGATGCTGTCGCAAGACGGCTTGGACTCACCTGCAGCCCGGGTGCGAGGCCCGGGTCAAGGTCTCCTATGCCAGGCGGCTGGCAGACTACAGCGGCCAGGAGTTCTCCTGGGACCCGAAGAATCGGCTGAGGATGGGCCTGCAGGGTATTCTCAGTGCGTGGAAAGAAGCCTCCATATCACCTCTCAGGCGCAAGGTGGCTTGGCGTTTGGCCATTTATCTCTCCGAGTACGCTGTGATTGAGCATGAGATGGTCACGTCTGTTTGCGTGGTGTCAGGTCTGCAGGGCAACCCATCGCACCTCGAGCTAGTGCTGCAGAACCCGATGTCCAGCGCCTACGGGCAGTTGGTCATTCACTTCGACGCCCAGGAGCGTGATACTCTGGCTTTGCATTTCGGGAGCTCGGAGAGCAAAGTCACATTCAAGGGCGAGCTGTCGTCGTCGACGTTCCTCAACATCATCAACAAAATCAGATCATGGAAGAAAAAACATCCACCGGGATAAGGAAGGCCGCCAGACGCAGTGGTCCGTCGATACGCTCATCCGACTCGGCGATCCCAGCCGATGCGCTTGGGGAGTTCCTTGCAGAACAAGAAGACGGCCCGGATCCGGTCGCACGCCCTAGGCCGGAATCGGGCGAAAGCGAGCGTCGCGCGAGCGCCAACTATGCGACGGAGCCGGTGGTTGACCGTCTCATGACTGGGCCGCACAAGTCTCAATTTCTCCTGCTGGCGGACTGGTTCGAGGGTGCCATCAACGAGCGCGGGTCGGAGGTGAGCGTGCTGACTGACGTGGGGAACGTCAAGTTCCACGCCATCGAGTGGACCGAGAACCCCGGCTTCGTGAAGGTCATCGTGGACATCAAAAAGATGCCTTTCGAGCAGCAGGCACTGGCAAAGCTGAAGATCTCCTACCGCGGGAAATTTTACGAAATGACCTGCGTCTCACCGCTTTCGCCGATGTTCGGCGGACTTCCTTTCGCGGATATTTTGCTTGCTGTCGATAAGCCACCCACCACCCAAACCACAATGGAAAAGAATGCACGCCTTGAGATAGGGAAGACCCCTTCGTCCGTGTCCGGTAAACCCAGTACCGGCGTCGACCACGACGAGCCGGTGGCGGACGGGGAGAAGTCAGCTTCCGTTCGCGGAGTTTTACCAGACCAGAATTTTGATGTTTCCAGGGACGAGGAAGACGGCTAAACTTCGAGCGTGGCTCTAAACCTTCCATCCTCATCGTCGGGCGCCAAGTTCGACGACCCGTTTCTGCTTCCGAGTTCGGAGACCTTCCCGACCGACATCAAGTCGTCTCTGGACCTTTGCCTCTACCTCTACCGCATCAACCCTCTATACGGCGCGGTGACCTGTCGCGTCGTCAGCTACTTCCTCACCGAGATCGACTTTTCCGGGGAGGACGGGGACGACACGGAGCGCAAGGAGCTGAAAGACATGCTGACCAATACGGTCGGGCTGTTTTCCAAGCTGGCGCAGGCAGGGGTGGAGTGGGCCATCTACGGGAACTCATTCCTCCGGTGCAGCCGCCCATTCGACCGCTACTTGGTCGACACTCGCAACGGCTACCACCTGATCGCCCTCTCCTCCTTCGACCTGGACGACGTCAAGTATGACTACCAGAAGATGATGTATGAGGTGCCGGACCTCCAGGCCGCGGCCTCCATGAAGGCCACGGGACGCCGGAAGGACAAGAAGACAGGCAAGAGGAAGAAGACGGCCGAGGGGCTCCCAAGGGTGTGGCTGGACTTCGAGGACCTCCCATCCGCAGCCCCGGACAGGTTTGACGTGACGTTCCTGGACCCGCGCTACGTCACCCTGGACAAGGCCCATTTCTCGGACGCCACGCAATATATTTATACCATACCTCCAGAGGTCGTCGGGAGAATCAAGTCCAACCAGCACCACGAGATCACGAACACCTCCAAGGGCATACTGCGGGCGGTGGCCAACGACTGCGATTACCGCTTTCACACCGGCGAGGTCTTCCATTTCCGGGCTCCCACCCCCACGGGGGTATCTGACTCCGGATGGGGTTTCCCGAATGTGCTGTGGCACTATGACTCGCTTTACCAGATCCAGGTCTATCGCAAGGCGGACCAGGCTGTGGCGCTGGACATGATGACTCCGTTCGTGACAATTACCCCGGAACTCAGCACCGTCCCGGCTGGCCCTGCGCAGCAACTGGTCCTGGCGCAGTTCCGGGGTCAGGTGGAGGCGATGATTGCCAACCGGCGGAAGGACAAGTTTGCAATTCACGCGCTCCCGTTCCCTATCAATTATCAGCAGCATGGCGGGAACGGCAAGCAGTTCGTCTTGCACGAACTGGTGGCCCTGCACAGTGACGCCCTTTTCGACGGCCTGGGTTACCCGCAGGAGCTGTTCCGCGGATCCCTGAACGTGGAGCAGATCCCCACGGCTCTGAAGTTGTTCGAGCGGAGTTACGAATGGCTTTACCAGGCTGTCCTGGGCGCGGCCAAGTTCATTGCCGCAAAGGTCCAGAACGCCATGGATCTCTCTCCGATCGATGTCATCATCAAACGCCCCGCCCTGGCGCATTCCATCGAGGCGCGGCAGCTCCTCATGCAGCTGGCGGCCAACGGCGAGATCCCCCGCGAAATCGTCTACACCGAGCTTGGCATCCCGGATGTCGTGGAGGCCGTGCGCAAGCGTATTCTCGAAGAACAAGGAATCCAACGGGTCACCCACGAAATGGGAGCCAAGTTCGAGAAGGAGAAGACGACAGGTTCCATGGCCGACGTCACGATGATGGCGGCGGAGCAGGGACAAGCCATGGGAGGTGGCGCACCGCCCGCCGGCGGCGCTCCCGCACCTGGGGGTGGTGCCCTGGATTACTCCGTCGACCCGAGTTCGGACATCATGGGGATTCAGGAGCGTGCCCAGTCAGTGGCGACCACGTGGTTGGAGATGCACACTCAAAAACCCAACTCCCACAAAAAGGAGATGCAGAAGTGCGAGGCCACAAACCCCACCCTCTACGCCGCGGCAAAGGACGCCATGGAAAAGATGCGCAGCCAGGGAGCATCGGCGGGTCGCGCGAATGTTCTTTCTATGATTGGACCTCCGGCATAATTCTGCTATCATTCCCACATGGCCAACAGCACTCTCAGCCCAGGACGCCCAAGCGCCGCAATCGTCAAGCTGCGCGAGGCCGCCATGAAAGAAATGGAAGCTCCTCAGATGGGGCTGACACAGTTCCACGAACCCACGTTCGACCACGAGCACGGGCCTGGCAACCTGGAGACTTCAAACGAATTTCCACAGTACCACGGCGCCAACAACCCGCATGTCGGAAACGGCTCGGGACCAATCGGATAAAACACCATGTCGTCCGTCAGCTTCAAACCAGATTACATCCCTCCACATCTCGAGGACAGGGTTTCGGACTTCCGGAGGGAGCCAGACGGAGGCGTGTCGTTCTTCGACCCCAGGGCGGCGACTGGCACGTTCGGTCCGGAGAACTCACGAACCACCGTCACCCCGGAGATCTACGACAGCACTTTCGGCGACAAGAGGTACGACCTGGCCGCTTCGGCGGAGACAGCCTACGGCTTGCCGAACAGGGCTCCCACGTTCACCAGCATGATCCATGACTGGGTTGTGGACAAGGGTAGGAAGGGGCTGGATTACGGATTGTCGTCGCAAGGAAAGGCCACCGGGGCGGTGGGTCTACTGAGCGCTTTGGCCGGAGGTGTTGCTGGTGGTGTCGGCGAGGATGGCTCCTTGGGTAAAGGGGTGCTCTACGCCCTCTTGGCCGGCAGCGCCGGAGCGGGCCTCACGGCCCTGGGGCAGCATCTCAATCAGAACCGGGAAGCGCAGCGCGAAAAAGTCGCCTCATTCTCGGACACCGATCTTCTCAGCCTTCTGGCTGCCAACTCTTTCATACCGGACGCAGACAAGCGCCGGTTCGTGGCTGCGTTCGCCAACCTCCGGGATCGGGAAAAGGACGAGCTTGCCCGACTGTTGCGGGTCACAGCCGGTGCTACCGCCGGGGCGCTCATTGCGCGCTACCTGAGCGGGAAAGGTTTGCTCCCGATGTTCGTAGGCGGTATGGTAGGGGCCATCGTCGGCCGCGCCTTCAGCCCTAAGCCGATTTTCAACAACCTGGGACAGCTTTCAGTTCTCAATTTGCAACCATGACCACGCACGCCGCCCTATTCAACATTGGGAGCGCAATGACGCTCGCCAACCGCAAAGTGTCCGTCGACGACTACAACTACCGCCAAGGTATGGTCGAGACACTACGCCAGGCCAACAGCGGGGACTTTCACCGTGAGGTCTGTAAGATCGCGGCGGCGGCCTACGAAGCGGACGGTCTCGAAGGCTGCATGCAGTGGCAGTTGTTCACCAAGTTGGCCTCTTCGCTCACCTGGACGGATGCCTACAACAGGTTCACGATGCCGGTGCTGTCAGCGATCGGAAGGTTCGCCGAGCGCGAGGCTGAGTTGATAAAGAATGCCAACGCCATAGCCGCTCTGCCGATCGTGGCGGACAAGGTGGGGCTCCCCAGTGCTCTGAAATTCCTGCTCGGTATCGGTGCCATTGGTGGCGTCGGCGCCGGCTCCCTCGGATTCCTTCTCTCCAGGGACGCCCGGGAGTCCTCGGCGGAAAACAACATGCTGACCGAGAAGGCCCGGGTCTACAAACAGCTGCGCCGGGACATTGAGGAGGATCTGGCTTCCTCCGGGGCACTCGAGGAGAAGCCCTCCACCAAGAAACGCTACGCACTTTGATGTCGTCCAAAACCTCCAAGAAACCGGCGAAGAAGGCCGCACAGGCTCCGCGCAAGCGCGGCAGCAAACTCACGTTCCAGAACGTGGGGGAGATGCAGGCATTTCTCGCCAATCAGACGGTGAAGGATTCGGATTACCGTCTGGTGAGCAAGCCCGTCGCGGCGCCGGCGCCTGACGAGGAACCGGAGGCCGCGCGCGCCAATCCTTCCGAGGGTGAGTGGGGACCCAAGCCTTCGCGGCGGCACCAGATGCGGGATATGCCGACCACCGTCAGGAACAAGGCGTCAACCACCCGGCAGTTCATCCTTTCCAACCCGGAGCATCTCGACGAGTGGAACCGAGTCCAGGCCCGCCTACACCCGCCGGATTGCCCGGAGTTGATACTCCAGACTTACGAAAGCCAGTTCTCCCCTTCCCTCGGGAGTTTCGTGCTGCACGTTTCCTTTGCTGAACTCGAATACCAACAGCTGCTATAACCATGCCTCAGAACCTTCTCGAAAGCGCCGGCCGGGGGATTGTCTCCACGTTTGCCAAAACCGTCGAACCCGCCAATGCCGGCGCCCAGCAGGCGCGCGGCGAACAAATGATCAAGGATCTCGGGGTCGGCGGGACAATGCTGGGCGGCGGTACCGCGGCCGTCGTCGCAGCGCTCAGTCTGCTGAATGCGCTACGGAAGGAAAAAGAAATGGAGGACGATTCGCGCCTGGATGACGACACCCTCTACATCTCGGATCCCCACGAGGCCAAGAAACGCGTCAAGGCGGCGGCGGACGGCGTCAGTCCCCTCCTTGCCCCAGGGCTGGCCATGACTGCCGGTATCGTCGGGGCCGGATCCGGATATGCTCTGGTGCAGGGTATTTACAACGCTCTGGAGCGCAAGCGTCGGCAAAAGATTCTCGACGAGGCCCAGCGGGAGGCGCTGGCCATGGCGGACGTGGAGGCCGTAAAGTCGGCCTCCGCCGCGGCCCCGCAGGGTAAGTTGAACCTCATGGATGTCCTGACGGCCTCGCCGGTCGCAATACCCCTGCTTACCATGCTTGCCACGGGCGGCGTGACTTTCGCCGCGCTGGACAAGTCCTTCCCAACAGTTTCCAAACCCAAGCGTGTCGGCCCTCGGCGGATTCGTGTTGGCGCCGACGGGCGACCCTACGACGCGCCCGATGAGGACGTGGAGGAGGGCGAGGAGACCGCGAAGTCAGCGTTCATGCGCAACGACCTCGAAGACGCCGGTGACGAGTTTCTGGCATCATTCGTGGCCGCCTCCCGCCCCGGGACCATCACCGGTGATTTCATCAGCAAAGCGGCGAGTGGTGAGCTGGAGGCAATGGAAGAGTTGCTCAAGTCCGCAGGTATCGACGCGCTGTTGGTTTCACTGAAGGGAGCGAGCGATCGTGAGATCCCGCAGGACAAGAGAATGCTCGGTACAATGGCGCTGTTCAAGTCCGCCGCGCTCAAGGACACGGTCAGGTCCATCGCCGCGGCCGAGTATGTCGAGATTTTCGGCGACGCCTACGAAGAGTTTTCCGGCTGCCCCCGCACTATGCAGAAGATGGCATCGCTGGGCTGCCTGATGGGTATCATCTCCAGGGATTCCGCTTTGCCTGAACTGGCAAAGAACGCATCGGCGATGGAGGCGCACCCAACCAGCCCAGGGTTGCTGGAGCTTCTGAAAGCCTTGCTTTCCGGAGGTGGTCAGGCTGCCGCCCAGCCGGGGCAAGGCGGTGACGGGAGCCACGAGCAGCGAGAGGACCGTGACGCGGCCCTGACGTCTGATGCTGGCGGTGGTATCGGTGGTATCTCCGAAGACGGAGCCGACGGTGCCCCTCTGGACACGGAGAGTACCGGCGACAATGATGCGGTGGATGCAATCATGTCGCCGGGAGGTGGTGGCAGCGTCATGGAACCGTCTGACTGACGTCGGGAGTTTATCGCCTTCGAGAAACCCCAGGCCGCGCATGCAAATGCGCGGCCTTTCTTTTTTATCATGAATACAGCCCACAACATCAAAGAACTACCCGCCTTGCTTGGCGGCGCACCGATCGGTACCACCTTCTCCATAGAGGGATATATCGACTCGGACGGACAGAAGAAGGACATGACCATCCGGACACTCGGGCCTGATGCCTACGCCAGGATGAAAAGCGACTCGCTCAAGATCCTGCAGGATACCCCGGCGCCGGTCGTGCCGGGCTTCCCGCCTTTATTGTTGGCGCAGGCGCGGGACGCCCTCATGGCGTCCTACGGAGGGTCGTCGAGCAAGCCTTTCCTAGACCTCTACACTGCGGCCCCAGAAGGTGGATACAGCACCAAGCCAGGGGAGGAAGCCATCTATATCCTCCGCGCCGAGGACGTGGCTCCCAGGTCTAAGGAGATAGTTGATCCCAGGACCGACCTGGTGCGGGCCAAGGCTGCCCTGGTGCGCACGCTGGACCTACCGGCGGGCCGATACCTGCACGCCATCAAGCTGGTGGACGGGAAGTTTACGGCGGTCAAAAAGGTGTAATTTTATTTTTTCCCAAGGCGTTCCGATTTGATACGGTTTTTACACCGCATCAGTCTTGAGTATCAACGAGTTACAAGAAAAAGAGGTGTAGAAAGAGAATTTTTATTATTTACACCACTACTAAAGTAGGGCAAAGTCACGCCCACCAACAAGCCACCACCCATTATGCCTACCCCTGTTTCAATGTTTCGTGCCAATGACGGTCAGCTCTTCGAAAAGCTGATCGACGCTGTCAACCACGAGCAATCGCTGTTTATCAAGGACCACCTGACGCCACTGTTCGGTACGCTGATCGAGGCGTCTCATGCCCCGTCGAACAAAGGCTCGCATCCCGCGGAGTCCCTTGCCATCGCCCTGGCTGGTAACAAGGAACTCGCTCTGGAATTCCAGAAAGTGTTTTCCAAGCTGACGCTGACGCCGACCAAGCCGGTTGCCAAGAAACGCGCGGCTGCCAAGAAGGCAGCCAAGCCGTCGGCTCCGCCGCCTCCTCCTTCCACGACGGAGCCGTCTCCCGAGCATCTGGCCGGTTTGGATTCCCTCGCCGGCACGGCGCCGATCCAGATGCCGTCGGATGAAGCGCCTCCCCCGCCCCAGCCGTGACAATTCCGTGATTGACGCGGAGCCTTACAGAGGGCTTACTAAGATATGAGTCTCAGCCAAATGCCAAAACGTAGGGCTCCGCGCATCGGGGTCACCGGTGTCGTGGACGCCAGCGGGAAACCGATCACGGTGCTGCCGGATCACATCGATGCTTTATTCATGCGCCGGGTTTACCGGCGGACGAAGGGTATCCTAAAGGTGGATGCCGAAGGAGGCATCATACGGTCTGATGCGCAGCTGGTGCGCGCGCAGATTCCATACCTGGTCACTCTGCTGGTCTACGGGAGTAGGTTCCAGATGAACCCCACGGAACAGGAGTGGATCTTGTACGCGCCTGGGGATCTGAAGTCGGCCGCCACCGTGGCGCTGCAAATGTGGAAGCGTTGGTTCAAACCGGACCGGAAACCTGGTGAGGCGCCGTCCGGTCTACTGCTCCAGAACGACTTTCCATTGATCGGTGACGGTGTCATCGTCGAGCCGATCGATGACAAGTTTTTCGACGAGTGCTGGAACTACATCCGGAAGCGCAAACACAAATGCGCGGGACACCCGGAAAGGCCCTGGCTCTTCACTTGCTCCGACAGCAATGACTTTGCCGTCTACAAGCACACCGACCGCCAAGCCGGTCTTCGCTATCGTCTGTAAACGCCAACCGAACCATACCATGACCAAGAAAAAGGCAGCCAAGAAACAAGCCGTGAAATCGGCAACGCCAGCGGCGTCCTCCGCTGCTCCGTCCGACACCCAAACTCCACCGACCATCCCGTCCGAACCGCTGCCGGACAGTACTCCCGTGGAGCCACTCCCTTCTGAAGGGGCGCCGGCGGGCGAGCTTCCCACCAACCCCGGAGACGCCCAGGGGCCTTCGGAACCAGAGCTCCCCGTGGAGACTGTGGATCCAGTTGTGGTGGTTCGCGAGGACATCGCCATCGAAAAGGCTGTCGTCGAGACGGCAGCCAAGATCGAGAAGGAAACCCTGCCGGTCGTAACTCCTGCTACTCCCACCAAGGTCAAGGAGCCAAAGTCCGGGAAGAAAGCTGAGGTTGTGGAGACTCCGGTATTCGTGGATGTCCGCGAGTTCCTCGTGGACCTCTTGCGGAAGCACTTCGACGCTTCGGTCACGGCCGCGTGGCTTGAGAAGGTGTTGACCGCTGTGGAAAATGAGCGGTTGGTTTCCATCTCGAAGGTCGATGGCAACTTCGTGCTCGAGATCCACAAGGACCTCTTGTTCCGCGACCGAAATGCGGTCCGGGGCCTGGCGGCCAAGCTGGGCGCCGACTACAAGGTGAACGTCAACCAGGCTGTCCGCGACTATTTCGGCGACAAGAAATGAAGACGGAACAGGGAGCCGCTGTCCTATTAGGGCACTTCCCCTCGACCGTCCTCGCCGCATGCAGGGAATCCGCAACGGCGGCCGGTCTTGAACCGGTCGCCGTTTTTCGCACGGCGCAGTATGGTGCGGTCATCATGGGGAGTGACGAGACAAAGCCGCTGTTCGTGCGCTGGCGCGGACCCAGGGCTTCCCGGGCGGAGTGGACATACGACCCTTCCCTGTTTTCCCGGCAATACAAGGCGCGGAGTTTGCGCGCCCTTTCCAGGCTTTTGGCTGACCCTGCCGCCCCTCGGAAGCGCGCTTAGTTGCGTGGAAAAACGACCCTTACGGTGTCATAAAGTATTGCTATGGATAGCACTAAACATAACAATGCCGGAAGGTCCTTTGGGCCTTTTCACAAGATCGGTTTGTCCTTCGGTTCGGCTGGCGCCATCGTGCGCTTGTCGTCGGAGGGGAAACTTCATTCCGTCGCGGCCGCCTGGGTTCGTACCCGCAAGGGTAACACGGACAAGGTGTTCCTGACACTTCCTAACCAACTGCTCGGGCCGCACGAGCAGCTGGTCAAATGCGTCGTGCTGCAAGGTAACGAGCAGAAGCGCCGTTACGACTTCCACATCGAACCGGAAGCTCGTATCTGTGGGATGCTGGAGGCGAGTTCGGAGGGTGGCTGTTATGCGGCCGTCTACATGAACCGCATCGGCCCTGTGGCCGACTTCCAGACCGTGCGCTACCTCCTGGACAGCCAGTGGAGGATACAGGTGTCCACCGGAAAGGTGCTTGGCAAAATCGCCGAACATCTGCACGAGGACTTCCTGCCGCATGCCAAGGACATCCCGTCCGCCTGGCCTATCCTCTACGCGGCGGCCGGGATCTTCGGGGGACAGGACCCTGAAGAGCTGGCGAAGATGTTCGAAGGTCGGTCTGACGTGGCTCCGCCGGCCCTGCCGTCGGACCTGGAGACCGCCCTCAACGACGAGAAGCGCTTCCGGAGTAATTCCCGGAAAGCGCGTGCCCTGTCGCCCCAACAGGCGGCAGAGTTCCGGTCGCGGCTCAACCCCGACCAGATCGCGGCGTTCGACGCCCTGCTCCGCGGTGAGCGGACCCACCTCGGCCACGAGGTAGCACGCGCCTAAACCGCCTGAATTCAACTACCGCGGCCACTTCGGCCGCGGTAGTTGAATTTCTTTACCTCGCGCAGGTTCTGGTATAAAATGCGGCATGCCCATCAAGCAAGCCGCCGCTGACGACGCCGGAGTCGACAAACTCTTGCGCGAGATTTACGAGGAGAACCCCAGGTTCTGGCCTCATGGACTGAGTCGCGCCCACTTTGACGGCGGCCTCTACTTGCTCAGCAAACAAGCAGGCGAGGAGCCTGTGGGGTTCGTCGGGTGGCAGGAACGCCAAGAGGGCTCCCGAAAGATCGGCTACTACTCCGTCGGCGTGCTCCCGGAGCATCGCCGGAAAGAATACGCCAAACGCGCCGTCAGCACGCTGCTGCAGGAGAAATCCGCCAGTGTGGACGAGGTCCGGGCGATGATCGTATCCGGCAACATCCCGTCGAAGGCGCTGGCCGGAAATCTCGAAGGTGTCGTGGTGCTGCAGAAAGAGGCATCCGGTCGGGCGTCCCTAGCATCAGTCCTACTGGGGGGGATAGGCAACGCCGCCATGTGGGATCAGGCCGGAGACCCGCATCACCGTGACATAAAGAGCACGGCGAAATTCTGGGAGTGGGATAAGGAGCGCGCGCTGCAAGGTATCCTGAACGCCGCGCTTGGTATGGCTGGGGGTGGTATGATCCACCACGGCATCAACAAACGCACTCCCATGACGTCTGTGGCCGGTATCTCCACCATGGCCCTCTCCCCGGTGAAGGACTTGTCCATGAAGGGACTTTCTACACTGCATAACGTGGATCGAGCTTCCGCGGCAGCCACATCGGCTCTTACGGCGCCCAAAGAAACGACGACGCAGCCTGCGCCGCCCCCTCTGATTCCCAAGGAAGTGTTGTACGGTGGCCTCGGTCTCGGGGCCGCCGGTCTCGGTATCGCGGGGATCATGTCCGCGCTACGTCTTCGGGCAGAGCAGGCCAAGGCTGACGCTGCCCGCGGCGGCCGCATCCGCGTCACGCTTCCCACCAAGAACCCGGGCGACTCGGAGACGACCATCGATTTGCCGACTGAGAATTTCGATCTCAGCAAGTCCCTTTACGGGCGCCTCAAGCGGGACACCCGCAGCCGTCTATTGTCGGAGACCCGTCAGCGGACACGCCACCGCAAACCCAAGGATCCCAACAACCTCACCGAGAAGGAGCGGGAGGACATGGAGCTCGCCCGCGAGCAGGCAGAGCTGGAGCAGGAACTCGACAAGGCAGCGCGCTTCCGCTTGCAGAACCTCTTCAAATCTTCGGCGGCCATAGCCGTGCCGTCGCCTCCTGCCCAGGGAACGAACCCGGCGCTCCGGATGTCCCAGCAAGCCATGGCCGCTCAGCAGCAGGCCCAGGGCGCTTCCACGGACGCCAATCCCCAAATTGCCCAGGCAGAGCAAGCCGCGGCGGCTGCGGAGCAGAATGCTCAAGCGCAGGTTGCGCAGGAGCAGCAAAAGCAGCAGGCCGAGGCCATGCAGCGCGACCAGGCCCACCAGCAGGAGCTGGCGAAGAAAGACCAGGAGGTCTTTCAGGCCCGTCAGGAAATCGAGATGAACAAGATGGAGGTCGAGAAGGCCAAGGTGGAGCTTGAACTCGCCAAGGCCAAAATGGAGGCCGCCCAGGAACTCGAGGAGAACAAGAAGTCCATGACGAGCGCCCTGACTCAGGGTGATGACTCTGCGGTGGCCCGTATGACCAAGCAAAGACTCAGCCGCATAGGCGGGATGCTGAAGAAGGTCGCCATGGCAGCGCAGCCCGCGTCGACTACCACCACTCCCACCACGCCGGCGGAATTCCTCCCGAACGTGGCCCAGCGCCTGAACGATCGCGGCCACGAGTACCAGGCCCACGGTGGATTGGTGGCGCCACATTTGTTCCGCACGTCGTTCGGCAAGCTCGGCGACAAAGTCTACGGGATGCTCGCGCGCCCCTGGCTTACCACCCCATCGAGGGACGACGCCGCGGACTGGGCCTCGCTGTCGCCGGAAACCATCGCAGCCAACCCGGATGCGTTTGACTCCATGCTCCGCATCGGTAATCAGTTCATGAACACCCCCAGGGTCTGATACGCCGTGCACGTCATCCGCAACAACAGGCTCGAAGAACTACCGGACGATGATCCGGATGTGGACTACGTGCTGGAGAATCCCGCCAAGCACTGGTCGACGCACATCAACATGATTCCGTTGCAGAGTGCCGTGCAGTCCCCGCGACTGTTCTACGGCGCCCGCTTCGTCAACCAAGCGCTCTCGTTGGAGAAAGGCGAAGCACCCCTCGTCCAGAACCTGGACCCGAACGACAAGGAGGGTCGCAGCTTCGATGAGATCCTTGGGAACCAGATGGGGATCCAGAGGGCGAGGGGGGAGGGGCAGGTCATCAAGGTGACCCCCGACGCCATCCGGGTCAAATTGGACGACGGTACCGAGGAAGACCACGAACTTTACAGGGACCAGGCATTCAATCAGAAGTCTGGCATCACCTCTCGAACTTTGGTCAAGCCTGGTGACAGGTTCACCCGGGGTCAGTTGCTGGCGGCCACCAACTACACGGACGACAACGGAACCGTCAACATGGGTCTGAATGCCCGCGTCGGGCTGGTGCCCTGGAATGGCTACACCATGGACGACGCGCTGGCGATCAGCGAGTCATTCGCCCAACGCTTCAAGGCGACGCAGTACAAGGTCATGAAGCAGGATTCCAGCGACAACCTGCGCGCGGATCTGAACCACTTCCGGTCTTTGTTCCCGACCAGGTTCCCGAAGGAGACCCTTGCGAATTTCGACGCCAACGGGCTCGTCAAACCCGGGACGGTGCTCAAGACCGGCGACCCGATACTGCTGGCTACCATGCCACGCACCCTGTCATCCGCTGGCGCCAACGTCGGCAAGCTGTCCAAGGCCCTGCAGCAGGCTCGACGCGACGCGTCCATGCTCTGGGAAGGAAACAGCGACGCGGTTGTGATCGACAGCCGCATGACCAAAAACGGCTACAAGGTGGTGCTCAAGTACACCAAGGCCCTTGAAGAGGGTGACAAGGTCACCTTTCGCCAAGGTGGTAAAGGTACCATCTCCAAGCTGATTCCTGACGACCGGATGCCGCGGACGGTGGATGGGACGCCGCTGGAGGTCCTTCTCAACCCGCTGTCGCTCATCTCCCGGGCCAACCCTGCCACCGCCCACGAGCTGAGGCTTGGGAAGGTCGCCAAGGCGCTCGGCAAGGCCCTGAAGGTCCCCTCTTATCTACCCAAGGGTCAAACCTGGGACCAGTACATCCGCGAGCAGGAGGCTGCCGCCGGTGTGTCTTCGCTGGAAAGGGTATTTGACCCTGAGACCAACCGGGAACTCACGGCGCCCGTGTCCGTAGGCTACGGGTTCTTGAACCGCCTCCACCACACTTCCGAATCAAAGTCCAGTGCGCGCGGTGTCGCCGGCTACGACGGCAACGAGCAACCCCTGCGAGGCGGGCACTCGGAGGGAGCCCAGGCCAAAAGGTTCTCCGGGCTGGAGAACGCAGCCACCATGTCGGCCGGCGCCTACGCCCTCATGCGCGAGAACTCCACGCTACGCGGGCAGCGCAACGATGATTACTGGCGCGCATTGCGTGCTGGGCGTGCCACCCCCACCCCGGGGACGCCTTTCGTCATGCACAAGTTCAGGGCTCTCTTGTCGGGTGCCGGTATCAACACCAGGGACGTCGGCGGCGGCCGAGTCCGATTGGCTCCTTTCACCGACAAGGACCTGGACGCGCAGGAACCGGTGGACGTCGAGAATGGAAACATCGTCGACACCAAGACCCTCTCGCCCATTAAAGGCGGACTGTTCGATCCTCGGATTGTCACCGGCGAGAAGTGGGGCCGGATCCGGCTACCACGGCCCGTACCAAACCCGGCTTACAACGAAGCCATTCGTGTGATGCTGGGACTGTCCAACAAGGAGATGGACGCCATTCTGCGGGGTGAGGAAGAGCTGCCTCTGAAACTCCGTCAAAAATTGGGGCTGGACAACACCCCTGAGACTTAGTATTCTTTCCACGCACCTCTAAGTATCCAAACTTCCAATCACCATGAACTCAGCTGTCCGCCACGCCCTAGTCACCGCCGCCGTCGTTGCTTCCAACACTGTCGTCGAGAAAGCCGCCGCCGCCACCCCTGACCAACTCGAGGTCATCCAGGCCGTGTTCCCTCGCGACGACCAACCCACCACGAAAATGGCAGCACTTTCCCGCGTGTTGGCTACCGCCCAAATCGTGGAGGACCCCCAGGAAGATCCCACCGCCTGATTGGCGGGACATTCACCTCTCAAGTGAAGGGCGACTCCGGAAGGGGTCGCCCTTTCTCTTTCCACCCCACAAAAAAAATGCAAATACAAACCCGCCAAACTGCCGACCTGTTCATTGTCGCCGTCGATGGGAGCCCACTCCTGCGACAAGTGACCCGCCAAGCCGGAGGTCGGAAATATCAAATTGGCAAACTGGCCTACGACTACATCCATTCAGTGCTCGCCACCCCAGCTGAGAATATCTCCAGCGTGGTGGCTGCGCTCGGGTTGCCGTCCATTGGATCCCGCCGCATTGAGGATGACACCGAGGCCGCCCTGGCGGTCGCGGCGGCCGCTGTGCTGGACGTGTCCAAGGGGCGACGGCTCACGGCCACCGAGCAGCTTGAGGCCGCTTGCGACTATTTGGATGACGAGCTTGCCGCGGGCTGGTAAAGTCCGGGTATATCCCGGCACCTGCGCCACACTGGACGAGATCGTTGAACTTCACACCCAACCACCACTGAATTATGGGACAAGCAAAAAGACGAGGAACATTCGAGGAGCGTAAAGCCCAAGCCATTGCCCGACGGGAGGCCGAAGAGCAGGCGGCGAGAGCGAACGCTCTGGAGGCTGAGAAGGAAGAGGCGGCTCGTATCGACGCCATGACCCCCGAAGAGCGGGCGGTCTATATGGCGCGTCGCCGCAGACGTCGCGCATCCGCGGCCAGTCTCTTCTTGGTCATGAGCGCTCTCGGTGGCGGCTTTGGCTGGCCTATGTCAGGGCGGAGATATTGACATTGCGCCTGTCTCGGGAGTGTGGTGTATTGGTCCCATGGATACCGAACCAACACCGCCTCCATCCAATATATTTGTCGGCACCCGTTCCAACAAAATACTCACCACGGACAACCCTTTGTTGTTCAATCTGCAGGAGTTCCCTCCAGTCAAGGGCCTGCCGGAAGGAAGGGTCAAGGTCCGTTGCCGCGCGAATGAGACCGCTCCGATCGTCTTCGTGCTCGGTAAGGATTACCTCCGCGCGTTCTTGCTTACCGTGGACGAGAAAAGCAACGAGCTGCTCAGAGGACCGGAGATCGCGGCCAACTACAGGTTCGACAACCAGCCAGCGCCGCAGCCCGCCGCGCACCAGGAAGGTATCACCGAAGCGGCGGAAGCTGCTGCGCTGGCCCAAGCCAACGCGGACGCCACCGGTCACTGGTGGAGCTGGTACGTGGCCGAGGACGGCAGCCATACCGTGGAGCGCCCCAAGATCCTGAACAACGTCAGTCTGAATGACAATGTCCTGGAAGGGAAGATGGTGGTGGTTTCCAAACCCAGCATCAAACACGGACCAGTCAATCTTGTCTATCCATCGGGTTACTCGGGATGGCTTGAAAATTCACAGCCGATCGACTAGTGTGACTCATGACCGCCGCACCACCCCTTACAGGCCCGGAAGCCATTGAGTTCGCCCTGTCGCGGCTGGACATCGATGCCCTTGAGGAAGAGCAGCGGGAAGTGATTCGACAGAAGAAGAAAACCGCGCGTCCCAGGGCCGTGCGGCTTCTGGGCATCATAGCCGGTCTGCGCAAGAACAAGGTCGGACCTGGGGAATTGATGCTACGCTCAGTCCCCGTGATCCCGCCTAAGTTTCGCCCGTTCTCCGTGACCGGGGACACCTTCCTTCCCGGGGATGCGAACGAGCACTACAGGGATCTCCTGGAGTACCGGCGCCTCTACCAAAAGACCGAAGAGGCCCTCGGGCGGGAAGGCTCCGGCGAGGTCTACAGTGACTTGGTCAAGGCCGTCAAAGCGACCTACGGTTTCGGGGATTCGCCAAATCCAAAAACCCAGGCCCGCGGGGTGAAGGGGTTTTTCGAGACGGTGACGGGCACCAGTCCGAAGACAGGTTTCTTCCAGAGCAAGATGCTCTCGAAGCCAATGGACACGGTAGCCCGTGGCGTTGTCATACCTGACGCGGACTACGACATGAACGAGATCGGGCTTCCCGTGGAGGACGCTTGGAAGCTCTACGGGTCCTACATACAGCGGCGGCTGGTGCGTGGCGGACTCACCCCGGCCGCGGCCCTGCGCCACGTCAAAGAGCGCACACCACAGGCGGCAAAGGCGCTGGACTCGGAGATGGCTGTGCGTCCGGGGGTTCTGACGCGATCGCCGGCGTGGCACAAGTTCAACGTCGTGGGCGTCAACCCGCGGCTGGTCGAAGGTGACGCGATCAGGGTGAACACCTGGATCACCGATGGGATGACGATGGACTTTGACGGTGACACCGGCAGCTTCCACCTACCATCCTCTGACGCGGCCGTGAAGGACGTGCGCGAGAAGATGATGCCCGACAAGATGCTGTGGTCCGTCAAGGACCGGGACAAGGTTGTTCCGACCCTCAAGCATGAGCAGCAAATTGGGATGAACCTGGCTGGGACGTTGCCGCTGGGACCCAAGCGGGTTTTCAGGACGGACGCGGATGCCATGGCGGCCATCAAAGCCGGGCAGATCGACCTGAACGACGATGTCGAGATCGACCCCAATTACGTTCCACCGCCCACACCATTAGGGAGTTGACGTCCCGTGGTCATCGGTGCCATCTTGGGGCCTATGCGTCAAGGATCCATCCCAAATGCTGTCGTCGAGGCCTTGAACGAGGTCTTCGACAAGAACCCCGAAGCCGTTGCTGCCCTGGTCGCTTGCCGGGCAGGTAAACAACTGCCACCTACGTCCACCGACCCGGTGTCCCCTCCCGCGTCCGGAGTGGACGTGCTTCAATACCAGGAGCTGGGACGCAGCAGCGGCCCCACCGTCGGCGCGCTAGACCTCGTCAATGCCATCCTCGAAAAGCTCTCACCCGGCAAACGGGTAGGGGTTATTACCGTGCCGGACGGGATGGAGGGATTCACCCTCACGCGTGATCGCAAACCCAAGGAAGCGAGTCCGGAGTAAATTTCTGGTTGGGTTGAGGGGTGCCCCGAGGGCGTCCGATTTGCTCAACCCGACCCCATAGCAAACCAAACAGCAGGCGGTTCCGGTCACACGGAACCGCCTGCTGTTTTTCTATTTTCCAACATGTTCAAAGAATCCACCTGTCATTTCTCGAGCCGCGCGTCTGCGGTCAGTTACTACGCCGACTACGATTGCGACGAAGCCGAAGTCGAACGCAAGATCCACACTGGGGAGATAATCCTAGGACGCCCCGCTGACAAAGAGGGTGCCAGCATCCGGAGCTTCAACGGTCATTACCACTACGTGTACGAAACCACTGCGCCGGCGGCCTCCACACCTCCGGCGTCGTCGGGGGATCCTGTGCGCGACGTGCTGCTGCGGTGCCAGCAAAAGGGCCTGGAACTGTACATCCCCCCAGGTCAACTGGACCCCAATCTCTTCGCCAAGGTCAAGAAGGAGATCGTGACTTGGGGTGGTAAGTGGAGTACGCCGAAGCAGTGCTTCGTATTCAAGAAGGACCCTACCGAAAAGATCACGCACTACGCTACCACCGGCGAGATCGTCAACGAGAAGAAAAACCGTCAGGCCTTCTACACGCCGGAAGACGTCGTGGAAAAGGTAATCGAATGTGCCTGTATCGACGACAGCGTCAGGGTACTCGAGCCATCGGCAGGTGGTGGGGCGCTGGCGAGGGCCTGCGTGAAAGCTGGTGCCAAGAGCGTCGACTGCTGCGAGCTGGACCCGCACGAGTTCGCCGCTCTGGTAGACGAGGGGATCTACAACAACTTCTTCGCCGGAGACTTCCTCGCCATGACCCCGGCGCCCATTTACGACCTGGTGGTGATGAACCCTCCATTCACCAAAGGTCAGGATGTCCTACACGTCCTCCACGCCTACAAGTTCCTCAAACCGGACAGCCGTCTCGTGGCGATCGTCGCCGACAAGGACGACGACCGGTTGACGCAGCTGGGCGCCGAGGTCGTTGAACGACTTCCAGCCGGGGCCTTCAGGTCATCCGGTACCAACGTGAAAACCCGAATCATCCTTATCAGAAAATGAATACCGCTTCCCCCTACGACAAACTCCGACCGTTCAAAGCCTTCGTCAGCCCGACGATGATCCGGTCGGCTCCGAACTTCTTCGACAACACCTTGCCTTCCGTCATCCGGGAGCTGCTACAAAACTCCAGGCGATCCGGTGCCACCAGGGCCGATCTCCGGCGTACTGGAAACCGCTGGGTATACTCCGACAACGGTCCTGGGTGTATGCCTCACAGTTTGCTCGGGTTAGGACAGTCCGACTGGGAAGAGCCTGTCGCGGCCAACGAGTCACCAGCCGGTTGCGGGTTCTTCTCGCTGGCCCGCCGCACGCCTTATGTCATTTGCCCGCGTCAGGGGTGGCAGGTGTCGCTGGTCGAGGGCCATTTCAGTGGTTTGCAGGAAATCGTTCCGGAGGTCTACGTGGCCGACGCCGGCGACGAACGTGGCCTCGTGATTGAGTTCGACCGCGGTAGTCAGACGGACATCTACAGCCTCGGCGAGGTTGCCAAGTACATGCCCATCGATTTCTACGTCGACGGTGAGAAGAAGCCGTCTCGTTTCGACTTCATGGGGCTCCCGCCGAAAAGCATCGGGCACAGGATCGTCGACATCAACGACGAGATCACGGTCAGGGTGGACCTGGTTCCCGCGCAAAACATGCCTTGGGAAGCGTGCTACAATGGCCTGGTGGTTTCGCTTCCAGACCGTGATTACCAGAGTTTCGGGACCGTGGACAGGCTGCCTATTTCAATCAAGGCCGCCGTCCTGGTGCGCCGCGAGAGCGCCTTGCCTCTTGAGTTACCGCAGCGGAACACCATGATCCGGAGTGAATTCACGGCGGCGTTGAAAGACAGGATATTCTGCATCGGGCTGGAAATCGCAGCAGAGCGCCTCAAGGAGACTTCGGTCTCTTGCCCGTCCATCTGGCTTCAAGCGCGCGCCAGGGGTTACACCGGCCCGGTTCTCTACCCGAAGTTCATCGGCTACCACGTTCTCCGCGAGGGGCCTTGGGCTACAGCTGACTACGATCTGGAGATCCCGGAGGATGGTCAAGTTTACGATATGCGGAATGCCGTCACTCTGGAGCAGCTCGAGTCAGGGGAATTTCAGATCCTGCCGCGCTACCACAAATCGCTTGTCTACTACATCGCCCAGACCACCATCCCAACCGTACCACTGGAAAGCGCGAGTGGCTCGGCCTACGCCATCGACTTGGACGAGTTCTTCGCGCCCGGGCTACGTCTCGCTCGCCTGCACGACTACGTCTGGTCGACCGCTACCCCGCGGGAGGAAGAGAAGAATCGGGAAGACTACGAATGGAGAGCCAGGTTGCAGCAAATCAAGAATCGTGGCACGGCCTGGTGCGACAACGCCTACGCGGTCGCGACGCGCGACAAGGGAGATGGTAAGGTGGTAGAGTACGAGGCCGACCTGACGGGTGACAGCCTGGACGGGGAGGAACTCTACGACGAGATCCGGCTGGAGTTTTACCCAGACGATGAAGATGGGGAAGATGTTCCGAAGATCACTCTGGAAGCGCCGGCCCTGTTCCATCTGCCGGGCGACAGGGACGACATGTCGATTTCGTTGATGGTCACGAAGCCTTGGATGGAACAGATGCCGTCGTCATTTCCAGGTGAGGTGGTCCAGACCGCCTATAACGTGCGGAAGTGCAGGGAACGGTGCGATGACGATGAGGTGTCTTACGAACTGATGCTGTGTCGCCTGAAGGCGGAACTCGCGAAGTTCACCGGTCTGACGGCATTCCTGCAGGAGGATACCCTGGTCCGTGTGGAGCCCATTCTGGACGACACCCTTGGTAAACTCGGAGACAAGATGAGCCACGTGGTGATCACCATGCGGGCGTCGGAAACCCGCCGCGCTGCGGTGCTGGAAGGTTCCACCTGTGAATTCGTTCCGGAGTTCTCCGCTCTGTACACATTCAGCGGCGACCACGGTAAGGTGGTGTGTGACGCCGCCGGCAATCGACCCTACTTTGAGAAGCCCAGACCGGAGACAGGACAGCCGACCTACAGCGAATATCACGCGTTCGACGCCGCCACCATGGTCCAGCTCGGGCTCCCTCCAGGGCAGGCCGACATCCTGGATGCCTGTGGATGGCACGACGCCACCCGGAAGATCTACGTGCTCCCGGAGATGTCCCATCTTCTCTGGGCTTCGGGGTTGCTCGAAGAGCCTACCATGGACAGCCTGCCGGAAGTCAGCCAGGCGCTCGCGGAAGCTGTCAAGGCTGGACGCGTGTCGCCGAACCTTTGGTCGGCGCTGTGCCTGGCCCGTCCAGAGCTCACTACCTCGGTCGCCGGGCTCGTCGATGGTCCGTTGCCGGGAGGAAGCGTGCAATGGGTTTACCCTGATACGTGACTTATGAAAACCAACCATCTGGCGCGCCCCGGCAAGGGGCGCGCCTTATTGAAAGCATTCGTGGCTTTCGCAGTCAGCGTGAAATTACTCACATCGCTGGCCCCCTTGCATGGGGTAGCCGTGGGCTTGTTTTGCCTGCTGCTTGTCGTCGTCGCGTGTGCTTTTCTGATCGCGGCAATCTTTGAATTCTTATCATGAAAATAATTCTACCAGAAGTGAAGGCTTCAGGCCGCCGGGAAGGGTCGTGGTTCCACGTGAAAGGCCTGGCGGCGGGTCGGCATGGTGGCTTGAGGCGCTTTGAGGGCGAGAGACTCGCGCCAGGTGAGTGCGATCTGCCGATCATGGCGGTGGTGCTGGCCCTGCGTCCGACCGGACCAGCTCGGAGCGCCTACAAGGCTGCTGATGTCTACCACGTCGTGGAGGATGCCCACGGTAATCTGGGCGGCGTCGCTTTTGGTTTGTCGTGGATGGAGGGGGACGCGTTCAAGCCCCTGCAGGAGGCCGTCCAATTCGCGTTGAATTCGAAGCGGCGTTACGACGAGGTGAATGCCGCGTTGAGGGAGGCGCTGCTGCCGTTCCGCGGTAAGCCGGTGTGGCCGGAGACGCTGCTACAGCTGAAGAGCATCATCGGAGGGGTCATATCCCAAAGCATCCCTCGCGTGACTGGTCTGGACGTCGTGGGGGACGAGGGTGGTGACGGTATTGACGTGAAATTCTCAGTGAAAGGGGTGGATCTGTGATAACAGCCAGCAAATCCCTCATGGGGTACATCCACCGATCCGGCATGGAGGTCGAAACTTCGTGCGACATGTTCGTCGCAGGGATCGCCAGCTACATGGCCGCCACCAGTTGGATGGAGTGGGTCGAGGAGCAAAACCCCAGGGCCATTCGTCCAGGGTGTGAGATCCTGAAGGTCGCAGCCGTCCCCAGCGACCAGGCGGTCAAGGAGGCCTACTTCTTCGCCGGTGGAGTGGTGGCCATGGATCCAACCTTCGGGCGCCCCCTGGGACTACCGGTGGCCTTGGCTGCCGTCTTCCGCCGGGTATGCCCGGATGAAGATCCCGACCAATGGATCAACGGCACCTGGGCCGCCGAGCTGGGATGGTGCCTGGCGGCCGAGGCGGACGGGTCTGGCATGGGGTGGGGGGATAACGGTAACCCGCCCCATAAACTGGCGCACCCTCCTCTCCCGTACAGTTCGCCGGAACTTTTTGCCAAAGGTCACAAACCGGTTTCTATTACGGGCATGAAAACACGTGTCATCATTGTCGGACCTGGGGCTGCTGGTAAAGACTTCCTGTGCCGCGGCCTGGCTGCCCATAGTTTCACAAAGGCCGTATCCCACACCACCCGCCCGCCAAGGGAGGGGGAGGAGGATGGAAAGGATTACCACTTCACCAGCGAGGAGAGCTTCCGCGCCCGCATCGCATCCGGGTATTTCCTGGAGTGGTACAGCTTTGGCGACAAAGGCTGGCTCTATGGGACCGCTCTCAGCGAGTATCACAGGTCCAACTTGTTCATCATGAGCCCTCCTGTTCTTTCGCAGCTCCCGAAGGAGTGCAGGGAGGACGCACTGGTGGTGTATCTGAACATCCCAGAGCGCATCCGGAAAGTCCGCCTGGAGCTGCGCGGGGACGCGGACAAGGTGGAACGCCGCCTGGAGGCGGACCGGAAGGACTTCGATGGTTTCTCCGACTTCGACCTTGAAGTCACGAGTCCTAATTTCGATCCGGTGGAGGTCCTCGAAAACATCCGGGCGGTGTCCCGGGGTTGAGGCGAGTTCCAGGTTCGTGTGTATTCCGCGGGGCGCCCTAGGGCGCCCCGCTTCGCATACCAGACAAATTATGATTACCACCCCACAGTTCCTGTCCCCTCGTGAGGTCCGCCGCTACAAGCGCCTTGGCCTCGCCGAGGCTCGCGCGGCCCTCCGAGCGGTATCCCCGGAGCGCAAGCCTGGTCGGGAGGACTCGCGCGACGGTCAGGAGCGCCTCACCGATCTGCTTTGCAGCCTGCGTCAGTGGGCTGAGGAAAACTCTGACGCGGATGTGAGCTTCCACGAGGCCCTCCGCAGCTCGGAGACCGCCTTCCTGATTGAACGCGGGGTTCTGGCCGAGAACCACGCAAGCATGTATCACCGCAGCCATGAATAGCGATCAACGCGCCGACGTCGTCGAGGCGGTCTACGCCGGATGGCTGGCGACCGGGTTTCCAGTGACCCTGATCAGCGCGGCGGAGGTGACAGGCATCAATATCCGCAGTATCCGTATGGCCGCTGCTCGCGGGGAGTTCGAACCAGATCTCCATCTGGGCGGCCTTCTTACCCGAGTGCGCGGGCAACGCGTCAGCGGCCTATCCGACATTCTACCCGGGACCGGCACGCGGGACACTGCTGCCCTCTCTCCGACCATGGCCTTCCTGCGAAGGGAGATCATAACCAAGAACCACGTGCTGGCGCGGGGCGCCATATCCGACCTTCTCCTGAGCGAGACCAAGCAAACCACAGAATAAATCATGTCAAGAAAATCAAAGCCCGAGCTCACCGCAGGGCAACGCATACGGGCCTGGCTCGAAGCCAACCCAGAAAAAGCCATCGACATCGCCTTCGCAGGAGTGGCCGGCCTTTACCTTGATGAGGACTTGGAGACCGCCCTCGAGGAACACATGGCCTTCCCACGCAGCAGCGGATCAGACTTCGTGGACGAGGTAGGCAACGCCGTCGACAACGCCGGGATCAAACCCCTGATCGACCAGCTTCAGGAGGAGCTGGACATCAAACTCAACGGAGACTGAGCGCCGCATGGAGACCTACAGATACAAAGCCGAAGGAACTCTCGAGGGCCGGGAGTTCCTGAAAGAGGGAGAGCTGGAAGCCGAGGACGTCTACGACGCCGCGGAGAAGGCGGACAAACTGGTGCGTGACCAGAATCCCGGAGTCATCCTGAAAGGTGAAGACGAGGGCCGCACGGTGTATCCGAAGATCTACCTCAAGCGCGCCCAGCTCCTGGAGGCCGTCAAACGCCACGACGCCCGCCAGGTCCAGATCAACACGAGTCCGCTGCCGTGTCCCCACACGAGAGGTTACTGGATCGAGCAAGGCGTATCATTCCGTTGCTACGGCTGTGGTTACCAGCATCGACTGTTGGATCTACCGCATCGCCCTCGTCAAATCGAAGTCTGGCGCGACCAGACCCAACCACAATCCCAGAGTGAATAGTCAAAATTACCCGCATCTAACCCCGAACGATCGACTCCGCCTGGAGTGGTACATCGAACGGCCGGTCGAGAGGCTTAGTCTCATCTTCCACATTGCCACTACCTGCTACAAGGCTTACGACGTGTGGGACGAAGAATTCGGGGTAGGGCGGAGCCTTGGATCCCAACTTGCCTACCTGTTCACCACCATCGCGGAATGCGGTCCCAAAGGCTGGAGTTTCGAGCTCGACATGGCGGAGGAAGGGGATGGGCTGCAGGAGGCATTGCATAAGAGGCTGGCCGATTTGTTCGAGCCAAATCACGCCATTTGGTTGTTCATCCACCGGAAGTGGGGCGGGCTGCCGTCCACCGCCTGTCCGGTTTGTGCCCACGACTGCGACGGGTTCTACCCAGCGCGAAAATGCCTTGAGTGCGGTTTCGACGAGACCCAACACGACTTCCGAACCTACAAACCATGACGCAAAGAGACATCACCGAAAACAGGCACCAAGGTAACCCGGAGAGCGTGGCCGCGTTCCAGAGCATACAGAGCGCGCTTCCGCGGCAGACGCTGCGGGTGCTGCAGGAAATCGCCGCCGCAGGGCAGAGGGGACTCACGTGCCGGGAACTCGCGGCCGCATGGGGCGTGGGCATGAACAAGATCTCCGGAAGGTTCTCCGAACTGAAAAAGGAAGGACTGGTCACGAAGGTCGGCGTTCGAGAGAAATCCGGAATCGTGATCATCGCACCCGGCACCACGCCGACCACCCAAGACAAAACACTGTGAAAGCCATCATATTCGACCACGCCGGAAAGATCGCCAGAGCGATCGACGTCGCTGAAATAACCCCTAATGAATCCTCCCCCAACGTCTTCCTGCTGTACACCTTCAACAACGACGTCGACAAGCGGGTGTGGGAGGCTTGCTGTGTCAGATCGGAAGGGCGCCTTGTGACTATGCAGTGCGGTAATATCGAGGTAACGGACCTGTATGGGATTGGCCGTGCCGTCAGTTCCGCGCAAGCGAGCACCCCGACTATCATGCTGCAGGTATGTGGGGGGTTCCTTGCCGAGTTCTACGAGTTGGCGCATAAACACATTGGCGCTCCCGTCAGGTGTCCCTTCTGCGGCGGGGGAGCGCTCTCCTTTGTAAACAGCATAGGGGTCGTGACGCGGGAGGACCCTGTCGACGCGAGTAACGTGGGGCGGAAGGAAAGCATGGACGAGTATCAATGCAGGAACGGCGGTTACAGCTGCGAGGGGAGGAGCTTCTGGGTGTGAAGCCTATCGCCGTCTCACCGGAGGTGCAGCGCCTTCTCGATCTGGGTGCTCCAGTGGCCGTTGGGGTGTCCGGGGGTAAGGACTCCCACGCCGTGGCCTGGGCGTTGTCCCAGGAACTCGCCGGATACCCAGGTCCTAAAGTCCTTGTACACAGCGACCTCGGATCCGTAGAGTGGCTCGACTCTTTCCCAGCCTGCCAGCGCATCGCCGACAGGATAGGGTGGGAGCTCATCGAGTGCCGGCGGCCGGCGGGCGGAATGATGGAGCGCTGGGAATCCCGGTGGCAGTCATCCATTCGCCGGTATTGCGCAATGGAGACGGTCGCCGTGGTGCTTCCATGGTCCACCCCGTCCATGCGGTTCTGCACCAGTGAACTCAAGGTGGACCCCATCACGTCGGCGCTGAAGAAGAAGTTCGGGCGTGTGCCCATCATCAACGTGACCGGGGTGCGCGGCGAGGAGAGTGACTCAAGGGCGAAGCAGCCCATCAGCTCTCCCGGTGCCAAGCTGCCACCGGGCAGCCTCGCATGGCGTCCGATTCACCACTGGTTGCTGCAAGACGTCTGGGACGCCATCGCGGCCTCAGGTGTGGCTCCGCACGAGGCATACCGCCTGTTCGGCTCCGGCCGTGTGAGCTGCCGGTTCTGCATCCTGGCCAATGAGGCTGACCTGCGGGCCAGCCTGAAGGACCCTGCGGCGGTTACCATCTACAGCAGGATGTGCGACCTGGAGCTGGTTTCCGGATTCGCTTTCCAAGGGAATCGGTGGTTGACCTCCTTGGCACCGGACCTGCTGCCCGAAGGTCCTAGCCGGCTAAGAGCGGCCCAGGAACTGGCTGACCGCCGCGAGGTGGCGCAGATGTGGTTGCCGAAGCACCTGCAGTTTACCAAGGGCTGGCCGCACTGCGTGCCGTCCGAAAGCGAGGCCGAGGCATTGGCCTTCATGCGGCAAACCATCTGCGGCCTATATGGGTGGGAGACACCCTACCTCACGGCTGAGGCAGTCAGGGAACGCTACCGCGAGTTGTGGGAGTTAAAAAAATCAGCAGCATGAACACGACACCTTCCTACGAAGTGCCCGAGATCCTTCCGGGTGATCTGATTGAATGCCTGGAGACAGGCGGCAAGGGTATTATCTGCGAGGTCTCGGACCTCCCGACCCACCCGACGCAATGGTCCATCGCCACTCTACCCGGTGCGCGGATCAAGTGTGCCTGGTGGAAACGTGGCGAGTTCCGGGTGGTTGAGAAGGGTCCTGCCCACCGCTACTGGGCGGAGGCTTTGCAGGAGCAGAAGAAGCAGGACGAGCGTCGCGACCAAGAGAAGGACCTGGACTGGGTCATCGCGAATTGGGCGGAGGTAAGCGCGAGCCCTAGCCTGACGGTCGTGAGCACGCTCCTGAAGGCCCTCAACTGCTGGCCGGACTGCGCAGGCCTCTTGCTGCGGGGAGAGATCGGTATCGCGGCGGCAGTGAAGTTCGATCTGTACGCCAGAGTGGAGCCCTCTATCACCCTGGCAATGACTCAGACGAATCCGAAACAGGCCCTGGCTGATGTAGGTGTCGCGTTGAGGACCACACCCCGCACTGGGTCATGACGCTCATAGCCGCATACGGTCGTAACGGGAAGATCTTCAGCGTATGGCGCTGCCGTCCGGACAGGCGCGAGTTCCAGTTCCATACAGGAAATCGGGTGGTGTGCAAAATCCACGCCAGACCGCCCGGCTGGACGTATCCACTCGACTACAAGGCCAGGCGCTGCCTACAAGGGCATCCCTTGTTGGAGGAAGCGCTCGAGAAACACTTGAACGCGGAGAAACTCAAATCATAGCACCTCACACATGAAGGACAGACCACGACCACCAGGGTTCACACCCGTCGAGACCACCATTCTCTCAGATGAGTGGAGTACCATAATGCGATGCGTGTGCGGGGCGGAGATGAGCGCCGACCAGATCGCAGAGCACGACAAGACCTGCACCGTCCTGCACATGCAGCGTGTTCTACACGCTAAGAACAACCGCAAGCATCTGAACGCGGAGAAACCCAAATCATAGCAACCAACACATGAAGAACTTCGTCAAATTCCTAGGAGTCGGAGGGTCGGACGTCTACGTCGCCCCAGAGAAGGTAACTCATATCGTGGGGGCTACGGCCCACGCGCGCGGCAGCTGCAGGTCCAACATTCACTTTGATAATGTTTCCGTGGCTGTCTGTGAGGAGTCAGAAACCGTGGTCAAACGACTGTCGTCAAAGGAAGGGACCGATTGATATGCCGCAAGCCATCCGAAAACCCCACCTCCCGCCTGGCACGAAGTGGATGCTGAGGAACATGGAGATGACTGGCGCCAACGCCAACGCTGGCAAATGGTTGCAGGTGGTCGGCTGGGGGATTGAATGGGGCGACGAACCCACTTACTCTTCGCCCGTCTTCCACCGGGGCAACATCCTGGAGGATTTCCACTGGAGCCTGTACAGCCGGTTCACCTCCAAGCAAGCCGAGAAGGAGTTCACGTCATGCGCCTTGGTCGAGGTCGTGTTGATAACAGAGGAGGGAGCGCCCCCTGGTCAGCACTGGCGATCAACCGGTCGCATGCGGACGCACGCCAACTTGCCGGAGTTCACTCACTTCCTATGTCGTGACGAACGGTTGGCCTGGTTGCGGCGTAATAAACCTCTGAGCGTGTCGCAGCTCGCCGACAGGGCTCTCGTCCTGCTTGGTAAGTTGAACAAGTCCGATTGGTTCCGTTCCGCTGTCCCCGCTGGATGCCGCGATCTCGCCGAGCTGGAGTCTATTGTCCAATCCCTTCCTGAGGCTGAAAAGCGCAGGAATGCCCGCAGACCGGCGTCGCGCGGTAAATGCCCGGCAACCCCATTGATCTTATGACAGACCCATCCGCTAAGCCCGAGGACCCAGATTGGGTGCAAGCATCAGAAGAGAACCGCACTTCCGAAAGAACTTACGTGTTGGATGTCAAGTGTCTCGATACCGCGAAGATTGATGCTTTCCCCTGGAGGGTTCTGACCGAGGACCGATCCAACCCCACAATGAAAAGCGACAAAAACCTGTCGCCCCACCGGGTGCGCAACCGGAAAAAGAAGAACAAGGCCGCCCGCGCAGCGCGCCGCAAGCAACGAAGAAAATGCCACTCCAAAGATTTCAAGTGAGCGTCATCGAGACGCGCGCTTACTCGCGCACCTACATCGTCGAAGCCAGGAGCACTAAAGAGGCTCAGGATTTGGCAGGGAAAGGTGAGACCGTCCACGAGTCCGACGGGATACTCGTCGAAATCACCAAGCGAGAACTCACCTCCACCCCTAAACCAATTCATGACGAATCCTGAAATCACAGACGCCGTGATGCGGCAGTTGCGTCCCTACCTTGAAGATCTGAAGGTCGTCCCTGATGACGATCTCGATCTGGTCGAGGAGATCTACCGCCGCGTCAAGAAAGTGCACGACATCAAAGCAGTGCAGCGCAGCAACAGCTGGGACTACTGCAAGCAGACCGCCATCGATTGGATTAACGGTGTGCGCCGGTGGATTCCCGTCCACTACGCTGCCTGGGACTACCAGCTCGGCTGCGTCCCGCCGACGTATCAGACGCGCGGGCTGTTCATGTGTGGCGAGGCCTACACCGGTAATTACTACCTGACATTCTTCAGCCCAGGCAGCGGTCGTTACTACTGCTGCCTCATGACCCGGAACATGCTGTCCGACAAGACGTTCTTCGATTCTATACCTTTCGCGGACGAGCTACCGATGCTAGGGATACCGAAAGGGAAGGAGGCGGAATCGTGAGCCGCTTTATCCATGTGGCTGCCATCGAGGACAAGCAGGGCAAGCGGCACCAGTTCCATGCGGAGAGTGAAGACGCATTATACGCCCTCCTGGGCGACTGGGTGACAGAGCGGTGGCAGCCTGAGATGGGAGTGAGGGTCGAGGACCCCGTCACCAGGGTGGAGGACTTCTTTGAGTGGGAGTCGACCTTCGCCGGCCCCGGTAGCGCCTGCGAGCTTTGGGTCCTGGACCCGATCCCTGTGGGCTTTGCTGTCGGTCTAGAAAAGAATCCGGCGGAGTTTGTCGAGCACAGGTCGGATCTAGGCGTCATAAGGGGTATTGTGCGCCCGGACCGCGCGGAACCAAATTGCAGCAAAGGGGGTGTGAATTCGCGGCCTACTTCCCCTTGCCCTCCGCCCCCGCATGGGCAAGGTTGAGCCATGAATATCCCCGAATACCCTTTAGACTCGCCCGAGCACACGATCCACGTCCCCCGCAACCTGAAAGGCAATACAGGCAAGGACAACTTCGAGGACCTCCTCCTGCAGTCCGCCGACCGCATGAAGGACAGGCTCACGATGGGGCGTTACGGTGTGACGGCCATCCGCCGCAGTGCTACCGACATCATGCTCGTGCCGTCGAAGCCGGACTTCGACGGCACGTTCATGGGCGGCGGGCAGTTCAATGTGGAGGCCAAGGTAGAGAGCGGTTCATCGTTCAAGATCGCCAATGAGTACCACTTCAAGGCCAGCCAGTACAACTGGATGCGGAACAAGTCGCTCTACGGCGCCGAGTGCTTCCTGGTGATCCATTTCAACGCCCGGACCGGCAAGACGTTTTCTGACGAACCTTTCACCGTGTCCATCTGGGTCAATCCAGAGCTGCCGTTCTGGCGGGCCTTTGAGGCTGGGGATGTGAAGAGCATCGACAGGGAAACGGCCAAGGAAATTGGTAAGCGAGTGCCCTGGGTCGTGGCTAAGGGTTGCAAGAAGCCCCTCCCTTACTTCATCTGAGCTTGGTTCGTGATGTGATATACCTCTATGAAATTATGCTCGAACATATCCACGATGAAGTTGTCACTAAGGGCGGGTTGACTTTGCGCGACCTGATCGCGGTGGCTACATGGGTCACAGAGCGAGAAATCGGGGCCAGTGCGAAGTTTATTGCCTTCGTGGCCATCACTGGCAGGGTGCGTGACCATCAAGGTCACTGTCCGGCTCCGAACGACGCGTCAGACTTCGGACGGTGTGTGCAGTTGGTGAACGTCTTCCCTTCGATTCGGTCGTGCTTTCCGATACTCCGCACCGCGTCTGCCGAGTGGGCGTCATGCGTCGACAACTGGGATGCAATGGTAAGGGTGGGATTCTTCAACTACCCCACCCGCCCGAAGGTGCGCTCCATGAAGAACGGACGGGACGCTCCGTTGGTGGCCGCTGTCCAGAAAGCCGTGCTCGATGCGAAAAGCCAGAGCATCCTGGAGGACCTGGTGGCCCGTAGAAGAGCATGGCGTTGCCAGTGCGGGTTCTACAATAGCTCTGCAAAATCTGTCTGCGAAAACTGTCAAACCACCCGCCCCAATGCAGTCTCATCTTCCGACTGAACCTAACCCCCCTCTGCGTGAGCGGCTCAACGCCGTCCTGCGTCACTTCGTGGGTCGCGCCGTGTCAGATCGCATGCTCTTGGAGGTGCGTGACGCTGTGGTGCGCGAACTCTACAGTCAGGTGGCAGAAGGTCTCAGGTCAGAATTCCGCGAAGACCTCGTGTCGTTCTGCTCTCCGTTATTTCACACCCTGGCGCCAGCAAACCGTTACACCGAAAACCTATTTATGCCTTCCACCATTGTCACCTGCCTGGGTCACGGCGGCGCGTTCTCGCCCCTGTCCATTGGCAACACCTCGTTCCTCATCGACCACGGCCCGCTCCGCATCCTTGTGGATTGCGGCACCACCGTCCCGGAGTCCCTTGCTGAAATCGGCGTGGATCCGGCATCCCTTACACACTGCGTGGTCACCCACCTTCACGCGGACCACGCCGGCGGCCTGGAGCGATTGCTGTACCACCGGCACTACATTGGCCGCGCGGCCCCGCTGCCGTTGATCATGGGTCACCGCGTGGCAGAGTCCTGGACCCAAATCCAGAGTATCCTGAAGAACGACCTACTCCGTCACGCACGGGTCTTAGGAGACATTACTGGCGTGGTGCCAATCGGGGAGGACGAGTCTTCGCACTTCTCGACCTCCTCGCTGCCTGTCGCCCATGGCGGCGACATCCCGGACATGCCTGGCTACGCATTTACCGTGTGTACGGGCGGATCCAGTGTCTTCTTCTCCGGGGACAGGGTCTGGCGCCACGATGGTGCCAGTGCGGTCATGCTGGCCATGCAGCACGCCCACCTGGCGTTTCACGAGATCGAGCTCGGTGACAGGCCGTCCGGCGCCCACACGCACCATCTGGACGTCCAAGGCGTGGATTTGAAAGCGAATGTCCGGTGGGTCCATCACGGGCTGGGTAGTGAAGGGTTGAACAAACTCGGGCCTTACGCGGCAATGGCGATGAAGGGAGACCAGTGGCAGCTGGACGGCGCGGACGTCATGGAACTAGGCAACATCTTCCACCCATCGAGATGAACGTGATCAGCCAGGTCCCACACGACCTGAAGCAATGCGCTTACAAGTGGTTCGAGGGTAAGGTTCCGGATATATGGGAGGCTAAGAACGTGCTCGAGAAGCACAAACGCCTGCAATGGCTGGCTGAAGGCAGCCTGGCTTACCATCTGTCCAGGTTTACCACCCCGTTACCACCGGTGCAGTCCGAGCTCGATCTGTTCGCTGAATTCATGGCCTCCAACCCTCCGCGCCTGGCCAAGCGCAGAAAGAAACAATGAATGTCTTGAATCTAGCATTCCTAGCTCCTGTCGTGATGGCTTGGGGCACCATCAAGCAGGTGTTCGCGCGTTGCGGCTCTTTGTTCGTCGCCAGTGGGGAGATCCGTGCGCAACTAGCCGATCACATGCACTCCATGCTTTGGCAAGAATGGAAAGTCATACCGCTCGGGCCTAAGCTCCACGTGTCCAGCTGGTGGGGTCTAAAGAAGTTCAATGGCGCCGCAGGGCCTATCGTCTTGTCTGCTTACAGCGGGGCCGTGTTGTTCCGGAAGGGTGTGAGTATCGTGGTTTGGAAACCCCTCCAGAACGGGCGCGGTCGGTTGTCTTGTCTGCGAGGTCTAACCAGCTACGATGCGCTCGTGGAGGAGGCCACCCGCAGGCTTTACGAGCAGACGGACGGAGTGATGCAGAGTCATGCTGGCAGAGGTCCCGGGTTCAGGCTTGTGCGATTCCAGGGGGAGAACGTTTCGGCGAACCGTGGATTTGGCTCCTCAAACGGCCCACCAACCTCCCGTCCTGAGGGTCCTACCGCCGCAAAGCCCGACCAAACGGATACTGCCGTGGAGCTGGAATACTTCGGCGGAGGTGCTTGCCCTGCTTACGAGATCTACCCGATGGTTCTCCGTGAGAAATCCGATATTGGGTGTGCGGCAGACATGCCCCCTTTGGTGCGGCATTACGTGGATCCCCAGATGGAGGTTCTGCTCAGGGAGATGCACACCTGGCTTTCCGCAGTGGCGTGGATGCGCGCGCGTGGGATCCCTTGTAGGAGGGGAGTACTGCTGGAGGGTCCTCCAGGCACGGGGAAAAGTTCTTTCGTCAAATCCATGGCGGAGCACTTCGAAGTACAGCTGGTCACTGTCGAGCTGGCTACTTGCAGCGACTACGACCTGCCACAGTTGAGGGACGTTAGCCGTCAGCCGAGCATCTTCCTGTTTGAAGACATTGACCGCGTTTTCGAGGGGTCCAGGAACATTACCGAGCGTGAGGCCGACAAGGTCACGTTCGACGCTTTCCTGAACCTGCTATCGGGAGCAGATGCCCTGCAGGGGATGATCATCCTGACCACCAACCATCCGGAAAAACTCGACGAGGCCCTCCTCCGCCCTGGACGCATCGACCGCCGTATCGTGGTGCCTCTCCTCAGTTCGGAGGGGCGTCTATCTATGGCGAACCGCATCATGCGCGGCTGTCCTCAGGAGTTGATCTCTGGAGTCCTGCGTGCGCAGGCCGACCCGCTTCCAGCCGCCGCCTTCGAGAACACTTGCATCCAGACCGCCATGGAGTGGTACTGGCAGCACCATTTATCCAATGAGCACCAAACTTGTAATGACACTTGAGGTCGCCTACGACCTAGGTGGCGAAAGCGCGGAGACGATGAAAGAGCAGTTGCAAGGTCTTGTGGACCGCGCCGTCGCCAATGGCGAGCTTTCCGGCAACACATCGGCAATCGTGGAAACCTGGACCGCCAGTGTCGTCAACGACACCGAGGTGGGGGACACTGGCGACAACAATAACCCAGATGTGATCGGGGTGTGGCTTCGCACCCTGAGCAAGGGCTCGCACGTCTACATCGATGACGACGGACTGCGCCTGCGTGTAGTGGGGCAGGAAGCCTATATCGAGCTAGGAGGCTACACTCCTGAAGAAGATAGCGAGCAGAATGAGGCTCAGCGAATACCCTTGCCGGTCTACGTGTTCGTGGAGAACCTCGAAAGGAACTCTGGTTCGATCGACCCGGAAGAGGCTTTCCGGGAAGTCTGCCTTGAGCAGGACGGTATCGGCTGGCGCCGGGCGCAGATCGCGCAACATGGTTACGAACGCTACTGCAAGCTCGAGCTGGAAGACAAGCCGGCGTTCCGACAGGGCCTCAACGACTATGCCGATGACATGGTCAAGGGACGATCGTGGGTCACGTTCAACAACGGCGAGACCTACTTCACCGACGAGGCCATCAAGGAGGCGATCCAGGCTTACGACGAGTCCGAGTACGCCTACGTTCCAGAGCTTCGAGAGCAAATCGAATTTTGGCTATGACGACATCCATCCTTACTTGCGGTAATTGCGGTGATACCGACCCGAAGCCCGAAGAGGGCCAGCCAGGCTGGTATCGATGCCATTGCGGCGACCTTCACTGTCCTTCAACTGTGACCCCACACCCACCCAACCCAGGAGACATCCAAAGCGCCATCGAGCTGACTACTGAGCAGCGTATAAAGTGGGTGCAGAACCACCTTCCGGAGTTCTACGCCAAGTTCTACGCGTCGTTCGCAGGTCAAAACGAATACAGAACCCAACAGGCGCTGACAGCGTGCGAGGCGCCGACGCACCTGAATGCTCTCATCGACCCGCCAGCATTGGCCCCGTTCATTCACGATGTGGAGGTCGAGCTCCGGCGAGCTCTGGCTAAACACCCGCAGTGGCCGGATGATCCGCAACACGCATTCGGTAACGTGAACGAGGAATGCGGGGAGCTGCAGCGTGAGATTGTGCAGCTCTGCTACGAGTCCCACAAGTCCAGTCTCGGATCCGTACGCAAAGAAGCCGTGCAGTTGATCGTTGTGACCCTGAGGTTCCTTCGCAGCCTCCACCTATACGACTTCAAACCGAGCCTTACGCACGCGCAGGAATTCAAGCGACATTCGACTTAGAGGTGACCAAGCGGTATGTCCGCTGCATCGAGACTTTCAATTCCAATTCAAACCACTATGCCCAAAGGAAAATTCGTCATCCCCGGAACCTATTTCATCGGCGCGACCGCCGCCCACTACAAAGAGATCGAACGCTACCTGCACGACACTGACCAGCTGGAGTTTCTCGAGTTCATCGAGCAAGCCCGTCAGGAAGGTCTCTCTGACGGCGAGATCCTGGTCAGCTTCTACGCCAAGCTCTGCTACGCGGCGCTCACCACTAAGAAGAACGAGAACATCTCCCGCGTCCGCGGTATCCAGGACAACCTGGAAGGGACCATCCTCTCGGGGCACGGTTCTGTGTTCGAGCACGTGCAGCTCAACTTCGTCACCCGGGACTGCTCCCGGGTCTACACCCATGAACTGGTGCGCCACCGCGTCGGCACGGCGTTTAGCCAGACCAGCGGGCGCTACGTCAGGTCGGACAAGCTGGACCTCGTGATCGACCCAATTCTCGAGCCTGTCTACGAGGAGATCTCCATGCTACAGGAATGCCTGGAGGAGTTCTACACGCACGCTGTGGAAAAGATGGGTTTGAACGGACCGAACATGCCGTTCGAGCAGAAGAAGCTGATCACGTCGGCCCTCCGCCGCATGCTCCCCAACGGGCAGGCCAATGAGATCGGGTTCAGCGTCAACCTCCGCACGCTGCGCAACACGATTGTGGCCCGCACGTCCCGGCACGCCGAATGGGAGATCCGGTTGATCTTCAACCAGGTCGCCGAACTCGTCCGCGAGAAATATCCCACGCTGTTCCATGACGCCCACACCGAGATGGTTCGTGGTCTTCCGGAATACACCTTCACCACTGCCAAGCTCTGATGGACACGGAACTGGAACACTGGAGCAGCCCCAACGGCTGCCATCCGGACTGCCCTGCCTGCGCTGAGGAAGAGAGGGAAGAGGGAGGCGACGAGATCTCAGATCTGGTCGCCCGTCTGGAATCCCTCGGGATTCAGCCTGCACACCTCGACTCGGCCGTGCATGACGCGGCGTCCGAGCGGGCCACCGCGATCTGCAACGAAGGCCTTGTGGCTCAGGTGACGTTCCTGCGGAGAGGCAGCGACCACTCCTGGAAGCCCGGGGACATCGTCAACGCGGCCCAGGTGGCGGCCTCGGTAGCCTTGGAACCTTTACCGGTGGAAGGTGGCAATTCTGCGTGGTTCATCCGGCCAGAGCTGGATATACCCGACTTCATCTTGTCCAAGGACGGTAAGGAAAAGGGAGAGGTTCTCGGGACGCGCCGTTGTCATCTGGAGGGTTGTACCGGTGTGGCTTACATCGTACGCTGGCCCAGCGGGCGACGAACTCACCCGTGCACCAAAAGCTGCAAGAAGACCGAAGACCCCAAGACCGAGCAACTCGCTTGAATCCCCAAAGCTGGGGGAGGAAAACCTCCCCCAGCTTCACTCCCCATGATCACCTACCACCTTTCAGATCCGCAAAAGGAGTTCCTCATCGCGTGGTTCGGCAAGCACCAGTCGCGTCCGCCTTACGGCGTTTTCGCGAAAGCGCTTCGGGACATCGGAAAGCTGTCCACCGCTTCTCGACCCCCCGTGAGAGCCATTCCATGTGCACAAGTAGGTCCCGGGTCTCTGGTAATCCCCAGCGCCAGATTTAATGCCACCAAGCACCTACCTCCCGGCTGGGCCTTGAGCCTCTCAGGCGAGGGGAGTGGCAGGAGGCAACTCTACGATCTGGCGAACGCCGGCAAGGCCATGCTGACGACGCTGTGGAACTACTGGGCCTCATCCCCTCAGTCTCCAATCCACGTGACCAGCGTCCGGCTGGTGAAGCAACTCGAAGCAAACACATTGACCCTATGAATAAGTCCCGGCAAAAAGCGCTCGTCCGCGATCTCACCAAGCGGGTGACCGCTGATATTTTGGAGCAGATACGTGCCGGCAAGATCCCGCCGGAGTGGGACGGTCACGAGCTGCGATGCTTGGTGGCAGACCACTTCATCGACTGCGCCTCAATGAGCATCATCCGGCAACACCCCAAACGGGGACGCGCTCGTGATTACCGAAACACCGTCCTGATCAACAACCTAGTATGACTACCCCATCCTCCCCCGATCCATCCCCTGAAGTCAGGGAGCTTGTGGATGCCATTCTGAGTGCCCCTGTCGAGGACGTGGTTCACGCGGCCGCCGTCGGGTCCAAGTTCATCCGGGCTAGACTCAGGGAGGGTGAGGTCCGCAGTGTCATGCGCGATCTCACCCTCAACCCAGACCTTCATCCCGCCCAGAAGGTGGCCAGGGCGTTCGCCGTAGGGATGGCCGAGGACCTGGGAGACGAGACCATGGTCGCGATCGACCGGCTCAACGAGAACGAGGCCAACAGGGAGATCTGCCACTCCCACGACTTCTGCGACGCCAACGAATACCTCAGGCGGGCAATGCTGGATGAGACCGGCATCGACGTGGCCGCCCAGCTGCCGGATCTGCCGGATTTCACCCGGCGAATGTGGGATATGTCCTGGCGATACGCCAAGGTTGTCGGCTTCCGCCGTCTGTCCGCCATCAAGGGCTGCCCGGACTCGCACTTCAGTGTTCCGCGGGTCAACTACGACGCAGACAGGCAAATCATGGACGTCTCGTTGCCGGGCGTCGGGATGTCCGAGCATCCTCTGCAGGTGGCTGTGGACTACTGGGGTCGCAACCCTCATCTGCAGCTCCTGGTTTACGAGCACGACGATCCCAACGGTGAGCCGACGTTGATGGTCCGGTTCGACAAACAGGGGATGGTGCAGGAGGTGGTGATTGCAAAAAACCGACTTGTCCTGTGTCGCGGCGGTGTCACCATCGGCGGCGACTTCACAGGGCGCGAGACTCCCTGGGAAACAGAGCGCGACTCCAACCCGACGTGCTGCGCAGGTGACCGCCTGCGGATGCCGTCCGGACTGATCGCCACCGTCATGCGCCTACGTGACCGCTACGAAGACATCGAGCAGTTTCGGTGGTACGACGAGACCTACGGTATCCTGGCCCGCCTGGACGCCTATCCGGGCTCGGCGGACCGCCACCAGGTTTACACCAGTGTCGAGCAGGCCTGGGATGTCAACCCGCTGACAGCAGGCACTTCCGAGCCTTCCGACTTTTCCTTCGTGCCTGATGAATTCCCACACCCCGAAACCAATGACCGAACCTGAATTGCCCTATGCCACGTCCCGTGAACTCGGCGCCGTGGTGCGCTCCACCCTCCAAGCCATGGGCCTCCCGTGGAAAGTGCGCTGCAAAACCGTGAGTTTCGCCGGACTCGGATACGGTTCCGGCGTGTTTGCCAAAATCCAGGCAGAGCGCCTGCTGACCTACATCGAGTGCGGTCGCCTGGCGGACGCGCTGCGGGAGATGGTAGCCGACGGCGTCGGTAAAGGCATCATCGAGCTCGAAGGACCTGACTACTCGTTCGGCGGCAACATCCACTCCAAGGACTATCCGACCGGGGCAGACTTCTGGCGCCGGCTGTACATCGATCTGGTCGTCACCCCCGAGAAGGACCGGCGCGTGACGGCCGTGATCAACGAGGCCAGCCGGCGCGTCCTGTTGGCCTACCGGGCTGAAAAGCCAAAAGAGGACCGAGACTCCTGGTGCAAGGCCTGGACCGCTAAGGCCATGGCGCACCCGGAGAAATTCGGGGAATGCTGGCCGGACATCTACAGCGAGGATGACAAGCCCGAGGGCTGGCCTGGAATCCTGGCGTTCGAGAAAGAAAGGATCAAGCCATGAACAGGATCCTATGCTTCGCATTACCTTGCGTGAAGCCCATGCAACCCGGAGACGTCGATGCCATTGCGGTTGATGCTGAAGGTCGGTTTCTGACAGGCCAGGTCTGCTCCTCGGCGGAGTGGGCCAAGCTGGACCTCGGCGTGATAGGCCCGGCGGACATTCGCCGCTTCCATGGCTGGTTCTACCGGCAGCGCTACGGGGACGACTGCCCAAAACCTGAGTGGGCTGAGCACCCGCCCGAAAACTGGGACGGACAGAGAGACCACACGGAGGAGTCCCTTAAACCCTGGCATCTCGACCCAGCCAACGGATCCAGCTTGTATCGAGAGGAGGCGGCCCCTTGAGAGCTTGCCCCATCAACATGTCCCGCCCCGTGGGCGGGCTGCTACCGTCCCTGGTCCGAAAAGGTCACTTCTTCACCCGGGTCAAAAACCTGGGGTGGCTCATGCGGAACTGGAAGATTGTCGAGGCCTTCGACCTCTACCCGCACCCGCCGACGAAGAACGGATTCCAGCCGGAATTCTACCTGGTGGCCCGCCTGAGGGACGGAAGGACATACGAGACAGGCTATTCCAGCCTGGAGGTATTCCACGACCTGCTGAGCCGTAGCCGGATCTTCGCCGGCGTCCCGATCGCGTACCACCCAAAGGTGGAAGCCCTCATCAAATCAGAATCATCATGGAAGAAGAATCCGAAGTCATCTCAGGTCCTGCGCAGCTAGGGCAGCCGTCCCCGTCACTGGTGAACATTGGTCTGCAAGCCATCTACCACGCCAAGAACCTGGGCGTCCACGAGCCCATGCTGCGCGACCCCCTGTTCGTGAAGCATGGGCTGCAGGTCATGGGCGTCAAGAGCGCCGTGGGCGTGCACCATGACAGCTACGAACTCCCGCGGTGGTCCTACCACTACATCCTGCTGAACGCCGGTTTCATCGTCAAGCATCCGGAGCAGGAGGTGTCCCTGATGTCCACGCAGCCTGCCGGAACCATCGTCCGCGTGGACATCCACGAGCCGCACACTCTGGTTCACGACTACAGGTCGCCGAACTGGACGCGGGACGAACTGGCGATGGATGGTGTCTGGGCCGCTGAGGAGCGGGGCTGGGCGTCCCTGCATTTCGGCAGTGAGGAGATGCTCTCGATCGAGGAGGCGGAGTTCGAATTCAAACGGAGAATCGCCAAATTTGAGGTCGAGGCACCTCCGGCCTTGCAACCTCTGTTTTTCGTGGAATAAAGTGGGGGTCTATGAAATTAGACCACTCCCCTGACAAAGTGACCCGTGCCAATCTCGAAGCCGCCATCGAGGCGTCCGGAGTCCCTCGAGCGAACCTGGTCTGGATAATGTCCAGGGCGACCGCGTCAGAAATAGTCGACTACCGGCCCGCGCGGCATGAGGTTCTTGGTGTCAGGGTGTTGATTCTGGACACCCTGACGACCTCGCCGCGCGGTGGTCATCTGGAGCTACTCAGCGACATCCCCAATGCCAACAGCCTTCTACCCAGGGATACACCAGCCAGCTGATTGCAAGAACCTTGAGAGGAGCTTCGTGTCGGTCAACCGCCTGAGGACCCGGAAATCCGACTTCGTTGTTGGGGACTGGATCTTGGACAGCGGGGCCTTCACGGAGCTCAACAAGCACGGCTACTTTCAGATGTCCCCTGGGGAGTATGCCGAGCAGATAGCCAGGTGGTCCAAGTGCGGCAACCTGATTGCGGCCTGCACTCAAGACTACATGTGTGAGCCCTTCATGTTTGAGGGGCAGGATCTGACCGAGGAGCAACTGCAGGAATGGAGGGAAGAACTCATCTTCGAAGGCGCCAACCCCAGCTGGCCGGAACTCCTCGACGGCCCCTCTAAACGGGATGTGGTCGACCACCAGTGGAAGACGGTTTACCGGTACAAGTGGATCCTGGAGGAACTCCGGGCCAGAGGGTGCACCACCTACCTCATGCCGGTGCTGCAGGGCTACACGCCAGACGAGTATGTCTCCTGCCTCGAGCTCTACGAGGTCGAGGGTCTGATGCCGCACGGCGCCTATGTCGGTGTCGGCAGCGTCTGCAAGCGCAACGTCAATCCTGAGACGGTGGTGGAGGTGTTGGGTGCCATCAAAAGCCGCCGCCCAGACCTGCGCCTCCACGGGTTTGGAATCAAGATCACTGCCCTCCGGGATCCCGGAGTCCGGGCTTTGCTGGAGTCCGCCGACTCGATGGCCTGGTCTGTGGACGCCCGCCACGCCAGGAACCGCATTCGCAAGAGCGGTGGCGACTGGACGCAGGCCCCGTCTCCCAATGACTGGAGGGTCGCCAAGGCCTACGCCTTGCGTGTTCGTGACATCATCGACCAAAGTGCACCACCATGACTGCCCAACTTACATATCGCCGAAAGACCACACTCGACGTGCTCCACACTCAAATGGAAAAGCGCAACCACAGTGCTGCTTTCCAGCGGCTGTTGCGGCTGACGTTCGACGACAGCGAAGAGCACAAGCTCAAAGTGAGTATTCTCTCTGACAACGTGAATGCTGTATCTCGCGCCCACTTGCACCGGTGGGATGGTAGCCGGTGGCAGGAAGTCGTCCGCATCCCCGCAGGGAACATTCGCACCAGTATAAGCCTTTGTTACAAACCCGGGCCGGTGGTGGAGGCGGACTTCCAGGAGGACCTGGCCGAGCTGCTGCACGCCGCAATCCTCATCCTTGACTGACATGACACCCATCCAAAAACTGATCGACGCCGCCAAAAGCCTCTTGCGGGAGACCCGCCGCATAAAAAAGAACGTCAAGCGGGACTTCTCGCTCATGAACGCCGAAGCACACCTGGATAAGGTGGTGCTCGAGGTCGAAAGCACGGAGGCGGCCCCCGAGGGCGAGCTTGTCCGCCGCGTGCTGGAGCAGCTGGAATGGTCAAGATGGGACGAAGGTCACCAGACCTGCCCAGTATGCCAGCAGGCAACGAAATACGGGCACGCGGATTGGTGCGATCTCAAGAAAATCTTGTATCCTTCCGTCGCTCTTGACGCGACGGCCAACGCGGGCAGCACCGCCGCTGACGGTCCTCTGGCCGCTCCATCGACCCTCCAAACCCCATGAACGTAGAAAGGTGTTCCTACCCGCCTTGCAGCCTACCCCTCTCCCGCGTCACCGACCACCCCGTCGCGCCAGACGATGACGACCTGTCCGACTATATGCGGGCGAAATGCTCGACCTGGTACTTTACGGGGACGATGTGTCTGAGCTGCGGGACAAGGAAGAACGGCACTTACCGTTCAGAACCTCAGTCCAAAAACCAACCCATCGAACCTTATGTCTGCCCCTACTGTTCAGCCTGCTCCTTCCACCCGGAGGACAAACGGCAACGATACTGCGCCAACTGCAGCCTCTTCGACACCACTCAGGATCGACGACTTCATCAAGCGAAAGCTGAAAGAAGCAAGAACGGGCGATACCTCTGGGATAAGCGATTCGGCCAACCGAGCGGCCCAACTTGGCTTCGGCGCCTGCGCCAACGTGCGCTACTCCGAGTACTTGGCTGCGTTCCAAAGTTCTCCCCGCCTTACCGAGAAGTATCGGGAGATCTACCCGAATAGCGTCTTCCTTCCGTGGCCGGCATTCCACAAGGTGGTGGGATCGCTCAAGTTGTGGGTGGACCTGCCGGGTCACTACCTCGGCGCTGTTCCCCCGGAGCAACTTCCGTGGGTCGAGATATTCACGCTCCAGGACGAGGACCACGCCAACCCGGCGGACGCAGTGGATGCGTTCGGTGGTGACAGCAAGGCCGGGCTGGCCTTGGGCCTGGTAGCCATGCTCGAAGGTGAAATGCCTGGGGATCACGAGCTGGGCCGTGGTTACCATTTCGTATACGGCAATCGTAGCCGCGGCGAGGAAACCCACATCAGCTTGCACGTCCCTGAGATCGCCCAGGCCATACGGAGCAACAGGAATTTCCGGCGGCGAATCGAAGAGGCCTGGAGGCAGCTCTCGGGTGAGTTCTTCGTTGTCGCGCCGTCCGAGGCGTTCAACACCACCGAGGATTGGTTTTCTCGCACGCGGCGCCTCGTGGAGGCAGAGATCGTGCAGAAGGTCCCGCCTGACGATCCCTTGGTCATCAGGTTCTGCCGGGGCGGCTGCCTTGTGGTGGCTGCCTGGGGCGAAGAAGGGGCGCACATCAACGCGTTGGCCCGCGAGGCCGGAATCTGAATTCACCACCACTCCATACAATGCCCGAAATCGACTACTTACCGGCCGTGCGCAAACCGCACCAGAAAGCCCACTTCGCCCTCCGAGGAGATCTCGAGATCGGGCGACAATGGTGGTTGGTGCGCGCCGACGACGCTCCCCCGAAGCTGGTCGGGCCGGAGGAAAACCTACCTGGCTACGCGCAGCGGGAGTTGGCAATGCTGCGAGCCCGTCCAACGATTAGGCAGCGCCGACTGGCGCGGCACATCGATGCTCACTTGTGCTTCTTCCCTGGCCAGCGAGAGAACGGTATCCCACACCGTCAAAACGTCGAATGGTTGCGCCAGTACACCAAAGCGCGCGGCGGGGAATACAACGTCGAGAAGGCCTACCTGGTCGTGCTCGAATATCCTAGGAACGAGGATTACCCGCTGCAGATATGGGAGGAAGCGAAATCTCGCCCCCGTGTAGGACCCAACCATTTGAACGCGCGCTACCACCTCGTTTGGATTCGTGAGGAAGAGAACTGACCACCACCCAATATGATTGTTCCAAAGTCCATGGATGAACTCATCCAACATCTTGAAGCGAAGCATACCGTCACCCTGTTTGGCTTTACGGTTTCCCTAGTGGCGCCCGAAGACCCAATCCATCACGGGGGTAAACCGATCCCCACTTACTGGAAGGGAAACGACGGCTTCCCCGTGACGAAGGAGTTCCTACAACAAGTCAGGATCGACGCCGCGGCTCCAGTGCCGGAAGAGAAGGAAGACGACTCCGCCAAGTTCTTCGAGTGCATCTACATCGTCCGGGTCCTCTCCGACCGCCCCCAGGGCGATGTCAGTGGCCCTGGTGACCTTGCCGAGGTGCTTCTCGAATGCCACAAGGGGGACTTCGTGGGCGAGCTTGTAAACGCCACGTCGCGCGAGGTCTCCCCCATGCACATGGCTGAAATGCTGAACGCGGCGGGATCCGAGCCCGGTTTCTTCAGTCTTCAGGACGCCCAGGAGCTCGCCAGTGACCTCCACGAGTCGGCGTCGACGGAAGGGTGCTCTCCGGACCTTGTCGTCGTCGAGCGCGGCGCCTACAACCAGCTCATGCGCACTGTGGGTCTGGAAGATTACACCCTCGCAGTGGAGGAGGTTGTCGATGCCGAAGAGGAAGACGCTTAAACAGCGCATCCGAGAGGCCTATGCGCAGTCCAGGAACTACCACGACATGCTGGAGATCCTATGGCCGCGCGACAAGTTCCCCAAGGCCTGGCGGTATTCCATGAATGGCGGACCTCCAGGGTGCGCCATGACCTTCGGAGCCGCCTTGCACCGCATGGGTGGCTCCAGGAGTTCGAACGGGCAGAAAGTATACCTCCCACCAGAATGAAAAATCTCGTTTTGCAGGTGCAAATCCCCAACGACCGCAGGCCCTACCCTAAGCGGCTCTGGTACGACAAGGCCCTCTACGAAGCCAGCAAGGCCTCGTGCCAGGCCTACGCGGACCGCGTCGGGGCTTCCTACATGTGTATCGGCGGCGACTCGTGGTTTCCAGGGCTGCACGCTTCTTACCAGAAGCTCGCCTTCCTGGACATGCCGGTCTACGACAACGTGCTCTACGTGGACAGCGACGCGGTAATCCAACCGGGCTGCCCGAACGCATTCGAGATCGAGAACTGCGGTCTGGCTGCGGTGCCGGATTTCGACCCCGCGCTGCTCGACCACGAGAGGCGCCGGCAGCGGACCAAGGTTCGCCTCGGGATCAAGGGTGAACCCTTCTGCGCCGGCGTCCTCCTGGTCACCCGGGAATGGTGCGAGAAGATGCGGGGGCCTGTCCTGCAGAATCTTCACCTCCTGGCTCCCGAGTTCAGCGAGCAGGGGATCCTGAACATGGTCACGGACGGTAAGTCCTACACCCAACTGTCACCGGACTGGGGAGCCTGGTATCGCGACGGAAAATTCATCAATCACTATGGCGCTGACCGAAAGTTGGCCCGCAACCCCACCACCCCACCTTGAACGCACATATCACCCCAGCCGAGAATGAAGAACTCTACGAGGTAGCCCAGGCGGTCCTCGCATCCACATCCCCGGGCGGGCCGGCTATTGCCCGGCAGCTAGTTCTCACCGGGACCTGCGTGGTCGCGGGAACTGAGCCGGCCATGGCCCGCCTGTGGGTCGACCGCACTGTCCTGGAATGGATCGAGTGCACCCCCGCCGAGAATGCGGTTGGCTGCACCATGGTGCGGCTGAAGCCCGGGTTCTTCGCGTCCGACACCTTCATCAAAAGTGTCGAGGCCCTGGTCGATCGACGGGCCAAGTTTGTCGAGCGGGAAACCACCCGATTGGCGGACCTGCGTTCCGTCGTCGCCAAGATCCGCCCGCCCGCGCCCCCTCCAACTCCTGCGGACGTTTTCACCTGAGTATGGAAACGCTCAACACCATCCATTACCGAGGCCGCCAGATCGACGTGCTGTTCCCTTCCGGAATGTTCGAGGTCTGGCTGCATCATGAGCGCGAGGGCACCCGCCGGTGGAGGTTCGACGACCTCGACGAAGCCAAGGGAGCCATAGACGACGACATCAAAAAGAGCAACCCACGACCCAAATGTTCACCGACTTCCACCTACCGCCAGAAGAGAAAGAACTCGTCCGCAAGATCGCGGCCCGCGCCGAAAAAGAAGGCCTGACCAAAGATGTGCAATCCACGGAGATGGACATCACGGCCTGTCACAAGGACGTCCCGCTGCACCTGCAGGAACTGCTCGACTCCGACGCGGCCGACTTCGGTCACGACGTGCTGGGTATCGCCCGGTTTCTGGACAGGAAAACCGGCAAACTGGAGGGCCACTTCTGCCCGCGGTTTGCCCTGCCAGCCGCTGACGACGAAGAAGAGTAACACCACACACCCGAATGAAAGACCCCTCTGAACCCTATTTGGCGGTGGAGCGTCCAAACTCCACCGCCGTGATTGACCTCCTGGACATCGACACGTCCGTGCGCATAAGCGTCGAGGCCGGAAAGGTCTGGATCACCGTCAGCGAGCAGAACGCCGAGGACTCGTCGTATTTCAACGCCGAGGACTTCGTGTTCGAACTTCAGCACCACAAGTGATTCTGTCGCCCCGCCCAACACCCCAACTCACATCAAAGCCATGCCCATAGTCACCACCCACGTGGCCGTCGTAGAGCACATGTCCGGAATGGACGTGTACGTCGACCTCACCGAAGACGGCCTGCTTGCGCAGGTCGCCGCTTACTGCCGTTCCCATTGGAACACCTGTGACGAACCCGGGATCACCGATGTGATGGAAGACGACCGAAAATGCGTCGACCACTACTTCGACGGTCACGAGAACGACTCCCTGACCCTGAACGGGGCATCGCTGGCTCTGCCGGACGAACCACCCGCCATCCCCAAGTCTCCGGACCGGCACCTTCTGCGCACTATCGCGGCGGCCATGCTGCCGGGCGGCAAGTCGCGAGAACTGTTCATCGGACAGCCCGAGCCCGACGACTATGACGCGGACGGCGAGGTCCGGGACGGGGACCTTTACCGTATCTCGGCTGACGACGAGGAACTGGCGCACTGGCGCGGTATCGTCATGCGCCACCTCGACGAGGTGCCTGCCGAAGAGGCCCCTGTCCCCAGCAGTCCGGGGCTTGGTGAAACCTTCGTGGTACTGGAACTGATCGAGCAGTCGCCGCGCGTGTCCGTGCACCCCACTGCTCGGGAAGCCACGGACCACGCCGTAGCCTGTGCTATGGAAAACTTGTACGCCGCGGATGACCCCGAGGACCGCAAGGAGTCAGAAGAGGGCTTCCGGAGCACGCTCAACGTGTACGACTGCATCAAGGAGGGCGGCTACGAAGTCCACGTCCTTGAGCCTACCAATGGATAACTTTCCGCCCCGCTTGCCGGGGCGCTGTTGACCACGCGCGCATCTGGCGCGCCGTATCTCAGGGACCTTCGGCCGCAAGGCTACTGCAGGTCCGACCCGGGCGAGATGCCGGGACTCACCGGTTTGCTGGGGCACAACCCCAAACAAACCAAATGAGTAAGAACATAGACAATCCAATGGCCGGCGCCACGCCGGATGACGCCCCCAAACAAACCATCAACGAAAAACTCTGCGATGGGACCATCCTGATCGGCTACGGCAAACGCGGCCACGGGATGAACGGCAAGGACGCCGACCTAGACCGGATCGGCCAATGCTGCGTCACGCAGCTGGTCACCGAGGACCCGGTCGGTGCCGACACCATGCGTGTTGCCATTCACTTGCGCCTCTACGCCAGTATCTGCGCGCCGTCGTATGACGGGATCGACTTCGCCGCTCTGCACGAGTGGTGGTCGGATGGCATCAAGAAGTTCTTCAACGACCACCACAAGGTCGACATCGAAAAGATCGACTGGGAGAACTGGGACGCCCCGGAGACCGACAAGGCATGTGATACCATCGTGGAGCACTTCCGCGAGCAGGCCACGCTTATCGTCTGTGGGATGGACCCTTGCCCAGGAGACCCGTTTGCCTTCATGTGGGACGGGGATGGTGCTTGGGACGGTGGAACTGACGTGGTGCTCCATGTCCCTCTCACCGTCGACGAATACGACGCCATCGAGTCTGGAGACGAGGGTACCCTGGATACCGTCGCCCAGCGCATTGATACCGAGATCTGTGAAGCCAACAAAGGCGGCACACCGGAGCGGGACCGTCTGAAGCGCTTCGAGGAGGAAGTTGGGCTCTGTAACGACCTGATCAACAAACTGGAGTGCTACCGGCCCATTGAGAACGAACCACAAATACCAACCATGGAAAACGGAATTCCACCTTCTGTCCGAGAACCTTTCAGGTTCCACAAAACCTCGGAAGTCAAACCCGCCCCCGACCTCCACCCATCCGGTAACAATGTCTTCTTGCTCATCCGCGGTAAGGATGTCGGTTGTCGCACCGACTGTCCTTACGACATCGCCACCTACGATGCTTCGGACGACACGTGGTGGACGGAGTCAGGTTGTGAGTTATCCGACCACGCCCCTGAAGAGTGGGCCTACCTTGAGCCCTGGCCTGTCACGCAGACCCCAACCTAGCAAATCAACCCCTGGCCCTCAAATATGAGGGCCAGGCGGTCCCAACCAAAACAAGAATCCACATGTCACTCAAACTTCATATCGCCTTTCTCAGCACCGGCGTCTACGACTTCCACGCGGCGGGCCTGAGCGCCGAGCACGCCAAAGACGCCCTCATGCAGGGTTGGCGCAACCAATGCAAGACGGAGGCCGAGTTCACGAAACTCAAGCCTGACGATATTGCTGTCTTCCCGATCGAGATCGGGCAGTGCACCAGGGACGGTGAGTTCGTCTCATCCATCGGGCTGCCTAGCCGAAGCCTCTACATCGTCACTCCCGAGCCGGAGCTGCCTGGTGGTATTAGCTCCATCTCGGATTATGTCGGTCTGTTCACCGCGCGATCCGACGGCGACTGGGACCTCTGGGCCGTGGTGTGCGCGGAAGCAATGAACGAGGTTCTCTGCCCCGACAGCCGCGGCTACGACCCTGCGACCCTGTTGAACTCTCCCGACGCTGTCATTCAGGCCATCTCGAAGATGCTCCCGACGTTCTACAAGCTGCCGGACGATGTCCTCTGCGTTTTCTCCGCCGACCCGGACCTCCCGTCCGTCTACGAGTTCGATTTCCGCACTCACAAAGGGCCTGTGGGCCTCATCTCGCAACTCCGCCAATTCACCCTATGAAGATCTTCGTCGCTGTCATCAATTTCGACAACGGGTTGCTCACAGACTCCGCTTCCTTTGTCGCCAGGACCCCGGAAGGGCTCAACGTCCAGATCGCCGAATACTGTCTCGAAAAAGACCCATTGTCAGTCTACGCTGGCAAGCCTCCTGCCGAGCTGGTCGAGTCATTCTTCGAGGACAATGAGGCGAGCTACACCCTCCACCGATTCGAGCACGGCCTGGAGCCTCTCAGCCAGCAGGACATTGTGCAGTCACTTTACATGCAGCAATGGGCAGCGGGGCTCGATGCGGCCATAAAGGATGCTGGATGCGCTCACCAACCCTGGGAGGCACTGAAGAGCATGACCGTCGAGGAACTCGGAGCAACCCTGTCCCAAAACGGGGTGTGCTTCTCCTGCCTCTCCAATGACGTGAAATCAGCCACGCGTCGCAGGTTTGAACAAGCCGCTGAGACACTCATTAAAGCCGACCCATTCCTATGATCGCCCTGCACACCATCGAGAACTTCTACGATCACACCGAACGCGTTTACCATCAGTTCGTGCAGCGTGACCGGCAGGCCTTGCTGGACAGCACTGCGCTCGGCCGCCCGGGGACGTTGCGGGACTTCCTCAAGGTCGAGATAATCGGCGGCCCTTCCGCCATCACCGCCAGGCAGGCGCGTCGACTTGAAGCCACCCTCGAAAGCGGTGATATTGCTGCTTTACTCGTCAAAGCCATGGACATCGAGTTGTCTGACTACAACCACACGGTTGCAGCCAGGGGTACGCGGTTCGGCTATTGGACCTACGACTCTGTCGTCATTGTGGAGCCTGCGCTACGGGAACGTGTGACCGACCCTTGGTCCTCGGATCTGGACTTCCCCAGGGAGGCGTGGAAGCACGAGGTGAGCGCGGACAACACCACGCTCGGATACTGGGAGTGGGTCGAGGAGGAGCGGGAACACGCGAAATCGTCAAATGAAAACCCACCCTCACAATAAGCCCACCCTAACCTCCAAGGCCTGCTCTTCATGGGATCTCATCCTCGTCGACGAGGGTGTCCAATGTGGAAACTGTTTGGCCCTGGTGGTCGACCGGAGAACACCTACCACCGACAATGCAAAAACTAAACCTGGGACCCCCCAGCCAACTCGAGGCTAATTACCGCTGCGAGCTGCACCTGACACAACAAAGCGCGCTGTTGTTCCTCGCCACCTACTCCTATGATTGGGACAGTGATACCCATCTGTCATTCTCCCTTCTGAGTGAAGTGGCCGAGGGGCTGACTCCAGCCTTCATCCGTATCCTGCGGCGGCGTGGGCTAAAACCCGCCGGGGTATTCGAGACAGACCGGAAGCCGTTCTTGCAGGACCTCCTGACACCAGGCGATTCGCCGGCTGGCCGACGATGGCACACCCTGATGCCGGCCGGTGTGCCCAGGTGGGTGCGCTACTACGACAACGAGGGCCGTTCTGCTGACAGATATACTGCGGTGTTCACTGGGCGGCAGGCGGCCATGAGCGGAGGAGGTCGCGTGCCGGACCAGTACCCCTATCTGGCGATGAGCGGCAGTCCCTTCCACCCGCAAGGTGTCGGGATGCACGGTCACACCGATTACAGCCCCTGTGACGCCCTGGGCGGGAAGTGGCCCCCCGCCATCGGCAGGAAGAACCACCTGGGCACGCGCATTAAATTCGAGGACCTGCCGCCAGACTGCCAACGCCTCGTCATGGGAGACTACATGGCGATCTGGAAACTCTAACCCGCACACACCATGATTGAAATGTACATCACCCCCAGAGGGTTTCTGTTCCGTAGGGGGCGCGTCGAGGTCGGCACCATGCCGTTCGATTCGCTCGAAATCCGGAAGAACGAAAAAGCCACTCCCGAAGACGAGGAGGACATGCGCTCCTACGCCGGCGAGCTCTACCCCGGAGAGGTCTACCGGACTGGGCGGGGATCGGACACCGTCGTGCTTGGACCTCCGAAGGTCTACACCCACGAGGTCACATTGCGAGCCGCCGGTAACCCAGACTTCCGGCAATTCAGCGACATCGGCCCTCGCAAGACAGTGCGCTGTTGCGGGGCGGAAGAAGCCAAGAAGCTGGTTCTGCATTACCAGACCTACTATGACATGGGCGGCGGCAACTGCTCCAAGGAGCATGGTGTCGTCTACGAGCTGCCCGCCAAGCCCGGCGGCCGCCGCAAATCGGTCGGGCGTGTCTGGTACAACGGCCGCTACGTGACCCACGCCGAAGAGAAGGCCATCAACGCGGAAATCGAAGCCAAGTACGGTAAAATCCCAGCAACCACTTGATATGTCACAACCCGACCCCCAAACAGAAACCGCCTACGTTGTCGGCTTCATGTTCTCCCCTGACCTCGAGAAAGTCGCGCTCATCCGCAAGAAGCGCCCGGCCTGGCAAGCCGGGTTGCTTAATGGTATCGGTGGGAAGATCGAGGCGTTGGAGCCGCCCGCTGTGGCCATGGCGCGTGAGTTCCTTGAGGAGACCGGATCCAGGACACATCCAGGCGAGTGGAAGCACTACCACACCATGTCGGGTGCCGACAGAGACGGAAGGGCGTTCCGGGTGGAGTTCTTCTTCGCCACCGGGGATGTCGTGCGTTTGCGGACCATGGAAGACGAAGTCGTGACCGTGAAGCTAGTCCACAACGTCATCTCCACCAATCGGGACGACGTTGTCGACAATCTCTGCTGGATCCTTGCCCTGGCCCTCAACGTCCTCAAAGACGGTCGCCCGTCATTCTCAACCTCCACTTACTCCTGACATCATGATACCAAAACACCCCAATCAACCCGGGTCGCCCGTTTTAGAGTTCGGCCGCTCCAGGGTGAGCGTCAAACAGCATCTCCAGGTCTACAGGGAATCCCTGGGCACCCCAGCCTCTGTGACACTGTTGGCAAGGCTGTGCAAGGGCGAGCTGCTCGACCCCATACTGGCGGTTTCCGAAGGCCTGTCGGAAGACTGCTTTGACGCTATCGACGACTGGGCTCGGGCCGAGGCAGGCCTGGCGCCGGACGCGACGCTGTTCAAGGATCTGAGAAAAGACTCTCCGGCCAAGAAGCTCGACCGTGAGATCCGGCTCGACCTGCTTGCCGAGTCCCTCGACTTCCAGCTGAGCTGGCTGCGGGACTGTGAGGACCCTGACAACACAGGGTGGATCCATGGCGCTGTGGAATCGGCAGCGCATCAAGCCGCCTGCTGCATCTGCCAGTGGTTCGGTATAGACGGCGTGCCTACCAGCGACACCTGCGAAGCATTGGCGCTGCACACGTTCCCCGAAAGGGGTGTCCTCCGCAAAAGCCTGGCGCTGTACGTGGAGGAGTGCGAGGCCTCCCGGTAATTGTGGAGCATCAATCAAACACACCCATGAAAAAAATCACCACTGTCACCGCCTCAAACGGCATCCCGTTCACCGTCCGCCTGGTCCTGCCAGGGGATACGATGGGGCACGAGATGTGCCGAACGAACGAAGATACAAAGCCAATCATAGAGTTCTACGACGCACGCTTCCCTCATTGCTACGACTTCGTCGGCACCAAGGAAGATGCGATCGCGGCTGGAGCTCCCGTCCTGGGACAGAAAGTATCCAGTTACTTCCTGGAGACCATCGCCGTGCACGCCAATTACCGTGTGGGCCTCGACCTGCACGGCGGTGTCCACGCCTGGAAAATCGACGGGGTGTCCCTGCATCGGGCACTGTCGGATCTCGGCGTGAGCGACAAGACCCGTATCGTGGTCGTCTATGACAGCCAGGATCCGGACGCTCCTCCCCAGGTCTGGGCACCTCCCACCCTGTCCATTGAGGTCGTCCACCTCAACAGGAGCGAGGAGCTGGGCGGGCGCGAACCCAACACGGACGCCGCCGAGATCGCCCTGCTTGAAGCAGGGAGTCACCACGGTTACACCAACTACCAACGCGTCGACTGATGTCACTCAAGCCCAAAGACAAGGAAATGCAGCGGGTCCACCGGATCTGCTGGGCCATCGCATACAGAACCCACCGAGGGCAGTTGTACGGTGATAAGCCGTATTTCCACGCACACCTCCGCCCGCTGCACGACCACTTCGCCCGGTTGAATATGTGGCAGGAGGCATGCCTGGCACTGATCCACGACCTGATAGAGGACCACAGGGACAAGATCTCCACGACCCGTCTGGTCGCCATAGGGCTGCCCACGTGGCTCACCAGATGTCTCAGCAACATCACCCGGGACCCTGGAGAAGATTACGCGCTCTTCCTGCGTCGCGCGATGTCCCATGATGTTTCCTGGAGAGTCAAACTCCGGGACGTGCTCGCCAACATCAGCCACCCCGAGTGTGGGCGGCGTCGCACGCTCAAATACGTGGAGGCCCTGCGCATCCTGACCGAGAACGCCCCCGACCATATCCACACATGAAACTTCCATTCAACGCCCTCATCACATCCCTGCGGGAAAAGCTCGGTTCCGGGCCTGTACCGCCCCAGATCACACGCCTTGCCATGTGGCTGCGGCACCAGTTGTATCACCGCTACAGCAGCGCGTGGGAGGACCAGTACCAGGACGTCATAAACGAGCCGGAGTGGCTTCAGGCCCTTTGGCGGAGATGTGGGGTCAAGGGGCTGCCCATTAGGGTGTTTCGCATACCGGCCTGGACTTTCGAGGCTGGGATAGACAGCCCGAAAGCTGCCCATCTGCGGGAACTCGCCGGGAAACTAAAGGAATCCAGTGGCATCCACGTCCCCACCGCCGAGGAGTTCGACAAATCCTGGAGGCAGCTGACCAAGCCTTTCCCCGAAGGACTCAGCATGCGCCCGCCTGCCGGAAACTACAACCTGCGCACGCAGAGCGGCGCCAACTACTCGATCACAGGGGTCGACTGGGGAGCCGGCGGTAGTAAGCCCGCCGTAACCATCCTACCCGGAGCAAAGATGGCGAGTATGGACAACCTGTTGGGTATACCCATGTTCGTGACCACGGCCCTGCCTACTGGAGTGGACGCGGCCATGGTGTCGCTTCCGGACGGTGGGCAGATCATCAAATCACATGTCGTGCTGCTCAAGCTCGACCGCAAAGACATCATGCAAATCCACCGAATACAAATACTGCGCCGAGCCGACTTAAAACCGGACATGAAAGAAGCACCGCACCACTTGGTGAAGATCAACGACTTCGACACGTCGTTGAACAAATGGAGTGGCGCCAGCGAGATCGTCTTCATCGACGGCATCTACCACAAGGTGTTCAAGCAAAGCTGGCCGGGTCAGCGGAAGTACTTCGCCTCCTATTTCCGCTCACCCCCGCACGCGATGAAGGTGGTGGACGGTCGCCTCGTGGTGGCCGTCAAGGAGGATAGCATCCTCGGGTTCGCGGATGGCACGCTGATCTGTCAGCCCTGGACGCCGGAGGACGGTAACGCCGCGGCCCAGGATGATGACGTCCTGGGCGCCACGCTGACGTTCGAGGATCAGATGTTCCACGACCGGGGAGTGTTCATTTCGGCCCTCGGTTTCGACGCCCCATCTGCCGAAGAAGCTCCGCCGGAGCTCCTGTACGTCGTCGAACGCACCGACAAACCCGGCACCTACCTCGAGTGGTGGGGTGATGAGAACTGCGGCCCTGTCTGGACCACGGACCTGTCCAAGGTCGAGGGTCAGACGCTGGTGCTCGCGGAGCAAGACAGTCGGATGACGAGACCTCCGACACGCGTCGTGCCTCACCCCAACAAGCCACATTGAAACCATGAGACTCACAACCTCTGCTTTCGCCTCCGATCACCTGCGACTGACCTGGTGGGACCTCTTACGACTTGTGTTCCGGCGCACGATTTCCACGGGCGCACTCGAGGTCAGCATGCGCCCCAAGCGTCAATCCGACTGAATCCTATGCCTGATCCTCATCCCTCCGCTCCCAGGACTATCCGCCTGCACTTCGCAGCCTTCGCCAGGGCTGTTGACGTGCAGGCGACGCCGGAGATGCCTGTGACGGCCGTTTACGCCAGCCAGTCCGAGCACGAAGGACGTTGGATCTTCTTCAACACGAGCTGCGCGAACCCCATTGCCTTGTGGACCGATGACGAGATGAAATCAGCGCTGCGAGAAAATGCGGCCGAGAAACCGATTGCTTGACCACTCCTATGCCCATCAAAAAATACGCCCATGTCGATGACTTCCTCGACGACCCTGAGACGCCGTTGAGCCTGCACCCTCCAAAGGTGTGGCTTGAGAAGTTCCGAGCTCCAGTGCTCGACAGGGATCAGGCCTGGCTGGATGCTCACGCCCTCTTCTGCGATTTCCAAGGAAAGACCTACCGTGTGGTGGGCTGCAGCTCGATGGGCGACATCTGGCTGACCGCCCGGACAGTGAACCCTCAGGGTTACGAACTGCGGGTGGAGTTCAACGACTGCTCGAATTGGAAGATGCGAATGGTAGATGTCGCGTGCCCGATCGACCTGGATGGTCCTTGGCGCCTGATCGATGACTTCGAAGTCACCAGCTACCACATGCCCATCATTGTTGACGACTGCAACGTACCCGTGTTCGCAGCTCACGTGCACAGAGGAGTCAAGGAACGCATCGTGGCCGACCATAATGCGTTGGTGAAGCCATTTGTGTCCCCTTATGCCGGTGAAAGGGAGAGTGCGCAACCACCCTCGGGAAAGGAAACCCCAGATTGAAAGACGAAACCCGCACCTCATCCGCCTGCGACACCTGTCCAGCCCGCTGCTGCACCCGGAAGTTTGGCTTCACCACGGTACACCTAACTCGGGAGGAGAAGCGCGATCCGCTTTTCCAGCCTCATCTGGATAAGGCCGGACGCCTGACTCTGGAGGGTCGTTACTGTCGGTTCCTGGACACTGGGACATTCAAGTGCACGATCTACGAGAAGCGTCCGGAATCCTGCCGAGGCTTCGTGTGCCACGACATGGTGCACCAGGGGGACAACACCCGAGCCATGGTTTACAGGAACAAGGAACTCCGGAAGCATCTGGAGAGCCTGGGCCTCCTGCCGGATCTCTCCTATGACCTCTACTGGGGCGAGGATGAGCGCCGCACTCCGACGATGGCCATGACGGGCGACGTCCGCCGGCACTTGTACGACCTCACCGCCGGTACCTGGAGGTTCTTCCGCCTCAGCGCCGAGACTGGTAGGATTGAGTTTCTGGGACGCGGAAGAAGCACCAAGGTGCCGGATCCGCTTTTCAGGCGGTCTCCCGCTCGGGGCAGGCTCTTGGAAAGCGCGATAGACGAACTCAAGGAAGTCTGCACCGCCTACGACGAAACCATCAACACCGAAGATCTGAAAAATGACATCGACACTTCTGCTGCAGTTGACGCTGAAAGCGCTTACTGACTCCCCGCTGACCGTCCAGAACATCGCCGGTATTCCCGGGGCCTCCGGGGGATTCGACAAGCCGTTCAGCACGCTGGATCTGGCGAAAGCCATTGAGGGATACCTTGACGATAGCCGCGGTTTCACCGTCATCCTCGCCTACCCCGGTGACGCCGGCGAAACCTATTCCAGCAGTTCTCGGAAAGCGGATTGGGAGTCCGCCGTGCTGGAGGTGGCTGCCGAAATGGCGGAAGGCACCGAGGACATCCACGATGGGACCGAGATCACCATCCTGGACGTCCTCGAGGGTAGCGTGGGGCATGCCACCTACGCACAAGCTGACCGGGAGGCCGTGGTGCGGTTTCGAGGATCGCATCCCATCTTGGTCGCCCGCGGAAAGGAGCCCTGCCAATCATGATCGCATTCGCCTCCGACTACCTCGCCGAGATACCAGGGCCGGATGACTGGGTCTGTGTGGAGGACCTCTGTTGCGGCTATTGCCCTACCATCAACCGAGGATACGACGTCTCAGCCTGGTGGAGCCCATCCAGGAGGCTGGTGGCTTTCGGCAACAACTGGCACGATGTGCCGGACATGCCGGCTGACTCGGAGCCTACCGAGGCTGATGTGTGGGACTGGGTCCACGAGCACCCGGGATACCTACAGAAATGGCTCAACGCGCATGCGGCACGTAAAAAAGAGCGGGAGGAGGCGAGTGCCGCCATATACCGATTCTACGACACGAACGGCGGGGGTGAGGTCCGTGCCGAGTTCCGAGCGCCGGACGGTAGTGTCAGGGTCGTGGAGCACGGCTGCGGGATACACGGGCCTATGTCTATGCTGCGGCAAGCGACGTCCTGGATGGTCTATCAAATGCCCGCCGGTACCGTCCTGACCAAGCTGGAGGTCCGGCGCAAGATCCCCCATCATCGAGGCGAGAAACCACTGACCACTAAAACTGATGCCACTTCCAAAAGTCCCAAAAAGCTGGGTCCACGTCCCAGGCGCAAAGTGCGAGCCTGAAATGCTCGAATACGAGGTGCCCGCCTCCGCCCGCCTGTCGGAGCGGATGGAGCGGCGATTCCAAGGAATGGAGAAACAGATGGCCGCTGACATTCCGAATCACAGGTCAATCGCCGGTCTACCCGGAGCGGTGACGTTCATGCGGGATGGTAATCGGAAGTTCGAGCGCTGTGATGGCGTCTGGACCGAGCGCAAGCGCATCCGGAACCCTGACTACGTCAAGCCTCCCGTCTTTCTGATCGTCTACGGTATATCCGAGATCCCACAGGGTGGTTGCTTCTTCTGTAAGTTTCCTCCTGGAATGCGGAGCCGCGACATGCTGTCGGCTGTCACCAAGGTGGCAAACAGCTACGGCTACTACGCGCGCACCAAGGGAGCCAACCGGTTTCTCCTCATGGGGTGCGATCAGGCGTTGTGGGACAACAACGGCGTTGTCGGGGCGCCAAGGTATGAGTGGAACGGCCAGGAGCTGGCGCCGGTTGGGTCCAAGAAGATGCCCGTCGCGCCTACCCCGCCTCCTGTAGTGACCTGCGTTTACTGCGGCCATGAATACCCCGAGGGCACACCGACCGCAAAGCACGAGTTGTTGACGGCCCACATCAAGGTGTGCGAGAATCATCCCATGAGGGAAGCTGAGGCGACGATCTCCGATCTCCGCACGGCGCTGCTGAACCTCCTTGAAGTCACACCGTCGGCTACAGACTTCCGACTACTTCTGTCGCTCTGCAACGCCACGCGGGAGGCCCGGCCGGAGTTATTCGAGTTAGCAGACGGGATGGAGGTGGCTCAGAAAGCCGCCAAGGATCTGCTGGCGAAAGTTCGGCAGAATGCTCCGAAGGGCTAAACCTATGTCGCAGCCACTACTCCACAACCCAGACCAGAACTGGCGCCCCTACAACTCCATCCGCTTCATCTGCCGCTGCGGCCGAAGGCAGACCTTCCCTCGTTCCCCGGGTGGAGGTCGCAAGGCGACAAGCGAGGAGGAATACGGGGACGGCACGCGCAAAATCGTCACGAGTCACACGAAGGAGGTGATTTGCCCGTGCGGGCTCCACACTTGCAAAGATCGAGAAGGATTCCGTAGATAAACCACCACGTCATGTCTGCCATCAACATTCCGGCCTTCTTTCTCGAAGGCCCACCATCACCACCGTTCGCGCCTCAAAACCCTGCCGTGAATTTGGCCAAGTGCAGCAGCGTCTACAAGACCGGAGCTGCTATCCCTGTCGACCGCGGAAAGCGGGCCAGGAAGGTGACGTTCCCAGGACTCTACTTCCGCGGGTGCGGGGTGACCTGGTTCTTTCAGGACAACCAGTCACGGAACGCGAAGCTCCGGGAGATACTTGCCAACCCCTGGGTGAGCGTCGAGCGCGATCAACCCAAACCCGAGGAAAACACGTGACCATCCCAACCAACCTCCAGGCCGCCGAGCGACACTTCACCCGGGCCTGCCGGCTGTCGCGCCTTTGGAGCAGCTACGTGAGCCGGAACATTGACCGGCACGGTCGACGTCCCGGTAACCATGTCAGCGCCGTCTACAGCGATGCCTGGCCAGAATACATCCAAGAGCGGCTCCGCAAGGTGGCGCGCGCCGTTTCCTGCTTCACGGACGCCGGTTACGCCGCGCGCCCGAAGGGGGTCCATCGTTCCACCATGACCCGCTTGGCCAAATCCATCGCGCGCCGGGACGGTTCCGGCTACTACGGCCCACAACCATGAAGACCATCACATTCGAGTCCATGAACGCGCATCAGCGCCGCAGAATCCGGATTTTGCGCGAGGCCCTGCTAAAGGGGGAGATTCCGCCAAAGGTGGACTGGGACCGCGTTCACGAGTTGGGACAGCACCGCGAACGCGCGCTGGCCCGATTGTTGAGGCGGGCCTTCCGACAGGGCCTCTGCGTCATCGAAGGGGGCGCCAAGCACTCCAGGTATCCCGGAAAGGATATTGATGCGCTGTCCGATACCCAGCATCTCTCCGAGTTGCTGGCAAGCCGCGCCATAGGGTGGGGCTTGCCAATCCACTTCACCACCCAACACGTCCCGTTCACATACGATTGACCCATGAAAACCATCACACTAGCCGAGGCCATTGGCCTATTGGCAAAAGCATTCGGCATCGACGTTCTCGACGCCGACCACAATCAGGAAACCGACTTCCATTTGACGACCGAAGAGGACGATTTGTTCCTGCGGCTCGAAGCCGAGGACGACGAAGGCCAGACGTGGGTCTACGAGTTCTACAAGGACGACAACGAAACGGTCAAGGTCGATGGCGAGCGCATGACGCTGGTGTACGACACCGATGTGAAGGACGGCCTGGCGCCGGTGGTCGACATCCGCATCCTGACGCCTCTGCCGGTCGAACCGGGGCCTCTGGGCACCGTCCCTATGCCGCCCCTGGTCCGCAAGGCCATGGACCACGTCCGAACCTTCCACCCGGACGTGGACAGGGTCGTGTTCTGGAACGACGGGCGCTGGGCTTACATGAACGATGGTCACGAGATTCGGCAGTTCGACATCCGCATCGATCAAGGCATCCTGGAGGACGCCGGTGATGAAGTGGCCAACCTCTCGCCGTGTGCTCCGATTGCTTTCCAGCTTCGTGACGATGAACTCAACCAGGAGGAACCACTACCATGAGGTGGGATGCTATCAAACTTGCGGCAACTCGGGAGCTTCGCCATCAGCTGCACCTCGACGTAGTGTGTGGTCGCGGAGAGACGCATGTCGCAGCCGTGAAATTGATGCGCGACCTCTTCGATGGGGTCTCGTTGCCGGATTCCATCCAAGCCTACCTGGAAAAGGGTCAGTCCTTGGGTGTCGGGATCTTGGAGGCCGCGAAGGACGAAGTTGAACGGAGAGTGGACGCATGGGACGTGCGTGCTGTCGGCGGGTTGCGCCGGTTGGTCCCTGAAGCATTCCCGCCGAACCTGCGCAAGTGCCAACTCCTCGCCGACTACGACGAAAAAGGCCGTTGGTGCATCTACCCAGCTTGAAATATGACCACCCCTAAAACCACCCAAGACCTCACCATCTACGATCTCGGCGTGTCATTCACATGGCAGCCAGTCCACGCGCACCAGTTCTACGAAGAGTCGCTCGCCGACCTGTTCGGGGCGCGCGTGGAGGGGCTCTGGCGCAAAGTCCCGTCCGAGGACGCATACCACCGGCCGGTCTGGAAAGTGACCAACGACGCTGGCTGCTTCGTTTGCTCCTTTGATGTCAGAAAATTGCAGGACTCTGTCCTCCTTGCGGACACCGAGCACGTCCCCGCCGAGATGCTGAAGAACCTCAACCGGCAGTGCTTCCTCAAGCTCGTGCCGGGAATGGAGAACAAGCACGACGTGAACCACCGTGGTATCCCTGTCGAGCCCGTATGGGACGACAGGGACCTCACCGGCAAGACGCCGCGCATGTTCCGCATCGTAGGGTTCCAGCGTAATTTCCGCGGCGATGTTTGCTACCGGGTCCACCAGATGCCGGACGCCCCTCACGGGCGGTGCGCTGGTCCGGACGACGTGATCGTCGTCAGCATGTACGCGGTGACAACGCCGCCGTCCTGGCACCAGCAGCGCGCCGGTCACATCTACGGGAGCATTCTGCTGCTCTGGATGACCGACGCGGAGGTGGAGGATTTCCGCAGCCGCCTCGACGCCGACAGCACCCTGCATACCCGGGAGGGTTCTCCTCACATCTGGGAAAACGAGATCCCGAAGCTAATGGGCGAGCCAAAGTCCGAACCCCGCAAAAAGAAGTGAACAAAGAACTCCTCAACAACTACAGATTGCTGTCGGTATCCTATGGTAACGACACCGGACTGGTGTCCCTGGTGACAGGGGACTTGCTGTCATGTGCCCCTGATGGCTGCCTTTCCGCGCCATCGGACGTGCCTTGCTTCACCATCACTGATGGTCAGGCTGAGCAGTTGTTCGGTGAAGAGCATAACTGGAATGATCTGATCGATTACTTGCAGGCCACCTATGACTGGGAGCGCAAAGTCCTACCATGAAAATCACCCTCATCACCCCGGAGCTCCACGCTGAGCTAACAGCCCTGGCCGACACCTATCCCGACCTCGTGTTCCAGAACGTGGGATACGAATACATTGGGCGCGAGAAGCGCGAGGTGTGCGCTCCACAAATCACCCGCATCGAGGAGATCCTGAAGGCGCACATTGTCGGCTTCTCCAGGTTCTTCAACTTCCGCCGCGACAATGAAGAGCTGGTTCTGCGCTTTGACTTCGACTGGGGCGCGGAAGATGGGTCGCTCCACTTTGTTGGTGTCGGATACCTCCCGCTTGACCATTTGAGAGACGGGTTCCCCAAGGGGATCAGAACAGCCTGAACACCCACCGCCTTATGCACGTCTACGAATTCACACCAGAGCAGCACGCTTCCGTCGTCAGGAACCTTTACCCAACTTGGTTCAAGGAGGCCATCGTACGCTACATGAAGCTCAAAGGTGTCGTCGGGGTAGACCTGGATTTCCCTCTGACTCGGGTCCACACCGACTTCCCTAAGGTCATTGATCATCCTTGCAGTGTGGTGATCGACGGGGTGGAGTGCTTCGCCACGCTCCCCTACAACGAGGTTTACCCGGCAGCCCTGCACATGGCAGCCGCACTGGGAATCGAACTGTTCACGCCGCGGCGCACCCAGGGGCTCCTTGGCGACACGTACGCATTCATTCACCTCTACCGACCATGGGCGCCATGGGATGGGACGCAGGCGCGTGCGGAGGGCTGGGACCTGCAAACTTGTGACAAAGGCTTCACCATGATTGTCGTGGCGATGCCGATGCCTCAACCCGGCGTAACAGAGTTCGTGTCAGACGTGTTCCCCCACCGGCTGGCGGCCGAGCGATTTGTTTTCGAGCGCGCCAACGCCGGTAGCGCCTACCACAAAGAGGCGGCCGCGCGGATCACTCCCAGTCATCTGGACCCGAGGCCCATGGAACTGCAGCTCGAAGAAATACGACGGGATAAAGCACACCACACCACCCCGAATCATGGGAAAAGCACTTAAAACCCCCAAACGCACCACTCCGCTCCCGCGCACCGAACCCTGCCCCGATCGCATCGTCATCCAGTCCCATGGGATGGGCGTCGAGAGCCAGGCCATCCTGGAGCGCTGGGTCGCCGAGCCCGAAAGCCGTCCCTTCGTCACCTGGGACCAACTCATCGTTGTCACCGCCCAGGTCGGCGAGGAGCACAAGAAGGACACCATCCGGGACTGTGAGGCTCGGATGCTCCCCCTGCTCCGCCAGCACAACGTCCGGTTCGTCGAGGTGGCCCGCCGCGGATTCCACGAGGAGGACGGGATCGTCGTGCTCCAGGACACACGGGAGCCCACCAAACTCCATCCAGACGGTGTGTTCTCACTGAGCCAGTATCTGCTCCGCTCCGGTACCGTGCCCCAGTTCGGCGGCGAGCACCGCTGCGCCATGAAGTTCAAGGCCTTCGTGATCGAAACCTGGCTGGCGCTCGAGTTCCAGCATCTGAACCTGACCAAGCCTGTCTACCACGTGTTTGGCTACAACTCAGACGAGGTCACCCGCACCGACAAGGCGGAATATCACATCAGCCGCAGGAACGTGGAACGCCTGGTCCCCCTCGACCGCCCCAAGACCCCGCTGATGGTCTTCGGGTTCAACTCCGAGGAGACAAAGCGGGTCGATCGATCGATGACCTATGACGGCCCGTCCAAGGTCGGGAACTACCCGCTGGACGAATGGGGCTGGGATCGTGCCAAGTGCATCGGCTACATCCTCCAGAAAGCCAACATCCTCTGGAGAAAGAGCGCGTGTTCGTTCTGTCCGTTCTGCGCCGAGGCTACCAAGGGAGAGCCCGACGCCGTCCGCCGGTGGGAGGAATCCCCGGAGGACACGGCCAAGGGTATGCTGGTCGAGTACAATAGCCTCTGCTTCAACCCCAGGGGCCACCTCTACCGCGACCGAGCCTTGCAGGATGTCGTCAACCGGGTCGGGGTGACCTCCGTGCAGGAGGCCTTCCAGCGCAAGTTGGACGCGCTGGAGTGGGCGCTATACCGTGTCCGGCGGATCTACACTGCCAAGGGCAAGGCCATGCGATACGTGGAGAGGATGGAGGTCAAGAAGGACCTGATTCCCGGAGAGCTCGGATCCAGACAGCGAGCGGATTACATGCTCCACACGGGGCAGTTCTGCCCTGGAGCCAACATCAAAACCATGCGCGGGATCGAATACCACTTCTTCGCCGAGCGTGAAGAGGACGTCTATCCCACCAGGGAAGGCTTTTACGTGGTGGCCCCTGCCTTCATGGAGGACAAGCTGCGCGGCCGGCCGGAGGTATTCAACGAGCGGTGGGAGCGGGTCGGGAAAGGACTCCCCATCCACGCCGCCAAAGATGAGGAGGAAGACGAGTCTGAAGAGGTCGCAAAAAGTCCTGGGGGCTGCGCTGAATAGCTTGCAATCCAGGCATGGCGGAGGTAGCATTGCGCTACACCGCCATGCCTGTCATCCCGACCATCACCCTGCAACCTGGTGGCACTCGCCCGCCTAGCCCTACCCAAAAGACCAACATTCTGGCTGCGCTGGGGGCGGCGGCTGCGGTGCACGGGCATACCATCGCGGAAATCACCGGACTCGCCGCGGCCTTGGCGGCGCTGGAAGGTGTGGATGCCCACACGCACCCGATGTCGGAGATTTCCGATGCGGGAGCCGTGGGACGGAACATTCTGGCCGTGGTATCGGCATTGGCGGCCGCGGACATCATTGACGGGGCAACGCCATACGACGCCGGCGGGCCTCACACGGGCGACTTGACGCTCAACCGCAACAACGGCTGCTTCCAGGCCATCACGGCGGCCACCGGCCTGAACCTGCTCAACATCACCAACGGGAGCCAAGGGAAGTCCTTGGAACTGTGGGTCACGTCCGACGGAGCGACCACGGCGGTAACGTGGAACACGGCGAACATCAACGCACCCAGCGACACCGGTCTGGATGTCTCCGGCAAAATACTGAATGCCGACGAGCTTTACATCCTGAAGTTCAAGCACAACGGGACTCGATGGATGCTGGTCACCATTCTCGGTGGATTCCCGATCGTGTGAACGGCGTTTACCGGTCTCCAAAAACAACCCAATCATGATTCAAAACCCTTCCCCGATCGAAGTGGCTCCGTTTGCAGGGCTCTGGATCTCCAGACTCTGCTTCTGCCCCGTGCCGGTAAACCGGGCGCCTTATCTCGCGGCCGCTTTCCGGCCCTACAACGGAACCATCAGCCTGAACGACCCCGCACTCGCCGTTCACCTGATCATCCGGGACCTCCCGGCGGCCAGGGTCGCCGACCCTGTTCTCGACGACGCCATGACGGCTTTGTCCGCCGAGTGCCAGCGGCAGGCGGGGACTGTGGAGGATCTCACCATGCTCTCGGTGAACGCTCCCAGCCCGACCCAGCCGGTAGCTGCGATTCTTCACTTCACGAATGGGGCAACCCACCGTATCAACAGCTGCTACGCCCTTGCCGCCACTGACGCCACGTTTGCCGGCGTATTCCAGGCCACCATGGCCGAGATCGCCCGGCAAAAGGGATTGACTGTCACCTGATCAAACCACCATGCCGATTGCCTATTTCAGGAACACCGAGGTCACTCCCAGTCCAACCTGGCAGAATCCGGACAACTGGTCCGATGACGTCGCCGGTGTCTCCGACTTCGACGGCGGCAGCGGGGAGGTCCCCTGGGTGTCGGTCGGTTATGAAAACTACGACATCCGGCTTGCAACCGGGCACCCTGAGGCGCTGTCGCAGGTTTCCGTCGGCTCCGGTGTCGTGCTCAACGGCTTGGGTGACTGCCGCGGCGATGACGCCGGGCTGTCGTTCCCACCATTGGCTTTGGAAGGTTCGAATGAAATCACGTCAGGTGAGTTCTATCTGGTGAACCTGATTATGTTCTCTGGGATCATTTCAGGAGGGATCTTCGAAATGGAGAACGATGGCTACATCGTGGACTCCCAAGTGACCGGGGGAGACTGGTCAACCAGTCCAGGCGGTCTGGATTTCGCCGGCACCTCGTCGCTGAGCGGGACTGCCAACATGAGCCCGCTTTCGGGTTTGGTCAATTTCTCCGAAGACGCAACGGCCAGCGTGACGAACGACGTCACATTCTCGTTCACCTTCAACGCCACTTACAGCGGGACATCATCGGCGCCTCTTTTGTTCTCCGATGGATCCTCAGCCGTCGGCGCCACGATCGCGGGTGACGCTTCATTCATCGCCAGTGCCTTATGTCAGGCTTCGGTCATCAGCGACGCCGGCTCCGTGGTATTTTTCGGTGGTTACTCGGGTATGTCGAATTGTTCGGTTTTCGGGGACATCACCTTTACCGAGACAACCTTTGTCAGCGACTCGTCCTTTGCGGTGGGCGCGGTGGCTCGGTTTTACGACCAGGCCGCCCTCCTCTACGGTAATGCGTTCGGTTCCGCGCCCATCCTCTACTCCAAAGGCGCCATCATTGCCGCCATCACCGACGCGGGCTCTGGTAGCAGTTTCTCCGGCTCCCCTCCTATAATCCTACTGCCTTCCGAAGTATTCGGGGGTCTCCTGCTTTAATCAAATGATTCAGAATCCCAATCCAATATCACCAGCGCCTTTCACGGGGCTCTGGATCGACCGTGCAGCAGTCTGCTTCGCGCCGGCCTCCAGGCCAGTCGGGTTCATGTCGGCTCACTTTATCCCGTTCAACGGAGATATAGTGCTCCGGCACGAAAACGCCGGGATGGATCTGTTCATCCGGGACCTCCCGGCGGCCCGGGCCGCCGACCCTGTCCTCGATGCCGCTCTGAGTGCCTTGGTGGTTGAGTGCCAGCGGCAGGCCGGAACCGCTGAGGGAATGGTATCCGTAACGGTGATGGCGTCTGGGCCGACCCTGCCGGTCCGGGCTTCCCTGCTTTTCACCAACGACGTGTCACACCAAATCCGGGACTGCTACGCCCTTGCCGCCACTGACGCCACGTTTGCCGGCGTATTCCAGGCCACCATGGCCGAGATCGCCCGGCAAAAGGGATTGGCTGTCGCTTGATTTAATCCGCTGACGCTCATGCCGATTGCCTACTACAGAAACTCGAACACCCAGGGTGAATGGGACAATCCCGACAACTGGTCTGACGACATTGACGGAATTTCGGATTTCGATGGTGGCAGTGGGGGGATCCCATGGATCGGAGGTGCTTACAACACCTATGACATCCTGATGGCCACGGGATACGGCGTGTCTCCTCCTGCCCTGATAGAGGTGGGTGCCAACGGGGTCTGTCAACTGGCGCCGTTGACCGGTCAGACTTGCGGCGAGCCTGGATTGGACTCCTTCCCAGCGCTGGACGTCCTGTCGGGATCCGAAATATCCGATGGTGTCTACTTCCTGCAATCGCTCCAACTTGGGGGCGTCGTCAACGGTGGTGTGTTTGAGTTGCTGGCTCAAGGTGAGGCCTATGGTACGGCCATGGTAAACGCGGGCGACTGGACAACGAGCCCCTACGGGCTGCAATTCTCGGGTAGTGCCGGTTTGTTCACTTCCATGGCGCCGCTTTCGAACGAAGTCTACTTCTCCGGATCGGCCAGTTTCGAGGGCGTTACCCACGACGTCCCGCACTTCTACTCCGAGACCTCACGCAGTGTGAGCGCGAGCAGCAATGCCCTGGCGACCTACACGGACAGCGCTTACGCTGAGTCCTGCGCGTTCGGGTTAGAGGTCATCTTCGCAGGCGCGTCTCTTGCCGACAACTGCAACCTGGCGGACAGCGCGTTGGCACACTACCGCGACGGGGCTTACGCCCTCGGTGGGGGCTGTCAGGGTGTCGCCAACTTTCATGACGATGCTTTGGTCAATGGGGTGAGCCATACGTCCCCTGCTGTGGTGCGCTTCTTCGACAACAGCGTCGATGCGGGCCAAAACAATTTCGATACCGGCGTACGTGTGGAGTTCCACAGCGCCACTAGCGCGGTGGCTACAATTCTCGCCACGCTCCCCGGGAGCACCTATACCGACCCACCCGTCCTTCTGTTCGCTGACGCGATCAGGGGAAGTATCGCGTGATTTTGGAGCGCCGTGGTTTAGGTGTCGACAAACCCGGTCCACAGGGGTAAAATCGGCGTAGACCATATCAAAACTGCCATGGCCCGCCTCATCATCATAAAACGCCGCCTCGTCGCCGCCTTCAAGCAAGAGTCCACTTGGAGGGGTATCATCGCCATCGCCACCGCCGCCGGCGTGCAGCTAAGCCCGGATCTCCAGGCCCATATTATCGCCGTGGGGCTTTCCCTGATCGGTGCCATCAATGTTGCCAAAAGGGACTGAACCATGGTCAACGTCTCAGCCAGACACCCGTTGGTGAAGGACGTGCACTACAGGGAGCTGTCGGTGCGTGAAGGCGGGTGCATGCGATTCGAGCTGCTCGGAAACGCCGTGGACTTTCTGTTCGACCAGCCGGTGCTGCCGGAAGGTGAGACCAGGGTTTACTACTCCACATACAAGGACAGCTCTCCGCAGCCCTGGCTGGTTCTCGAGGCCATGTGCGGGAGGGTGTTACCCTTCTACCGCTGGAACGGCAACAGTATCAAGGCAGCATTCCTTGGCTGTCGCGTGGGCACGCCGGATTTCCAGAATGGATGTTGTGGCTCGACCATCGAGAAGAGCTTGTTCCACGATGCTCTCTTCCAGTTCTCCGCTATCCCGGAGCTGACGCAGGTATTTGACCTCAAGCAGGCCAATCATGCTTTTCGGACCGTGGAGGGTGTGCGTCCCTTCCTTCTGAACGGCATCTACTGCCAGGTCCTTGACCTTTGCTCCCACAAGACGTGGGGGAAGCTCGACGATCCCAATCTTCCGGTATTTTGCGAGATAACCCGAAAATAAGACTAACCCTTATGAAACTGAAACACATTACTGCTATCGCCCTCGCTCTGGCCTATATTGCGCTGTTCGCCCTGACGCTCACCAGCTGCGCGACCGGCCCGAACCTCATCGTCACCCCCGAGGGGTTCATCATGACCAGCTACCAAGCTGCGAACGGGCAAACCTACACCTCCGGCGTCGGGTTCGGTGAGGACGGGAAAGTGAACCGAATCGTCACCCAATGGACCACGCCCGAGGGGGTCACAGTGATGGCCACCCGCTACACGAAGTCGAAGAACACCGTCCTCAAATACCAGAACGCCCAGGGAGTCTGGGTGCGATGGACCTCGTCTTCCGGCGTCGCCATCGGCGCCGTCCCAGCTCCCCCGCCCACCTTGATGGCCGACTTGGACGAGGCCGGCAACCCGTTACCCCCTTTGCCTGAATGGAGCGAACGCCGGAACAGCCCACCTGTCCGTCGCAGCCTGGACATGGACGAGTCCGGCAACCCCCTGGATCCTGCCAAGTAACCTTCCGAGTTCATGCCGATCATCCAAGCCATCACAGACCTAGTCACCGGCAAGGCCCCGCCGGGGACGTTGCGGTCCAGTAAATGGCGTTCGGTGCGGAAAGCCTACCTCAAAGCGTTTCCGTTTTGTGCCGTCTGCGGCGGCAAGCGCGGCCTGGAGGTGCATCACGTCGTCCCGTTCTTCGTCCGCCCGGACCTGGAGTTGGACATGGACAACTTAATTACGTTGTGCGAACGGAAGAACTACGGCATAAATTGTCACCTGCTGATCGGTCATCTCGGAAATTACCGCCGGCACAATCCCAACGTCCACGGGGATGCTAAAACGTGGCACCAGAAGCTAAAGCCATGAGCGAGACCCTCGAAGAAACCAAGGCCAGGATTATCCACACCCAAAAGGTCGTCGGCGCGGTGCCCGATGGATTCTGGGGAGAGAAATCCATCGCTGCCTGCAAGGCCTATCTCCGTAGCCTGATGCCCTCCAAGAACCCGTGGCCCAAACCGGACTACAACAGCATGGTCGCCTTCTACGGGCAGCCAGGCGACGAGAGCCGGTTGGTATCCGTCGCGTTCCCCTTCCCCACCTTTTATGGCGGGAAGCTGGTCAAAACCACCCGTGTCCACGAGCGGTGCGCTGACTCGCTCTTGCGTGTCCTCAAGGACATCGGCGGCCGCTTCGGCAAGGACCCCGGCGTCATGGAGGAAATCCAGGACTACGGTGGCTGCTACAACTTCCGGAACAGCCGGGGCAGCACGGTGCTAAGCAAGCACGCTTGGGGCGCCGCTATCGACTACGACGCGGACGACAACACCTTCCGGGAGGCCTGGCCGATCCAAGCCGACATGCCGATCGAAATCATGGCTTGCTTCGCCCGCGAGGGATGGCTGAGTGCCGGGGCATTATGGGGCTACGATGCCATGCACCAACAAGCCACGCAGTAAAGGCGCCTTCCAATTCGGGTTCCTGTGCCACAGGGCTCTGCCTCGCTCCGAATCCCAAACCATTCCCAAGCCCGCCAGGTCACCCTGGTGGGCTTTTTCATTATGAAAACCATACCGTCCACCACCGCCCAGTCTTCCCGTTGCTGGGTCGTTGCTGAAATCCCCCAGCCCCACCCTGACGACCTCGCGGAACTCGAGATCTACCTCAGCTACACGACGCCCGGCGACGCCGCCAAGGGTATCGCTATCGACTCCTATCTCGTCCCGCTGTGCAAGCTGGCGCCCAAGCTGCTGGAAATCGTGCATGCGCACGTCGCGGACGGACCGGTCACCCTGGGCCTGACGCCCGAGGAGATCCAGGAGGTCAAGCGTCTGTCTGGTGATCACTCTATCCCCCGTCAATGATATGGGAATGTTCTCTTGGAAAACCAGCGACACGCAGCGGGCTATCCCATGCCCCGCCAGTGGGCGTCCGCCGCTACCGGTTTGGATCCTCCTTCCCTCCGGCCGCCAGCACTCCCGCGAGGAATACTACGGGGGCTATGGGGTATTCGGAGACTTCGACTTCCACATCGAGACGGCCCGGGCCACCCTCGGCCGTTGGTTCACCAAACACTACGACGAAGACGTGGTTCGTGAATGGGGTATCGATCTCGATTACCTTGCTGACACCACCCGCAAGGAGCTGGCGGAGCGCTGCCCTGAGATCTCCTGGTGGCTCTTGAAACATCCGCAGGCCAAGGTGCGCAAGCCGCGGCTGGTTGAGCATTTGTGTGCGTATTCATCTGTTCCGGACTCGGAACGCGACCCCAACCAAGGATTCTAATGGCCAACATGGTTAAACTGACCGGAGAGTATTGGATCATCGACGGCGAGCCGACGTTCGCGGATGGTGATGTTGGCGACATCAATCACGAGGGCTACGCCTTGGATGTCTTGCGAAGGGAGGTGTTGGAGGCTCTGGAAATGGAACCGGACGACGATCTCTACGACTGGGATTCGCTGGTAGCCGAAATGCCGGCAGTCATCTGTAAGATGCTGGACACCACGGACGAACAGGAAAGGAGCGAATCCGAGACGCCCGAGGATCTGGCGCTCGCGTTGCTCCTGGAGCACTCCGATCTTCTCGGCCTCAAAGACGAGGACGTGAAGCAGGCATTCGAACGCGGCGCCATGGATGTCCGGGACTACATGGGCAGGACTCGCGGCTGGATCTCGATGCACGGTCACGAGTTCGGGTGTTGGTTCCTTTTCAGGCACACCCTCGCGGAAATCGTGTCGGGTGTGGAAACCATGCTCGAGGAAATGGGCGAGGAAGACCTGGAGGCTGATGTCCGTATCCAGATCCACGTGGCGTCCACCGGCAAAGATTACTCCACGAAGCTGAGCATCCTGAAGACCGAGGACTTCTCGTCCTTTGCGCTGCAGCCGGATCTCCCGGAGCCTGGTCCGAACGCCCAGGTTGTGAAAATGGACAAGGACATCACCCACGAGTTTTACAAATCACCGCACGACTAGAGAGATCACCAAATGACCACCACCCTGACCAAACCCGTCCGCTGGACGAAGAAACTCATGCAGGAAGAGGTCGACAAGCTCGACGCTGAAATCGAGATCTACTGGGACTACCGGGACGAACTTGGCTCAGACGCCATCGCCAAGATCGTCAACAAAGGCGAGGAGGGCCTGGACGAAGTCATCCAGGAGCTGACCGACCACAACTGCGATTACCACTTCCAGCAGAAGAACGACGCCATCGAGACGGCCTTGGAATCCATGCGGAAGGTCGCGCCAGTGTCGGAGGCCGCCGAGCAGCGGTTCAAGGACCTCGTTGACGAGAGTGACAAGCTCTTGATGGACGTGAACATCAAGGACCTGGCTAGAAGATCCAGAGCCTACTTTGTGGTCATCGTCAACGACACCGAGACGTGCTACCAGGCCTACCGAGGGGTGGAATCAAAGGGGCAGGTGGACGAACTATGTAAGATCTTCGACCTGCTGAATCTGAACCCCTCCCGCTTCCAGAAATGGGTCACCGCCGACAACGAGGCCCGACCGAGTTACGATCCCGAGCCCGTCATCTTTCCGGACAAGCCGGAACGTGATGGTCATGAGTTTGTCACGGTGGAGGACATGGACTCGGTGATGAACGAGACGCCCTACGGCGGGCAGTTCCTATTCATGGTCGAGCTGTGTGTCGGCGACATCATCAAGGACGCCGAGGGCTACACCAAGGGGCCGCTGCGGGTGCACAAGGGCACGTGGGGATTTCCCTACTGCTTCATGAACGGCGCCGGGCCGTGCGCCGAGGTGAAGCTGACGCAGGACCTGGTCCTTCCGGCCGGGAGCTACACCCTGCGTCTGGATGCCGACCTGCGCCACGGTGTGCAGTCTTGCTACGGCTTCACCGCCGAGCCATGGCGCGCTGGGAACGTCACGCCCGAGAAACCACTTGCCCCAACCCCGGAAACAACCTCAAATTCAGGCTCCACCGACTAATTACCAAAATGGAAGACACCCCAACCACTGAACAACGCGTCATCGAAATCATCGCCGAGCGCCTATGCCGGGATCCTGAACACGTAAGCCTGTCGTCCGATCTGGACGTCGACCTTGGGGCGGACAGTCTCGACAGGGTCGAGCTGGGTATGGAATTGGAGGACGACTTCGATGTCGTCATCCAGGACGACGAGATCAACAAGTGTATCACCGTGCAGGACGTCGTCACCATGATCGTCGAGAAGACAACCCCTCCTACCCCCAATGAACTCGCCTCCTAGTATCCACAAAGCCGCAGATGTCCTTCGCCAGCTGGTGGCGGCAGACTCCGGAGCCATCAAACATCTCCTCAACGCATCCACCCAGTACCCTCCCACAGCCGAGATCCCGAAATTGAAGCTGGAACGCGGCGCCTTCCTTACGGGGGCAGTGTTCCTGAACACGATGCTGGAGGCGGCTGGGGTCGGTAGCCTGGAGATTGAAAATCTGGACAAACCTCCGGAACAAATCAAAGTGACAGCTCTGGAGCCGGTTCCGCGGCTCGAATACAGAGCCATTCCTCTGCTCGTCTACGTGCCCAAATCCGCTGACGAGACGGCCGACGAGCAGCGTGTGCTCGACCTGCTCCGCAGCGACCTTGAAATCAGGGCCTTCCTCGCCGAAGACTTCAATAACGGCGACGTCACATTGGACGAAGACGAAGACCCCTCCGCGTTCATCTCAACCGTATGCCCCCACGCTCCGGGTACCTGAAACATCCATGCACCTCCCCAAACTTCCAGGCCTCGCGGCCGAAAACTGCACCCCGCCCCTGGGGATCTCCGAAGAAGCCAAGCTCTACCTCGCCTCCCTCAAAGAAGGGGAGCGTGTGATCGAGTGTGGTATCTCCGGCATGACCGGCCGCATCGGCACGGTCTACATCAACGATTCTGACAAGCGGGACATCTGCGTCCGGTGGGACGCTGAACTCGGCGAACTCGGGCAGATGGGCACCTCGGTCACCTGGGGCTCCCGCCGTTTCTGCGACGCCGGTACGTTCCGCGAATATGCAGAGGCCATTACAGCTGGACCCGACGTGTCGGACGGCTGCGACTCCGAAGGTTTTGAGGGCGGGTGCACCCGCGCCGGACACACAATCGAGACATGCCGGTTGTTCGGAGGATTTCAAATCGGGGATACCATCATGTTCTCCGAGCACCACTTGGCCGCCGGGGACACCGGTGTGATCGTCGGGAGGGAGTGCTGGCTCAACAACCACGAGACTACGGTATGGAACGGTGTCGGTGCGATCCCGGCCAGGGTAAAAATACCCAACGACTTCTCGGAACCGCCGCCCCAGCTCGGTCGCTTCCTCGTCCGCCTGCTGGCCTACGGCAAGCCCAAGGAGGAGTCTCTCGACAGCGTCAACGCCTGGCGGGACCACTGCCTGGCCTTTCCTCACAACTACCCCTATGTCACCCCAAGGGACATGCGGCTGGTCAGCAGGGTGGAAACCCACAGGGCCAACGATGGTAAATGCCATGGGGCGGTGCTCGGGGTAGATGTGAAGGCTGGTGTTGGTATGTGCGCAATAGCCTCCTCGGAGGAGGAAGCCATATACTCCGTGGCCTTGCGGAAAGCGGCAACCCAATGCCTTCCGCTGCATTACCCGCCCAGGGAGCCCGGCGACAAAATCAAGTTCTTGTGCCACGAAACTACCGAGACAAAGGTGGCAGAGGCCTTGGATGTTGGGTTTACCTATTGGGTCATGTCTATATCCGGCAGACCTGCCAAAGCCATCGTTTTCAAGCTGAGCGATGACGGGCAAACCGCCGAAGGCTCATTGGGAGGCTCGGACCTCACAACGCTTCTGAAAAAGAAGGACGACGGTTGGTACGACCAGCACATCATCATGGGCGGCAAGGCGCGTTCCGCCATCACGAAACTCAACTTCGGTTCGACCAAAGACGACAATGAAACGTGCCAAGAAACTCCAGTGTAAGCGTTGCGGCTGCGAGCTGCTGAACTTCTCGCTCGCTGGCAGGACGAACCAGGACGGTCGGCCGATGACCAAGGCCGACGCGATTCACTTGTTCGTGGACCCCCTCGGCGGGCGCTGCACGGACTGCTACCTGGCGCACCAGCGCGAGGAGACCAGCAAGCTGTGCCGGAAGAAGCTGCTCGAACAACCCCCGCCGATGTTCGAGCAGCTGGACCTGCTGGCGCTACGCCAACGCGTGCTGAAGGTGTACGGGATATACGCCGGAACCCGCGAGAACGCGGACCGGGTCAACGCGATGAACCGTGAGGAACTTATTGCAGCACTGCCATGAAAAAAACCAGCATACCCGATAGAGCGAAGTCCGCCATCCGCCGCCGTCTCGGTCAGATCATCCTTTGGGCGGCCAAGCCGCTGATCGCTGACGAGATCCGGAAAAGGGCGGAACAGATCGCCACGGAACTGGGTCGGCGCGCCAGTAGTATCGAGGAGCGGGTCCAGTCGGTGATGGCCCTAGACGTCCCGGTCGGGCGTGATCACGGTATGATCATCGTCGTGGCCAGGTTGACGGCCGGACGCGACTTGGTAAAGGTCGTCGACCTACGCCCGGGACTGTCGGCGCCGGAGGTGATGGACATGGTGAAGGACATCGAGCTGGCATACTGCGGCCGTCCCGAGTTCGTGGACGAGCCGTCAGGGTTCCTACGGGACGCCCTGCGCTCCCGCGGACCCGTCCGCCGGGCGGCCAACCATCCCCTTTCGGAACGCCGGGCGTTTCTTCTTGATGACAAGCCGCCCAGCGTAGTCCAAGATGATTGGCGGGTGTGACCCCGCCAATCACCATGAAAATCCGACTCCTAGCCCTTCTGTCCTTGGCTCTGCTCCCGTCCTGTGCGCGCACCAACCTCTATCACAAGGGGGAGTGCGTGGCCAGCTTCCAGGGCGACATGAAGAACCTGTCGTTCGAATTGAAGCCCGACGGGACAGCCACATGGACCGCCACCGAGATCAAACATTCCACGGCCACCGAGGCCCAAGGACGCCAGACAGCCCGGAAATTCGACGCTTTCGGCACTGCCGGAATCGGAGCCGGGATTATGGCGCTTTTCAAATAGCCGATCATGCTCACTCCAACTCCTTCCGAAGACACAATCAGCGACGGGATTACAAAGCTCAGAGCCGCGCGGGAACGCCATCCAAAGCCGGCGCTCACTCCGGACGAGGTCGTCACGACCCTCCACACGCTCCGGGACATCATGCCGCCAGACGGTGTCGAGACCTGGGCGGGCTACATCTTCCGCGCCCAGCGGGAGGGGTTGGTGACCGCCGACGAAGGTAACGCGCTCTTCGGGGCTCTCCGCCTGGTGGGCTCCGCCGGTGGTGCGGCGAAGTTCAAATGACCGAGGCATCAACCCGAGCATCCACTCCCCTATGAAACGAAAAAACGGACATTACTACTGGGTCAAGCGGCGCCCGCACCTGGGCGACGAAGGCAAAGCCACGCACCCCAAGTGGGAGCCTATGCTTTGGGATGAGGCTACCCAGAGCTTTCACACGCGCTGTGACACCAGGTCTTACGCCCCCTCCGACTTGCTCGAGGCGTCAGAAGAGATCGGCACGGCACCGGAAAAGCGTTGCAGCCGTCGCGCGTGGGCGGTAACGCACGCCGACCACGCCAAAGGCGTCGCGGATCTGAACATCTACGACCTGTTTCCGCACAAGCGGGGAGCCGCGCTCTGCGGATCCGCACCGGCAATCCGGGTCTTGGTTTCCTGGAGCGCTGAAGACCAGCTTGAAGCCAACCAGGCCGTCCGGTCCAAAGGAAAGGGGAAGAAATGAGCGAATTCGACTCAAAGCTCCCTCCCCTGGAGCATCCGAGGCTCGTCCGATTGGATAGGATGCCGCCCGCCCCAAAAGGGATGCAATGGCATGTGATGCCTATCAAAAAACCCTGCGAAGCGTCTCATCCGTCCGCCTGCCCGCTCCCCCTGACTCCCGAGGGTGAGTTGGATTTGGGCTACCTGCAACGGCTGATGCTCACCACCACGAGCATGTCGTTCAGCGACGGTAACCTGCGCGTCGAAGCCACGACCTTAGGAGGCGCCACGAGGATATTCGAAGGGCCTTTCAAAGGGACCGTCACCATCACCAACCACATTTCAACATGTACTCCATCGGACAAAAAGTAGTTTGTATCGCAGCCGACTTCCCCGAACCCGTCAGGAAGTTCTACACCGCCCTCCCAGTGGAGAACGCGGTCTACACCGTGCGCGACGTCCTCCCCGGCATCAACCTCGACGGGAAGACGCACGAAGTCGCCATCCTGCTCGAGGAGTTGGTCAACCCTGTGCTGACAAAGCACGAGGCCGCCTTCAACGTCGAGCGCTTCGCCCCCTTGGATCCCACGTCCGAGACGGACGAGGAATCCGCATCTGAACCCCTGCAAGTGAAGGACCTTGTTTTCGCATGACTCCGGACAAAATCACCACCACCCAAGAGGTCGCCAACCGCATACTGTGCTGGCTTGCGGCGGGGAAACCAGGGGCTAAACCCAAGCCGGCCAAGTTCATGGCTGGTGTCATACTGTTCGGCCCAAGGTTTGAGCAGTATGACGCCATGCAGCCGGTCCCCAATGAACTGCTGGCCTTCCTGCCCTGCCTCGACCTGGTGGACGCGGTAGGCTTGGACAGAGCCGGCGATGACCTCAACCAGTTGCGCCTGGTGTCCCCCGCCTGGAATGCGGTGATGGACGCGTGGGACGTCCTAAAGGCCGTCGCCCACGCCAACAAGCACCTTGCCGCAGGCCAGCCGCACCGCACCTTCTTGGAAAAAGAGGATATGTACGTCGATGCGTTTCACCGGCATCGACTGTCCGCCCCGCTGTCCTGGACGGTACCGGTACCAGAGCGGGACGAGAAAAAGCTCGCCGGGGCCTGCGCGCGACAGAAACTCAGCGTGCTAGGACAGGAGATGGATGTCTTGTCCTACCCGAAGCACGTGTTACCGCCGGACTGCGTCGGTGTATACCGACCTGATCAAGGGCGCGGGTTCTACGTGATGGTCGACCCAGCCGTTGCGCGTAAATCTCCCTGAAAAATTCCGCTCCCGTGCTTTATTCTGGTGCGCGCCGCGCGTCGTGATGTAGCATTTCACTCCCCTACCTACCCTACCATGTCAGATACCCTTACCGTCACCATTGGCGGCCGTGAATTCCACCTGGACAAAGCGAAGGCCGAAGAGGCTTTCGCCGCGAAAAAGGTCATCAACGGCCGGGACACCATGTTCTTCAACATCCTGCCCCTGAAGTATGCCTGGGCCTACGACCTGTACAAGGTCATGAAAACCAACCACTGGGAGCCCGAGGACATCTCGATGCAGAAGGACATCGAGCAGTGGCGCGGCGATCTCCCCGAGGTCGAGCGCTGGATCGTCAAGATGGCCATCGGCTACTTTTCGGCCGCCGAGGGCATCGTCGGCGACAACATCCTGCACGTCGTCCGCGAGATGGTCACCGCCCCGGAGCTGAAACTCCTGCTCGGCCGCCACGCCCACGAGGAGAACATCCACGCCGACAGCCTGGTTTACATGGTCAGTTCGCTGGGTATCAACCCCCACGAGTGCGAGGCCATGTTCGAAGACATCCCCAGCATCAAGGCCAAGACCGACTTCGTTGTCAGCAACAGCCGGGACATGCGGTGTTCGCCGGAGGACGGGCGGCTGTCGCTGCAGACGGTCGCCGGCAAGCAGGCCCTCGCAAAGAACATATTCCTGTTCGGTCAGGTCATGGAAGGTACCCAGTTCTACGGGTTGTTCGCCATGCTCCTGGGACTCTACCGCCAGAACAAGTTCCCCGGAATCGGTCAGATGTTCCGCTACACCCTCCGGGACGAGTCGAACCACATCAAGGGCCTCCGCCTTCTGTTCTCTGAGCTGGTGGCGGAAAATCCGGACATCATGACGCCGGATTTCGAGAGTGAGCTCTTGGTGACGATGGCGACTGGTGTGGAGCTGGAAAAGCAGTTTGTCCGGGACTGCCTTCCGGTGGCTGCTGTCGGTCTCAACGTGGCGGACTTCGAGCAATACATCGACTACATCGCTGACCGGCGGTTGGTCGACCTAGGGCTTCCGCGATTGCGCGAAACCTCCGTGGAAAACCCGTTCCCCTGGATGGCCGAGATGATCGACATCAAGAAGGAGACCAACTTCTTCGAGAGCCGGGTGACCGAATACCAGAAATCCTCGGCCCTCACCTCAGGCCACGACGACGAACTCTGACCACAATGACTACCACCACCCCGGAGGCGGACCGCCTCCTCAAGAAATCCGTGTCCGGCCTCGACGTAGACCTGGACTTCGCCGGCGACCGTGAAGTGCTCGTACATGCGATCGCCAAGTCCGCCCAGCTGGCGGTTGCCCATTCCGGAGGGGACGGGGAAACCCCCGCTCCGGATCTGGTAAGCCAGCGCGAGTCTGTGGTGCGGAACTCCGTCCAGTCGCTCGCGGCCCTTACTTCGGCAACGCCCCTGGATGTGTTCCACGCGGTCGAGGCGGAGTTCGTGCGCCAGGAGCGGTTCCTGGAGGCTCAGGCCGTCACCTACATGCTTGCCGACCGGGAGGGTGACCTGGACCACCAGGTCCGTCTGGTCCGCCGCAACCGGCAGATCGTGCCGTGGTCGGTCAGCAAGATCGAGAGCGCCGTCCGCCGGGCGTTCATCTCCATGAAGGTCGACCCCTCCCCGGCTATCCAGGTGGCGGAGGCAGTCACCGCCCGGGTCAAATCGGAAGCCAATACCCTGGTGGGGATCGAGGACGTGCAGGACATGGTGCAGGAGGAGCTCATGCGCCAAGGGCACTTCCAGGTTGCCTCCCACTACATCCTTTACCGCGCTGAGCGGGCGAGGCTCAGGGCGGCCGCGGAGACCCAGGACGAATCGACACCGGCGCTGTCCGAGATCGTGGTGATACGCGGGCGCACCAAGTGCGCTTTCGACCCCCTGGAGCTGCGCCGCCGTATCTCGTTCGCCAGTACCGGGCTCGACCTGTGTTTGTCCAGAAAGGACATCACCAAGGAGCTGACGCGGTCCGTCGGCGCCGAAATCACGCAGGAGGACCTGAAGGCTACCATCATCCTCAACGCCAAGACGATGATCGAGAAGGACGCGGATTTCGCCAAGTTCGCCGGCCGGATCCTGCTGACCTACATCTACGAGGAAGTTCTGGACTGGGACATCCTCCGGGATGGGCTGGGTCAGCTGAAGAAGGCCCACCGCGCCGCGTTTGCCACGAACTTGAAACGCGGGGTCAAGATTGGTCGGGTGGATGGGACCATGCTGGAGCGCTATGATCTGGAGTTCATGGCGTCGAAGCTCGATCCGTCCGCAGACATGGACTTCGACTACCTGGGTCTACAGACCTTGTACGACCGTTACCTCATCGTCGACAAGACCGGCAAGCAGTCCCGCCGCCTGGAGACGCCCCAGATGTTCTGGATGCGTGTGGCGATGGGGCTGTTCAGAGACGAGGGGCGGATTGAGGGGATGTCGGACAAGTCACTTTCGGCCCCGTCGCCGAAAGCGTGCGGGCTCGCCGTCGACCTCTACAACCTCTACAAGAGCCGCCGGTTCTGCTCCTCCACTCCCACCCTGTTCAATTCAGGCACCCCGCACAGCCAGCTCTCCAGCTGCTACATCAGCGTGGTGGACGACAACATCGAATCGATCATGCAGCGCGGGATCGCCGACAGCGCCTACATGGCGAAATTCGCCGGCGGTCTGGGTGGATCTTGGACCAACATCCGCGGTACCGGCGCCCACATCAAGGGCACCAATGGGGAGTCGCAGGGTGTCATCCCGTTTCTCAAGATCTACAACGACATGCTCAACGCTGTCAACCAGGGCGGGAAGCGCAAGGGATCCGGATGCGTCTACCTGGAGACGTGGCACAACGACATCGAGGACTTCCTCGACCTTCGCAAGAACGTCGGCGATGACCGCCGCCGGTGCCACGACACCAACACGGCCCACTGGATCCCGGACTTGTTCATGAAGCGCGTCGAGGCCCGGCAGGACTGGACGTTGTTCCGGTCCAGTGAAGTGTCCGCCCTGCACGAACTCTATGGTCAGGCATTCGAAAGCCGATACGCCGCCTACGAGGCCCTGGCCGCGGAAGGCAAGATCTGGTCGCGCACGCTTCCCGCTCTGGAGCTCTGGAAAGCCATGCTCAAGGCGCTCTTCGAGACCGGGCACCCTTGGATCACCTTCAAGGACCCGTGCAACGTCCGGTCGCCGCAGGATCATGTCGGGGTCGTCCACTCGTCCAACCTTTGCACTGAGATCACCCTCAATACCTCGGCCGACGAGATCGCCGTCTGCAACCTCGGCTCCATCGTGATCGAGCAACACCTCACCGAAACCGGCGATATTGACCACGCCAAACTGGAAGAGACCGTCGCCCTCGCCGTCCGGGCGCTGGACAACGTGATCGACATCAACTTCTACCCCGTCGAGGCTACCCGGCTTTCCAACAGCCGGCACCGACCGATCGGGCTGGGTATGATGGGCCTGCAGAATGCCCTGCACCGGAAGGGGCTGGCATTCGCCTCCCAGGAGGCGGTCGAGTTCAACGACGAGATCACGGAGGCCATTGCATTCTACGCATACAAGGCGTCGAGCGCGTTGGCGGCTGAGAAAGGGCGCTACTCCACCTACGAGGGCTCGAAGTGGGACCGCGGGATCCTCCCGCAGGACACCGTGGACCTGCTGCAAGCTGAGCGTGGGCAGACGATCAACACCCCGCGCGGCGGGCGGCTCGACTGGACGCCGGTGCGTGAGATGATCGCCAAGAATGGCATGCGGAACTCGAACGTCATGGCCATCGCGCCGACGGCCACGATCAGCATGATCATGAACACGACGCCCTGCATCGAGCCCAACTTCAAAAACCTGTTCGTGAAGTCGAACATGTCCGGGGACTTCACCGTCCTCAGCGAGGCCCTCGTTCGGGAACTCAAGGCGCTCAACCTCTGGAACCAGGCGATGCTCGACCAGCTCAAATACTACGACGGTGAGCTGTCGGAAATCCCCGAGATCCCGGCGGAGGTCAAAGTAAGACACCAGACTGTGTTCGGTGTGCCCTACAACTTCATCATCGATGCGGCGGCCCGCCGACAGAAGTGGATCGACCAGTCGCAGTCCGTCAACCTGTTCATGAACGGGACGGACATGCGCACCTTGTCGTGGATGTACCGGTACGCGTGGTCCTCGGGCCTCAAGACTACCTACTACCTCCGCACCCTTGGGGCGTCCAGCATCGAGAAGTCCACCATCGACGCGAACAGGACTGGCCGCGAGGCCAAGGCCCTGGCCGCCGAGAACGCCTGCTCCCTGGAGGCCAGGGCGCGCGGCGAGACGTGTGAGTCCTGTCAGTAAACCTTCCCCCAGCGGCCGGGCCTCCCGGCCGCTGGTCCCACCTATGAACCCCTTCTCCATATTCCTGTTCCTCATCCTCCTGGGGTGTATCGTGTTCTTCTTGTTCTTCACAGAGGTGTTTGACCGCTGGATCTTGCATCTCCGAGAGAAGAGAAACAGATCGAACGCACCACCTCCGGAGCGCGAGGAGGCGCAGAATCACCCAGAGCCGACCCCACAGCAGACGCGGGAGGTAGCAGGATCGACCACCTATCCGTGGATGATCCGCCACGCTACCCACCCGGAGCTTTACTGGTCCGGCGCCGGGTGGAACAAGAAAGACGAAGCATTGAGCTTCAGCGAACGAGCAAAAGCAGAACAACCATTGCCTCAAAGCGGCAAATGGTACCGTCGGCGAACATACCGAGCCAGAAAGAGCTCCTGAACTACCCCCACCCCAGAGAAACCACCCCCACCACTGTAAAATGAAATCACTCACATCCCTCAAAGTCGGAATTCTAATTATCATCGGCATCTTCCTCACCGCAGGACTGTCCCAAGTCGTCCACAAGGTCGACGACACGGAATGGCAGGCTGTGCAGTATCTGTCCGGAGAAGTCGAAATCAAGGAACAGGCCGGAATCTACTTCGCCTTCATGCCCAAGGTGACCGAGTATCCCCGGAATGCGACCTACACGTTTGCCAGCCTCGCCGCTCAAGGCGGAAAGGAGGATGATGAAAAGGTGGATAACTCCACTCGGGTCACCTTCAACGATGGTGGGACAGCCCAGGTGTCGACCGTGATTCGCGTATCCACACCGGTCACGAATGAAGCTAAACGGGAGTTCCACCGGCAGTTCAACGGCAACGAAGACAACATCAGGTCCGCCATCTGGGCGCACCTGTCGAACGTCATCAAAGCCACCGGCCCCATCATGTCCGCTTCTGAAAACCAGACGGCGCGCAAGTCGGAATTCAATTCCGTCGTGATGGAGCAGATGAACGCCGGGCTGTACCAGATGCGCCGGGTCATGATCGAACTCGACCAGGTCGATGAAAAGGGGCAGAAGCTGAAAGTGATGGCCACCGAGATCCAGCGCGACGCCGAAGGAAAGCCGATCATCCCACAGGCATCCCCGCTTGCGAACTATGGCCTGACCGTGACGCAGCTGTCCATCACCGAGACCGAATACGACGACCAGACCCGCGCGCAGTTCGACACCAAAAAAACCAGCTTCCTGAAAGCCGAGTCATCCAAGGCCCAACGCGAGAGCGAAGTGCAGGAACGGCTGATGATCGAGGAGCGCGGGCTCAAGCAGCTGGCGGAAACCACGGCGGAAGCCAACCTCGAGAAGGAGAAGGCCACCATCCAGGCCAAGAAAGAGAAGGAGGTAGCCGAGACCAATGCCGCCAGGGAGCTGGCAGTCTCCAAGCTGGTGAAAGAGCAGGCCGAGACCAAGGCCGCCCAACAGCTCGAAGTCTCCAAACTCGAACGGCAGGCCGCCGAGGAGGAAGCCAAGAAGATCCTGACCCTGGCCACGGCCGAGAAGGAGAAGATCGCCCTGGCAGGTGCCATCACCGAGCAGGAGCGTGTCCAGCTGGAGATCCAGAAGGAAACCTCGATTGGTGTCGCCACCGCGTTGGCCAAAATCAATGTCCCGCAAGTGGTCATCGCCGGCGGCGACCAACCCGGCGGCGGTAACTCGACGCAGGACAACCTCATCAACATGCTGCTCCTCAAGAACAGCGGCATGATCGACGCCATGCGCCCGTCCGTGCCGGCACAGAAACGGGACAACTGAATCGGACCTCCCAACCTTGCTTGAACCATGGCGGGGCCGCGCGGCCCCGCCATCCGCATTTTCACAACACATAATGAAACTTCTTCTTCGCACCAAGAATAAGCCCCATAGCTACCTGAGTCAGGCCAGCCGCAACGGCGACCGGCCTTGCGCGGTCCTCAGCGGGTTCGCCGGCGCCAAAATCTTCAGGGACGTGGCGTCCATTGTCACGGCACGTGCCATCTGGGATGCGCGCCGGACGGAACTTCACAACCCGGACGCGGAAGACGGCGGCATCGAGGAGTGTGAGCTTTCCGACGTCCCGATGTGCCCTATTTTCGCGGATTCCTATCCGGTTCACCACAACAACATTCCCGCCCCCGACCGGGAGGTCGAGATGCGATACCGGGACGGCGGGCGCTGCGGGGTGGTCCTCAACTACCTGAGGACCGAGATCACGGAGAACGCCTTCAGGTGCGATCCGGACTTCGCCAGATGGAGGTACTTATCATGAAGCCAGTCGCTTACCGGATCGGTGTCGCCGGTGACTTTGTCCATGCCCACTGCTGGAAGGTCTACGAAAACGCCGAGCGAACAAAGAGGGGCGTCGCGCCGCACATGGGGGACTTGTTCGGCGCTGGCGCACCTGAGATCGCCGGGAAGTGCTGCCTGTCATGCGGCGGGGACCTGAACACTCCAATGCTGGTGGTGCGGATGGACACCGGTGAGAAATTCCAGCATTACTTCAGCAAGTTCGCTCCGGGTAACGGGGATCTGCAGGCCTTCACGCTATTCTGCTCCAGCCTTCGCGGGGCGACGATATTCCACAGCCCTGTTGACGCTGCAGAGACCATGCGGGTGATGGCGGACCATATCAGGCGGTCGAACCCGTCCGGTAAAGCCTGCCATCTCGACATCGTGTCCATCCTCAGCATCCCGGCGTGTGAAGGATTCGACGAGGCTTTCCCGATCGACCCGGCGCACGCGCCGCTCCCAGGGAAGACCGTGGAGCTGCTGGAACGGGATGGCGCGGCGCGCCAGATTTCGTCCGACCAACTGAGCGCAGACATGCTGTCGGGGGTGTGGAACGAAGCCAACCCTCTGCGCGATCGCTGGCGCTACGTCGCGCCACTGCCAGCTAAGGACACCAGAACCAAACTCATGGACAGATTCATTGACCTGCAGGCCGAATGCTACAGCATCACCGACGAATCTGGGCAACCCTATCCCGCGCTGCGGACTAGGGCGGCCTCTTGTGGTTGTTGCGTGAATCACGTCCGGGTTACCCGGGAACACCTCGACCTCGCCATCGCGCAGGCCAAGGAGTGGTTACACCAACTGGAGAACACGGAGCCGGTGGATTATCCGCCGGACGCAACGGGAGGTGACGCCGTCCAGTAATGCGCGGCGTCAACCTCACTGATGCCTGCGAAGGGTGTCCTGGCCGGTGCTGCACCCGGCGCTTCTGGAGCGCTGTCCGTCTGACCAAGACGGAGGCCAGGGATCCGATGTTCAAAGGGAAGCTGACTGTCACCGAGGACGGGGAGTTGGCGCTGTCCATGGGGAAGCAGGCATGCTTCTTCCTGGAAAAGGGGCGGTGCAGCATCTACGAGAATCGCCCCATGGCCTGTCGTGGTTACGTCTGCCACACGGCCGGGGGTTACTCCTCGCAGGTCATCGAGGAGTTTCCTGCGCTCAAGGCCCACCTGAAACGCAAGAAGATAAAATGGGCTCCGGAGCACATGACCCATTACCAGGTGGACTCTGTTGAAGGGTTCCATCGCAGGCTGCGCGACATCACCCTTCTCCCGGGTCACCGGGGTAAGAGGGTGTTCCGCTACAACGCGAAGACACGTGCATACACCTTTGCCGGTCGGTTTGACAGGAAAGGAAACTTTATCAGGACTTCCAAGAAATGACACTCACCATATTATTCCGCACCGCGGAAACCGCTGCAGCCCTGATGGACTCAATCCACGGCGAAACGTGTCCCCAGTCGGAAGGGTCGGACTCGGCCTACGAGGAGCTGTATGAGGTAGCCCAGCTTACAAACGGCGGGTTCCCTGGTGTATGGGACTGGATGGCCACGCTTGCCATCGCCGCCTATCCTGAGATGGAAGAGCTTTGGCAAAGCGAAGAGCTACAGTACATCGACACGGTTCATGCCGCGGCGCAGGAGCTTCACAATTTCGTGACTGACCCCGCCAACCGGCCGGTTGGCGGTGAGCCAATCCTGACACCGGAGCGCGCGAAAAACATCTGGGTAGCGGCGGCCGAAAGGGTACGCCAGCACGACGAGGAGGTCCGGAGACACCGGCGCGAGTAGCGCAGCACGAGAATCACGCTCAAGTCCGTATTACCCCCTCGACCCGACCGGCTGCCCTAAACGGGCAGCCGGTTTTTTTACCCCCCACAAGCAAAATAATCGACCAAACGGATATTTGAGTTTAGAATTTACCTGTGATGTCACCACTACGAGCCTTGTTCAGAAAGTCTGCCCGAGAACGGGCGGGTGACGTGGTCGCAGAACTTTACTCGGATGGGGACAAGCCGGACTTCCACAAGGAGCTGGGGGACGTGGTGACGGCCATCAGCAACCAGAAGTATCTGGACCTGCCGAAGGAGCTGGGCCAGGCGGCCCTGGCTGGGCAAGCAACCGTGGCCAAGACGACGGGCACCAACCTGCCGCTGATAGGCGCCGATGAGGCCCTCGAGGAGAAGCGCCGGCGTAGGCACGTCTGGCGCCAGGCGTTCGCCCAGCACCGTCTGCCATTCTCCGAGGCACTATTGAGCGGCGGAAGCGATTTCGGCAGTCCGGACGCGGTGCGGGCCGCTTTCCTGGCGGCAGGCAAGGAGATCAACGACCGCGAGGCCCTGCGGATCCCAGTGCAGATGACCCAACAATTTGACGGAAGGGAGAAGTCCGCCAAGGTCGGGAAGTTCTCCATGCCGGAGAATCCGGGCATCAAGGACGACAACGAGAAATACCGCCTGTCCGCCGGTTGTAATGACTGGGAGACCGCCAACACCTGGTGCTGGGTCGACCTGGGCGACTACCGCGGCGACGTCACCCGCCTGTGGTTCAAGGTGAACTTCCCGGAAGGCACTACGTCAGAGGACGACTACGATCCCAAGCTCACGTCCAGCGCCTCGCACGCGGCCGCCACCAAGGCTGGCAAGGAGCACGGGGAGAGGGCCTGGAAGAAGTGGATCGAGACGGCCAAGGATGGTATCCGCGCCTACAAGAAGGAGCACGATGTCTCCGGCAACCGTTACAGCCGATACGACTGGGAGCGTGGTTTCAGGGGCGCGTTGACGCATCCCGACATGCAGCCGTACGTGGCCGATCACGGTGAGATGCGGTCCGAGTTCGTCGAGAAGGAGGCTGCCGCCCCGCACATCGACAAGATGCGGGCGATCCTCCGCCGCGCAGGAGAGCTTAGCAAGGCGTTCGGGGCGGACTCGGCCGACCGGTTCACCATGGAACAACTCGGCTCCGTCTACAACGTGGCCAAACGCAGGCTTCGCGACCAGGTTCGCCAGGCCGGTAGCACCCCGCAGGCTGTCACGAGGGATACCCCTCCGAACCTGCCGGCCGCGCCGCAGGGACCGCTGCGCCAGATGCTTCTGCCGTTCCTGGACAAGGGCGCCATGGTCAAGGCGGCCGAGTTCCGCCCTCGCCTCTGCTGGAACTGTGGGAAAGGAACCGATCCTGAAGACACGGAGGAGTCCGCTCACGGGCGGTGCGACTGCATCAGCAAATCATCGTCGGCTGGCGGTCGCCTGAAAGCGCAGCTCCGCCGGGCGCGCAATGCGACCCACACCCACCCCACTCCCGGCCAGGCCTCGGCCGGTAACTACGCCAAGGGAGAGGTCACGATCCACGGCATGACCGTCAAGCTGGAGAACCCAAGGGGGACCGAGCGCCGGGGCTACGACAAAGACGGCAACGTGACGTGGCGGCGGATCATGGTGGCCGATTACGGCTACTTCAAGGGCACCAATGCGGTCGACGGTGACGCCGTGGACTGCTTCATTGGTCCGGATCCGGAGAGCAACTTCGTGGTCGCCATCGACCAGAAGAAGTCGGATGGGTCATTCGACGAAACCAAGTTCGTCCTCGGCTGCACCACGCAGGAGCAGGCGGAGAAGCTCTACCTGGCCCACTACCCGCGCGGGTGGAAGCTCGGACCCGTCTCGACAGCCACCGTCCAGCAGCTCAAGGATTGGCTGCGCGCCGGCGACACCCAGGCCCCATTCAAAGGCCAGATGCTGAAGGCGGCCGCCGACTACAAGGCCTGTCCCGAGTGCGGCGGCCAGATGTGGCCAGGCCCCAAGGAAGGATACGACCAAGGCCAGCGCTTCAGGGGATCCATCCAGTGCTGGGACTGCGGACACACCAGACCCGGGATGCGCTGGAGATCTGATGCCCAAGAGAAGTCCGCCGCCCTACGCCCGGTGACGGAAATGCTCCGCCGCCTCCGCGAACGTCGGGGAGAGTGCCTCGAGTGCGGACAGCCCAACCAAGAGGGTAAGACCTGCGCTTGCGTAAAGAATTCCAGCACGCCGGCGCCCGAGACAGTATAATCCACCGAAAGCCGACCCATGAACACGCCCAACTCCAATCAGGCTCACGCCTCCATAGCCACCACTGGCACCGCCCAAACACTCGCCCAGCTCGGATACAGCCGTCACGTGGACACCGCGCGACTGGTTGTCCAGTCGGTGGGTGGTATCGTGCGGTTCACCGTAAATGGGACCACACCTACTCCGTTCCTCGGTTTTCGGATTGCTGACGGTGAGATGATCCAGCTGACGGAGGATGACGCAGATGCCGCCCTGTTCCTCACCGGCTCTGGCGCTCCGAAACTCGAAATCGCAGCATATCTCGCGTGATACTACATCCCGACATCTTCCAGCCCGACGTCTTCAGGCCTACGTTGCTATCCTCGGACCTCGTCTTCGACGGTGCCGGAGATTCTGACGAGACGCCTGAAAATGCGGTCACTTATGATTCGGGCCTCATCACTTTTGACGACGTTGCAGCTACCTACACCGACCCATAATAAAATGAAATTAGTTATCGCCATCCTATTGATCTCCGCATCGCTCGCGTGCGGACAATTTGACCTGTCTCCGACTTCTCCCAACAGGGCGACGCCGGTACAGGCGGCAGGAATCCGAACCACGCTGGACCTCGAAAAAGTGCAGAAGACCCCCACAAGGCTGTTGTCTCTGTGGGAGAAGCTGTTCGCCGGATACTCGGCGGACTACCACCCCGTGATTCGAATTGCTACCATGCGTGATTCCACCGGGATTCCTTTCGGAAAGCCATATTGGTATGGTAAATTTGGTGTCGGGGGTATGATCGCCCGACCGACGGACGACACCGCTAGTTTTGTCAGTGTGGCCTCCGGAGCCTCGGTTTCTGGAACGGATTTCACGCAGTTCTGCGCTGGTAACTGGTGGATAGTGCCGACCGGAGGGGTCGTGACCTATCTTGCGAACGATCACGGAACAGCGATGGCAGAGGTGTATTACTTTGCCGAGAGTGGTGGTGGAACTTTCAAGCTACAATACGACATCGAAGGGCTTGGGTCCTGGTTGGACATCTCGGGAGCCTCCTACAACACCAACAATGGCGGGGCGCGCGCCATCGTAAAGCAGGTTGTCAGCATCGAATCAGGATTCTCAAAGCGTTATCGCGTAAGGGCTGTGGGTGTGTCCGGTACTTCGAATATCCTAGGGCTGGGAACCACCCTCAAGGTCAACACCGGTACAGGCAGCCGCCCCGGCGGCGTTGTCCACATGGATTGGGGTATCGGAGGGTCGACCCACGCCAACTGGGTTTCGATGCCTCAAGCTCAATTCACGCAACTTGCCCAAGCGTTCGCTCCCGACATAGTTTTTATCCGGAACTGGGAGAACATTTCCAACTGGAGTCCTGGGGTCGAGACCAATTTTCCGACCGTCATATCCAGACTCCGGGCAGCCAACCCCAGGATCGCCATCGTGGTTGTCGGTTCGCACCCCACAGGGGGTGAGACTCTGGACTGTGAGGATCCTATGTATGAGCACCCTATGGACCTGTGGTTGCGCGACTATTGCCAAGCCAACGATGTTGAATTCTTGGACGTAAGGAAGATGTTCCCATCCCGATCCGAGATGGTGTCCATGGGGTTTATGTCAGCGGGCGACGTTGTCCACCTTGATCAGTCTAAGGGAGCCCGCTACCTCGACATGCTGATTGCGGAGCACATGCCGATGCTACGCGGGGCAACTACCATCGATTGGATTCGAGGGGGAGGAAGTCAGATGCCACGTTCCCAAATTAACGGCATCCAGACCGTTTACTTGCCAGGTGGTATGATGACACTGGCCGTGCCTTCGAGAGCTATTCCGATCCACTTGAACCTGATGGCAGGTGACGGTAACTTCGCTTCTAACTGGCAAGTGCCGCAAACGGGAATCACCCGCTTGGCTGACGGCTTACATGACGGCAGGTTAGGAATTCAAGCGGCCAACAGTCTTGGCGCCATTATTGGGCAGGGCCGCATGTGGATCGGAACCGGAGCCGCCAGCACGTCCACTGGAATCGCAAAGCAGATCGGGGCAGGACTCGTCGTTCAGGCCCCGTCAACCACACTACCGACCGCAAACTTTGGGGCCATTGCGAGTCAGACCTCAAACATCCTCACACTCTCTCGCAACATGAGTCAAAGCACGGACGGCGATCCGCTCTGGTCTTGGCTTGTAGGTGGTAACATGGAGTATGAGGGTACAACCTCGGACGCCTTTGAAGCTACGATTGCCACGCAAGAGCCGACCGTGGACGCCACGATTACCATCCCAACAAAGAATACCGGGACGGTTTGCGTCTTCCTTGGCACCCTGGCCGACCCTCCAGCCGGGACGATCTCCACCGGGGCGATCTATGTTGATAACAACGGGGGCGATACGAATGCCGCGGGTACGTGGTTATACACCGGATCCGCGTGGACGCAGTTGAACTGACCGAGGCCAAACTCCACAGAACCAATCTGTTTACCATTATGAAACACAACCGCAAATTCACCGAAGGCTTCCCGGGTTCCGACCGGGATATTTATGATGTGCTTGGCAACGCCATGGAGCGTTATCCGATGTTCGTGCTCCCAAGGGGGAAGACGCCATTCCAGGGCAAGCTGAACACGTGCGCCGCTGAAATGGTCCTGAACCTGGCCGAAGACGGCAGAAGAAAGTTTGGATCTGACTGGTTCCCTTCCATGGACGCCGCGGAGCTTTACCCAGCCGCACGCGAGGTCGTCGGTGTGAAGAAGTGGAAGAAGGGCGTTTCCGCAGAAGGGGCCGCCGAGGCCTACTGCCAACTGGTCGGCACCGGGGTCAAGTGGATGAACTTGCCACTGGATCCCCAGTTGTTCGCTGCCTGGATCAAGATCGAAGAGACCGGGGTGGGGCTCGGGATGTACTGGCCGGAACAGTGGAACAACCCTGGCGGGAGCCGGGTGTTGCGGTCTGCTCCTGGGACCATGGCTCTGGAAGCACACGCGATCCGAATCGCGGGCTGGGAACTGGAGCACCAGTCGAAGAAGTATCCCTGGTCCAAGCCGACCGTTTCACCCGTCCTGTGGTTTGAGAACTCCGCTGACAAGCATCCTGAGCTGCCAGCCCGGATGCTACCGGGGCTTGTGAACAAATACGGTCTCTCCGCCGTCGTCCTTATCCCGCCCGGATACGGCTCCGCCAGATAATCGCGCGTCGCCGTTAAGCCGCTACCAGACCTGTTCCAAAATCGAGCCGCAGCCGAGCGTGAGACGCCGGGGCTGCGGCTCGATCTGTTTGCCAGGGATGCAATTCCGACGCCACTTGTGACATAAGGTATTGAACGTGGGACCCCTTAACATCCCCACCTCGAACACCTTATGAACCTGAAAGTAATCACACCCCAAGGAGGGTTCGCCGTTCTGGGCGACTCCCTAGCCAGTATCGTTGAATTCATCAAGGCTCCGCCCTGGGTCGTGGACTCCGTCCAGGCCTGGTATGCCAACGAACCGGAAAAGCCGATCACCGTGCACTTCGCTCCCGGCTATGCCGTGGTCGTGGACGCGCAGGGGATGCAGCCCAGCTCTCCTACCGTCGAGAATGACGACTCCGATGAAATCGATCGGAAAGCCAGCCTCTTTTCGGACTACCACAAGGACTTCTTCGGAGTCCGGCCGGATGTATCCGGGATGTCACGGGAGGATCGTGCGAAGGCCTACGACGCGATAACAGATGAGATCAAGCAGTTCAAACGCACCGCCGAGGGTCGCGCGTTCCTACGCTCGCGCGGTTGGATAGTGGACTCCCCCGCTGGCGAAACCTGAACCCTTTCACAAAAATTATGAACGAGAACACCACCACATCATCAACTCCGGCGGGAGCGGCAAACACGCGAATCCTCAGGCTGACCCGCAAGGTCACCCCAAACTTCACCCTCAAACCGGTGAAGCTGGACCTGCCCGAGGAAGCCAGACCCAGTAACCACCTGGACGACTGGTTCCCCTGGATCCTCGGCAAGCCCGGGGAGAAAGGGGCGGCCCTGATTGAAAGGGTAGGGATCGGCGGCCACTCCGCCGTGTTCTTCGTGGCTGTCTACACAGACATCACCCCGGAGTTCTTGGCCAGTCTCCTCCGCAACGGCTTCAGGCCGGCCGGGCACAAACCTTTCGTTCCGACGGAAGGCTGGGAGGAGTCCTTCATGCGCCAGTTCTCGAACTGAAGCATACCCCGCCGCACCTACCCCGGGTGCGGCGGGATCAACCCAGGGGTAAGCGCACCAAATACATGACACCCGAAAACCTGGCGAGAGCCAACCAACTGCAGCGCAAAATAGCGCGCCTGGAAGGAGAGATCGAAATAATATCTAATCCGTCCACGGCGCTGCTATATCAACCCGAACAATATCACCGGGAGGACGCCCAGGACTTCCCGGAAGAGGCCGTTCCCGTCCTTAGGGCGGCCGCCGTCCAAGTCCTCCAGGACCAAGTCGTCCTCTTCAAGCAAGAGTTCGCACGCATCTGACCGCGCAAGGGTCGGAAGATCGCCTTCGGGCGGTCTAAACACTTTCCCGTAATGGAAACGCCCCAGCGCGCAAGCTGGCCCAATGCCGAGGGTTAGAGGCCAAAAACACACCGTATGTAGAAACCACAAAGCCATGCCCAAAAACGCATCGGGGCTGATCGCCCTCACCACGGACGGAGTCACCAAGTACTATGTCCAGCTCGACAACGGGCTGATCACGCCCTGGACTCCCCGACAGAAAAAGGACCCAGAGTCCAACCTGGAGGATTAGCCCCCGCCTTATTGCACCATGATTTGGTGCTAATCCCCGAACCTGTCGCCCGCGAGGGCGGCAGTGTTCATTTCCCTACGCAATAAGGAAAAGCCCTCCGTCGCTCTGGTCTAGGACCGGCGGCGGAGGGTCGTCCTTTTTGCGTGCAGAATCTGACCGCGGGCGGCGCAGCCCGGTAGGTCCAAACCAACAAGCGCGACGCCGGTAAGTCCGGTTCCTTATTGCATGAAAAACCTCACCAAATTGAAAGTCCGGGCCTGGCTGCTCGGATGTGTGGCATGGACGCGAATCCCAGCAGTGCGGAGGGCGCGGGCACGCGCTGTCCACGCCGAATGGGAAGCGTCCTTGCCTGTGGCGCTTGATGCCGACGACGTCTTCCAAAATGGAATGGAGTGGCCTCAGCGGCCGCTCCCGACCGAGGAGGCGGACCGGCGGCTCGAGCTGCACGATGCGGAGATGGCGAGAGGCTGGGAGTTCCAGCGCGAGCTTCACCGCAACTACTGAGAGTTTGTTCCATGACGCGGAGAGGTGGCCGACCTCCGCGTCCAACCAGGCCAGCGAAAAGAAAGTAAATCGAAACATGAAAAAACTGCTGAATCAAGTCAAGGGCGCCACCGGATGGTTGGCGCGGAAAACCGGAGCTGTCACTCGCCTCGCCGCCGGATGCACCGGTGACGCGGTGTCGATGGGAGTCTACGTCACCGGCGGGGCCATCGCGGTCACCGGCGGAATCGTCGCCGCCGCGGGTATCGGGACCTTCATGGTCGGTCAGAAAGTCATCGAGGGAGCCGATGCTTTGGCGAGCGCCTCCCAGCGGATGGCTGACAAGGCCATCGACGAGCTCAGCAAACCGGCAGCCGTCGTCGAGATCGTCCCGGAACCTCCGTCCGTTGATCAGGCGTTCGGCTTCCCGCCGGCTGTCGCCATGCAAGGGTAACGAACCCAACCAGAGCGCCACCGCCTTCGGGCGGTGGCGCTCTGGTTTTTTACCCCACATTTGGACTCGACGGATGTCCCGGCGTCGCTTAATCTTTGGTTGCCATGGCAGCTACCACCACTGAATTGACCCAGCGACTGAAGGATGCAAAAGTCCAGATGGCCGCGTTTGAAACGCTCAGGAAAGAGGCTAAGGCCGTCCTGGAAAAAGAGGCCTTCCAACCCGCGCCAGCGATGCCACAGGGCGGTGCTCCTCCCGCGGATCCCTCCATGCAGCAGGGTGCGCCCGTAGACCCAGCCATGCAACAAGCCATGATGCAGCAAGGCGGGATGCCCGCGGACCCTGCCATGATGCAGCAGGGCGCCCCTCCCATGGATCCTGCCGCAGGGTCTCCCTCCGTTTCCCCGGAGCAGTGGGAAGAAGTCATGTCCCTTCTCGAGAAGATGGCTGGCGGCCTGACGCAGCTTGCCGAGCGCATCAATCAAATCGAGGCGCAGGTCCAGCAGCAAGGCCAGTCTCTCGGCGAAATGGAGCAAACGCTCGCCAGTGCCATGCAACCCTCACCCGAAGAAGCCGGGGCGCCGCAAGGAGGTTGGTGATGCCCCTGGTCATACGAGGCAACGATCGGACTCCCCACCGGATCGATTCCGCCGGCGTGGTGGAGGTCATCGACAAAAACGGCGCCATAGCCGTGATCATCATGCAGGCCCCCTCGGGGTCGGTGCAGATCGTGACCCCCGGCAACCCGCTGTTCACCCAGTACTGCCTGCAGATCGGCGGTATTGCGAGCACTGTCCACGTCCATGAGGACTATGTGGCGCAGCCGCCGGTGAAGCGGAAGTTTTGATTGCAATTACACGGCCTGCCGTGCCATAAGATATTGCAATGAAAACACTACCTACTGTCGAACTCGCCCTTTTCCTCATCCTCCTGATTCTGGCGTTTGCCGGGTTCCTGATGGTTTACCGGAGAAGGAAGGAACTCAACAAGGCCGAGATCATCTCTGCCGCGCTGGCCTACGCCAGCCTGGCGGCGATGGACTTGGCGTTCATCCTCAACTAGCCATGCCTGCCTACATCAAAACGGCGAAAAAGGTCTTCGAGTATCCGGACGCGCCGGCCGCCCGCCGTGCGCTTCCGCGAATTCGGAGAACCGACCACGCAGCCTACATCGTCCCGCCCGCGCAGGAGTTCGAGACCCTGAAGCAGACCCCGTCTGACCAGGTTGTCTACAGCTCCCCCGCGCGCCGGGGAAACTGACCGAGAAACTCAGCAACCAAGAAAGCGCCGGGGCCGCACAGGTCCCGGCGCTTTCTGCCTTTTTACCTCATGATTCCTACCCCCATTATCAAAAGCAGCCCCAACAGCCAAGGAGCTGTTTACCAGGTCGTCCCCCAAGGGCGTGACTACGCTGTCTGGCTCCTGTCGTCCGACGGGCAGCTCATAAACAGCACGCCGGCGGGCGAGATGACTCTGGCCTTGCAATGGTTCTCCCGCAGCTGCCGCAGTGGCAAGCTGGGGATCGACTGGCACTCCTGCGTGATCCCGATCGGTGATCTCTATTGCGTCCGGACCATCAGTTACGACGTGGAATACTTCAAGGTCCTGCACGGGCCGGAGGCCTACGATGCTTTCCGCCGCGACCGGCTCACGAACTTCTACGACGACCACGACCGCTTCGAGGTCATGGAGTTGCTCGCGGCAGGTTCGCTCGACGAAGCGTGGGATCGGGCGGTGAGCAAAGGCGAGACAAACCCCGCCTCGGCCACCCTGTTCGGTTACCACAAGGTCACCAAGGAGCAAAATTTCGCACCATTCGGGCAACTTCCTGATTGGCTTCAGAATGCTGTTCGGGCTAAGATCGGTGTATGAACGCGAGCCCCTCTGAGATCGTGTTGTTGGTCGGCATCACCGTGCTGGCCGTCCGCCCCGTGTTGACCGCGCTTGGAACCTACATCCGCCCCGAGTCGTCGGGGCGCCCCTCTCCCCAATGGAAAACTGCTACTTCATCGCCCCGTCCGGCGAACTCGACAACTTCTTCGACTGCTTCTGTGGCGGCGGCGGATCCGGAACAGGGATCCTCAACGCCTACGACCGGCTCGGAATCAGAGCGAGCGGGACATTCGTAAACCACTGGGATCGCGCCATCGACATCCACGAGGCCAACCACCCGGAGCATCGACACTTCCGGGAGGACCTGTTCCTCATGGATCCGGTAGCACACATGCCCCGGCAGCGCTACGGGCTGGGCTGGGCGTCCCCCAGTTGCCAGCAGTTCAGCCTGAGCCGTGGCAACCGCCCTATCAACGAGCAAGGCCGTACGCACGCCGAAACGGTGGTGGAGTGGATGCGCCACTGCCGGCCGGAGTGTCAGATCGTGGAGAACGTGAAGCAGTTCCGGGACTGGTGCCGTCTGAAACAGAGCCGGTGCCGGAAGACCGGCGAACTCCTGTGGGCCAAGGAACTCCCAGGTAAAAAGAAGGGCACCACCAAGATCCAGACGTTCGCCAGTCTACCCCCTGGACACGCCCGCAAGAAGGGCGAGTCCGAGGAGGCACATGCCGAGCGTCTGTTCGCCCTGGATTACCAGCGCCATCTGCAGCCCGACCTGGCCTACCGCGGGGAGTATTTCCGTGCCTGGATCGAGCGCATCGAGGCCCTGGGCTACATCTCCGACTTCAGGCTCCTGCGCTCGGCTGACTACGGTGACCCCACGATCCGCGAGCGGCTCTTCGTCATGTTCGTTCGCAAGGACACCGGCAAACGGATCGTGTGGCCCGACCAGCGGTTCATCCGGCCCGGCGCCAAGCGTCCGGCGTTCAAGACCGCCCCCGACCGGCCGCTCTACCCGTGGCCCACAGCCCGGAACTCGGTGATCGACTGGTCCCACAAAGGGGAGTCAATCTTCCTACCGTCCCGCAAGGCCCTGGCGAAAGCCACCAAACGGCGCATCGCCATCGGGCTGGTCCAGTTCGGGCTGAAGAAGCTGCTGCGCAGGGCGGAGGCGAGCAAAGCGGCGGCCGACGCGTTCATCGTGCCCCAGTCGAACTTCGGGGAAGGTAGGGTGCGCAGCGTCGACACACCGGTCAGCAGTGTCCTGTGCAACCACCGCGGCGAAGGGCTGGCCGAACCATTCGCCCTCACGTCGAACAAAGGATTCGGAGACGGTGTCAGGGATCTCGACAAACCGGCCGGGACGCTCACGTGTCACGGACGGGGCGAGGGCCTGGTGACTCCGGAGCCGTTCATGATTCCGAACTTCGGCGAGCGAGAAGGACAACTCCCCCGGACGCACTCCGTGGACGCCCCGGTACCTACAGCCACGTCGCATGGCGCCGGTGGGCTCGTGGAGACCAACCTGGCGTGGCTTCAGACCAAGAGAGGCCTGAACCCACACATCCCGCCGGTGCGCGATGTGGATGAGCCCGCGCCGGCGGTCCTCACGGATGGTAGGCTTCACGTCGTCGAGGCCCAGCCGTTCATCGTCCCGAAGGACCAAGGATTCCAAGGCGACAGGATCACCAGCATCGATCATCCGGTACCGGCGGTGCAGACGACGTCCCACGACCACCTCGTGGAGCCTTGCATCATCCAGGCCAACGGGCAGTCGACAGCCATTAGCCCCGACCAACCGCTCGGAGCTGTCACTGGTGTGCAGAAGCAGTATGTGCTGGAGCCCCACATCACGCACCTGCGGAACGGGAGGGGCAACAGCCCAGTGGACGTGCCGGTTCGGTCGCTGACCGCGCAGGGCCAGCACCAGCTCCTCACCGAGGCCTTCCTGATGGTCCTAGACAACGCCGGGAAGAACGGTGCGGGTCAGCGGGCTTATTCCGCCGACGAGCCCATCAAGACGATCCCAGTCAAGGGCAACCAGACGCTCGCCGACCCCCAGCTGTCGCCGATACCAGAGTGTGCCAGGTTCAGCCTGGAGACCCTGGAGGACGCGGTCAGGAAAGTGGCTCCGGCGGGTATCGACATCAGCCGAGTGCTGAATCTTTTGGAGCCGCTCATGGCCGAGCTCAAGCGGGCTGGGCGGGACGACATCAAGCCATGGGTGTACGTCTACTACTCCAATGGGGCGGTGGGGTCAGACATTGATGCGCCGGTACCGACGGTGAGGTGCAAGGAGGGGACTGCGATCTGCTACCCTGTCCTGGAGTTCGATGGGGAGTTCATGTTGCTGGACGTCCTCTACCGGATGCTCAGCGTCAAGGAGCTGCAACGAGCCCAGGGATTCCCGGATGACTTTGTCTGGCCGGAAGGGATCACCAAGACCGACATCGTGAAGGCAATCGGAAACTCCGTCTCGTGCGGGGTGGCTGAGGCCCTGACTTTGGCGTGGTATTCCCAGCGCGAGGACATCTCCCAATTCTTCGAAAAGGAGACCGCAGCAGCATGAATCATTTTTACCGCGCTGTCCCTGGCCTTGGTAACGTGGCGCTGAGTCGCCATGACCAGGCCAAGGCGGAGAAAGAGGGCTTCGGGGATGACATGATCCGCGAGACGCTCTGGAACCCTGACGGGGAAGACATCCCCGATGGGCTCCACGTCGTGTTCCGCGATCGCGGACCTGTCCGCCTCGTCGTAAACCGCAAGCCGGACCCGCCCCGCGGGGCCGCCTTGGTCACCACCATCATTCGCGTGAAACCCCAAGCAAAAGCCAAATGAAACTCAAGTGTAAAATCAATTTAGCGTCGTCGATTCGCCGTAATCAGGATGTCGATCAGCGCTATACCGTAGTCGAATTCGATCTTGCAAGCCTGACGGATCTCGAGCGGAGTATGCTGGCGGCAAACGTCGACGGTGAGAGCTTCCGGCATCCTAAGACATACTATTGGCCGGAGCTGCCAGAACCAACGGAGAACGGGCTGCGACAGACACTGCAGGCCATGATCAACGCTCAACGCGTGCGGACGTTCCGAAGGGACGAGCTTGCGGAGGGGACCACCACCGCGCCCGGGGATTACATCGTCACGGAGAACGAGCCCGATGCCGTCTGGCCGCCGACGGACTACGTCGCCTGGCAGATCGTCGAGGAGGGTGCGGACGAGGTGAAGACCGTCGTGAACCTCGAGGCGTCCGTCAAAATCATGCGATCCAAACGGCGCCAAATCACAGCCAGCATGCTGGCTGTCGTCCCGAAGGGAGGTAGGGAAGGATGAGCCGCCAAGCATCATCTCTGGCCGCCCTGGAGAAGCTGGTGGCGTCATTCAACAGGCGAACAGGGCGGCCCTCCCGCGCTTACGACCCGGGCGAGAGTGAGGCCAACATCGGGCATGCTTATGCCAGGTGCACCGGCGCGCAAAACGATAACCGCTACGTGGTGAGCGTCATCACCAACAGTGGCGGCGGTGTCTCCGACATCCCGGGGCTGTCGGGGCGACTTGGGGAGCTTATCGTAAAGTTCAGAGAGAAGCTGCGGGGTGTCGCGTGGGTCGCGGAACAGAGGGTTGACGCAAGCCGGTGGCGCAAGCCCATCCGTGGTATCAAAGGCGGTCGTGGTCTTCTCGACCCCATCGACGTCGCCGGTACGGTGCTCCAGGTGTTGCACGTTCCGGAGAAGGACACGCATTGCCTGGTCGTCGGAGGCGGAGCGACGCTGGCCATACACCCGAATGCTCATTCGTGCTACGCGTTGCGAAACAGGATCGTTTACGAAAGCGAGCAGCGCGTGAAAGAACAAGCCGACTTCATCGAGGTATGTGGAGGCTCCGTCTCCAGGGAAGACGTGACCGAGATCATGCTGCGCCTGCATGGGCAACCTGACTCCGCCGAGGAGGACAATCCGGATGCTTGCCGGGAATGCGGCGCGCCTACGGACAATGGAGAAGGTTACGACGGTCTGTGTGGAAACTGCGCGGACAAGGCTGACCCTTGCGGCGAGGAAGAGTGAGTTAGCAACATCTGAACATCATGAAAGACCCCACCCACGGACCTATCTTTGCCTGCTTATACCCAGGGCTGTGCGATAAGGCACGATCCCTCGGATACGCGCTCGCTGTTCACGGAAGTCTGGCCAATGACCTTGACCTGATTGCGGTCCCTTGGACCGAAGATGCGGTTGATGCGGTCACGCTCAAGGACGCCCTCATGCAGCACATCGGGGCATGCGGCTACGCGGATCTTCTGAAGCGCGACAGCCCATGGCTGACTGCCGACCAGCGGAAGAGAGTCTGTGACCGCCAGGGATTGGGGCTAGAAAGTGAGGTCACTGGGAAGCCCCACGGTAGGGTGGCTTGGAACCTCTACCTGTGGGCCGGGGCCAAGGTGGACCTGTCGGTGATGCCCCGTGCGGTCTCTTCCGCCAACCAAACGTAGTTCACCCTCTTACCACAAACCCAAATGTCGAATCCACAAAGCGCAAATATAAAGGCCGGAACCAAGGTCATGTGGCAAGGGCAAGAAGCCACTGTCGTCGAGGACTACATCGAGCCAACATCACCCAACGCCCCTAGGATAGTCGAAATTCGAGCGGGTGACGAAGCGTTCGGAGTCGGGAGATCTGACGTCTCGCCGCCGGATGTCGAGGCGCCCCATGAGGCCGGCGTGGCTTGTACCGACTGCAACCAACTCCCGGAGATTGTCAGTAAGTGCGTCGACAACGAGACCTCTTACAGGCTGGAGTGTGGTTGTGGGGGGAAGGGTCGTCCGTTCAGGCGATCCCAGGCCATGGCCGTCCACCTGTGGGAAACATCGGAGTCACGCCCTCCGAAACCATCGCCAGAAGTCCTTGCCGTGCATGGTTGGGCGCTGACTGGGGAATGCAGGGAGCCACTGGTGGGCGAGGTATTCGCGTCACCCATGTCCAGTGGCGAGTTCATGCCTGGAGCCTGGAGTCCCATGCGCCACCCGAAATTCGGGCTGAACCGCTGGATCCTGACTCCCATCGACAGTGGCGCGCCGCCGCCCGTGGCGGGCTCGGAATTGGTTGCCAGAGCGCTGGCACTCGAATACTACCGCGGACAGCAACGGGAGCGTTACAGTAATTCCGAAATGCTCCGAACCTACGCCGGCCCCGCCGCCGATTCCCCGGAAACGGCACAGGCATGGATCGAGGAGCAGGCCCAGCATCAAGCCAGTCAGTTCTGGCAGCATTGGAACGCCGAAGCGATCAATCTTCTAGGCTCTGTAGCAGAAGACGCTGAAGTGATCCTAGGGTCCAACGCCGTGTTCGCGCGGGATCTTCGGCGCCGTAAGGATCACCTTAGTTGGTTGATCTCGGACTCGGTTACATCCAACGGCGGGAACATTCCGGACGAGCTTCTTCCGCACATGGAAGCCAGGAAGGCTATCGATACACTTCTCGGTTACTTCGGATCGGCTGCCACACCAACAACCCCTCCATGACCTATGGGAATCTCCCCTTTCAAAAACTGCTCAACAAACTACGGGACGCCCGCGCCGGCCCCGAACCCCGACCCGTCCAGGTGGACGCTGCTCGAGCGAGCTGACTACCCCCACGGCTCCGTAATGAGAGTGCGCTATCACGACTGCACGAACTTCGAGGGCGAGAAAGTGATGGTCTACCGAGGGATCAAAAAAGCCATGGTCGACCTCGACCCGCACTTTAGCGAGAACCCCGAATCCCCGATCGCCCGCTTCCGACCCGACGACGTGGGATGGAAGATGGCGTGTGATCTGGCGGCTTCATTGCCGCCAGAGGCTACCTGTCAGGACGTGGGAGATCCACCGTCCTCTGATTTCGCGTGCACGTTTGACCAATACCGGGAGCAGGCCGCGGAGCTGTTCAGAAGGTTGAGGGCCGCGCCGAAGCCTTCCAAGGAGCAAATCCAGAACGGGGTTAAAGCGCTTGGGCTGGCTTTCCTCTACCTCAAAGGAAGCGACAACGAGAAGCACCAAGCGGAGGTCGTCCTCAGCCTAGCCTATCGGGAAGCTGGGGCACTATAACCACCCTGTATGATCAAACCACATCTACCCAAATCCATGGAGCTGCCGAATGGCGTCGTGCTGACCAAGCACATCAGCGTCATTCCCGGCATCGGTGAATCCAGGGCCGCCATCGCCGCGAAGATCAAACGCAAGGGAGGGCATCACCGGTTCGTCCGCGTGATGAACCCCCGTCTCCGCGGCAAGTTCGACCTACACGGGAAACCCTACCGTCCGTCCGCCTGGATCATGACAGACGTTGACATCGACTGAGGTGGGTCTTCATTGTCCAATGCGAGGCCCTCTTGTGATATGCGTCGACTTCGACGGGACCTGTGTGACCCACGAGTTCCCCGAGGTAGGTGACGACGTGCCAGGCGCCGTCGAGGTTTTGCGCGAGCTGGTGGACGCCAAGCACCAGCTCGTCCTCTGGACCCTCAGATCCGACAGCGAAGGCCCAGGCGCCGAAGGCAAGTTCCTCACCCGGGCCGTCGAGTGGTTTCAGAAGCACAAAATCCCCCTCTATGGAGTCAACAACAACCCGTCACAGAGGCGCTGGTCTGCGAGCCCGAAGGCCGAGGCCCAGGTCTACATCGACGACGCGGCGCTCGGATGTCCGCTGATTTACCCCGACGCCAGCAACGCCCGTCCCTACGTGAATTGGAGTCTGGTGCGTGAATTCCTCGCATGGCAGGAAATTCTACCGGAGGAACCTGAATAACCATGGCTGACTACGACATCAACAACCGCAAGCAAAAGCGGGCCGCGTGGCTCCGGGAGCACCCTGACATTCTGGAGTGGCTGCGCAAAAGTCTGGTATCGAATTCCGATGATGCCTTCCGGGATCCCCGGGCTCGGAAGATGACGGCCGATCTCAGGAGCGCCGGATTCTACAGTCCGAGGACCATCCACATTGACATCTTCGCCTCTATGCGCCGGCTGGCCGCTGAGACCACACCGGACGCGGACGGTGATGTCCGGAGGGAGATCAACGACCGTGCACTTAGGGAAATCAAAGGGATCCTTGCCCGCCCAGGTGTGTGTAAGGAGACCATCATCAAAAGCCTGCAATGAACTTTAGAGAACTCGAGGTCCTCCTTTTGACAGGGGCCAGATCGCCGGAAGCCGTGTTTCCAGGGGTGTCGGACGTGGACGGGATAGGGAAGGCCTCCAGGAAACTGGCGGCGATAGTTCACCCTGACGTGAATCCTCAAAACGCGACCGATGCGGCGGAGGCGTTCAGGCGCCTGACGACATGGACGGACAGGGCGGTGGAGAAAATGAAGGCAGGTAACTGGGGAGACGGGAAGCCCTACCCGGAATTCTCGTTCGCCGTCGCCAAAGTTGGTCAGTTCAACGTGTTCGGGCTTCACCGGCGGGAGGCTCTTTTCGACTCTTTCGATGTGGAAAGGGGCGGCACCCCGTTGCTGTTGCACATCCCGAGAAAGCCCCGTTACGAACCATTGGCGGTCAACGCCGCCCGCGCGCTGAGAGCGATGGGCGGGCAAGGCGTGCCGTCGCTGGTTCTCAATCTCCGGCTAAACAGCAGACTCTCTTACGTGACCTCCAGGCTACCCTCCAATATCATCCCGCTGTCTTCCCTGATGGAGGATAATCCGGACGGAGTCCCAGTAGGTCGGATGCTCCGACTGGCCATGGCCCTCATGCCGGTCATCCAGCTCGCCCACAAGTCTCTGCTCGTGCACGGCTCCATCAATCCCCTGACCTGGATGGTGCACGAGGTCGGGAACCACAGCTACCTCACGGACTGGCACTACTCCACACTCTTCGGGAACGCGGTGGAATACGTGAACGAGACCTACGACTGTTACTGCCCATGGGAAGTCATCGAGCGGGAGCCAGCCAACCGTGGCACCGACTTGGCAACCGTGATGAAAGTTGTACAGCTGGCCATCGGGCAGCAGGACACCCCGAAGACGCTGGACCACCTCATTGCCGCGCACTTGCGAGAGGGGCCGTCGCGACCGACGTGCCCAGCCACGTGTTACAAACGCTTGAAGGCAATCGCCGACAAGCTCTGATCCCAACAAATTATGCCCACCGCCACCTCCCCCAAAAAGGTGGTCGAGCCAACCGTGTCTTCAGTCCGAGAGGCTGTAGGTCGCACTTGGTTCGACATCACCGACGAAGAAACACGCATCGACCTCACGTCCCGGGACTACGGGGATGTCGGGAGCGAGACGCCAGGCAAGGAAGACATCAAGGAAGGCATGCGCCTGTTCGATCTTCTGAAGAAGGTTTTCAAGCCGTCCAAATGGGAACTGCGCTACGAGACGGTCGACGAATGGGTCACCGTGTCTGTGCGGACAACCCCGTGGACTCCTCGGGAACTCGCTAAGATGGCTCTGGAAAAGAAGCTCGACAAACTCAAGAAGGTTCTGTCGGGTGCTGTGACCAAGGCCAACGAAGAGCAAAAATCACCAGGGTGCCGGGATCCATTCAGCTCTTACGTTCATTACGGGGACTATTCCCGAACGGCCAGCCTGAAAGTCAACTTCGGCGTGCGATACCTGTACAAGAACCACGTCGCTTCAGGGTTCGTCTTCGCCACGGAAGAGCAGGCCGACGCCGCCTTGAAACCCATTGTGGAACAGTTTCCAAACCTGAAATGGGGAAAGACTATTCGCGAACCCCAAAAGCGGCGCACCGGAAACTACTCCCCTCCGCACAATGTCATCGAGGAGGAGGGCTACATCGAATACTCGGCGGACATCCGCGACCTCCAACCCAGCGCCAAACCAGTCAATAAAAAACACCACGTATGAATACCGCAGAACCAGGCCAACTGGCCCAAGGAATCCTCAACCGCGAAATGAAACTGCGGTTCGCCAGCGAGGCTTATTACAACTCGACGCCTGTCCTGACCGACACCTCCTACGACTCCCTGTGGCGGCAGCACCAGGTTTCCCGGCGAGAGCACCCGCAGTTCTTCGACGCGTCCTCCAACCTCTACCTGTTCGGCAGCCACGGAACCATCCTCGACCGTGTCGGTGCTGCGCCTAAGGAGGTGGCTGGGTTTACCAAAGTCCGGCACGGTAATCGCATGCTCTCCATAAACGACGTGTTCGAAGGAGAGGGCACGGCTCAGTACGAGGAGCTCATCGAGTTTGTCCGGGACATGGAGCGGAAGGTCGGGCAAGCAGCCTGGCCCATGCTGGTTGAACCGAAAATCGACGGGTTGGCCGCGAAGGTCATCTACAGCGGTGGTATGCTGCAGATCGCGGTCACGCGGGGTGATGGCGAAGTCGGTGACGACATCACCGATAACGTCCGCACTCTCAAACTGGTTCCGGAGGTGATCAGCCCTGACGCCGCGTGGGCGGGCACACCGGCCGACCCTCTGAACCACCCGAAGCTGGAGGTCATTGGTGAGATATACATGCCGCTCTCCGCCTTCGCAGAGGCGAACGCGGAGAGGGAAAAAGAGGGCTTGCAGCTGTGGGCCAACCCCCGTAATGCCGCGTCTGGCGCCATCAAGCTCCAAGACGAGGCCGAGCTGCGCAAGCGGCCGCTGGCGTTCATCCGTCACGACGGACGCTCCCCGTTCATCCAGGGTATGCAAGTCGTGCCGTTCTTCGAGGCGCATGACTTGAGTAGCCTCATCCAGGCCGTCGAGATGGTGCGGAAATCCGACTACGGATTTGCCATCGACGGCGCGGTGGTGAAGTTGGATAACCTGGGCGCCCGGGCCGTGCTTGGTCTCGGTACTCGCGCTCCGAACTGGGCGTGCGCGTTCAAGTTTCGGCCTGTGCAGGTCGAGACGAAACTCCTGGACATCTTGGTCCAAGTGGGCCGCACTGGCGCTTTGACTCCAGTGGCTGTTCTGGATCCAGTTCTGGTCGATGGCTCTACGGTGGGGTTCGCCACGCTGCACAACGAAGACCACATCCGCAACCTCGGGCTTCAGATCGGCGACACCGTCGTCCTCCAGAAGGCCGGGGCTATCATTCCGGAGATCGCGAAGTCGGTCACATACACACACCGCTTGGACGAGCTGCTTGCGTGGTCGCGCGCCAACTACTCCAACACCCCGGAGGGACACGAAGCTCGAGCCGAGGACGCCATAGAAAAGGAACGACCTCCGTTCGACCTGTTCGCGTTCATCAAAGGGCGCTGCCCCGCGTGCGGCGAGGAGTCCGTGCAGAAGCAAGTCGTCCAGAAAGACGAGGGTAGCCGGTGGATGTGCTGCAACCACTCCTGCCGGGGCAAGCTGGGCCGGCGGATCCAGCACCTCGCATCCCGGGGATGCCTTGACATCGAGGGGATCGGGGCCGAGGCCGCGAATGCCATCGCGGAAATGATGGGCGACATGAACATCACCAACCCGTTTGACATTCTGGCGTGGACAGTAGGAGACCTCCAGGCTGTCTCGTGGACCACGGCGTCAGGCGGGACTATGACGTTCGGGGAGAGCCGTGCCGAGAAGGCCGCCGCCGCAATCAAGGTGGCGACGTCTATGCCGCTGCACCGGTGGCTGTGGGCGCTCGGCGTGCCGTCGATCGGCGAGAACACATCCAAGGAAATCAGCCGGCTCTGCAAGGACTGGCGCGAAATCGTGGCGCGCACCGAGGAAGGCGGGTTGTTTGACCTGATCGCCAAGAACACGGACAAGAACGATCCGAGGTTGAAAGACTATACTGTCAGCTCGCACCTGGGTCCCGTCAGCTGCCAGGCTCTGTGCGAAATGGTTCGCGAGGAAGAACCGGAATGGGAGGCTCTGGTTGACAGCGATGCGCAGTCCAACAACTACGACCCGACTCCCAAGGCCTCCGACGACAAACCTCTGTTTGGGCTGACTTTCGTCATTACTGGCACGCTCAGTGTCGGTAGGGACGAAATGAAAGCTCTGATCGAGGCCAAGGGCGGGAAGGTGTCCGGCTCCGTTTCTGCCAAGACCGACTATCTGGTGGTCGGCGAAGGTGGCGGTTCCAAAGCGGCGAAGGCCCAGGAGAAAGGTGTCAAAACCATCGACGAGGCCGCGCTGCGGACGATGCTGGGAGGTGCCGGCTCATGACAGCCTCCTACGCCGCCGAGCACTACGGGGCTCAGATGTACTTGCCAAAGGGGGATGACCCTGACACGGCCATGCTGTACTACCGTTGGCACACGCAAATACTCCATACAGGGGAGTTCCGCACCAGCCTCGAGTACCTGTCCCACTGCAACTTGTGGCAGGGGTCGTTCGACCGCGACCAGAAAGCCTTGGTTGCCAGGTTAATCCAAATCCCCGGCGTGCCGGTTCATGACGCCAAGGAGGCTGAGAAAGCCATCCTGGCTGGTGAGCTGAAGCGCCTGGGTCGCGATGAGTTCGACAGGCTTCAGGCTCTCCGAGCCCAGCGAAAGCGCGAAGACGAGGCCTGGGAAGCGCGCAAAAGGCGACCTCCAGATAGGGATCCTACCCGATAGGGGTATCACACCCAGAGGCAACACAGCCACGCGATAAACACCAACCGGCCCCGATCGGGGCCGGTTGGTCCATTTTTTTACCTGCCGCATCATTGTCCTTGTCTCGTAGGAACGGCGCTGCTACACTTCCCACGTGGTACGAACATCCAACGAACAGACTCTCAAGCTGGAGCCGATGGTTCCGGGAACGTGGTACATGCTGGTGATTACGAACTCGCCGGGCGCCAACAGCCTGCAGTTCAAACATCTGGGGGCTGAAACTCCCACGGATCACCCGGCGCATACCTCCGTGTCGGATCCGACGGTAGTGACGCAGTTTTTGTGTCCTTCGCCGACTATGGCCCTGGTCTGGGCCGTGGCTCCGGTGACTGAATACTCCGTCACCGTTCTCCCAATCACCTCCCCTGAGTTTTAACCGACACCCAAAGGATGCCGGAAGCACACAGTCCACAGGAGGCGCCGAGTGACGTCACACACGACGCTCGGCTGGTTGCCGTAGAAACCAGGCAGAAGCTACGAGATGAGCACGTGGATCGGCGTTTTGACGCCATGACCTCGGAGTTCTCGTCGTTGGACAAAAGGGTCAGCAATCAGATCGCCGGTCTCGACCACAAGATCGAAATGGGCTTCCGGATGCTGTCCGACGAGCTGAAGAACGACCGTGGTACCGCTGAGGCGCGCGTCGCGAAACTCTACGATGACTGGAAGGTCGAGAAAGATTCGGAGTCGAAGAAGCCAGCCTCGATCAAGATTTCCCTTCTCATAGGTATGGTCGGTATCATATTCCCGACCCTCTCGGCCGCCGCGGTCGTGATCATGCTGGTCGTCAGTCCCATTGAGCGCAGTCTCGAGTCACACATGGCGCAGGGGATGCACAGCGAGGGTGAGCGTCGGGTTTCTCTTTTGGAGGCAGGGACGGCGCAGGGTATGGCTAGTCTTAACGCCGGACTGGCAAGGGTGGAACAGGACAGCGTACGCCGGCACAACGAACAGCAAGCCGAGCTTGTGAGAAAGGAGGCCGAGATCCACAAACTGGAAGAGCAGCGGGTGGGGAACGCCGAGAAGTGGGGTTACGTCCGGGCGGTCGATGAATGGCTCCGCGACGACATCAACGCGTTGAAAGACGACCTGCGGCAGCACCAGGCGCAAAACGAACACCCGACTAGCTCCAACCAAGCCGAGATCGCCAGGTTACAAGGTGTGATCAGTGAGCTCGTGCGCCGTGTGGAGGACATGGACACCAAGGGCACACGCGGCGGGCTCAGTGAGGAGCGGCGGTGAACCCCCGCAGGATGCCCAATCTATGCCGCGCCACCTCGTAGCCGCGCTGGGTGAGGGCTAGGGCCGTCTTTCGCTGGTCGGATGCCGGCACAACCCGGTCCACCAGCCCGTCGCGAACCATGGTCTCGCTTAGCATGGACACCCTGGGAATGCTGATGCCGAAGTCGTCGGCCAGGCTGCCTATCTGGCAGGACGCGTCCTCCTGCCCCAGCAGCGCGACCAACAATGCCGTACGGGTGTTGATGATGTCCTCGGCGAGTAAAGTCCTGAGTGAACTGAGTTCATTGGCGGTGGGCGGCAGCATGCTCCAAAGAAACAACACGAAGTGGGGTCGCGTCAACACTTGTCTGCCCGTGGATTTCCTGCTACTCTTACCGCAATGAGAGCCATTGACTTCGCACTCGACAGGATTCTGCCAGAGGACATGCGCCGAGAGGGTTACGACATGTCCAAGAAGGGCGTGGCGGAAATCATGACCCAGCTGGCCCGGGAGCACCCTGACCGCTACAGGGAAATATCCAAGCAGCTCGGGGACCTGGGGCGTCGCAACGCTTACTTGAGTGGCTTCACGATCGGACCGGATGACACGCAGCCGGTCATCGACACCAGCACCTACTACACCCGGATGGACGCGGAGCTGGCTTCGCTCCGAGCCCAGAAGCTGCCGTCTGAGAAATTCGACGAAGAGCGCAACAAGATCATGCAGCGCTACTCGGATGCCATCGAGAAGGACACCATGCAGGCCGCTCTGAAGTCGAACAACGCTTTTGCCCGATCGGTGGCATCCGGAGCCCGAGGCAACCCTGCCCACGTCAAGGCCATCCTCTCCACCCCTGGTGTTTATGCGGACGCCCAGGGGAACATCATCCCGCTTTTCGTGCGGAACTCGTTCGCTTCCGGTGTCCGGCCGGCGGAGACGCTGGCGGGAACCTACGGTGGCCGGGCAGCTGTCATATCGACCAAAGTGGCTACTGCCAAGGGTGGGGACTACAGCAAGATTCTGAACCAATCCACGTCCCACTACAACGTCACCACAAAGGACTGCGGGGTGAATAACGGGTTGGACTTCGAGCCCAGCGACTCATCCTTGCGCGGTCGGGTGCTGGCCAGGGATGTGGCGGGGCTGAAAGCAGGCGACGTGATCGACCGGTATGCTCTGGCCAGGATCCGGAAGCAAGACAAGCCAGTCGTCGCCCGCTCGGCCTTGACTTGCCGGGCCGAGCACGGGATCTGCGCGAAGTGCGCTGGGCTTGAGGCCGACGGAAACTTTCCGAAGGTCGGTGACAGCATCGGCATCACCTCCGGCCAGTCCGTCGGGGAGCCGATCGTTCAGTCGGGTCTCAACGCCAAGCACAACGCTGGGGCGGCCAAGGGTAAGAAGGAGTTCTCTGGCTTCGACGTGGTGTCGCAGTTCGCTCAAATCCCGGACGAGTTCAAGGATAGGGCCGCCGTGGCCGAAGTCGCCGGTACCGTCACCGAGGTCCGTCCAGCGCCGCAGGGTGGTAACTACGTGACCGTCGACAACGTGTCTCACTTCGTCCTGCCAGGGTTTGATGTGATGGTGAAGCCCGGGGACACCGTGGAGGCTGGCGACCAGCTGGCGGACGGTCTGGTCAACCCGTCGGACATCGTGAGATTGCGGGGGCTCGGGGAGGGGCGCCGTTACTACGCTGACCGTCTGGAGCGCATCCTGCGCGACTCCGGACAGCCGCCTGACCGCCGCAATATCGAGCTGATTGCCCGTTCGGTGGTCGACCACGTTCGTGTTGACGAGGCTGACGAGGATTCCGATTTCCTTCCGGACGACCTGGTGCGGGAGGCGGACTTCATGAAACGCTACAAGCCACCGGAGGACACGGCGCCCACGCCTCTCAACAAGGTCACCGGGTTGTACTTGCAGCAGCCGGTCCTGCACTACACGGTCGGTACACGCCTCACACCCAAGATGGTGGAGCGCATGCGGAAAGTCGGGGCCACGGAAGTTCTCGCATCGCCGACCGCGCCACCCTTCACCCCGGACATGCAGCGGCTTCGTACCGCTTCGCATTCGGACAGGGACTGGATGGCCTCGCTTTCCACATCCTACCTAGGCAAGCAAATGGTGCAGTCCGCGGAGCGCGGCGACGAGACAAACATCGAGGAGAATTACCACTATGCTCCCAGGCTCGCCGCAGGTGTCGGCTTCGGTGAGAAGATTCAACAAACAGGAAAATTCTGAGTTGGAAGCATATAGCTTGTCGAACGCCTCTTAGTCCGCTACAATTTGAATTGCCACTGAGCACCTTGCTACCATGACACCTTATCGAGCACTCGGATTACCAATCGCAGAACGTCGGCAACTCACCAAAAGCGCCGCCCCTCTGGGCGCCATTTTCCGGGGAGGTAGGAGTCTTCTCGGGCGAACCGGTATAGGTCGCCGGCTATTGGGCGGCCTCGGCCTGGGAGCTGGGGTCGGCGCCATGACCGGTGGGCAAGGTCAAGGCGACCCCAACCAGCGCAATTACTTGCAACGCACCTTGCTGGATCCCGTCTGGAATGCCGGGAAGGCCGGGTTGCAGGGTGTGCGTGACGCGGTCGGCACCGGCTTCGGAAGCATGGCGGACGACGCCAGGAACGCGGCTACCTCTGCCGTAAGCGCTGGCCAACAAGCGGTGCAGGACAACATCGTCCAGCCTTCGATCAACGCGGTGAATACCGGCAAGCAAATGGTGCAAGACAACATCGTCGCACCGGCGACTGCCGCCTACGACAATGCCATTGCCACAGTTCAACGCAACGTGACTGGTCCGCTCCAAGGTGCCATTGCCGGTGCCCAGCAGGGCTGGCAGCAAGGAGGAGCTCCTGTCGCGCCCCCGAGCCCGACGCCTCCTCCGGTCGCTCCTCCTGTGGCTTCCACTATGCCATCGGCTCCCGCCCCTGCAGCGCCGATGCCTGCTCCCGCTGCGCCGATGCCAGCGGCCACTCCGCCGGCAGCTCCCATGCCGGCGTCTCCGGCGTCGCCGATGCCATCCGCGGCCGCCTCGGCGACACCGAACCTGGATGCTCTTTTCCGACGGCAGCACGGCACCGCCTTCGACCCTCGCTCATCCATGGACCGGGCCAAGATGCAGCAGCTCCAACGCCGCGCGTAATTCCCGCACTTCCCGCAACATCCACCAATCACGAACATGACGAACGATCTCAAGACCGCCTGGGAGGACGCCAAGAAAGGCATGGAGAAATCTGCCTTCAAGCCGCCATCGAAGGCTTTGTCCCTCGTTACGGGCGGTGGCAAATCCCTGTCCAAGGCGCCGAAGGCATTGCCCGCCGCAGGTAAGGAAACGGCGCTGGTTGAACGCAGTATCGCCAGGGAAGCCCCCACGATGCGGCAGGCCAAAGGGCGTGTTATCGACGCGGAGATCGTACCCTACACCGGCTCGGCGGCAGTGGACGCCGCGACGAAAGCCACCCCAACACTCCGCAGCATCTTGCGCGGGGCTGGCGAGGGCATCGGAAAGCAATGGGGCAAGCTGAGTCCCGGGGTGCAGGGAGGTCTGAAAGCCACGGGTCTTCTCGGGGCAGGTGCCTTGGCAGGGCGAGCCGATGGCAAAGCCGTCGGTAAGAAAGAAGGTCTGGAGCAGGGAGCCGAACAAGGCTTCAACGCCGGTGTCAGCGCCGGAGCTCAACAAGGTTCCATGGACCCGGGAATCCTGGGTCGACTTCTGGAAGTCTTCACCGGGCGCAATCAGGCGTCCGTTGGGATGGGTGACCCTACCATCGCGCTACAGCGCCAGCAAACCATCAAGCGCATATTGTCCGGACAATAAGGTCCTCATGAGCTTCTACCACGCACTGGCGAACCCCCTGCAGAAAGAGGCCGCACTGCCTTTGCGTGCGATCGGCCGTAGCCTGTGGAACCGTGGCCTCTGGGGTACGGCGGCTCGGGGTGGTGAAGTTCTCGCCGCACGGGGAGGAAGGTTTCAGGGACTAGGGAACGCCATTCAGTCCGGCGGCAACGCCATGAAGGACGTATCACCCTATTTGGCTGCCTACGGCGCCGCCGGTATGGTGGGGCAGCCGCTGGGTTACGATCTCCCAGGTTCCAGTCTGGCCTTTAACGTGGGAGCTCCTGGCTGGGGCGCCTTGATGACTGCCCCCAATGCCATTCGATCCGCCCGCCTTTCCACGGGGAAGTATAACGACGCGATCAAAGCGGACGCCGAGAGAGGGGCATCCCGCGCGGCCCAGGACTGGATCACCGCCACGCAGCATGACGGACAGACTGCCTACGATCCCGCCGCCTACGTCCGGTTTCTCCAGGAGAACGGATTCGACACCGAGGCCGCCGGCAAATACTTCGGAGAGGACCCCGTACGTCGCCCAGGAATGTGGAAGCGGCTCGGAAACGTCTTCGAGAACCCGACGGGCAACGTGTTGCCGGAAGTCCGCGAGCAGATCCACGGTCGCATTACCAAACAAGCCAGCTTTGACTGGATGGAAAAGGCCGCTATGGCCCTCGCTGCTCGTGGAGCATGGGCCGCCGCGCGTGGGGCCGGCACTGGCGTGCTGAGATCTTCAGCACGCGCTGGGGGAGCGGCTTGGAAGGCCTCTGCGCCCGGTAGGTTCATGACCCGCCACCCGAACGTAGGGAAGTGGGGAGGGCGCACGCTCAATGCCGGGATGCTGGGCCTGTCAGCTTACGATACTGCGGACGCGGTCGGATCCGACACGCCCTACGATCCCAACGCCGTCGCACAAGAGGGCTATGACGGTATGCAGGCCGCCATACGTTCCAGGCTCGCTGCCATGACACCATTCGAGCGCCAGATGGTGCAGTTCGATCCTTCGCTGGCCGTCAATGCCATGGGAACTCAGATGCCAGGGGCTGTTTCAGCCTGGGAGCAGGCCAACGGAATGCCCTACCAACGAGGATTCCTCGGCGACATGCAGAACGCCTGGCAGTCACGTGGCACCCCGACTTTCTACAGCACTGATGCTACCGGCGCCCCACAATATCTGAAATGAAAACGTCCTCCTACCACATTCTCGGCCTGACAAAGGAAGCGGCTAACCGCCGCGAATTTCTCGCCATGCTGCTGCGCAATACCATGGGCGGTGCCGCTGCAGGGGCTGCTTACAAGGGAGGGTTGCGTCCTCTGGTGAAGGGTCTCAAACACGAGATCGGTAGCCCGACTATCATCAAGGGGACGACCGCCGGTCCATTCTCCGGCCCGTCGGTAGGCCCCGATGATTTGAAGGCCTGGGAGGATGCTCAAAAAGCCATGGGCGACAAGCTGTCGGTGAACTGGGGACCGGAAGCGCCAGAGAAGCATATCGACCTCGCCAAGAACCTCGCCGGTCACCAAGCCATGTCCGCGCCAGGGCAACTGGCTGCGCGCAACCGATTCCTGAAACTCGAGACTACCAAGGGTGCGCTGGGAGGCGCCGCCGCCGGCAGCACGGCCTCGCTGTTGTCGGGGTTGTTCAAGCATCTCAAAGGAACCCTCTAGCTTCACGCTGATTTCGCTGTCCTACCCGAGATTGTTCTGCTACCATTCGCACAGACTCACAGACGCCATGCCTGACACTGACTACCTCAACGACACCAACTGGAAACAAGCCGCCGCTCAGGAGTCCGTGGACTACCAGGCTGTGGAGTCCACCTTCATGACGCAGGCCTACGGCTTCGTGGCCAACAAGGCGAAGGTGCTCTTCCGGGATCCCTTCCGCCTCGGCTTCGAGATCGTGCACCGCAACGAGAAGGCAACCAAGATGGTGGGCATCTTCGCCTTCCGGTGCAACCAGGCCCTCCTTTACGCCCCGGTGTTCTTCGTCAATGGTGAGATCAAAGGAGCTGACATGCTTTACCGCGCTGACGTCAAACGCTTCGTTCCTCTCGACGACGCGTGGTGCTCTTTCCTGGTGCGCGGCGCAAACGAGGAGGCCGGCGCCCTGCAGCGCCGGGACTCCATCCGTCGTCAGCCGGACGCGAACATGTACCGGCTCGCTTACCCTCACCGCACTAAATATGCTTCCGAAGACGGCGAGGTGGACCTCGAGAAGTTGGCCTCCTACGCCTACGAGCTGATCGAGCAAGCGCGCCGCGAGTCGCCCGAAGATCCCAAGGGATGGTTGGAACGCCAAGCGGAAGCCAACCCTGACCTTGCGCTCGATGTCGCCAAGGCCATCGAGAGTGGGGAGCTTGACGAGCCAAAAGGTTCCATGGCGCGCACGGTTGGGCGCACTCTCACTGGAACTTTAGGCGGCGCCGCTGGCCTCGCGGCCGGAGGACTCGGTGCTATAGGGCTGGAGGCCCTGGCTGGGGACGAGCCCCGCAGCAACACGAAAGAAATCATTCTGAAAGCGCTGCAAGGAGGCCTTATCGCGGGCGGCACTGCCGGCGGCGCGCATCTCGGTAAAAATCTCATTAGCAAGTCGGCGGCGCACGACATCTTCACGGAGCTGCTTAGCCATTGCGCGCAAGATGACGCCGCCCCAGCCAAGCTGTTGCCAAGGGTTCTTCGTGACGAGGGTCCGGATTCCTTGCTCAAACTGGCCAGCCTCATCGAAAACAGCGAAATCGCCGCGCGCTTCGTCGCCGAGAACTACACCAAGGACGATCTCACTATCGATCCAGACTGGTGCATCAAGAAAGCCGCTGAGGAGGCGGGCAAGGTGGATCCCCTGGAGCAATACAAGGGCTCGGTCATTCTGGTCCGCGAACCAGCCTTTGCGAAATCGGCCGCCGACCGGAAGGGTATCACCCAGCGCGGCTACGTCATGGAAGACTACCGCGAGCTGGGCGCCGTGAATGCCGTCGTCGACACCATCGAGGACCCTGCGATCATGGAAGTCTCCGCAACAGGTGTGTTGTCCGTCATGGACTCGGAAGGTGAGTCGTTCGACGCGGTCCTTCTGGCGACCGCCGACAGCTGGATGCAGAATCAAAAAGGCGGTTACTGCGAACCATTGGGCGGGAGCGAGAGCAGCCAGACGCTTTTGGCACTGGGCGGCAAACCAGCGGAGTATGTCCGTTATTACGGCCGCCGCCAGGACAAGGTCATCGGAGCCTACAAGGAGGAGAAGTCGGTATTCGAGAAGGCCGGCATCAAACCCGGAAGCGCCAAGCCCGGCAAGACCTACGTGCTGGTTCACAAGGAAAGCCTCCGGGCGTCGGAGCCGTTCACTGTCGGCGAGAAGCAGGGCAAGGGTTTTGCCACGAAGAGCCTCTACGGTTCCGACAAGGCGACGCTGATGTACAAAGCCGACCTGTCATCCTCGGATCCCGATCGTGGTTTCGTGAACGATGAGTTCGTGCTCCTGGAGGTCAAAGTGGAAAACGACGGCCCTGCCGAGCACGGCATCAAGCGCCCGGTCTGGACCAAGAACCTCATGTCGCCGGCGCAGCTGAACCACTGGCTGCGGACGGCCGGCGGAGCCACACACTCCAAGGACATCACCATCACCACGGAACCTTCGGGTCTGTTCACCATCTCCGCCGCAGGTTCGGACGGATTCCACAAGGTCGCCCGCAGCCTGGACCGCCTCGCGGCCCAGCTGAATCTGGTCGGCGACTACGCCATGCGTGTGGACAAGTCGGGCGAGGTGCTGGACTTCGCGGAGGACCAGGGCAGCCACAGCTTCCGACTCTTCGACACCGTCAGCAAGTCCGGCTACGTCACCAGGATGAACCCCGAGCAAGAGTGGCTCACCGGATACGATCCAGTCCTCAACACCAAGCTGAACTTCCCGCAGTCCCAGCGCATTGGCACCTACACCCCGGAGCGTCCGATCCAGCACCACCGCATCGGGGACCGCTACATGGGCGAGGCGCCCAAGGCGCACTACGATGAGGAAGATGACGGCCTCCCGGCGGATGCGGTCATGTCCATGTCTCCGGAGGACCTGGCGCTCATGTCTCAGAAGTACGACATGCCCCACATCTTCGACCACCAGGTGATCGGAAGTCTGGCCGGGAACACCTACGACACGATCGAACAAGTCCGGCAGTACATGCCCGACATCGAGACCGGCGTCGACCGGTTCGGCCGGATCCTGTTTCTCCTCCGTTACCGCCCTGCGGACTTCGAGGAGGCCTACGGCAAGGACGAGCTGCTGGAGATGGAGCAAGACCACGCTTCTCTGTTCGCCATGGCCGGGAAGACTTTGCTGCGGATGCTCAAGCGCTTTGACACCGACAAGTTCACGACTCAATCCGACAGCTGATCGCCTGACAGGTCTCCCAATTACTGGATGGACGCCAAACTGATTGACCTTCTCGCAGCGCGCGACCCGCGATTACCGCGGTTGCCGGTCGCCATGTCGCTGAGGCATCAGCCGATGGCGATAGCAGACAAGGCCAAAGCCAGGTTCGCAGCCCAGTACAGCAACGTCGCTTTCGGGTGGTCCATAGCCACCGCGTTCGCCGACGCCAGGCTCCCGTTTCCAGTGTACGTCGTGGGGCGGGACCACTGGTTGTTCAAGGCCTACCTGCTCCGACTCGACTCCGAGCAGTACCATTGCCCGCACGTGGTGGACGCCTGGGCCTTGGCAAACCTCGAGCAGGCCAGGAACATGAAGAACAAGGTCTGCAGCCTTCTCTTATCTGGTTGCGGGCAGCCGCCCGACGCTCACCGCCGGGCTGTCAGCGAGGTGACCAACATCCCACTCCGCACCCTGGAGGCGTTCGACACCCTGTTCTACAATATCCTGGACAGGCACAAGGACGCGGCATTCATCTCCGAGCAAGTGTACCCTCACACCAGGTTCGTCGAGTTCGCCGAGGACTATGTGAAACACGCGGACATCGCAGACCTCATCAAGCGCGCCGGCTACAACCACAGGGATCTTCAAATGTCATCGTTCCTGGCCGGGATCGGAGACTCCACTTACATGGCCAAGCTGTCCGCCCGTTCGGACCGAGAGCAGGAGCTGACCCGCCATCTGATGGGTAACGCATTGCTTCTGGTTCACTCCGGAGCTCTCAACCAGAAGTCGGTCGGCATGTCCAGAGCCCAGAACCTCCTGGCGGCTCAGCGGCAGTCAGGTCAGACTGTCGAGCTCCCCGCGATCGCCGACGCGGGGCAGTACATGGCCGACGCGCTGCGTGGCGCTCTGGCCGCGCAGAGTGCGCAGCGACTCGCCCTTGCGAAAGAAGATGCTGGAAGTTGACAGATTCTGCGCAAAGGTGAATGGACAGACAGCAAAAAATCGGATAATCTTTCATCGTGCAACACCAAGAAGCCATCCGCGTCATCAAAGACCTCAAATCGGAACTCACCAAGGAGGCCGCCGAAAGCGTCTTGCTGCGTTACGCCCGGGAAGAGGATCTGGCCCCTGCCCAGCTCGAGAAACTGGCGCAGACCTACAACATCGTCCGGCAGCTCAGCCACATCGACGCCAGCGAGGACCGGGGTAGCTCGTGCCATCAGATCGACACGCCTGAGCTCCTTCGGTCCTATACCGTCGGCAACACCAAGGCGGCGGCCGCGGCCGTCACTGTCGAGCGTGCCACGCACGATGCCGGTAGTGTGGATCTCATGCGAGCGCTTCGCAGCGAAATGGAACCAGTGGTCAAAGCGGCCAGTTGCGATTGCGACGTGGCCGATGACGCCATTACCGTCACCCGCCCGTCTGTTCCTGCCCCGAGTCCTGAGGCCAATGTCCTCTACACGATCGCGCAGGTCAAAGACGCGGCCTGGGAGGCCAAGGTGGACTTCTATCTGATAGCGGACGAGGTCCTCAAGATGGCCAAGTGCGAGGGGCGCACGCTGCAAATCGCGCAAGCCGAGCTGGACGCCTCGCGCCAGGCAAATCCTGTCTGCGTGTCCGAGGCCCTCAACTGGCTTGAGAAGTATGCCGGGCAGCAGAAGCTATCGCGCCAGCTCTCCCGGCACCAGGGACCTATAAAGCCTGCGGCGTTCAACTTCAACTCGCCGCTGTCGGACAAGATTGTCGAACTAGCCGAGGCGTTCGTCGTCACGTCTCTGTTCCACAAAGCAGCCGCGGAGCTGGGCATCCCCATTGGCGAGCTTCCGCAGTCCGATAGTATCGGCGGAGACTCGGCTACAGCCGATGTGATGGACATGCTCGAGCAGATGCCTGTTGATGTTCCCGACGAAGAGGTCCCGATGAAGTTCGATGAAACCGAGCCCGAAAGGGTCAGGCCCAGCAGCAACTCCTCCGAGGGCTCATCCGAGGAAAGCGGGGGCGGCAAAGGCGGCAAGTCCGGTAAGGGCGGCGGGGACAAGGACGCCAAACCCACTGACCAAAAGGGTAGCCACTGGTTGGCCGCCATCATTTCTGGCGCGACTCGTCCAGCTGCAGCGCTCGCCAAGACCGTGGACTCGGCCGCGACAGGCGCCAAGGGTGCTGTTGCGGCCGTTACTGGAAAGGAGCGAGTCCACAAGGACCAGGTGCGCCTCGACGGTGACATCGCCGACATCCGGCGCTCCATTCTTATCCGTCGGCTCGCGGCCAGCGACCCTGTCCTGCGTGAGATGCCTCTTTCTCAGGTGCTCGAGACCTACAACGCCATCGCCGAGTCTTCCCCGGAAGTCGCTTCGAACCCGCGCCGGGTCCTTCTGGCAATGCGGGAGGCCGCCTCATACGAAGGTGTCACCGCCGACTCCCAGAAGCTACTGGGGGACATCCGGAGCACGTCCGCCAAGACGGACCAGCAGGAAACCGAAAACAGCAAGCGGCGCTATACCGCATAATCCCCTATCATGTCTGATCTCTACATCAAAGAAGCGGCCGCTCTGCTGGACCAAGCCAAAGGCGCACTATCAGCCGGAGCGGACAAGGCGAAGGAGCTAGTCGGGAATCCGGATGTGCAGAGCCTTCTGCCGTATCTTCTGGCTGGTGGCGCCGGCGCTGCCGGTGGCGCTCTCGTAACCGGTCGCCGAAAAGAACGGTCAGGCGAGACGCGCGGACAATACCTCACCCGCATCCTTCGCAACGCTTTACTGGCCGGTGGGCTCGCCGGCGGCGGCAGCTACCTGGCGGCAAAAGGTCTCGGTAAAACCGTAGGCGCCGTCGATACTGCGAACCCTATCACAGGGCAGGAAGCCGACCAGGGACCGGTGGCCAGCACTCTTCGTGCAGGCCTGTTCCTTCCGGCGACGGCAGCGGCGTCCGGTGCTGCCGTATTGGGTGTCACCGCTGGTCGCCCGGTTATTGGTGCCAATCCCGACAAGGGCAAGGGACTGCTGGACTTGTTGAAGCAGACTCACGGTGGCGAGCTTCCGGCCGGAGTTTCCAGCTTCGAGGATCTGGCGGCGAAGATGAAGACCGACCCTGGGCAGGTACAGAAGTGGCTCGAAGGTGCCGCCGAGGAGCGCTACAAAGATCTCAAAGGCGGCGGCCGGAAACTCGTGTTCGGAGGTCGCGCTGCAGACCCCAGGATCTCCGCGGAGCTGAAAAGCCTCGCCCAAAAGGCCGGCCTCAACATGCACACCCCCAACACCGCCC
>JACCDR011968350.1_pt1 | contig 126749 bp, 117 predicted proteins | sample 7446431 | NCBI WGS metagenome assembly JACCDR01 (sample SAMN15323443, study PRJNA562643) | freshwater metagenome | isolation source: river surface water | place: USA:Blue River Watershed | collected 2017-08-17
GGGCAGTGCCTGCCGCCGGTGGCAGGCCGGGCAGGCGCTGCAGCCAGGCCTGGGCCTGGGACAGGCTGGCGACCTCCAGGACGGCCGTGCCCTGGCCGCGCGCCTCGGCCAGCTGGCCCTGCGCCCGTGCGCGCAGGCCGTGCGCGGTGAGGGACAGCCGGCCCTGGCCCGTGCGCAGGGCGGGTTCGGCCTCGATCGATCCTTCCAGCGTGGCGCCCGCGGCACGCGCATTGAGCTCGGGCAGGGCGAGCCGGCGTCCGTCCCATCGGCCACGGGCCTTCAGGCGCTCCAGCGCGATGGCGTGGGCAGGCGGCGTGGCCGAGGCACGGGGTGCGGCAGGGGAGGCCGCGGCCGGGTCGGCCGCAAGCGACGCGCCATGCCGGGCCTGCGCGGGGGCCTGGACGTCCGCATCGAAGCCGATCACCCCGCCTCGTCCATCGAGATCCACCCGGCCGCTCAACGGCGCCGTGCCCAGCGCGGTGTGCAGCGCCCCCGGGGAGACGCCCCGCAGGCGTGCCTGCAGGCGCCAGCCGCCGTTCCCCAGCCACTCCCCCCGGCCTTCGGCCTGCCCACCGCCCAGGTCGGCGGTGAAGTCCCGTGCCAGTGCCGTGCCGTCGCGCCACTCGCCGCGCCCCTGCAGGCGGGACAACGGCAGCAGGCCGCGGTCCCAGGGACCGGGCCGCGCGTTGGCGAGGTCCACGGCCAGTGACCAGCCCTGCGCCGCAGGCTGCCAGGCCAGCGCGCCGCGCAGCACAGTCTGTGGCGCCTGTGGCCACAGCACGGACAGGTCGATGTGCTGCAGCTGGGCCTGCGCCTGCGGCACCACCGGCTGCTGCCAGGGCGTCAGGCGCGCGGTGAGGTCGGCGCGCGGCGCCTGCCCGTCGGGCACGGGGTCGACCGGTCCGAGCCGGCCCTGCAGGCCGAGGTCCGCCAGCGGTCCCTCGGCGCGGGCCTCGACGGCCAGCTTCAGGGCCTGCGCACGGCCGGGCACCGCCGCCTCGACCTCGCCGGTCAGCGAAGCGCGCAGGGGCAGGGGTGCGGCATCTCCCAGGCGAAGCTCGCCTTGGTAGCGCCCGCGCGCCAGGGCGGCATTGCGCAGGCCCAGCTGGTGCTCGCCACGCGCATAGCGGTAGTGGGCGGACAGGTCGGCCACCTCCACGTCCGCACCGCCCTGCCAGCGCAGGCGGCCCACCATCAGGTCGTCGATGGCCACGGCCACCGGCAAGGCCAGCGAGTCCGGTGCTTGCGGCGCCGTCGCGGGACGGCGGTCCTGCACCGTCAGTTCGGCGGCGCGCAGGTGGGTGAGGTGCAGTCGCCGCTGCAGCAGCAGCTCGATGGGGTTCCAGCCGATGTCCGCGGCGCGGGCCTGCACCTCCAGCCCGTCCTGCGCCCACTGCAGGCGCTGCGCGCGCACGCCCTCGCGCAGCGAACCGGTGACCCGCTCGCCCTGCAGCCCCAGCGGCTGCGCGTAGCGCGCCCAGGCCCAGTCCAGCGAGTGCTGCGTGCCCGTCCACCACCACAGCCCGGCGCCCGCGGCGATGAGGAGCAGGGTGAGCACCGTGAGGGCTTCACCCAGCCGTCGCAAGCCCCGCAGCACGCTCAAAACGTCACCCCCACGGTCAGGTGCACGCGCAGCTTGCGTGCCTTCAGCCCGTAGGCGATGTCCGCCTGCAGCGGGCCGACCGGGCTGGCGTAGCGCACCCCCGTGCCCACGCCCGCCGAGGGCGACAGGCCGCCCAGGCTGTCGGCCACCGCGCCCGCGTCGAGGAAGACGGTGTGCTCCCACGGCGTGGCCACCCCCTCGCGGCGGAGGGGGCGCTGCCACTCCAGGCTGCCCACGGCCAGGTAGCGTCCGGCGCTGATGGTGCCGCCTGGGCGCTCCACGCCGATCTCGCGGTAGCCGTAGCCGCGCACGGAGGTGTCGCCGCCGGTGCGAAACAGCTGCGTCACCGGCACCCGGGCCTCGGGCTGGGCGAGCACGGCGCCGCCCTCGGCCCGCAACTGCAGGCGGCCCATGGGCAGCGGCCAGTACTGCAGCCAGCGCGCGACGCTGCGCTGGAAGGGTACGCTGCGCCCGGCCAGGGTCACGCCGCCACCGAACTCGATGCCCAGGCCCCAGCCGGCCTGGGGCTGCACCACGCGGTCGAACCGGCGGGTGCTCCACACGTAGTTGGCCGCCAGCGCCACGCCGTCGCCCGTGTCCTCGGGCTGGACGCTGCTGGCGCTGCGCACGGTGGCGCGATCGAGCTGCACGTAGACGTTGCGGTCGATGCGTTCACCCGCCTGGCTGCGCCCCACGCGCAGGCGCTGGGCGTGCGTGACCTGGGTGTCGTCCTCCAACCGCTCGGCCCGCGCCAGCACGCCCCAGCGCCAGCCCCGCGCATCGGGGATGGCGGTCCACTCGGTTTCGGCCGATGGGGTGCGGCGGTCGGCCTGCAGCCGCGTGTCGGCGCGCCAGCCCACGCCGGGTACCCGGTTGTGGCGGTGCTCCAGCGACACGCGCGGCCCGCGGTCCGTGGTCATGCCCAGGCCCAGCACCAGCTTCTGCAGCGGGGCCTCGCGCACGTTGACCTGCACCGGCGCGGCCTGCGGGTCGCCGTCCGGGTCGACGACGATGAAGGCCGAGTCGTAGTAGCCGCTGCCCGTCAGGCGCTGCTGCGCCCGCTCGATGCGGTCCTGGTCAAACTCGCTGCCCGGGTCCAGGCGCGCCAGGCGCGGCACCAGGCGCGGGTCGTAGCGCTGCGAGCCGGTGACCTGCAGCGGCCCCAGGCGGAACAGCGGCCCCGAGTCCAGCCGCAGGCCCAGGTGCGCGGCGCCGGCCTGCGCGTCGATGTCGGCCCTGCTGTCGGCAATGCGGCCGCGCGGGTAGCGTCGGGCGACCAGGGCGCGCGCGGCGGCGGACTTGGCGGCGTCCCAGTCCTCCTGCGTGAAGCGCATGCCCGGTCGCAGGCCCCAGCCCTCCCGGATGGACGCCCGCTGGGCATGGGCCCCGGCATCGTCCGTGGTGGCGATGTCGCCTTCGAACTGGATGTCCAGGTCCCGCACCCGCGCCGGTTCACCCGGCTCGACCCGCAAGCTCACGCGCGGCGGGCGCGTACCGGCCTGCGTGGCCAGCTCGATGCGCGGGTTGAAGAATCCTTGCGTACCCAGCAGGCGGCGGACGTCGCGCTCGGCCAGCACCAACAGGCGGGCCAGCTCGGCCTCGTTCAGGTCCGGCACCTCGCGGTAGCGGCGCAGCTCCAGGTGCCGCTCCAGCAGGGGGCGGACCGCGTCGGGCGCCTCGATCGACAGGTCGAAGGAGGGGGCGGCCAAAGCGTCTGCGGATGTGCCTGCGGACGCGCCGGCCGCCGTGCTCCCCGGCTGGGCGTGGGCCGTTGCCGCCGCACCCAGGCCCAGGACGGCCGCCGCCAGCGCCGCCGCGATCAGGCGGGCACGGGGACGCACCGGGGTGCAGGAGGAAGGGCAGGGCAGGCGCGTGCGCATCGGGTCGAGCATGGCAGAGCCGAAAGCGGCTCGGCGTAGGACGCTCCCGATTCTGCGCGACTTCGCCGCCGCGCCGATTGACCTGCCTCAGAGGCCCGGCGGCGAGCGCAGGTCCAGCGTGAAGGGAAACTCCTTGCTGCCCGGCACGTGGATCGTCGCCGGCGGCACCGGCATCCGGCCCGGCGTGTGGCCCATGCGGAAGAAGCGCGCCAGGCGGCGGCTCTCGGCCTCGTAGGCGTTGACCGGGAAGGTCACGTAGTTGCGGCCACCCGGGTGCGCCACGTGGTACTGGCAGCCGCCCAGGGAGCGGTCCATCCAGGTGTCCGCGATGTCGAACACCAGCGGCGCGTGTACGCCGATGGTGGGGTGCAGGGCCGAGGGCGGGTTCCAGGCGCGGTACCGTACGCCCGCCACGAACTCGCCGGCCACGCCAGTGGGCTGCAGGGGCAGGGCCCGGCCGTTCACCGTGACGGCATGGCGGCTGTCGTTCAGGCCGGTCACGCGCACCTCGATGCGCTCCAGTGACGAGTCCACATAGCGCACGGTGCCGCCGATCGCGCCTTCCTCGCCCATCACGTGCCACGGTTCCAGCGCGGTGCGCAGCGTCAGCTCGATGCCGCGCGAGGCCACCTGGCCCACCAGCGGGAAGCGGAACTCGAAATGCGGCGCGAACCACGCGTCGTCGAAGGCGTAGCCGGCCTCGCGCATGTCCTGCAGCACATCGTGCAGGTCCATCTGCGCGAAGGTGGGCAGCAGCCAGCGGTCATGCAGCTGCGTGCCCCAGCGGGTCAGGGGCGCGGTGTAGGGCTGCTTCCAGAAGCGGGCGATCAGCGCGCGAATCAGCAGTTGCTGCACGATGCTCATGCGGGCATGCGGCGGCATCTCGAAGGCGCGCAGCTCCAGCAGGCCCAGGCGGCCGGTGGACGAATCGGGCGAGTACAGCTTGTCGATGCAGAACTCGCTGCGGTGGGTGTTGCCCGTCACGTCCACGAGGATGTTGCGCAGGGTGCGGTCCACCAGCCATGGGGGCATGTGTTGGGCGTGGACCAGCTTGTTGCGCTCGATCTCCTTCATTGCGATCTCCAGCTCGTACAGCTGGTCGTTGCGTGCCTCGTCCACCCGCGGCGCCTGGCTGGTGGGGCCGATGAACATCCCCGAGAACAGGTAGGACAGCGAGGGGTGGTTGTGCCAGTAGGCGATCAGGCTGGCCAGCAGGTCCGGCCTGCGCAGGAAGGGCGAGTCGGCCGGCGTGGCGCCGCCCAGCACGAAGTGGTTGCCGCCCCCGGTGCCGGTGTGGCGGCCGTCGGTCATGAACTTCTCGGCGGTCAGGCGCGTCTCGAAGGCGGACTGGTACAGGAACTCGGTGTGCTGGACCAGCTCGCCCCAGTTGTGCGCCGGGTGGATGTTCACCTCGATGACGCCGGGGTCGGGCGTGACCTGCAGCAGCTTCAGGCGGGCGTCGCGCGGGGGCGGGTAGCCTTCCAGCACGATCTTCACGCCCAGTTCCGCGGCCGTGGCCTCGACGGCGGCCAGCAGGCTCAGGTAGTCCTCCAGGCGGGCCAGCGGCGGCATGAAGACGTACAGCACGCCGCTCTTGCCGCCGTGCGCCTTCTCCGCCCTGGGGCCGTTGGCGCGCTGCGGGTCGCGCACCTCCACGCACATCGCGGTACGGGTGATCCAGTGGGCCGACTCGAAGCGGTCCGGCGCGCGCAGGAAGTCGGCCGGCTCGGGCTGGACCGGCGCGTGGGCCTCGGCGCCCCAGCCGGTGGCGGCCTGGGCGTCCGGCCCCCCGGGGGCGCCGCCCTGCATCGCCACGGTGCCCCCTTCGGCAAAGCCGCCGCCGGCCACGTGCGGCGCGTACTGCGCGCGGATGCGGCTGGGGTGGGGCAGGGCCTCGCGGGCGGCGTAGTGGTCCTGCTCGATCAGGTAGGGGTAGTCGGCCTGGGTGACCCAGGGCAGCGAGTCCAGCGGCAGCCGGTAGCCCATGGGCGAATCGCCGGGCACCAGGTACATGCGCTCATCGCGGAAGAACCAGGGGCCGGTGCTCCAGGCGGGCCCGCCCAGCGCGGGGCTGTGGCCCTCGGCCTTGAGCGGCAGCACATAGCCCACCACCGCCTCCAGCCCTTGCGAGAACACGCGGCGCAGGCGCTGGCGCTCCAGCTCGTCGTCCAGGCGGGAGTCGAAGGGATCCACGTTCACCGGCAGGCGGCGCTCGCGCCACAGGTAGTACCAGGTGTCCTCGTGCCCGGGGGTGATGAATTCGTCGGTCAGGCCCAGCTTGCGGGTGAGGGTGCGGATGAAGCGCTGCGCATCCTCGGTGGTGTAGGCGTGGGTCTCGCGCTCGTCGGCGAACAGCGCGGGGTCGTGCCAGCAGGGCTGGCCGTCGGCGCGCCAGAAGATGGACAGCGCCCACCGGGGCAGCTGCTCGCCGGGGTACCACTTGCCCTGGCCGAAGTGCAGGAAGCCGCCGTCGCCGTATTCCTTGCGCAGCTTGTCCACCAGCGCCGTGGCATAGCCGCGCTTGGTCGGGCCCAGGGCGTCGGTGTTCCACTCGGGCGCGTCGCGGTCGCTGGTGGCCACGAAGGTGGGCTCGCCGCCCATGGTCAGGCGCACGTCGCCGGCCACCAGCTCGCGGTCCACAGCCTCGCCCAGGTGCAGCACGTCGGACCACTGGCCCTCCGTGTAGGGCTTGGTCACGCGCGGCGACTCATGGATGCGGGTCACCGCCATGTGGTGGGCGAACTCCACCTCGGCTTCGTCCACCAGGCCCTCGATGGGCGCGGCGCCCGAGGGCTGGGGCGTGCAGGCCAGGGGGATGTGGCCCTCGCCGGCCAGCAGGCCCGAGGTGGGGTCCAGGCCGATCCAGCCGGCGCCGGGCAGGTAGACCTCGCACCAGGCATGCAGGTCGGTGAAGTCCACGCTGGTGCCGCTGGGGCCGTCCAGCGACTTCACGTCGGGTGTGAGCTGGATCAGGTAGCCCGAGACGAAGCGCGCTGCCAGCCCCAGGTGCCGCAGCAGTTGCACGAGCAACCAGCCGGTGTCGCGGCAGGAGCCGCTGGCCTTTTGCAGCGTTTCCTCCGGCGCCTGCACGCCCGGCTCCATGCGAATGAGGTAGCTGATGTCCTGCTGCAGCTGCTGGTTGATGTCCACCAGGAAGTCGATCGTGGGCCGCTCGCTGCGGTCGATGCGGTCCAGGTAGGCCTGCACCAGCGGGCCGGCAGGCTCCGCCGCCAGGTAGGGTGCCAGTTCCTGGGCCACGCCGGGCTCGTACCTGAACGGGAACTTCTCGGCGGACGGCTCGAGGAAGAAGTCGAACGGGTTGTAGACCGCCATCTCCACGACCACGTCCACCGTGACCTTGAACTCGGTGGTCTTTTCCGGGAACACCAGGCGGGCCTGGTAGTTGGAGAAGGGATCCTGCTGCCAGTTGATGAAGTGGTTGGCCGGCTCCACCTTCAGCGAGTACGAGATGACGTTGCTGCGGCAATGGGGCGCGGGCCGCAGGCGAACGACCTGGGGCCCCAGCTGCACGGGCCGGTCGTACTTGTAGTGCGTGACGTGGTTCAGGGCGGCATGGATCGACATGGAACCATCCTAGCAAGACCGGGGCCGGGTTCGCGCCGGGGGCGCCGCGCAGGGCCAAGGCCAGGGCCGGCGGGTCAGGCCAGGTCCACCTCGGCGCCGCCCGAAGCCGCCTGGCGGCAGGCCAGCACCGCCTCCAGCGCCGCGACCTCCACGGGCTTGGTCAGGTGGTGGTCGAAGCCGGCCTCCGCGCTGCGGCGCTGGTCCTCCTCGGTGCCCCAGCCCGTCACCGCCACCAGCATCAGGCCCGGGGCGGGCCGCTGCGCGCGCAGGCGGCGGGCCACCTCGTAGCCGCTCATGCCGGGCAGGCCGATGTCCAGCAGCACCACTTCGGGGCACCACGCGGCGGCCAGCTCCAGCGCCGCCGCGCCGTCATGGGCCGTGCGCACCACGTGCCCTTGCAGGCCCAGCATCAGGGCCAGGCTCTCCGCGCCGTCCACGTTGTCGTCCACCACCAGCACGCGGGCGGGCGGCGTGGCATCGCCGGGTCCTTCGGTGGCAGGCATCGCGGGGGGCGGGCCAGGCTCACCCGCCAGCGGCAGCCTGACCGTGAAGCAGCTGCCCAGGCCCAGGCCCGGGCTTTCCGCCACGATCTCCCCGCCATGCAGCCCCACCAGCTGCCGCGCCAGCGACAGCCCGATGCCCAGGCCGCCCTGCGCGCGGGCCAGGGTGCGGTCCACCTGGGCAAACAGGTCGAACACCCGGGGCAGCATCTCGGCGCTGATGCCGGTGCCGTTGTCCTTCACCTGGATCAGGGCCTGCCCGCCCTCGGCCCGGGCTGAAAGCTCGATGCGCCCGCCCGAGGGCGTGTACTTGGCGGCGTTGTTCAACAGGTTGCTCACCACCTGGGCCAGCCGCGTGAGGTCGCCGGACACCGGCAGCGGGTGCGCTGGCACCTGCAGCACCAGGGCGTGGCCGCCGTGGTCGATGGCTGGCCGGCTGGCCTCCAGCGCGTGCTCCAGCACGGCCTGCACCTGCAAGGGGGACAGCCGCAGGTCCACCTTGCCGCGGCTGATGCGCGAGACATCGAGCAGGTCGTCCACCAGCCGCACCATGTGGGCCAGTTGCCGCTCCATCATGTCGCGGGCACGGGCGGCAGAGCCCACCAGCTGCCCGCTGCGGCGCAGGATCTCCAGGCCGTTGCGGATCGGGGCCAGCGGGTTGCGCAGCTCGTGGGCCAGGGTGGCGAGGAATTCGTCCTTGCGGTGGTCGGCCTCGCGCAGGGAGGCGTACAGGCGGGCGTTCTCCAGCCCGGTGGAGGCGATGGCCGCCAGTTGCGCCAGCACCGCCTCGTCCTCGGCGCTGAAGCCGCCCTCATCGCGCCCCGAGAGCCTGACCAGGCCCAGGTGGCGGCCGTCCTGGCCGGCCAGGGGCACGGTGAGCGCCATCTCGGGCACGCCCGCCGCATCGCCCGGCCCGGAAGGCGATCCCTGCGCCGCCGGGGCCCCCTCGGCCAGCGAGACCACCTGGATCGCCCGGGTGCCCGGGCCGTCCGGCACCAGCGTGGTGGTGGCGCGGTGCGCGCCGATGATCTCGCGGGCCTGCTGCGTGAGCACGTTGGCGATCTCGTCGGCTGTGAGGCAGGCGTGGACCAGCCGGGAGGCCTTGGCCATCTGCGCCAGCAGGTGGGCATGGCGGCGCTCGGCCTCCAGCAGCTCGCCCAGCTTCTTCTCGACCCGCTTTTGCTCGGTGACATCGACCGACACCCCGCACACCGCATAGGCCCGGCCCGCCTCGTTCACCAGCGGGAACTTGCTGGACAGGTAGGTCACCGGCCGGCCGCGCAGGTAGGTGGTTTCCTCGGCCACCATCAGGCTGCCGGTGGCCAGCACCTGCTGGTCGTTGCGGCGCAGGGCCTCGGCGGCCTGCGGGCCGAACACGCCCTCGTCGGTGGCGCCCTGGGCCTGGTGCTCGGACAGGCCCACGCGCTCGCGCCAGGCGCGGTTGGTGAGGAAGTAGCGGCCCTCCAGGTCCTTGGCGAAGACCAGGGCGCCCGCCCCGTCGATGATGGCCTGCGTCAGGCGCTGGGCCTGCCGCAACTGCTCCTCGGCCTGCTTGCGGGCGCTGATGTCCAGCTGGCTGAGGATCAGGCCGCGTCCGTGGAAAGGCCGGCGCGCATGGGTGAGGAACCAGTGGGGCGGCCGGCCCGGGCAGGGCCAGGGGTGTTCCACCACGCATTCGTCGGCGTGGCCGGCCAGCAGGCCCTGCAGGCGCCGCAGGATGTCCCCGGCCCCCGCATCGCCGCAGGCGGCGGCGTGCTCGCAGGCGTCCAGGTAATTGGCGCCCACGCCGACACCGGCCATGCGGCCACCGCACTCGCGGGCGAAGCGCTCCCAAGCCTCGTTGGCCGCCTGCACGATGCCGCGGTCGTCCAGCACCAGCACATGCTGCGGCAGCGAGTTGAGCACGCCGCGGGCGAAGGCCTCGCTGCGTTGCAGGGCGGCGTCCCGCTCGCACAGGTCGCGTTCCATGGCCCAGCGCACCAGGGCGTTGTCCACCGCGCGGGCCAGTACATAAGGGCTCAGCCAGGCGTGGCCGATGTAGTCCTGGGCGCCGGCGCGCAGCAGCACCGGCCCCAGCTCGCGGCCCGTGCCCTCGGTCAGCACCACGACTGGGCAGGGCGTGACCCCGGCCGCGCCGCCCAGGCGCGCGAGCAGGCGCAGCGGGTCCATGTCGGCCAGCGGGCCGGCCAGCAGCACGCTGTCGCCCGGCGAGGCGCATGGCGCCAGGGCCTCGCCCAGGGCCTGCTCACCCGTCGCGGCGGTGACGAACTCGCAGGGACGTGCGCAGCCGCTTTGCAGGATCTCGCCCACCCAGTCGCGTTCGGCGGTGTCGCTGCCCGCAAGGATGACCCGCAACACGGTGCCGGAAGTGGCGGCTGGCATGGGATGGCTCAAAAAGTAATGAAATAGGAGTATATGGAGGCGATCCTGGGTATGCTCCGCGGCCTTGGGAAATATTTGTCGGGAGGCGGGCGCGCATGACGGCCATCCTGGCCGGGCTGCTGCTCGGCACGTTCGGGCAACTGCAGCAGGCCGCGCTCTGGCCGACCGCGGTGTACGCCAGCCTGCTCGTGGCCGGCGGATTGATGGGCATGCTGGGGCGCCGGTGGTCCGGAGGGCCGGCCATGCTGGCGATGGCTTTGGCTGCCGGCCTGGCTGCCTTCGGGATGACCGGCTGGCGGGCGGCGGCCTTCGCCGCGCAGGCACTGCCCGCCGACTGGGAGGGACGGGACATCGCGCTCACCGGCGTCATCGCCGGTATGCCCCAGCCAGGTGAATTCGGCTCGCGCTTCCTTTTCGCCGTCGAGAAGGCCGAGGCCGAGGGGGTGCCCGCACCGGCCCCACCGCTCGTCGTGCTGGGCTGGCCGGGCCGATTCGGTGCGCAGGCTGGCGATGACGAGGAGTCGCGCACCACAGTGGTGCTTCGGGCGGGTGACCGCTGGCACCTCACCGCGCGCCTGAAGGCGCCCCACGGCAGCCTCAACCCCCACGGCCACGACGCCGAACTGTGGATGTGGGAGCAGGGCATCCAGGCCACCGGCGCCGTGCGGGCCGGCCCGGGGGCGGCCACGCCGCGGCGTCTGGGGCGCAGTCCCCGCTTCCCGCTGGAGCGGGCCCGCCAGTCGGTGCGCGACGCCCTCCTGGCCCGGGTGCCCGACCCGGCGCGCGGCGGCGTACTGGCCGCCCTGGCGGTGGGCGACCAGCGGGCGGTGGCCAGCGCGCAGTGGGACCTGTTCCGCGCCACGGGCGTGGCCCACCTCATGAGCATCTCGGGCCTGCACGTCACCATGTTCGCCTGGGGCGCGGCGGCGGTGGCGGGCTGGGGGTGGCGGTGCAGCGCGCGGCTGTGCCAGTGGTGGCCGGCCCCGCACGCCGCCCTGGTCGCCGGCGTGGCGCTGGCAGCGCTGTACGCCGCCTTCAGTGGAGGCGGCCTGCCGGCGCAGCGCACGGTCTGGATGCTGGCCTGCGTGGGCGGCTTGCGCCTGCTGGGCCTGCGCTGGCCCTGGCCGCGGGTGTGGGCCCAGGCGGCCGGTGTGGTCGTCGCGCTGGATCCCTGGGCGCTGCTGCAGCCGGGTTTCTGGCTCAGTTTCGTGGCGGTGGCGGTGCTGTTCGCCACCGATGCCGGTGTGGCGGGCCGGGGCGCGTCACGAGCGCGCGCCCTGCTGCGGGAGCAGGCCGTGGTCACGGTGGCCCTGGCGCCGCTGACGCTGCTGCTGTTCGGGCAGGTGTCGGTGGTGGGGCTGGTGGCCAACCTGGCGGCCATCCCCTGGACCACCCTGGTCGTCACGCCACTGGCCTTGGGCGGGGTGCTGGCGCCGCCGCTGTGGACGGCGGGCGGGTGGGCCGTGCAGGGCATGGTGGCGGTGCTGCAGGTGCTGGCCGCCGTGCCGGGCGCGGTGTTGTCCGCCGCCGCCGCGCCCGCCTGGATGGGCGCCGCAGCCCTGGCCGGCGGGCTGCTGCTGGTGTTGCGCCTGCCCGTGCCCCTGCGCGCCCTGGGCCTGCCCCTGCTGCTGCCCCTGGTGCTGTGGCAGCCGCCGCGCCCCGCGCCAGGCGGCTTCGAACTGGTGGCCGCCGACATCGGCCAGGGTAATGCGGTGCTGGTGCGCACCGCCACCCACAGCCTGCTGTACGACACCGGTCCGCGCTGGGGCGAGGACAGCAACGCCGGCCAGGCCGTGCTGGTGCCGCTGCTGCGGGCGCTGGGCGAGCGGCTGGACGCGGTGGTGGTGAGCCACAGCGACACGGACCACATCGGCGGGGCGCAGGCGGTGCTGGCGCAGCACCCGCGGGCCCGGCTGCTCTCGTCCATCCCGGCGGACCACCCCCTCTCGGCCCTGCGCCCGCCCGAGCGCTGCGAGGCAGGCCAGCGCTGGGTGTGGGATGGCGTCGTGTTCGAGTTCCTGCATCCCCGAGCGCAGGACCTCTCGGCCGCGGCCCGCAAGCCCAATCACGGCAGCTGCGTGCTGCGCGTGAGCGCACCGCCGGCTGCCCGGCGCGGCGCCAGGCAGGGCGAGGGCGAACCGGACATCGAGCCCCCCGTCGTGGCCCTGCTGGCGGGGGACATCGAGGCCCCGCAGGAGCGTCGCCTCGTGGCGCAGGGCGCGCCCCTGGCGGCCGACTGGCTGCTGGTGCCTCACCATGGCAGCAAGACTTCCTCCACCGAGGCCTTCCTCGACGCCGTCCGGCCCCGGGTGGCCGTAGTGCAGGCGGGCTACCGCAACCGCTACGGGCACCCGGCACCGCCGGTGATGGCGCGCTACACGCAGCGCGGCATCGCGGTGGCGGACACGCCCGCCTGCGGCGCGGCCACCTGGTCCTCGGCGGCGCCAGCGCGCCTGCGATGCGAACGCAACGAGGCGCGCCGCTACTGGCATCACCCCCCATGAGACATGGATCAACAGCGCGCGGCCCGGATATTGCTATCCTGCACCGAGGAGATGCGCTGCATGCAGAAATTCGACGAAATGCTGGCCCAGGCCCCCGCGGGGTTCGACCCGCTCACGTTCAAGGACGGCTCCATCGAGGGTGTCCGGGCCCACTACGAAAGTTATGCCCGCTGGCTGGCCCGCCAGCCCGCTGACGTGATGCGGGCCCGCCGCGAGGAGGCGGAGATGATCTTCCGCCGCGTGGGCATCACCTTCGCGGTCTACGGCGCCAAGGACGAGGATGGCTCGGGCACCGAGCGCCTGATTCCTTTCGACCTCATTCCCCGCATCATCCCGGCCGCCGAGTGGCGCAGCATGGAAAAGGGCCTGGTCCAGCGCGTCACCGCCCTGAACCGGTTCCTGCACGACGTCTACCATGACCAGGAGATCCTGAAGGCCGGCATCGTCCCCGCCGAGCAGGTCCTGAACAACGCCCAGTTCCGCAAGGAGATGATGGGTGTCTACACCCCGCACCGTGTCTACTCGCACATCGCCGGGGTGGACATCGTGCGCGCGCCCGATGCGCAGGGCAACGGCGAGTACTACGTGCTGGAGGACAACCTGCGCGTGCCCTCCGGCGTGAGCTACATGCTGGAGGACCGCCGCATGATGATGCGGCTGTTCCCCGACCTGTTCAGCCAGCACCGCGTGGCCCCGGTCATGCACTACCCGGACCTGCTGCTGGAGACGCTGCGCGCCTCGGCCCAGCCCGGCGCCAACGACCCGACGGTGGTGGTGCTCACCCCCGGCATGTACAACAGCGCCTACTTCGAGCATGCCTTCCTGGCGCAGCAGATGGGGGTGGAACTGGTGGAGGGGCAGGACCTGTTCGTCAAGGACCGCTACGTCTACATGCGCACCACGCGCGGCCCGCGCCGGGTGGACGTGATCTACCGCCGGGTGGACGACGACTTCCTGGACCCCGCCGTCTTCCGCGAGAACTCCACCCTGGGTTGCCGCGGCCTGGTCGACGCCTATGCGGCCGGCAACGTCACCATCTGCAATGCCATCGGCACCGGCGTGGCGGACGACAAGTCCATCTATCCGTATGTCCCGAAGATGATCGAGTTCTACCTCGGGGAAAAGCCGATCCTCAAGAACGTGCCCACCTTCATGGGCCGCAACCCCGAGGACCTGAAGTACATCCTGGCCAACCTCAAGGACCTGGTGGTCAAGGAGGTCCACGGCGCCGGCGGCTACGGCATGCTGGTGGGCCCGGCTTCGACGGCGCAGGAGATCGAGGACTTCCGCCGGGCGGTCCTGGCCAAGCCCGACGGCTACATCGCCCAGCCCACGCTGAGCCTGTCGTCCTGCCCCACCTTCGTCGAGCGCGGCATCGCGCCGCGCCACATCGACCTGCGCCCCTTCGTGCTCTCGGGCAAGCAGGTGCAGATGGTGCCCGGCGGCCTCACGCGCGTGGCGCTCAAGGAGGGCTCGCTGGTGGTCAACTCGTCGCAGGGCGGGGGCACCAAGGACACCTGGATCCTGGAAGAGTGAAAGGGGAGAAGAACCACATGCTGTCGAGAACCGCCGACCACCTGTTCTGGATGTCGCGCTACACCGAGCGCGCCGAAAACACCGCCCGCATGCTGGACGTCAACTACCAGACGTCGCTGCTGCCCCAATCCGCCGCCGTCGCCCAGCTCGGGTGGCAGGGCCTGCTGTCCATCAGCGAGCTGGTGCCGGCCTACCAGGCCAAGCACGGCGACATCACGCCCCGGGCGGTGATGGAGTTCATGGTCAAGGACGAGACCAACCCCTCGTCCATCATCTCCTGCCTGCGCGCCGCCCGCGAGAACGCGCGCGCCGTGCGCGGCTCGCTCACCACCGAGGCCTGGGAAACGCAGAACCAGACCTGGCTGGAGGTCAACCGCATGATCCGCAGCGGTGAGTTCGAGCGCGACCCGGGCCAGTTCTTCGAGTGGGTGAAGTTCCGCTCGCACCTCTCGCGCGGCGTGACGGTGGGCACCATGCTGATGGACGAGGCCCTGCACTTCATGCGCCTGGGTACTTTCCTCGAGCGGGCCGACAACACCGCCCGGCTGGTCGACGTGAAGTTCCACGCCGTGCAAAGCGACTTCTTCGGCGCCGCCACCCAGCAGGACCAGGAGTACGACTTCTATCACTGGAGCGCGATCCTGCGCAGCGTCTCGGCCTTCGAGATCTACCGCAAGGTGTATCGGGATGTGATCAAGCCCGAGCGCGTGGCGGAGCTGCTGGTGCTGAGGCCAGACATGCCGCGCTCGCTGGCAGCCAGCATGAACGAGGTGGTGGCCAACCTGGACATGGTGGCCAACGACCTGTCGGCCGAGACCCAGCGGCGGGCCGGCCGGCTGCGCGCCGAGCTGCAGTACGGCAACATCGAGGAAATCCTGGCCACCGGCCTGCACGCCTTCCTCACGCAGTTCCTCGACCGCGTGAACGAGCTGGGCGTACGCATCAGCCGCGACTTCCTGGTGCCCACCCTGGCCTGAGCCCGGCAGGGCGGGGCAGGGCGGGGCAGGGCGCCCCGCCCGCCTGTCACCGCCTGCGATGGCGGTTACAGCTTGCGGCGTATCGCTTCCAGGGCGCGGCCCCTGGCGCGGGAGTTTGTGGCTACGCTGACGCATTCACCCGTGTCATGCCATGGACCTGCCCGAGTGCCTTCCGCCGCCCGAATCGCTGCCGGACAGCCATTACCGGCAGATCGTCAGCAGCGCGATCGACTACGCGATCATCACCGCCTGTGAGCGTGGCTGCATCACCAGCTGGAACCGGGGGGCCGAGCGCCTGACGGGTTGGAGTGGTGCGCAAGCCGTCGGGCGTCCGCTGCACCTGCTGTACGCGCCGGAGGATGCGGCGGCGGGCGTCGTCGAGAAGGAACTGGAGACGGCCGCGCGCGAAGGACTCGCGCTCGATGAACGCTGGCATGTCCGGCAGGATGGCCGGCGCTTCTGGGGCTCGGGCGAAGTCATGCCCTTGCTGCGTGACGATGGCCGGCCGGTGGGCTTCGTCAAGATCCTGCGGGACCGCACCCAGGACCGCCAGCATGCGCTGGACCTGCAGTTCCTGGCCCGCGCCAGCGAGGAGCTGGCCGGCATCGGCGACCACACGCAGACCCTGGACCGCATCGCCCGCCTGGCCGTGCCGGACTTCGCGGATTACTGCGTCGTCGACCTCGTGGACAGCGCGGGCGGGTTGCGCCGGGGGGCCGCGGCGCATGCCGATCCTGCCCGGCAGGCCCAGGCCCGCCTGTTGCAGGAGCGTTACCCGCTGGCCCGGGATTCGGGGGGCGGCCCGGCGGAGGTCCTGGCCACGGGCCGGCCCCTGCTCGTCCCGCGACTGAGCCGTGAAGCGCTGGAGCAGGTGATCGAGTTGCCCTCCCAGCGCGAGGCCTTGATGTCACTGGGCCTGGTGTCCTGCATCGTGGTGCCCATGGCGGCCCTGGGCCAGACGGTGGGCGTCATCAGCTTTGCCACCGCCGAATCCGGCCGCGTCTACGGGCCGGAGGACCTGTCCCTGGCCCAGGACCTCGGCCGGCGCGCCGCCATCGCCGTTCAGAACGCCCGGCTGGTGGGTGCGTTGCGCGAGGCCGACCGCGCCAAGGACGTGTTCATGGCCACCCTGGCCCATGAACTGCGCAACCCGCTGGCGCCGATCTGGCACGGCCTGTCCATCATCCAGCGCGTGCCGGACGACCGGGCGCGGGTGGAGCAGGTGGGGGCGATGATCGAGCGCCAGGTGGGGCAGCTGTCGCGGCTGGTGGACGACCTGCTGGATGCCTCGCGCATTGCCACCGGCAAGCTGGAGCTGAAGAAGGAGCCCACCAACCTGGTCCAGGTCATCTCCCAGGCGGTGGAGATGAGCCGGCCGCACATCGAGGAGGCCCACCACCAGCTGGTCCTGTCCTTCACCCGAGAGAGCACCGACCTCATGGCCGACCCGGGCCGGCTGGCGCAGGTCTTCGCCAACCTCCTGAACAACGCGGCCAAGTACACGCGGCACGGTGGGCGCATCGAGGTCTGCGTGGAGACGCATCCCACGCAACTGGTCGTGCGGGTCAAGGACAACGGCGCGGGCATCGCGCCCGAGATGCTGCGGCGGGTCTTCGGCCTGTTCACGCAGGCGCCGCAGGAGGACGAGCACCGCAAGGGGGGGCTGGGGATCGGCCTGTCCCTGGTGGACGGCCTGGTGCGGCTGCACGGCGGACGCGTGGAGGCGCGCAGCGAGGGCCTGGGCAAGGGCAGCGAGTTCATCGTCCACCTGCCCCGGCTGGCGCGCGAGGCCGCGGCGGCGCCGGCTGCGCCCGCGCCGCCCGAGGCGGAGCCCGCACATGCCCCGCGCCGCGTGCTGGTGGTGGACGACAACGTGGACGCGGCCACCACCGTGGCCGACCTGCTGTCCATGACGGGCAGCGAGGTCGACGTGGTCCATGACGGCCATTCCGCCGTGGCGCATGCGGCCAGCTTCAAGCCCGACGTGGTGCTGCTGGACATCGGCCTGCCGGACATCAGCGGCTACGAGGCGGCGCGGCAGATCCGCAAGCTGCAGGGGGTCCGCCAGCCCAAGCTGATCGCGCTCACGGGTTGGGGCCAGGCGCAGGACAAGCAGATGGCGGCGCAGGCCGGCTTCGACCAGCACTGGACCAAGCCGGTGGACCCGCAGAAGCTGCTGGACCTGGCGGCGGCGCAGGCCTGAACCGATTTTTTCAAGGAGGCAACGAATGTCCGATGAATTTGACGCTGTCCAGGCCGGCCCGCAGCCGCAGCCTGTGGACCTGCCAGCCCAGCACCTGCAGCGGCCTGCGCTGGAAGCCGACATGGAACTCAAGCCGCGCTTCCTCGCGCCCGATTACCGGGGCAGCGGCAAGCTCGAGGGCATGACGGCGCTCATCACGGGCGGCGACTCGGGCATCGGCCGGGCGGTGGCCGTGCTCTATGCGCGCGAGGGCTGCGACGTCGCCATCGTCTACCGCTCCTCGCAGCAGGATGCCGAGGAAACCCGGCGCTTCGTCGAAGCGGAAGGCCGGCGGTGCGAGCTCGTGCAGGGCGACGTGATGAATTCGGCCTTCTGCAAGGAAGCCGTGGAGCGCACCGTGCAGGCCTTTGGCCACCTGGACATCCTGGTGAACAACGCTGCCTTCCAGCAGCATGCCAAGTCCATCGAGGACGTGAGCGACGAGCAGCTGGAAGAGACCATGCGCACCAACATCTTCGGCTACTTCTACATGGCGCGCGCCGCCGTGCCGCACCTCCAGCGGGGAAGCTCCATCATCAACAGCGGTTCGGTGGTGGGCCTGCGGGGCAGCGGTGAGCTGCTGGACTACTCGGCGACCAAGGGCGCGATCCATGCGTTCACCATGTCACTGGCCAGCAGCCTCATCGACAAGGGCATCCGCGTCAACTGCGTGGCGCCGGGCCCGGTGTGGACGCCGTTGAACCCGGCCGATCGCGATGCCGAATCGGTGGCGCAATTCGGCAAAAGCACCGACATGAAGCGGCCCGCCCAGCCCGAGGAGCTGTCGCCGGCGTACGTGTTCCTGGCCTCGCCGTGCTGCGCCAGCTACATCACGGGCATCGTGCTGCCGGTGACGGGGTCGGTGGGCGCGACCTGAGGCCTGCCTGAGCCACTGCGGCCTGACTCAGGGCGGCACCGGCCCCGGCAGGGGCATGCCGGGCCGGTTAGCATGGCCGCATGACCACCAGACTCAAGATCGATTTCGTTTCCGACGTGGTGTGCCCCTGGTGTGCCGTGGGCCTGGGCTCGCTGCAGCAGGCGCTGCAGCGGCTGGAGGGGGCGGTCGAGGCCGACATCCATTTCCAGCCTTTCCAGCTCAATCCGCAGATGCCCCCCGAGGGGCAGGACATCGTCGAGCACCTGCAGCAGAAGTACGGCCTGGACGCCGAGCAGCAGGCGGCCAACTGGCAGGCCCTGCGCCAGCGCGCGGCGCAGGCCGGCTTCGACTTCCGCGAGGAAGGGCGCGGGCGCACCTGGAACACCTTCGACGCCCACCGCCTGCTGCACTGGGCGGGCGAGCAGGGCGCGCAGGCGCAGGCTCGGGTCAAGCGGGCGCTGCTGGAAGCCTACTTCGGCCGGGGCGAGAACCCGTCGTCACCGCAAGTCCTGCTGGCTGCTGCCCGTTCCGCCGGCCTGGACGAGGACCGCGCAAGGGAGGTCATCGAAGGCGACGCCTATGCCGCCGAGGTGCGCGAGCAGCTGCAGTTCTACGCGCAAGCGGGCATCACCGCCGTACCCTCGGTGATCATCAACGACCAGTACCTGATCCAGGGTGGGCAACCGGCTGAATCGTTCGAGCAGGCGCTGCGCCAGATCGCGGCGCAGGCCTGACGCGGCGCCTCACGCGTAGGCCGACACCGGCACGCAGCTGCAGAACAGGTTGCGGTCGCCGTAGACGTTGTCCACGCGGCCCACGGGCGGCCAGTACTTGGCGTGGCGGCGCTCGTCCAGGATGGCGGCGCCGGCCTCGCGCGGGTAGGCATGGGTCCACTCGCCCTTGAGCAGGCTGCTGGCCGTATGCGGCGCATGCTTGAGCGGGTTGTCCTCCTGCGGCCACTCCCCGCGCTCCACGCGGCGGATCTCCTCGCGGATGGCGATCATCGCGTCGATGAAGCGGTCCAGTTCCTCCAGCGTCTCGCTCTCGGTGGGCTCCACCATCAGCGTGCCCGCCACCGGGAAGCTCAGCGTCGGCGCGTGGAAGCCATAGTCGATCAGGCGCTTGGCCACGTCCTCGGCGCTCACGCCCGAGGTCTCCTTCAGCGGCCGCAGGTCCAGGATGCACTCGTGGGCCACATGCCCGTTCTCGCTGGCGTACAGCGTGGGGTAGTGGTCGGCCAGCCGCTTGCTGATGTAGTTGGCCGAGAGAATGGCCACCTCGGTCGCCTGGCGCAGGCCGTCCGGGCCCATCATGCGCACGTACATCCACGAGATGGGCAGCACCGCCGCATTGCCCAGCGGCGCGGCGGACACCGCGCCCACCGGCTTGTCGCCCAGGCCGCCGGTGGCGTGCCCCGGCAGGAAGGGCACCAGGTCCTCCACCACGCACACGGGGCCCACGCCGGGGCCGCCGCCGCCGTGCGGGATGCAGAAGGTCTTGTGCAGGTTCAGGTGGCTCACGTCACCGCCGAACTCGCCCGGCGCGGCCACGCCCACCAGGGCGTTCATGTTGGCGCCGTCCACGTACACGCGGCCGCCGTGCTGGTGCACCAGGGCGCACAGCTCCTTGACCTGCGTCTCGAACACGCCGTGCGTGCTGGGGTAGGTGATCATCACCGCCGCCAGCTTGTCGGCATGCTGCTCGCACTTGGCTTTCAGGTCGGCCAGGTCCACGTTGCCCATGGCGTCGCAGGCCGTCACCACCACCTGCATGCCCACCATCTGCGCGCTGGCCGGGTTGGTGCCGTGCGCGGAGGAGGGGATCAGGCACACGGTGCGGTGGTGGTCGCCGCGGCTCTCGTGCCAGGCCTTGATCGCCAGCAGGCCGGCGTACTCGCCCTGCGAGCCGGCATTGGGCTGCAGGCTGATGCCGGCATAGCCCGTGGCCTGGCACAGCCAGGCGCGCAGCTGCTCGTCCAGTTCGGCATAGCCTTCCAGCTGCTCGCGCGGGGCGAACGGGTGGATGTTGGCGAACTGCGGCCAGGTGATGGGGATCATCTCGCTGGTGGCGTTGAGCTTCATCGTGCAGCTGCCCAGGGGGATCATGCTGCGGTCCAGGGCCAGGTCCTTGTCCGACAGCGCGCGGATGTAGCGCAGCATGCCGGTCTCGCTGTGGTGCGAGTGGAACACGGGGTGGGCCATGAACTCGCTGGTGCGGCGAAGGCCGTCTGGGATCAGCGGCTCCACGCCCTTCTCGAAGGCGTCGAACGAGGGCAGGGCCTGGTCCCGCTCGGCGAAGGCCGACCACAGCAGGGCCAGGTCGGCGCGGGTGGTCGTCTCGTCCAGGGAGATGGACAGCGTGCGCGCATCCACGTGGCGCAGGTTTGCGCCGGAGGACAGGGCGCGCTCGGCGATGCGGCGGATCGCCTCTTCGTTCGCCTGCACGCACAGCGTGTCGAAGGCGGAGGCGTTCACGGCCTGGTAGCCCAGTTGTTCCAGCCCGCGCGCCAGCACGGCGGTGTAGGTCGCCACGCGCTGCGCGATGCGCTTGAGGCCCTGCGGCCCGTGGTACACGGCGTACATGCTGGCCACGACGGCGGGCAGCACCTGCGCCGTGCAGATGTTGGAGGTGGCCTTCTCGCGGCGAATGTGCTGCTCGCGGGTCTGCAGGGCCAGGCGGTAGGCCGGGTTGCCATGCGAGTCCACGCTCACGCCCACCAGGCGTCCCGGCAGGGAGCGCTTGTACTCGTCACGGCAGGCCATGTAGGCCGCGTGCGGGCCGCCCGCGCCCATGGGCATGCCGAAACGCTGGGTCGTACCCACCACGATGTCCGCGCCCCATTCGCCGGGCGGGGTGATCAGCACCAGGGCCAGCAGGTCGGCGGCGGCGATGAAGGCGCCTTGCTGCGCGTGGGTCTTGTCCGCGTCGGCGCGCAGGTCGTCGATGCGGCCGGTGGAGGCCGGGTACTGCGCCAGCGCGGCGAAGTGCTCGCCGGCCAGGGCCTGCGCCCACTCCTCGGCGCTGCGGGTCACCCGCACCTCCAGGCCCAGGGGCTTGGCACGGGTCTGGATCACCTCGATGGTCTGCGGGTGGCAATCGCCCGACACCACGAATCGGTTGCTCTTGCTCTTCACGCTGCGCTTGGCCAGCGTCATCGCCTCGGCAGCGGCCGTGGCCTCGTCCAGCATCGAGGCGTTGGCGATGGGCATGCCCGTCAGGTCGCACACCATGGTCTGGAAGTTCACCAGGGCCTCCATGCGGCCCTGGCTGATCTCGGCCTGGTAGGGCGTGTAGGCGGTGTACCAGGCGGGGTTCTCCAGGATGTTGCGCAGGATCACCGGCGGCGTCAGCGTGCCGTAGTAACCCTGGCCGATGAAGCTGCGCATCACCTGGTTCTTCGATGCAATCGCCTGCAGCTCGGCCAGCGCGGCGGCCTCGGTCACCGGCGCGGGCAGCTTCATCTCGCTGGTGCGGGCGATGGAGCGGGGCACGATACCCTCGATCAGCGCGCGGCGCGAGGCCTCGCCGATCACCGACAGCATGTGGCGCTCGTCGGCCTCGGTGATGCCGATGTGGCGCGGGATGAATTCGGCGGGGTTCTCGAGCTCGCGCAGCGGGCGGGCGGATTGCATCAGCATGGCGGACAGTCCGTCGGGTGGGAGGGGTTGCGTTTCAGGCAGCGGGATCAGGAGCGCTCAGGCGCCGCTCTTGGAAAAGGCTTCGTAGGCCGTGGCGTCCATCAGGCCGTTCACGTCACCGGGGTTGGCCAGCTTGACCTTGAAGAACCAGCCGGCGCCCAGCGGGTCCGAGTTGGCCAGGGACGGGTCGGCGCGCAGGGCCTCATTCACCTCGGTGATCTCGCCGTCCAGGGGCATGTACACGTCGGCCGCGGCCTTCACGGACTCGACCACGCCGGCCACTTCGCCCTTGGCGTAGGTGCGGCCCACCTCGGGCAGGTCGACGAACACCACGTCGCCCAGCGCGTCCTGCGCGTGGACCGTGATGCCCACGGTGGCGGGCGCGTCGCCTTCGGACTGGATCCACTCGTGGTCGGGGGTGTACTTGACGGTCATTGCTTTTCTCCTGGGTCGTTGTTGGGGGGTGAAGGGGAGGGGAGGAGGCCTGCGCCTCAGCCCCGGTAGTAGCGATTGGGCACGAAGGGCATGGACGCGACTTCCATCGGAACGGCCTTGCCGCGGACGATGGCGTTCAGCCGGGTGCCGGCGGCGGCCAGCGCAGGCTCGACATAGCCCATGGCGACGGGCTTGTCGGCGGTGGGGCCCAGCAGGCCGCTGGTCACCTCGCCCACGCGCCGGCCCTGGGCGTCCTGCAGCTCGGTGTGCTCGCGCACCGGCACGCGCTCCAGGGCCACCAGGCCCACGCGCTTGCGTGCCAGCGGCACGGTGCCATCGAGCTGGCCCAGCACCCGGTCCGCGCCAGGGAAGCCCCCCGCGCGCGCGCCGCCGGTGCGGCGCACCTTCTGGATGGCCCAGTTCAGGCCGGCTTCCACCGGCGTGGTGGTGGTGTCGATGTCGTTGCCGTACAGGCACAGGCCGGCCTCCAGGCGCAGCGAGTTGCGCGCGCCCAGGCCGATGGGCATCACCTCGGGCTGGGCGAGCAGGGCACGAGCCAGGGCCTCGGCCTTGGAGGCCTCGACGGAAATCTCGAACCCGTCCTCGCCGGTGTAGCCGCTGCGGGTGATGAACAGCTCGGTGCCGTCCCACAGGAAGGCCGCGCCGGTCATGAACACCAGCTGCTCCACGCCGGGCGCCAGGCGGGCCAGCGCGGTCACGGCCTGGGGACCCTGCAGCGCCAGCAGGCCGCGGTCGGGGAGGGGGATCACGTCGCAGCGGTTGCCGATGCGTGCCTGGATGTGGGCGATGTCGCCCACCTTGCAGGCGCCGTTGACCACCACGAACAGGTCGCCGCCGCGGTTGACGAACATCAGGTCGTCGATGAGGGTGCCCTCGTCCGTGAGCAGCAGGCCGTAGCGCTGCTTGCCCACCGCCAGGTCCACCACGTCGACCGGCATCAGCGACTCGAAGGCGGCGGCCGCGTCCGGCCCCACCAGCCGCAACTGGCCCATGTGCGACACGTCGAACAGGCCGGCGGCCTGCCGGGTGTGGTGGTGTTCGGCCATCAGGCCGGCCTTGTACTGCACGGGCATGGAATAGCCGGCAAAGGGCACCATGCGCGCGCCGAGTTCCAGGTGCAGGTCGTGCAGGGGCGTGCGCTGAAGTGTTTCGGATTGGGGGGCGGCGGACACGGGACTCTCCAGGGGCAAGGCTGCGGCCATGGTAAACAACCATGGGTGAGCCCTGCTGTCCGCTTTACCTGAGAGATTCACCCTGAAACAGGGCTTGCTCCTTCGGTGGGTACCGCGAAAGTACCTCTCTCCAGCAAGGAAACGCCGCGTTCATGCGGCGTGTGGCCAGTCCCTTGTGCCTGAGCGTTCGGCGGTGTGCCTGCGCCTTCGGCGGCTTCCACGGGGGAAGCGCTCTCCTGACGACACGGCATTGTAACTGGTGGTTTGCCGGTGGCTTCGTGTCAGAACCTGCGGCCCAGGCTCAGCCAGATCTGCGGCGAGCCCGAGCCCGGGTCGGTGGTGGGCGGTGTGTTGTCGCTGCGCCAGCCGATGCTGCCGTCGAAGGACCAGTCCTTCGATGCCCAGCGCATGCCCAGGCCGGCGCCGGCCAGCGTGCGGGTGTTGGTGCCGCTGGCCCACGGTGCGTGGTTCAGGCGCACGCCGCCGGCGTCCGCGAAGAAGTAGGTCTCGAAGGCGTCTGAGCGCAGCCGAAGCTCGAACTGGCCGAGCCAGCCGTCGTCGCCCAGGGCCTCGCCCGCGGGCCAGGCCCGCACGCCGCCGGGACCGCCCAGCGCGAACTTCTCGGAGGCGTCCAGGTTCTTGCTCGCCCACTGGCTGGACAGCCGCCCGTACAACGTCACGCCCTTGGACAGCTCGTGGGTGCGCGCGGCATCCAGGTTGAACTTGGTGAAGCGGCCGGCCGTGCGGGCCGTGGCCTCGTCGTTGGCGGCCTGCGCGCCGTCCAGGCGCAGCCGGCCCAAGGTCACGGTCAGGCTGGCCCAGCTCACGCCGCGCGGGTCGCGCCGGTCGGCGCTGATCGTCAGCGGCACGCTTTGCGTCCGCTTGCGCTCCTCGGTGGCCGTGGCGTCGAACTGGTCGTGCAGCCGCCGCTGCTGGATCCCGGCGCTGAGGTTGACGCTGCCCGCGAGCTTGAGCTGCAGCGGGTAGCTGAGGCTGGCGCTCAAGGTGTTGGATGTGCCATGCGCCTCCAGCGAGGCGAACTCCTCGCCCAGCACGTAGTCACCGCGGCTGATGCCGAAGCTGGCCCGCAGGCCCTGCGCGCCCATGGGCAGGCTGTAGGTGGCGCTTCCCAGCCACGTACCCAGGCGGCTCACATTGCCGGACAGCACGAGCTGGTCGCCGAAGGCCAGGGGGCTGTCCACCTGCAGGCGGGTGTGCACGCGCTCGCTGCCGGCGTGGTGGTTGCCGTGGTTGTCGATGCCCACCTCGCCGGAGGTCTCGCGGCGCGCGGTGGCCTGCACCTCGAGGTCGCCGGTGCCCGGCGTGCTGCCCGGGCTGAGCGTGGCCTGTACCTGCACGCCGGGCTGCTGCTCCAGCAGCAGCAGCGCCCGCTCGAAGGGCTCCTGCCGGATCGGCTCGCCCGGCTTCAGGTGCGACAGCCAGGGCTGCGCCTGGGCGGCCGCGGGGCCGGTGGCCTGTACCTGGCCAAAGCGGCCTTCGTCCACCGCGATGCGCAGGATGCCGCCGGACAGGTCCTGCGGCGGCAGGTAGGCGCGGGCGAAGCTGTAGCCCAGGCTGCGCGCCTTGTCCTGGACCTGGGCGGCGAGGGCACGCAGGCCGGCCACGTCGTGGCTTCGGCCGGCCGCGCCCTCGACGGCGCCGGCCAGGGCGGCGGGATCGAGCTGGGTCGTCCCCTCGATGCGCACGCCCGACAGGGCGACCTGCAGGTGGGTGATGCCCGGGTCGGCGGGCGCTGGCCGGGCAGGGGGCTGGCCCGCGGCACCCGGGCCGGTGCCCGTGCCCTGTGCCTGGACCACGGGACCTTCCTCCACCACCACGCGCAGGATGCCGCCGGCCAGGTTCTGCGGCGGCAGGTGCACCCGGGCTTCGGGGAAGCCGGCGTTGCGCGCCAGCTCCTGCACGCGCACGGCGAGCTGGCGCAGGCCCGCCAGGTCGAAGCTGCGGCCCGCCACCTCGCCCAGGGCGGCGGTGAGGGCCCGGCCGTCGAGCGCGCGCGTCCCCTCGATGCGGACCGTGGCCAGGGTGATGCGCAGGTTGGCGATGCGCGGGTCGGCCGGCGCGCCGGGCGCTTCGGGCAGGATGGTCAGCGGCAGGCCGGGACGGGGCTGCGGCATGCGCAGGGCCTGCTGTTGCTGCAGGTCCGTGTCCCGCGCCTGGCCCAGGGCGGCTGCAGCGGTGAAGCAGGCGGCTGCCGTCATGCCCAGGGGGCCGACAAGGGCGCTTCTCACTCGTCGTCCTTTGCCCGTGTCAGCCCGGGCAGCGGGCGGATGCCACCGGCGCGGACTTCCAGTGGCAGGTTCATCGCCTCGCCGGGTGCCCAGTGGGGCGCGGACAGGGTGGACTCCCAGTCCTGGCCCGCAGCGAGCGTGAGGCGGGTGTCCTGGCCGTTCGTGCCGCCGCCCCCGGTGCCACCACCGCCTGAGCTGTCGCCGCCCGAGCCACCACTGGAGCCGCCCCCGCTACCTCCACCGCCGGTACCACCGCTGCTACCGGAGGCCGTGATCGTGAGCGTGACCGGGCTGGTGTCATTGAACGCGTAGTTGCTCGCCTGGGTGGCGGCGTTGGCCGGCACCAGCGCAAAGCTGCTGCGTGCCTCGTCGATGTAGTCATATCCGTACCCCGCGTAGGTGCCCGGCAACTTGACGGTCGCGCGGATCGAACCGACCGTGAAGGCCTCGCCCTGCACCAGGTTCGTCAGCGTCAGCTGGCCAATCGACTCGGTAAAAAAGTAGCCGCCGTCCTCCACTTTCGTTCCTTCGAGGCCCAGTGTCCGCGGCGCGATCAGGCCGGTGCCGGTGGCGCGTTGCAGCAGCAGGAACGGTGTCTGGGGGTGACTTGCGTCCACCAGCCTCAGGCCCGCCGTGGCAAAGGCGGGCTGGGACGAGGCATCCGGCAGGACGAAGCGGGCATCGAAGGCCTCCAGGTACGAGCCATCCTGCGTGAATTTCAGGCCTTCCACCTGCAGGGAGCCGGGCACCAGCGTCGCCGTCGTGTTCCCGTCGTAGGTCTTCGACTGGAAGCCGACCGTGGCCTCGACAAGCGGCGATTCGATCGACAGCGCAGCGGCCTGGATGGTGGCGATGGTGATGTCGCCTGCGGTGCCGGGTGCCACCCCCTCGCGCACGACCAGGCGCACCGTGCCTGGGCCGGCATCGATCTGCGTTCCGGCCGCCATCGTGATGGCGCCGGCACCGGGTTGGCGTTGCAGCGCCTGGACCCCGTTGGCCTCGGTGTCGTTGGCCACCAGCGTGACGTTGGCGTCGGTGTGGATATTGGCGTTGAGCCGGATGGAGCGCCCGGCCTGCAGGGTCAGGGATCCCGTGGCGGTGTCCGCGTCGATCGCGTGGGTGACGGTGATGTCGTTGCTCGCCTGCAGCTGCACGTTCGTTCCCGACAGCAACAGGTGGGTGACCTGGCTGGTGCTGATGCCCAGGTCCTGTTCCCCCAGGTAGGCATAGGGCACGAAGGGGCCGGTACTCGAGGTCTGCGGCGGCAACACGATGCCTACCCGCCGGCCGCCGGGGGTGTCCGCCGTCGTGCGGATAGCGACGGCGTCGTCCGTTCGCGTACCGGCCAGGGCTGTTGCTACGATCTGGTCGTTGGCCTGCAGGCCGACATAGCTCGTGGCAGGGTCGATATAGCCCGTGGTGCCGGTGCTTCCATTGCCCCACGTGACGGCACCCACATTGGCGAGGCTGCCGTTGTCCCAGACTGGGCTGTTGACGACGTAGTTGCCATTGGCCAGGGCAAACACCCCGCCAGCGCCCACCTGGTCCGAGGGGGCGTACCCGACCAGGCTGTTGGTTTCCGAGACCAGTCCCGTCACGCCGGAGGATGCGCTGCCCCAGGTCACGGCGCCTGCATCAGTCACCCATGTGCTGGAGTTGACCTGTCGGTCCCATCGCGGGCTGCTCACCACGAAGTTGCCCGTGCCGGGCAGGATGGTGATGCCACCATTGCCCACCCGGTCGCTCGGGCGTCTGCCCACGAGGCTGTTGGTGCTGTCGATGCTGCTGAGGGTGCTGAAGGTTCCGTCGGTGTTGCGTTGCAGGCCTCCGCTCGAGACCCAGGTGACGGCCCCCGCGTCCGGCACCGAGCCGTTGTCCCAAAACGGGCTGTGGACGACATAGTTCCCGTTGGGCAAGGCATGAACGCCGCCGCTACCGACATTGTCGTTCGCCGTGGTGCCGATCAGGCCCGTGCTCCTGCTGATCGAATAGTTGTTCTGGTTCGTCTTGCCGGTGGTGCCGTTGAACCAGACGACGGCGCCTTGGTATGCGCTTTCCCATACCGGCGCGGTGACGACGTAATTGCCGTCAGACAGCGGGGTGATGCGTGGGGTCCACAGGTAGTGGCCGGTGTCGCTGTTGCCTGTCGTGCTGTTGGACGTCGTGACCTTTCCGATCGTGCCGCCATTGCCATTGCCCCAGGTCACCGCGCCGATGGCTAACGGTCCCCAATACGAGGTCGTCACGACATAGTTGCCATTGGCCAGCGGCGTGAGGCCAGGAAATAACCGCAGGGCGGTGTTGTCCGCGAAATATTCCGATCCGCCATTGCCGACGGCATCTCCTTCGCCGCCGCCATAGAGGCTGTTGGTGGTGCTGATGATCCCGGTCGTACCCGTATTGCCGTCGCCCCAGGTCACGGCACCCCTGGCGTTGTTCCACAGCGGGAGAGACGCGACGTAGTTGCCATTGGTCAAGGCGATGACGGACGGAGGAACCGAATCGAAAATCGTGGTCGGCTTGTCGTTCACGAGGCTATTGCTGATGCTGACCAGTCCGGAAACACCTGCCGTGATGCGTATTCCATTGCTTGAACTGCCAAGAGGCCTGAGCCACGTGAAGGCTCCGGGCGGATTCACCGTCGCGTGGTCCTTGCCGGTCCAGTTAGGCGAATTCACCACATAGGCCCCATTGACGTTCTGGAGGGCCACGACGCCGCCAGAACCCACCAGGTCACCGGCGTACCGGCCCACGAGGCTGTTGGATTCACTGTAGGTCACGGACCTTGCCTTGATGTCATCCCCTTCAGCGGTCACCCCGGCGTTGCTCAGCCAGGTGACAGCGCCGGCATGCAGCTCGCCGAAAGGGCTTGCATTGGGGCTGTTGACGACGAATCCTGATCGATTGGCGAGGATGGTGATGCCATCGCTGCCCATCGCATCCCCGGCGGTGCTGCCTACCAGACTGTTGCCACTGCCGACGGCCGCCACGGTGGGGGCATTTCCATCGCTCCAGGTGACTGCGCCGCGGCCCTCATTCCACCCCGGGCTGGCCACCACGTAGTTGCCATCGGGCAGCACGTACAAGCCCTTGAGGTCCGGTGACTCCGCAGGAAAAACGGTGATGAACTGACCGTCCGACCCATCAATCCCCTTGGCGGCAGGTGCAGCTGGCTTGCTGATGAAATCGTTGGCGTGGGTGCCGACCAGGCTGTTGGCCTGGCTGATCGTGGTGTGCGCGAGCCCCAGCCCGGTCCCGCTGCGCCAGGTGACCGCGCCGGCATTGGCGAGCGTGCCGTTGCGCCAGTTGGGGCTGCTGACGACGTAGTTCGCCAGCCCGGTGCCCACGGCCAGGACGCCACCGCTGCCGGCCTGGTCGCTGGCGTTCGACCCGAAGAGGGAACCCAGGAGGACGCCCTGCGCCGAGTAGAGCCGCACCGCGCCCACATCGAGCGTGCTGCCCAGGTCGTACAGCGGACTGTTCACGACGAAGTTGCCGTTGCCCAGCTCCAGCACCCCACCCGAGCCGAAGCTGTTGCCGGCCGAGGGAGAGGGATCGAGCAGGGCGATGGTGGCGAAGTGGGTGTCCGTGACGCCGTCGCGGATCTCGATGTTGGCCGGGTCCAGCAGCAGCGCGCCAGCCTGGCCCTGCGGGGCGCCCACATCCACGCTCGCCCCGAATCCCAGGTGTCCGTGGCTGGACACTTCCACGCGGCCGCCGTTGCCTGTGCCCGCGCCGCGGGCCGTGATGGACCCGCTCGCCAGCGTCTGCTCGTCCGACCAGACCACGACCGTGCCGCCGTGACCCTGCACCGTGGCGCTGGCGCTGAGTTGCGCGCCTGCGCCCACGACCGTCTGCCGGGCGTTGTCCAGGTCGGCGTCCTGGCCCTGCCAGCCCCCGCCTGCGCGTACCAGGCCGCCGCCCCGTGCGCCGTCAGCCCCCAGCCTTGCGCCGGCCAGGGTGAGGGTGGGCGCGGTGACGCTGACCTGCCCGCCGATGCCTTCCCCGCTGTGGGCCACCAGCGAGCCGGACAGCCAGGCCGACCCACCCGCGGTGAGCCGCACGCTGCCGCCGCCCTGGGGGCCGCTGGCGTCCATTGAGCCGGATGCCGTCTGCTCCACATGGTTCGAGGCCGCGACGCTGATGCGGCCTCCCGTCGCCTGCGTGCCGCGCGCCAGCCACTGCCCGCTGTCGATCACGGTGGAGGCTCGCGCCTCGATATGCCCGCCCTGCGGGCCATCGGCCTGCGTGGTGCCGCTGTGCATCAGGGCGCCGCCCGCCACGTCCAGCACGATCCGCCCCTGTGCGTCCCGCTGCAGCGTCGTGGTGTCCAGCCGCCCGGCCTGGTTGATCACAGCACGGCTCAGGGCATCGGCGCCCCGGGCATTGAGCAGGATGTGCCCGCCCTCGGCCTGGATGGCCCCGCCGTTGCGGATCTCCGCATCCAGCGCGCCGCGGTCGATCACCAGCCGTGCCGGGCCGCCGGTGTCCAGGGTGACGGTGTTGCCTGCCCCCAGCAGCACCGAGCCACCGGGCGCGCTGATGCGTGCGGGCAGGGCCGGGTCCGCCGTCTCGTTCACCACGCGGGCCGCCATCATCGCCACGAAGCCGCCCGGCGCCGCGGTGAGGCTGCCCTGGTTGACCACGCTGGCTGTGCCATCGCCGTCGAAGGTGTACACCGGCGCACCCGTGACGGGGTTCAGGCGCGGGTTCATGAAGGCCTCGTCCGGCAGCGCCCGCGTCGTCGCCACCAGGCCGCCCACGCTCACCTGCGCGGTGGGCGAGAACAGCACGCCGTTGGGGTTGAGCAGGAAGACCTGGCCATTGGCGCGGAGCGCGCCCTGGATGCTGGAGGGGTCCGGACCCACCACCCGGTTCAGCGTAACCGCGCTGGCCGAGGGTTGCTTGAACTCCACGGTCCGGCCCGCGCCGATCGAGAAGCTCTGCCAGTTGATCGCGGCACGGGCCGTCGATTGCTGGACAGTCATCGAGGTGGCCGAGTTCTGCACGATGGCCGCAGACCCGGCCGCGACGGACCCGCCCGTGGGCAGCTGGGCGCTCGCAGGCTGCACGCCGAGCCACGCGGCGGCCAGGACCAGCAGGCCGCCCGGCACGAGCCCGCCACGGCCTGCCTGGCTCCTCCCGCGCGCCCGCTCCGGCACAGCCACCCAGGCGCCGAGCCGGCGGCTCCAGATCGTGCGGTAGATGCGGTTCACGGTCATTTCCTTCCATGTCCCGAGGCCCGTCACGGCAGACATGGGTGCGCCAAAGTGACTTCCTAAGGTTTACAAATAGTCCTCATCCATTGAGTACTTGTAAATCAATAGAATTGATGAGTAAATAATGCCTACAGGCGCATCCGGAGGGATCCGGATGCGCATGTCAGCAACCCTCTGGACCGGAGGTGCGATGGCGATCGATGAGGATTTGTTGGGCCGGGAACTCCAGCGCCAGTGGCTGGATGAGATCCCGCAAGCCGTGCTGCTGCTGGATGGTCAGCGGCGTGTGCTCTGGGCCAACCGCCGTGCGCGGGTGATGGTGGCCGAGGGCGAGGTGCTGTCTGCGCCGCAGGGCATCCTGCAGCCTGGCAGTGCCCGCCAAGGCACGGCGCTGGAGGCGTCCATGCAGGAGCTGGCGGCCGGCAGGGATGACGCGGGCGACAGCCGGATCGTCCGCCTGCCCCGGGCCGGCGCATCGCCGATGCTGGGGTTTCTCAGCCTCGTGCGCTTGGAGGGCCTGCCGGCCGAGCCCGGTTTCCGCCTGGTGGTCTGCGAGCCCGGGGCTGCTGACGCGCTTCCGGCGTCGCGGCTGCTGATGCGCTGCTTCGGCTTCTCGCCCGCCGAGGCGCGCGTGGCGGTGGGCCTGTGCGAGGGCCTGGACGCCAAGCGCCTGGCCCGCCGGGAGGGCAACAGCGTCAACACCATCCGCAGCCAGGTGCGCGGCGTGCTGGAGAAGACGCGCACCACCCGCCAGGCCGATCTGCTGCGGTTGCTGCTGTCACTGCCGGTGGGCCACTGACACGCCCCTCGCGTGCCCGGGCCTACTTGCCGGCGATGGCCAGGCCTGGGGCGCCGTCTGCCAGCGGCTTGCCCTCCATGCCCGCCTGCACGGTGAAGGCCAGGCGCTTGAAGCTCTCGGGGGTGAGCCGCTGGCTGCCGGTGGCGAGCATGGCCACCAGTGCCCGGTCGACGGCGTCCTTGTGGGGCGTGCCCCGGGTCTGCAGCATCAGCGCGTGGACGATGCGGTCGATCGCCCGCGGCAACTCGTACTTGCCGTGGTCGGCGAGCACCTTGCACTGGGCCGCCTGCGCCTGCGCGTACTTCGGATCATCAGGTTCGACGGCACCCAGCTGCTCGACCAGCGGCAGCAGCTGGGCCGGCACGAGCAGCGACTGCAGGAGCTCGTGGACCAGCCGTCCGGCCAGACCCGCTGCGGCCGTGGCCTGGCCTTTCGATTCGCGGGCTGCATCTGCCCGCAGGACCTGGGTGAACACGCGCCCCATGAATTCAGGCGTGGGAGGCCAGGCCTTGACGGCCGCCCCAGGGGAGAGGAACAACGACCCACCTGCGCGCTTGTCGTGGAAGGAGGCCATGTCCAGGATCGCCTCGGTGAAGCTGCACAGGGCGGTACCCTGGGCCTGGTAGTCCAGGTGGCGCACCAGGAGGTCGTCGAGGGCGTCCTGGCCCGCGGCGGGCAGCTGCACCTGCCGGTCGCCCAGGGCTGTTGCGGTCTCGTTCGTCGATGGTTGCGACTGGGGCTGGGGTCGGGGTAGCGCCTGCAATTGCGGCTGGGTGTGCGGCTGGGTGTGCGGCTGGGGATGGACGGCCGCCGGCTGCAAGGGCTTCGGGTCGACCGGCCGGGGCACAGCGGCCGGACGCGCGATCGTCACCAGCTTGACGAGGCGCCCATTGACTTCCACGCGCCGGGTCTCACCGGGCTTGCGCGCCGGCAGCTGCTGGGGCTGCGGTGGCGGCAGCGTGCGTGCGTAGAGGAGCGGCGCGCCCTTGGAGTCTGAGTTCATGGAATCCGTCCCGGCCGCGAGGCCCCTGTGTGGAAAGAGGGACGGATTGTCCAGACTGCTGACTTGAAAAGTCCTTACATGTTCGCGTAGTTGGGGCCGCCGCCACCCTCGGGCACCACCCACACGATGTTCTGCGTGGGGTCCTTGATGTCGCAGGTCTTGCAGTGCACGCAGTTCTGCGCGTTGATCTGCAGGCGGTCGCTGCCGTCGTCGTTCTTCACGTACTCGTACACGCCGGCCGGGCAGTAGCGCGACTCGGGGCCGGCGTACGTCGCCAGGTTCACGTTCACGGGCACCGAGGCGTCCTTGAGCGTCAGGTGCGCGGGCTGGTCCTCGGCGTGGTTGGTGTTGGAGATGAACACCGAGGACAGCCGGTCGAACGTCAGCTTGCCATCGGGCTTGGGGTAGTCGATGCGCGGGCACTGGTCGGCCGGCTTGAGGTTCAGGTGGTCGGGCTTGGCGCGGTGCAGCGTCCAGGGGATGTGCCCGCGCAGCACGAACTGCTCGATGCCCGTCATTACCGTGGCCAGCCCCAGGCCCTTCTTGAACCACTGCTTGAAGTTGCGGGCCTTGTTCAGCTCCTGGTACAGCCAGGAGTTCTCGAAGGCCTCGGGGTAAGCGGTGAGTTCATCGCCCTGGCGGCCGGCGGTGATGGCCTCGAAGGCCGCCTCGGCGCACAGCATGCCGGATTTGATCGCCGCGTGGCTGCCCTTGATGCGGGAGGCATTGAGGTAGCCGGCGTCGCAGCCCACCAGCGCGCCGCCGGGGAACACCTGCTTGGGCAGCGACAGCAGGCCGCCCACGGTCAGCGCGCGCGCGCCGTAGGCCAGGCGCTTGGCCGGGCGGCCGCCCTCGGGCGTGTCGAAGTACCAGCGGATGTTGGGGTGCGTCTTGAACCGCTGGAACTCCTCATACGGGCTGAGCCAGGGGTTGGCGTAGTCCAGGCCCACCACGTAGCCCACGGCCACCAGGTTGTCCTCCATGTGGTACAGGAAGGAGCCGCCGTAGGTGTCGCTGTCCAGGGGCCAGCCGGCGCTGTGCAGGGCGAAGCCCGGCTTGTGGCGGGCGGGGTCGATCTCCCACACCTCCTTGATGCCGATGCTGTAGCTTTGCGGGTCGCGGCCCTCGTCGAGCTTGTACTTCGCGATCAGCTGCTTGCCCAGGTGGCCGCGCGCGCCTTCGGCGAACACGGTGTACTTGGCATGGAGCTCCATGCCCAGCTGGAAGTTGTCGGTGGGCTCGCCGTCCTTGCCGACGCCCATGTTGGCCGTGGCCACGCCCTTGACGCTGCCGTCGTCGTTGTAAAGCACTTCGGCGGCGGGGAAGCCGGGGAAGATCTCCACGCCCAGGCTTTCCGCCTGCTGCGCCAGCCAGCGCGTGAGGTTGGCCAGGCTGATGATGTAGTTGCCTTCGTTGTGGAAGTTCTTCGGCAGCAGGAAGTTGGGCGTGCGGGTGGCGCCGGTCTCGGTGAGGAACAGGAAGGCGTCCTCGGTCACGGGCTGGTTCAGCGGCGCGCCCATGGCCTTCCAGTCGGGGAACAGCTCATTGAGCGCGCGCGGGTCCATGATGGCGCCCGACAGGATGTGCGCGCCGGGCTCGGAGCCCTTTTCCAGCACCACGACGGACACGTCCTTGCCCTGGTCCGCGGCCAGTTGCTTGAGGCGGATGGCGGTGGACAGGCCGGCCGGGCCGGCGCCGACCACCACGACGTCGTATTCCATTGCTTCGCGGGGACCGAATTGCGCCAGGATCTCTTCGTTCGTCATGGTGTCTCGCTGATAATGATTCTGTCTTCAGCGGTGCGTTGCGCGCCGCAGCAATTCGGGCATTCTATTGCGGCCACATGGGGCGGCCGTCGTCGATGCGCCCGGCCACCGTGAGGCGAGGAGACCGACCATGAGCTACACCATCGACCTGTCCGGGCGTGTCGCCCTGGTCACCGGCGCCTCGAGCGGCCTGGGCGCGCAGTTCGCGCGCACCCTGGCGCGGGCAGGGGCGGCGGTGGTGCTGGCGGCACGGCGCGTCGAGCACCTCAAGGACCTGCGCGCCCAGATCGAGGGCGAGGGCGGCGACGCCCACGTCACGCCCGTGGACGTGACCGACCTGGACAGCATCCGCGCGGCCGTGGCCCATGCCGAGACCGAGGTCGGCTCCATCGACATCCTCGTGAACAACGCCGGCGTCTCCACCACGCAGCGGCTGCAGGACGTGAGCGAGGACGACTTCGATTTCGTCTTCGACACCAATGTGCGCGGCGCCTTCTTCATGGCCCAGGAGGTCGCCCGGCGGATGCTGGCCCGCGCCCGCGGCGCGGCGCCGGGCACCTTCACGGGCGGGCGCATCATCAACATCGCCTCCATGGCCGGCATCCGCCCGCTGGCGCAGATCGGCACCTACGCCATGAGCAAGGCGGCGGTGATCCAGATGACGAAGGCCATGGCGCTGGAATGGGGGCGCTACGAGATCAACGTCAACGCCATCTGCCCCGGCTACATCGATACCGAGATCAACCACCACCACTGGAAGACCGAGCAGGGCCGCAAGCTGCTGGAAATGCTGCCGCGAAAGCGCGTAGGCCACCCCGAGGACCTGGACGCCCTGCTGGTGCTGCTGGCGAGCAGCGAAAGCCATTTCATGAACGGCGCCATCATCACCGCCGACGACGGCTTCACCGTCTAGGTGCGCACGCATCCACCCTGTACCTCCGACCCGCCGAACCCACCCGCCCATGAAGATCGAACTGCCCGAGAAGAAGAAGCTGGTCCACGAGATGACTTTCCCCGTGCGCTGGGGGGACATGGACGCCATGGGCCACGTGAACAACACGGTCTACTTCCGCTACCTGGAGATGGCGCGCGTGGACTGGATGCAGACGCTGGACGGCGCGCCCGACCCGAAGGGGCAGGGTCCGGTGATCGTCAACGCCTTCTGCAACTTCTACCGGCAGCTGGAGTACCCGGACGTGGTGCTGCTTCGCATGTACGTGAGCGATCCGGGGCGCAGCAGCTTCGAGACCTGGGCCACGATGGCGCGCGTGCAGGCGCCCGAGGTGATCTGCGCCGCGGGCGGGGCGACCACGGTGTGGGTGGATTTTCCCGCGGGGAAGTCGGCGCCGCTGCCGGAGCGGTTGCGGCGGTACCTGGAGTGAGCGCGCCGCCAAGGGCAGGGGCTGCGCGAAAGGTCCCGATGACCTGGCAGCAATGAAAAAGGGCCGCGTGAGCGGCCCTTGTTTCGTCAGCAGCCGAGGGCTTACTTGACGTGCTTGCCGATCAGGCCGGCCATCTCGAACATGGAGACCTGGGCCTTGCCGAACAGCTCCTTGAGCTTGGCGTCGGCGTTGACCATGCGCTTGTTGACGGCGTCCTGCAGCTTGTTCTTCTTGATGTAGGCCCACAGCTTGGAGACGATCTCGGTGCGGGGCAGGGGAGAGGCACCCACCACGGCGGCCAGGGCGGCAGACGGGGTCAGGGGCTTCATGAAGGCGGCGTTGGGGGTGCGCTTCTTGGCGGGGGCCTTCTTCGCAGCAGCCTTCTTGGCCGGGGCGGCCTTCTTGGCGGGAGCAGCCTTCTTCGCCGGGGCGGCCTTCTTGGCGGCGGGCTTCTTGGCCACAGCGGCCTTCTTCGCCGGGGCGGCGGCCTTCTTGGCGGGGGCGGCCTTCTTCGCCGGAGCAGCAGCCTTCTTGGCGACGACCTTCTTGGCCGGAGCGGCCTTCTTCGCGGGAGCGGCCTTCTTGGCAGGCGCCTTCTTCGCCGCAGCTTTCTTCGCAGTTGCCATGATTGAATTTCCTTCTAGAAGTTGATTGATCGCCGCTGGAGACCTTCATCCCCTCGTGGCAAATCGAATCCTAAGGGAGAAAAAACGCGTTTCCAAGCGAAAACAGCCTTTTTTCATTGGGAGATGTCGTTTTTTTTCATTGCCGTGCCGGGTGCCGTGGCCAGCAACACGCCAGTGAGCGACACCGCCAGCGCGATCGCCTGCGCCGTTCCCAGTGTCTCCCCCAGTGCCAGCACGCCCACGAGGGCGGCCGAGACGGGCAGCATCACGGTGAATACGCCGGCCTGCGCGGCGGGCACCTGGCGCAGGCCCGTCATCCACAGCCACACGGTCCAGACGCTCGCGGCCAGGGCGTAGAACACCAGCAGCGCCCAGGCCTGCAGCGGCACGCCGGCGAAGTCGAACGACAGCGCCTGCCACAGCCCGAAGGGCGTCACCAGGGCCAGGCCCCACAGGTTGATGAGGGCCGTGATGCGCCGCGCCCCCAGCGCGCCCGTGAGCTTTTTGCCGATGACCGCGTACGCGGCCTCGCACAGCACGGCGCCGAATACCAGCAGGTTGCCCAGCCAGGCGCGCCCGCCGTCCCCCGCGGTGGCGCCCTCGCCGCGCGTCCAGGCGAGCAGGGCGATGCCGGCAGCGGCGCAGGCGATGGCCGCCTGCGTGCGGCCCGTGATGCGCTCGCCCAGGAACACCCGGCTCATGAGGGCCACCACCGCCGGGATGGCGGCCATGATGACGCCGGCCGACACCGCGCTGGTCATGCTCACGCCGTACAGCATGCATACCGAGAACAGGAAGTTGCCGAGGAAGGACTCGAGGAACAGCAGCCCGCGCGTGCGCGCCGTCAGCGGCGCCTCACCCGGCGGGCGCGGCAGCCAGCGAACCATGGCCAGCGCACCGATGCCAAAGCGCATCCACGCCAGCAGCATCACGGGAATCGCCGCCACCAGGGGCTTGGACAGCGCGACATAGCTGCCCACCAGGGACATGCTCAGGCCCAGGCAGGCATAGGCCAGCAGGCGCGAAGACGACAGGCGGGGCAGGGCGTTCATGCGCGGCCGATCATGCCTGAGGCAGGGCCACGCGGCTGACGCAGCCCCCTGCGAGGACAGGCCCGACGCCCGGCCAGGCGCAGCATTTCAGATGTTGGCAAACGTTTCGCAATATGGGAAATGGCCATGTTGCGCCGCCGCAAAATTTCTCAATATAAGAATTGGAATTGCATATCGTGATATCTACTTCATAAGTTGTTGATTTATATTGAAAAATATTTTGTCTTATATAAGACACAAGAGCTTTCGGAAGTCTTCTACAAGACCTAGAGTTGATTCCAGCGTTCATTGATTCATCAACCTCGAAACCTGGAGCACTCACATGGCCAACTGGACTCATCTCTCGCGTGAACAGCAGATCGCCCTTCTGGAGAAGGACTGGGCGGAGAACCCGCGCTGGAAAGGCATCAAGCGCGGTTATTCCGCCGCCGATGTCGTGCGCCTGCGCGGCTCGCTGCAGATCGAGCACACGCTGGCCAAGCGCGGCGCCGAGCGCCTGTGGAGCCTGATCAACGGCGGCGCGGCCAAGGGTTACGTCAACGCCTTCGGCGCCATCAGCGCCGGGCAGGCGATGCAGCAGGCCAAGGCCGGCCTGGAGGCCGTGTACCTGTCGGGCTGGCAGGTCGCCGCAGACGGCAACACCTCCGAGACCATGTACCCGGACCAGTCGCTGTACGCCTACGACTCGGTGCCCACGATGGTCCGCCGCATCAACAACACCTTCAAGCGCGCCGACGAGATCCAGTGGCAGCGCGGCATCGGCCCTGGCGACAAGGACTACATCGACTACTTCCTGCCCATCGTCGCGGACGCGGAAGCCGGTTTCGGCGGCGTGCTCAACGCCTATGAGCTGATGAAGAACATGATCTCCGCCGGCGCGGCGGGCGTGCACTTCGAGGACCAGCTGGCCGCCGTGAAGAAGTGCGGCCACATGGGCGGCAAGGTGCTCGTGCCCACGCAGGAAGCCTGCGAGAAGCTGATCTCCGCCCGCTTCGCCGCCGACGTGATGGGCGTGCCCACCATCGTGCTGGCCCGCACCGACGCCGAGGCCGCCAACCTGATCACCTCCGACCACGACGCCAACGACAAGCCCTTCCTGACCGGCGAGCGCACCCAGGAAGGCTTCTACCGTGTCAAGAACGGCCTGGAGCAGGCCATCAGCCGCGGCGTGGCCTACGCCCCCTACGCCGACCTGGTGTGGTGCGAGACCGGCACGCCCGACCTGGGCTTCGCCCGCGAGTTCGCGCAGGCCGTGCACGCCAAGTGCCCGGGCAAGCTGCTGTCGTACAACTGCTCGCCGTCCTTCAACTGGAAGAAGAACCTGGACGACAAGACCATCGCCGCCTTCCAGGACGAGCTGTCCGCGCTGGGCTACAAGTACCAGTTCATCACGCTGGCCGGCATCCACATCAACTGGTTCAACACCTTCAAGTTCGCCCACGCCTACGCCCGCGGCGAAGGCATGAAGCACTACGTGGAGATGGTCCAGGAGCCCGAATTCAAGGCGCGCGAGCAGGGCTACACCTTCGTGTCGCACCAGCAGGAAGTGGGCGCGGGCTACTTCGACGACGTGACCACCGTGATCCAGGGCGGCTCGTCCTCGGTCAAGGCGCTGACCGGCTCGACCGAAGAAGAGCAGTTCCATTGAACGGCCCCCGAATGAACTGACGATTACCGTTTGTCTGCCGAAAGGCCTTCAAGCCCGCCTGGCCTGGTGCCGGCGGGCTTTTTTTGTCCTGGGCCGGTTCACGCGGAAAGGTTTAAAATTGCGGCACTACCAACCCACAAGGGCGAGAAAGGCATCCCGGTTATGACACCGCGAACTACGCTGCAAGGAACCGTCTCCTGACGGCGGCGTCGTCGCGTTCGTACCTCCCCACCGGGACCCACACAAAGCGCGGCCACTGACCGCGCTTTTTTCTTTTCCCCTGTTGAAGTCCCAGAACACCATGATCCAAGTCACGCTCCCCGACGGCGCCAAGCGCGAGTACCCGGGCCCCGTCACGGTCGCCGAAGTCGCCGCCTCCATCGGCGCCGGCCTGGCCAAGGCCGCCCTGGCCGGCAAGGTCGACGGCCAGGTGGTCGACACCAGCTTCGTCATCGACCACGACGCCCCCGTGTCCATCGTCACCGCCAAGGACGCCGACGGCCTGGACGTGATCCGCCACTCCACCGCCCACCTGCTGGCCTACGCCGTCAAGGAGCTGTTCCCCGACGCCCAGGTCACCATCGGCCCGGTCATCGACAACGGCTTCTACTACGACTTCTCCTACAAGCGTCCCTTCACCCCCGAGGACCTGGCCGCCATCGAAAAGCGCATGTCCGAGCTGGCCGCCAAGGACGAGCCCGTGGTGCGCCGCGTGCTGCCCCGTGACGAGGCCGTGGCCTACTTCAAGGGCCTGGGCGAGCACTACAAGGCCGAGATCATCGCCAGCATCCCGGCGGGCGAGGACGTGAGCCTGTACCGCGAGGGCGGCTTCGAGGACCTGTGCCGCGGTCCCCACGTGCCGTCCACCGGCAAGCTCAAGCACTTCAAGCTGATGAAGGTGGCCGGCGCCTACTGGCGCGGCGACCACCGCAACGAGATGCTGCAGCGCGTGTACGGCACGGCCTGGGCCTCCAAGGAGGACCTGCAGCAGTACCTGACCATGCTGGAGGAGGCCGAAAAGCGCGACCACCGCAAGCTTGGCCGCGAGCTGGACCTGTTCCACATCGACGACCACGCCCCCGGCGTCGTCTTCTGGCACCCCAAGGGCTGGACCGTGTGGCAGGAGGTGGAGCAGTACATGCGCCGCGTGTACCGTGACAACGGCTACCAGGAGGTCAAGGGCCCGCAGCTGCTGGACAAGACCCTGTGGGAGAAGACCGGTCACTGGGACAAGTACCGCGACAACATGTTCACCACGGAATCGGAAAAGCGCGACTACGCGCTCAAGCCGATGAACTGCCCCGGCCACATCCTGATCTACAAGCAGGGCGTCAAGAGCTACCGTGACCTGCCGCTGCGCTACGGCGAGTTCGGCCAGTGCCACCGCAACGAGCCCACCGGCGGCCTGCACGGCATCATGCGCGTGCGCGGCTTCACCCAGGACGACGGCCACATCTTCTGCACCGAGGACCAGATCCTGCCCGAGTGCCTGGCCTATACCTCGCTGCTGCAGAAGGTCTACCAGGACTTCGGCTTCACCGACATCATCTACAAGGTCGCCACCCGCCCCGAGGCCCGCATCGGCTCCGACGAGAGCTGGGACAAGGCCGAACACGCGCTGATGGAAAGCCTGCGCGCCTCCGGCTGCGCGTTCGAGATCGCCCCCGGTGACGGCGCCTTCTACGGCCCCAAGATCGAGTACACCCTCAAGGACGCCCTGGGCCGCCACTGGCAGTGCGGCACCATCCAGGTGGACTTCTCCATGCCCGAGCGCCTGGACGCCGAGTACGTGGGCGAGGACGGCGCCCGCCACCGCCCCGTGATGCTCCATCGCGCCATCGTCGGCAGCATGGAGCGCTTCATCGGCATCCTGATCGAGCAGCACGCCGGCGCGCTGCCCACCTGGCTGTCCCCGGTGCAGGTGGCGGTGCTCAACATCACCGATTCCCAGGCCGATTACGCCCGGGAAGTGGCCAAAACGCTGCAAAATCAAGGGCTTAGGGTTGAGCTGGATCTGCGCAACGAGAAAATTACGTATAAAATCCGGGAGCATTCGCTGCAAAAGCTGCCGTACATCCTCGTCCTGGGTGACAAGGAGAAGGCGGCTGGCGCCGCTGCCGTGCGCGCCCGGGGCAACCAGGACCTGGGTGCGATGCCGATCGAAGCGTTCCTCGAGCGCATCAAGGCCGACATCGCCCAAAAGCGCTGATCCATTGGATTTTTGAAGGAAGCACCATCGCTACTGAATTTCGCGACCGTCGCCACCGCGAGGAACGCAAGCACCGCCTGAACCGTGAAATCATGGCGCCGGAAGTCCGTCTTTCCGGCCCTGAGAACGAGCCCCTGGGTATCGTCAGCCTGCAGGACGCCCTGCGCATGGCCGGCGAACTGGACGTCGACCTGGTCGAGATCGCCGCCACCGCCATCCCGCCGGTGTGCCGCCTGATGGACTACGGCAAGTTCAAGTACCAGGAGCAGAAGAAGGCTGCGGAGGCCAAGGCCAAGCAGACGGTCATCGAGATCAAGGAAGTCAAGTTCCGCCCGGGCACCGACGACGGTGACTACAACATCAAGATGCGCAATATCCGGCGCTTCCTGGCGGACGGCGACAAGTGCAAGATCACGCTGCGCTTTCGCGGCCGCGAGATCACGCACCAGGAAATCGGCATGGCGCTCCTGAACCGCATCCGCGACGAACTGGCCGACATCATCATCGTCGAGCAGTTCCCGAAGCTGGAAGGCCGGCAGATGATCATGATGATCGCGCCGGGCAAGAAGAAGGTCGCGGCACCCGCCAAGGCCGCCGAAGCCCCGCAAGGCGCTTCGGCCTGAGAGCCGGAGCCCCGCAAGGGCGCTTCGACCTGAGGTCCACAAGGTGCCGGGTTGGCACCTGGACCTCGAAAAATTGAAAGAGTTAGTCGCCTGGCGGTTGGTCGCTGCCAGGCAACAAGTGGCTCGGGGCCCACAAGTCCCTGGAAAGTTTCCGGGGCGCCTCACGAGCACAACCAAGAAGGAGCAGTCACATGCCCAAGATGAAGACCAAGAGCAGCGCGAAGAAGCGTTTTCGCGTTCGTCCCGGTGGCACCGTCAAGCGCGGTCAAGCCTTCAAGCGTCACATCCTGACCAAGAAGACCACCAAGAACAAGCGCCATCTGCGTGGATCGGTTGCCGTTCATGAGACCAACATGGGTCACATGGCGCAAATGCTCCCGTTTGCAGGCCTCTGATCAACCGACGAACAAGGAATAACACATGCCTCGCGTCAAACGTGGTGTAACCGCTCGCGCCCGCCACAAGAAAGTCCTCGCCCTGGCCAAGGGTTTCCGTGGCCGTCGTGGCAACGTCTTCCGCATCGCCAAACAGGCGGTGATGAAGGCGGGCCAGTACGCCTACCGTGACCGCCGCGCCAAGAAGCGCGTCTTCCGTCAGCTGTGGATTGCGCGTATCAACGCCGCCGCGCGTGAACTGGGCCTGACCTACAGCCAGTTCGCCAACGGCATCCGCAAGGCCGGCATCGCCATCGACCGCAAGGTCCTGGCCGATATCGCCGTCCATGACAAGGCCGCCTTTGCCGGCATCGTGGAGCAAGTCAAGGCCAAGCTGGCGGCTTGAGTTCACGTTCGGCGCTGACGCCCTCTCGGGGGCGGCAGTGCCGGTCGCAACCAACCTGGACAGGGCTAGGGCTTGCAAGGCACTAGCCCTGTTTTTTTCTCCCCCATGAGCAACGAACTCGATTCCATCGTCGACGCCGCCCAAGCGGCCTTCGCCGCGGCCACCACGCCCGCGCAGCTCGAAGACGCCAAGGCGCAATTCACCGGCAAGTCCGGCCGCATCACCGAGCTGATGAAGGGCATGGCCGCCCTGAGCGTCGAGGAGAAGAAGACCCGCGGCGCCGCCATCAACCAGGCCAAGCAGGCGATCGAAGCCGCCCTGGGCGCACGCCGCCAGGCCCTGGCCGATGCCGAGCTCGAGCGCCAGCTCCAGGCCGAAGCCCTGGACGTGACGCTGCCCGGCCGCGCTCGCGAACCCGGTGGCCTGCACCCGGTCAGCCTGACGATGGAGCGCATCGAGCAGATCTTCTCCAGCATGGGCTTCGACGTGGCCGACGGCCCCGAGATCGAGTCCGACTGGCACAGCTTCACCTCGCTGAACAACCCGCCCAACCACCCGGCGCGGTCCATGCAGGACACGTTCTACGTGGACCTCAAGGGCGAGGACGGCATCCCCTACAACCTGCGCCCCCACACCAGCCCGATGCAGGTGCGGTATGCGCATGCGCACATCAAGAAGCACGCGGGCAAGGCTGAATTGCCCGAGATCCGCGTGATCGCACCGGGCCGCACCTACCGCGTGGACAGCGATGCGACGCACTCGCCCATGTTCCACCAGTGCGAAGGCCTCTGGCTGGGCCGCAACGTGAGCTTCAAGGACCTGAAGGTCGTGTTCACGAACTTCTGCCGCACGTTCTTCGAGAGCGACGACCTGAAGCTGCGCTTTCGCCCCAGCTTCTTCCCGTTCACCGAGCCCAGCGCCGAGATCGACATCCAGTTCCAGTCCGGCCCGCTGGCCGGCCGCTGGCTGGAAGTGGCCGGCTCCGGCCAGGTGCACCCGAACGTGGTGCGCAACATGGGCCTGGACCCCGAGCAGTACATCGGCTTCGCCTTCGGCATGGGCCCGGACCGCCTGACCATGCTGCGCTATGGCGTGAACGACCTGCGCCTGTTCTTCGACGGCGATATCCGCTTCCTGCGCCAGTTCCGTTGAACGCCCGCCCCACGAATTCACAGATTCCAAGAACATGCAATTCCCCGAGTCCTGGCTGCGCGAGTTCTGCAACCCGCCGCTGACCACCCAACAGATCGCCGACACCCTGACCATGGGCGGCCTGGAGGTGGAGGAGCTGCGCCCCGTCGCGCCCCCGTTCACGAAGATCGTGGTCGGTGAGATCAAGGAAGCCGTCCAGCACCCCAACGCCGACCGCCTGCGCGTGTGCCAGGTGGACGTGGGGCAGGGCGCCCTGCTGAACATCGTCTGCGGCGCGCCCAACGCCCGCGTGGGCATCCGCGTGCCCTGCGCGCTGGTGGGCGCCGAGCTGCCCCCGGGCGAGGACGGCAAGCCCTTCCAGATCAAGCTGGGCAAGCTGCGCGGCGTGGAGAGCCAGGGCATGCTGTGCTCGGCCCGCGAGCTGCAGCTGTCCGAGGACCATGGCGGCCTGCTGGAGCTGGCCGCCGATGCGCCCATCGGCGAGGACATCCGCAAGCATCTCAACCTCGACGACACGCTGTTCACCCTCAAGCTCACGCCCAACCTCGCCCACGCCCTGAGCGTGTACGGCGTGGCGCGCGAGTTGTCCGCCCTGACCGGCGCGCCGCTCAAGGCCCCGTCCTTCCCGCCGGTGGCCCCCGCGCACAACGACGTGGTCAAGGTCAAGGTCTACGCCCCCGACCTGTGCGGCCGCTTCTCCGGCCGCGTGGTGCGCGGCGTGGACACGAAGGCGAAGACGCCCCAGTGGATGGTGGACCGCCTGGCCCGCTGCGGCCAGCGCAGCGTCTCGCCGCTGGTGGACATCTCCAACTACGTGATGTTCGAGTTCGGCCGTCCGTCGCACATCTTCGACCTGGACAAGATCCACGGCTCGCTGCACGTGCGCTGGGCCAAGGCCGGTGAGCAGCTCAAGCTCCTGAACGGCAACACCGTGAGCCTGGACGAGAAGGTCGGCGTGATCGCCGACGACGTCCAGGTCGAGTCCCTGGCCGGCATCATGGGCGGTGACTCCACCGCCGTGTCCGACGACACGCGCAACGTGTACGTGGAAGCGGCCTTCTGGTTCCCGCAGGCCATCCAGGGCCGCTCGCGCGGCTTCAACTTCTCCACCGACGCCGGCCACCGCTTCGAACGCGGCGTGGACCCGGAGCAGACGGTGGAACACATCGAGCACATCACCCGCCTGGTGCAGGCCATCTGCGGCGGCGAAGCCGGTCCCATCGACGACACCGTGGTGGGCCTGCCCGAGCGCACGCCCGTGGTGCTGCGCGCTTCCCGCGCGGCCAAGGTGATCGGCATGGACCTGTCGCCCGCGAAGTGCGCCGAGGCGCTGGGCCGCCTGGGCCTGGAGACGGCGGTGGAGGGCGACAAGCTCACCGTCACGCCGCCCGCGCACCGCTTCGACCTCGCCATCGAGGAAGACCTGATCGAGGAAGTCGTTCGCATCATCGGCTACGACAACCTGCCCGACACGCCGCCGCTGGCGCCCATCGTGGGCCGCCCGGCCACCGAGTCGCGCCGCAGCCGCTTCGCCGTGCGTCGCCTGCTGGCCGCCCTGGGCTACCAGGAGACGATCAACTTCTCCTTCGTGGAGGAGTCGTGGGAGCGTGACCTCGCCGGCAACGCCAACCCGGTGCAACTGCTCAACCCCATCGCCAGCCAGATGTCGGTCATGCGCTCGTCGCTGGTCGGCTCGCTGCTGCAGGTGCTGCGCCACAACCTGGACCGCAAGGCCGAGCGCGTGCGCGTGTTCGAGCTGGGCCGCGTGTTCATGCGCGACGACAGCGTCACCACCACCGACACCACGGTGCGTGGCGTGCGCCAGCCCATGCGCGTGGCCGGCCTGGCCTATGGCTCGGTCGATGGCCTGCAGTGGGCCCGCAAGGGGCAGGGCAGCGCCGACTTCTTCGATCTCAAGGGCGATGTCGAGACGCTGCTGGCCCCCTTCAAGGCCGAGTTCCGCGCCGCCGCGCATCCCGCGCTGCACCCGGGCCGCTGTGCCAGCGTGTGGCTGGATGGCAAGGAAATTGGCGTGCTGGGCGAGCTGCATCCGCGCTGGCGCCAGCAGTGGGAGCTGCCGGGCGCGCCGCAGGTGTTCGAGCTGGACCTCGACGCCGTGCTGGCCCGCCAGCCTGCCGCCTTCGAGCCCGTGCCGCGCTTCCAGCCGGCCGAGCGCGACCTGGCGGTGGTCGTGGCCGACAGCGTGACCCATGATGCGCTGATGGCTGCCGTCCGCGCCGCCGACACCGGCGGCCTGCTGCAGGATGCCATGCTGTTCGACCTGTACAAGCCACAGCAGGCGCAGGGTGGGCTGGCCGAGGGCGAGAAGAGCCTGGCGGTGCGCTTGACGCTCGCCAGCCCGGTGGCCACACTGACCGACGAACAGATCGAGGCAGCGGTGAAGGCCGTGGTCCAGAGCGTGGCCACCCGCACGGGCGGCCGGCTGCGCTGAACGACAGGCCACGCGAATGAGCGAACACACCAACCCCCGGCAAGAGGAGGAGGACCGCATGGAACTGGAATTCACGGCTTTCAGCCTGGAAACGCCCGCGCTGACGAAGGCGCAGCTGTCCGAGATGCTGTTCGAGCAGATCGGCCTGAACAAGCGCGAGTCCAAGGACATGATCGACGCGTTCTTCGACCTCGTCGCCGATCGCCTGGTCAATGGCGAGGACGTGAAGATCTCCGGCTTCGGCAACTTCCAGATCCGCACCAAGGCGGCCCGCCCGGGCCGCAACCCGCGCACGGGGGAGCTCATTCCCATCGAGGCGCGCCGCGTCGTCACCTTCCACGCCAGCCACAAGCTCAAGGAACTGATCCAGGGCAACGGCGCCGAGGAATAAGTCCGCACGCACGGGGCTTCAAATGCCTGCCGAGTTGGAGTACCCTTGGAGGTTTCGCTCGCAGACAATTGATTTCAATGGAGAAACCTCTCCCCAGCATTCCGGCCAAGCGCTACTTCACCATCGGTGAGGTCAGCGAGCTGTGTGGCGTCAAGCCGCACGTGCTGCGCTACTGGGAGCAGGAGTTCACGCAGCTGCGCCCGATGAAGCGGCGCGGCAACCGCCGCTACTACCAGCACCACGAGGTGCTGATGATCCGCCGCATCCGCGACCTGCTGTACGACCAGGGCTTCACCATCGTCGGGGCGCGCAACAAGCTGCAGGAGATCGTGCAGGTCGAGCGTGACCGCCGCCGCAACGGCGAGGTGACGCTCGATGGCGTGGAAGAAGCCATCGAGGTGGCCGATGAAGCCCAGGCCGAAGAGGCCGAGTCGCATGCTTTTGATGCCGCGCCTATCGTGCTCGATGGTGACGATGCGTCCCTGCGCCTGGTGCAGGTGAGGCGCGAGCTGTTCGAGATCCGCGATCTTTTATCGCTTTCGTGAGCGCGGGCCCAGAAGCACCTTAAAACCACGCTATAATTTGAGTCTTGTCGGCGTGTAGCGCAGCCTGGTAGCGCACTTGCATGGGGTGCAAGGGGTCGCGAGTTCGAATCCCGCCACGCCGACCATTCATACGAGAGCCCGGTACTTGAAAAAGTACCGGGCTTTTTCGTTTTTCCCGGCGTGCCCGAATAACCGACTGCCGCATCGGTAAAAGCCTCCCTCGCATGCCGCCAGCAGCGGACTATGCAAACATCTTCCGCGGTTCGTTCTTTTTGCGTATCACCTATTACTGGAGACTCAACCACCATGGACAGAAGAAAATTCCTCGGCGCCACATTCGTCGGCGCGACAGCCCTTTCGTTCGGCTCGGTCTGGTCGCAGGGTTCGCCCAACGTCGGAACGCCCGTTCCCGCAGCGCCAGGTTTCCGGCGCATGAAGGTGGGCGCCATGGAGGTGATCGCGATCAACGATGGTGTGGTGCGCCGCCCCCTGGGCGCCGAGTTCGTGACCAATGCGCCGCTGGAGCAGGTGCAATCGCTGCTCGCCTCGCAAGGGCTGCCTACGGCGTATGTGGACGTGCCCTACACGCCCTTCCTCGTGGTGAGTGGTCAGCGGCGCGTCCTGTTCGACACCGGCTTTGCCGACAACGGCCCACCCACGACCGGCCGCCTACGCGCCAACATGGAAGCAGCGGGTTTCAAGCTCGAGGATGTGACCGACGTGGTGATCAGCCATTACCACGGCGACCACATCAACGGCCTGAAGGCCAAGGACGGATCGCTGGTGTTTGCGCGCGCGCGCATCCATGTGCCGGCGCCCGAGCATGCCTTCTGGATGGACGAGGCGCGCATGAACGCCGCACCGCCGGCGGCGCGCGGGGCGTTCCAGAACGCGCAGCGGGTGTTCGGCAATATTCCTGCCGAGCAACTGGTGCGGTTCGAGCCCGGCGCCCAGGTGGCGCCCGGCATCGTGGCCAACGCGGCTTTCGGGCATACACCCGGGATGTGCGTGTTCAACGTCACGTCCGACGGGCAATCGTTCAATTACCTGGCCGACGTCACCAACGTCCCCTCGCTGTTTGCCCGCAACCCCGACTGGGCGGTAGTGTTCGACATGGACCCGGACGCGGCCCGCCTGACCCGCCGGCGCGTGTTCGAAAGCATGGTCAAGGATCGCGCGCTGGCCGGCGGTTTCCACTTCCCGTTCCCGGCGTTCGGCACGATGGAGGCGGCAGGCTCGGGGTTCCAGTTCAAGCCGGTAGCCTGAGGACGCCAACGCAAGGCCCTGCGCAGACGGGTTCTCGCGCCGGGCCGCGGGTGCGTTCCCATCGGGTCTTGGAAGGCGTGTCCCCTGCCAGTCAGCGTCCTCGGTTACGCTCAGCCGGTTGAGCCGCCCCGGGCCCCAGAGTGCAATCAAAAAAAGGGCGGCCAGGAGACCACCCGATGGACGCGAAGACGCAACCCACGTCGCCCCTGTACCTGTTCGAGAAGTTCGAGGTCGGCGTCATCCACCTGGACGCGCAGCGCCAGGTGATGGCCATGAACGACTTCGCGCGCAGCGTGCTGCCCGTCGACGAGAAGCAGCCCTTCGACAAGCTGGTCACCTCCTTCCACCCCGAGCGCTCCAAGCCCAAGGTCGGCTTCCTGCTGGACCAGGCCAGCGGCTGTCCCGTGGCCGGCAACACGCCGATGACCATGATCATCAACATCCCCGAGCAGGTGCTGTTGATCAAGGTCACGCGCCTGGGCGGCGCGCAGGGCGAGACCACCGGCTTCGTGCTGGTGTTCTATGACGTCACCTCCGTGGTCAGCGGCGAGGCGCAAGCCGCACCCGACGTCCGGGAGGCCGCGAGCGACCTGCCGGCTTCCGCGGCCCGGCGCCTCACGCGCATTCCCATGGTGGCCAACCAGAAGGTCGCCTTCGTCGACACGCAGGACGTGATGGCGCTGGAGTCCCAGGCCCACTACACCCGCATCCTCACCCGCCAGGGCTGGCACTTCTGCAACCTGTCCATCGGCGACCTCGAGGCGCGCCTGGACCCGCAGCAGTTCATGCGCGTGCACCGCTGCCACATCGTCAACCTGCGCGCGGTCGCGGAGCTGGTGCGTGAAGGCACCAAGACGCAGATCCTGCTGGAGGCCAAGCACGCCAGCCCGGTGCCCGTCTCCCGCAGCGAAGTGGCCCGCCTGCGCGCCGCCCTGGGCCTGCTCGCCCGCCACTGAAACCGCGGTTCCTGCGGGATTTCCCCAGGGGCGGGCTTTCCCGCATAGACTGATCAGTCACTCTGCGACCAATGCGTTTCGTGCGCGCCAGAATGCGTTTCGTGCAGGAAATGCATGCTTTCATGCGCTAACCGTCATCAATTCCTGCAGTACCCGTCGGGTTAGGGCTGGCCCCCACACTGCGTTGGCATTCCAACTACAACTCTGGAGACAACGCATGATCCCTCCGCGTTTCGAGTACCACGCGCCCCGCTCGGTCGGTGAAGCCGTGGCCCTCCTGGGACAGCTTGGCAGCGACGCCAAGCTGCTGGCCGGCGGCCACAGCCTGTTGCCGATGATGAAGCTGCGCTTCGCGCAACCCGCGCACCTCATCGACATCAACCGCATCCCCGAGCTGCGCGGCATCCGCGAGGAGGGCGGCGAGGTGGTGATCGGCGCGATGACCGTCGAGAACGACCTGATCGACTCCCCCCTGCTGCAGGCCAAGGTGCCCCTGTTGCCCGAGGCGGCCCGCCTGATCGCCGACCCGCAGGTGCGCAACCGCGGCACCATCGGCGGCGACATCGCCCACGGCGACCCGGGCAACGACCACCCCGCGCTGTCCATCGCGCTGGACGCCTCCTTCGTGCTGGAGGGCCCGGGCGGGCGCCGCACGGTGAAGGCGGATGGCTTCTTCCTGGGCACCTACATGACGCTGCTCGAGGAAAACGAGGTGATGTGCGAGATCCGCGTGCCCGCCTTCGCGCAGGGCACGGGCTGGGCCTATGAAAAGCTCAAGCGCAAGACGGGTGACTGGGCGACGGCCGGCTGCGCCGTGGTGATGCGCCAATCCGGCGGCAAGGTCACCCACGTGCGCATCGCGCTGACCAACGTGGGTCCTACCGCGCTGCGCGCCGAGGCCGCCGAGCAGGCGCTCCTGGGCCAGGCCCTCACGCCCGCCGCCGTGCGCGCTGCGGCCGATGCCGCCGCCGCCATCTGCGAACCCGCCGAGGACCTGCGCGGCGACGTCGAATACAAGACCGCCATGGCCGCCCAGATGGTCATCCGCGCCCTGAACAAGGCGGCCTCGCGCTGCGCCTGAACCCGCTGCTGGAGAAACACATGTCCAAGAAACTGATCAAGGTCAACGTCAACGGCCGCGAGCACGAGACGGCCGTGGAGCCCCGTACCCTGCTGGTGCACTTCCTGCGCGAGGACCTGTGCCTGACCGGCGCGCACATCGGCTGCGAGACCAGCCACTGCGGCGCCTGCACCGTCGACGTGGACGGCCGCTCGGTCAAGTCCTGCACCCACCTGGCGGTGCAGTGCGACGGCTCCGAGGTGCTGACCGTCGAAGGCCTGGCCAACAAGGGCGTGCTGCACGCGGTGCAGGAGGGCTTCTACCAGGAGCACGGCCTGCAGTGCGGCTTCTGCACCCCCGGCATGCTGATGCGCGCCTACCGCTTCCTGCAGGAGAACCCCAATCCCACCGAGGAGGAGATCCGCATGGGCATGAGCGGCAACCTGTGCCGTTGCACCGGCTACCAGAACATCATCAAGGCGGTGCAGTACGCCGCCCGCAAGCTGCAGCAGCAGCCCGTCGCCGCCTGATCGCGCGCCAACAAGAACGGAGACAAGCACATGAACGCACCGACCCAAACGGCCGAGGCTCGCGAACTGGCGCTGGCCGGCATGGGCGCCTCGCGCCTGCGCAAGGAAGACGCCCGCTTCATCCAGGGCAAGGGCAACTACGTCGACGACATCAAGATGCCCGGCATGCTGCACATGGACATCGTGCGCTCGCCGGTGGCCCATGCCCGCATCAAGAGGATCAACAAGGAAGCCGCGCTGGCCATGCCCGGCGTGCACGCCGTCCTGACCGCCGAGGACCTCAAGCCGCTCAAGCTGCACTGGATGCCCACCCTGGCGGGTGACGTGGCCGCCGTGCTGGCCGACGAGAAGGTCCACTACCAGATGCAGGAAGTGGCCATCGTCATCGCCGACGACCGCTACATCGCCGCCGACGCGGTGGAGGCCGTGGAGGTGGAGTACGACGAGCTGCCCGTGGTCATCGACCCCTACGAGGCGCTCAAGCCCGACGCGCCCGTGCTGCGCGAGGACCTGGCCGGCAAGACCGAGGGCGCGCACGGCAAGCGTGACCACCACAACCACATCTTCACCTGGGAGGCCGGCGACAAGGCCGCCGCCGACGCCGCCTTCGCCAACGCGCCGGTGAAGGTGTCCCAGCACATGCACTACCCGCGCGTGCACCCCTGCCCGCTGGAGACCTGCGGCTGCCTGGCCAGCTTCGACCCGGTGCGCGGCGACCTGACCACCTACATCACCTCGCAGGCGCCCCACGTGGTGCGCACGGTGGTGTCCATGCTCTCGGGCATTCCCGAGTCCAAGGTGCGCATCATCAGCCCCGACATCGGCGGCGGCTTCGGCAACAAGGTCGGCATCTACCCCGGGTACGTGTGCGCCATCGTCGCCTCCATCGTGCTGGGCCGCCCCGTGAAGTGGGTGGAGGACCGCATCGAGAACATCTCCTCCACCGCCTTCGCCCGTGACTACCACATGGACGGCGAGCTGGCCGCCACCCCGGACGGCAAGATCGTGGGCCTGCGCGTGAACGTGGTGGCCGACCACGGCGCCTTCGACGCCTGCGCCGACCCGACCAAGTTCCCGGCCGGCCTGTTCCACATCTGCTCGGGCTCCTATGACATCCCGGCGGCGCATGCCAGCGTCAAGGGCGTATACACCAACAAGGCGCCCGGTGGCGTGGCCTACCGCTGCTCCTTCCGCGTGACCGAGGCGGTGTACCTGATCGAGCGCATGGTCGATGTGCTGGCGCAGAAGCTGGGCATGGACAAGGCCGAGATCCGCGCCAAGAACTTCATCCGCAAGGAGCAGTTCCCCTACACCAGCGCCTTCGGCTTCGAGTACGACTCGGGCGACTACCACACGGCCCTGAAGAAGGTGCTGGACGCGGTGGACTACCCGGCGCTGCGCGCCGAGCAGGCCGCCAAGCGGGCCGACCCGAACAGCCCGACCCTCATGGGCATCGGCCTGGTGACCTTCACCGAGGTGGTGGGCGCCGGCCCCAGCAAGATGTGCGACATCCTGGGCGTGGGCATGTTCGACTCCTGCGAGATCCGCATCCACCCCACGGGCAGCGCCATCGCCCGCATGGGCACGATCACGCAGGGCCAGGGCCACCAGACCACCTATGCGCAGATCATCGCCACCGAGCTGGGCATCCCCAGCGAGGTGATCCAGGTGGAGGAGGGCGACACCAGCACCGCGCCCTACGGCCTGGGCACCTACGGCTCGCGCTCCACCCCGGTGGCCGGCGCCGCCATCGCCCTGGCCGCCCGCAAGATCCACGCGAAGGCCCGCAAGATCGCGGCCCACCTGCTGGAAGTCAGCGAGAGCGACCTGGACTGGGAGATCGACCGCTTCAAGGTCAAGGGCGTCGACAGCCGCTTCAAGACCATGAAGGACATCGCCTGGGCGTCCTACAACCAGCCGCCGGCGGGCCTGGAGCCGGGCCTGGAAGCCGTCCACTACTACGACCCGCCGAACTTCACCTACCCCTTCGGCATCTACCTGTGCGTGCTCGACATCGACCGCGCCACGGGCGAGACCAAGGTGCGTCGCTTCTACGCGCTGGACGACTGCGGCACCCGCATCAACCCGATGATCATCGACGGGCAGATCCACGGCGGCCTGACCGAGGGCTTCGCAGTGGCCATGGGCCAGCAGATGCCGTTCGACGCGCAGGGCAACCTGCTAGGCAACACGCTGATGGATTACTTCCTGCCGACGGCCGTGGAAACCCCGCGCTGGGAGACGGACCACACGGTCACGCCCAGCCCGCACCACCCGATCGGCGCCAAGGGCGTGGCCGAGTCCCCGCACGTGGGCTCGATCCCCACCTTCACCGCCGCCGTGGTCGATGCCTTCGCCCACCTGGGCGTCACCCACCTGGACATGCCGCACAACGCCTTCCGCGTCTGGAAGTCGTTGAAAGAGCACGGCCAGGCCCTGTGAGTCCCCAACGGGAGGAAAGAAATGGAAGTCAAACTCGAGAAACGTTATCCGCTGGACGTGGATGCAGGCCGTGCCTGGACCCTGCTGGCGGACCTCAAGGCCGTGGCCGGGTGCATGCCCGGCGCCGAGATCACCGAGCAGCTCTCGGAGAACTCGTACAAGGGCGGCGTGAAGGTCAAGGTCGGTCCCGCCACCGCGCAGTTCGGCGGCACGGTGGAGGTGCTGGCCTGTGATCCGCAGGCGCGCACCATGACCCTGCGCGGCAAGGGCGCGGACAAGGGCGGATCGTCCGCGTCCATGGACCTGGCCGCGGTGATCGAGACCGACCCCGCCAACCCGGCCCACTGCGTGCTGGTGGGCGATGCGGCGGTGATCGTCAACGGCAAGTTCGCGCAGTTCGGCGGCCGCATGATGGTGCAGGTCTCGGACATGATCCTCACCCAGTTCGTGGAGAACTTCCGGCAGACCGCGCTGGCGATGCCGGCGGTGGGCGGGGCCGCGGCTGCGGCAGGGGAGGCAGCCGCCTCCTCGGCGAGCGATGCAACGGCATCGGCAGCCGGCGCGGCGCCTGCGGCCCAGGCCGTGGCGCCGGCCGCGCCGGTGGTGGCTCGCGAGATCAACGGCCTGGCGATCTTCTGGGCCCTGGTCAAGAGCTGGTGCCTGGGCCTGTTCGGCCGCCGGACCTGAGACGCAGTGAAACGGAGGCCACGCGCATGACCCGTCCCGAGCCCGGCGACCGCGCGCTGCGAGAGCAGCTGCAGCAGGCCGGCTACCTGGCCGACGAGGACCTGGCCACCACCGTGTGGCTGGCCGGTGAGCTGCAGCGGCCGCTGCTGCTGGAAGGCGATGCCGGCGTGGGCAAGACCGCGCTGGCGGATGCCCTGGCGCGGGCGCGCGGGGCCACGCTGGTGCGCTTGCAGTGCTACGAGGGGCTGGACCTGGCGCAGGCAGCCTACGAGTGGAACTACGGCCGGCAGCTGATGGCGATCCGGGTGCGGGAGTCGGGTGCGGCCGGTGAGGGACAGGCCCTGCGTGAAGCCGACCTGTTCGCCCGCGAGTACCTGCTGGAGCGCCCGCTGCTGCGGGCCATCAGCCTGGACACGCCCGGCGTCCTGCTGATCGACGAGGTGGACCGCGCCGACGAGGCCTTCGAGGCCTTCCTGCTGGAGGTGCTGGCCGAGTACCAGATCACCGTGCCCGAGCTGGGCACGCTGCGCGCGCGCAGCATCCCGCAGGTGATCCTGACCAGCAACGGCACGCGCGAGCTGTCCGACGCGCTGCGCCGCCGCTGCCTGTACCACCACGTGGACTACCCGACGCTGGCCCGCGAGATGGCCATCGTCAAATCCGCCGTGCCCGATGCCGACACGCGGCTGGTGGAGGAGGCGGTGCAGTTCGTGCAGCGGCTGCGCGCGCAGGACCTGTCCAAGACACCCGGCATCGCCGAGACGCTGGACTGGGTGCGCGCGCTGCACCGCCTGCACCACACCACGCTGCCCGAGGACATGGGCGCGCTGCTGGCCACGCTGGGCTGCCTGCTCAAGACGCGGGAGGACCGCTTCCTGTTCAACGCCGACCGGCTGCGGCAGGTGGCGGAAGGCCGGCGCAGCGTCGGCGTGGCGGAGAAGACGCACGCATGACCCCCGCCGTCGCCCCCCTGGACAGCCTGGCCGGATTCGCGGCCTTGCTGCGCGAGCAGGGGCTGGCCGTGGGCGTGGCGCAGCAGCAGGCCATGGCGCAGGCTGCCCTGGCCCTGGGTCCGCTGGACGAGCGGCGCCTGTCCGCGGCCTGGCGCGCGATCGCCTGCCGCAATGCGCGGGACTGGAAGCAGTGGCGCGAGCTGTTCGACCGCTACTGGCATCCCCACAAATTGCGCGGCCAGGTCAAGGTGAGCGGGCAGGTGCGCGCCTCGCGCGACCTGCGTCAGGCAGTGCAGGCGATGCAGGAGCAGATGGACGCAGGTGCCGCGCAGCCGGCCGCCGAGTCGGCTGCCCCGAGCCTGTCGGCCGGCGAGATGCCCGCCAGCGATGCCGCCGGGGAATCGGGCGCGCCGCGCGCCCAGGGCGGTGCCAGCCGCGCCGATGCCTTGCACGCGCGGGAGGGTCAGCAGTGGCTGCCGCAGGACCTGGGCGTGCTGCAACAGGTCGCCCGCCGCATCGTGCGGCAGTTGCGCCCGCGCCCCACGCGCCGCTGGCGCGTGCAGGCCGATGGAAACCGCTTGTCCGTGCGGCAGACGCTGCGCGCCAGCGTGGCCTTCGGCGGCGAGCCGGTGGCGCCCGCGTGGCAGGCCCTGCGGCATGAGCCGCCGCGGCTGTTCATCCTGGCCGACGTGAGCCGCTCCATGGAGTCGCACGCGCAGTTGTTCCTGCGTGTGGCGCGCGCCTTCGCCGTGGAGGGCGGGGCGCGGGTGTTCGTGTTCCATGTGCGGCTGGCCGAGGTCACGCCGCTGATGCACCGCGATTCCGCCACCGTGCAGGAGAAGGTCAATGCCGTGACCGCGGGCTTCGGCGCCGGCACGCGCATCGCCGCCAGCCTGCAGGACTTCGCACGCCACCATGCGCGCGCGCAGCTGGGGCGCGGCTCGCGCGTGTGGGTATTTTCCGATGGCTTTGACACCGATGAGCCGGTACAACTGTCCGAGGCGCTCGGCGCGATCCGCGCGCGCGGCGCCCGCATCACCTGGTTCCATCCCACCCGGCAGCCGCCCGCGTCCACGGCCATCGGCCTGGCGCGCGGCTGCATCGAACGCTTCGTGCCGCTGGCGAGCCTGGCCGACCTGGCCGCCGCCCGGCGCGTGCTGAATTGACCACAAGGAGTACGCCCATGACCCTCGCCCACGACTGGATCCGGCAGGCCGCGCAGTGGCAGGAAGCGCAGCAGCCCTTCGCCCTGGTGACGGTGCTGCGCGCGCAGGCGCCCACCTCGGCCAAGCCGGGAGACAAGGCGCTGGTGAATGCCGACGGGCAGATCCAGGGCTGGATCGGCGGCGGCTGCGCCCAGCCCGCCGTGGTCAAGACGGTGCGCCTGGCCCTGGCCGACGGCCAGCCGCGCACCATCCGCATCGCCCCGGCCGCCGAAAGCGCCGAGCGCTCGCTGGACGACGTGCTGGAGTTCGGCATGGCCTGCCACTCGGGCGGCACGCTGGAGCTGTTCATCGACCCGGTGCTGCCCGCGGCCACGCTGCTGGTGGTGGGTGATTCGCCCGTGGCCCGGGCCCTGGCCGGCCTGGCGCCGCAGGTGGGGCTGCAGGTGGTGGCGCTGGCGCGTGGCGCCACGGCGGCGGATTTCCCGCAGGCGGCCCGCGTGCTGGACGACGATGCCGCCGCGCGGGTGCGCGAGCAGGTGGCCGCGGGTGGGCTGGCCGTGGTGGCGACACAGGGCCGGCGCGACATGCAGGGCCTCACGGCCGCACTGGCGGCCAGGCCCCGTGCGCTGTGGTTCGTGGCTAGCGCCCGCAAGGCGCAGGTGCTGCGCGAGAGCCTGGTGGCCGCGGGCGAGGATGCCCAGGCCGTGGCCGCCATCCGCGCCCCGGCCGGCGAGCCGATCGGCGCGCAGACGCCCGAGGAAGTGGCGCTGAGCGTGCTGGCGGCGGTGGTCGCGGAGCGCCGGCGCCGTGCCGAGTCCCCGGGTGCGGGGCCGGCGGTAGGCCATGAAGCCGCGACCGTTGCCGCTTCGCCAGCGATCGAGACGGCCCCGCCCCAGGCTGCGGCGCCCAAGTCCTGCTGCGGTTCATCCGCGCGCAAGCCCGCCGTCCAGGCGCCGCCGGTGCCCGAACCGGTCACGAGCGCGCCGCGCGCCAGCTGCTGCGGAGGTTGACACCATGGGATGCATCCTCAAGGGCGGTGGCGGCCTGTACAGCCGGTTGGTGGTGGGCGCGGTCCTGCTGGCGGCCGGCTCGGCCTCGCGCATGGGCCACCGGCCCAAGAGCCTGTTGTCGCTGGGGGGCGTGCCCCTGATCCGCCGGCAGCTGATCGCGCTGTCCGGGGCCGGCGTGGACGAGGTGGTCGTGGTGCTGGGGCACTACGCCGACCAGATCGAGCCGGTGGTGCGGGACTTCCCCGTGACCCTGGTGCGCAACCCCGATCCCGATGCGGGGCAGGTGTCCTCGCTGCGTGCCGGCCTGCAGGCCCTGTCGCCCAAGATCGACAGCGTGCTCGTGGCGCTGGCCGACCAGCCCCTGATCAACGCGCAGGACATCAACGACCTGATCGGCGCCTACAAGAAGCGGCCCGAGGGCGTGAAGGTGGTGCAGCCCGCGGTCGACGGCCAGCCCGGCAACCCGGTGATGTTCACCGGCGAGGTGCGGGACCAGATCCTCGCCGGTGATGCGAATGTCGGCTGCCGCCAGTGGCAGGCCGCCCATCCCGAGCAGGTGCTGCGCTGGCCCACCGCCAACAGCCGCTACCGGGTGGACCTGGACTCCCCCGAGGACATCGCCGCCTTCGAGCAGCGCACCGGGCACCGCCTGGTGTGGCCGCAGGGCCTGGCCCCCGAGGCCGAGCCAGCCCCGATGGGGACGACTGCAACGGCCCCGGCGAACGCCTGATGCCGCAGGATCCCATGACGCCCGCCCCCCTGGTGCCGCTGTGGTCCACCCCGCTGGGCGTGCACCGCTGGGACCGCGCGGACGCGGTCAACCCGCTGCTGGCGCGGGTGTTCCAGTCCATGCGCGCCACCGACCCCCAGGGGCCGGGTGATGCCTTCTACGCCAGCCGGGACGACCTGCTGCAACGCATCCGCCTGCCGGAATGGGAGGCGCTGGTGCGCTTCATCGTCGACCGCATCCGCCAGACGGTGGTGCTGGCCAACCAGGGCGCCTGGCCCGAAGCCGCGCCGGCCTTCCAGATCGCGCTGCGCGGCCTGTGGTTCCAGGTGGCCAACCAGGGCCGCCACCACGACGTGCACACCCACGGCAACTGCTCGTGGTCCGGCGTGTACTGCGTGCAGGTGGACCCGCCTGAAAAACGCACCAGCCACCGCGTGCTGCGGGCGGCCAACGGCATCACCCGCTTCTACGGCCCGCACTTCAACCACCTGGGCGGCGCGCACATGGACTTCGGCAATGCCTACCTGCAGGCGGCGCATGTGGATATCGAGCCGGTGCCTGGGCAGCTGGTGGTCTTCCCCTCGTGGCTGGCGCACCAGGCCATGCCGTATGACGGCGAGGCCGACCGCATCATCGTGTCCTTCAACGCCAGCGTGCATGCGGCGTCCGGCTCGGACCAGATCCATGGTTATGCCGCGGCCTGAACTGCACGACACCCGCGTCCCGGCGGTCGCCCGTTGGACCGTGATGTGGCTCGGCTGGCTGTGGCTGGGGCAGCACGGCAGCCTGGCGGGTTGGGGCTGGGCCGCGGGTACCGCGGTCGTGGCCCTGTGGTGGGCCGTGCAGTTGCTGCCGCCCGCGTGGCTGGCGCGGTGGACCGCGCCGTGGCCTGCCCGCGCGCTAGGGCTGGTGTCCGCCCTGGCCGTGGCGGGCGAGGGCCTGCTGCAAGGCGATGCCGCGCGCGCCTGCGTGTGGCTGGCGGCCGTGTCCTGGGGCCTGTGGTGCGGCCGCCTGCGCGCGCAGCGTCCCTGTGGCCAGGCGGGCCTGGCCTGGGTGTGGGCGCCGGCCTGGGCCGCGCTGCTGGCCGGGCTGGCCGTGATGGCCTGGCCCGCGGCCTCGTCGTTCCTGGCGGCGGGGCTGCTGGCGGCCTGCGCGCTGTGTTTGCCCGGGGCGCAGCCAGCGGCCGTGCCGCGCGATGCGGCATCACCCGCCGGCCAGTGGTCCGGCATGGCCATGGGGTTGATGATGGGCTCGCTGTGGCTGTCGGCCGACTGGTGCAGCGCCGCGGGCCTGCCGGTGCAGGCGGTGATCGCCGCGCACCTGGCGGTGATGGGGCTGCTGCCGGCTTTGCTCTCTGTGACACCCGCCATGCGCCGCCGCCTGGGCACCCACCCGGCCGAGGACCTGCGGCTGCTGCTGCTCGCGGCCGGCGGCCTCGTCGCGCTGGTCGAACCCTCGCCCGCCGGCTGGGCCGCCGCGATGGCCTGCCACGCGCTGGCCTGGGCCGCCGGTGTACCCACGCCGCCCGCCCGTGACCGATCCACCCGTTTCCCCTGGGCACTCGCCGGCCCCGTCCTGCTCCTGGCCATCGGCCTCGCCAGCCAGGGCTGGGGGCCGCAGGCGCTGGCTGCGGGCCATGCCCTGCTGGGTCTTGCCGGCTTCACCGCGTGCGTGCTGCGGTGGGCCTGCGTCTCCATTCCTGAACACCACACATCATGAACAGCATCGACATAGACGTCATCCGCACCGCCCTCGAATGGCAGGAGCGCGGGCACCGGGTGGTGCTCGGCACCGTGGTCCACACCTGGGGATCGGCGCCGCGGCCGCCGGGCTCGCTGATGATCATCCGCGACGACGGCCAGGTGGCCGGCTCCGTCTCGGGCGGGTGCATCGAGGACGACCTGATCGCCCGCGTGGCCCGTGGTGAACTCGCGCTGCGCCGACCCGAGGTGACGGTGTACGGCCAGACCGCCGAGGAGGTGCGCCGCTTCGGCCTGCCGTGCGGCGGCTCGGTGCAGATCGTGCTCGAGCCGCTGAGCGCGGCCTCGCAGCTGCGGGAATTGCTGGTGGAGATCGAGCGCCACCGCCTGGTCCAGCGCCGCATGGACCTGGAGACCGGCGTGGCCCGGCTGGAGCACGTGACCCAGGGGGACCGGGTGCAGTTCGACGGGAAGGCCCTGGTGACGGTGCACGGCCCCCGCATGCGGCTGCTGATCATCGGCGGCGGGCAGCTGTCCCGGTACCTCGCGACGATGGCGGCGATGCTGGATTACCAGGTCACCATCTGCGAGCCGCGCGTGGAGTACCACGAGGGCTGGGAGGAGAAGGCGGGCGTGACCCTGTCCACCCTGATGCCGGACGACCTGGTGCTGGCGATGAACCTGGACCACAACAGCGCGGTGGTGGCCGTGACGCACGACCCCAAGCTGGACGACCTGGCGCTGATGGAGGCCCTGCGGACCCCAGCCTTCTACGTAGGTGCGCTGGGCTCCCGCCCCAACAACGAGCGCCGCCGCCAGCGCCTGCTGGAATTCGACGTGAGCCCGGAGGAAGCGGCCCGCATGCGCGGCCCCGTGGGCCTGCGGCTGGGGGCGCTGACGCCGCCCGAGATCGCCATGAGCATCGTGGCGGAGATGACGGCCATGCGCCGGGGGATCGACCTGGGCCAGCCGCTGGCGAACTGGGACGCGTCGAAGACGCAGTGCGCGCTGTCCTGAGGGGCGGCCCTCAGTCGATGTCCAGCGTGTGCACCTCGTGCACGCCCCGGCGCCGGTCGTCGAAGTAGCGCACCAGCGTCTCGCGCACCGTGCGGAAGGCGATCTCCTCCCAGGGGATCTCGTCCTCGGTGAACAGGCGCGCCTCGATGGTTTCCGGGCCCGGCTCGAAGCGCTCGCTCAGGAGGCGGGCGCGCCAGAACAGGTGCACCTGGCCCACGCGCGGCACGCTCAGCACCGACAGCAGATCTTCCATCTCGAACTGCGCACCGGCTTCTTCCACCGTCTCGCGCGCGGCGCCCTGGGGGGCCGTCTCGCCCAGCTCCATGAAACCAGCCGGCAGCGTCCACTTGCCCCAGCGCGGCTCGATGTTGCGCTTGCACAGCAGCACCTTGTCACCGAAGTAGGGCAGGGTGCCCACCACGTTCAGCGGGTTCTCGTAGTGGATGGTGTCGCAGGCCGGGCAGATGGCGCGATGGCGCGTGTCGCCGTCGTCCGGCAGGCGGTAGACGACGGGCGAGCCGCAGTTGCGGCAATGCTTGATGGGTTGGCGTTGCACCGGCTTATTCTGCGCGAACCTGCACGACCAGCGGGGGCAGGCCCTGCACATGCCCCTCCATCGTGTCGCCCGGCACCACGGCGGCCACGCCCTCGGGCGTGCCGGTGAAGATCAGGTCGCCAGGCTGCAGGTCCCAGGCCGCGGACAGGTGCTCGATGGTTTCGGCGATGTTCCAGATCAGCTTGGCCACGGTGCTGCGCTGGCGGTCCTGGCCATTGACCTGCAGCCAGATGGCGGCCTGCTGCACGTCGCCGGCCTGGGCCGCGGGCACCAGCGGGCCGATGGGGGCGGAGTGGTCGAAGGCCTTGCCGATCTCCCAGGGCCGGCCCTGCTTCTTCATCTCGTTCTGCAGGTCGCGCCGGGTCATGTCCAGGCCCACGGCATAGCCCCACACATGGGCCATGGCGTCGGCGGCGGCGATGTTGCGCCCGCCCTGGCCGATGGCCACCACCAGCTCGATCTCGTGGTGCAGGTTCTTCGTCAGGCGGGGGTAGGGCATGGACACCGGCTGGCCGGCCTCGGCCACCACCAGCGTGTCGGCGGGCTTCATGAAGAAGAAGGGCGGCTCGCGGCCGGTGAACCCCATCTCCTTGGCGTGTTCCTCGTAGTTGCGGCCCACGCAGAACACGCGGGCCACGGGGAAACGCTCGCTGCGGCCCACGACGGGCAGGGACACGGCGGCGGGCGGGGGGAACACGTAGCTCATGAAGGCCTTTCTGCAGGATGTCTCGGGGCGGGACGGGGTGCCCGCGCGCAGCCCGTATTGAAACCGAAAATCCGGCGCTTTGTCGGCCTGGTCCTACAAGCGGCCGCGACTTTCGCGGCGTGACGGCGAAGGAACTGCCGCGTTGAATCAACAGGGGCCTGGCGTGCCGCCGCCCCGGAAAGGATTGACATGACCCCTACCGCCATTTCACTGGCCATTTCTCCCGCCGCCGCTGCCGTCCGGCGCGCTTTCCCCGGCGCCCGCCTGGGGCCGGTGGCGCTTGCTGCCGTGCTGGCCCTGGCCGGCTGCGCCGACATGGGCGCGGGCATGACGCCGACCCAGCGCAATGCGGCCATCGGCGCGGGCGTGGGGGCGGTGGCCGGGGCCGCCATCGGCGGGGACACGCGTGGCGCCGTGGTGGGCGCGGGCCTGGGCGCCCTGGGCGGCTACGTGTGGTCGCAGCAGATGGAGCAGCGCAAGCAGGCCATGGAGCGCGCCACCGTGGGCACGGGCGTGTCCGTGGCGCAGACTGCGGACAACCAGCTCAAGCTGGACATTCCCAGCGACATCAGCTTCGACGTGGGCCGCGCCGACATCAAGCCCAACCTGCGCCCCATCCTGGACCAGTTCGCCCAGGGGCTGCGGGGCCAGCCCAACACCGAGGTGCGCATCATCGGCCACACGGACAACACCGGCTCCGATGAACTCAACGACCGCCTGTCCGTGCAGCGGGCGCAGGCCACCCGCGACTACCTGGCCGCGCGCGGGGTCGACCCGCGGCAGGTGCAGGTGACTGGCCGCGGCGAGCGCGAGCCCGTGGCGGACAACGCCTCCGAGCAGGGGCGCGCGCGCAACCGCCGTGTGGAGATCTTCCTGGGCGAGCGCTCGACCACGGCCGGGCGCTGAGAGGGCGAGGCCGGCCGCCTGGTCGCGGCAGGACGCCCAAGGCGGGGTGGCGACGCGCAGGGCGGGCACCCCGAAGGGTATGCTTTGCACATGAAGCTTTACAGCTATTTCCGCTCGTCCGCCGCGTTCCGCGTCCGCATCGCCCTGGCGCTCAAGGGCCTGCCGTATGACTACGTGCCCGTGCACCTGCTGCGCGGGGACCAGAAGGGCGCCGATTACGCCGGCGTGTCCCCGACAGGCCTGGTGCCCACGCTGGTGACCGATGGGGGCGAGGCCCTGGGCCAGTCGCTGGCCATCATGGAGTACCTCGACGAGGTGCACCCGCAGCCGCCGCTCCTGCCCGCGGAGCCGGTCGGGCGCGCCCGTGTGCGCGCGCTCGCGCAGACCATCGCCTGCGAGATCCACCCGCTGAACAACCTGCGCGTGCTCAAGTACCTGGTGCGTGAGCTGAAGGTGGAGGATGCGGCCAAGGACCAGTGGTATGCCCACTGGGTGCGGGTGGGCCTGGAGGCCTTCGAGCGCGAGCTGGCGCGGCTGCCGGCGTCCACCTTCTGCTTCGGCGAGACGCCCACGCTGGCCGATTGCTGCCTGGTGCCGCAGATCTTCAACGCGCAGCGCTTCAAGGTGGACCTGTCGGGCCTGTCCCGCACGATGGCGGCCTTCGAGGCCTGCATGGCGCTGGCGGCCTTCCAGCAGGCCCAGCCTTCGGCCTGTCCGGACCACGAGGGGTGAGCGCCCGCCACCCGCAGCCCTTGCGCCCCGAGACCTTCGTCCCCCGGTGGCCCGCCCCTTCGCGGGTGCGCAGCCTGTGCAGTACGCGGCGCGGCGGTGCCTCGGCAGCGCCGTGGGACAGCCTCAACCTGGGCGACCATGTGGGCGACGACCCGGCCGCCGTGGCCGCCAACCGCGCCGCCTACGCGCAGGCGCTGGGCGGCGCGCGGCCCGTGTTCCTGCGGCAGGTCCATGGCGTGGACTGCGTGGCCCTGGACGCCGCCACGCCCGACGGCACCGAGGCCGATGCCTGCGTGGCCACCGGGCCCGGCGTGGCCTGCACCATCATGGTGGCCGACTGCCTGCCGGTGCTGCTGTGCGATGACGCCGGCACCCGCGTGGCGGCCGCGCATGCCGGCTGGCGAGGCCTGGCGGGGGGCGTGCTGGCCTCGGCGCTGCAGGGCTTCGACCCGGCGCGCACGCTGGCGTGGCTGGGGCCGTGCATCGGGCCCACGGCCTTCGAGGTGGGGGACGAGGTGCGGGCCGCGTTCCTGGCGCAGGCGGCGGGCAACCGGGGGGAGGGGAACAAAGGGGACGATGAGGCCAGGGATGCCGCTGGCGGCGTCCGCGCCTGCTTCCGTCCCGCGCCCTCCGGCCTGCCCGGGAAGTGGCTGGCCGACCTGCCGGCCCTGGCGCGCCTTCGGCTGCAGGCGCTGGGCCTGCCGGCCGGCCGCATCCACGGCAACGACGGCAGCACCGCCTGGTGTACCGTCAGCGATGCCTCACGGTTCTTTTCGCACCGGCGCGACCGCACCAGCGGCAGGCTGGCCGCCAGCATCTGGCTCGCCTGAGGCCCCCGCGGCCTGGGCGGCCCGCCAGGCCGCCAGTTCCTCCGCCTCGCGCGCCTTGATGCGCTGCCGGCGGGCCGGCGCGCCGAGCAGGTACATCAGCAGGCCGGTGGGCAACAGGCCGTATAGTAGGAAAGTGAAAACCGCCCCCAACACCGAACCGTTGGTATTGGTTGCCTCGGCGATGGACATCATCAAAGCAACATAGAGCCAGCCGATCGCGACGAGATACATGGGAAGGTCCTGGAAGAGCTTGGTGCCCGGCGGGAGGTAAAGGATACTGGCTGAAAGATCCCCGTCATGCAGGGCGGGCATCCTTGGCCGCGAATTGATCAGCAGGAGTGACCGACGATGGATTCTCAAGCAGACTGGGCGCAAGCCGCCAGCCAGTTCCAGCAAAGCCTGGGGGAGGGGTGGAAAAAGGCGCTGGAGTCCTTCCAGTCCCTCGGCGGCACCACCGGGCCTGGCATGGCCGGCATGGCGGCCATGCCCTCGCTGCAGTTCGCCGCCGACAAGCTGGCCACGCTGCAGCAGGCCTACCTGCGTGAGGCGGGCGAGCTGTGGAACAAGGGCCTGCAGGTGCATCCCGGCACGCTGGACCGGCGCTTCTCGCACGACGCCTGGGCGCAGAACCCGGTGTCGGCCTTCTCCGCCGCCGTGTACATGCTCAACGCCCGCACCCTGCTGGGGATGGTGGAGGCGCTGCAGGCCGACGAGAAGACCAAGGCCCGGCTGCGCTTTGCCGTGGAGCAGTGGCTGGCCGCCTCCGCGCCCAGCAACTTCATGGCGCTGAACGCCGAGGCCCAGCACAAGGCCATCGAAACCAAGGGCGAGAGCATCGCTCAGGGCATGCGCAACCTGTGGAAGGACCTGCAGCAGGGCCACGTGTCCATGACGGACGAGAGCCATTTCGAGGTCGGCCAGAACGTCGCCACCACCGAGGGCGCGGTCGTCTACGAGAACGAGATGTTCCAGCTGGTGGAGTACAAGCCGCTGACCGCCAAGGTTTACGAGCGGCCGATGCTGCTGGTGCCGCCGTGCATCAACAAGTTCTACATCCTGGACCTGCAGCCGGACAACTCCTTCATCCGCCACCTGGTGCAGCAGGGCCACCGCACCTTCGTCCTGAGCTGGCGCAATCCGGACGAGTCCATGAAGGACAAGACCTGGGACAACTATGTCGGCGACGGCGCGATCCGTGCGATCGAGGTGGTCCAGGCGATCACGGGCGCGGACAAGGTCAATGCCCTGGGCTTCTGCGTGGGCGGCACCATCCTGGGCACGGCGCTGTCGGTGCTGGCCGCGCGCGGCGAGAAGCCGGTGGCCTCCATGACGCTGCTGACGACGCTGCTGGACTTCACCCACACCGGCGTGCTGGACGTGTTCATCGACGAGCATTTCGTGAAGTACCGAGAGATGCAGATGGGCAAGGGCGGCCTGCTCAAGGGGCAGGAGCTGTCCTCCACCTTCAGCTTCCTGCGGCCCAACGAGCTGGTGTGGAACTACGTGGTGGGCAACTACCTCAAGGGCGAGACGCCGCCGCCCTTCGACCTGCTGTACTGGAACAGCGATTCCACCAACCTGCCGGGTCCCATGTACGCCTGGTACCTGCGCAACACGTACTACGAGAACAACCTCGTCAAGCCGGGCAAGGCCACGGTGTGCGGGCAGAAGGTGGACCTGCGCAAGCTGGACATCCCGGCCTACATCTATGGCTCGCGCGAGGACCACATCGTGCCGATCGAGGGCGCCTTCGCCAGCGTCAGGCACCTGCCGGGCAAGAAGCGCTTCGTCATGGGCGCCTCGGGCCACATCGCCGGCGTGATCAACCCGCCGGCCAAGAACAAGCGCTCCTACTGGACCAACGACAAGCTGCCGGCCTCGCTGGAGGACTGGATCGCCGGCGCGAAGGAGCACCCCGGCAGCTGGTGGACCGACTGGTACGCCTGGCTCAAGCCGCAGGCTGGCAAGCAAATTGCTGCGCCCAAGGCGTATGGCCGCGGCAAGTACAAGGCCATCGAGCCGGCGCCGGGCCGCTACGTGAAGGCCAAGGCCTGAGCATTCCCTGAGATCCCTGCATACCCATAACGAGGAGAACCCCAATGGAAGACATCGTCATCGTCTCGGCGGCACGCACCGCCGTGGGCAAGTTCGGCGGCTCGCTGGCCAAGGTGTCCGCACCCGACCTGGGCGCGGCCGTGATCCGCGAGGCGCTGGCCCGCGCGAAGGTCGATCCCGCCCTGGTGGGCGAGGTGATCATGGGCCAGGTGCTGGCCGCGGGCGCCGGCCAGAACCCGGCGCGCCAGGCGCTGATGAAGTCCGGCCTGCCCAAGGAAGTGCCGGCGCTGACCATCAACGCCGTGTGCGGTTCGGGCCTGAAGGCCGTGATGCTGGCCGCCCAGGCCATTGCCTGGGGCGACAGCGAGATCGTGGTGGCCGGCGGCCAGGAGAACATGAGCGCCTCGCCGCACGTCCTCATGGGCTCGCGCGACGGCCAGCGCATGGGCGACTGGAAGATGGTCGACTCCATGATCGTCGACGGCCTGTGGGACGTGTACAACCAGTACCACATGGGCATCACCGCCGAGAACGTGGCCAAGGCCCACGGCATCACCCGCGACATGCAGGACGCGCTGGCCCTGGCCAGCCAGCAGAAGGCCGCGGCCGCGCAGGAAGCCGGCCGGTTCAAGGACGAGATCGTCCCCATCAGCATTCCCCAGCGCAAGGGCGACCCGGTGGTGTTCGACACCGACGAGTTCATCAACAAGAAAACCAATGCCGAGGCCCTGGCGGGCCTGCGCCCGGCCTTCGACAAGGCCGGCAGCGTGACGGCCGGCAACGCCTCGGGCATCAACGACGGCGCGGCCGCCGTGGTGGTGATGAGCGCGAAGAAGGCCGCCGCCCTGGGCCTCAAGCCGCTGGCGCGCATTGCTGCCTTCGGCACCTCGGGCCTGGACCCGGCCACCATGGGCATGGGCCCGGTGCCGGCCTCGCGCAAGGCGCTGCAGCGCGCTGGCTGGAACGCGCAGGACGTGGACCTGTTCGAGCTCAACGAAGCCTTCGCGGCCCAGGCCTGCGCGGTCAACCAGGAACTGGGCATCGACCCGGCCAAGGTCAACGTGAACGGCGGCGCCATCGCCATTGGCCACCCCATCGGCGCCTCGGGCTGCCGGATCCTCGTCACGCTGCTGCACGAGATGCAGCGCCGCGATGCCAGGAAGGGCCTGGCTGCGCTGTGCATCGGTGGCGGCATGGGGGTTTCCCTCGCTGTGGAACGCGCCTGAGGCGGGTACAACGCGTCTTGGGATAACGGGAAATCACACAAGGAGAGACAGCGTGAGTCAACAAAAAGTAGCGTACGTCACCGGCGGCATGGGCGGCATCGGCACCGCCATCTGCCAGCGCCTCCACAAGGAAGGCTTCAAGGTCATCGCCGGTTGCGGGCCCACCCGCGATTACGCCAAGTGGCTGGGCGAGCAGAAGGACAAGGGCTACACCTTCTACGCCTCGGTCGGCAACGTGGGCGACTGGAATTCCACCGTCGAGGCCTTCACCCAGGCCAAGGCCGAACACGGCCCGATCGACGTGCTGGTGAACAACGCCGGCATCACGCGCGACCGCATGTTCCTCAAGATGACCCGCGAGGACTGGGATGCCGTGATCGAGACCAACCTGAACTCCATGTTCAACGTGACCAAGCAGGTCGTGGGCGACATGGTGGAGCGGGGCTGGGGCCGCATCATCAACATCTCGTCGGTCAACGGCGAGAAGGGCCAGGCCGGCCAGACCAACTACTCGGCCGCCAAGGCCGGCATGCACGGCTTCACCATGGCCCTCGCGCAGGAGCTGGCCAGCAAGGGCGTGACGGTCAACACCGTCAGCCCCGGCTACATCGGCACCGACATGGTCAAGGCCATCCGCGAGGACGTGCTGGCCAAGATCGTCGGCACCATCCCGGTCAAGCGCCTGGGCATGCCGGAGGAGATCGCCTCCATCATCGCCTGGATCGCCTCCGAGGACGGCGGCTATTCCACCGGGGCGGACTTCTCCGTCAACGGCGGCCTGCACATGGGCTGACCACGTGGCTGGCCGGGGGACTGGTCAGGTCTCCAGGTCCTCGATCACCAGCTGGCGGTAACGCTCGGCCAGGGTGACCGGCAGGCCCTTGAGCGCGTGCATCACGCGCTCGAGGGCCTGTGTCTTTGGGGCGTGCACCAGGAGGCCCCATTCGCCCTGGCTGGCATGCTGGGCCAGCTTGCGGACCGTCTCGCCCTCCGTGCCGGGCGAGGGGAAGGGGATGTCCGTGCTGCCCACGGTGCGGGCGATGGGGCCCAGGATGGTCTCGGGCGACAGCAGCGAGATCTCCTCGCCCGAAATGCCTTCCTTGATGACGGCCTGCGCCGCTTGCTCGGCCTGCTGCCTGTCGGGCAGCATGGCCAGGACATGGCCCGTGGGGTAGAAGACCCCGCGCAGGGTCAGCATGTGCGAGTCCAGCTCGAAGGGTTTCATGTGATGCGTCCTCCAGTCGTCGGTGCCTGCCATTGAGGCGCCGGGGGGAGCGCGCCGGCTGTCGGAAGGTCCCCCGCCAGACCGTAGGAGGCGAACCGCGTAAAGTTCGGCCCGTGCACCCCATTTCCGAGAACCCGAATCCCTGGCGGTTGAGCGTCGCGCCGATGCTCGACTGGAAGCACGCAGTCCGGAAACCCGCATGAAATAAAGAAAAACGCCCCGACTTGCGGGGCGTGATGCACTCGGCGGTGCATCAGGGGAAGGCCAGGTAGGCGACTGGTGCATCAGACCTGGCTGCGCTCCCACATCTCGCGGGCCTCGGCCTGGGTCTTGTCAATCCAGTTGCCCAGCTCTTCCGCGCTGACCATCAGCGGGGCCTTGCGGGAGTTGGCCAGGCGGAAGGTGGGCACCGGCAGCTCGTTGCGGGCGGCCTTTTTAAGGGCCTCTTCATAGGACAGGGCGAAGTAGCGCTCGCAGACCTCGGCCAGGGGGATGGCCGGGGCCTTGTGAATCGACATCAGCGCCAGTGACGTAATCATCGGTTTTCCTTGGTGCTATTGGTGGGCCTACTCGCTGCGTCCGCGCTCCGGAGGTCGTGACGACACTACGCGGCATCCGCTTTCGGCCCGTATCTCAGTCGCGCTCCAGCTCGCGGTCGCGCGCGTCGTCGTTCATTTCCTCGGCCAGGTCGGCCAGGCGGTCCTCGGCCTCATCCCAGGTGAGGCCGTCCTCCATCAGTTGGTTGCGCGTGGGGTACATGGTCAAAACGGGATGTCGTCGTCCATGTCATCGAAGCCCGAGCCGCCGGCAGGAGCTGCAGCCTGGCGGGGCGCTGCAGCCGGCGCGCGGGCCGGCCGTTCAGCCGGGGCCTGGCCGCCGGCCTGGTCGTCGCGCCCGCCCAGCATCTTCATCGTGTCGGCGCGCACCTCGGTGCTGTAGCGCTCGATGCCCTGGCCGTCCGTGTACTTGCGCGTGACCAGCTTGCCCTGCACGAACACCAGCGCGCCCTTCTTGAGGTACTCGCCGGCCACCTCGGCCAGGCGGCCGAACATGGTGATGCGGTGCCACTCGGTGGATTCCTTGGGCTCGCCCGTGGTCTTGTCTTTCCAGCGCTCGCTGGTGGCCAGGGAGAAGTTGGCCACGGCCTCGCCGCTGGGCAGGAAGCGGACCTCGGGGTCCTTGCCGAGGCGGCCGATGATCTGGGCTTGGTTCAGTGACATGCTTCTTCTTTCTTGGGTTGATGCTTGTAGCCCGCGACGGTCTTGCCGCTGGGCAGGTGGATGGACAGGGTTTCGATGGGCAGCTCCGCGCGCAGCTCGTTGATGCGAGCGGCCAGGCGGAAGCAGCCGCAGCCGTCCAGGGCGTCGATGGGGGTCAGCACGCGGCCCTTGAGCAGCTCGGCGCGGACCCATTCGGTTTGGCTCATGCTTGCGCCCTCCTGTTATCGGGCCGCCAGAGCCGCGACATCGGCGCTGGGCTCGATGCCGAACTCCTTGGCGATGCGCACCAGCTCGCGCGCCAGAAGTCGGGACGAATCGCCCGTGCGCTTTTTCTGGCCAATGCCGCGAGAGCGGTCGATGGTGCAGCCGGTGGCCTGCTCGGCCGCCAGGATGTTGGCGGCGGTCACGGCAAACCCCAGGTCTGCGCTGGCGCGCTCGGCAACCTTGCTGAGCGGCAGGCGGGCCATGCCGCCGACGTTGGCCTCCAACCATTTGCCCACTTGGTACGTCTGGGGGCCGGTCAATCGGTTAAGGGTTTTCATGCTGCTTCCTTGAGGGTGAAAAGTGAATCGACCATGGCCTGCAGCTCGCCCAGGAACTTGGCCACCTCGGCCTCCAGGTCCTTGATGAGGTCGTCGTCGCGCTTGATGCGGGTGACGAAGAGCTGCAGGCCCTCGGGCATGCGCGGGTCGAAGCTGATGAAGTCGCACCAGGCGCGGCCGGTGCATGCGAGCTGCCACTGCATTTGGGTGACGTACTTGCCTTCAGGCTTGCCGGTGCGCAGCGTGCGGACGTGCGTGGCGCTGTTGGGGCACTTGATTTCGATCTGCCCATCCAGGCCCACCAGGCCATCCGGCGACGCGCCGGCTTGCTCGATGCGCGGGTGCAGCAGCAGGCCGACCTCTTCCACCAGCTCGCCCGTGCGGGCCTCGTAGGCCGCGCGCGCCAGGGGCTCGTTGTCCGTGCCCCAGCGCATGGCGTCGTTGGTGAAGCCCTCCTGGCGGGTGCCGGTGATGCGCTCCAGCGCCAGCTCCACCAGGTAGCTCTCGCGGCTGGCGCTGTAGCCGGTCTTGGTCTTGGCGATCACGTCGGCCACGCGCGAGGCCGTGACCTTGCCCAGGCGGGCGGCGAACCACTCGGGGCTGCCTTGCACGATGGTGCTCATGCGGCCTCCCCGGTGGCTTTGGCGAGGGCGGCCAGCGCAGCCATCCACTTGGCTTTTCTCGGTGCGTCGGTGGCGAAAGCCTTGATGTTCGGCTCGTACTCGGCAACGAGGTCTTGCAACGCCTCCAGCAGTTTTGGCGCGGCGGCGATCAGGCGGGCGTTGGCTTCGGCCTCGGCTTGCGCGCCCTCCGCAGTGACTCCGTGCCCATTGGTGCCAACAGTTGCCAACGTCAGCGCACGGGGGCCGGATTCAATGACGCGCAGGGGATTGCGCTTGCTGACGTACCACGGCCCCGGCGTGTGCTTGGCGGCGCTCATGCTGCGACCCCTTCCTCGGCGGCCTGCTCGGCCGGCTGCTCGGCGTCGATGGTGCGCTCGGCCAGCGCCGCCTCCAGCTCGGCCTTGCGACCGATCACGGCATTCTTCAGCTCTGCATGGCCGGTCTTGTCCTTGGCAGCCACGGCCTCCGCGCCACGGCCCTTCCAGATCACGGCCAGGCCTTCGAGGGTTTCGGCCTTGTTCACCTCGGCCAGCGCGCTGGCCAGATCGAAGGTCTTGATTTCACCCGTGGCCGGGTCGATCACCTTGGGGCTCACAGCCTCCACGATGCGCTCGGCCTCGTCCTGGTCGTAGATGCCGGCGAAGCCGAAGGCCAGGCGCGCGCACTGGATGGTGGCCTTGTGGCGCAGCATCCGCTTGGGGTGGCTCTGCCAGGGGCCGGTGCCGCGCTTGCACTCGCTCATCCACTCGGTCACGCGGATGGGGTGGCTGCGGTCCTTGCGGTAGATGGTGCAGGTGCAGCTCTCGTCATCCTGCGCGAAGTCCATGCCGTCGAACTGGGCGTGCTCGTTGATGATGCGCGCCCAGCCGTCCAGGCCGACCACCGGCACGATGCCGTTGTTCTTGTCGGGGAAGGCATAGATTTCCTTGGTCCAGGGGTTCAGGCCGTACTGATTGGCCACGACCATCAGGGCGGTCATCTGGGCGTCGGACACCTGGCCCTTGAAGGCGGTGGCCTTGAGCGTGGGGATCAGGTCCGTGCCGTCGCCCATGTTCAGGCGGGAGGCGAGCTTGTTGGTGAGGGTGGCAAGGGCGGTCATGCGTACATCCTGGTTTGTTCGTTGCAGTCGGGGGTGGCGCTGGCGCAGCGCACGGGCGGGCGGTGCTGGCTCATCACCAGCACGGTGGCGGCGCTGACCAGGCTCACGGCGATGGCCAGCAGCATCACGCGAGCGAGGTCGCGCAGGTAGGTGCGCCAGGGGCTGCGCGGCAGCGCTTCCTGGCCAGGCAGGCGGCGGCCGACGCGGGCCACCTTGGCGGGGTCGAAGGGCTTGTTCACGGCGCGACGCTGGAGCCCACGACGATGAGCGCGCACAGCGCGGCCATCACGACCGGCCAGAACCAAGCCGGCTGGCCTAAGCGCTGGTACAGGGACTCAAGTGCATACGGGTTCATGTTCACTCCTGTTGCTGAGTTGCGATGGAGTGAATTTAGCACACTAAACGGTAGAGGTGCAGCAGGCTAAATAAAATATTTAGCGCATTGCCGTCACGCAGATGCGCGTGGACGAAAAAAATCCCGCCGAAGCGGGTTGGTGCTGAGGTGGAAAAGACCTACCGATTCGGCCCGACGTTGGTCGCCGGTGCGGCGGGCGCGTCAAGGAAAGCGGCGGCGTTTGTCGCGGCCGGGGGGCTTTGTCGATGCGGTACTAGATCATCGAAAGACACAGGGGCGGTGCGCGACTGTGGCTTGAGCTTGTCGCATTTCGCTGACCTTAGCGTGTTGAAGATTGCGACGGCGCCCTGCGCCTTTTCAGCAGCTCGCTCTAGGCAGCGTTCATACGCGGCCTGGCTGTCGCCGTCAGGGTCAGGCAGCACTAGGGCCAGGCCCACTCCGACAAGTGACAGCACGCCAATCGCTGCCAGCGAATATCGCAGTCGATCCTTCCAGCGTTCTTTGTTTGCGCTCCAGCCCTGAGTGGGCTGCGGCCTCAAGTCATCCACGGCGCCTGTACTTTCTGTGCTCCACCATGGTCCCCACGATGCGAATGGGAGTCACGTCAGACCGCATCGACGGATAGTCCTCGTTAAGTGGCACCAGTTCGAACACCACTTCGCCGCGATCACTCACACCTCTCGGGCGGTACTTCTTGAAGGTGGCTTCTTCTTCCCCGTTTTTGGCCACCACAAAGTCGCCAGGCTGCGGGGCAATAGCAGGGTCTACGATGACTCGATCTCCTGGTTTGAACTCCGGCAACATGGAATCGCCCTTGATTTCCAAAGCGAAAGCATTGCCCGACAACTCCAGATCGGTGAGCAGGAATTCGTCTGCATCACCAGGCAAATAGCTGTCCACCACATCCGTCCAGACGCCAGCCTGAACGTAGCTGATGAGGGGGATTTGTCGAGCGCCGAGCTTGGCCGGCACCACGTTTTGCGTCGCGCCCGACATCTTCGGGCCGCGTCCCGTGACCAGCCATGTCGCGCTGAAACCAGTGGCGCGCTCTAGCGCCTCAGCGGTATCTGCCCGCAGACTTTTCGTGGACCCATCAAGCCACTGCGTGACCGCTCCAGGGCTCTTACCAGTCTCAGTCGCAATCTGGGCCTGGTTTTTTCCAGAGTGGCTTATCGCTTCCCGGATTCGTTCTGCGAGGTTCATGGCTCGATTTTAGTTTCCTAAAACATTTAGCGTACTCCAAATATTGGATTTAGTGTGCTAAATTCAGCTCATGAATACGAGAAACGCAATCGAGCTTGCCGGAGGCACCAGCGCCCTGGCAAGTCTGCTCGGAATCACACCTGGCGCAGTGTCCCAGTGGGGGGCGGAACTTCCCGAGCGGCGGGTTTGGCAGTTGCGAGTGCTTCGCCCTGAGTGGTTCCCGGACCGCAGGGCTGCGCGCATCAGGGTTGTCCAGGCCAAGGTGAGGGGCTGATGGCGGGCGACTGGATCAAGATGCGTGCGGACCTGTTCACGCACCCCAAAGTTGTCCGCATGGCGTCCGCTTTGAAAGCGGACACGCTGCGGACTGTGGGAGGACTGATGTCCGCCTGGTGTCTGTTTGATGCCCACTCCGAAGACGGACTGCTGGAAGGCTACAGCCCCGAAGTGCTTGACGCGCACCTGCGATGGGAGGGCTTTTCGAAGGCCATGATGAGCGTGGGCTGGCTAGAGTTCGACCCCGAAAACGGCCTGGCGCTGCCTCGATTCGACACCCATAACGGACAGTCAGCCAAGCGCCGCGCGCAGGACGCGGACCGCAAGCGCGACGTCCGCAAAGTGTCCGCATCTGAAGCGGACAAAAAGCGGACCAGAGAAGAGAAGAGAAGAGAAGATATTTCTCCTTCTGACGAAGAAGAAAAGAAGGCCGCTGCGCGTCCCCGTGCTGCCAAGCTGGAGCGGCCGGCCGAGGTGCCCGAATCCGTGTGGGCCGACTTCTTGGCCATCCGCAAGGCCAAGAAGTCGCCGCTGACAACCACCGCCCTGCAGGGCATCGAGCGCGAAGCGCGCAAGGCTGGGATGAGCCTGGCGCAGGCGCTGTCCGAATGCTGCACGCGCGGCTGGCAAGGCTTCAAGGCCGACTGGATGGCCGCCGCTGCCACCCGCCCCCAGGCCCAGGGCGAAACCAGCTACCAGCGCTCCATGCGCGAGCGCGCCGCCGAGTTCGCGCCGCTGGCCGTGCGCGCCGCCCCCTCCCAGCTCGACCCGTTCCACGACCTGGAGCTGGTCGAGGTCGTTGCCCAGCCCCTCCCCACCGCTCTGATCGAAACCGCATGACCAAGGTTGCACCCCTGCCGGCCGACTGGATCGACCGCATCTTCACCAAGCTGAGCCTGACCTACGGCCGCGCCTTCATGGCCCAGTACGAGGGCCTGGAGCCCGCCGCCGTGAAGCAGGACTGGGCCATCGAGCTGGCCGGCTTCCAGAACTCGCCCGAGGCGCTGGGCTACGGCCTGCGCAACCTGCCCATCGACCGCCCGCCCAACGTCCTGCAGTTCCGCGCGCTGTGCCGCAAGGCCCCGCCGCCGACCTTCAAGGCCCTGCCTTCGCCGCCCCTGACCGAGGAAGGCCGCGCCAAGGTCAAGGCCATGCTGGACGAGGTGCGCCGCAAGATCGCCGTGAGCAAGGGGGCATGACGTGCCCAGCCTGCGAACAAGCCGCCAAGAACCCGCACTGCGGGTCCTACCGCATGCAATGCCTGGAGTGCTGCGCGCGCCTGGTGCTGTCGGCGCATCCGTCCAAGCCCCAGGCTGCCTCGTTGCTGGCAGCCATCGAGCGCTTTCCGCAGAACCCTGGCCGGGAGCAAGTGTTGGCGTGCGTCGCCCAGCGTCTTGGGAAACCCCGCTCAGCCCCAGCGAAGTCGCCCACGCCATGACGGAGGGCCTGCTGTGAGGCTGCACTGCGCGCTGTGCGGCCGCCCCATGGACGCAGCCGCCGTCTTCATCGCCCAGTACCCGGTAGGCCCGACCTGCGCGCGCCGCGCCGGCCTGCTGGAGCTGGTCAGGAAGTCCGGCAGCCTGGTCCACGCGGGTCGCCGCGCCGCCGTGCGCCAGCCGCGCCCGCAGAACCTGGACCTGTTCGAGGTGCCGGCATGAAGCAGTCCGTGGTTCTGTTCAACCCGCAGCAGGCGCACCAGGCCATCGCCGCCCAGCTCTGGCCGTGGGTCAAGTCCATGACCGCCGCCGGCCACAAGCTGGTGGCCGAGGTCAAGGTGGCCGAGGACGACCGCAGCCTGCAGCAAAACCGCTACTACTGGGGCCCGTGCCTGACGGAAATCTCCCGCCAGGCGCAGGTCGCCGGCCAGCGCTACGCCGCCGAGGCCTGGCATGAACTCTTCAAGCGCCAGTTCCTGGGCTACCAGGTCAAGAAGGTGGCCGTCGCCGGGGCCAAGCGCAAGCGCGTCATCCGCCAGCTTCGCTCCACCACCGACTTGTCCGTGCGCGCCATGAGCAAGTACCTGGACCAGGTGCAGGCCTATGCCGCCACCGAGCTGGGCGTGGAGTTCTCCGTGCCGAGCTGGCAGCACTGGGCCGGCCATTCGGTTGACCCGGACACCGGGGAGATACATGCCTGATGCAGTCCAAGAACGCCAAGTCCATCCGAGCCGCCGAGCGCGAGCACATCGCCAGGGTCAAGTCCCTGCCGTGCAGCGTGTGCGACGAGCCGGGCCCCAGCGATGCGCACCACCTCAAGCAGGGCCAGCACTTCACCGTGGTGGCGCTGTGCAAGAGCTGCCACCAGGGCGCGCTGATGGGCTGGCATGGCCAGAAGCGGGCCTGGGCCATCCGCAAGATGGACGAGCTGGACGCCCTGGCCAAGACCATCGAAAGGCTGGCCGCGTGAAGCGCGACATGGACGTGGACGACTTCCCGGTGGGCACCCGTGTGCTGACGCCGACCGGCCGCGCCGGCACCGTCATTAAGCACCGGGGCCATGAGTCCAAGTTCGACCACTTCCTGCGCGTGACCGTCCGCCTGGACGGAGGCACCCGCCACAACCTCGTCACCTTGCAGCCGCACCTGCTGCAGAAATGTCCGCCCGATTCCCCCAACCTGTGAACACTCGAATGATGAACGTCACCCTGCCATGGCCGCCCAAGGAGCTGAGCCCCAACGCCAGGCTGCACTGGGCCGCCTTGTCGCGCGTCAAGAAGCAGTACCGCGCCGCCTGCCACGCCCAGGCCTACATGGCCGGCATCCGCCCCGGCGACCTGGGCCCAGCCAAGAAGGCGGCCGTGAGCCTGACCTTCTACCCGCCTGACCGCCGCGCGCGCGACCAGGACAACATGATGGCCAGCATGAAGGCGGGCCTAGACGGCCTGGCTGACGCCCTGGGCCTGGACGACCGCAACTTCCGCGTGACCTTCGACGTGGCCGACGCCATCGGCGGCATGGTCAAGGTGGCCATCGAGCCCATCGCCGAGCTGGAGGCCGCATGAACAAGACCGCCAAGCCGCGCACCCTGGTCAATTCGTCGGTGAAGGAGGGCGCCAACTACGACGCCCGCGAGCTGGCGCTGGTCACGCACCGGCCCGGCTGCAACGACCACCTCAAGTACCCCAGCCGCATGGCCGGCGAGCTGCGCTGGCGGGATGGCCGCGTGGAGAAGCTGACATGACCGACCAAGAGGCTCAGAAGATTTGGGACGCCTGCCTTATCAAGGGCTGGCGCGAATTCAAGGAGCTGTGGAAATCAATGTCCATGTTTGAAGGCATGACCGGCAAAAAACTGGATGACTTTGAACTGCTGCGCACGCCACAAGCGGTTCCTTGGGAGGTGGGTGTGCGCGTGTTCGTGGCCCAGCGCCTGCCCAAAATCAACGATTGGCTGTACACGAAGGGACCTGAGCATGACATCGCTTTGCTGCGTTCTTTGCAAGCATCCAAGTACACGACCGCAAGCCAAAACCTGAACCCCGACAGAGCGCGAGAGCGCGCCCGGCGACATGCCAAAAAGGACATGGCTTTCATTGCACTGAACACGGAGCATTACCGCAACCGAAATCAAGCGACGGATTGGGGGGTGACGAAATGATCCACAGCGAGAACGACCTAGCCGAGCAGGCCCTGCAGGTCTACGGCCTGCCCGTCCACAACGTGCCGCCCGGCGTGCTGGCCGTGGCCACCGGCACCGAAGCCCGGGTGTGCGCCGACATCGCCCGCCGGCAAAGCCACGGCCTGGCCAAGTACGGCACGACCGTGGAGGCCAACCCGCTGACCCTGCGCCAGTGGCTGAAGCACGCCTATGAAGAAGCCCTGGACCAGGCCGTGTACCTGCGCCGGGCCATGGAGGAAATCGACCGCCGCGCGGAGGATGGCAAGTGAAGCGGCGCCCGCGCCAGCCCAAGCTGGGCATGCACCCGGTCCTCAAGGCCCAGCTCCGGGCCGCCTGGGAGTCCAAGGCTGTGGAAGGCCAGATTCACGCCCTCATGGGCGGCGACAAGGACCGCCTGCTGGCCTACGGCGCGCTGCTCATGTTCGTGGCCGGCGCCTGCGCCATGCACCAGAAGTGGACCGGCGACGAGCCCGACATGCGGATCGTGCGGGCCAGCGTAAACGCCCTGGACGACCTCAAGAGCCGGCCGGCCATCACCGACCAGGACCGCGCCAGCCTGCACGCCGGGATGATGGCCGCCCACCGGGTCATCCAGTCCACCCCCATCGACATCGTGACCCAGGCGGCCGTGATGTTCGACCAGCACAGCCAGGCCTGGGAGGCCGCACACGCATGACCATCGACCAGTCCATCGTCATCCTGGCGCGAGACCGCTTCGGCTGGAACATCACGGAGCAGGACAGCGAGTACCGCTTTGCCGTTGCCCTGCTGGAGCAGCACCGTCAGTCCATGTACCAGGCCGCCATGACCGCTGCCGGCAACGCCATCGACACCGCCATGGCCATGGAGCGAGAAGCCAATGCCACCGTGGTGGAGAACGCCGGCCATCCCGAGCTGGCCCAGGCCATCCGCCGCCGAGCCATGAACGATTGATATGACCGAAAAGAATCAATCCAATCAACCGAAATCAAAAGGCCGAGGCGGGGCCCGGCCTGGCGCTGGCCGCAAGAAGTCGGCCGTCACCGTCAAGACCCGCGAGGTGGCCGAGAAGGTCATCGCCGAGACACCGCCGGACGAAACGCCCCTGGCCGTGATGGTGCGCGTGATGCGCCGCTTCTGGGAGGAAGCCGAGAAGAAGCTGGCCAGCGAGGACGACGACGAGCGCGCCGCCGGCCTGCGCCTGGCCAAGATGAGCGTGGACGCTGCAGCCAGCGCCGCGCCCTACATCCACCCGCGCCTGGCGGCCGTGGAGCACACCGGCAAGGATGGCAAGGACCTGATCCCCGAGGCCCCCAAGGGCGTGCTGGTGGTGCCGGGCGTGCTGGATGAAGCCGCCTGGGAAAAGATGATGGCCAAGCACCAGGAGGGCCAGGCATGAGCGACCGCAAGCTGATGTCGCAAGTCCTTGATGACCTGTGCGGTGCGCGCCTGTGCAGCGTCAACAGCATGAGCAGCCGGCGTGAGGCTGAGCGGCTGATTGACCGGGCCATCACCCACCTGCGCGAGCGCCTGGCGCAATGCGACCGATGCGGTAAGCCGCTAGGCGAGCCGGGCCACATTCACACCTGCACGCCCCAGCTCCAGGAGGGTGAGGCTTGACGACCCGCTGGGCCCCGCTGCCAGGCGCGCAGTTCCAGTTCCTGACCTGCCCCATCTACGAGGCGCTGATGCACGGCACGCGCGGAGGCGGCAAGACCGACACGCTGCTGATGTCCTTCGCCCAGCACACGGGCAAGGGCTTCGGCCAGCACTGGCGGGGCGTCCTGTTCCGCCTGACCTATCCCCAGCTCGCCGACGTGGTGGCCAAGAGCCGGCGCTGGTTCAGCCAGTTCTTCCCCGAGGCCAAGTTCAACAAGGCCGAGCACTACTGGGAGTGGCCTACGGGCGAGATGCTGTTCTTCCGGTACGGCGCGAGCGAGGACGACTACTGGAACTACCACGGCCACGAATACCCCTGGCTGGGCTTCGAGGAACTCACCAACTGGCGCGACCTGGGCTTCTACGAGGCCATGCACTCGACCTGCCGCAGCTCGTTCCCGGGGATGCCGCGCATGGTGCGCGCCACCTGCAACCCGTTTGGCAAGGGCCACGGGGCCGTCAAGGCGCGCTTTCGGCTGGGGGAGGGCGGCGTGCCCTCCGGCCAGGTCATCCGCGAGGACGGCGAGAAGCCGCGCGTGGCCATCCGCTCGACCATCTACGAGAACAAGGTCCTGCTGGCCAACGACCCCGAATACCTGGCCACGCTCGAAGCGCTCAAGGACCCCAACCGCCGCAAGGCCTGGCTGGAGGGCGACTGGGACATCCACGTCGGCAGCTTCCTGGAGGGCGTGTGGGACGCCAAGCGCCACATCGTCGAGCCGTTCACCATCCCCAGCACCTGGAAGGTGTGGAAGTCCATGGACTGGGGCTACGCCCGGCCGTATGCCTGCTACTGGTTCGCCATGGACCCGGACGGCGTGCATTACATCTGGCGTGAGCTGTACGGCATCGGCGAGAAGGCCAACGAGGGCAGCCGCGAGGACGCCGCCAAGGTGGCCCGCAAGATCAAGCGCATCGAAGAACACGACGAGCGCCTGGGCTACGAGTACCGCATGAACCTGGCCGACCCGGCCATCTTCTCCAAGATCGGCGCGGACCGCTCCATCGGCCAGATATTCCGCGAGGGCGGCGTGAAGTGGCAAGAAGCCTGGAACGCCAAGGGCAGCCGGGTCAACGGGGCCCAGGAGGTCATCCGGCTGCTGGCCGAGGGCAAGCTAAAAGTATTCAACACCTGCAAGCACTGGCTGCGCACGGTGCCGGCGCTGCCGCCGTCCGACGACAACCCCGAGGACGTGGACACCGACGCCGAGGACCACGCCTGGGACGCCACCCGCTACGGGGTCATGCGCCGCCGCCGCAGCCCGGACGAAGAACAAAAGTCCGCCGACCTGGATGAGCCGACTTACAAACACGACGACGACACCTACCGCCTGAAAGTGTAGACATGGACCAACACGCCCCGACCCCGGACGGCTACCGCGAGTGCAAGACCGACGAGCTGGCCAAGAAGTGGAACCAGCGCATCAGCGCAGCGCGCACCCACTGGGAGAAGTTCCACAAGCGCGTGCGCCACAACCGCAAGGTGGTGGCCGGCTTCAACTGGCAAGCGGACCCCGAGAGCGCGGAGTTCTACATGCACCGCGCCAACCTCATCCACGGCACCATCACCGCGATGCTGCCGCAGATTTATGCGCGCAACCCGGAGCTGTCGGCCACGCCCAACTTCAAGGCCGACAGCCTCAAGAAGTTCTGCGGCACGCTGCAAAAGGTCACCAACACCCAACTGGAAAAGGCTGACCTCAAGGGCCGCGCCAAGGCCACCGTGCGCGCCGCGCTGACCGCCTCCTTCGGCATCGTCAAGGTCATGTACCAGCGCGACATCCGCCAGGACCCCATCATCGTCAGCCGCATCAACGACACCCAGGACAACATCCTGGCCGTCGAGCAACTGATGGCCGAGCTGCAGGACGAGGCCCAGCGCGGCAACCTAGAGGCCAAGCGCGCCGAGCTGGCGCAGATGATGCGCGCGCTCAACGAGCAGGTGGAAATCACCGCCGCCGAGGGCCTGGCCATCGACCGCGTGCTCACCGACAACCTGCTGGTGGACCCGACCGTGTGCGAGTTCTGGGACTACAAGGATGCCGGCTGGCTCGCCCAGATCATCCCGATGAAGAAGTCGGACGCCGAGGCCACCTACAAGATCAAGCTGGACAAGGCCAAGGCCTACGACGACGGCATCAAGGGCAAGGCCCGCGACGGCCGCTTCGCCAGCGCCAGCTCAAGCGTGGCCGAGGACCAGCAGATCGCCATCCTGGAAATCTGGGACAAGCGCACCCAGACGGTCTACACCATGGCCGAGGGCTGCGACTACTGGCTGCGCGAGCCCTACAGCCCGCCCAAGGCCGGCGAACGCTGGTATCCGTTTTTCCTGCTGCCGTTCCAGCTTGTGGACGGCCAGTTTGTCGCCCCCAGCCTGGTGGACCTGACGGAAAAGCTGCAGGAAGAGCACAACGACGCGCGCGACGGCTACAACCAGCACCGCGCGCTGTGCAAACCCGGCTGGATCGCTGGCGGCGACATCAGCGAGAAGTCCATCCGGCGCTACACCGACAGCGACATCGGCGAGATCACCATCATCGACACCGAGGGCAAGCCCCTGGCCCAGGTCATCCAGCCGCGCCAGCACCCGCCCATCGACCCGTCCGTGTACGACACGGCGGCCGTGCGCTACGACTGGGAGCTGGTCACGGGCGTGCAGGACAGCCAGCGCGGCTCCATCGTCAAGGCCAAGACCGCCACCGAGGCGAACATCATGCAGCAGGGCCTGAGCGCGCGCGTGAGCGAGTTCCGCGACCAGGTGGAGGACTGGCTGCAGGAAATCAGCCAGTACGCCGCGCAGATTTTGCTGCAGGAGCTGACCGCCCCGCAGGTCGAGCGCATCATGGGCCCGCCCCAGCCCACGATCCAGGAAATCAACGGCATCAAGATCGAGGGCATCGAGCGCCCCTACGACTGGCCCGAGCTGTCGCGCGAAGAAGTCTTCGACATGGTTTCCATGCGAATCCGCGCCGGCACCACCGGAGCGCCCGACCAGCAGGAGCAGCAGGAAGCATGGGCGCAGATGCTGCCCATCATCCAGGGCCTGGTCGTGCAGATCATGCAGTTCCAGGCCACCGGCCAGGACATCGAGCCGCTGGTCAACCTCCTGAAGGAAACCATCAAGCGCTTCGACGAGCGCCTGGAGGCCGAGCAGTTCATCCCCAAGGCACCGGCCATGGCCGCCGCCCCGGCGATCCCGGGCCTTGCGCCTGGCATGCCTGCCGCCCCCGTCATGCAGTAATCCCACCACCACAACCAGGACTCAACCATGCAACTTTGGAAGCAGCGACTGTTCTCTCGCCTGATGAAGCCGGCGGACGGCGAGGGCGGCGACCTGGGCGGCGGCGCAAGCGCCATCGAGGCCGCCATGGACGCCATCGGCACCCAACCCGACCAGGCCCCGGCCCCTGCAGGCGACGAACCGCCCGCTGAGCCCCAGGCCAGCGCCGATGAGCCGCCCGCCGATGAGCCCCGCGACGAGGCCCTGCCTGCCGAGGAAGCGCCCAAGCCGGGCTCGCGCATGGCCGCGATGCTCGATGAGCTGACCGACGACCCCAACGCCAAGCCCAAGGAAGAGGCCCCGGCTGCCCAGGCCGCCGACACGGCCGCAGCCCCCGCAGGTGACGAGCCTGCCACCCCCAACCCCGAAGCCGAGGAAGCCGAGCTGCTGGCCGGCGTGAAGTCCGAGCGCGGCAAGGAGCGCATCAAGCAGGTGTTCGCCGAGCGCAAGGCGCTGGAGCAGGACCTCAACGAGTTCCGCGAGCTGGTCAAGTCCACCGGCATGAGCGCCCAGGACTTCGCCCAGACGCTGGAGTTCGGCCGCCTGGTCAACTCCGGCGACGAGAAGAACCTGCGCGTGGCGCTGGAGATGATCGAGGGACAGCGCGCCATGCTGTACCAAAAGCTGGGCGTGGAAGCGCCTGGCGTGGATTTGCTGGCCGGCCACGACGACCTGCGCGAAGCCGTGGACAACATGGAAATCACGCGCGAGCGTGCCGTGGAGCTGGCCAAGTACCGCAAGCAGCAGGCCGAGGTGCAGCAGCGCCAGGCTGCCCAGGCCACCCAGCAGCAAGAGCGCCAGCAGTTCGAGCAGTCCATCCAGCAGGCCGCCGCCACCATGGAGGCTTACCTGCAGACGCGCGCCAACGAGGTGGACCACACGGCGCGCATGAAGGTCATCAGCGAGCACTTCCGCAACCCGGCCAACCTGCAGCAGTTCGTGGCCACCTACCAGCCCCAGCAGTGGGCCGCAACCATCAAGATGATGTACGACAACATCCAGGTGCCGCGCGCCCCTGCGCAGGCTGCCCCGCAGCCCATCCGCTCGCGCCCGGCCGCCCTGGGCGTGCCCGCTGCCAGCGCAGGCGCACCGATTGACCGCATCGCCCAGCGCATGGAGAGCATGGGGCTGTGAGCCCCCGGCGCTACGGCTGCCACAACCGCCCGCCCTTCCGCACGGTCACGCCCGTGCAGGATGGCTGGTGGCTCGATGGCACCACCCGCACGCCCAAGCTGGTGGCCATGCCGTTTCGCATGAATCCGGCGTGCCAGTACACGCACACGGAGCTGGGCCAGGCAGATGTGCGCTGCCATGAATGCAGGCATCGCGCAACAAATATCCGCCAGGGGCTTGACGCCCACCAATAATTCCTCTGCCAGTTCCGCATCCCTGTGCTGACTGGCCTGCAACGCGCGTAAGCGGGGATCGCCTCCCGCAGCAGGTCAGCCAGCACCCGGATGCGGTACACGCCGAATTTGTCGCTGCACCGGAGGGGTCGCGTCCTCCAGCGCATAGCGCACCAGGCCAAGCCGTACCCGAGTCGCGCCGGGAACCTGGAGCTGCTGAATTGACGGGCTTGCGTGCCGTCGCGGTGTGGAAGGTGTTTTTCATCCTTTCATTTCGGAGTGCATCGACATGCCTATTTCCAACGCTGACCTGCAGGAGCTGGCGAAAGTTTCGCTGGACGAGTACCTGCGCAATATGCCCGTGGACCAGATCGCCACGGAGCGCCCCCTGCTCAAGAAGCTGATGAGCGGTCGCAAGACCTTCCTCGGCGCGAAGCAGAACGTCGTGGAGAACATCCGCAAGTCCTACGGCTCGAACTTCAACTGGGCCTACGGCGAAGAAGCCGTCAACTTCAACAAGCGCAACACCACCGAGCAGGCCGCCTTCCCGTGGCGTCGTGCCGTGGACGGCCTGTACCTGGACTACGACCGCCTTTTCGGCGCGGGTATCAAGGTGCGCGAAGGCGGCAAGGGCGAGTTCAAGCTGGAGCAGAACGAGAAGGTCCAACTGCTGAACCTGCTGGACGAGCAGATGGAGTCCCTCAAGGAAGGCTTCATGCAGAAGCTGGACCTGGAGCTGCACCGCGACGGCACCCACGACACCGACGCCGTGGCCGGCCTGGACGCCCTGGTTTCCGTCGCTCCCACCACGGGCGTGATCGGCGGCCTGGACAGCGCCACCGCCACCTACTGGCGCAACTACGCCAAGACCGGCATCAACACCGGCACCGTGGGCACCCTGGCCACGGAGATGGAACAAGCCTGGCGCAAGGCCATCAAGAACGGCGGCTCGCCGGACTTCATCCTGGCCGGCGGCAAGTTCATCGACGCCTACCGCAAGGAAATCACCGTCACCAACAACGCCAACGCTGGCGCTGTCAAGACGCTGGATGCCGGCGTGGGCTCGGGCGTGAACACCGGCCTGTACTTCAAGGGCGTGGAAATCATCTGGGACCCCCAGTTCGAAGAGCTGGACGCCCTGCTGACCCCGACCGTGCAGTGGGAAAAGCGCTGCTACTTCATCAACACCAAGTTCATGAAGTACCGCGACGACGACATGGACATCGTGACCCCCGTGCGCCCGCACGACACGCTGGCCATGTACGCGATGGTGAACCTGCGCCTGGCGCTGTCCACCTCTCGCCGTAACGCCCAGGCCGTCCTGGCCATCGCCTAACCAGGCGTGGATGGCCCCGGCTCAGGTCCGCCCGAGCCGGGGCCTTGTTTCAACCGCAACGAGGAACCGCAATGACCAAGATTCACGTCCCCCTGCTGGAAGTCACGATTCGCCGCGACGCCAACACCATCACCCCTGTGACCGTGCCGCCCCATGAGCTGACGCTGCTGCGCCAGATGTTCGGCAAGGAAAACGTCACCGAGGGCGAGCAGGTGGGCACCGTCGAGGTGGACCCCGCTGGCGAGCATGAGCGCCTGAGCGCCAAGTACGGCAGCGCCAAGATCGCCAAGGTCTACGGCGACGACGACGGCGAGCGCCTGGCCGAGCTGGTCGAGAAGGCCGCCACCAAGGCCCCCAAGGCTGCCAAGCCCGCCAAGGCCAAGAAGGCCGACGCCGACGAGCAGGCCGACGACACCCCCGCTGAGTAACGGAGCACGACGATGGCGCAGCCGCAAGCCTACAACCGCGAAACGGACTTTACCGACCGCGATGGCGATGACACCAACCACGCCGCCATCAACGAAGAGCTGGACGCGGCTGCGCTCTCCATCAACCAGCTTCGCGCCAATGCCGCCCTGATTCAGCGCGACGACGGTGCGCTCAAAAACGGCATCGTCACCGCTGACGCCTTGGCCAACTCGGCCTTCGACGCCGTGCTGGTGCAGGTCAACGAGGCCGTGCAGGACGCCGAGGAAGCGGCCACCTCCGCGCTGGTATCGGCCACCACGGCCAACACCGCGCGGGACCAGGCTGTCGCCGCCCGCATCTCCTCCGAAACGGCGCGCGATGCCACCATCGCCAACGCCAACGCCGCCAGCGCCTCGGCCCTGGCCGCCTCCAATTCCCAGACGGCCGCCGCTGCCAGCCAGGCATCCGCCACGGCCAGCGCCACGGCCGCCGCCGGCTCGCAAAGCGCCGCCGCAACCAGCGCCACCAGCGCCGGCACCAGCGCCACGACCGCCACCACGCAGGCCGGCATCGCCACCACCAAAGCCGGCGAGGCCGCCGCCAGCGCCACCGCCAGCGCATCCAGCGCCGCCGGCTCGCAGACCGCCCGCCTGGCCGCTGAAGCGGCACGCGACGACGCGCAGACCGCGCGCACCCAGGCCCAGAACGCTCAAGCCGCCGCCGAATCGAGCGCCAGCGCCGCCGCTGCCAGCGCCGCGTCGATTGACCCGACGACGATTGTGCGCCGTGCAAACAACCTGTCTGACCTGACTGACGCCAGCGCCGCCCGCACCAACTTAGAGCTGGGGACGGCTGCTACGCAGGCATCGACGGCGTTTGCCACTGCCGCACAGGGCACGCTGGCTGGGACTGCGCTTCAGCCTGGTGCGATTGGCGTGAGCGTGCAGGGCTTTGATGCAGCAACCGCCAAGACCAACGCCGCGCAGACCTTCACGGCGGCGCAGCGCGGCGCTATTGCCACGCTCACCGATGGCGCGACCATCACTCCGGACTTCGCCACGGCCAACAACTTCCAGGTGACGCTGGGGGGCAACCGCACGCTGGCCAACCCCACCAACCTGGTGGCCGGGCAGTCGGGCTTCATCCGCATCGTGCAAGACGCCACCGGCAGCCGCACGCTGGCCTACGGCTCAGCCTGGAAGTTCGCCTCGGGCACCGTCCCCTCGCTAACCACCACGGCCAACGCCGTGGACATCCTGGCCTATGCCGTGGAATCCACCAGCCGAATCACGGCCCGCCTGGTGGGGGATGTGAAGTGACGATTCTCAGCGCCATTGCCAACCTGCTGGCCGCCGGCGGCGACTATCTGGTCAGCCGAAGCGTGCGACTGCGCTCGTCGGCCACCGCCTTCTTCTCGCGCACGCCCAGCACGGCCAGCAACCGCAAGACCTGGACCTGGAGCGGGTGGGTCAAGCGTGGCGCGCTAGGTGAAGCCTTCCTGTTCGAGGCGCAAAGCGGCACGACCTTCAGCCGATTCGGCTTCGACTCAGGCAACCTGCTCCACTGCAATAGCGGAACTTCCGCTGTCGCCACGACCTTCTCAGTTACCTCCAACGTCGCCATCCGCGACCCGTCCGCCTGGTATCACTTTGTCCTGGCTTTCGACACGACTCAGGCGACCGCCGCCAACCGTGTCCGGATGTACATCAACGGCAACCAGATCACCTCATTCCTGAGCGCGAGCTATCCGGCGCAAAACTCGGACTGGTCCTGGAACAATTCAGGCGCTGCGCACAACATCGGCCGTTATGTGGACTCGACCTATGGCGCAGGCGGCTACTTTGATGGCTACTTCGCCGAGGTCAACTTCATCGACGGCCAGGCCTTGACGCCCAGCTCGTTTGGTGAAACCGATACCGTCACCGGCGTGTGGAAGCCCAAGAAGTACAGCGGCAGCTTCGGCACCAATGGCTTCTACTTGAACTTCTCCGACAACAGCGCCGCGACCGCCGCCGCCATCGGCAAGGACAGCTCGGGCAACGCCAACCACTGGACACCCAACAACATTGCGCTGCCCAACGCCGCGCCTATCACGATCACGACTGCCAAGATTTACGCGGTGTACGGTGGCCCAGGCCCCCTACGCACGGCAAATTTCTCTGTGCAGTACAGCGACAACAACAGCTCCTGGACCACGGCATTTTCTGGGCAGATGTCGGCCACGGGATGCGGCATCTTTTCGGGCTCCGTCAGCGGGGACGGCTCGTATGGCGCGCACCGATACTGGCGCTATGTGGTCGGCACCACCATCGTGGGCCACCATCCGCGCGTGTCTCGCATCATACTGGGCAACGCGGTGGGCGATACGACCATCGTGACCTTCACCTCGGACAACTGCGCCGACAGCGGCACGATCCCCAGCGACGGCAGCTCATACAGTTACGACTTCCTGGCAAGCGCCGTCAGCTACGACTCCATGATCGATACGCCTACGGCCTATGCCGATGGCGGCACGGGGCGCGGGAACTACGCTGTCATCAACCCGCTGCATCCCGGTGGCGGCACCGTCTCCCAGGGCAATCTGGTGTTCGATGTGTCCGCGTCCAACGTGGACCAAACCCGCTACGCCACGATGGCGGCCACTGGAGGCAAGTTCTATTTCGAAGTGCGGGTAGGCACAGCTGGCTCGCCTTACGCCGGCGGCATCGGCGTAAGCAACGCGCCGCGCTCCGATGGCGCAGCGCCCGACTCGTATGCCAACGGCTGGGCGATTCACTTCGACGGCAACAACGTCTACAAGCGCACGAACAACGCTGTCACCACCATCTACAGCGGCGGCACCGGCAACAACATCTACATGATTGCCGTCGACACCATCGCCGGAAAAATCTGGATGGGCCGCGATGGCGTATGGGCCTCTGGCGATCCGGCGGCCGGCACTGGCGAAGCCTTTTCCGGGCTGTCCGGCGACCTGGTTCCCTATGTGCGCGGCTATGTTGTGGGCGGCTCCTGGAAGCTCGAAGCTAACTTTGGCCAGCGCCCGTTCGCCTACTCGCCGCCGGCCGGCTTCAAGGCGATCAACTCGCAGAACCTGCCAGACCCGATCATCAAGCAGCCCAACAAGTGGATGGATGTGTCGCTTTGGACCGGGGACAACACGGCCAACCGCACCATCACCAACGCTGGCGGCTTTCAGCCCGACCTGGTATGGCTCAAGGGCCGCAGCACGACCTGGGAGCCGTTTATTCAGGATTCCGTGCGCGGCTTCACGGAATACCTGCGCCCCAGCAGCACCGGCGCGGCCGGCACCACCAGCCCCAACATCGTCACGGCGGCTGCCGCCAACGGGTTCGTGATCGAAAACAACGGCAACTCCAACGCCAGCGGCTCCACCTATGTGGGATGGCAATGGAAGCGCGGCGCAACGCCCGGCCTGGACATCGTGGCATACAACGGCACCGGCGCAGCGCAGAACATTGCGCACTCGCTGGGCGTAGCCCCAAAGATGTTCATCCTGAAGAAGCGCAACACGGCGGCCACGCCTGGCGCTGACTTCCTGGTGTACCACGCCTCGCTGGGGCCGACTGTCGCGCTCAAGCTGAACCTGACCGATGCGACTGAGGCGCAGTCGGTGTGGTTCAACAACACCGCCCCCACCGCGTCCGTCTTCACAGTGGGCTCGTCCAACAACTCCAACATCAGCGGCGGCACCTATATCGCCTGGCTGTTCTCGGAGGTCGCGGGCTTCTCGCGCTTCGGCGGCTACACCGGCAACGGCAGCACGGACGGGCCGATGATCTTCACGGGATTCAGGCCTCGGTGGGTGATGGTCAAGAACACCAGCGCCGCAGGTGCCTGGATGATCTTCGACACGGCTCGCAGCGCTACAAACGCAACGGACGATGTGTTGGAAGCCAACACCTCTAACGCCGAAGCGGTCAACCTCACCGACAACCTGATCGACACGCTTTCCAACGGCTTCAAGCTGCGTGGGAATCAAAGTAACGGCAACGCCAGCGGCAATACCTACATATACGCGGCCTTCGCGGAATCCCCCTTCAAGTACGCACTCGCACGGTGACACGATGAGCTTTCAGATCAACGGAACCCCCCTGCCCCTGGACACGCCGTTCACCCACGACGACATCCAGTACCCGGCCAACTGGCTGCGCCTGGCCAGCCCCGACGAGCGCGCAGCTCTGGGCATCGTCGAGGTCGCCGACCCGCAGCCCTACGACGACCGCTTCTACTGGGGCCCGGACCTCCCCAAGGACCTGGCGCAGTGCCAGGCGCTGATGGTGGCCCAGGTCAAGGCCACGGCCGGCTCCATGCTGGCCGCGTCGGACTGGCGAATCGTGCGCGCGGCCGAAGGCGTCAAGCCGGTGGACGAGGCGACGCTGGCCGAGCGTGCCGCCATCCGCGCCGCCTCCAACACCAACGAGTCGGCCATTGCCGCCTGCACCAGCGTGGAAGAGCTGGCCGCCCTCAGTCTCGCCTGGCCAACGCGCGAGCCCCTGACCGCGAACGAAAATCCGCCGGCCGCGCCGGTCGCCCCTAGCATCTGACCATGGAGCAGCCGATGGCCCAGCACGAAATCAGCCACCGCGAAATCTACGAGCGGGTCGTCAGCCTGGAGCAGAAGGTGGACGGCTTGAAGCGAGACACCTCCGGCATGGTCGAGGCTTTCCAGGCGGCTCGCGGTGCGTTCGTCGTGCTGGAGTTCATCGCCAAGCTGGCCAAGCCCATCCTGTTCATCGGTGCGCTCGGTGCTGCCTGCCTGGCGCTGTGGGAACAAATCAAGATCAAGTAAAGGACCAGCCATGGCCCAAGCCCCCACCTACAACCGCGCCAAGAACTTCCTGGAGAACAACAGCGACCGCACGGACCACGGCGCGCTCAACGCCGAACTGGACAACGCGGCGACCTCCATCAATGCGCTGCGCGCCAACGTCGCCCTGCTGCAAAAAGATGACGGCACGCTGCAAAACCAGGTGGTGGCGCTCATCAACCTGACCCCTGCTGCTATCGCGGCCTTGCAGGTCCCCGGCCCCCAGGGCGCACAAGGCCCCGCCGGCCCCACTGGCCCCACCGGCCCGCAAGGCCCCAAAGGCGACACGGGCGCATCGTTCAACGCCGACGTGCGCGACCTGTTCGCCAACCGCAGCCAGTACAACCTGCAGCCCAAAGGCTTCGCCTTCCTGGCCATGGACACCGGCCTGCTGTACTTCAAGCTGTCGGCCACCTCCGGCGACTGGAGCGCGGGCGTGGAGTACGGCAAGGGCGAAACCGGCGCGACCGGCGCGACCGGCCCGCAGGGCCCCCAAGGCCCGCAAGGCCTGCAGGGCATCCAAGGCCCCCAGGGCCCGGCCGGTCCTGCCGGCGCGAACGGCACCAACGGGGCCGTCACCAGCCTGGACACCTCCACCAAGACCGCCAGCCTGGTGGGCCGCACCAGCGTGTCCGCGCGCCTGGTGCTCTCGGGCGGCCAGCTCTCCATCGTCCTGGAAACCGCATAAGGGAGTGCCATGAACGGACTGAGCCAACGCTACCGCACCCTGGGCGAGCTGATGACCGAGCTGCGCGCGCGCCTGGGCTTTGCCACCCAAGGCAGCGCCTCCAAGAACAACGATGCCGTCATCAAGAGCTTTCTGCAGGAGGCCCACGACTTCGTATTCGAGAAGCTGCAGCCGCCGGCCCAGCGCAAGAAGGCCGTGCTGCGCACCGAGGCCAACAGCTACCTGTACGACTGGCACAACGACGCCGAGGACGAGCCCATCGACCCGGGCCGCGTGCTGTCCGTGTGGGTCGTGGAGTCCGACAGCCTGCGTCACCCGCTTGCCCAGGGCATCAGCGAGTCCGACCGCGCCAACTCCGACATCCGCGAGCGGCCCGAACGCTACGACCACCTCAATGGCCAGATGGAGCTGTACCCCATACCCGGCCAGGCCTACGACCTCATCATCGAGTACACCGCCGACAAGAACCGCTTTGAGCGCGCCAGCGACCGCCCCAGCGTGCCCGACCGCCTGGTGTTCCTGTACGCCCTGGCCACCGCCAAGGCCCACTACCGCCACCCCGACGCCCAGCCGGCGGCCGTCACCTTCCAGGCCATGCTCGACAGCGAGAAGATGAAACAGAAGGAAAACAAGCGGTACTTCGCCAACGTCGGCCAGTACGAGCGCGCGCCCCAGGTGGCCCGCACCGCCAACGGCTACAGCCTCCGGACCTGACGCATGGCCCAGATCACCTTCGACCGCTTCGACCTGGGCATCGACCTGCGCAAGGGCGCATCCGTTTCGGATGCCAACCGCCTGCGCGAGATGAAAAACGCCTACGTCACCACCGGCTTGGCCACCTCCAAGCGGCCGGGGCTGGCGAAGGTGGCCGACCTGGAGCCTGGCACCAAGGGGCTGTTCGCCGCCTTCGGCAAGCTGCACACGTTTTACGGCAGCGGCACCATCACGCACGCCAACACCCTGTTCCAAGCCAACAAGGTGGCCCCGCCCTCGGGCTCGGCGGTCGTGACGGACGTGCCCTACGCCGACGTGTTCAACGCCTTCATCTACGCCGCCGTGCAGTACGCCGATGGCCAGGTACGCCACCACTACCTGGACGGCTCGGCCGCCACGCACATCACGGACGCCAACTGCCCCAACACCCGCGCCGTCATCAAGCTGGCCTCCAAGATTTTCGCGGTGGGCTCGGGCACGGGCGACGTGGTGCGCTTTTGCAAGACCGGCAGCCCCCGCGACTGGAGCACGGCCAACGATGCCGGCTTCCTGCCCACCGGCCTGAACTCGCGCGGCGACCGCTCCACCAACGCCCTGGGCATCTACCAAAGCCGCCTGGTGGCGCTGTCCAAGGACGGCGCGCAGGTGTGGACCGTGGACCCCGATCCAGCCAACATGAAGCTCGACGACATCGTGGAAAACGTGGGAACGAGCTTCCCGCGCACGGTGGCCTCCGTGGCCGGCGACCTGTACTTCCTGAGCGACTACGGCTTTCGCTCCATCACCACGCTGCAGCTCACCGACAGCCTGGCCGACGTGGACGTGGGCTCGCCCATCGACTCTCTGGTGCGCCCCGAGACCAAGACCGCCGGGGTCAACCCCAAGGCCTTCTACTTCTACGGCACCGGCCAGTACGTGTGCGCCATCGGCAACCGCTTGTTCGTGTACTCCATCAGCCGCACGTCCAAGATCGCAGCCTGGTCCCAGTACTTCCTGAGCCAGCCGGTGGACGCCTTTGCCGAGCTGGGCCAGATTCTCTACATCCGCTCGGGCGATGCCGTCTACAAGCTCGACGAGGCCGTCTACACCGACAACGGCACCCAGTACGAGGTCCTCATTGACCTGCCGTACATGAACTTCAAGACCCCCGGCCAGCTCAAGCGCATTGTCGGCGCGGATGTGGTCGTGGATGGCAAGTGCGAGTTCTCCATCGGCTACGACGTGCGCGACCCCGACGCTTTCACCACGCCCGTGAAGGTCAAGGGCAACACCCGCCCCGGCGGGATGATCCCCATCGAATGCACCGGCACCGAGTTCTCGCTGCGCTTTCGCAACTACGACGCCGGCCCGTTCCGCCTGGACGCGGTGACGCTGTACTACGACGTGCTGGGGCCCGTGTGATGGACGTGACATTTATCACCGACGCCCGGCTGTTCGACGAAAAATTCCACATGGCCGTGCCGCTGCTGCAGCCCGTGATCGACCAGGCCGCCCGGGGCGAGTTCACGGTGGACGACCTGGCGCGCCTGACCCGCGAGGGCCGGGCCATCACCGCCGTGGCCGAGCGCGACGGCCAGCCCCTGATGGCCATGGCCTTCGAGTTCGTGCATTACCCGCAGACCCTGGCCATCAACATCATGGCGCTGGGCGGGCGCGACCTGGACGCCGTGGCCAGCCAGTTCTGGCCGACGTTTCGCGCCTGGTGCCGGCGCGCGGGCGTCAACGTGATCGAGGCATCGTGCAGCGCGGCCATGGCCCGGCTGCTGGCCCCGTGGGGATTTGAAACCGCGTACCGCGTGGTGCGCGCACCGTTATGAGAGCTGGAGGACCTATGCACCGCATGGACGAGTTTGAAGCGCAGCAGTCGGCCGAGTTCGGCGGGCCGGCCATCGGAGCCTGGCCGCGTCGCAAGGGCGAGCGCCTGCGCCCGCACAAGGGCGGCGGCGACCCGGGCGCAGAAGCGCGTCAGCAGGAGGCCGACCGCCAGGCGCGCATCAAGGCCGCCACCGAGGAAATCAACCGCGTCTTCAACGGCGCGGGCCGCCAAACCATGTACGACACCCAGAAGTCCGCCGTGTACGACCTCAACAAAGCCGAGGTGGACCGCCAGGCCCAGGAGTTCGAGCGCCGCAACCGCTTCGGCCTGGCGCGCACCGGCATGGCCGGCAGCAGCGTGGACGTGGACAGCGTGGCCGAAATCAACCGCCGCACCAACGAGGGCCTGATGCGAGCTGGCGGCATCGCCGACCAGGCCGCCGCCGACCTCAAGACCGCCGACGAGCGCACCCGCTCCAACCTGGTCAGCCTGGCCCAGTCCGGCATCGACACCGGCACCGCCGCCCAGCAGGCCCTCAACGGCCTGGAGGTCAACGCCGCCAACGCCGCCAGCGCCCGCGCCGGCTCCACTGTAGGCCGCCTGTTCGATGACCTGGCCAGCGCCTACCTGGTCAACCAGACCAACGCCGGACGCCTGGCAGGCCGAGCGGCCGCCGACCAGCAGTTCCTGGGCGTGTCCTCGCCCACCCAGCGCTACCAGGGCGCGACGACTTAAAGGAGGCCGCGATGACCGGACTTGAAATTGCAGCGCTGGCGGCCATGATTGCCGGCGCTGGCGTGCAGTACAAAGCCAGCTCCGATGCCCAGCGACGCCAGCGCGAGGAGATCGCGCGCAGCCTGGCTTCCCAGCGCGAGCTTCAGATGCAGGCCGAGAAGAAGGCCCTGGACACCGCCCAGACCTACGACCCGAGCCTGCGCACCGCCGAGCAGGAGCAAATTGCCACCGACATCGAGCAGTCGCTCATCACCCCGGTGAGCGAGTCGCAGACCATCCGCGCGCAGCAGGCCACCACCCAGGGCGATGTGTCGGACGACTACACCCAGGCCAAGGCCACCGCCGACCTCAACACCATCAAGCAGGCCGAGCAACTGGCCCGCCTGCTGGGCAAGACCACCAGCGCCAGCCGCCTGCGCATGAACGAGGGCATCCGCCTGATGGACGCTGGCCAGGCCATCGACCAGCTCAATTCGTTCTCGCGCGGCCAGGCGGGCGCCGACAACGTGGCCATCCAGCAGGCCGGCCTGGTCGACCCCGGCATGGTCTTCGCGGGCTCGCTGCTGCAGACGGCCGGAACCGCCGGGCTGATGTCCGGGGCGGGCGCCGCCAAGACCGGCACCAACTACAGCCTGCAGCCCACCGCGCTGGGGTCCAACCCCTCGGCCGCCATCGGCACCGGGCTCAAGCCGGGCATGACCACCGGCTTCAAGCTGCCCTCCAACTCCTTCGTTTCCGCCTTCGCGCCCTGACACCATGCCCAAATTCGCACTCCAAGCAGATGGAGCCCAGGCCGCCGGCCAGGGCATTGGCAACCTGTTCAAGGCCTACGTGCTGGGCGACCAGTACCGCCAGAAGGCCGAGGACGCGGCGCTGCTATCCGGCGCCCGCATGGCCGCCCAGCGCGCCAGCGCCGAGTCGAGCCTGGCCAGCGCGCGCAAGAACAACGCCGCCGCCGACCTGGATGTGAACCAGCTCAGCCTGCAGCGCGACCCGATGAACACGGCCATGCTGCAGCTCGGCCTGCCCACCGACCAGGCCCCGCTGTTTCGCCAGCGCCTGGCCACCGGCAGCTTCGGGCCCAGCTACGAGGCTCCGGCCGATGGCGTGGGTCCGATCCAGCCGCCGCCCGCCACCCCGGACACCGTGGCCAAGCTCGGCCAGGCCGTGGCGCTGATGCAGCGGATGTACGCCACCGACTCCAAGGTAGACCAGGGTGCGCGCGCCGCTGAGATCGACCAGCAGGTGCGCGACCGCCAGGCCATCATGGCTGGCACCCAACCGGCTTTGCCCGTCAGCCAGGCCTATTTCGCCACCAGCGGCAACGCTCCCTTCGACGATGTGGGCCAGTCCGGCTACACCATCAACGGCCTGACCGGCGCCATCACCGAGACGAACCCGGTCATGGCGCGCCTGTTCGGCAACTCCCAGACGGCCCTGGCCAGCCAACGCAACGCGGCTGCCGGCGCCTCAGGCGCCAACGCGGCGCTCGACCAGCGCAGGCTGGAAATCCTGAACCAAACCGGCGCGCTGCCGGGCACGGGCGCGGACGCCGAGGGGTCGCTGTCGTCCACCATCCTCAACACCATCAAGGTGCCTGCGCGAGACGCCAAAGGCAACCCGGTGCGCAACCCCCTGACGGGTGAGCCCGAGCTGGTGGTAGACCAGGATTCGCTGCGCACGTTCTACGGCTGGGCCACGGCCAATGGCAAAAAGCCCACGGCGGCGCAGTTCGCCAAGTGGGAGGCCAGCGGCCGGCCCAAGGCGGATGCGAACAAAAATCCGGCGTCAGCGCCTGCCACCCCAAAAATCCCCGTGAAGGACGCCGCTGCGCTGGAAAAGGCGCGTGCGGCCATCGCTTCGGGCGCGCCGCGCGAGGCGGTCCTTAAGCGACTCCAAGACAACGGTATCGACACCACGGGGCTGTAAATGACCATCGAATTCGATGACCTGATTCCCAAGCAAAAACAATCCGTCGAATTCGATGATCTGATCCCCAAGGCCGAGACTGGAGGCTTTCGCGGCTTCGTGGCCGACGTCAAGAAAGCCCTGACGCCCAAGCCCGAAAGCGTGATGCAGGGCGTGCAGGCCGACCCGTCCACGTTCGACTTCAACAGCGCCAGCCGCATGGCGCGCGCGCTGGCTGACGGCAAGAGCGTGCCCCCGCCCATTCGCACCAGCGAAATGCAGCAGCGCGAGGTGCAGGAGCAGATCGCCCTGGACCGCCGCGAAGCGCGCCGCAAGTTCGCCCGCGAGAACCCCGTGCTCGGCGGCCTGGCGTCCGGCTCGGCCAACGTGCTGGCGGGCACCATCAACGCGCCGCAGACGGCCGCCGCCTTCGTCAACAAGACCTTCGTCGATCCGGTGCTGAACCTGGTGGGCGCGGACCCGATGCCATCGCCTGGTTTGATGCCCGGCACCAAGTTCATCACGCAGGCCGGCAAGGACTTCTCGCCGCGCGTGGGGCGCCAGGACATGGGCGAGGCCTGGGACAACGACCAGTTCGGCAAGTGGCTGATGGTCAACCTGGCGCAGCAGGCGCCGCAGATTTCGCAGAGCGTGCTGGCTGCGCTGTATCCGCCCCTGCGCGCGACCATCCTGCCCGCCATGGGCGCGCAGGCCGCCGGTTCCGCCTACGTCGATGGCGACGACCCGCGCGTGGCCGTGACCAAGGGCCTCATTGAAGCCGGCACCGAAATGCTGCCGCTGGGCGCCTTCGACCGCGTGGCCAAGGCGCTGGGCTCTTTGCCCGAGGCGGCTCAGCGCACTGTGCTGCAGACGGCCGGGCGCAAGCTGCTGGCCGCCGGTGGCGCTGTGACCGCGAACTCGGCGACCGGCGCCATCGAGGAAGCCATCGCACAGTTTGGCGGCAACGTGCTCGACCGCTACGCTTCGGGCAAGAACGTCGGCCTGATGGACAAGGTCCCCGACGCTGCCGTGCTGGGCGCCGCTGCCGGCGGCGTGATGTCCACGCCGCAGGTGGTGGGCGAGCTGCTGCCTGAGCCCAAGGAGCGCGTGCCCACCGCCGCCGACTACCAGGCAGCCGTTGACCGCGTGTTCAATAGGACCCCGGCGCCCTTCGAGGTGCCGGCCGCCCCGCCGGCGCAGGCCGCGATGCCGGCGCCCGCCGTGACCCCGCAAGCCGTGCGCGCCGTGCAGGACACGATCAGCCGCATCATGGGCGATCCAGTGGTGCCGCAGCAAAGCCAAGAGGCGGCCGCGCCTGATGTGCAGCCGGTCGCGGCGCAAGCAGCGCCGGAGCAGGACGATGCAGCGGCTGATGACGCCATTGGCGAGCTGGTAGCGCGCCTGCAGGAGGCGGCCGACGCGCAGCCCGCGTCGCAGCCCCTGCCTGCCGCGACGGTCCAGGCGCGCGAGGCGGTCCCGGCCCTCACGCCCGCTGCGCCGCCAGCGCCCACCCCGGCGCCAGTTCCTGTCGCGCCCCCCGCTGCGGCCCCCGCACCAGCCCAGGCCGTCACCGGCACGCAGGCCGCCGTAGCCGCCGCCGACGCCATGGCCCGCTACGGCCGCGACGGCATCGACATCGCCGAGGGCGGCCAGCCGTTCAAGACCCGCGCCGCCGCCAGCAAGGCCCGCAAGCTGCAGCCCATGATGCGCGTGGTCAGCCACCCGGGCGGCGGCTACGTCCTGGCCATGAAGACCCCGGGCCAGCTCGCCGCCCAAGAGAAGGCCGCCAAGCGCCTGCGCCAGGCCAGCGTGGGCAAGAAAGGCCAGCCCTTGGCCGCCCACGAATTCATCGCCAGCGAGGGCGGCCTGCGCCAGGACGTGCGCAGCGACCTGGGCATCGAGGGCAACCCCCGCATCGGCAACCGCACCCTGTACGCCGGCGCCGGCAAGGGCCTGACCCTGGAGCAGGCCACCGAAAAGCTGCTGGAGGCCGGCTACATCAGCGACGACAGCCACAACACCACGCTGGACCTGATCCGCCGCAGCCTCACCCAGGCCCCGCAGTACACTGCCGAAGGATTCGAGCGCCAGGCCGAGGCCGAGCTGGAGGCCCAGTACGAGGACCATCTGCGCGCCCAGCAGGAGGCCGCCCAGGCCGACGACTTCGACCCCTTCACCGACCTGGCCGAGCTGGGCTTCACCGAGGAAGACGGCGACGCTGGCGGCTACTGGCAAGCCAGCCCCGACATCCAGGCCGAAGTGCGCGCCCTGGCCGCACGCCTGGATGACATGGGTGGCGACAGTGAGGGCTTGTTCGAGGACCTGGCTCGCCAGTATCCTGACCTTTCGCAACAGGAGTTTTATGAAACCGCCCGCCAAGCCATCACCGACGCCATCGCCCAGCTCGAAGCAGCCCAGCAAGGAGGCCGTGGAAATCCTGGCCAAGATGATGGCAGCCAAGCGCGCCAGGATTCTGAGCAAGACCCCGACCAAGGGCTGAGCCCCGACCAGGTGGCCCTGACGGCCGCCCGCATCCGCCGCCGCGAAGACCCCCGCAGCTTCGACTCCCGCGTCGATGAGGTGCGCCAGCAGGAGGTTTACCTGCGCGGCATCGCCCGCGACAACCCGCAGCAGGCCGCCGAAATCGCCCGCGCGCTGCGCGCCAACCCGGCCAAGTTCTCCGACATCAGCGGCGCCTCGCCCGACACCATCGGCCGCTACGCCCGCATCATCGAGGACCAGCTCAAGCTGGCCCAACCCGAGCAGCAGCAGGCGCCCGCCGGCGACGGCATCACCATCATCCCGGGCAAGGGCCTCATCAAGGGCAAGTTCCTGGTGGAAGTCGATGGCGAAGGCGTGCCCGGCGGCCCCTTCGACACCGAGCTGCAGGCCCGCGAGGCCGCCCTGCAGCGCCGCCAGGTCATGGCCGAGCGCGCCAAGGGCCAGGAGCGCGACACCCAGCGCAAGCAGGCCATCGCCGACAAGCTGCGCAACGGCCAGGACATCACCCAGGTCGAGCTGGACTTCCTGGGGCTCAAGCCCACCAGCGACCTGCGCTGGTTCATCCCCGCAGCCGCCGACCTGTTCGGCATCACCTCGCGCCAGGTGCGCCCCCTCATCAAGAGCCTGATTCGCCCATCGTTCTCCGACATGGGCGCCCAGTACGAAGTGGTGCAGTCCCTGCCAGCCCTGCGCGCCATCGGTGCCGCCCAAGGCGGAGAGCTGACCAGCTACACCCCAGCCGACATCGAGCAGCGCCTGGACAAGCTGGAGCAGGCCGAGAAGGACCGCCAGGCCGCCGACCGAGAGGCCGAGCGCCGCGCGCGGGCCGACGCCCAGCGCGACGAGTTCACCCTCATCGGCAGCGACCGCCCGGCCGACCGGGCCGCCGCGCGTGGCCAGCGCGACCTCATGGATGAGGCGCAGGACGACGGCGCCGAGGACGACGGCTTCGTGTTGCAGGACATCCCGCGCGAGCCGACCGCAGCCCCCGACGATGGCAAGCGCGTGCTGCGCCGCGAGCCCGGCAACCTGCTGCCCGCCGAGAAGCGCGCTTTCGACGAGTTCATGGCTACCCGCGAAGACGCCGAGCGCATCATGCGCCAGCTCGACGCGCACAAGGGCACGCCTTGGGCCAAGCAGGCCGTCGAAGGCATCTTCACCCGCCAGGCCATGCGGATGCTGCTGGACGGCCGCACCCCGGACTTCCAGTCCAGCATGGACTCCGGCCAGGTGGCGCGCACGCGCCGCGTGCTGTCCGAGCGTGGGCTCGATGGCCTGTGGCAGCTCATCGAGGCTGATGGCGGCCTGATGGGCGCGGCCGCCAAGCCGGTCAACAACGTCAACTCCAGCTTCGTCAATTGCGACCCGTCGGCCGACTGCGCCAAGTACTGCTACGCCACCCGTGGCAACTACCAGTACGCCAACGTCATCGTGAAGTCCGAGCTGGTCACGCTGGCCGTCGAGCTGGACCCGGTGCGCGCGGCGCAGCGCGTGGCCCAGGAATACAAGGCCACCGCCGAGTTCGTGAACAACAAGGCGCTGCGCCTGTTCGACAAGGGCGACGGCAACATGGCCTGGCTGCCCTTCATCAAGGAGCTGAACCGCCAGGGCATCCGTACCCAGATTTTCTCGAAGGTGCCCGAGTTCCTGCGCCAGGTGCCGGACATGAACCTGCGGCTGCTGTCCATCGACAACAGCAACATGGAGATGGCCGACCAGAACCAGGACCTGCCGGTGGCCTTCGTGTACACCGGCAAGGACCAGATCGACGCGCTGGCCACGATGGCCGCGCGCAACCAGATTCAGGTGGTGCTGCCGGTCAAGCTAGGCCAGAAGCTGCTGGACGACTCGCAGATCAGCGACCTCAAGGCTGCCGTGCCGGCCGTCAAGCCGTACCTGTGCCCCATCGACGCGGGCTTCAAGCCCCTGGGCAAGACCAGCCAGCCGGGCACCTGGAACTGCACCAAGTGCGACGTGAACGGCGGCGTCGGCTGCTTCCATGGCCAGGCCACCAAGGCGATAATGCAGAGCCTGGAGGCCCGTCCTTCCACCCAGCAGGAGCGCGGCCAGCGCATCCTCGAACTCAGGAGAGAACTCAATGCAATCCTTGGAGCGAATGACCAAGCTGTGGCCCAAGCTGGACGGGGCGCACCAAGACGGACTGAGGGACTTCTTCGGGAGGTGGACTCACTCCTGGGTGAACTTCTCCGGGACTATGAGCAGGCAGGACAAGGACAAGCTGCTGGCCAGCCTGGACGAGGAACTGACGCGACGGGTGGACGCACTGGAGGACCTGTACCAGGACGCCGAGTCATCCCCATCCGCGCCGCCGATGCCCGAGCTGCCGATGACCAAGGCAACCTCCAGGACCTGAGCAAAACAGCAAGGCCCATGGCCCAACTGAATTGGGAAATGGCCACGGACGACTCCATGGTCGCCGATCTTGGCAATGGCTGGACGGCGAACATCTACATGGAAGAGGATGGCACAGCAGAACTGGCGATCCTTGATCCTCGTGGAGTAGATTTTGGCGACCCCATCAACTATGACAGCGTCAACACGGCCCGCGATGCGGCCGCAGGGGTCATCGCGCGCAGGATCAGCCAAGAGGGAGTTCAGGCTGGCGAAGGCCCCTCAGTTGGCGTGACGACTGCGGGCAGCAATACTTTGCAAGACATCAGCGGCCTGCAGCGCGACGGCGGCATGATGGGCCGCCTGCCTGAGGCCGTGCGCGCCAACACCCTGGCGCGCCTCAAAGCCCTGCAGCGCCGCCTCGATGATGGCCGCCTCGACCAGGCCGGCTTCATCGCAGAGGTTCAGGCGCTGATGCGTCAGATCGAAGACCGCAACCAGACCCAAGCTGAGCGCTCGATGTCCAAGGGCCGCGAGCGAGGCCCGGAATGGGTCAAGGAGCGCCTGATGCGCGCCAAGCGCAAGGGCGAGCTGGACGCGGACACCGTGGACTTCGCCCTGTGGGCGCTGGAAAAGAACCCGGCCCTGGCCACCGACTTGGGCATCAGCCTGCCGGCCGAGAGCAAGGCGGGCGCAGCCGGCGACTACAACCCGGCGGCTCGCGTGATGCGCCTGTTCAAGCAAAGTGCCAACACCGGCACGGCCGTGCATGAAATCCTGCACCACACCGAGCGCATGATGCCGCCCGCCATCCAGGCCGGCATCCAGCGCGAATGGGCCAAGGCCTGGGCCAAGGCCTACGAGAAGGCCAGCCCCAAGCAGCGCGAGGCGCTGAACGCCATGCTGCAGGCCAACGCCGGCGACAAGGCTGCCTACAAGGCCATGCGCGAGGCCTTCGCCAACGGCACGCTGAACTACGACCAGCACTACCAGCTCGTCAACGCCAGCGAGTTCTGGGCCGTCAACGCCACCGACATCCTGGGCAAGCGCTACGAGGCGCGGGGCTCCTGGATCATGCAGGCCACGCAGTGGCTGCGCGAAATGCTGCAGAAGGTGCGCGGCCTGCTGGGCTTGCGCTCCGACGCGCCCGTGCTCAAGGGCCTGCAGGCGGTTCTCGACGGCAACGGCCAGCGCATGAGCCCAGCCATGCTGTCTAGCCTAGCCGACACGCTGCCCCAAATGGCGGCCGACACCGTGATGGTGGACGGCGTGCGCCGCCCCACCACTGATTCAGAAGGGCGGCGCCTGCACCCCAGCGACCAAGGTGTCAAAAACTTCTGGCGCTGGTACAGTGGCTCCGATGAGCAACAACGACCCCCGCAAGGACCTGGAGCAGTGGCTGCAGAGCCTGCCGCTGGGCGAGCCGATGACGAGCGAGGAAATCGCAATGTCAACCCCCTACAGCGACGTGCAGGCCTGGGAGCGGATGCTGGAGCATCAGCTTTTGTGGATGGACAACAAGTCGTTTTTGAAGGGTCCACCGGGCCTGTTGGAGAAGGTGGCCGCCCGCTTGTCGTCTACCACGGCACCCGCGACGACATCCAAGCCTTCGACCTGAATCACCCGAACCGCAAGGACCGGGGATGGCTGGGCCGAGGCGTCTACGCCAGCAGCTCCAGGGAGCGCGCCGAGCTGTACGCCGACCAAAAGCGCGGCGATGGCGCGCCCAACGTCATGCCCGTCTACATGGCCGTGCGCAACCCCTACATGGCCACCGAGCAGGACAAGGCCCGCCTGATGAAGGCCAGCCAGCAGACCATCGACAACTTCACCCAGGCCCTCAAAGACCAGGGCTACGACGGCGTGGTCATGCCGACCCCCGAAGGCGACATCGAGCTGGTGGCCTTCGACGCCACGCAGGTCAAGTCGGCTATCGGCAACGACGGCAGCTTCGACGCCGACGACCCGAGCACGGTATCGGATATCCCCAACAAGAGCCAGGCCGGCCTGGACCTGCAGGACACCTCGCGCGAGCCCTTCAAGATGGGCGACATCGTGTCGTTCGACCGTGACGCGGCCAACCGCCGCGTGTGGCGCGCAGGGCGCAAGGGCTTCGAGGCCGGCGCCCGCTTCGCCAAGCGGTATCTCGGCGCTCTGCGGCTGGCTGACACCAAGCCGGGCGAGTTCCGCGAGTTGATGCGCCGCTACCAGGCCGACAACTTCAACGCCCAGCAGCGGGCGCTGGAGGTGGCCAAGGCCGGCCAGGACATCCCCAAGGAGCTGCGCGCGCTGCTGTCGGACATCATCGAGAAAGAGGTGGCCGTCGGCGACAACACGCCGGAGGGCCTGGCCGATCTGGCCGCCAGCATCAGCGGCGCCTTCGAGCAGCAGGCGCAGCAGCTCATCGAGCTGGGCATGCTGTCGGAAAAGCGCCTGATCCAGAACTACCTGCCCCGCGTGTACCGCAACCCGCTGATCGGCAAGCTGCAGAGCAAGGAGCAGGTGCTGTCGTGGTTCACCAAGGCGCGTATGCGTATCCGTGGCGACCGCCTCAAGCGCCGGGGCCTGGTGTACGAGGTCGAGCCCGGCCGCGTCAAGGACCTGGAGCGCCTGGGCTGGCGCCTGTCGTCCATGCCGGACGGCAAGGACATCCCGCAGGCTCTGCGCCAGGCCATCGAAAAGGGTGAGCCCCTGCCGCGCGGATTCAGCCCCACTCAAAAGGTGGTGGTGTGGCGCGACTTCACCAAGACCGAGCGCGAGCAAATGGGCGAGGTGCGTGACGCCTTCATCCGCTTTGCCATGGGCTACGTCGAAATGCAAAAGGACATCGCCATCGGGCGGCTGTTCAAGAGCATTGCCGAGAACGACCGCATGGCCAGCGCCTTCAACCCTGGTGGCTGGGTCAAGGTGCCCAAGAAGGAAATCCCGGACAGCGGCGGCGTGCAAATGTACGGCGCACTGGCCGGCATGTATGTCGAGCGCCAGGTCGCCGACCAGCTCAAGCGCGCGATCCAGGACCGCAGCGCCGTGATGATGGCCTTCGACAAGGCTTTGGCCTTGTGGAAGGAAGGCAAGACCGTCTGGAACCCGGTGGCGCACGGCAACAACATCGTGTCCAACGTGTTCATGGGTCACTTCGCTGGCCTGAACATGGCCGACCCGCGCACCTGGCGCGAAGCGGTGCGCGAGTACCGCACCAAGGGCGCGTACTACCAGGAGGCGGTGGAGAACGGACTGCTCGGCACGGAGTTCGCCAACACGGAAATTCAGCAGGCGCTGATGCCCGAGCTGCGCGAATTCATGACCGAGGCCGATGTGGTGGCTTCGCGTGTCAGCAAGATGGCCGAGTTCCTCAAGCGCGTGCCGGGCCGCCCGATCACCTGGTACCGCGAGAATATGCAAAAGGCCTACGAGTTCGAGGACCAGCTCTTCAAGCTCATGGTCTACATTGACCGCCGCAAGGCGGGTGCCACGCCGGGCAAAGCCATCGACGAGGCCGAGCGGTACTTCTTCAACTATGCGGACGTGCCCGAGGGCATCCGCACGGTCCAGCGCTTCTGGAGCCCGTTTTTCAGCTACACGTACAAGGCGATCCCCAGCGTGCTGCACACGGCCGCCACCCGGCCTGACCGCATCTTGCTGCCCATGGCGCTGCTCGGTGGCGCCAACTGGCTGGCCTACGCCATCCTGGGCGCAGACGCGGACGAGGAAGAAGAGCGCAAGGGACTGCCCGACTACCTCAAGGGCCGCACCGCCCTTGGCACCCAGAAGGTGGTGCGCCTGCCGGTCAACAGCCCGGATGGCAACCCCTACTTCCTGGACATGAGCCGGCGCATTCCGTTGGGCGACATCTTCGACGTGGATAACCAGCTTGGCGGCATGCCCTGGGCTCAGCCGTTCATGCCGGCGCATCCGTTCATGTGGAGCCTGCCCCTGGCACTGTTCGCCAACAAGGACCCGTTCACCGGCCGCGAGATTGCCAGGGAGTCAGACACGGGATGGGAGGCGGCAGGCAAGCGTGGCAGCTATCTGTACAAGCAGATCGTGCCCAACGCGCCCTTCGTGCCCGGCTCGTACTCGTTCGACAAGACCCTGCAGGCCACGGCCCGCACGTTCGATACCGACATCATGGGCTACACCGGATTCAGCTCGCAAGGCGACCCGGCGCGTCCTGGCATCGCGGCGCTGGACGTGACGGGCGTGGCCAAGGTGCGCGAGTCCAACACCGAGCGCAACCTGCAGTTCAAGCGCTTGGACATCAAAAAGCAGATGGACGAAGTCAAGCAGAACATGATGCAGTTGCAGCGCAGGCTGAACAACAACGCCATCACGCAGGACGCCTACGACCGCGAGCGCGAGCGCCAGGCCAACAAGATGGAGCTGCTGCGCGAGAAACTGGAAGAGGCGCGCTGACAAAAATCCGGCGGGGCTTCGGCCCCAGCCAAGAATGGCCGCAGCTCAACAACAGGAGTGCGGCCTTGAACTTCGACATCGCCTTCGAGCGCCTCATCGGCCATGAGGGGCTTTTCACCGAGGACCCCCGCGACCCCGGCAACTGGACCGGCGGGCGCGTGGGCGTGGGCGTGCTCAAGGGCACCAAGTACGGCATCGCCGCCGCCAGCTATCCCGAGCTGGACATCAGGGCCCTGACCCTGGAGCAGGCCAAGACCATCTACCGGCGCGACTTCTGGGATGTGATCGGTCGCGCCCACCCGGCCATCGCCTTCCAGGTGTTCGACGCGGCCGTCAACCACGGCAAGGACAACGCGGTGCGCTTCCTGCAGCGCGCCGTGCGCGTGGCCGATGACGGCCAGTTCGGCCCGCTGTCCCAGGCCGCCCTGCAGCGCATGGAACACAACGATGTGCTGCTGCGCTTCCTGGCCTTTCGCTTCAAGTTCTGGGCCCAGCTCCAGAAGTTTGACACCTTCGGCCGGGGCTGGGTCAATCGCGGCGCGGAGAACCTGCTGCTGTGCGCGGAGGACAACTGATGGACCCGATTACCGTCGCCATGGGCCTGGCGCAGTTCGCGCCGCAGATCGTGCGCTGGCTGTCCGGCAGCGACAAGGCCGCCGACGCCGCCCAGCGCGTGGTGGAGGTCGCCCAGGCCGTCACCGGCAAGGCCGGGCCCGAGGCGGTGCAGGCCCTGCAGGCTGAGCCCGGCCTGGTCCTGCAGTTCCGCCAGGCCATCACCAACATCGAGGCCGAGCTGGACAAGGCCTACCTGGCCGACCGACAGGACGCTCGGCACCGGGACGTGGCCCTGGCCCAGGCGGGCCGGCGCAACGTGCGCGCGGACGTGATGGTCGCCCTCGATGCAGTCGGCTTGGTCGTATGTCTGCTGGTGCTGGCCATCTACCGCAGGGAGCTGGCCGGAGAGGTCATCGCCCTGATTTCAACCATCGCCAGCATCTTCGGGCTGTGCCTGCGCGACGCCCATCAATTTGAATTCGGCAGCTCGCGAGGATCGCAGGAAAAAACTGAGTTGCTGGCCAGGACGCCTGGAGTCAGGTGAGGTGAGCCCAGTTCGTTCCTTTGAAAGCCTTAATGACCGCGACATCGGTAACGCCAAAACGCGCGGCGAGGGGCGCGGCCCCATATTCCGGATGCCTCGGCTTGTAGTTGGCGCGAATGAAGGCGACCGCATCTTCGGTCAGCTTTGCGCGCCCGTTACGACGCCCGCGAAGTTCCGTTCCGTGACCAGCTCGATCCGCCAGGTTGGCCAGACAAGTCGCCCATCGAAGGTTCGTCGCGCAGTTGTTCGTTCGGCTGCCGTCGTTGTGGGCGACCATTGTTTCTCCTTTGCCAGCCGGGGGAAGAAACGCCTGCGCGACAAGCCGATGGACCCGCACCAGTCGGCGGGTCCCATCCTTGAAAAGGCTAACCGCCTTGTAACCAAGAACGTCTACCTGCGAGACAAGTTGGCCTGCTTCAAGGTGAGTCCCGGTCGTGATTCGTCGAACCAACCCGGAATCGGAAACCTCGTATTCGGGGAATTCGGCAATGGTGGCCCAGCGGGAGGTCATGCGTCTATTGTAGGGCGAATTCGGGAGCTGAGCCGATGAAGTGACCGCACCCGCCTTCATGACCCGGAAAGCCAACGGGCGCGCTGGGGCGGCAATACCGGCGCGAGAACCTGCCAGGGCGGCCCTGGTCATGGCCGGAGCCGATAGCGCAGCCCCCAGCCCCACAAGGGTAGTCGCATGGGGGCACTTTCACGCAGCCACTGGCGCGCGCTCAGCCATCAGCGACTCCAGCAGCTTGCGCAACTGGGCGTCGATGCCCAGCGCAGCCTGGGCCTGCAGCGCGTCGAACCGGCGATGCACGTCCTCGGGGCGAATGTGCGTGTAGCGCTTGAGCGTCTGCCAGTTCGTGTGGCCGCTGACGGCGGCGACTTCCTCGATCTTGAGCCCAGCCCAAAAGAGCTGGGTGATGCCCGTGTGGCGCAGGTCATGGAATCGCAGGTCCTTGATGCCTGGCATGCCAGTTTCCGCGATGCGGTCGCGCGCGCGCTCGAAGGCCGCCTCCATGGACTCGGCGTTGTACGGGAAGATGCGCGCCTCCAGCTTGGGCATGGACTCCAGGATGGTCCAGGCCTCACCCAGCAGCGGCACCACCTGGTCGTTGCCGATCTTCTGCTTGGGGTGCTTCACGTCGCGGATGACAACCGTGTGCCGCTTCCAGTCCACGTCGGCCCACTTGATGCGCGTGATTTCACTGGCCCGGCGCGGGAAGGCGAGGGCGAACTTGTAGACCTTCACCATGTCGATGGTCGTCTGATGGTGCAGGTTGCGCCGCGCGAACTCCTGGAGCAGGGCGGCTTCTTCCTCGTCGTCCACCAGGCGGATGACCTGCCGGCTCTTGCCGATGATGTGGTTTTCGTGAAGCCACTTGACCGCCATGTCCAGCTCGGTGGGGTCCACATGGATGCCGTGCGCATAGGGCGCAGCGTGGATGGCGGCCGACACCGGCATGAGGTCCGCGTTGATGGTGGAGGGGGCCAGGCCCTGGGCCTTGCGGCGCACGGCGTAGTCGATGAGGTGCTTGCGCGTGAACTCCGACAGCTTGACCTTGGCGAACTCGCAGGCGGCCGTTTGGTACGTGTGGATGCAGGAGCGGCCGATGGGACGCAGCTTCTGCAGGTACTCCAGGTGCGTCAGCACCAGCTCGCCCACGGTCGTGCTGCGCTGGGCGGTGGCGGCGATGCCGTCCTTCTTGAGCTTTTCTTCCAGCCGGTTGGCCCAGGACCAGGCCAGCGCCTCGGTGGGGAAGGTCTTGGATTCGGAGTAGACGATGGTGCCGCCTTGCTTCTTGCGCACCTGGGCGAAGAAGCCGTCGCCGCGCTGAGTGACTGATGCCATGATGAGCCTTTCTTGGTATGGTTGCGGGCTGCCTGAAACCTGATGCACTGATGCACCAGCAGCCGGTGCATCACGGCCTCAATGATGCACTATCTGATGCACTCGGGCCACAGAAACGCCCCGAAATGCACCGCAATGCACGGCTGACGGCCTGGGTCGAACGAATGGAAAATGGATGGAACACAAGGAAAAACAAGGACTTAGCGGGGAATTGCCGGGACACCGGTTGAGCGTCGCGCCGATGCTCGACTGGACCGACCGTCACTGCCGCTATTTCCACCGCCTGCTGTCCCGCCACGCGCTGCTGTACACCGAGATGGTGACCACCGGCGCGCTGATCCACGGCAACCAGCCGCGCCACCTGGACTTCAACCCCGAGGAGCATCCCGTCGCCTTGCAGCTGGGCGGCAGCGAGCCGGCCGACCTGGCGCAGGCGGCCCGGCTGGGGGCACAGTGGGGCTATGACGAGATCAACCTGAACTGCGGCTGCCCGAGCGAGCGGGTGCAGCGGGGGGCGTTTGGCGCCTGCCTGATGGCGGAGCCCCGCACAGTGGCCGATGGCGTGAAGGCGATGGTGGATGCGGTGTCCATTCCCGTGACGGTCAAGCACCGCATCGGCATCGACCGGACTGAAAGTTACGGCTTCGTGCGCGATTTCGTGGGCACGGTGGCCGAGGCGGGCTGCCAAGTCTTCATCGTCCACGCCCGCAACGCCTGGCTGCAGGGGCTGAGCCCCAAGGAAAACCGCGAGATTCCGCCGCTGCGCTACGACGTGGTGCACCGGCTCAAGCACGAATTCCCGCACCTCACCATCGCCGTCAACGGTGGCATCCGCGAGGCCTCGCAGGTGCACGAGCACCTGCGCCTGCTCGATGGCGTGATGGTGGGCCGCGAGGCCTATCACAACCCCTGGTTCCTGGCGTCCTGGGATGCCGACTTCTTTGGCGAGGCCGACCGCGGCCTCACCCGAGAGGCGGTGGAGGAGGCGATGGTGGCCTACATGGAGCGCGAGGCGGCCGAGCGTGGCACCCCTTGGTACAACATCGCCCGGCACATGCTGGGGCTGTACAACGGCCTGCCAGGTGCCCGCCGCTGGCGGCAGGTGTGGAGCGACCACAAGCTCAAGCAGCTGCCGGCGCGGGAGGTGATGGCGATTGCGCGGCAGCGGCCCCTGGCTGCGGCAGCCTGATTCAACCCGCCGCTTCCAGCCCGTTCGCGAAATGCTCCCGCATCCGCTGCGTCGCCCCGGCGGCGTCGCGGCGGGCGAGGGCGTCCACCACCAGGCGGTGCTCCGCCAGTGACTCCTCGATGCGCCCGCTCTTGAACAGGGAATGGTGGCGGTTGAGCTTCATCACCTTGCGCAGGTCGGCCACCACCTGGTTGCGCCAGCGGTTGCCGGAGATCTCCAGCAGGCGCATGTGGAACTGCTCGTTGATGGCAAAGAAGCGGTCCCGGTCCCCCACGGCGGACTCCAGGTCGCGGTGGATGGCCTGCAGCTCGGCCAGTTCGCCGGCGCTGGCCCGGCTGGCCACCACGCCCGCGGCATCGCTCTCCAGCAGGGAGAGCAGGGCATAGACCTCGGTCAGGTCCTGCTCGGACACCTCGGTCACGTACGCGCCCCGGCGCACCTTCATCGTCACCAGGCCCTCGGCCGCCAGCACCTTCAGCGCCTCGCGCAGGGGCGTGCGGCTGATGCCGTATTCCTCGGCCAGCTTCACCTCGTCGATCCAGCTGCCCGGCTCCAGCTCGCGCTTGAAGATGCGCTGGCGCAGGAGTTCCGCCACCTCTTCGTAAAGGGCGCGGGGGGCAAGGGACAGGGCAGACATGTCTGTCAGTTTAGCTGAAGTTCTGTATTCATAATTATGAATAATCTTGTAAACTGCCGCGCAGAGTCCGGAAATACCCTGAGGGAATCGACCCGATGAGCCAAGCACCTGAATTCCAGCCCGCCAGCCTCGAAGCCTGGGCCAAGGCGGCCGCCAAGTCCGCGCCCGGCGGCAATGTCGATGCATTGAACTGGGTCACGCCCGATGGCATCACCGTCAAGCCGCTGTACACCGCGGCGGACACGAAGGACCTGCCGTACGCCGACACGCTGCCCGGTTTCGAGCCCTTCCTGCGCGGCCCGCAGGCCACCATGTATGCGGTGCGCCCCTGGACCATCCGGCAGTACGCGGGCTTTTCGACCGCGGAGGAATCCAACGCCTTCTACCGCAAGGCCCTGGCCGCCGGCGGGCAGGGCGTGTCCGTGGCCTTCGACCTGGCCACCCACCGCGGCTACGACAGCGACCACCCGCGCGTGACGGGCGACGTGGGCAAGGCCGGTGTGGCCATCGACTCGGTGGAGGACATGAAGGTGCTGTTCGACGGCATCCCGCTGGACAAGGTGTCGGTGTCCATGACCATGAACGGCGCGGTGCTGCCCGTGCTGGCCGGCTACATCGTGGCGGCCGAGGAGCAGGGCGTGCCGCAGGACAAGCTGTCGGGGACCATCCAGAACGACATCCTCAAGGAGTTCATGGTCCGCAACACGTACATCTACCCGCCCGAGCCGTCGATGCGCATCATCGGCGACATCATCGAGTACACGGCCAAGAACATGCCGAAGTTCAACTCGATCTCCATCTCCGGCTACCACATGCAGGAGGCGGGGGCCAACCAGGCGCTGGAGCTGGCCTTCACCCTGGCCGACGGCAAGGAGTACGTGAAGACCGCGCTGGCCAAGGGCCTGGACGTGGATGATTTCGCCGGCCGCCTGTCCTTCTTCTGGGCGGTGGGCATGAACTTCTACCTGGAGATCGCCAAGATGCGCGCGGCCCGCCTGCTGTGGTGCCGCATCATGAAGGGCTTCAACGCCAAGAACCCCAAGAGCCTGATGCTGCGCACGCACTCGCAGACCTCGGGCTGGTCCCTCACCGAGCAGGACCCGTACAACAACGTGGTGCGTACCACCATCGAGGCCATGGCCGCGGTGTTCGGCGGCACGCAGTCGCTGCACACCAACTCGTTCGACGAGGCCATCGCCCTGCCCACCGAGTTCTCCGCCCGCATCGCGCGCAACACGCAGCTGATCATCCAGGAAGAGACCCACATCACCCAGGTGGTGGACCCCTGGGCCGGCAGCTACCTGATGGAAAAGCTCACGCAGGACATGGCCGACGCCGCCTGGACCATCATCGAGGAGGTCGAGGCCATGGGCGGCATGACCCGCGCGGTGGACTCGGGCTGGGCCAAGCTGAAGATCGAGGCCGCCGCCGCCGAGAAGCAGGCGCGCATCGACTCCGGCAAGGACGTGATCGTCGGCGTGAACAAGTACAAGCTGGCCAAGGAAGACCCGATCGAGATCCTGGAGGTGGACAACGTGAAGGTGCGCGACCAGCAGATCGCCCGCCTGAACGAGATCAAGAGCAAGCGTGACACGGCGAGGGTGGAACAAGCCCTCGCCGCGATCACCGCCATCGCCGAATCGGGCCAGGGCAACCTGCTGGCAGCCAGCGTGGAGGCGATCCGCGCCCGCGCCACCGTCGGCGAGGTGTCCGACGCGCTGGAGAAAGTCTTCGGGCGCCACCGCGCCGACACGCAGAAGGTGACCGGTGTGTACGCAGCCGCCTACGACTCCGCCGAGGGCTGGGACAAGCTCAAGGAAGAAATCGCGCAGTTCGCCGAGCAGCATGGCCGCCGCCCGCGCGTCATGATCGCCAAGCTGGGCCAGGACGGCCACGACCGCGGCGCCAAGGTGGTGGCCACGGCCTATGCCGACCTGGGCTTCGACGTGGACATGGGCCCGCTGTTCCAGACCCCCGAGGAATGCGCCCGCCAGGCCATCGAGAACGACGTGCACGCGGTGGGTATCTCCACCCTGGCCGCCGGTCACAAGACCCTGGTGCCCGCCATCATCGCCGAGCTGAAGAAACAGGGTGCGGACGACATCATCGTCTTCGTGGGCGGCGTGATCCCGCGCCAGGACTACGAGTTCCTGTACGAGGCGGGCGTCAAGGGCATCTACGGCCCGGGCACCCCCATCCCCGCCAGCGCGAAGGACGTGCTGGAGCAGATCCGCGCGGCCCAGGCCTGAACGCACCACCGGACGGACACGCGTGATGACGCTGCCGCTCGCGCAGGACGTGCTGCAGGGGGAATCCCTGCGGCAGCGCCGCGCCATCGCCAAGTCGATCACGCTGCTGGAGTCGACGCGGGCGGACCACCGGGTGCAGGCGGATGAACTGCTCACGCAGTTGCTGCCGCACACCGGAAAGTCCTTCCGCCTGGGCATCTCGGGCGTGCCGGGCGTGGGCAAGAGCACCTTCATCGAGACGCTGGGGCTGAACCTGATCGCCCGCGGCCACCGCGTGGCGGTGCTGGCGGTGGACCCGTCCAGCAGCGTGTCGGGCGGCTCCATCCTGGGCGACAAGACGCGGATGGAGCAGCTGTCCGTCCACGAGAAGGCCTACATCCGCCCCAGCCCCTCCAGCGGCACGCTGGGCGGCGTGGCGGAGAAGACCCGTGAGGCCATGCTGGTGTGCGAGGCCGCGGGCTACGACATCGTGATCGTGGAAACCGTGGGCGTGGGGCAGAGCGAGACGGCCGTGGCCAACATGACCGACATGTTCGTGCTGCTGCAGCTGCCCAACGCCGGCGACGACCTGCAGGCGATCAAGAAGGGCGTGATGGAGCTGGCCGACCTGGTGGTGATCAACAAGGCCGACATCGACCCCGACGCCGCCACCCGCGCCCAGGCGCAGATCACCAGCTCGCTGCGCATCTACACCCAGCACGGGCGCGACCATGCGCATGACGGGCACGGCCATGGGCAGGCCCAGCCCCTGGCCCACTGGCAGCCCCAGGTGCTGCAGATCAGCGCGCTCAAGTCCACCGGCATCGACGCCTTCTGGGCTGCCATCACCCGCTACCGAGAGCTGTCCGCCGCCGACGGCAGCCTGGCGGCGCGCCGCAAGCACCAGTCCCTGGCCTGGATGTGGGAACGCATCGAGGCCGGGCTGAAGAACGAATTCCGTCAGCATGCGGCCGTGAAGGCCCTGCTGCCGCAGATCACCGCGCAGGTGGAGGAGGGCCGCCTGCCGGCCTCCGCCGCCGCGCGCCAGTTGCTGCAGGCCCGCCTGCAACATTGACCGACGAATCCGAACCAAGAGAGACGCCATGCAAGACATCCTCGACCAACTGGAGAAAAAGCGCGAAGCCGCCCGCCTCGGCGGTGGCCTCAAGCGCATCGAAGCCCAGCACAAGAAGGGCAAGCTCACCGCCCGCGAGCGTATCGAGCTGCTGCTCGACGAAGGCACCTTCGAGGAGTGGGACATGTTCGTGGAGCACCGCTGCACGGACTTCGGCATGGCGGACAACAAGATCCCGGGCGACGGCGTGGTCACCGGCTACGGCATGATCAACGGCCGCCTGGTGTTCGTCTTCAGCCAGGACTTCACCGTCTTCGGCGGCGCGCTGTCCGAGTCGCACGCCGAGAAGATCTGCAAGGTGATGGACCAGGCCATGAAGGTCGGCGCGCCGGTGATCGGCCTGAACGACTCGGGCGGCGCGCGCATCCAGGAGGGCGTGGCCTCCCTGGGCGGCTACGCCGACGTGTTCCAGAAGAACGTGCTGGCCTCGGGCGTGGTGCCGCAGATCTCCATGATCATGGGCCCCTGCGCCGGTGGCGCGGTGTACTCGCCGGCCATGACGGACTTCATCTTCATGGTCAAGGACAGCTCCTACATGTTCGTGACCGGCCCCGAGGTGGTCAAGACGGTGACGCACGAGGAAGTGACCGCCGAGGAACTGGGCGGCGCCTCCACCCACACCACCAAGAGCGGCGTGGCCGACCTGGCCTTCGAGAACGACGTGGAGGCGCTGGTGATGCTGCGCCGCCTGTACAACTACCTGCCGCTGAACAACCGCGAGAAGCCGCCGGTGCGCCCGACCAACGACCCGGCCGACCGCATGGACCACTCGCTGGATACGCTGGTGCCGGACAACCCGAACAAGCCCTACGACATGAAGGAGCTGATCGCCAAGACGGTGGACGACGGCGACTTCTTCGAGCTGCAGCCGGACTACGCCAAGAACATCCTGATCGGCTTCGCCCGCATGGAGGGCCAGACCGTGGGCATCGTGGCCAACCAGCCGCTGGTGCTGGCCGGCTGCCTGGACATCAAGAGCTCCATCAAGGCGGCGCGCTTCGTGCGCTTTTGCGATGCCTTCAACATCCCCGTGGTGACCTTCGTGGACGTGCCCGGCTTCATGCCCGGCACCAGCCAGGAGTACGGCGGCATCATCAAGCACGGCGCCAAGCTGCTGTACGCCTACGCCGAGGCCACCGTGCCGAAGATCACCGTCATTACTCGCAAGGCCTACGGCGGCGCGTATGACGTGATGGCCTCCAAGCACCTGCGCGGCGACGTGAACTTCGCCTGGCCCAATGCCGAGATCGCGGTGATGGGCGCCAAGGGCGCGGTGGAGATCATCTTCCGCGAGGACAAGGGCGACCCGGCCAAGCTGGCGGCCCGCGAGGCCGAGTACAAGGCCCGCTTTGCCAACCCCTTCGTGGCCGGCGCGCGCGGCTTCATCGACGACGTGATCCTGCCGCACGAGACCCGCAAGCGCATCTGCCGCTCGCTGGTGATGCTGCGCGACAAGAAACTCGACAACCCGTGGCGCAAGCACGGCAACATCCCCCTGTAAGGCCCGGAGGAGAGAAGTACATGTTCGACAAGATCCTGATCGCCAACCGCGGCGAAATCGCCTGCCGCGTCATCAAGACGGCCAAGAAGATGGGCATCAAGACGGTGGCCGTCTACTCCGACGCCGACCGCGACGCCCGCCACGTGCAGCTGGCCGACGAGGCCGTGCACATCGGCGCCGCCCCCAGCCGCGAGAGCTACCTGCTGGCCGACCGCATCATCGCCGCCTGCAAGCAGACTGGCGCGCAGGCCGTGCACCCCGGCTACGGCTTCCTGTCCGAGAACGAGGACTTCGCCAAGCGGGTGGAGGAGGAGGGCATCGCCTTCATCGGCCCCAAGCACTACTCCATCGCCGCCATGGGCGACAAGATCGCCTCCAAGAAGCTGGCCCAGGAAGCCAACGTCAGCACCATCCCGGGCTGGAACGACGCCATCGAATCCGCCGAACGCGCGGTGGAGATCGCCAAGGGCATCGGCTACCCGGTGATGATCAAGGCCTCCGCCGGCGGCGGCGGCAAGGGCCTGCGCGTGGCCTTCAACGACAAGGAGGCGCTGGAAGGCTTCACCTCCTGCCGCAACGAGGCCCGCAACAGCTTCGGCGATGACCGCGTGTTCATCGAGAAGTACGTGCTGGAGCCGCGCCACATCGAGATCCAGGTGCTGGGCGACGCGCACGGCAACGTGGTGTACCTCAACGAGCGCGAGTGCTCCATCCAGCGCCGCCACCAGAAGGTGATCGAGGAGGCGCCGTCGCCCTTCATCTCCGAGGCCACCCGCAAGGCCATGGGCGAGCAGGCCGTGGCCCTGGCCAAGGCCGTGAAGTACCAGAGCGCCGGCACGGTGGAATTCGTGGTGGGCAAGGACCAGGACTTCTACTTCCTGGAGATGAACACCCGCCTGCAGGTGGAGCACCCGGTGACCGAGTGCATCACCGGCCTGGACCTGGTGGAGCTGATGATCCGCGTGGCCGCCGGCGAGAAGCTGCCGATCACGCAGGCCGACGTCAAGCGCGAGGGCTGGGCGATCGAGTGCCGCATCAACGCCGAGGACCCGTTCCGCAACTTCCTGCCGTCCACCGGCCGGCTGGTGCGCTTCCAGCCGCCGCCCGAGTCGATGTTCGCATCCGACACCGGGAGCCTCCAGGGCGTGCGCGTGGACACGGGCGTGACCGAGGGCGGCGAGATCCCGATGTACTACGACTCGATGATCGCCAAGCTGATCGTGCACGGCAAGGACCGCGCCGAGGCCATCGCCAAGGCGCGCGAGGCGCTCAACGGCTTCGTGATCCGCGGCATCTCCAGCAACATCCCGTTCCAGGCGGCGCTGCTGGCGCACCCGAAGTTCCAGACGGGCGAGTTCAACACCGGCTTCATCGCCGAACACTACGCCAAGGGCTTCCGCGCCGAGGACGTGTCGCATGACGATCCCGCCTTCCTGCTGGCCCTGGCCGCCTATGTGAACCGCCGCTCGCTGGAGCGCTCGGCCGGCATCAGCGGCCAGTTGCAAGGGCATGGGTTCAAGGTGGGCAACGAGTTCGTCGTCGTCCAGATCGGGGCCGAGGGTGCGAACCAGCGCCACCCGGCCACCGTGTCCGCCTTCGACATCGCCACCGGCGCCTGCACCGTGGAGATCGGCGGCAAGCGCTACGACATCACCAGCGGCTGGCACCTGGGCGGCGCGCGCATTCGCGGCACCGTCAACGGCCAGCCCTTCACCGCTCAGGTGGAGCGCAACCCGGCGCGCAACCCGCTGGCGATCGCCATCAGCCACAACGGCACGCGGGTGGAGGCCATGGTCTTCACGCCCCGCACGGCCGAACTGCATGCGCTGATGCCGTACAAGGCCCCGCCGGACATGAGCCGCTTCCTGCTCTCGCCCATGCCGGGCCTGCTGGTGGACGTGGCCGTGCAGCCGGGCCAGAAGGTGCAGGCCGGCGAGCGCCTGGCCGTCATCGAGGCCATGAAGATGGAGAACGTGCTGTTCGCCGTGGCCGATGGCGTGGTGGGCAAGCTGCTGGCCAGCAAGGGCGAGTCCCTGGCGGTGGACCAGCCGATCCTCGAGTTCCAGTGAGGCGGGCGTGACGCGCGACGAGTTCTTCGCCACCGCCCGCGCCGAAGGCTTCGCCGAGCCGGTGGCCGTGGCGCGTGACGGCACCTACACGCTGGGCCTGCACAGCCACCCCTTCGAGGCCTTCGCCTTCATCACCGAGGGCGAGATCACGCTCGACGTCGCCGGCGCGCAGACGCGCTACGGCGCGGGCGATACTTTCCGCCTGGCCCCGGGCACCCCCCACCTGGAGTGGGCGGGCCCGCAGGGCGTTCGCTATCTCTCTGCCCGCAAGGAGCAACCCCAACCATGAGCCAACGTCCCTTCAAGGTGCTGGGCATCCAGCAGATCGCCATCGGCGGGCCGAGCAAGGAGCGCCTGTCGAAACTCTGGGTCGACATGTTCGGCCTGGAAGTCACGGGCACCTTCCGCAGCGAGCGCGAGAACGTGGACGAGGACATCTGCGCCATCGGCAACGGCCCGTTCAAGGTCGAGGTCGACCTGATGCAGCCCCTGGACCCCGAGAAGAAGCCGGCGGTCCACACCACGCCGCTCAACCACGTGGGCCTGTGGATCGACGACTTGCCCCAAGCGGTCGAGTGGCTCACCGCCCAGGGCGTGCGCTTTGCCCCCGGCGGCATCCGCCCGGGCGCGGCCGGTTTCGACATCACCTTCATCCACCCCAAGGGCAACGAGGAGTCGCCCATTGGCGGTGAAGGCGTGCTGATCGAGCTGGTGCAGGCCCCGCCCGAGGTCGTCAAGGCGTTTTCAGCGCTGGCCGCCGGCTGGCGCTGAGGCAGCCGCTACCCCAAGGCCGTCGCGGGCGGCAAGCGGCCCAGGACTCAGGCCGCCTGCTCCTGCCCGTCTCCCTGCCATCCCAGTGCCAGGGAAATCTCCCGCGCCGTGGTTTGCAGCTTGGGCAGCCAGCCCTCGTCCAGCCGGTCGGCCGGTGCGGAGATGGACAGGCCGGCCACCAGCCGGCCCTGGTCGTCGTAGATGCCGGCGGCCATGCAGCGCACGCCCAGCTCCAGCTCCTCGTTGTCCCGGGCGATGCCGTACTGGCGGGCCTTGGACAGCTCCCGCTCCAGCACAGGCAGCTGCGTGATGCTGTTGCGCGTGTGGCCCGACAGCCCCGTGCGCGTGGCGTAGGCCCGCACCCGCTGCGGATCGTCCGCCGCCAGGAACAGCTTGCCCGTGGACGTCAGGTGCAGCGGCGCGCGCCCGCCGATGGCGCGCACCACCTGCATGCCCGAGCGCTCGCTGTAGGCCCGCTCGATGTAGACGATCTCGTCGCCCTGGCGCATGGACAGGTTCACCGGCTGCTGGATCTGCTTGTGCAGCTCGCGCATGGGCGCCAGCGCGGCGTCGCGCACGTTCAGGCGGCCCTTGACGAGGTTGCCCAGCTCCAGCAGGCGCATGCCCAGCCGGTAGCTGCCCGCCTCGGGACGGTCGACGAAGCGGCCGATCGCCAGGTCGTTGAGGATGCGGTGGGTGGTGGAGGGGTGCAGGCCCGTGCGCTCGGCGATCTCCTTGAGCGGCACCGGCTCCTCGCGCGAGGCGAGCACGTCGATGAGCGCGAACATCCGCTCGATCACCTGGATCGTGGGCGTGGGCGGTGCCGCGCCGTCGATTTTCTTCATGGGCTATCCCTCCTGGAACGCCCTGATTTTATCTTGTGAAACGCTATTTGGCATCATGGGCTGCATCGGGCCCGGGCTGCCACGTGCCGTTGCGCAACACCTCGGACGGGCGGAAGCGCGACTTGTAGTTCATCTTGTGGGACTCGGCGATCCAGTAGCCCAGGTACACATGCGGCAGGGCCAGCTGTCGGGCCTGCTCGATCTGCCAGAGGATGCTGTAGGTGCCGAAACTGCCCGCCATGTCCGGCTCGTAGAAGGTGTACACCGCGGACAGCCCGTCGTTCAGCACGTCCAGGATGGACACCATGCGCAAGGCGCCGGGCGAGCCGTCGTCCGTGGGCTCGCGGAACTCCACCAGCCGCGAGTTGACCCGGCTTTGCAACAGGAACTGCGTGTACTGGTCGATGCTGTCGTGGTCCATGCCGCCACCGCTGTGCCGGCCGGTCTGGTAGCGCAGGTACAGGTGGTAGTGCTCGGGCAGGAAGCACAGCTTGAGCACCCGGGCCTGCAGGTGGGCATGCTGCTTCAGCGCGCGGCGCTGGCTGCGGTCGGGCTTGAAACCGTTCACCCGCACCCGCAGCGGCACGCAGGCATGGCAGCCGTCGCAATAGGGCCGGTAGGTGAACATGCCGCTGCGCCGGAAGCCGTTGGTCACCAGCTCCGAATAGGCATCGTTGTGGATGAGGTGGCTGGGCGTGGCGACCTGGGAGCGGGCTTGCCTGCCCGGCAGGTAGCTGCACGGGTAGGGGGCGGTCGCGTAGAACTGCAGCGTCTGTAGGGGCAGGTCCTTGAGATGCGTCACGCTGGCTTTCCGGGGGCCTTCGGCGGGAAGAGTTGCTGCCAGTATACGGATTCGAAGCCCCAGTGAAGAGGGGGCCGGCCCGCCTGTTGCGCGACTGCCTCGGCGAAGGCCGCGCGCGGCACCTCGCGCGCGCCCAGGGACGCCAGGTGGCGGGTGTTCTGCTGGCAGTCGATCTGCGGCACGTCCTGCGCGCGGCACAGCGCCACCAGGCCGGCCAGGGCGATCTTGGAGGCATCGGTCACGCGGGCGAACATGGACTCGCCGAAGACCGCATGGCCCAGGGCCACGCAGTACAGGCCGCCCGCCAGCTCGCCGTCGATCCAGGTTTCCACGCTGTGGGCCAGGCCCGCGCGGTGCAGCGCCTGGTAGGCCCGCACCATGTCCGGCACGATCCAGGTGCCGGCCTGGCCCTCGCGCGGGCTGCCGGCGCAGGCCTCGATCACGCGGTCGAAGGCGCTGTCGATGCGCAGCTCGCAGGCGGTGTCGGCGATGAAGCGCTGCAGCGTCTTGCGCAGGGAGCGGTGCAACCGGAACTCGGCCGTGTGCAGGACCATGCGCGGGTCCGTGCTCCACCACAGGATGGGCTGGCCTTCGCTGAACCAGGGGAAGATGCCGTGGCGGTAGGCGAGCGCCAGGGAGTCCGTGTCCAGCGCGCCGCCCGCAGCCAGCAGGCCGGGGGCGGGCGTGCCGGCGCCCCAGGCCTCCCGTACATCGGGAAACGGGTCGCCCGGCGCCAGCCAGGGCAGGGAAGGGCGGAGGCGTCTGCTCATGGGTTGCGGAGATTATGCGGGGCGGGGCCCCGTCCGGCCGGCGTGGGGTGGCGGGCCGCCTGCGGCCCATGCCACCAGCGCACGGCGATGGCCCGCGGCATCGGCCCGGCGGCGGCCACGGCGGCCGTCCAGCGGCCGGGCGACTCCAGGGCCCGCAGCGACCAGCCCGTGGCCCGCAGCCCGGGGTGGGCCGAGGCGAGCAGGCGGGCGGGGGCATCGCAGCTCACGCTGAGGGCTGCCAGCCCCGCCAGGTCGATCCCGCAGCCCGCGGCCTTGAGCAGGGCCTCCTTGCGCACCCAGCAGCGGTAGGTGGCCAGCGGCTGGGCGGGCAGGGGCAGCCGGGCGATGGCGGCACGCTCCGGCGGGGACAGCAGGGCGCGCAGGTCGGGCGCGCGGGCCGGGGCCCGGGCCAGCGACTCGATGTCCACGCCCACGGGCGCGCCGCGGTGGAGCGCGATGAGTGCCAGGGACTCGGCATGCGAGAGGTTGAAGTGCAGGCCGGTGCCATGCATGGGGTCCAGCAGGGGCTTGCCCTGCGGTCCCGCGCGCCATCGCACCGCGGCGGGCGGGCAGCCCAGCGCCGCGCCGAGCAGTGCGCGCAACGCCGCATGGGCGGCGACCCAGGCCGTGCGCCCGGGACCTTCGCGCAGGCGGCTGGCGCGTGCGCGCTCTGCAGGGTCCAGGACCTCCAGGCAGCGCGCGGCGCCCGCCGGTGGCAGCCCCAGGGGCACGATCCACAACTCCATCGCCCATTATGGGCAGGCGCCCTCCGGCCGGGGCGGCCTGCGCATCTGCGCCGATAATCGACGCCGCGCCGCCTGCCCCGGGTGGCCGCCCGACCCATCCATGCCCAGCCCCACGCCCTTCAAGGTGTTGAGCCTCATCCCGCCGATGACGCAGCTCAACACGCCGTACCCGTCCACCGCCTACCTCACGGGCTTCCTGCGCTCACAGGGCATCGAGGCGGCGCAGGCGGACCTGGCGCTCGCGCTGGTGCTGCGGCTGCTCAGTCCGGAAGGGCTGGCGCGGCTGCGTGAGGCGGCGCTGGCCGTGCCCGAGGAGTCGCGCACCGGGCCGGTGAACTTCTTCCTGGACTACTACGAGCGGTACGCCCGCACCATCGCGCCCGTGATCGCCTTCCTGCAGGGGCGTGACGGCACGCTGGCGCACCGCATCGCGGGCCGGGGCTTCCTGCCCGAGGGGCCGCGCTTCGCCGCGCTGGACGCGTATGACGATGGCGAGACCGGGGACCCGCTCGGCTGGGCTTTCGGCGCCCTGGGCAGCACGGACCGCGCCCGGCACCTGGCCACGCTGTACCTGAACGACCTGGCCGACGTGCTGCGCGATGCGGTGGACGAGCGCTTCGAGTTCGTGCGCTATGCCGAGTCGCTGGCGGCTGCGCAGCCCAGCTTCGACCCCCTGGCGCAGGCCCTGGCCGCACCGCCGACCTTCATCGACGAGACGCTGGCCGAACTGGCCCTGCAGGCGGTGGACGCGCACCAGCCGCAGCTGGTGCTGCTGTCCGTGCCGTTCCCGGGCTCGGTGTACGGCGCGCTGCGCATCGCGCAGGCGATCCGGCGGGCGCATCCTGGCATTCGCATCGGGCTGGGGGGCGGCTTCGCGAACACGGAGTTGCGCGAGCTGTCGGAGCCGCGGCTGTTCGACTTCGTGGACGTGGTGACGCTGGACGGCGGCGAGCGGCCGCTGCTCGCGCTGATCGACCACCTGCAGGGCGGGCGAGGGCGGGACCGGCTGGTGCGCGCCTTCGTGCGCGATGAGGCCGGTGCGGTGCGCTACATCCACTGGCCGGAGCCCGACGTGCCCTTCGAGGACTGGGGCACGCCCACCTGGGACGGCCTGCCGGTCCACGACTACCTGAGCCTGCTGGACATGCTCAACCCGATGCACCGCCTCTGGAGCGACGGGCGCTGGAACAAGCTCACGGTGGCCCATGGCTGCTACTGGAAGAAGTGCAGCTTCTGCGATGTGTCGCTGGACTACATCAGCCGTTACGAGACGACCACCGCCAGCACGCTGGTGGACCGCATCGAGCGCATCGTGCAGGAGACGGGGCAGACCGGCTTCCACTTCGTCGACGAGGCCGCCCCGCCCAAGATGCTGCGCGCGCTGGCCGAGGAACTGCTGCGGCGCGACGTGCAGATCTCCTGGTGGGGCAACATCCGCTTCGAGAAGACCTTCACCCCCGAGCTGAGCGAGCTGCTGGCGCAAAGCGGCTGCATCGCCATGTCGGGCGGGCTGGAGGTGGCGTCCGACCGCCTGCTGGACCTCATGAAGAAGGGCGTGACGGTGGACCAGGTGGCGCGGGTGACGCGGGGCATGGCCGATGCCGGCATCCTGGTGCATGCCTACCTGATGTACGGCTTTCCCACGCAGACGCTGCAGGACACGGTGGACGCGCTGGAGTACGTGCGCCAGCTGTTCGAGAACGGCTGCATCCACAGCGGCTTCTTCCACCGCTTCACCTGCACGGTGCATTCCCCGGTGGGGCGCGACCCGGCGGCCTATGGCGTGGAGCTGGTGCCGCTGCCGCCCGTGAGCTTCGCCAAGAACGACATCGGCTTCATCGACCGCACGCCCATGCCGGCGGGCGTGGACCATGACGTGCTGGGGCAGGGGCTGAAGAAGGCCATCTACAACTTCATGCACGGCATCGGCCTGGAGCAGGACGTGCGCGGCTGGTTCGAGCTGCCGCGGGGTGTGTGCCCGAAGCCGACGGTCAAGCGGGACCGGATTGCGCGGGCGCTGGGCTGAGCCTCAGTCGCCCGCGGCTGCGGTGGCGGTGGCTGGTGTGGCTGTGCGTTCCTCCAGTGTCGCCAGGCTCGCCAGCAGGTCGGTGAAACGCTCCCCCTGGATGGCCACGTGCCCGCGCGTGGCCTCTGCCGCCTGCGCGAGGTGGCCGTCGCGGATGGCGTCCAGGATGGCCTGGTGCTCCTGGAAGGAGTGCTGCACCCGGTTGCGAACCCGCAGCTGCAGCCGCCGGTAAGGGCGCAGCCGGCGCTGCAGTGCGCTGGCCTGCTCCATCAAAAACTGATTTTGGGCCGCCGCATAGATGGCCTGGTGGAAGCGCTCGTTGGCGTAGAAGTACCCATCGGCATCCTTGCGCTGCGCCGCCTCCTGGCATTCCTGGTGGGCGGCCTGCAGCCGGGCCAGGTCGTCCTCGGTGATACGCCGTGCGGCCAGGCGCGCGCACATGGACTCCAGTTCCGCCATCACGTCGAACATCTCCAGCAGCCGCTGCGGCGACACGCTGGCCACCACCGCGCCGCGCCGTGGACGGATCTCCACCAGCCCTTCGCCCGCCAGCAGGCTGATCGCCTCCCGGATCGGCGTGCGCGACACGCCGAAGCGCTCGGCCAGCTCGATCTCGTCGAGGTGGGTGCCGGGCAGCAGCTTCCCGGTGGCGATCTCCTCCTCGATCGACTCACGCAACTTTTCGGACAGGCGGCTCATGGAGGCAGTCTAGCAGTGCATACAAAGCGGGTTCCGTCGGATCAAGTAGATGGTTTCCCTAATACGTAAACTTGTTTAAATTATACAAACTGTCATCTCATGTATTCTTAAGCCTGAAACGCTTCCTGCGATCCAGGCACCAACCCGGAGACAAGCATGACCTTTTCCCTTTCCAACCTGAACCGCCGCCAGGCCCTGCTGGGCGTCATGGCCGGTGCCACCGGCCTGGCAGGCAGCCGCGCGGCGTGGGCGCAGTCCAGCTGGCCGAGCAAGCCGGTGACCATGATCGTGCCCTTCCCGGCGGGCGGGGGAACCGATGCCTTCGCCCGTCCGCTGTCTGCCCAGTTCTCCAAGCTGACGGGCAAGCAGATGATCATCGACAACCGCGGCGGTGCTGGCGGCACGCTGGGCGCCACCGTCGCGGCCCGCTCGGCGCCGGACGGCTACAGCCTGTTCATGGGCGCCGTGCACCACACCATCGCACCCTTCATGTACCCCAGGCTGGAGTACGACCTGGAGCGCGACCTGATCCCCCTGATCTTGGTGGCCAGCGTGCCGCAGGTGCTGGTGGTCAACCCCCGCAAGGTCGATGTGCCGGACTTCAAGGCCCTCCTCGAGTACGTCCGGCGCAACCCCGCCCGGCTCAATTTCGGCTCGGCTGGCGGCGGTACCTCGCACCACCTCGCGGGCGAGCTGTTCAAGCTGCAGACCAAGACCTTCATCACCCACATCCCCTACCGCGGCGCGGGCCCGGCCCTGCAGGACCTGCTGGCTGGCAACGTGGACATGATGTTCGATGGCCTGGGCTCCTCCGCGCAGCACATCAAGGCCGGGCGCGTGAAGGCGCTGATGGTGTCCGGCGCCAAGCGCAGTCCCGCCTTCCCCGACGTGCCGTGCTCCGCGGAACTGGGACTGCCCGATTACACCGTGTCCACCTGGTATGGCGTGTGGGCGCCTAAGGGCACGCCGGCGGACCTGCAGGCCCGCGCCATCGAGGAGATCCGCCGCAGCTGCCAGGCCGACGAAGCCAAGGCCGTGTGGGCGGGGCAGGGCGCTGAATTCCCCAACCTGACCGGCGCGGCCTTCGACGGCTTCATCAAGGCGGAACTGAAGAAATGGTCGCAGGTGGTCAAGGCCTCCGGCGCCAAGCTCGATTGATCCCGCGGCCTGCGGTCCGCATCCCCTCCTGATCCCACGACGTTCGACCCGATGTCCCAGAACCACAACCTGTACGGCGCCCTGCGTGCCGCCTTTCCCACCGACCTGACCGCCACCGCGGTGGACACGGACACCGGCCTGGCCTATTCCTGGCGCGACCTGGACCACGGCAGCGCCCGCATCGCCAACCTGTTCGACAGCCTGCGCCTGCCGGCGGGCTCGCGCATCGCGGTGCAGGTGGAGAAATCCGTCGAGGCGCTGATGCTGTACCTGGCCACGCTGCGCGCGGGCCATGTGTTCCTGCCGCTGAACACGGCCTACCAGAGCGCCGAGATCGAGTACTTCCTCGGCAACGCCGAGCCCGCGGTGGTGGTGTGCAGCCCGGGCAACCTGGGATGGGTGCAACCGATCGCACGCGAGGCGGGTACGCAGCATGTGTTCACGCTGGGGGAGGACCGCACCGGCACGCTGCTGGAGGCCGCCGCGCCCCACGGCGACGTGCACGAGCCTGCCGTGATGGCCGCGGACGACCTGGCCGCCATCCTCTACACCAGCGGCACCACCGGCCGCAGCAAGGGCGCCATGCTCACGCACGGCAACATGGTGTCCAACGCGCAGGTGCTCAAGGACTACTGGGGATGGAAGAAGGGCGACGTGTTGATCCACGCGCTGCCCATCTTCCACGTGCACGGGTTGTTCGTCGCGATCCACGGCGCCCTCATCAGCGGCAGCCGCATGCTGTGGATGTCGAAGTTCGACCCCAAGCGCGCGATTGCCTGGATGGCGCAGGCCACGGTGTTCATGGGCGTGCCCACGCTGTACGTGCGCATGCTGGCCGAGCCGGCGCTGACGAAGCAGGCCGCGTCGAACATGCGCCTGTTCATCTCCGGCTCCGCGCCGCTGCTGCTGGAAACCTTCACCGCCTGGCAGGCGCGCACGGGCCACACCATCCTGGAGCGCTATGGCATGAGCGAGACGGCCATGCTCACGTCCAACCCCTATGCCGCAGACGCCCGCTACGGCGGCCAGTCCGAGCGGCGCGACGGCACGGTGGGTTTCCCGCTGCCGGGCGTGTCGCTGCGCGTGCGCGATGACGCGGGCCAGGACCTGCCGGTGGGCGAGATCGGTGGCATCCAGGTCCAGGGCCCCAACGTGTTCAAGGGCTACTGGCGCATGCCGGAGAAGACGGCCGAGGAGTTCACCGCCGACGGCTTCTTCAAGACCGGCGACGTGGGCAAGGTGGACGAGCGGGGTTACGTGACCATCGTGGGCCGCAGCAAGGTCCTGATCATCTCGGGCGGCTACAACGTGTACCCGGCCGAGATCGA